>WBZM01000006.1_pt1 | contig 503326 bp, 420 predicted proteins | sample 5204271 | NCBI WGS metagenome assembly WBZM01 (sample SAMN12344346, study PRJNA552823) | activated sludge metagenome | biome: Activated sludge suspended growth; feature: Nitrification reactor; material: Wastewater; isolation source: activated sludge from nitrification reactor of wastewater...
TGTGTTGGGGTAGCAATATTGGCAGGTGTAAACACACCGCCCGAAGTGATAGTTCCTAAAGTACCCGGAGTTACGCTCCAGTTGGTGCTGCCTACGTTGTTGTTATAGGTTACGCCACCCGTCTGGTCGTCGCATACGGAGGTGCTGCCGGAGACGGTGGCCTGAGCTGAGTTAACCAGGTTAACCTGGTCAGAGCTGGAACATACGCCGTTGGTAAAGGTCCAGGTAAGAACAGTTGTTCCGGTTGGTACCGAAGTAACGGTAGAAGTAGCCGAACCCGGGGTAGTAATAGTTAAACCTGTGCAGCCTGAAAAACATGACCATAGCTGGGTTGTGCCTGTTACACCCGGTGCGTTACCGGCAAGGGTAAAGGTGCTATTGGCGCACTGAGAAATATCGGTGCCTGCATCAGCATTAGTTGGTGCATTATCCACGCGGATAGTTGCCGTTGGTGCGCAAGTACCATTGGTAGCTGTTAATACTACGTTTTGGTTTTGAGTAGGGGCTGTAACAGCCGGCGGGTTAAAAGTTAATGAAGTGCCGGGGTTAGTGCCGGTATAACTTCCTGAACCGGCTGTCCAGGTAGCTGAAACATCAGTGCTAACTGTAGCTGTGCTGTTATCACACACTGCAGTTGGAACAGTTAAAGTTGGGTTATTATCTACTCTTATAATTGCGGTAGGGGCGCAAGCGCCGTTGGTGCCGGTAATGGTTACGTTTTGATTAACCGTTGGTGCAGAAACTGCAGGAGGGTTAAAGGTAACTGAAGTACCGGGGTTGGTTCCGCTAAAAGTTCCTGAACCTGCAGACCATGTTAATGACACATCACTTGATACAGCAGCAGTTGCATTATCGCACACCGCAGCAGGAACAGTAAGCGTTGGTAAATTGTCAACACGTATGATGGCCGTAGGGGCACAAGCTCCGTTTGTACCTGTTATGGTTATGTTTTGGTTAACGGTTGGCGGTGTAAGGTTTGCAGGATTAAAGGTTACTGAAGTGCCGGGGTTACTACCGGTAAATGAACCTGAACCCGCTGTCCATGTTACAGAAACATCGCTGCTTACTGCTGCAGTTGAGTTATCGCAAACGGTTGCAGGCACAGTTAAAGTAGGCAGGTTGTAAACGGTAGTGCTGGCAGTTGGCGCACAGGCTCCGTTGGTTACAGTTATAGTAACACCCTGGCTGGCTGTAGGTGGAGAAATACCTGCAGGGTTATAGGTTAGTGAAGTGCCCGGGTTAGTACCGGTGAATGAACCGGTGGTGGCTGTCCATGTTCCAGCCACATCGCTCGATACCGACATTGTTGCGTTATCACATACAGAAGCCGGAACGGTAAGCGCCGGGCGATTATCAACACGGATAACCGCTGTTGGCACACAAGCGCCGTTGGTACCGGTTATGGTTACGTTTTGGTTAACCGTTGGCGCAGCAACTGCAGGCGGGTTAAAAGTTACTGAAGTGCCGGGGTTAGTACCGGTAAAGCTACCTGAGCCCGCTGTCCAGGTTACTGACACATCGCTGCTTACTGCAGCAGTTGAGTTATCACAAACCGTTGCAGGCACAGTTAAAGTAGGCAGGTTGTAAACGGTGGTGCCGGCAGTTGGTGCACAGGCTCCGTTTGTTACTGTTATGGTAACCCCCTGGCTGGCTGTAGGCGGCGTTATGCCTGCCGGATTATAAGTTACTGAAGTACCAGGGTTAGTACCGGTAAATGAGCCGGTAGTGGCTGTCCATGTTCCCGATACATCGCTGGATACTGCTAAAGTTGAATTATCGCAAACTGAGGCCCCAACTGTAAGCGCCGGGTTATTATCAACGCGAATAACTGATGACGGCGCACAAGCCCCGTTCGTACCGGTTATAGTTACGTTTTGGTTAACTGTTGGCGCTGCAACAGCAGGCGGGTTGAAAGTTACTGAAGTGCCGGGGTTGGTACCGGTAAAGCTACCCGAGCCTGCGGTCCAGGTTACTGATACGTTACTGCTTACAGCTGCAGTAGTGTTATCACAAACTGTTGCAGGCACGGTTAAAGTTGGAAGATTATCTACACGTATTGTTGCCGTTGGCGCACAAGTTCCGTTGGTAACCGTAATAGTTACGTTTTGGTTAACTGTTGGCGCTGCTAAGTTAGGTGGGTTAAACGTTACCGAAGTGCCGGGGTTGGTTCCTGTGAAGGACCCGCCGGAAGCGGACCACGTTCCGGAAACTGAACTACTCATGGCTGCCGTACTATTATCGCAGACAGTAGCAGGCACAGTAAGCGACGGGTTGGCGCTAACCGTTACACTTAAGGTTGGTGAAGTACTAGAACACTGCCCTAATGTGGCGATGTAGTAGAATGTGTTTGTGCCCGCCGACAAGGTATTTGCAGCAACGGTATAAGTGCTGGAAGTTTGACCACTAACAACACTGCCGTTTTTATACCATACATAGCTGAACACCGCACCTGACCCTGCACTTGGCGAGGCTGTTAAAGTTGTAGCTGATGAAGAGCAAAATGCATTACCTGCCGAAGATGTTGGAACGGGGGCCGTAATATTGTTGTTTTGACGGTAGCTTAACACAGCTGATGTCATACCGGAAACCCAGCCATAAGCCGGGGAACCAGGACAACCAAAAACTACGTTAGAAACCCTAACCTGGCCGGTTACAGTAGAAGTCCAGGTTAAGTCTGACGCACGGGCCGCTCCTGCCGCGTTATTGCAGGCATCATCGTTATCTGCGAGATAAGTGGGCGTCATGTCATAAATGTAAATACGGGTATCGTAATTTGACGTAGAACAGGTTGTAAACTGATATTGTGCACCGGTTACTACGTTGTTTATCAGATAACCGCCCGGATTAAAAGTAGAACTGTTGTAAGTTCCACAAGCCGGTGTAACTGTTCCTGCACTAAAATAGCCTTCGCACTGCGCATTAACCACTGAAACATTTGACAATAACAGAAAACCCGTTAACAGGGCGAGGAAAAAACCTTTAAAGGCCTGGGTACACATTTTTTGCATAATACTTTCTTTTACTCAGTGCTTTCTGTCGGTTCAGGACAAAAACTAAACTTCTCAAATCTCTATCTCCAGAGCATCCGTAAAATTAACCCAATTCCGCGGTCTGTCAATAGGTTTCAGCGGTTTAGCTGTATTTTAAACCTGCTGATTTGTGCCCTACAGGACAAGAGTTGTGCCTAGTTTATCAAATAGAAAAATTATTTTGTAATATATTGAAATACATATACTTGCAAAATAAATCAGGCCGTTAAAACATTAAACAGGCTTCATAAATGGCCTATTTTACCTACATCACGGATTTGAGGGAGTAGCAAGTGTCGTACACTTTAGACACTACCGCGGGTAGTTTAAAGGTCCTTTACCCCAAGTTCTTTCAACTTAAGGCCATAAATCTGCACCCGGCGTACATCATTCCGGCCTTTACTCAGGTTGTATAGTACCTTTACCAGGTTTACATCCTTTTGATTTAGCAGGTAGCTTTTTTCATAATAAACAACGGCGCTATCCAGCTGCTGCATCTGGTGGTAGGTTTTGGCTATGTTAACGGTAGGCTCGTAGGCATTGGGCATGGCTTGTAACGCACGCTTATTGGTGTTGATAGACTTGTCATATTCCTTTAGCCTGAAGTAGGCATAGCTAAGGTTAGCATAAGCCTCCTTTTGCGTTTTAATGCGCGAAAGAAATCTCTCGTACCAATAAATAGCCTGCTGAAGGCTATCGCGCCCATCCATAATTACCCCCATTTCGAAAGAGGGCGTTACAAAGTTGGAGTCTATCTTTTGCACGGCCTGGTATTTCTCAAAGGCTTTATCCAGGTAAGCACGCGCCTGGGTTGGGTTGTGGTAGTAACCTGAATAAAAGTTGCCGATGGTGTAGTAAGCCCTGCCCAAATCGTACGTGGCGTTAAGAAAGCGCGGGTATATTTCAATGGCTTTATTGAAATGCGAAGCAGCCTGCTCCAGAATTTGAATGCGCGCACCTATGCTATCTACAGATTGGTATTCCTTCTGTTGCGACAGCAGAAAGAGGTGAACGCCCAAAAGGTTTTGGGCCTGTGCCGAATTATCCACCACTTTAATATCGTGGCTGAATAAGGTAATGCGGTCCTTCCAATCCAGGTTGCGCGTAAAGGCCAGCAACGTATAAACAAGCGTTACTCCAATAAACAGACCCGCAAGAGGCTTTGAAACCGTTTTAAAGGTTAGTTTTTTATCCTCCGCATCAATACGGAGCGCCTTAAAGCAGAGATAGACAAGCAGTATGCAAAAACCAATAGAAGGGATGAGCAAAAAACGATCGCCCATAACGCCGGGTACCGGTATAAACAGGTTAGAAAAAACAGCTATAGACCCCAGGTAAAAGAAAATAGAAAAACTGATAACCGGTTGCCGCCAGATAAGGGCAATGGCTAACAGCGTGATAAGAATGTAGGTAATAAGAATTACCAATGGCCAGGTATTATTAATGCTAATTGGCTTAAAGTACGAGAAGCCGTAGTAGTAACTCATAGGGTACGGAACAACTACCTGCTTAAGATATTTACCCAGCACAGTCATAGCTGTACCGAATTTTATGCTGAAGGGGTCGGTAGGTTGAATGGGGTTTTCGATATAGTAAACCGGGCGAACAGACTGCACAGGGTTTAAATCAGCCGCACGGGTAACGTTCATTTGAAAATAGGTGCGCTGCAAGCCCGACACAAGGCTGTTGCTGTTAGAAGGCGGAGCAAAACGGAAGTATAAAAACATAATAACCGGCAAAGCCAGCAAGGAGGTGCGCACCAATACATGCTGCTTGCTGCGCCATAACAGAAATATACTTGCAAAAATTACCGGCAAGCCAAGCAAGCCTAACTCAAAGCCCGATTTGCCGGTAGCCAGCATAAATACGCTGCGGCCCATGAAGATGAGCGATACGCCAATCATTATAAAGGTAACCGGCAGTAAACGCCGATTTAAAAAGCCGGCGAAAAACAATACGGCCAGCGGAAAGAAGGAGTGTAAAAACACTAAAGAAGCCAGGGTATATATTGCATAATTTACAGCTACCAGAATTTTAACCTGCCTGCCGCCTGAGAAAAACTGCGTGGTTAAGAACACCATTAAGCCCGCCTGTACCAGCACCCCTGATGAGTTGAACTTTATCATGGAGTAAGTAATGAGCAAGGCTATGGGGGTTATAAGCAGGAATTGAAGCTCCGCCCGAACAAGCAGAAATACAATACAGAACAACAGCACCGGCAAACAGGCCAGCCACACATTGGCTGAGTACAAACCTGCAAAGGCAAGCCCCATGCCTATAAGTAAAAGCAAAACAAAACTTGCCGCTACTAAAGGATTTTTAAGAAACTGAAAGTTAAGTTGCGGTGTAACGGTAATTTCGCTTTGGGTGCGTGTATGAAAAACGCTGAAGGCGCTTTGCATAAGCGCTGCGGTTTGTGTTTTAATAACCGGAAAGTACTTTAACACAAACAGGCTTACTACGGCCGCAAAAAGACCGGTTGCGAATAAAATTTGTTGTGTAACGGAGTACAGCCTTGAAAAGAAAACCGATGGAATAATTAATACAATTGCCAAAAACAAAACCTGCTTTAAGGTGGCCGGCGTTAGCAGCACTACCGCCAATGGCACCAACAGCACAAAGGTTATAGTGGTTGATTTAGAAAGGATGCCCAACACAAAGGTTACAGGCACCAACAACAACCACCGCAGGTTTGAACTTTGCACGTAACGAAGCGCGCTGTAAACAGAAAGCAAACCAAACCCCAGTGCAAATATTTCATCGCGGTTTTTAATGCTGGCAACTACCTCGGTATGTATAGGGTGGGCAGTAAACAGCAAAGTGACAAAAAAAGCAAACAGCGCATTGTACTGCGGAAAAAGCCTGCGCATTACCACAAACAGCAGCACACAAAGCAAAGCGTACAACACCACATTAAAAAAATGGCTGAGGTGCGGGTTCTCCACCTCTACCTCCTTACCGTTTTGGTTTTCGGTACGGGCAAAAATGGCATGCTCTAACGCAAAGCTGAACAACACAATGGGGCGGAACTCGTACTGGTAACCGGCGTTATCTTTATAGTAGGGTTCGCGAAAAACTTCGGGCAAAAAATATTTTAAATGCTTTCCAAAGCCTGCGCCATTAAGGCTATCGGCACTAAAAGCGCCAAAGTTAAATTTGATGGCCTCCCACCCTTTTGATGTAAGGCGATGAGGAGAAACCACCTGCCAGCCTGAAGCAATATCGGCGTTGGGCACCTGGTTTTGCACCACCAATTCATCATCCAGGTTATACTCATTACGCACCGTATTAATGTAAATGCCAAACCCAAGCAGAAAAATTATAAGCATGTACAGGCGCATGGGGTTAGCGCTGAAAAAGCCCGGCTTTGATGGCTGCTTAACAACAGCTTTGGGCGGCGTGGTTTGCTTTATTTCCGGTTTTTGTTTTGCCATAGGTTAAATGCCAAATTCAGTAACAATCTTCCACAAGCCGAATTTAAGCCTGTCAGTAAATGGTTGATTAAAGAGCAGGTCCTTTTCCTTTAAATCAACGTTATAGTTCTTCAATACCTCTACATACTCGCGGTAGTGATTAAACAAAATGGAATCGCCGCCGTTTATTATTTCGCGCACCGTGGTATCGTTAAAGTGTATAAACACTACGGGGTATTCGCCATCAATCATCACCCGATTATCTACCAGGGTCCTGCTGCAAACTTCGGTATTCCAGCCTGCAACATTGCAACCTTTATGGCGAACAATATGCGCATTTTCGTCAATAACTGTTACCAGGTCCAGGTACTTTTGGTCGTCAAATAAACCGCGGAAAGAATTTTTCTCGCACCGGTAAGCGCAGCACTCCGCCCACCACTGCAGGGTCGAAATTCCTTTTTTACTTGCCCCAACAAAACCGGCATTAAAGAGGCCCACCCTAAAGTTGGCTTCAAACCAATTCTGGTCGCGGCGGGGGCTGTACTTGTAGTAATGCGGCGTAAGAAGAAACGAATATTTATCCAGCAGTTGAAACAGGAAGTTGTAATCGGAATAAAAGAAGAGGTCGTTATCCAGGTAAATGATTTTATCCGGGCCTTGCTTCTCCAGTAAATATTTCATTAAAACCGGCTTAAGGCTCCAGCGCAGGCGGTTCTTATCTGTTCTGTACTTGGGTATAATCTCGGCCGCATTGGCTTCATGCTTTACATCATCCAACTTATAAAAACGGCAATCCTTAAATTCAAAGTCGGCTTCGCTATCCACCACCAACACATGCAGCACAAAGGGGCTGCCCTGGCGCAGCGACTCCGCCAGGGCCTTTACCTTATACAGGTGGCTAACCGTGGTAATGGTGCATAAATGGTTCACGCTGTAAATTAAAGGATTAGTTGCTTATTACGGAGGCCAGGAACTGCTTTAAAAAGCGGGCGTAAAAACGGTGGCCGTCATTATTCAGGTGCCCGTCGGGGTTTTCTTTAAAAAGCGCCTTACCAGTGGGCGTAATCAGCCAATAGGATTGCAACACACTATCGTTTAACAAATCGGCATACTGTTTACGGTACGCGGCCGTGTCCATATTGGATTCTTTATACTCCGGTATAAGCGCAAATTTTAAAGGCACCCCCGCGCTGCTGCAAGTGTTTACAATGCCATACAGATGCCGCTTAGTGATGCCTGTGTTTTTTAAAAGGGCATTGTACTCCAGCTTTTCCTTAATGCGAAAACGCACTGCATACAGGCGCGAGAGCAGGGCGCTTTGGGCAATTGCCTTTTCGTACCAACCTCCTGGCTTGCTTAAAAAGTATTTATCGTTTACCAGGTAATGGTAGGCGTCCTGCGCGCTGTTAAAATGTTTGCCGTCAATATCTGCCAAAACCGCGCCGGCATTTGTCCAGTAATAAAACTGGCGGCCGGGTATTATTTCGCGCTCCCATTTCATTAAATCGTTGCCCATAAAAAATACAACCACTACATAATCCGGCTTTAGCCGTTCTACATATTCCTTTGCAATCTCCTCGTATTGTGTAGGGTCGGCAGCCGGTATGCCGGTGTTTATGATTTCGTAATTGGTTTCGCGGGCCAATATGTCGCAAAAGGAACTGTCTTGAAAAGGGCTGGCGCTCATGCCCCACGTAAAACTATCGCCGATGAAAAGGATTTTTTTCTTCGATGAATCGAGTTGCGTAAACTCCTTACCGCGAAAACCATCCCGGTTAATGTATATTTTTTCTTTGGCCCAGTAGGTGCTATCGGCAATTAACACGCCTTTATCATTGGTATAAAAGTCGTGAACCAACACCAGCGAATCAACGGGGTACAGCTTTAACCAGTTGGGGCGCAAATCGCCGGGCTGGTAGCCCATAAAACGCAATACCATTTCAATAATCAAACATGCCGCCAACACAAACGATAGCTGAAAGAGGATTCGCTTTTTGCGCTGGCCCATGGCTTAAAAGGTTTGGCCTATACGTTCCACATAATCCCAAACCTCCCACCCTTTTTTACCAAAGTTGTGGTAGATGTGAATGAGGGCCGGCTTGTATTTGGTTTTAAAGGCATCATCAGAAAAATGCCCCTGCTCATCCATCATCAGCTTTTGGTTATTGTAATCGGCAATAAAGTTGAATTTTTTAGAAAGCATAGGATGGTTCTGCAAGCCAAACTCCCACACAGTGGCTATCAAAGTGCCCTGGTCGCGCACGCGCCACTCGGGGTACGTAAATATCTTCATGGTTTTATCAAACCACGCATTCAAAAAATCTTCGCTGTCATCACTAAAAAGAAAAACGCCGCCGTTCCAATGCTGGAAGTGAGCATCCTTTACATCAATACTAAACCGCTTACCGATATACTCCTGCAGGTGATTGCACTCCAGGTCATAAACATCTTTACCATCGGGGCCTATCCACCTGCGGCGCAGGCTGTTCCACCGCCACTGAGAATTTTTCTCAATATCCTTTACCATGCTTTCGGCAGGGGTAATAATTATGCGGCCTTCTTTATCATGCCATACTTTTTTACGCCTGTCGTAATAGGTGTCGTCATCCAGCTTAAAGCTCCGCAGCGCAGTTACAAACCGGATGGAAATCCACAGGTAGTGCAGCTTGTTACGCTTCAACACCTCAAACTTGCGAATGAGTTCCTGCTTCTTCTTCTCCATTACAGGGTCCTGTTGTTTTCTGGCCGGGTCAAATCTTTCCATCAGGGCTTCCAGCTCCGCTATGTCTTTCCTGTTTTTTTCAAAACAATCGCACTTAACAGCACTTGGGCTAAACTTGGGCATGCGGCAATGGTCGGGCGCAAAAGTGATAACGCCCTTTTTCTGCCTGAAGATATCATCACACTCGCCGCTTAAAGCAATAACATCCGTATCCAGGTAGCAGTAATTAAAGCCCTTGGGTAAAAACTTATTGAGGCCCACCTTAAGGTAAATACTTGCCTGGTGGTGGTTGTAATGCTCCGGGGTTTTTACGTCTACCACTTTATCATGCTCAACGGCAATCTCGTTGCGCGATGAATCGGTAACCACAATTATTTCGTTCCTGGAAAAATGCTTTAGGTAACGCAATGAATAGTGCAGTGTTTCCACATGCTCGCGCGCACCACAAACAACAAAAACAAATTTATCAGCAGACATAATGCAAAAACAGCCCTAAAGCCGAGGCAGTAATGTTAAAAGTTTTACGGGGATTGAGAAAGGATTTAACAGCAAATTGCTGGGCCTAACTTTTGTTCGCGGCACTGTAATAGGAACGGAACCAGGCTGCCATTTCCTTAACGCCATCCTCCACCTTTGTATCGGGGCGGAAACCGATATATTGAAACAGCTTATCAGAATCGGCATTCGTAGCGGGCATATCGCCGGGCTGTATCGGTTTATTGCTAATGATGGCCTTCTCTCCCATTGCCTGCTCAATAGCGGCAAGGTACTGCGAAACGAATATTGGCGAATGATTGCCTATATTAAAAATATCGCTACCCTTTACCCCGCCCTTTTCAAAGCGGTTCATCAACAGCTTAATAGCTTTTACCACATCACCCACATAGGTAAAGTCGCGCACCATTTTACCTTCATTAAAAAGATCAATCGGTTGCTTATTGGCAATGGCTTTCATAAAAATGTAAGCAGCCATATCGGGGCGGGTCCAGGCACCATACACGGTAAAAAAGCGCAAGCCTATAAGATTCATGCCATACAAATGAGAATATACCTGTGCCAATAACTCATCCGCCTTTTTACTGGCTGCATAAACTGAAATGGGCGAATCCGTTACCTGCGTTTCAGCGTAAGGTGTTTGTGTATTGCTGCCATAAACGGAAGAGCTGGAAGCATAGATGACATTCTTAACTCCGCTTTTATTAGCCGCCTCCAGCAGATTCACAAAGCCTTTAACGTTAGCATCAATATACGCCTGCGGGTTATTAAGCGATTGCCTTACGCCCGTTAACGCAGCCAGGTGTATAATCAAATCAAACTTATGGGCCGCAAAAATCTTTTCCAATTGTGCGGCATCAGCAAGGTCGGCCAGGTAAAAAGTGCCATTGGCATTTTTAGCCGGTGCGTTGGCCAGTGCGTTAACATCGCTTATGCTTAACTGCTTTGCCCGCGCCAGTTTAATATCGTAGTTGGAAAGAGAGGAAAAGTTATCGAGGCCCACCAACTCGTGCTCTTTTAACTGCTGTACAAGGGTGTAGCCTATAAAGCCCGCATAGCCGGTTAACATTATCCTCATGGCGCACAAAATAGAATTTCCGTTGGAATTAAGGTTACTTCTAACACCACCTTCTGTACCAAAGCTCCATTACGGTAACCTTCCAAAGGCGCCAATGGTCGTTAGTGGCAATAAGGCGGTCTACATAGGCGCGGTTTATCAAACCATCTGCTACCAGCCTGCTATCGGCCAGGCGGTTTTTATACCACTCGTAGTTCATGTAATACTTATCGGGCCCAACAAAGCCCTGCTTCTTACGCTGCAGAATTTCCTGCGGTAAGTGGTTTTTAATATTCTGGTACAGCAGGTGTTTGGTTTCATCTTTACGGTAATACACCTGTTGGCTTAACTGAAAAACGAACTCGCAAATTTCATGATCAAGAAAGGGTACGCGCACTTCCAGCGAGTTGGCCATGCTGGCCCTATCTACTTTGCCCAACACCTGCTCGCCCATAAAGTGCTTAACATCCAACACCTGCATGGCTTTTAAATCAGTAAGCTGGGGATGATAAAGTGAGTGATAATACCAATCGCAGTTGTTGTTAAGGTGCTGATGCAAATGCGGGGAGAGCAATTCTTTTAACTCCCTATTATCAAACCGGCCCATAGCCATACAGCCGGCATAGTAAGTCAGCATATGGTTCGCTTGTGGCGCGGCAAACAGTTGCTTTAGTTTATCTAACCAGCCCAACTGCTGCGGGGCATAATCCTTTTGCCATTGATAGCCTACCAAAAATTCATCGCTGCCTTCGCCGCTCATTACGGCCTTTACATGTTTTGCGGCTTCGCGGCTTACAAGGTAGGTGGGTATAATTGATATGTCGCCATTAGGCTCGTCATAAACCCATACCAGGTGGTCTAACAAATCAAGCGACTGCGCTTCAAGAATCAGCGAATGGTGGTGCGTGCCGTATCGTTTAGCTACCATATCGGCATAAATGTGCTCGCTTACATCCCATCCCTCAAAGCCAATAGCAAACGTAGAGGGCGTGTAACCAAAACGGGAGAGGTAGTAAACAATGGCAGAACTGTCGTAACCGCCGCTAAGGAAAGAGCCTACAGGCACATCGCTGCGGGCATGGATGTGCACCGAGTTATAGAGCAGTTCATCAAAACGCTCTACGGCTTCTTTGTCGGAGATTATCTTTTCAGCAAAAGGAATTTTCCAATACTCTCTTAGTTCAACTGCTCCGTCAGCTTTTAATAAAAGGCAATGTGCTGAAGGCAGCTTTTTTACTTCCTTCCAGATACTTTTAGGAGAAGGCACATAACGGTAAACAAAAAAATCGGCAAAAGAAGAATAGTCCAAAGAGGTGCTTACATCGGTATTGGCTTTAATAGCCTTAATCTCCGATGCAAAAACAAAGTTGCCATCCTCGTAATAATAATAGAGCGGCTTAATGCCGAAACGGTCGCGCGCTAAAAAAAGTTCTTTGCGCTTTTCATCCCAAACGGCAAAGGCAAACATGCCCTTCATTTTGTTCACCACATCGGCACCCCATTGCTCGTAACCATGCAGTATTACTTCAGTATCGGTATGCGAGTGAAACTGATGGCCGCACTTTTCCAATTCAACACGCAGTTCCAGGTAGTTGTAAATCTCTCCATTGAACGTCACCCACATGCTACCGTCTTCCTGCGTCATCGGTTGTTTGCCGGCTTCGGAAAGATCAAGAAAAGAAAGGCGTCGGTGGCCTAAGGCAGCAGTTTTTGCTTCATTGATATAAAGACCTGAGCCATCCGGACCACGGTGCTTTATGGCCTCGTCCATAGCACTGATGTTGCCCTCGTTAATTACACCTTTAAATTTTACCTGCCCGGCAATACCACACATCAGTAATCCTCCTCTGTCTTAAAGTTCTCTCGAATAGTTTTAAAATCCTTCCACAATTTTAAGATGAAAGAAGGAAACAACAACAAATGCACTGCAAGCACCGCTGCAAACAGCGGATTATGCACCGCAAGTATGATTAGCAACCAAACCGGCATCCAGCCCTCAAAGTAGTCATTCATAAAGTAAAGAAACTTAAACCGCAGTTGGCGGGCCGGCAGGTACGATAGTTTCCACCCACTGAATTTAAGGTAGGTGAGCGCAATAAATATTAAGGCTGAAACGAAAAAGGGCGGCGCAACCATGCTGATGTTTAATACCACCGCAAAGGTTGCCAGTATTTCAACTATTAAAAGGCGATTGATAAGGTTGATGGAGAATAGCGCCCCGTATCTAATTACAAAAGTATTTACGCCGGCCTTTTTATCGTTACGGCGGTCCTCAAGCTGGTGCAGCAAAATATTGCGGAAGCCCTTTAGGAAAGTGCAGGCTACTACCAAGGGAATGAACAGCGTAGTCTTTTCCGTTAGCCCTTCGTTAATGTTAAACCCAAAAGCGAGAAGCGTAATCAGAATAGGATTTACGTGGCCGTAAAAAGCATCGGTTAAGGCGCCGAAAATGTGCCGGTTTTTAAGCCGGAAAGGTGGAGCACTGTAAATCACCAATGCCAAAAGCTGCAGCGCGAAAAAAATATTGGCCCAATGTGAAGCCGCTACCTTCCACCAGCAGAACACACCAATTACAAGGGTTAAAGCCACCAGCAACACCCTTAAGTAAAAGGGATAACTGCCCAAAGCATTAGGCTTGCCCGCAGTTTTATCGGCCTCTACATCGCATAAATCATTAAACAGGTAGCCAAAAGCGGAAATAGACACCAACGCCAGAAAGAAGAAAGCAAACGCGGTAAGTTGTTCCGGGAAATGAAAGGTACCATCTAAAATGCAAAAATACACCCAGCCCAGCACCTGTGGCACAACAGCCACCCACCAGATGTTTGAGCGAAACAGTTTTTGCATAGCCGTTAAAATTAAATTTCTTACAGTAGCATTTTCAGTTGGTTAATAATATTTTCGGGCACAGCAGTTATGATAAATTTTTTGAAGCGTTTTTTTGGAAAGAAGCCCGAACTTAATCCTGAGGTGGTTGCCGGCTATTACGAGGATTGGAATAGCCGTTACATTGAAAGCTTCGGTGATATTTTTCAATCGTATGCTACTGCCAACCCCGATGACTTAATTGATTACATCATCCGCTCAGGCGATTTACAGGATGGTATGGCCATACTGGATGCCGGTTGCGGCATAGGCGGCCCGGCAATACGCATTGCCAAACGCTTGCCTAATGCGCGTATAACAGGTATTACCGTATCGCACACGCAGGCCAGGGTTGCTGAAGACAAGGCAGCGGACGAAGGCTTAAAGGAGCGCTTAACTTTTACTGTTGCCGACTTTCATAAAATGAGCGAGGTGCCGGGCCATGGAAAATTTGACCGCGTTATTTACCTGGAATCCTTAGTACATTCTCATCAGCCGGAGGTAGTAATAAGCGAAACGACAAAAGTTTTAAAGCAGGGCGGTTGCGTTTATATAAAGGACCTCTTTCGGCATTACGATAAACAAATACAAGGCGAGATTGACTACGCCGTTGAGCGAATTGAAGAGATAATAAAACTGAATGTGCAGGATGTGAAGGTGATAACCGGCCTGTTGGAAAAGCACGGTTTTGAAGTTGAATTTTGCAAACCACTTGAAATTGCCCCCGACTTTAATAATGGCAACAGCTTTATGGCACGCAACAACATTAATCCGTTTAAAGGGCGCACAGGGCCGTACACAGGAACGGAAATGATGTACTTGATGTACTACGAAATAAAAGCCCGAAAGAAGTAACCTTAGCCGGTTATCATCTCCAGAACCTTTTTGAAGAAAGGTTTGCGCACGCCTCCGTATTTCATTATCTGCTGAAACTCGTCCTTCTGATACATTTTATTGTGGAACTCGAAAGACTGCAGCAGTTTATACTTTGAAAGGTCACCTTTCCAGTTAACCATGCCCAGGTAGTAATTCTCATCAACCGCATAAAGGTCGGCAATCATTTTGCCGTTCTCTTCGCGAAAGGTATAGTGATAACCCTGCGCTTCTGCAGGAATCATAATTAATTGTATGGCCAGCCGTATGCTGTTTGATTTGTTGATGGAAGAGTAATGTATTACGCTATCATCTAATATAATTGCCTCACCTGCCTTTATGGGCAGGTAGGTTAAGTAGTTATCAATTATCAGCTGGTCAACATCTTTAAAATTACGGTTAGCATAACTGCCACGCGGCCCTCGGAAATATTTATGCGAACCATCAACAAAAGCAAGGGTGCCATTCTCTTCTGTAACATCTACCAGCGGGCACCAAACCGAAACGGAGGTGTATTTCATTTCATCAACAACGGCCCAGTTTTGGTGCACAGGCACCATACCCTTGGTGGGTTCTTTACAAACGTAGTTGGCAATAATGGGCTTGTTGTTATCCAGTATCTTATCCAGCTTAGGTAAAAACAGGCCCGTAATTTTATCAAATATTTTGCGGCGGTTTTCCAACTCGGCATTTAATACAGAGAATTCTGCATACGTTGGGTCGTAGTTGTTCATCAGTTTATTCTCGGTAAGGTAGTAGTCGTACATCATACGTACTTCTTCCTTGCTTAAAAAGGGCACTACGGCGTAGCCTTTCTCCTGAAATTCCTTTTCTTTCTCATCATCGATAAATACTCTTCTCATAACTTACGATTTAATAATCCAGCGGTGAAGAGGTTTTAATCCACCCGGATATTGTTGAGCAAAAAAGTCGTTCATTACCGCGCTGTTCAACTGTACCGGAAAATCAAGGATGTTACTCTTCCTGATTATAATGTGCTGCTTATCTTTTACTATAAACATGTTTAAGGTAAACATGCCCTTGTTTAAAAAGTCAGCAGGTATAATACAAATATAGGTTAAAGTGCCTGAAAGGGACTGACTAAACTCAGTTGACGCAGGATGCAGGGAACTGGTTGCAAAAATGGGCTGGTCGAACTGGTTGCTTAGCTGAAACGCAATATCTATAGTAGAGTGCGGCGGCGCTGTCAACTCCACCATCAATTCAATTTCATCCGTGTCCAGCATAGTATCGCCAAAGTTTTTGCCAACCGCTTTAACGCCAATGCGTTTTAACTCTACATCAGCAGCAGAATCGTTAAGCTCTACCATGCAACTGTTAGTAGCCGAAGGGTGTGCGGTTTTGCGGGCGGCATTCACCTCATCCATGTAATCGTTAATTACGCTTAGGGGGCCTTCTTTAATTACTGTACCCTTATCCATTAAAATAAGGCGTGTAGCAATTTTCATAAGGCTGCCCAGGTTATGAGAAACCACCACAAAGGACACCTTACCCGTGGTAGCCGCCAGATAATCGCTCACCTTTTTTTGGAATTCCGCATCGCCCACGCCAAGCACTTCGTCAAATATCAGCACTTCCGCATCAATATGCGCCACTACCGCAAAGGCCAAACGCAGGTACATGCCGGCACTGTAATTTTTTACAGGCTCATCAATAAATTTCTGTATACCGCTAAAATCTACAATGCTTTGGTACTTGCGTTCAATTTCCTCTTTAGTAAGGCCAAACAACTGCGCTGCTAAAAAAACATTCTCGCGGCCGCTTAACTCCGGGTGAAAGCCCGCGCCTACGTCCAATATAGAAGCGGACTTGCCGTAGAAATTAATCTCTCCGCTATCGGGCTGGGTTATGCCGCTTAGTATGCGCAACAGGGTAGATTTACCTGCCCCGTTTTTGCCGATAATGCCCAACACTTCACCTTTGCCCAACTTAAAGGATACATTATTTAAGGCAAAGAACTGTTTATCGGAATAGCCTTTAAGCGAAAACATGGAGGTGATAGCTTCCTTCAAACTATCCTTACGGTTTTCGTTTAAGCGAAAACTTTTAGAAACATTCTTTACCTCAAGTAATAAGTCGCTCATACCTTATAAGTAATCAGCTATAAATTTTTCGTTGCGTATAAAAAACACCAGCCCTCCTAAAAACATAACTACGGCAATACTCATGGAAACCACTAACTGCATTTCGTTCAAAGGCGTACCGATAAAAATCCAACGGTAAAGCGCAATAACATTGGCCACCGGGTGGAGATAGTAAATCCAGTTATAGCGCTCGGGCACTATGGTGGTAGGGTAAAATACGGGGGTTAGCCATATACCGAAACCTACCAGGTATGGAATGATATGGTGAAAATCGCGAAAACGAATAGTTAAAGCGCTAAGCCAAATGCCGATAGAAAGGCCAACAATAACATTGGCTACCACCACAACCGGCAGTAACAACACTTTTGCAGAAAAAGGCGTGCCGGTAACCAGCATTAATATTACCAGCAAAGCCAAAGAAATGCAGAACTCCACCAGCCCTATAAGCATTTTAGAGAGGGGCAATACCAGGCGCGGGAAATGGATTTTTTTAATGAGATTTTGATTGTGCATTAGCACTGTGCCGGATTGGCCTACCAACTGCGTAAAGTAGAACCAACCCATCATGCCGGTAAAGGCAAAAACGGCATATGGCACCTTAAAAGGCAGCGGAATAAGGCGCTGAAAGAACAGCGTAAAAATCAGCAGGCCGGTTAGCGGCTGTATAATACTCCACAGAACGCCCAAATAAGTTTGGGCATACTGTATTCTTAAATCGCGGCGGGCAAACGTAAGAACCAGGCCGCGGGCTTTCCACACCTCGTTGAGGTAGCTGAAAAGGGAATATTCTTTATTGGAAATAGTTTTAACCGGGCGCACAGCATCAAATTAAATATTCTTTCAGGTAGGGCTCAAATATTTCTTCATATTTAAGCAATTCGGCACGTCCCGAAAATAAGGCCAGCGTATCGGCAGGAATATGAAGTTGCTCAGTTTGCGAGCGGAATAATTTTAACACACCATGAAATTTGCGCTGATAAAGCACATACACATAACTACCATAAATAAGCCGCGCCATTTTGTACGGTAGCCACTTCAACATGCCATACAGCAAAAGTGAAAGCCTGCGGTACGATTCCATCTCCTCAGCATGCAGTGCCGCATTTGCCTTTTCCGCTTCGAAGCTGAAAGGTACCAGTTGAAGGCCTTGCTGCATCAATTGCAAAAATAATGAGGGGTTATCACTTAAAACTTCAAAGGGCAGCACCACCACCTGATTATGCCCGAATGTTTGCCGATAAAGGTTTATCAGAAAGCCGTAATCGTAAAATTGCGCCATTATGCTGCCATAGTGCTGCAAAAATTGTTGAAAGTTATAAATGCCCCCTATTGTAATGTATTGCGAATACATGGATTTTAATGCGGAGGCAAAGCCGCGGGTTACGATTAAAATCTTAGCATCGGGAAACCGGCGGTGCAGGCTTTCGCAAACCTGCTGTTGGTGCTGTTTTATATCAAAGGGCTGAAACTTAACACCTACAATATCCAGGTTGCCTTGCCAAACGCTTAACTGTTCTTCGCTTAGCACTAAAACCTTTTCCGAATCGGCATTTGCGGCAATGTTTTCGGGCACTTTCCCGGTTTGCTTGTAACTATCGGTTAAACCCCCATCATAAAATAAAGCAGGGTTAGCGCTAAAAAAGGCCTGTAACCATGTTGAACCTGCCTTAGGGTAACCTATATGTATAACTGTGCCGGCCACGGCTGCAAGATATAGCTTAAGCTTAAATAGCGTACAAAACAAAAGCCCCCTGATTACTCAGAGGGCTTTAAATAAAAATGTGAACCTCAGTAACTGTTAGCGAGGGTCGGCATTGGTATTGTGCCTATCTGCTGCCGGAGCTACCGGTGTTACAGGTTTTGATGCAGGAGCATTCAATAACTCCTGGTTAGTATTGTGCCTTTCAACAGCCGGGGCAGGGGTGCTGCTTGTTGAGCTTGTACCCGTGTTCTTCAACGTTTCGGCATTGGTGTTTACACGTGCCGGCGTTGTGGTAGCCTGGTTGTTTGTTGCGTTGTTACCCTGTGGTGCGTTATTAGCCTGCTGGCTGTAAGCAGCACCGGCAAACATCATTGCGAACAGTGTTATTGCTATTTTGTTTTTCATTGCTTTTTTACTTTAATAGTTAATTATTAGGTGCAGGAAGTGTAATGTGCACTACTTGCTTACTTCTTTCCTCTCTTGAGCCCTGTTGCACAACTGCCGGCGCTGTATTCACAGTTCCTTCAGCCGGTGCAGGTAATGAAATATGCGGAACTATCGCGCTTCTTTCCTCTCTGCTAAGGTTAGCAGCGGGGGTTGATTCAACAACAGTTGTATTAGCTGAAACCGCAGGAGCAGGAAGAGAGATAGAAGGAGTAGTTTTACTCATTTCTTCCCTTGAAAGCTGCGTGTTGGCCGCAGATTGAGCTGCGCAAAATTGTGCGCCTCCCAACATCAGAACCAATAACAGCAAATTTCTCATCTTCATAACAAATGTTTTAAAGTAGCGCGGCCAAAGCCGCGCTACTGATTTCAGTTAATTATTGCATTACAATAACAGATACTGTGTTGTATTCGTTATTGTTCCAGTTGGCTATCTGCGCTGCATTGGTTATTGTACCGGCAAGGCCGAAGGTATAGGTGCCAGGTGCTAAACCGCTTACAACCATAGTTGAACCAAAAGTAGCACGTTGGTTTTGTGCAACCGCAAGGCCGTACGATCCATTTCCTAAAAGCGTTGGGGCACCACCAGTACTGTAGGCGCAGTAAAGATTTAACGAATTAGCGCCACCGGCAATAGTTGAGCCCATGGTAACGTTACCGGAAACAAACACCTTTTGAGAAGTGCTGGTAATAGTAACAGTTACTGTGCCTCCTATAAATGCATATGTATTAGCAGTTGGCGGTGTTGTTGAAAAAGCGCCATTGCTTGAAACCGCATTTGTTTGGTTAGGCACAGCCTGCCAAGTGCCGTTACCGGCTGCATCTGAAGTAAATACTCTGCCGGCAGCTTGCGTGCCATCAGCAATGCGAACTGAACCATTATGAATAGCAGCACCGTTAACTGTAGTATTACCGTTAGCTAAAACGATTCTATCGCCACCATTTTGACGTAGAGTAACAATGTCATCAGGATCGTTGTCGTTACCGATAAGCAAATTAGTAGTCTCGCCACCTGTGCTATAGTATTGTATATAAGCCTGGTCGCCAGAACCGCCGTAAAGGTCAGCACCCCAGTTAATACCAGCTGCAGAAGAGTTACCATCTTCAGGACGGATAGCACCACCGGCAACTTCAAATTTGGCATTAGGTGAAGTTACACCTATACCTACGTTGCCTGCGTTGTTGTTGTAAATGTTTGCACCGCTTGTTGTCCAAACAGAGTTGATAGTGTTGCCCGCAATAGAAATGCCGGTACCACCTACATAACCACCTAAAGTGCTTACATCTTTCCAGCTACCGTTACCGGCAGCATCAGAAGCAAACACACGGTTAAGCGCTTGTGTACCATCATTAATTTGAACAGCACCGTTAAACTGGCCTGCTTTGGCACCACTTAAGGCATCAGCCTGTAAAGCTGCTGCACCACTGCCTGAAGCACGGGCCCAAACACCTTTTGCACCGGCAAAGTTAGCTGAACCGTAAACACCAATATCTACCAGAGAATCCGGTAATAGAGTTGCAGCAAAACCGTAACCTACTACACCTGCACCGAAACCTGAACCGGTATATGTTCCCATTACACCTACGTTACGTGTGGTACCGGTTGGCGCTGAGTTAGAACCTATAACCGCTGTTCTGTTACCGGCAGCAGTGTTAATGCGGCCTAATACCGCAGTAGTGTCCGTTCCAACGGCATGTAGCTTAGCATTCGGAGCAGTTGTTCCTACACCAACTAAACCACCGTTGTTAAAGATATTGCTGCTGTTAAGTACCCATGTAGTACCATTCCAGTAAGTTGTATTACCGGCAGTAGTACCATTGGCTAATAAACCGGTTGCACCTGTTGCACCGGTAGCGCCTGTTGCACCTGTTGGGCCGGTATCACCTGTTGCACCGGTAGCGCCTGTTGCACCGGTAGCGCCTGTAGGACCAGCTACAGCCGGTTGCCATGAACCGTTACCTGCAGCGTCAGAAGTAAATATCAGACCTGCACCCTGAGTGCCGTCAGCAATGCGAACACCACCATTGAAGATACCTGCTTTGCCACCGCCTGTAGCAGTTGAAACCAAAGCATTACCACCACTTGTAGCATCAGCCTGTATAGCTGTAGCGCCGCTTGAAGTTACATTACCCCAAACACCGCGTGAACCTGCGAAGTTTGCAGAACCGTAAACACCAACGTCGTTAGCTGTGTTAGGTAGCGGAGTAGCTGAGAAGCCTAAACCTACTACACCTGCGCCAAAACCGGCACCTGTATACTGACCACGAACACCAACGTTTTGATTGCCGGTTGTAGCATCGTTAGTACCAACCAAGGCAGAATTATTAGCAGCACCACCGTTGTAACGAACGTTACCTGCAGGAGATGTAGCGCCAATAACTGAGAATTTAGTAGCAGGAGCATTGTCGCCAACACCTACATTACCACCGTTGTTATAAATATTTGAGCTGTTAACCACCCACTGGGTACCATCCCAGTAAGTTGTATTACCGGCAGCAGTGCCATCAGGCAGTAATCCTGTAGCACCGGTTGCGCCGGTATCACCTGTTGGGCCCTGGGCACCTGTATCGCCGGTTGCGCCTTGAGGGCCTGTGTCACCTGTTACGCCTTGAGGACCTTGCGGGCCGGTATCGCCAGTAGCACCCGTTGCGCCCTGTGGGCCAGGAGTGCCGGGTTGCCATGAACCGTTACCTGCAGCATCTGTAGTAAATACATAACCTGCAACCTGAGTTCCATCGTTAACACGAACGCCACCGTTGAAGATACCTGCTTTGCCACCGCCTGTAGCAGTTGAAACCAAAGCATTACCTCCGCTTGTAGCATCAGCCTGTATAGCTGTAGCGCCGCTTGAAGTTACATTACCCCAAACACCGCGTGAGCCGCTGAAGTTGGCTGAACCGTAAACACCTACGTCATTAGCAGTGTTTGGCAGTGGTGTGGCTGAGAAACCTAAGCCCACAACACCTGCGCCAAAACCTGCGCCGGTATATTGACCGCGAACACCAACGTTTTGATTGCCGGTAAATGCGATGTTAGTACCTATTAAACCAACATTGTTAGGAGCAGTACCGCTGTATTGAGCAATAGCGGCTGTACCTGCGCCATCAACAACATTCAGTTTTGCAGCAGGGGTTGTAGTACCTACGCCTACGTTGCCGCCGTTGTTGTAAATATTAGCGCTGCTAACTACCCACTGGGTTCCATCCCAGTAAGTGGTGTTACCTGCAGCAGTACCATCAGGCAGTAAGCCTGTAGCACCGGTTGCACCTGTATCACCTGTTGGGCCTTGAGCACCGGTATCGCCGGTTGCACCTTGTGGGCCAGTTGCGCCATCAGCACCCGCAGGACCTTGCGGACCTGTAGCACCGTCAGCACCGGCTGGGCCTTGTGGGCCAGTTGCACCATCAGCACCGGCAGGACCGGTTGCGCCTGTTGCACCAACACCGGCAGGTTGCCATGAACCGTTACCGGCAGCATCAGATGTAAATACATAGCCGGCAGCCTGAGTTCCATCGTTAACACGAACGCCACCGTTGAATATACCTGCTTTGCCACCACCTGTTGCTGTAGCTGCTAATGCAGTACCACCGTTAGTAGCATCGGCCTGAACGGCAGTTGCACCGCTTGAAGTTGTATTACCCCAAACACCGCGTGAACCGCTGAAGTTTGCAGAACCGTAAACACCAACGTCGTTTGCAGTGTTAGGAAGCGGAGTAGCTGAGAAACCTAAACCAACTACACCGGCACCATAACCTGCACCGGTATAAGTACCTTGTACACCTACGTTCTGGTTACCGGTTACTGCATCATTGGTACCTGTTAAAGCCTGTGTGTTAGGAGTTGCTCCTGTATAATGTCCGCGAACGGCAGTACCGGCAGCATCAACAACATCCAGCTTAACGCCAGGTGTTGTAGTGCCTACGCCTACGTTGCCGCCTGCGTTATAAATATTTGCATTGTCTACCACCCATTGGGTTCCATCCCAATAAGTAGTGTTACCCACTGCAGTGCCATCAGGCAATAAACCTGTTGCACCGGTTGGGCCTGTAGGGCCTGTTGCGCCATCAGCACCGTCGTTACCGGCAGGGCCTTGAGGGCCTGTTGCACCGTCAGCACCGGCTGGGCCTTGCGGGCCGGTAGCACCATCGTTACCGGCAGGGCCTTGTGGACCTGTTGCACCGTCAGCACCATTTGCACCGGCAGGACCTTGCGGACCAGTTGCGCCGTCAGCACCGTTTGCACCGGCAGGACCTTGCGGACCTGTTGCGCCATCAGCACCGTCGTTACCGGCAGGGCCTTGCGGACCTGTTGCACCATCAGCGCCAGCCGGGCCTTGTGGGCCTGTAGCACCATCGTTACCAGCAGGACCTTGCGGACCGGTAGCGCCAGTAGCACCACCGCCGGGACCTTGCGGACCTGTATCACCTGTTGGACCAGTAGGGCCAGTTGCACCGTCAGCGCCATCAGCGCCGTCGTTGCCAGCCGGACCTTGTGGACCAGTAGCTCCATCTATACCATTAGCGCCAGCCGGGCCTTGTGGGCCAGTAGCGCCATCGTTACCAGCAGGACCTTGTGGACCTGTTGCACCGTCGGCGCCATCAGCACCGGCAGGGCCTTGAGGGCCTGTTGCACCATCTGCACCAGCCGGACCTTGTGGGCCGGTAGCACCATCATTACCAGCAGGACCCTGAGGACCAGTAGCGCCAGTAGCACCACCGCCTGGACCTTGCGGACCTGTATCACCTGTTGGACCTGTAGGACCCTGTGCGCCTGTTGCGCCATCGGCACCATCAGCGCCGGCAGGACCTTGTGGACCAGTAGCTCCATCTATACCATTAGCGCCCGCAGGACCTTGAGGACCTGTAGCACCATCGTTACCGGCAGGGCCTTGCGGACCTGTCGCTCCATCATTACCATTAGCACCGGCAGGACCCTGAGGGCCTGTAGCGCCATCATTACCGGCAGGACCTTGCGGACCTGTTGCTCCATCATTACCATCAGCGCCGGCAGGACCGGTTGCACCGTCAGCACCGGCAGGACCTTGAGGACCTGTAGCACCATCGTTACCGGCAGGACCCTGAGGACCGGTAGCACCCGTAGGGCCACCACCCGGACCTTGCGGGCCTGTATCACCTGTTGGGCCTGTAGGACCCTGTGCGCCTGTTGCGCCATCGGCACCGGCAGGGCCTTGTGGGCCAGTAACTCCATCTATACCATTAGCGCCTGCAGGACCCTGAGGACCTGTGGCACCATCTAAACCATCAATACCGGCAGGGCCTTGCGGACCAGTTGCACCGTCAGCACCGGCAGGACCCTGAGGACCTGTAGCACCATCGTTACCGGCTGGGCCTTGCGGGCCTGTTGCGCCATCAGCACCGGCCGGGCCTTGTGGGCCTGTGGCACCGTCAGCACCGGCGGGGCCTTGTGGGCCTGTGGCACCATCGTTACCGTTTGCACCGGCAGGGCCTTGCGGACCTGTTGCACCATCAGCACCGTTAGCACCGGCAGGGCCTTGCGGGCCTGTTGCGCCATCGTTACCGTTAGCACCGGCAGGACCTTGTGGACCCGTTGCACCGGCTACGCCTTGCGGACCAGCAGCACCGGCTGGGCCTTGCGGACCTGTTGCACCGGCAGGGCCTTGCGGACCTGTTGCCCCTGTAGTACCACCTGAAGCACTATTGCCTGCATATAAAGCGTATGGAACGCTTATTAATTGGGAAGTTCCCATGTTAGTGAAAACACCTGTGTTGTTCACATCCGTTTCAACCTGTAAGTATTTAGCGCCGTTGCCCCAGTTAACCACCGCAAGGTTGCCGGTGGAACCGATTTCAACATTTACTAAACCAAAAGAATTGGAAGTGGTGTTCAATGTTTCAGTATACACTGTTGTTCCGCCAGGGGAGCCGTCGTGGATAGTGAAACGCAGGCTTACCGGTGTAGCATTGCCTACGGGATTACCGCTGGCATTGCGCACCACCGCCTGGTAATTCATTTTTTGCGGGGCTTGCGCCATCGTCATCGTTGTTATGGCTAGGAACAACGACAACAGAAAGAGTAACTTTCTTTTCATGTGCTTAAGTTTTGAGTAAAAAGATTAATTAAAGTAAGAACGAATTCAAATTTGCTTTCAGGTATCGGTAACAAAATACCGTTTATTTAATATGAAACAAATTTTTAGCTGGAACTTTTTTCTTGAAGTGGATAACTTAATAGATACGGGCATTTTCATAAAAAAAGCCCCGAGTAAATCGGGGCTTGATAGATTACCATATTAAAAAATGATACTACGGTTGAACCGCAGTGAAATACAGCTTGGTATCAGTAAGCACATCCTTAGGGGTCATTACCCTAACCGTAAAACCGGTGTTAGTGGCATTTAAAACATTAGCGATGGTAGTAGCACCGGTACTACCCGTTACTTTTATAGTGTAGTCCTCCGTTTCTCCCCAGGTGCCAATAGCGCCACATCCTTCGCCACCGCTAAACGTAAAGCTATAGCCAACCCTAAGGCGCATGGCCAGGTTGCCGTTTGGCGATGTGGTTGGGATGGTGATATTCATGGTACGGTTGGCAACGGTTGATGGAGCTGAACTGGCTACAAACTCAGTATTTTCAAACTGCCCGTTGTTGTTATAATCAATCCAAACGCCTAAGCCCTCAGGGTCAAAACCGCCCGGTATATTTACGGTAACGTTTAAAGTAATAGTGCTGCCTGCCGTAACCTGGGCAGATTGGGCAAGGTAATTACCATATGAACCGCCGCTGCAGTTGGTATTGGCATTATTTATATTGGTAACGCCACCTGTAGTAGAAACAACATTAATATAATCGCCAAAAGCCGCACAGGTGCCTGAAGTATAGCTTGTAGTGCAATAAGCTGGTTGCGATGTATAGGTAATAAGCGAAGGCTCGCCGGTAACATTAATAACCGGTGTAGCAGCAGGAGGCGTAGTAAACGTAACCTGGTAAACACCCGTAAACGGATGGGCAACTGTAAAGCCTGTACCAGAAACAACGTTACCTGTTGAACCGATTACTCCTTTTATAATAGCTGCAAGCGGATCGGCCTTTGAAAGATTCCCAAGCGCATCAATAGCTACAAAGCCACCCGTGCCGGGTAGGCCTTCTAAACGCACTGTGCCCAAAGTGTGAAGCTTGGCTGTTGGCGAAGCGGTGCCTATGCCTACGTTGCCGCCATTGTTATATATATTATTGCTATTTACCACCCATTGGGTGCCGTCCCAGTAGGTAGTGTTGCCGGCGGCCGTGCCGTTAGGGAAAGCTGTACCCGAAGGGCCTGTTGCACCGGTGGGTCCCGTTACTCCAACACCGGTAGCGCCTGTTGCGCCTGTAACACCGGTTGCACCCTGCGGCCCTGTTGCGCCGGTTACACCTTGCGCCCCGGTATTGCCGGTTGGGCCGGTTAAGCCTATCGCACCGGTATCGCCGGTGGGGCCGGTAATGCCTTGTGGGCCGGTGGCTCCGGTTATACCCTGTATACCCTGCGGACCGGTTACCCCCTGCAAACCTTGTATACCCTGTGGGCCGGTATCTCCGGTTGCTCCTGTGGGGCCCTGCAAGCCTTGTGGGCCGGTATTACCTTGTATGCCCTGGGGTCCTTGTGCGCCTGTATCGCCGGTAGCACCGGTAACACCCTGCAAACCTTGCGCACCGGTAACACCCTGAAGACCCTGGGCCCCGGTACTACCCGTAGCACCTGTTACGCCCTGTAGCCCTTGCGGGCCGGTTACACCTTGTAGGCCCTGTGGGCCTTGTGCGCCGGTATCGCCTTGCGGGCCTGTTGCACCTTGTAAGCCTTGCGGGCCGGTTACACCTTGTATGCCCTGTGGGCCCTGTGCGCCTGTATCGCCCTGAGGGCCTGTTGCGCCCTGTAAACCTTGAGGGCCGGTTACACCTTGTAAGCCCTGTGGACCTTGAGCGCCGGTATCGCCCTGCGGGCCCGTTGCGCCTTGTAAGCCTTGCGGGCCGGTTACACCTTGTAGGCCCTGTGGGCCTTGTGCGCCTGTATCGCCTTGCGGGCCTGTTGCACCTTGTAAACCTTGCGGGCCGGTATCACCTTGTAAGCCCTGTGGGCCTTGTGCGCCGGTATCGCCTTGCGGGCCGGTTGCACCTTGTAAGCCTTGCGGGCCGGTATCACCTTGTAAGCCCTGTGGGCCTTGTGCACCTGTATCGCCCTGCGGGCCCGTTGCACCTTGTAAACCTTGCGGGCCGGTATCACCTTGTAGGCCCTGTACACCTTGTGGGCCGGTATCGCCCTGAGGGCCGGTTGCGCCTTGTAAACCTTGCGGGCCGGTATCACCTTGTAGGCCCTGTGGACCTTGTGCGCCGGTATCGCCCTGAGGGCCCGTTGCGCCTTGTAAACCTTGCGGGCCCTGTAAGCCCTGTGCACCTGTATCACCTGTTGGGCCCGTGGCACCACCACCTGCACCCGTTGGCCCCTGCGGGCCTGTGTTGCCTTGAGGCCCTGTTGGCCCCTGCGTAATAACTATGTAATTATTGCCGTCTGAAGTTGATATAGTGGAAGTTCCATTACCATTATCTACAATATTTACAATGCCTACACCGGGTAAACCCTGAGGGCCTGTTGCGCCCTGTAGCCCCTGCGGGCCTTGCGCACCATCAGCCCCTGTAGCCCCAACCAGGCCTTGCGGGCCGGTAACACCGGCAGCACCCTGTGGACCTGTGGCGCCCGGTTGCCCGGCAACACCTTGCGGGCCGGTTGCACCGGGAATACCCTGCGCGCCGGCAGGGCCCTGCGGACCCTGTGCCCCCATAGCGCCGTTAGCGCCCGTAGGCCCCGTTGGGCCTGCAGCACCTGCAACAGCATTAGCTGCAAACAAGGCGTACGGCACACTCACTAATTCGGTAGAACCCATATTAATAAAGTTGGTGCCGCCATTTGGGTCGTACTCCACCAACATATATTTATTACCGGTTGCCCAGCTAATGGTATTGAAAGCCCCCTGCGTAACGTTGCCTGCACCAATTTTTATGGTAAACAAACCAAATTGATTGGTAAGAGCGGTTTGTGTTTCCTGGTACTCGGTAAAGCCGGGGTTTATACCGGTATTAATACTAATACGAACGGAAATATTTTTATTGGCCACAGGGGTACCGGCGGCATCGCGGGCAATAGCCTGGTAATTTATTTTTTGAGGCACCTGGGCAAAGGCCGAGGAGAATAAAAGCAATAACCATACAGAAAAAAGTAGATGTTTAATCATGTGCCCATTTTTTGTGTGGCGGCGCTTTAGAGAAGCGCCGCGTATCGTATAAAGATAGTCATAATGCTGTTGTAATCAACATTTTTTTCATGTGCTGTACGATACAGTTATAAAAAAAGGAAGGCCACCGTAGGGTAGCCTTCCTTTTTTATGCAATAGCAACAAAAACAATTACTTATTGCCCTTCAACTGCTGTATTTCTTTTTTCAGCTCTTCAATTTGTTCTTGTTGCTCCTGTATTGCTTTAGTTAATACAGGAATAAGTTCAACGTACTTCATACCATAAATATCAGTGTATTTAGGTGCAGGTTTACCGGCTTTTACCGCTGCGTCAATTTCTGCCTGGGTAATAAAGTCGTGCTGAACAGCTTCAGGTACTACCTTCTCAACCTCCTGCGCAAGGAAGCCTATCTGCATACCTTTTCCGTCCTCTTCATTCTTCCACTCATAGCTAACAGGGTGAAGTTTCATTACAGCGCCAACGCCACGGTCAAGGTCAATAATGTTTTTCTTTAAGCGGGCATCAGATGTTTGAATTGTACCGTTTGCTGCATAAACTGCTTCCCAACGGTAAGCAGCAGTACCCAGTAATGTTAATCCGTTACCATAAGGCTCGATATCATCGCCGGTGCGATTCATATATAAACCTACCGTAGGAGTACCAGTTGAATAGGCAGCCCAATAGGTGTTATCAGCATAGTTATACAAGTTTGTACTATCACTAGCGCCTACACGCAAATATTGAATAACCGATCCACTTCCATTACCTATTGATATAGCGTTTTGACGCACATCGAAGTTAGTTGCTGCGCCATAACCGGTGCTGCTGCCGAAGGTAGCTTTACCGGCACCTACATAAAGCACGGCAGGGCCGCTGGTAGTGGTAATTTGAGCGCCAATACCGCTGCTTGCTTCTACTTTTAAACCCAAACCTGAGCCGGTGTTAACCGCCCACACACCATTACCGGTAGCGGTATTTACACCTACTACACCACCCAAATTACCGGCACTAAGACCATAAATACCGTTTTGGTTTTGGCTTACACCAATTACACCAATACCGTTTTGCGATTCGCCATATAAGCTACCACTGGTAGCAATGGTTGTTCCCGGTGCTGTACCTAAAGTTGCTCTTACAGCATTACCTATACCGGTAGTTGATACCACATACATTTGATAGTTAGGTGACGGTGTTGCATTAATACCTACCGTACCATCGGCAGCAATATTCATTCTTTCAAGGCCGTTAGTGCCAAAGCGCATGGTTCCATTTTCCCAGTTCCAAATTACAACATCGGTTCCGGCTCCATTGTCAATACCTACCATAAAGCCATCATTGCTGCTTGTACCTGTTGCGGTATTGATAAAGCCCATATTACTGTAACTGCTGCCTGCATCATTTAAAGTTAAATCATACGGAGTTGCAGTAGTATTTAAGGCCGCCATACCGGCAGCTTCATATAAAGCAGAGTTACCACCTGAGGTACCGTTTGGCGTAAACTTGGTAACATAATTTAATGTACCGCTTAGTGAACCAGGGCCAGTTGGGCCCGTTGCACCCGTAACCCCTGTGCCGGTAGCACCGGTTACACCGGTAGGCCCGGTAGCACCTGTTGCACCTTTAATACCTGTAGGACCTGTTGCACCGGTAGCGCCACCACCTGCACCAGTTGGGCCCGTTGGACCAGTAGGGCCTGTGGCACCGCCACCACTACCGGTTGCACCTGTAGCACCTGTTGGGCCTGTTGCACCTGTAGCCCCACCGCCAGAACCGGTTGGGCCGGTTACACCTGCAGGGCCTTGCGGACCAGTAGCACCATCAGCACCTTGCGCACCCGCAGGGCCTTGTACACCTTGCGGACCGGTTGGGCCCGTTGCACCCGTAGTACCTGCCGGTGAGTTGGCTGCATACATAGCGTATGGAACACTAATTAGCTGAGACGTTCCCATATCATTAAAGCCGCCGCTGTTAACGTTGGCTTCAACCTGCAGGAATTTGCTGCCACCGCCCCAGTTAACTGAGGCAAGGCTTGTTGTTGAACCGATAGCCACAGACACCAAACCGAATTGGTTGGCTGTAGTGCTGATGGTTTCAGTAAAAACGGCGGTGCCGCTTGCTGAACCATCGTGAATTGTAAAACGAAGTTGAACCGGCGTGTTATTGGCAACGGGTTGACCGTTAGTGCCACGTACTACAGCCTGGTAATTCATTTGATTTGGTGCCTGGGCAAAAGCAAAGCCCAGCGTTAGCGCCAAAACAAAAGACAGGAATAGATTTTTCATGTGCTTAAGTTTTAATGAGTAAAATAATAAAACCGAGCAGGGGCGATATTCGGCCTTTACAGAAATAAAAAAGGGAGCTATCAAGCTCCCTTTTTTATTGTTAGTTTATAACGTTGAATTGTTTTGTTGTGATGTGCACTTTGCCATCGTTGGCGGAAGTAAAGGTGGCTGATAAAAAGTAAGAACCGGCAGCCAGTGTGCTAACACTCATTTGTTCTACTGTTTTACCATTGCTGTAGTTAGAGTTGTAAACGTCAGCAATTTTTTGGCCCAGTGTGTTATAAACGCTGATGGTTAACTTTCCTTCTTCAGGATACTGAAAACCAAACCACATATTATCTACAGCCGGGTTAGGGTAAACAATAAATGAACCGAATTCATCTTTAGTAATATCAATTAAACCAATGGCTACATCGTTTGGCTGCTGGAAACCCTGGGTAAGGATGTTGTTGCCTGCACTAAAAGTTTGAACCATTGTCATTTCGCCTACGGTATAAGATAAACTACCATTGGAGTTTGAAGAGAAACCGCCTGTGCTCGCAATTACGGTGGGGGAGAGTGATTGCGCTTTAACAGCGAAAGGAGCAGCGATGGCAATAATGAGTAGAGTAAGAAGTTGTTTCATAATCGTTGATTTTAGGAATTACGGATTAAATGTAGGCATTAGATTAATACGAACAAAATTTGTTTTTAAAAAAGTTGAAGCGGCCATAAATTCCGAAAAGGAGGCACAGAACCAAGGTGTTACGGCGTTTTTGCGGCAAAGTTTCATTAACCGAGAAGTTAGAAACGCCTGCTATTTAATATAACAGCCTGGACTTTATTGTGCCTTTTGCGTTTTTGAGCAGGCCGGCAGCCTCGCGCGAAAGGGCCGAGTCAACATCAAGCACCACATAGCCGATATTTTCGTTGGTTTTTAAGTATTGGCCCAAAATATTGATGTTATGAGAAGAAAGCAGGGAGTTGATTTCGCCAAGTACGCCCGGTATATTTTTATGAATGTGTAATATGCGATGGGTTTTAGCCTGCATTGGCAGGTTAAGGGCAGGTATGGAATGCGAACCTGTGCTGATACCCTTCTCCAGGAAGTTCAACATTTTAGAAGTTACATCAAGGCCGATGTTGGTTTGGGCTTCCTCGGTACTGCCCCCTATATGCGGCGTTAATATTACGTTAGGCAGATTCTGCAATACAGTGCTGAACTTTGCTCCGTTCTTTTCCGGCTCTTCAGGAAACACATCAACGGCAGCGCCGGCCAACTGCCCGCTTTTCAGGCAATCTCTTAATGCCGCAAGGTCAACCACATCGCCACGGGAGTAATTAATAAGCAGGCTGCCTTTTTTCATATAGGCCAGCGTTTGTGCATTAATCATATCGCGGGTGGAGGCATCCGAAGGCACATGCAGCGTAACAATATTGGAGCGCTTTAATAACTCGCGTAACGAGCGAACCTGTTTGGCGTTGCCATGAGGCAGTTTAGGTTCGGCATCGTAATAAATTACGTCCATTCCTAATGCCTCAGCCAATACACTTACCTGCGAGCCTATGTTGCCGTACCCGATAATGCCTAATGTTTTACCGCGCAGCTCGTAACTTCCTTTAGCATCCTTTTGCCAAATGCCTTCGTGGGCAGCTTTGTTTTTATCAGGTATACGGCGTATAAGCATAATAGAAAGGCCAATAACCAATTCCGCCACGCTGCGGGTATTGGCATGCGGGGCGTTAAACACGGCTACACCTTGTTCAACAGCGGCCTTCATGTTTACCTGGTTAACGCCAATGCAGTAACAACCAATAGCTAACAGCTTATTTGCCCTGCCCAAAACCTTTGGAGTAATTAATGTTTTGCTGCGTATACCCAGCAGGTGCACATCCTTTACTTTTTGTGCCAACTCCTTTTCATCTAAGGCAGCGCTTAGCTTCTCAATATTGGTATAGCCGGCTTCGCGAAACTCCTGCACGGAAACATCGCTGATGTTTTCGAGTAGCAGAATTTTGATTTTATCTTTAGGGTAACTGGTGCTCTTGCTCATTTGTACTTAACTTATTTCAATGAAACCAATTTACGGGTACCCAGCAATCGGCCATCTTTAAATATGCTGAGTTGGTAAATGCCCCGTGCCGGTAATTCAATTACGCTTAAGGCTGATGTTGCTTTATGATTAACTACCACTGCGCCCTGCACATCTGTAACTTTAATATCAACGTTGGTTAAGCTTTCCATTGCCTGCAGGTTTATTGTTACACTGCCATAAGAAGGGTTTGGATACATACCGAAGGCGAAGGGCTTATCATCTGAAATGCCCACGGGGGAAAGCGCTACATTAAACTCCACAACTATACCGTATTGCACCGTATCGCAGGGGCCAAAGCTTATAGAAGCATCATCGGCATTGCCGCGTATGCGAAAGCGTGTTTGCCCTGCAACTGCATTAGCCGGCACCGTAAAACTAAACGTAACCAGGGAGTCTACCCCCAAATCCAAATCGGGGTTAATGCGCTCGCTGCTGTCAAAAACATGATCGGCGTTATAATCAATCCACGCATTGTAAGCTGAGGCATAAGCAGCGCCATTGCGCATTGTAAGTTGATAGGTTTGGCCGGCCTGTAAAGCTGCGGTTTGGTTTATATACTGGTAACCCGGCGATTGAATACCCGGCCATGTATAGCTCACGCTTCCTAAAGCAAGGCTGTCAATATAATCGTAATCGGAACAGCCGGCAAAAGAAACGGGCTCGCAGTAAGGAGCGGCCGATTCGTTAATAAGCAAGCCAAAATCAATCGTACTACCCGTTGCAAAATCGCCACAGGATGTAATGGAGGAATCGGAAACAGCAGTACGAATGCGCGCGCGGGTAATGCCGGTATTTATTGAGTCAGGTATGTTTAAGTTGATGCTAAGAAAAGCCCCTGCACCAACCTGAACGGTTTCGTAAAACTTCTCGTTATCGGTAAACAGCGTATCGCGGTTGGCATCAACCCAAATAGCTATGGTTTGGCCGGGGTAATTAGAAACACCCAGTTGCACCTGCGCGTTTACTCCTTTTACAACCGAATAGAAAAGCCCGCTGCCGTTTATATAAGGTGTGCTTGCAATGCCCGGTATTACGAAACCGCCGCCGAAGTCAGCACCGGCAATATAGGCGCTGTCTGCATTGGCAATAGTATCCGCACAATAAGGGGCAGGGTCCGTACTAAACAACTGCGCCTTTAAACCTAATGACAATAAAAAGAACGTAACCAGCAGCAGAATGCGGTGCATATATCGTATTTATAAATTTTTTAATTCTTCTTTGGCTGCCTGAAACTCACTCCAGATTTCCTTAACAATTTCGCCGGCGGGCTTTACCTGCCGAACAAGAGACGACACCTGGCCAATTTCCAATTCACCCTCATTCATGTCGCCTTCAAACATTCCCTTTTTTGCACGGGCGCGGCCAAGCAGTTGCTTTAACTCTTCCAACGAGGCACCGCGGTCTTCCGCTTCCTGCACTTTTTGCTGAAACTCATTTTTGATCAACCGCACGGGCACCAGTTTTTTCATGCTCAACATAGTGTCGCCCTCCTGGGTATGAATAACTGCATCTTTAAAATTCCGGTGCGCGCTTGATTCTTCTGCAGCTACAAAACGGGTACCTATCTGCACACCCTCAGCACCCAGGGCCATGGCGGCCAACATGCCACGGCCGGTAGCAATACCGCCGGCCGCAATTAAAGGCAGCGTTGTTGCAGCACGCACCTGTGGTATTAAAACAAAGGTGGTGGTTTCCTCGCGCCCATTGTGTCCGCCGGCTTCAAAACCTTCGCACACTACAGCATCGCAACCGGCCTCTTCAGCCTTCTTGGCAAATTTTGAAGAGGCAATTACATGCACCACTTTAATGCCATGCTCCTGCAAATGTTTGGTCCATGTTTTAGGGTTGCCTGCGGATGAGAAAACAATCTTTACGCCTTCCTCAATAATGATGGACATATGCTTATCAATATCGGCATATAACAAAGGCACATTTACCCCAAAAGGTTTTGTGGTAGCAGCTTTAGCCTTACGGATATGCTCGCGCAACACATCAGGATACATGCTGCCGCTGCCGATAATGCCCAGCCCGCCTGCGTTGCTTACGGCACTGGCCAAACGCCAGCCGCTGCACCAAATCATGCCCGCCTGTATAATGGGGTACTCAATTCCGAAAAGTTGGGTGATTCTGTTGTTCATTGCGGTTTTAGGTTATCAGTTTTAAGTAGTAAGCTGGTTCTTTCTTAAAACCTATTACTTATCACTTATAACTATGAGCTTTTCTCTCCTCTTAAATCCAGTTCGGTATTGTCGCCAATGTTAATGCTTTGGCTAAGGCCGCAGATGCTGCTATCGCTACCGATAAGTGAACTATGCAGCACTACATTCTCTAACCTGCTGAATGAACCGATAATGGAGTTTTTAATAATAGCGTAGCTGATTTCCGTATTCTCGCCAACCGATACATTAGGACCAATTATTGAATTGCGGATTTTAGCGCCTTTGGCAATATTTACCGGTGGCACGATAATAGAGTTATCGCACACGCCAAAGTTTTGGGCCTTTTCGCCAAGCTTGCGCAGCAGCAGTGCGTTGGTTTCAAGCAGTATATCTTTTTTACCTACGTCAAACCAGCTTTCTACCTTATAGCTTTTAAACTTAACGCCATTGGTAATCATCAGTTGCAGGCCATCGGTAAGGTAAAATTCGTTGTTATTGCGTTTTTCGTTTTTAATGTTGTGCTCCAGCGCTTCAATCAGTTTTTCCGTTTCGCGGATAAAATAGAAACCTACCAACGCCATATTGCTTTTGGGTATGCTCGGTTTTTCTACCACCGCCTTAATAAAGCCCTCTTCGCCAATTTCGGCTACGCCAAAAGCGCGGGGGTCGTCTACTTTCTTTACACAAAGGGTAGAGTAAGGCTCTGCCAGAATTTTCTTGATGTCAATGTCCACTATGGTATCGCCCAGGTGGATGATTAATTCGCGTTTCAGGTCCAGCACTTCGCGGGCGCACCAAATGGCATGGCCGAGGCCTTCGCGGTCTTCCTGGGTTACAAACTTTGCGTTGATGTGGGGGTAATTCTCCTCCACAAATTCCTTGATTTTTTCGCCCAGGTAGCCGATAACAAAGATGAATTCGCTGATGCCATTTTCCACCAGCTCGTCAATAATAAACGATAGTATGGGCTTGCCCGCTACCGAGATAAGTACTTTGGGCTGAGTGTATGTAAGAGGCCGTAGGCGGGTACCTGCACCTGCTACGGGTATAATAGCCTGCATTTTATAAGGTTGAGGTGCGAATATAAGCAGCTTTAATACAAGTTGAACACAACATGCAAGCGGAAAACCCAATGAATACCCGTTTGCTTGAAACAATGATGAACTGCATTTGATACATATTCAGCCGTTCAGGGGTTTAGACTAAAAGAGGCAATAAACATGATTAACCATGGCAAGCATCTTTCAGGAAACAAAGGGAGCTTTTAAGCCCATGCATGATGTGGATTTTGAGGCCTTACGCAAACCGGCGGCTAAGGTGGGCCCCGGGGCCTTAATGGACAGTGTGAGCAAAATGGATGATAAGGAACTGGGGCAACGGATGAAAATGCTGAGCAACTTAAGGGCTATGCAAACCATGGTGTTCCGATTATCGCAACTGCAGGATGAAAACAAATTGACAGATGAGCACGCCAGCCTTGCCAAAGTATTTTGCAGCCTGCGCACCCGCGATATTGTTAGCCGCGCCCGCGAGGTAATGGGCGGCAATGGTATTTTATTGCAATATGATGTAGCCCGCTTTGTGGCCGATGCCGAAGCTATTTATAGCTACGAAGGCACCAAAAAGATTAACAGCCTGATTGTGGGTTGGGCTATAACGGGGATGAGTGCGTTTGTGTGAGACCCCCTCCCGAAGTTTCGGAACCTTCCCTAAAGGGAGGGCTTAATGTTCTCACCCCTAGCCCCTCTCCGAATGAGAGGGGGATAATACAACCCATGGCAAACGCTCAACGATTGGCGGGGACGGCAACCGCGGGAGAAGACTTAATATCCTCCTTTAGTGCATTTATAATTTTGTTCTATATCATCTTTCGACTTAACAGATAACCAAATTTGCTCACCATTATCTTCACCGCATGGCGAACGGCGTTCTATTTCATAGGTTATTCCGCCATGTTTAAATGAATAATGCCAAAGGTCTAGCGAGCCAAAATTTACGCTTTGAACTGTTAAATACACTTCCTTCTCGGGTTTAGTACTAATACTCTTTCGCTGTGCCCAAAGACACAATCGCAGTCGGCTTTGGTTCAAATTCTGACTAAGGACATCAACACGTATTAGATAAGAATCGCAATAACATGAAACAAGATTGCGTTCATAGGCTTGCAGCCGTTTATACAAATACAAACTATCTTCCAATTGTTTCTTTCTCAAAGCAGCTATACAATCATTCGTAGGCTGGTAAAATGTACCTATTTCTCCGTTGCCGCAAAGAATGAATCCTAAAAAGTAAATGTGGCCTGACAGGTAATATAAGTTAGTCTCATCTACTCTAACTTCATTTGTTTTAAATGCTAATGATAGAGAATCAAAGTATGCCCTGTAGGCCGCAATAAATTCGCGTTTATTAGTAATGCTGCTGGCACATTCATAATCTATAGGATACGGCATTAAACCTGCAAGGCTGTCAATATGATTTGCCTTTATTAAACGAAGGATGTTATTGCACTTTTCAACCGTTTCATTTCCAAACGTCAATCTTAGTATCGAATCTTCATGATTGTAGATTACGGATAAAGAATCATTGCGTTCCTCTGGTATCATTGAGGTGCTGGAAGTAGTCTGCCTGCAACTGACAATAGAGCAAAGAATAAGAAAGAGAGTTAGTCCTTTCACTTAGGATGTTTCATTAAAGGTACTGCTCCTTAATTAAACTCCATAAAGATTATCAAGGTATTATCGTCTACATCCAACATCTAAAACCTTAGGCTGTTAATAAGTCTAATGTCTAAAGTCTGGTGTCTGCCATCTCACTACCTATTTTCGCAGCAAAGACGATAAGATGAAAGATACTGCTGTATTTGAGCTGATAGATAAAGAATTGCACCGCCAGCGCGAGGGGGTTGAATTGATAGCCTCGGAAAACTTTACCAGTGCGGAAGTTATGGCGGCCATGGGCAGCTGCTTAACCAATAAGTATGCTGAGGGGCTGCCAGGCAAGCGCTACTATGGCGGTTGCCAGTTTGTAGATGAGGTGGAGAACCTGGCCATTGAGCGCCTGAAGAAGTTGTTTGGCGCTGCCTGGGCTAATGTGCAGCCCCACAGCGGTGCACAGGCCAACGCAGCCGTTATGCTGGCCTGCATAAAGCCCGGCGATAAAATTTTAGGCTTTAATCTATCGCATGGCGGGCACTTAACGCATGGCAGCCCGGTGAACTTTAGCGGTAAATTATATGTGCCTTCGTTTTATGGTGTAGAAAAGGAAACCGGCCGTGTAGACATGAACAAGGTGCGCGAAACGGCACTTAAGGAAAAACCAAAGCTTATCATTTGCGGCGCCTCGGCCTATAGCCGCGAGTGGGATTATAAAACCTTCCGCTCTATTGCCGATGAAGTAGGCGCCATTTTAATGGCGGACATTGCCCACCCAGCCGGCCTAATTGCCGTTGGCTTGTTAGATAACCCCCTTCCGCATTGCCACATTGTAACCAGCACTACGCATAAAACATTGCGTGGTCCGCGTGGCGGCATCATAATGATAGGCCAGGATTTTGAAAACCCCTTTGGCGATAAAACGCCTAAAGGCGAATTGAAAATGATGAGCGCGGTGTTGGATGGCGCGGTGTTCCCTGGTACGCAAGGCGGACCGTTAGAGCATGTTATAGCCGGTAAGGCCGTAGCTTTTGGCGAGGCATTAAGCCCAGAGTTTAAAGCTTACCAGCAACAGGTAAAGAACAACGCACAGGCTTTAGCAGCTGCGTTGGTAGAGAAAGGTTACGGCATTATAAGCGGTGGAACTGACAACCACCTTATGCTTATTGACCTGCGCACGAAGAATGTAACAGGCAAGCAGGCAGAGAATGCGCTGGTGAAAGCCGACATTACCTGTAACAAAAACATGGTGCCTTTTGATGATAAAAGTCCTTTTGTTACCAGCGGCATACGCTTAGGTACACCTGCTGTAACCAGCCGTGGCATGAAGGAGAAAGACATGACCCAGATAGCCGAGTGGGTGGACAGTGTGGTTATGGATATAGAAAACGAAACGGTTGTGAATAAAGTGAAGGCAGAAGTGAATGAGTATATGCAACAGTTTCCGTTGTACGGATAATACGGTGTAATCCGCAACTTGTGGAATGATGATTATAAAATGAGCCAGGCTATCAGTCTTCGACAGGCTAAGACTGACAGCAGAGTTAAATGAACAAACTGTTCTATTTTTTGGTGGTGGTTTTACTTCCGGTGCTGTCGGAAGCGGAGATTCACCCCCTGTTTACAGAGGCCAGCCAACAGTTTGAGAACCGGCAATACGACAGCGCCCTCACCAACTTTAACCAACTCCTGCAACAATATCCTGAAAAAAAGGAGAGCTACTTTAACCGCGGCCTTTGCCTTTACTCCACCGAAAAATTCAGCGAGGCCATATTGGACTTTAATGAGTGCCTGGCCCTTGATTCGGTATTTGATGATGCCCAGTTTTTAAAAGGTATGAGCCTGCAAAAAAGCGGCGAGTTGAAAGCGGCCATGTATGAATACAGCAACATACATGAAAGAAATACAGGCTATGATTTGTTAGATAAACGAATCAAAAACTACCGTTTTGCCGTTTACTTAAGTACAAGGTGGTATTATATGATTGTAATGGCTGTGCTCCTTCTCTTACTTATAACCCTGGTGGTAGGTAATTCTCCTCTAAAAAGGGCATTTAATCACCGCACTTACCTAAACTGTTTTTGCTTTTACTATTCTTTCGTAAGCAGGCTTGTGGCGCGCTATAAAGGTACTTAAGCCCCGTTGTGCGGCGGCCGGTTTCTTCATTAAAGCTATGGCGCTTTTGCCTGCTGATTTTACCGAATAACGATACACCGCACCGTTACTAAAGCGCACATCAATATAGGTGCGGCCCCTAAGGTAGGCGGTAACGCCGCTCTCTTTACCCTGGCTGTTTTTATAGGGGTACATAGCCCGGACACTAAAAAAGTATTCCCCACGATTTAGCCGGCCGGCGCTTCTTCAGTAGTTGATTTGCTGTGCCGGCCCAGCCAACCCAAAAAATCAAAAACGCCTATTGCATTTCTTTCCTTGGGGTCAGAAGACAACCGCTGCAACTCCAGCAAAAGCTTTTCAAATTCAGCAGCCAGTTCTTTTTTATCCGGCGTACGTATAATCCGTTTCATGGCATCAAGAAAGGTTTTTTCAAAACGGAAAAGGCGTTGCTGGTTTTTAAAATGGCGCTCAGTATTACGAATCATATAGTCAATAAGGTCAAAGTTGTTCAACTCGTAATGCATAATTAACAGGGCCACACGTGCCACAGCATTAATGTTGCTGTCCGTTTTTTGGTCGGCGCAAAAAGTAAAGTAGTCTATAGCATTAGCATATTGACCCAGGAAATAGTAGAGCGCGCCTACATTAAAATTAATAGGCATTAGCAGGTTGATAGAAAGTTGGGGGCTATACTTTTTAAGGTCCTTTACAATTTGGGGAAGTATTTCCCGGGCATGTTCAAAGTCTGAATTGCTGAAGCAATAGTTCATTTCAAGATTGGCATACATTAAAAATACCCGGGAAGCGTATCCTTCCGCCTCAATTTCTGAGTAGCTACTTAAAAGGTTGCGGTATTGTAAATACTCGTCGAATTTAAGCAGCCGTAAACAAATATTTAAAAAAGTATTTATAGATATATACACGCCCCACTGGTTGTAACGGTTCATGTCGGGCCTTGAGTTAATATAATCCACTGTTCGCTTACGCCAATAAAAGCTCTTTTCCATGTCGCCCATAGCGTAGTGGTAATGGCCTAAAACGGTATAATAGTTACAGCGGGATGTGTATGTAACACACTTTTCTTCTTTAAACTCTTCTGAGTTAATAAGTTCTTCAAGCGCCTCCTTATGCTTTGTGTTGCGTACTCCTTCGAAGCTAAGTAACTTAAGCAGTACATATTGCTTTTTTGATATGGTAAATACGGCATTCTGATTTTTAAGCCATTCCTGCACCATTACTTCCTCTTTATGCAATTCATCAATATAGGTAATGGACTTTTTATCAATGGGAAGGTTGGAAACCATTAACCGCAACCGCAAAATGCACTCCAGCCAAATGGCCAAACGTTCGCTTTCCTTCGCCAGTTGATAAGCTTTTTCCAGGCTTTTTTGTGCCATTTGATGCAGCCCCTTTTGCGTTAATATTTCAGCCTGCTCCAGGTGAGAGTAAATAGTGGCGTTTACTGTTTTTTCAGCATGAAACTGTTGCAGCGATTTGAGAATATTTTTTTGCAAGTAGTTTTTGGCAACGGCAAAGGCGGTGCCTTCCTTTTTAATTTTTAGTTTTTTCAGCAGTAGTTCCTCGTCGTATTCCTTCATTCCATCCAACACCTCGAAGATTTTCAGATAGCCTTTATCGCCATCCGATGAGGCAGGGAGATTTTTCCGGAAGTAGGCCTTTTCGCCTTTAGAAAGGGATTTAACTAAGTCAAACAAATCGTTTTGGCGGGCCATAATACACTAAAATTAAATTTACTTAAAAATTTGATTATCAATATTTTATAAATTTAAAATTCCATTTGCGCTACTAAAAAAACAAAAAAATTGGTTTCAGCAGCTAAAAGACTCAGGGCAATTTTGGCTGAACAAAAACCAATTCTGCATGAAACAAATTACTCTTTTAACCGCCCTGTTGCTACTGGCCTTAGTTAAAGCAACCCAGGCGCAAAGTTTAACCCCCAGCGTGGTTGCCAGCAGCGGGGGATTTTCCAATTCTGCCAACGGTTCGCTTTCGTACACCACGGGCGAGATGACCATGGTAAAAACATTTACCAGTGGCAGTAACACCCTTACGCAGGGCTTTCAGCAGCCCGACTCGGTAGTTGTAATCGGATTGCTGGACCCCGCAAAGCCTGAGGGCAATGTTGCCCTTTACCCTGTACCCGCCAACACCCAGTTATGGTTTGCATACCAGTTTGAAAAAACCGGCCGCGTAGAGGTTAGCCTTTACGATATGCGCGGCTCACAGCTTGATTTTACCTACCAAGCTCAAAGCAATGGCGCAAGAGAAGCACAGGCTTTAAACTGCGGGGCACTTGCCACAGGCACTTACCTGCTAAGGGTGGCCTTTACTGCAGAAGGAGACAACAGGTCTGCCGTTATCACCAGGCAGTTCCAGGTTATTCATTAAAACTTTTTTCTATCCATTCCTTAAATAAAAAACCAATCACCATGAATTTGAGATTAACCATTTTACTGAGCATGATTGCCTGCGTGCTTACGCTTACGGCGTTCGCACAGGCTCCGCAGTCGTTCAACTACCAGGCAGTTGCACGTAACGGTGCGGGTAATGTATTGCAAAACCAAAACGTTGGCCTGCGCTTTACCATCCGCGATGGCTCAGCCACCGGCACCATCGTTTACCAGGAAACACAGAACAAAACCACGAACCAGTTCGGCCTATTTTCGGCAGAGGTGGGTAACGGCACAGCTGTTACCGGCAACTTTGCAGGCATTAACTGGGGCAGTGGCGCTAAATATCTGCAGGTGGAATACGACCCAAGCGGTGGCACCAGCTATGCAGATATGGGTGCTGCCCAGTTATTAAGTGTGCCTTATGCCTTGTACGCCAACCAGGCTAACACAGGCGGTGCACAAGGGCCTACGGGCCCCACAGGGCCACAGGGCGCTCAAGGCCCGGCAGGTAGCCAGGGGGCGCAAGGTTTACAAGGCCCCACGGGTCCTACCGGCCCGCAGGGTTCAGGGGGCGGCGCTACAGGTGCTACGGGTCCAACAGGCCCTACCGGCCCGCAAGGTGCAGGTGGCGGTGCCACGGGTGCTACGGGGCCAACGGGTGCCAGCGGTGCTAAAGGGGCTACCGGCTCAACAGGCGCCACAGGGGCTACAGGCGCAGGTGTAACCGGTCCCACAGGACCAACAGGCCCAACCGGTGCGGGCGGTGGAGCTACCGGTGCAACCGGCTCAACAGGAGCCACAGGCGCCAAAGGGGCCACAGGGGCAACGGGCCCAACAGGAGTTGGCGCAACCGGGGCCACCGGTGCAACAGGAGCAACAGGACCTGCAGGTTCAGGCACTGTAAGCGGCACGCTTAATTACGTTGCTAAGTTTACACCAAACGGCACCACCGTAGGCAACTCGCAGATTTTTGATAACGGCAGCTTTGTTGGAATAGGAACTGCCACGTCCATCAACAACTCGTTTGAAAAACTGGCAGTAACAGGCACCACTGAAAACGTTGCCAACTTTAATGCACCAGCCAATACATGGATAGGTATTTGGGAAGGTGGCGCTTACCGCGGCTATATGGGTTCATACTCAGGCGCAGCGGCCGACGTTGACTTTGGTACGGGCGCCATTAACACTACCGGTAGCGTGCATATTGTTACTGCTGCCGTACCACGCATGACCATAACTGCCGATGGCAAAATTGCACTGAATGAAACTGCCCCTGATAACCTGATAGATGTTAATTATACTTCAACTAATAGTTTTGGCGGTGTAGATGTAATGAATAAAGGTGCCGGTGTAGCGGCCCTGTTTTTCGGCACTAACAATGCTTTCAGGCACTTTGTAGGTACCGATTACTTTGATGGTAACAAGCTGAAAATAGGTGCCGGTGGAATAGTAACCAGCGCCAGTACCTGGATGACTATGGATGCAGGCAAAGTAGGTATTGGCACCACCACCCCGTCATCGCGCCTGCATGTTAGTGAAAACAACAGCACTGCCAGTAGCCAGGTAATTTATGCACAACAAACTGCTACCTCAGTTAACGCCTATAACACAGCTATTAAAGGCGAAAACGCAGCAACAGGCGGTAACGGTATTGGTGTTTGGGGCTCGCAAGCCGGCAGCGGTTGGGGTGTATATGGCACCTCAGTTAGCGGTGTAGGTGTATATGGCGAAGCAACTTCAGGCACAGCCTTATACGGTAATGGCGGCGGTGCAGGCACCAACGCTATACAACTTAACAACGGTTTCATGAAAGTTAGCGGTACTACCAAAACAGCTTTCCAAACTACGGCAGTTGCTAATGCTACTACAACCGACTTTGCGATAAGCTACACCGGTGCCGCTTCAAACGACATCCTGATAGTAACACCGGTTACCAGTTCATTTAACCTGCCGCCGTTTTCAGTTTACTATGCATCCGGCTGGTACGTTGGTACCAATGGCAGCGGTGTTTACTTCCCCAACGGTACTGTATTTAATGTATTAGTTATTAAGCAATAGAGGGAAAACCACTCCGCACATGTTCTCATGCAATTGTGCTGATTGGTTAAGGGCGGCCTAAGGCCGCCCTTTTATTTTTCCGTAAAACAAAAACGCCCCGCTTTAAAGGCGAAGCGTTTGTATTTTGAACTAACGGTTCTTATACCGCAAAGCTTTCGCCGCAGGCGCAGGTGCGCGAGGCGTTGGGGTTTTTAAACTCAAAACCCTTGCCGTTTAAGCCATCGCTGAAATCTAGCGTGGTGTTGCAGATATAAAGGAAAGAGCGCAGATCGGTAACCAGTTTTACGCCTTTATCTTCAAACTGCTGGTCTTCGCCGGTTATTTTATTATCGAAATCCATTTTGTACGAAAGGCCCGAACAGCCGCCGCCTTCTACACTTACGCGGATAAAGTAATCATCGCCGTAATTCTGTTCCTGTTTAAGCACCGCAATTTTCTCTTTTGCTGTTTCTGATACAAAAAGCATAAATCATTATTTAGTCTGCAAAAATACATCAATAATTGTTCCTTTGCCAGTAATAGGAAATTTTGACATTATGCTGAAAATAGAACACCTCGGAATAGCCGTAAATGACCTGGAAACTGCCAATGTGGTATATGCCAAATTGCTGGGTAAGCCCCATTACAAGCTTGAAAGCGTGGAAAGCGAGCATGTGAACACCTCCTTTTTTCAGATAGGTGAATCGAAAATTGAACTGCTGCAGGCCACCAACCCGGAAAGCGCCATTGCCAGGTTTATAGTCAAAAAAGGCGAGGGCATACACCATATTGCCTTTGCTGTAGAGGACATTGAAAAAGAGGTGGAGCGCTTAAAAGTAGAAGGCTTTCAGCCCATATCGGAGAAACCCAAAAAAGGGGCAGATAACAAACTGGTGTTTTTCTTTCACCCCAAAAGCGCCAATGGAGTGTTGATTGAGTTGTGCCAGGAAATCAAATAATTTAAGAATGCCGCAATTAGAGAATCAGACAATGAAATACGAATGAAAACACAGAAGCACTTTTTATACGTTTTTGCAGTGTGCTTAGGCTGCTTACTGCTGTTTAGCTGCAACAGCCACAAAACACCGCAAGTGGAGGAAGTTGCGCTTTCGGCAGCCGACCAGGCAATAGCCGATTCCCTGCACTTCGATAAGTTGGCTATGCAATTGGTGCGGCAACAAACGGATTCGGCCTTCAGAACATTAACTACCGAGATGTTTACACGCGATACAGATTACGTGATACACAACAACGGCCTGCTGTTTAATGCTAATGAAAGCGATGGCAAGCGTATTGTAAACCTGCTTAGGGCAGGCATGGAAAAAAACGGCTACTTCATTTTCCGTTATGAACAGAATTTTGGATTTGACCCTGATGTAATTGCCGTTATAAAATCGAAAGACCAGTTTGATATCCTGCGCCATGCCGCTACTGATGGTATTAACTACGATATCTATAACGATTCAGTAGTAACGCTTTTACAAAACTGGAACAAAAAATACCCTATGCGTATCAGGGGGGCGGGCCGCGATTGGCTATCTGCCGAGTTTATTGGCCGTCCACAGGACATGGAAGCTTTTGCGAAAGAGGTTTATGCCGTATGCCCCGATGTTGTGGACCAGGGCACCGGCACTGTTGAGGAACTGGCCAAAGAAATGAGCCAAAGCAATGAACTTTACCTGTGGTGGGATTAAACTATACGGCAGCATTGGCCGTTTATAACTACTGATGAGCAAATACAAGCACCTTTTTTTTGATTTAGACCATACGCTGTGGGATTTTGAAACCAACAGCATAGGCGCCCTGCAGCAGATTTTTGAAGAAGAGAAACTACTGGATAGGGGCGTTGAGTCGTTTGAAAAGTTTCATTACAAGTACAAGCCGATTAATGACCGCTACTGGGCCCGTTACCACAATGGCCTTGTAAACAAGGAAGCGGTGCGCGTACACCGCTTTAGAGATACGCTAAAGGAGTTTGGCGTAGAAGACCTGGCGTTAGCTAACCGCATGGCGGAAAGCTACGTTAGCCTAAGCCCGAGGATGACGGCTCTTTTCCCCGATGCGGTGGAGGTGTTGCAATACCTGCAAACCAAATACAAGATGCACTTAATAACGAACGGCTTTGCCGAAGTGCAATGGATTAAGGTAGAGCACAGCGGGCTGAAACCTTTTTTTGAGCATATAATTATTAGCGAAGAAGTAGGCACGCAGAAACCACAAAAGGAGATTTTTGAAATAGCCATGCAGCGCGCCGGCACTATAGCCCACGAATGCATTATGATTGGTGATAATTTTAATACCGATATTGTTGGCGCTAAAAATGCGGGTATTGACCAGGTTTATTTTAACCCGCACAATGATCGGGTGCGTGAGCCGGTGACTTATGTAGTGAAATCGTTGATGGAGTTGAAGGAGATACTGTAACTGCTTGTTGAAACCGTACATGAAAAGAGTTGACAAAAGTTGACACTTTAAAAATGTCAACCAGCGGGAAAATCAACACAACTATATAGCTTTCAACTACTTAAAACATATTTCAACAAAGGTAAAGGTTGACACTTTTTCAAGCCTCAACCTCCCTGTTCCTAAATTCGCGTATTGCTTACACCAGCCGCTATTTATACTTTTAGGTAGCTCATAACCTTTGTAACAATGAGAACCATTACCTTATTAATTGTCGGTATGTTATTCAGCGCTAAACTTTTTGCAGGTTTTTTCATTCAAAACGTTCAGGTTTTACCGGCTCAACCCGTTGCCGGGGATTCTGTTTTTATTACTTACTCCATTTATTATCCCTCCACACCTGATTGGAATTATTATTACAATATTGAACAATTTGGCAACGCATATACATTAACTATATGCGATAGAATGGGGCAACAAACAGGTATAAATTGGAAGTATAATACCATTAGTTTAGGAATGTTACCAGGCGGTAACTATAGCCTGAAAATACTTTATCACTGGACCTCGCAATTTAATGATAGCACCTGCCATAATTTTATAGCTCCAATGGACTCAGAGATGGTAACGTTCCAAGTCCAGCTACCTAATGCTATTACAGATTATTCGATTGGGTTTTGCCGTCTGTTACAGGCCGATAAACTTTACATCAATTCTATGGGTAGTGGTTCAATGCAACTTCAGGTTAGCGATTTATCAGGGAGCCTTATTTACAGCATGGCCACCAACTTAACCGATGGCCCCAATCTGGTAAATTTAGATTTACCTCAGCTACCTGCTGGTATTTACTTCTACCAATTGCAAATGGGCGATAAGGTCAAGGTGCTAAAGTGGGTGCAGCCGTAACCTGAACCGTCTTCTAAACAAAAAACGCCACCCATAAGGTGGCGTTTCTATTTGTATTTCAAGTCTCCCCTTTGGGAGATTTAGAGGGGTTTTATTGGCCTAAATATGCTTTAAGGGCTTTGCTGCGGCTTTGTGAGCGTAGCTTGGTAATAGCTTTATCCTTAATCTGGCGGATACGCTCGCGGGTAATACCCAGTTGCTCGCCAATGTCTTCAAGGGTCATTGGGTGTTCAACACCTATGCCGAAGAACAGCTTAATAACTTCGCGCTCGCGGTCAGTTAATGAACTTAAGGTGCGCTCTGTTTCTTCTTTTAATGATTCGAAGTAGTCCAGCCGCTTATCAGCCATTTCGGCGTTCTCGTTCTGCAATACATCTATCAAACTATTGCTTTCGCCATCGGTAAACGGAGCATCCATAGAAACGTGGCGGGCAGAAATACCCAGCGTAGCTTCTACTTCTTCCACCGTAATACCCATAACCAGGGCAACTTCCTCAGGGGTTGGTTCACGCTGAAACTTCTGTTCCAGTTCGCTAAACACCTTGTTGATTTTTGTAAGGCTGCCTACTTTGTTCAAAGGTAAGCGCACCATACGGCTGTGTTCGGCAAGTGCCTGAATAATGCTCTGGCGAATCCACCACACCGCGTAGGAGATAAATTTGAAACCACGGGTTTCGTCAAACTTTTGGGCGGCTTTAACAAGGCCCAGGTTACCTTCATTGATAAGGTCATTTAACGATAACGAGTTGTTTTGGTACTGCTTAGCTACTGATACTACGAAACGAAGGTTAGCGCGCGTCAGTTTTTCAAGGGCCGTTTGGTCGCCCTGGCGTATTCTGCGGGCCAGTTCTACTTCTTCTTCGGGTGTTAACAGGTCTTCTTTACCTATTTCCTGAAGATATTTTTCGATGGACTGGCTTTCGCGATTAGTGATTGATTTTGAGATCTTTAACTGCCTCATTATTCCTCCTGATTTTCTGTAAAAACGACGGGCTCTTCTTTAAGCGAAGGGCGAAATTAAACTTTTCCCTTAAACAGACGCAATCTTTATTGTATAACGTTGGTAATACCATTAAGGTTTTTCAATTCTTTGCAAAAAAGGGCATCAGTATGGACGAAAATGTATCTTTTATATTGTGCCGGCACTAAGCATTTAACTGATGTTGAAAATTAGCGTGGTAAGTATCTTGTAACCAATTAGTTACAACAGGCACTACGCCCTCAATATCTTCATGCAAAACGGCATGGCTGCGGTCGGGAAAAAGGGCCAGCTTTTTTCGGCAGTTAAGCTTATCAAAAATCTTTTGGGTATAGCTAACCGGAAAGATGGAGTCTGCCGTGCCCTGAAGCACCATTACAGGTACCTTAATTTGGCTTACCGGTTTTGGTATTTCAGTGCTGGCCAACGATTGCAGCGCCCTTAGCGAAATGGTTTTTAAGGCCAGGGGGTCGCTTTCCATAAAGTTTTTGGCGCTGCCAAAGTACTTCACCGGTATTTTATCCAAATCAATATAGCTGGTAACGGGTATTTGTATGTTGGGCAGTTTATGACCGTATTTGGCAATCATGCCTTTTAAATATTTAAACAGGCGGGGGTGGCGGGCCAGTTGCAGGGTATCTTCCGAAGTAAGGTCGGCAAAATTCTGGCAGATTACGGAATCCAGCCTTTCATCCTTAGCGGCCATGTAAAAGGCTACAATGCCTCCCTGGCTGCTGCCCATTAAATTAACTTTTTTGTTAAAGCGCTTAATGGCATAGCTAATGGCGCTTTCAGCATCCTTCATTATTTCGCTAATGGTATAATCGCCGCGCAGGCCTTCGCTTTGGCCGTGGCCGCGGGGGTCAAGCGCCACAATATTGTAGCCGTGCTGGCCCAGCTTATATAGCAGTTCGCCATAACAAAGGCCATAAATAGCGGTGCCCGGTATAAATACTATGGTTGGCGCATTTTTATCGTATTCAAAAACATCCACATGAATTTTAAGCCCGTCGGAAATTACCGTGTCGCTCTCAAAATATTCATGCACGCGCGGAAACCCCACGGTTTCTGCTATATAGTCAAAATAATCGTGCAGGGTTTCAAAGGTCTTGTCTTTGCTTTGGTACATTAGTTCACTATTAACATTCAGGCCTCCTGGCCCTAAAACGGAGCGCCAATACTAATAAAACGCCTGAGAATGCAATGGCTGATATTGCTTAAGGCGGCATTGTAAAAAACAAGGCGTTGTTAATGGTCGGCAGGGTGTAGGTGGAACTGCCGCAGGCTACCCCTGGCTATAAGGAACTGCCCCAGGATGTAGAGCGTCATAATCAGTGTGCCGGCCAGCTCAATTTGCGTTACAAAGCGACTAACGGCAATAAGGCTATCAGAAACCATAAACGAAAGCGCCCCTGCCAGCACCAGCGCAAAGCTGGCATCATTAACCCGCCGGTAGCGGTTAATGGCAAATACCACCATTAGCGATATTACTGAAGTGTAAACTAAAACAGGGATTAAAAAGCCCTGAACGGCCGGCTCACTATTATGGGCAAGGGCCGGAATCAAAACCGATAAAAGAATACCCAGGTAGATACCAAGGGGAATCAGCACCCACCACTTTTTAGGCAATAGGGCATGGGCATGCTTGTGCCGCACATCGGCAAAAGAGAAGATATACAGCACATGGGTTATTAAGAAGCTAACCAGGCCGGCAAGAAAGAACAGGGGGTCTTTAGGTATGCCCAGCAACATTAAATCGCCGGGGCTTTTGGGTACCAGCATAAGGAACATATCGCCCCACCAGCTAAAGAAAAAGGCGGCTATCATCAGTTTATGAAAGCGCGAAACAGGCCCCTCAATAGAGGAAGCATAATAAAAAATAAGCAGGGGCATCAATAAGGGCTTGGTTACCACTTTAAGCATTTCCTCGCCGGTTATCTCGGCATAAATCTCCAGTATGGCATCAAGGCCGAACAGGTATGCTATGATTTTTCCCATGCTTCAAATTTACAGTTAAGGTAATTTGTTTGCAGGCTTCCGCCAATAAACAGGCAATTATTTCCGCATTCTGCCATTTCGTTCTGCCACTTTTACGGCCGGTATTTTTTATTTTTAAGGTGAGAAAAGTTATTTTTTACCCTGACAAAGGTCATGAAACCCTTATTGGACGCGGGTTTCCTTTGCACTACATAACGAAATTTTAAGATGGTAATGAACTATTGGGCCCCTGCGCATTTGGCAATTGGCACTAAATGTGACAAAACCATCGCAACATTAATTCACCAAATTAAAACCAATTAAAATGGCTACAAACAACATTCAGGACACCCTGAAAAAGTACTTCTACTCAGGCGTAGGCTTAGCTTCGCACACTGCAGAAGTGGTTCAGAAATCAGTAAACGAACTGGTAAAAAAAGGCAAGATGAGCGAAGCTGACGGCAAAAAAATCGTTAGCGAAGCAATTAAGAAAGTAGAGGCACGCCGCCCTGAAATCGAAGCCAAATACCATGAGGCAGTTCACAAATTTGTGAAGTTTACCAATACAGAAATAGACAAGCTGCAAAAGCAAATAAGCAAGCTGGAAGGCAAAGCTGCCAAAAAACCAGCTGCTGCTGCCAAGCCGGTTGCCAAAAAAAAAGCTAAGAAAAAAGTAGCTAAAAAAGCTGCTAAGCCTGCTGCACCAGCTGCAAGCGAAAGCAACGGATAGTATCCCCGTTTATATATCAAAAGCCGCCTGCCATAAGCAGGTGGCTTTTTGTTTTTAGGCCTGCGTACTGCTTAGGGTAAACATGTTAAAGGGGCGGTTGAACAACAAGGAAATGCGGATAAACAAAAGCCTGGTTTCGTATTTCGCAATTAGCTTCTATTTTTAAGCCCACATGCTTTTTAATAACACCTTCCGCAACCTTAACCGCACCCGCGAAATACTGAGCATACTGGTAAAGTACGGCTTTGAGGATTTTATAGCCAATAGTACCCTGCGGAACCTGGTTACGGAAAGTATGCGTATTAAGTGGCTGCGCGATGAAAAACCGGTGATGGAATACACCCGCTGGGAGCGTGTACGCATGGCCGCCGAGGAGCTTGGCCCCACCTTTATTAAGCTGGCGCAGGTACTTAGCAACCGCCCCGATATTATACCCGAGGAACTGGTTAAGGAGTTTGAAAAACTGCAGGACCGTGTACCGCCGGTAGATTTTGTGGAAGCCCGCGGTATTATAGAAACTGAAACCGGCCGCAGGCTGGATGAGATGTTTGATGAGTTTAAGGAAATACCTATGGCATCGGCCTCCATTGGCCAGGTGTACAAGGCCCACCTTAAAACCGGCGAAGACGTAGTGGTAAAAGTACAGCGCCCTAACGTTAAAGAGATAATTGAGCAGGATATAAGCATTATAAAGGAAGGCGTGCGCCGTATGGACCGCTACCTTAAAAAGCAGGGGGTGCTTAATGCTGAGGAAGTGGTAAGGGTGTTTGAACGCGCCATTGTAAAGGAGCTGGATTACCGCACCGAGGCGCGCAATATTGACCGTTTCCGTACTACGTACAGGCACCGTACCGATTTTTACGTGCCAAAGGTTTACCGCGAGTTTAGCACCAGTAAGGTACTGATAATGGAGTTTGCCGAAGGTTGTAAGATTACCGACGTAGCCAAACTGGAAGAATGGGGCATTAGCCCGGCCCGCATAGTGGAGAAGGGCATGGATATTTACCTATCGCAGATTTTTGAGTTTGGGTATTTCCATGGCGACCCGCACCCCGGCAACGTATTAGTGAATAAAGAGGGCACCATCATATTACTTGATTTTGGCATGGTAGGCCAGTTAATGAAGAAGGACAAGTATGCCTTTGCAGGTATTTTTATAGCCATGGCCCGTTATGATGCGCGCGAAATGGCTGTGCAAATGCGTAAGCTGGCTGTTGAGGATAACATAACGGACATGCGCCAGTTTGTGTACGACCTTAACGATATGATTGAGGATTACGCTTACCTGGATGTTAGCGAAAGCAGCATACAGGATGTAATACAGCGCCTGCAAAAAATAATGTACGATTACCACATTACCGTGCCCGGCAGTGTGTTCCTGGTGTTCCGCGCATTTGCCATACTGGAAGGTATAGGCAAAAAACTACACCCTAACTTTAAAACCTACGAGTTTATAAAGCCTTACGGCCAGCGCCTGTTAACCGAGCAGTTAAAGCCGGAGAACTTAGCGCATGAGGCAGGGCAGCGTTTCTCTAACTTCACCAGCTTCCTGAACACCTTCCCTATTGAGTTGCGCAACATTTTGCAAAAAGCAACCAAGGGTAAACTGCATTTTGAAGTAGAGTTACAAGGCTACGGCTATGCACTTAAAAAATGGGACAGTATAACCACCCGCCAGGGTTTAATATATGTTATATGCGCGTTGATGATAAGCTCTTCTATTGCGCTGTTGGCCCCCTACCCACCGGAAATGAAGTTTTATTACGGCATTAATAAGTGGAGTTTTATTGGCTATATGATTGCTGCCGGGTTATTCCTTGTTTGGGTATACGCCATTGTGCGCCGCAAGATTTACAAATAAAAAAAGCCCCCTTTTGCAAGGAGGCTTCTATATCATTTAGCTTACGATTAGTGGTTTACACTAAAGCGGCCTTTGTTAACTACTTTACCCCTGTTATCAATTAACGAGAAGGTATAGTTACCGGCAGCCCAATCTGAAGTGTTCAGTTGGTGGCCATTACCGTTTACGAACTCATGCGTGATAACGCGGCCTGTAATGTCAAATACCATTACTGATGCGTTTACAAAAGTTTGGCTGCTGGTTAGGTTTACAACATCAGTAGCAGGATTAGGGAATACGCTAACTGAAACATTGTTGTCAATTTCCTCAACTAAAGATGGTGGGTTAACATAGCCAAAACGAACGTCATCTACATGCAGAGTAGAACCCTGGCGGGCGGTATCATTGCTGGAGTAAAACTCCATTTTTAATGTATCAGGAACGTTGGCATTTTGGTAAGCAGGACCCATAGGGATGTAAACCTGTGCCCATTGGTTGATAGGGCCTAAAGTAATAGCGCCTGCTACTACATAACTGCCTGCCTTGGTCATAAACAACACTAATACGCCTGAGTCAACACCAGCGCCTGCAGCGTATTTGTAATCCAGAAACAAGGTATCAGGACGGAAAGGGAAAGCGATACCTGTAAAACCCGGAGCCGGGCCGGCAACCGCACCGCCAAGACCAACGCCACCCGAAATTACACCGTACTGGGGTGCAATAGAAACTGAATCGGAACGCAGTTTAATTGAAGCGCTGCCTTCAGCTTTGTCAACTGAATCTTTAGTGGCAAGGCCCAAAGAGGCGTTGAAAATTGATTCGAAGGTAGTCCAACCGGTGGGTGCAAATGTGCCCCAACTGTTAAAACCGCCGTTAGGAACCTGCTGCGCCTGGCTACCCAGGAAAGCCGCAACGAATAATAGAACAAGAGTAAACTTTGCTTTCATGCTATTTTATTTTTGATTAAGAATGTTTGAGGCGGCAAAAATAGAAATAAGGTGAACGCCATTTCCTAATCTACGTCATTTACCAAAAAATGACAAAACCGTGACAATCAACACGGGGGCATAAAAAAGCGCTCCCTTTTTTTGGGGAACGCCATATTAGTTACCGGTGCTGTTATTAAAAACCGCGGCCACCACCGCCACGTGGTGCGGCACCGGGTGCAGGGCCTTGCCCGCCCGGCGAAGGGTTGGCTCCACGCTGCTGTTGTTTTTGGTCGCGCAGTTCCTGAAGTTTCTTTTTAAACTCTTCTTCCAGGCCATACAGGGTATTCACCTTGTCCTTACCCAGCACCCCTTCAAACTGCACTTTATACTTCTTTTTAAGGTCCAGCTTCTTTTGCTCAAAGTCCAGTTGCTGTTCGGCGCTAAGCTTTACTTCGCCCTTGCCATTGGGGAAAAAATTCTGGCGCAGGGCTTTCATATCATTATGCCACTGGTTATAAATAGGCCAAAACTTCTCGGCCTCTGCAGGTGTCAGGTTCAGCTTTTCAGAAATATAAAGGCGCTTTAAGCTTTCTATCTTCTCTGCCTTGTCGCCATCGGGCGGGCCTTGTGGTGGCTGGGCATTTGCGCCTATGGCCATTACCAGCACTGCGCAAAACAGCATTACCTTCATCACTATTCCATTTCTCGTTTTCATTGTAATTATTTTTTCTATATGATTGTTTTATTACACCAAAGTTTAATCAAGCAGTGCTTCATTTAACTCATCTTCTGTTAATTGATTTACGCCTTTTTCGAAAGCCTTATCATCTTTATTGCCAAACTCTTCAATCTTATCCTTATCGAAAGAGTAATCCAGCACATCCGTACTAAACTCATCACTGTTCTCCGAAAAATAGGCATCCAACTCAGCCGTACTTACGCTGGCTAATTTACACTCTGCATCGGTGCACTGCTGCTCTACCTTTACAAAAAGCATAACAGCCACAATTACCATAGTGGCAGTGCCGGCAAAGGCAACCGCATAACGCGGTTTAAACACGGCGTTAACCACATTCTCCAACACGGCATTAATACTTTGCAACCACTTTGGCATAGCTGGTTCTGCATTTGCTTTTTCCAACTGCATTGCCTTTTGCAGCAGGTTTTGCGGCAATGTATTAAAGTAGCTAGCCGGTGCGCTTAGCGTGTTAGGTTTCTGCAACTGTGCCATTACCGGCGCTACCGCGGCCAACTCTTCTTTAAAATCGTTCGCTCTTATTTTTTGCAGCAGTTCTGCCGAAAAACTATTGAAGTAACCGGCCGGCGGCGTAACGGAAGCTTCTTTTTTAAGTTTTGCCAGGGCGGGGGCCAGCGCTTTTAACTCCTCGGTTTCGGGTGCATTCACCAAATCCACCATCTGCAGTTTAAACTGCACGAAGTAGCCTTCAGGTACCTTTACAAAGTTTACCTTAGGCAGGGCAGCCAGCCGTGGGGCCAGTGCCTGTAACTCTTTTACTATTTCGTCGCGCTTTTCCATAATATTCGCCCTTGTTAGACGTTCCGCCGCTTAAAGGTTTAATCCTCCCCCAATAAAAATTTCTCAATTTTCTGGGCGGCATGGTGGTAACTGGCCTTTAAGGCCCCTTCGCTGGTGCCCAGTATTTCGCTCATTTGCTCGTAGGGCATTTCATCGTAATAGCGCAGGTTAAACACAATCTTCTGTTTTTCAGGCAGTGATTCAATGGCCAGGCGCAGCCTTTCCTGTATATCGTCGCCATCTACCTGGTGGCTTTCGCCCTTTATATAGCTGGCCGGTGCATAGCTTTCCTCGTCATCGGAGTCGTTACCGTCAAAAGAGATAATTACCCTTTTGTTCTTCACGTTTAAAAAGGTGATGGTTTCGTTAGTGGCTATACGGTACACCCACGTAAACAACTGAGATTCAGCCCTAAAGTTTTCTAATCCCTTCCAAACCTTTAAAAAGGTGTTCTGCATTACATCATTGGCATCGTCATGGTCTTTAACCATACGGCGGATGTGGTAATACACCTTTTCCTGGTACTTCTCTATCAAAAGGGTAAAGGCGCGTTCGCGCGCGCCGGTGTGAAAAAGCTCTAGTAACTCTTTATCGGTAGTGGCCATACAGCACTTTTAGATATTGATGGAAGGCAAGGCAAATACCAGTTAAGCGCCTTGCCTTATCGTTTAACACTTTTTGCTTATTTGCGGCTGATTGCTTTGCGCGCCGCAGCAATTACATCGGGGGTATCAAGGCCATATTTCTTCAACAACTGATCAGGAGTTCCGCTCTCGCCAAAGCTATCGTTTACTGCAACCTGCTCCATAGGTGCCGGAAATTCGGCTGCCAGTGTACCGCCCACAGCCCATCCCAAACCGCCAATACGGTTGTGCTCCTCAGCAACTACCACGCATTTTGTTTTTGCCACCGATTTTAAGATAGCTTCTTTATCCAAAGGTTTAATGGTATGTATATTAATCAGCTCTACCGAAATGCCTTCGCTTTCTAACTGGCGGGCTGCTTCAAGGCTTTTCCAAACCAGGTGGCCGGTGGCAATAATGGTAACATCTTTGCCTTCGTTCATCAATATAGCTTTGCCTATTTCAAACTTCTGGTTCTCCATAAACATGGGCCAGGCCGGGCGGCCAAAGCGCAGGTAAACCGGGCCAACATAGGCAGCAGCCGCTAAAGTGGCCATGCGTGTTTGGTGATAATCGCATGGGTTAATTACTACCATGCCCGGCAGCATTTGCATTAAGCCAATATCTTCTAATATCTGATGTGTAGCGCCGTCCTCGCCCAAAGTTACACCGGCGTGTGAGGCGCCAATTTTTACATTCTTGCCGCTGTAAGCCACACTTTGGCGTATTTGATCATAAACGCGGCCTGTAGCAAAATTGGCAAAGGTTGTTGCGAAAGGAATTTTTCCGCCAATGGTCATACCTGCGGCTATGCCTATCATGTTGGCTTCGGCTACACCGCACTGCACAAAACGCTCGGGGAATTCCTTTATAAAAGCATCCAGTTTTAAGGAGCCGGAAAGGTCGGCACACAAAGCAATAACATCGGGGTTGGTTCTGCCCAACTCTAACATAGCCTGTCCGAAACCTGAGCGGGTGTCTTTATTTCCGGTAGAAACGAAATCCGATAGCATAGCAGTTCTGTTTTTAGCCTCCGCAACCATTATGGTGGTTTAAATTTTCTGCCTCCTTAAATGCGGAGTACAGAGCGGTTTATTAAAGCTTCAAACTTAAACTTCCACCGCTTGTTATCTCAAATTCTTTATCAACGGTGGTGTGGATAGTACGGGCGTATTTACTGCGGTAGATTAAATGGTATTTACCGGGCTGCAGGGCCAGTGTTTCCTGCTTATCCTGCAAACGGAAGTCGTATATCTTTTTCATCTTCCCCTCTTCCATCATAAAAATGCCGCCGTAGGCATCAAAGCCCTTGTTAATGGTAAGTATGCCGGGCGATGGAATTAAAACATCAGTCGTTTTGCTCTGCTCAATTTTTACGTTTTTAACCACGGTGCGCGGCAGGGTAAGCACTTCCAGGTCGTAGGTGCCGCAAATGTATTTTTCTCGGGTATTAATGCGCTGTACGTTAAGGGTGGCTGTTTCAAACGGCCGGTGTAGCAGGCATTTGATGCGCTCCATTGCTGCCGACTTAGAAGGTGAGCCCTGTAAGGCAAAATTAAGGAAGCCCTGCGGGGCACTTATATTAATGGTGTTGTGTGCATTTTTATTCAGCGCAATGTGCTCAACCACTATTGGGGGCACAGTGTGCACCTGCAACCTGTAAACAAACATGGGCGAAACCGTAATGGTATCGGGCAGGCCACGGGCATTAAGGGTGTGGTAGAAATTGTATTTCATCAAGCCCGTTTCTTCGTCATACAGTGTCATGTTAACAGCCGTTTCGGTAGGGTTATTAAACTTATCGTTCAGGTTTATCTGCAGGGTGGTTTTGGCAATAGATTCAATAACTACCTTTTGCAGTGTAGATGAAAACTCCTGGGCAGAGCCAGTATTAAACAGTTTGCCCATACATTCCATTTCATCATAACTTTTTACCTGTAACGCCATGCCTATTATAAAAGGCTGCAGCACGATATTGTTTTTTTGCAGGGCCAGCGCTACGCTGCAGGGGTCGCGGTCGCAGGCATCTTCGCCATCGGTAATTACCACCAATATATTTTTGCCCGGCTTGCCACCAAAATCAACGGCGCATTTTTCAATAGAGTAAACCAAAGGCGTAATACCTTTGGGGCGTATTTCGGCAAGCTTCTTTTTTATTTTAAGCAGATTGCCGGTATCAATAGGCACTTCCAGCCTTGAGTCGTGGCAGTTTTTATCGGGCTCAGGGTATAAATGGCCAAACACCCTTATACCCATTTCTATATTTTGAAACTTAGAAATGCTGTCAGCAATTTGAATAAGAGCGGTTGAGGCAATATCCCATTTGCTGCCACCCGCCCACTCGTTACGCATGCTTAGTGATGCATCCAGCAAAAAAAGAATGCGTGTTTTCTCCTGCGCATTTATGGCGGCAGTAAAAAGCAACAAAAACAATATAGACAGGCACAGCTTTCTCATAAAGTAAGTACTACGGTCCTCCCATCCTCTATAGTAAAAAGTTGTGTTTTAGTGCTCTCGCTATCGTAACTGCTTTTAGGCTTGTACACTATGCGGTATTCACCGGGTTGCAGTTTGTGGTTCTCGGTTTTTCCGTTCATCTCAAACCGCTCTACCATTTCAAGTATGTTGCCGTTGGTGCGGTAAACGCTGGCTAAAACGCTCTCGGCGGCCATTAAGGACAGTGTGCCGTAATTGGGCAGGCGTATATTGTTCTCCGTAAAACCAAGCACGGCAGTATCAAGCCTTACCGGGGGCACCGTAAGTATTTCTAAACTGTATTCACCGGCCAGGTATTTGTCTTCTCCGTTTAACTCCTGCACGTTAAGTATGTTGCGCAGGGGTTTCTTTTCGCGCAGCAACACCTGTGCGTCATTGTTAGCCATGGAGGCGGCTATACACTCCACATTTAAATCACCGGCCGGCACATCCAGCGCAATGATGTTGTGTTTGCCCGGTGTCAACTCTATATTTTCCTTACGTAAAGGGGGGTAAGTATGCAGTTCAAGGTCATAAACACCCACGGGGTCCAGGTAAAGGGTATCGGGGTTTCCCTTCTCGTTCATTGTATGCACAAAGTTGTATTCTACTTTGCCGCTGGCATGGTCATATAAGGTAAAAGGGATATTGGTTACGGTAGGATTGCCGCTGCGGTCAAGCAGGTTTATCTGCACCGTAGTGGTATTTAAGGTTTGCCTTATTATAACACCCACCGTGTTGTAAAGGGAGGCTTCATCCTTAGTATCCAATACCTGCCCGATGCACTTTAGCTGGTCTATAAACTTCTCACCGGCATCAATACCTACGATAAAGGGGCGTAAAGAAATTTTCTTTTCAAACAGTTTTTTCGCCACATCGCAGGGGTTGCCATCGCAGTTTTCGTTACCATCAGTAATAAGGATAATAGAATTGAGGCTTTTTTCATCAGCAGGAAAATCGGATGGAGCCTGCGAAAGAGAATAGGCAAGTGGGGTCATGCCCTGTGGTTTAATTTTATCCAGAGCAATGCGTATTTTCTCTGCATTGTTTTTAGCAAAGGGCACCAGCAACTTGCTGTCCTTACAATTACGGTCGGCCCGCGGACTTTGATAGCCCAGAGCGCGAATGGCAAATTCTACATTAGGGTTTTTATGCTCTACCGAATCAATAAGCTTATAAAGAAGTTCCTTGGCAGTTTTAAATTTCTCTTTGCCGTTCCAGTCCTCCTTCATACTTCCGGAAACATCCAGCACAAATAAAACGCGGTTGATTGTAGGTTTGTAAACCTGGGTTTGCTGGGCGTGTAATTGCACAACAGCCAGGAAGCAACAGATAAGAACTAAGATTCCTATTTGTTTAAAGAAGAACCGGCTGTAATATGCGCCTTTAAAATCCATTATAACTCAAACGCAAGTTACAATAGATTATTCCATTTACGGAAAGCAGGATATGCGCCAATGCCGGTGGATGCTGTCTATAAAAAGATAATCAGGAGCGGATGATCATTTCTTCCATAACCACAGGGCCAGTTTCAGAAGGTAATAGAGTATTACACCCATTAATACAGAGCCAATAAGCCGCCCCGCATTGTAAAAAAACCCATAAACAGTGTTTAGTGCCTGCCAGTTATTAAATAATGCTACCCAGGCACTTAAACCTAAGAGAATGGCAACAGCAAAACACACAAGGGATAAAAGCTTGTAGAGGAACTGCATAGTTAGGGTGTTCCTAATCCTTTTTGTTCCACAAGGTGTAGGCTTTTGATAAAAGCCATATACATAACACCCCCAATAAAAGAGAAGGAAGGGCAAAACCGAATTTGTAACCCATATCATGCGAAGTGGTAGAAGGGAGGTTCCATGCTTTTATAAGCTGCGAAACTATACCCAGGCCCAGCAAGCCTACAAAGCCAACCAACATTATTGCAAGAGAGCGGTTTCCCATAACAGGTGGAATTAATAATCTCCCAGGGTTTCTTCTAACTGGCCAAGGGCAACAGCCATTTGGTCATTATTAGGTGCTACCCCGTGCCAATGGTGATGGCCAACCATAAAATCAACACCGTAACCCATTTCGGTATGCATTAAAACAAAAACAGGTTTGCCTTTGCCGGTGCGTGCTTTTGCTTCGCGAAGGCCGGCCACTACGGCTTCAATATTGTTGCCTTCTTTTATTTCTACCACATCCCAACCAAAGGCTTCTGCCTTTAGTTTCAAATCGCGGTGGCTTAACACCACATCACAATCGCCGTCAATCTGTTTATTGTTGTAATCTATAGTACAGATAAGGTTATCCAGTTTGTGGTGCGGGGCAAACATTAAGGCTTCCCAAATCTGCCCTTCCTGGAACTCACCATCGCCATGCAACGAATAAACTGTTGTATTTTCCTTGTTCAGTTTTTTAGTAAGTGCGGCGCCAATGGCCATACTCATACCCTGGCCCAATGAGCCTGCCGCCGCCCTTATGCCGGGCAAATGCTCCTTAGTAGCAGGGTGGCCCTGCACGCGGGAGTTTAGTTTGCGGAAAGTGCCCAACTCCTTTTTATCGAAATAGCCGGCATGGGCAAGCACACTGTACCAAACCGGGCATATGTGGCCATTGCTTAAAAAGAAAACATCCTCGCCCTTGGCATCCATGGTAAAGTTGGGGTTGTGCTTCATTACATCAAAGTATAAAGCTACCATGTACTCCGCACAGCCCAGTGAACCACCCGGGTGGCCCGATGCGGCACCGTTAGTCATACGGATAATGTCGCGGCGAACCTGCGAGCAAAGGCGTTTCATTTCTTCAACTGATGCCATGGTAAAAATTTTGGACGAAGTTAAATGTTGTTGCAGTTGCCGCTTTAAAACATTTCAACGGTTGGGGAAAATGAAAAGCCCGCAACCGCCGGTTAAGGCGGTGCGGGCGACCTGTCTAACCCTATGCAAAAAGATTAGTTGTTCACTATAATTTGAGCGCCCAGGGCCTGGTCGGCAGTGCCGCCTAAAAAGCCTTTGGCAAACACGGTATAAATTTTTCCGCTCTCCAGTGTAATAGTAGGCAGCGTTAAGGCTACAGTTGATGTGCCGGCTACGCGCACTTCAAGGTTGTAAGCGCCTGCATCAAGCGGAGTAAAAGCGGTTGATTCTTTAAATGATTTGTTGGCGAATACTACTGCGCCGCCGCCTGCTACTGCTACATCTACTGCAGGAGCATTTGGTGAAAGGTGAACGAAACGCACATGCGCTTTGCCGCTTGCCGGTGTAGTAAGGTCATCTTCTAATACTACCGCTGAAATTTTAGAAACAGAGTCTACGGCAAAAACGCTGTAGTTCTTGTCTTTTTCAAGGGTAAGGTTGGCATCAATTACAGTGGTGCTGGTGCCGGCTACGTTTACTTTAATGTTACGGCTGCCGCTTTCTACCTGTAAATAGGCGGTACTGTTAGGGAAGGTAAGCGCTGCACTGTTTTGCTTGCTGTTGTCTACCAAAAGGTCTACACCGGGTGCATCTGGCGAGGCGTGGGTAACTAATACTTTAGCATAGGTCTTTGCGTCCTCATCCTTTTTGCAGGAAGAGATGGTAACTAAAGCTGTGAATACTACAAGAGCACTTAAAAGAATCTTTCTCATAACGATTGCTGAGTTTTTTGGGTTTAATAATGATGTTATAACAACCATCGGTTTGTTTTGTTCAACTTTTATGTCAAAAACATTAAACAAAAATTCGTTAAAAGATTTATACCCCGTCTTTTTCAAAGGCGGCGTTTAACTTAAAGGAGGTTATAAGAATGCGGACAAAATTGTGCGGACGGTGGGGTTTTATAGTAGTGGTAATTTGTTCCGGCAACAGCGCGATTCAATAGATGCAGCGCGTGTTATGCCCGCGGTTTAATGCCCTCTTCCACCATTTAGGCTATTCTTCTAATTTTACAGGGTGAAACAGCATTAGCCCAAGGGCTAATTATCTCATTATCAAATTGGTATTACATGAGCTATACCCCAAAAAATAAAGTACGCATTGTAACCGCCGCCAGCCTTTTCGACGGACACGATGCCGCTATCAATATTATGCGTCGCATTATGCAGGCTAAAGGCGCCGAGGTTATTCACTTAGGCCACAACCGCGCTGCACAGGAAATTGTAGAAGCCGCCATACAGGAAGATGCACAGGGCATTGCCGTAACCAGCTACCAGGGTGGGCACATTGAGTTTTTTAAATACATGTACGACCTGCTGAAGGAACGGGGTTGCGGGCACATTAAAATATTTGGCGGAGGTGGTGGAACAATTCTGCCAACAGAAATTGAGGAGCTGCACCAATACGGCATTACGCGTATTTACAGCCCTGATGATGGCCGCCACATGGGGCTTGAGGGAATGATAGAAGATGTGGTAAAGCAGTGCGACTTTGAAACCGTTAGCACCTTAAACGGACAAATTGATAAGCTGAATAAAAACGAATGGAAAGCTATTGCGCAGGTAATAACCCTGGCCGAAAACGGCAAACAACCTCCGCTAAAAGCAAAAATTGAAAAGGCTAAAGCTACTATACCTGTATTAGGCATTACGGGCACAGGCGGTGCCGGTAAATCATCGGTTACTGACGAAATCGTTCGCCGCTTTTTACTGAACTTTAAGGATAAAACCATTGCGGTAGTATCAGTTGACCCCAGCAAAAAGAAAACAGGCGGAGCCTTGTTGGGCGATAGAATAAGAATGAATTCTATTTCGAACCCGCGGGCATACATGCGTAGCCTGGCTACCCGCGAAAGCGACCGCGCCTTAAGCGAGCATGTGCAGGAAGCTATTGACGTGTGCCGCGCAGCAGGTTTCGATTTTATAATACTGGAAAGCGCAGGTGTAGGACAAAGCGATGCAAGCATATTAGAATACTGCAATGTAAGCATGTATGTAATGACGCCCGAATACGGGGCGGCTTCGCAGTTAGAGAAAATAAACATGCTGGATTACGCCGATGTAATTGCCATCAACAAATTTGACAAGGCCGGTGCATTGGATGCGCTAAACGATGTATGTAAGCAATACAAGCGCAACCACAACCAGTTTATGGCAAAGAATGAGGACCTGCCTATTGTGGGCACTATCGCCAGCCAGTTTAATGATGCAGGCGTTAACCACCTGTTTGAAGTGCTGATGAACAAGGTGAAGGAGAAGACAGGTGTAGCGTTTACGGTTACGCATACGTCGGCAAAGAATACGGTTTCAAAATCGCAGATAATACCACCGGCACGTGTACGTTATTTGGCAGAAATTGCGGAGAACAACGAAGCTTACGACCAATGGGTGAATGAGCAGTGCGCCATTGCCAGCAAATTATATAAGCTGCATGGCGTTGCCGCTGAATTAAAAGACAGCGCAGAGGTAAAAGCGTTGATAGATAATTACGAGAAGAAGTTTAACCCCGAATGCAAAAAGCTGGTAGATGAATGGGGCACGCTGAAAAAGAAATACAGCGGCGATACTTTTGCCTTCCAGGTTAGGGATAAGACCATACAACTGCCTTTTGTTTACAAAAGTTTATCGGGCACCAGTGTGCGCAAGGTGTATTTACCGCGTTATAGCGATTGGGGCGATATACTGAAATGGCAACTGCAGGAAAACGTGCCGGGCGAGTTTCCTTACACGGCCGGTGTGTTTGCCTTAAAACGCGAAGGCGAAGACCCTACGCGTATGTTTGCCGGCGAGGGCGGCCCTGAACGCACCAACAAGCGTTTCCACTATGTAAGTTTAGACCAACCCGCCAAGCGTTTAAGCACGGCCTTTGACAGCGTTACGCTTTACGGGGAGGACCCTGACCACCGCCCGGATATTTATGGCAAAATTGGTAACAGCGGTGTTAGCATTGCTACCGTTGATGATGCCAAAAAATTATATAGCGGTTTTGATTTATGCGACCCGAAGACCTCGGTAAGCATGACCATTAACGGCCCTGCGCCTATTATACTGGCCTTTTTTATGAATGCGGCAATTGACCAGGAGTGCGAAAAATACATGGCTGCGCAGGGGGCAACAGACCAGGGGCAACAGACCACCGACGGCCCTACTTACAATGGCGCTTTGCCTAACGGTAACAATGGTCTGGGTTTAAAACTACTGGGCAAAAGCGGTAGCGATGTGTTGCCCAAAGAAGTTTACGAACAACTAAAAGCCAAAGCGCTGCAAAGTGTGCGCGGCACGGTGCAGGCCGATATTTTAAAAGAAGACCAGGCACAGAACACCTGCATTTTTAGTACAGAGTTTGCACTGAAAATGATGGGCGATGTGCAGCAGTATTTTATTGAAAACAAAGTGCGCAACTTTTACAGCGTAAGCATAAGCGGCTACCACATTGCCGAGGCCGGCGCTAACCCTATTACGCAGCTGGCCTTTACGCTGGCTAACGGCTTTACGTATGTAGAGTATTACCTGAGCCGCGGTATGCATATTGATGATTTTGCCCCTAACCTTTCCTTCTTCTTTAGCAATGGTATGGACCCTGAATACAGTGTAATTGGCCGCGTGGCCCGCCGCATTTGGGCCAAGGCCATGAAGAGTAAATACAAGGGTAACGACCGCAGCCAGAAACTAAAATACCACATACAAACCAGTGGCCGCAGCCTGCACGCACAGGAAATTGACTTTAATGATATTAGAACTACGTTGCAAGCGTTATATGCCATTTACGATAACTGTAACAGCCTGCACACCAACGCCTACGATGAGGCTATAACCACGCCAACGGAAGAAAGCGTGCGCCGTGCCATGGCCATACAGTTGATAATTAACCGCGAGTTAGGCACCGCTAAAAACGAAAACCCTAACCAGGGCAGCTTCTTAATTGAGGAATTAACTGACTTAGTAGAAGAAGCGGTGCTGACAGAGTTTAAACGCCTTACTGAACGCGGTGGCGTTCTGGGCGCTATGGAGCGCATGTACCAGCGCAATAAAATACAGGAGGAAAGCCTTTACTACGAGCACCAGAAGCACACGGGCGAGTATCCTATTATTGGCGTAAACACCTTTTTAAATAAAAAAGGCAGCCCAACTATTATACCGCAGGAGGTTATACGCAGTACTACGGAAGAAAAAGAATACCAGATAAACGCCCTTAACGCCTTTAAGCAACGCCACGCTGCCAAAAGCGAGGCCGCGCTTAAAAAGTTGCAACAGGTTGCCGTAAGCAACGGCAACATTTTTGCCGAGCTAATGGAAGCCGTTAAACATTGCAGCCTCGGCCAAATTACGCATGCGCTGTATGAGGTCGGCGGTCAATATCGCAGAAGTATGTAACCCGCCGATCGCGAGCAACGCCTCGCGATAAGGAGGTCAATATCGTAGAAGTATGTAACCCGCCGATCGCGAGCAACGCTTCGCGATAAGGAGGGCCGTATAGGCGTAGCATGTAGCTTTTAGATTGTCCCCTTTTGTTTTAAGGGGGACGAAGGCGAACTCATTTCGCCTGGAGGGGGTTAATACATTCGGTCAGCACAATTTCCCAAACGATGGTCCTACGTGGATTTCGGATTGGCTTTGCATCAATAAGTGAGGGCGATTCAGAAAATCCGATTATACATTTTTTGTATCATAAATTTTACCTGGAAACAGGTATTGTTTTATAAAAACCAATTGCTTTACTTTATTAAAAATATTATATGAAAACCTACATATTAGAAGTGTATAAGATGGACGAGGAGTTTCATTTTTATATGGCTAAAAGCGACGGAGTTGGGTACTCATTTATTGAAATTACAAGTCCTCCTTTTCCTGTGGACCATGTAAACCCGTCTCAGCCAGCGCGCCTTGACATAACGTATTTTATTAACCTATATAAGTTAGCAGCTGGATCGAGTATGGAAAGAAGCTTACTGCGAATTGCAAGTGTTAATAAGAATTTTAACAGACAACTTGAATTTAAGCTGATAGAAATAAACCAATATGGACAAAGGGTTTTGGCGCATATTAATGGTGCGGCCAATGGAGCAACACAAGTGGAAACCTTATTGTTCGAATACAGCATTTATCATACCGTAACAGCCTGGCAGGATTTTAAAGGCACCTATAATATTTATTGTAGGAAAAATGATAATCGCGTTGATCTAACTATTAACCAAGGCGCGGTTACTCACATTACGGGTGCGGATAAAGGGTATGTTATTAAGCCGGAAACATTAAATTCAGGCAATGATGCGATACACGTTAACATGAATTGCATCAATTTTGATCCGCCAAATCCAAATGGAAATCCTTACCATTTTGTTTATGAGATATACAAAATGCTGGACGGACACAAAATTCCCCTGACCTCTTTTGCAACCGGAGATAGCGTTCACGCCTCTGCCACTACCACTGTGGGCACTATTTACGAAAACACTTACAACTTCTTTTATTAGACTGGTTTGATATTGTCGTTTAAAAGAAAGTAACCAAAGAATCGTCCGAACATTCCCGAAGCGTCGGGACTACGCGGATTTCGGACGTGGGTTAGGCGCAATCAGGATGCTTCACTTTTTATAAAGCCTGCCAACTTAATATTACCTTAAAGCCAAATAAGTAAACATGACCGAGTTGAACGCCCTGGAGAAAGCTGCCCGCAATAAAGCCAACTACCTGGCCGCCAAAGAAGCCTTTAATAAAAAGCAAATGGACGAATGCATGCAGTATTATGCCGTTGACCATTTAATAAAATCTAAACCGGCGGAGAAAGGGCGCGAAGCCATACAGCAATTTTTAGAAGGCCTGCACCAGGCCTGGCCCGATATACAGGTAACGGTTGAACATGCCGTAGCCGAAGGCAACTGGGTAATGGGCCGCAGCGTAGCCACTGCCACACACGCACAACCCGTGCTTGGCGTGCCGCCTACCAACAAAAAAGTAACAGCCACTTTTTGGGATCTCCACCTGTTTAACGACGAAGGCCTTATAGCAGAAACCTGGAACCTCTTAGATAACCTGGCTATTATGCAGCAGTTGGGGGTGATGAAGTAAGTTTTGGCACTAGCGGATGCGAGCGCCAGTGGTAATTAACCGTTATAGTCAATAATATCCAAATTTGCCAACCTAATTGACATTGCATGTGTACTGACCTGGAACTTATCTGCTAAATGCTTAATAAGATCTTCCATCTTTTTATCCAGTTCCCTCACACTTTCTTCCACCAGCTGTTTAGGCATCAATAATGCCGCTGCAAATGCATTCGCTTCTCTTTCCTTTACATACTCGCCGGTAGATGAGTTGCTGTCACGGAACAAAATGTTTTGCGTTGGAATTCTGTCTTTGTCGATAAAAATGGTAGAACTTAACTCTCGGTGCAACACGAAATGCGCAAGTTCATGGGCAATTGTAAATCTTGTTCTTTCCCTCCCGTGACCCTTATTAAATCCTATAACAGCCTTATTACCAGCTTTAAAAGCGAGGAAACCTGATAAGTCCTTTTCAAGTTCAACTTCGGTCAACTCAATTTTGAGGTAACTCACGCAGTCTTTGATATTAACAGGTATTGAATAGCAACCAGAATCCTTCAATAACTTTTCAGCTTTTGCCTCAATAATATTATTTACCATGATCAGGGTTTTTATTTAATGCTTGTAATATATTGTTCTTGCTAAGCTCATCCAAATTATGTTCCACGAATTTCTCGTTTAAATTATCCAAAATTTCGTTTGGGAGTATGTGTATTTCGGAAACTGAAGGCAAAAGTTCTTTAGCTTCAACATCTAGAGCCTTTGCGATTAAGTAGAGATAATGCAGGCTTACCTGTTGTTTACCTGATTCAATATTTGAGATAGTCGCTCTATTGATGTTGGTTTTAGCAGATAAATCTGCCTGAGTAAGGCCGCCTTTTAAATCCCGCAGCTCTTTTACTCTACTACCAATAATTTGATATAAATCTTTAAGCGCCATTTTTAGGGATGGCAAATATAGTGCTAAAAATGAAACAAAAAAAGTCAACAATGAACACAATGTGTTCATAAATAAAATGTGTGTAAACATAACAATGTATTGGAATTATCACATTCAATGTTATTTTTGTTCCGAAATCATGAATTATGTAAAATAAAAAAACCAAGCAGGAAAACCCACTTGGTCTGAATTTTAAAGAAAGTCCGACAGGTTAGCATCCTGTCGATTTGTGATTCGCACCTCAAATATAGACAGTCCTCTTTGAAATTCAAAGCAACTCTTTGTTAAGGGTTTTGGGGTTACTGTAAGGTTACAAAAACAGTCTAAAGCTTAACGCATTTATCTTATTGATTAGCAGTGCAATACTGCGGTTTCATCGAACTTTTTATAAGCAATTTAAACTCGAAAAAAATGAATTTAAACAATAAAACAGCCGAGGAATTAACGGCAACAGTAACTATCCTCATTGAGGGCAAAACATTCAATCTTAATCGGCAATATGCCACTGGCAGGGAGTTAAAGGGCCTTGGTGGTCTATCACCTGATAGCGAATTATACTTAGCAACCTCAGAACCGTGGCATGATCAACTTATAGCTAACGATGAGAAGGTGAACCTTGCACGTCCAGGGTTAGAGCAGTTTTTCGTAAAGCGTAAGCTGAAGTACTCCATTAACGGAGTAGAATTTGAAACTTCAAAGCAATATATCAGCCAAAAAGAAATCAAACACCAGGCCAAGATCCCCCCTTCTCATCAAGTATTCCTTGCCATCGGTGGCGGATATGAGGATGAATTGTTACGGGAAGATTGCCTGATAAATTTGGCAAGGCCTGGTAAAGAAAAATTCTACTCCATTGCGCCTGATGTGTGCTTTGATATCATCGTAGAGATGAAACCTGTGAAGTGGAAGAAGGAGAAAATCTGCTTTGAGGATTTAATAAAGTTGGAGTACGGTTCCATTGAACCAGGTGTGACATACACCGTTTCGTATGAAGATGGTCCGCGCCAAAACAAAGAAGGTAGCCTTGTGGCAGGACAATGCGCACTTGTTCAAGACAAAATGATTTTCCATGTCAGCAAATGTCATAAATCTTAGTCCAGCCTTAAAAAGGTTGAAGGATGAGGGGTATGACATTGAGGTACTCGGCGCGCATTTAGTTGTGCGCCGGGTGCCTTATGTTAACGGCGCCAAAACTATACAGTATGGAGTTTTGGTTACCCCTCTTACTATGGCGAGCCCACAAACCGCAGGCGTTCCAGCAGACCATACTTTACATTTTCAAGGAGAGATTCCGTGCCATCGCAATGGGATTCCCATAGATATAATTAACAATAGCAATCCAGCTGTTATAGCAGGCATCAGTGTTAACCATTATTTTTCATGCAAATGCAATGGTAGAAACTATGTGGACTATCATGAAAAAATTGAGACTTACTGCCTAGTGTTGAGTTCCCCAGCTATGGCTATTGATCCTTCCGTAACACCTAAACCAAACAAACATGAATGACGTAAAAAGTCCTTTTAAGTATCCCGATACGAATTCGGCACGTGCGAGAATTGACCACCTCAACGATAAGTTCACAGCTTTAAGGGTGGGCATTATTGGGCTCGGCGGCACTGGCTCATACATTCTTGATTTAGTGGCAAAGACAAAAGTGAGCGAAATACACCTTTATGACGCAGACAGCTTCGATTTACACAACGCATTCCGCGCCCCTGGTGCGGTAGACGGTACATTTCTTGACAATAACGCAGGTATAAAAAAGGTAGTATATTTAGGTAATTGGTATTCAAACATGCACACGGGGATAATTTCTCACGCTTGCTATGTGGATTCTGACACGATCGAACAGCTTTATCACTTGGATTTTGTATTTATTGCCATTGACAAAAATAAAGCGCGTACGTTCATTTCAGAACAGCTCATAAAAGCCAAAATACCCCATATCGATTGCGGGTTAGGAATTCATGAGATAGGCGGAGCATTGTCGGCTTCTGCCCGAATAACCTTGGTAACACCTCAAAAGCATGATCACGCTACCACAAGGATGGGAGGCGAGGATTTGGATGATGATCTATACAACAGCAACATTCAAATAGCTGACCTGAATTGTCTTGCTGCTACGTTGGCTGTGTTGAAATGGAAAAGGCAGGTAGGGTTTTATGCAAGTCTTAAAAATGAGCATAACATCGTTCATCGTGTATCAACCAATAAAATATTCAACGATGATTTTCCAGTATAAGTTCATGGAATATGCTCCTGATGTTTTGGAGGAAGGAGTTTTATACATTTCTATTACCTATAAGGGCTGCGTACACAAATGTGCATGTGGCTGCGGCAATAAAGTGTCTACGCCTTTAACTCCGAAGGATTGGCAACTCACTTACGACGGAAGATCCGTGTCATTGTGGCCTTCAATAGGCAACTGGAACTTGCCATGCAAAAGCCATTACTTCATCCAAAAAAATAAGGTGAACTTCGTAAATAAGAAACGTCCTCGGTATGAAAGAAAAAAACAAGAAAAAAAGGAAAATCGGCTATTTTTTTGGCGTAAGACCTAGTAGGTAAAAATTGACTGAAATTTCCTTCCCTGGATTGATAGACATTGCAATAACACAATACCCCCACCCTGCGCAAGCATCCAGCCCGTGCTTCATAAAGCTTAATACAAATCCATAACCACAAAACAGAAAATTACCACGAATTCAAACGCGCAATTTTCAGTGGATTGAATTCTCGCAATGACGCTCTGGTTTACATAAACAGGCTTTACTCCTATGGCGCAAACGTCCACTCGTGGCCAAAATCCTCTATACGTTAACCGTTTTTAGCGTCCCCGCCAATCACAATCTAAACTGCAATATAAGTTTGCTATTAAGCAACAAATCGGGTTGTTGAAGTAAACCGGTGGCTGTTACTTCTTATACTTCGTAATTAAGGCTTTAAACTCTGCCGTTTCGCGTATGTTGTTCCAGTCGCTGTCTTTATCTATCCAGTCAAAATCTTTCCACCCCCCTTTCAGCGATTTTTCAAGATTAACCACGGCCTGTTTGGGGTTGTTCAACAGGCTGTAGCAGCAGCCAAGGTTGTAATAATCACCAAACGCAGGCACAGCGCCTTGTTGCACAGCTTTATCAAAGGCCGCAACGGCGTCCTCATATTTTTTTAACCCTACATAACAGGAGAACCTGCTTAAATAGGCATTAGCGTTACCGGGGTTCAGTTGCAGGGCTTTTTGTGTGCTCAGCAGGGCCTCATCAAAACGGCGCAGAAGAATTAGTGCCTGGGCCCTGTCAAGATGGCTATCGTAGTCCGGGTTAATAAGCATGGCCGTATCGTATTGCTTAACCGCCTCTTCATACAAACCCAGCGAACTGTAGAGGCTTCCCTTTAAGCCATGGCTTAAAAAGGGGTATTGCTGTTTGGGCAAGTTCAGCGTTCTGTCAAGCACCTCCAGGCCCTTAATGGCTTCGCCCAAATAGCCATAGGTAAGCGCCTTACCCTGCAATAAAAGTTCATCATCGGGCGCCAGCAGCAAGGCGCTGTCCATATAAAGCAGGCCCGATTTATAATCGTGCAGGTAATCGTTATAAGCAGATGCCTTGGCCTGGTACCATAATTTATGGCGGGGCTCAATGGCAATAGCCCTGCTGTAACATGTAATAGCCTGTTGGTATTGGCCCAGGCGGTTCAGTAATTCTGCCTTGGTAACCCAAAAGTTAGCATAGCTGCTGCTATCAATGGTAAGGGCTTTATTAATCCATTTCAACCCCTCTTCGTTTTTTGCCTGCTGCTTATATACATAGGCCATATACTCATAACCCCAGGGGTTATCGGGGTCCTTAAGTATGGCCGTATCAAGGTAGCTGCGCGCCTTGCTATAATTCTTAAGCAGGGCATACTGAAAACCAACGGTGGCATACAAGCTGGCACGTTCCGGCGCAAGCGATAGCGCTTTCAGTTTGGCTACCAGGCTTTCTTCCTCGCGGTACTGCATACTAAAGTAAAGCCCTTTGGCGCGCCAAAATTCCGCTACGGTAGAATCGATAGTAATGGCTTTGTTAACCGCACTAATAGCAAGATTAAGCAGGGAATCGTCCTCGGCATACCTATCCTTTAAATAATAGGTATAGCTTAAAAAATAATAATATTTAGCCAGCGTGGGTTGATAGAGGTAATGGTCTTTGCCGAGCAATTCGGCAGAGTATTTAAGGTTGGCGGCTATTTCGCCATCCAGCTTATAACTGCGGTTGCTGTTTTCATCAAGCACTATTAAGTTATGCAATACCTCCTGCCCTTTCTTTTGTAGGGCGGCTATCAGTTTGCGGGTTACCAGCAAACTGAACGCTTCAGGCAGGCCGCTTTTAACCAACCTTTCGTAATAAGCGCGTGCGCTTTGGCCCGCGGGCTTCTGCAATTTGCTGGCTGCAATGCAAGCTAACAGGCTATCGTAATCTGCACGCTGTTGTGCCGATAAGGAATCTATATAAAGGTCTTCGTATCCCCGGCCACCCAAATCGGCCATGGCGGTTAAAACCTGGCTGCCGTTGCCACCGGGCATTGTACTGCGCTTGCTTATAACCATTTCCTGCGGGCCTATTACAACGGGCATTTGTTTGTTGGGTTTGGCCAGTTTAGGCACTTCCTGCATCAGGTACAGGTTTAGCTCATACAGGGTAACAATACTATCCCCGTCAACATCGGCATTACCGGCTAAGCCGTTGGTAAGCACATACGAAAACAAACCGCGGCCCTGCCCCCATTGCACGCCTTCGTAGGAGAGTTGGTTGCTCTGCGAGCTGAGTATGCGAACCTCATCGGCTGTTTTGCCGCCCAGGGTTTGCGCCAGGTAGGTGTAATCAACCGTATTCGATTCGTTTATCCTTCCTGAGCGGCAGGCATCGGTTATCAGAAATACATCCGCCTTGTTTTTAAGCGATAGGGTGGAAACATAAGCATTAAGGTGATTTACATCCAGCGAGTTGCGCATCACCATTTTTTTGGGGGTATCGTACGTTACCAAAAAACCGAATTGCTGAACGGTGGTTTTTTCTACATCGCCGTGGCCGGAGAAATAGATAAATACCCTGTCGCCGGCCTTGGCAAAAGTTACCAGGTTTTCCAATGCTTCGTAAACATTGGGCGAGGTGGCTTTTTCATTTAACAGCAGTACCACATGGTTGGAGTCGGCACCGATAGAAGGAGATAAAAGCAGGCGATAGAAATTAAGGGCATCAGCATTGGCATATTGCAGGGCAGGAAAATCCTGGTAAGCATTAATGCCGATAATCAATCCATGTACTTTGCCGGCACCGGGTTTATCTTCATTAGCAAGTGCAGCGCCTTTACCCTGTTGAGCGCTAGCCGGTAACAAAACCAGTAACAGAAAAAAAACACCAAGTGCCTGGTGTAAAAGCCTTTTCATAGTGGATTGCTTATTTGCAGGAGCAAAACTAAGCACGCTTTCCATATCAATAAACTGATTGTTAACAGTTTTTGACCGAAGCTTGAGCGCCGTACGCTGCCCTTCCACCATAACCGGTAGGCTAAAACTAAGCAACAAACGGATGCTGCTTAACGCTATTCGCTTTTGGTAACTGCCGCCAGGCGAAAGTGTGGCTGGTATTCCTCCCTGATGTCCTCGCCGGCCAACAGCCATTGCATAGATAGTTTGCGGGGAACGGTTACGGTTTCAACGGGCACATAGGTGCCAAATACACGGTCCCAAAAACGGGTGGTAACGCCATGGTTTTTCTTAGGGTTGTGGAAGTGATGGTAAAAGTGATGCTTGCGCAAGGCAATAAAAGGAGCGGCAATAGGCTGCCTGCTATGGTAACGGTGGTGGGTAACTTCGTATAAACTGTACATGGCCGTAAAGCCAACCATAAATGCCAGTGCTACCGCAAAAGGCAAAAGCAGGCTAAGGGCAGCCAGCATTACTAATGACACAGCAATAGCCAACAGCATTTTTTTATAAGACGGGGCAAAGTAGTTGGCGCGGGAGTGGTGCAACACATGCTCGCTCTTAAAAAAGTTATGGCCTTTGTGCTCGTGGCCCAAAAAGCGGTGTAATAGATATTCGGCGAGGGTCCAACAGGCAATACCGGCAAGGGCAGCTAACAACAACATGGTAAAACGTTTAACAACAAGGACGCTGCCGCGCTAAAAATATTTTAGCGGTACCCGAACGTTTTGCCTTTAAACTTTTGTGCGCTTATCCCAAGGCAGGGTTAAGCTGTTTTACCCGGGCTAACAACCTTCAAAACCAAAGGGGATAAGCACCTCCTGTTTAACACGCACGCCGTTGGCATTAACAGCAGGCTGCCATTGCGGCATACTGTAAAGAGCCTGCATCAGCAGTTGGTCAACAGCTTCATCGCCGCTACTGCGCACCAGGTGGGCGTCAATCACTTTACCGTCTTCGGCAATGGTAAACTTTACAATGGCGCGCTCCACCCTTTCCTTAAGCGATACTTCAGGCAGTTTGTAAATTACCTTATCGGCAAACCAGGCGCTAAGCTCCTCTCTCCCACCGGGAAACTGCGCCTCCACCTGCGGCATCACAGTCAATTTGGTTTCGGCCTCAACAGGATAATTACGCTTGCCGTATTGGTCCGGCCGCTGGTCCTTGTACTTATACCGCAACTTAAGGGTGACATCACTGCCCGGCATGGCAGAGGCCAACAGGGCTTTTTGCTCAGCAGTAAGTTTATCGCTATTGCCCGGCGCACTTAAAGTTTTACCATTGGCGGTAGCAGTTATTTCGGTAAACACCACATCCAGCACTTCGTTATACTTATTCTGCGGGTATTGGTAGCCCTCGGCAAAAGGGCCGGCCTCGTTTACACGGCGGGCGTTAAGCCAATAGCGCTCCGCTGAACTCAGGCTAAGGTTCTGCCATAACAGGGGGCTAAGGTCGTTAATGGTTTGGGCGTTTTTAACCGTTTGCTCCTTTACAGTAGGTGTAAGGCGCTGAGGGATTTCGTAAGGGTTTTGAGCATAGCTGTTACCCTTCAGCAGCACCAGCATTAAGAAGATAATTGCATTTTTCATACGCCTTATTTATACCGCAAAGGTAGCCCACTTACCCTTGCGTTAAAGCTCTTTAACCTAACGTTAACCTGCCTGCCTTTTTACAGGCTTCCGCTTACCAAACCACGGTAGGTATAAGCTGTTTGCAGTATGCCAAGGTAGCTTATATTTGGCACCGCTAAAAGCAGCACACTAATGAAGAATTACTATTTCACAGCCGAACATGAGATGTTCCGCCAGGGCCTTAAAGAGTTTTTGCAACGCGAAGTAGTGCCCTTTGTTGACCAGTGGGAGGAGGAGCAGCGCATACCCAAGGACCTTTGGAAGAAATTCGGCGAGATGGGTTACCTGGGCCTTAACTACAGCCCCGAATACGGCGGCGAAGCGGTGGACTTTTGGTACTCCGTAATTTTTTGCGAGGAAGTAGCCAAAGTGTGGAGCGGCGGTTTTGCGGTTACACCCTTGGTAATACAGTACATGAGCACGCCTTACATCTACAAGCATGCATCGGAGCAGTTGAAGAAGAAATACCTGGTGCCTACTATTAAAGGGGAGCTTGTTTCTTCTATCGGTATTACCGAACCAGGAGCAGGCAGCGATGTGCAGAATATTAAAACCCGCGCAATACGCGAGGGAGACTATTATATAGTAAATGGTTCTAAAACGTTTATTACTAACGCTGTTTACGGAGATTACATTGTAACCGTAGTTAAAACCGACCCAACAAAAGGATTTGAAGGCGTTAGCCTTTTAATCATTGACCGCAACGCCCCCGGTGTGTCGGCCAAGAAGCTGAAGAAGCTGGGCTGGCATGCCTCGGACACTGCCGAACTGTTTTTTGACAATGTAAAAGTGCCTGCCGAAAACCTGATTGGCGAAGAAGGCCAGGGCTTTATTTACTTAATGGGTGGTTTACAGTTGGAGCGTTTAACGGGCGCCATTAGTGCCATAGCCGGTTGCGAGAACGCTATGGACTACACCCTGCAATACATGAGCGAACGCAAGGCTTTTGGCAGAAGTATAGACCGCTTTCAGGTATTGCGCCACCGTATGGCGCAGTTAGCATCTGAAATTGAATGCGCCAAGCATTTTGTGTACCACTGCTGCCGCCTGCATAACGATGGCGAATACGCGGTTAAGGAAAGCAGCATGGCTAAACTGCTGGCTACCGAGCTTAGCGATAAAGTGGCTTACCAATGCCTGCAAAATTTTGGTGGCTATGGTTATATGGAGGAATACAAAATGGCCCGCATGTTCCGCGATAGCCGTATCCTTACCATCGGTGGCGGTTCATCTGAAATTATGCGCGAGATTATCGCTAAAATGATAATTGACGACAAACAATACGAAAACAAAGGGCTTACCATACAGTACGCACAAAGCGAACCACAGGCAGCCACTGCAACAACTATTTCTTCTACTCAAACAAAAACTACAAACATGGCATTAGACACCCTTTTGGCAGAATTGACCAAGCGTGCATCAGGAGCCCCTGCACTGGGCAAATCATTAAAGTTTGATTTTGGTGACAACAAGATTCTTATCGACGGCACCGGAGCAAGCAACGTAATTTCTACCGACGACAAAGAAGCGGATTGTGTTATCAGCATAACACAGGATGATATGCTGGGCCTTATGAACGGCTCACTGAATCCGATGACCGCCTTCATGAGCGGCAAAATAAAAGTGAAAGGCGACATGGGTATTGCCATGAAGCTGCAAGGCCTGTTAAAAGGATAATCAGAATCGACTTCAATAAAAAAGGGCGCCGGTGGCGCCCTTTTTTATTTACTATCTATCCGTTTGAAAGGTTTTGCAGCTTCTAACTCAAAAGCTAACTCTAGCAACAATTTATCATTGCCATAAGGCGCGCTAAAATGTACACCAAGCGGCATACCGTTTCCTGCTTCACCTAAAGGCAATGCAATAGCCGGCGACCCTGTTACATTTTGCAGACCCGTATAGCTGGCATATTCCAGCGCGCGGCGGCAAACCTGCTCATAACTCAACTCAGGGCTAAAGTGGCCTATTGGCGGCGTAGCATGCGATACCACCGGGCTCATGATTACGTCATATTTTTCAAATAGCTGTTCGGCCTCTCGCCCAACCTTGCGCAGCAAGCCAATGCTGCGTGGCGTTTGCAGGGCATTAGCCTTAAACTGTTTGCTAAGCCCCAATGTAAATGGCTCTAATACGCTATGGTCTACCTTTGATTTTACAACCAGGTTACCCCAATGGCTAACCATGTATGCTAAAAAGCCGTAATAGTTAATATAATGCACACCCATGTGGTCAATATCATAAGGCAGCGGCACCTCTTCAACTGTATGTCCTAAACTTTGTAACAAAGCGGCAGTCTCCTTTTGCACGCGTTGTGTATCTTCATCCTGGTGGCCCAATTTTCCTTTAGCAGGATTAGCAAAAAACGCAATACGCAAGCGCTGTTTAAGGGGGTCTGTTACCAATCCCATTTTAGGCAACTTCGGGTTATGGAAGAATTTTTCCGCCTCAGCATAAAACAGGGCGGTATCGCGCACGCTGCGGGTAAGCACCCCCTCATAAACAATCTGCAATGGCATTAACTGGCTTCCATCCATAGGCACTAACCTGTGCCGGCTTGGTTTAAGGCCTACCAAACCGCAACAACCGGCCGGTATACGCGTACTGCCTGCGCCATCGTTTGCAGTGGCAATTGGCACAACGCCACTTGCTACCAGGGCAGCTGAACCCGAACTTGAACCACCGGTGGTATAGTCCGTATCCCAGGGGTTACGGGTTACTCCCCATCGTTCATTTTCGGTACTGCATATCAAACCAAACTCAGGCAGGCTGCTTTTGCCCAGGTAATTTAAACCGGTGGAAAGCAACTGGTCCACAAAACGGCTGTTTTTATTGGCTACTTTGGCATTAAAGGAGCCCGTGCCCAATTGTGTGGGGTATCCTTTAATATTATCGTTATCCTTAATAAATGTGGGAACACCGTAAAAAGCGCCCTTAGTACTGCCGGTTATCTTAGCGGCATCATCATAGGCCTTAATTACTATAGCATTCAAGTCAGCGTTGGCTTTCTCAGCCCGTGCTATAGCAGCATCAGTTATTTCCTTAACCGAAACTTCTTTTTTGGCTATTGCTTCTGCAACACCTGTAGCATCCAAATTGCCTAATGCATCATTGGTAAATGCACTCACCGTTTTTCCCATAGTTACCTCATTTGAGGTGCGGAAGTTAAAACGCAAATCAATAGCTAGGCATTTCCCCGCTTCATTTATTTTCCAGAAAGTTAAGAATTGCCTCCGCCGTTTCACTTGAACGTTCTTCTTGCGGAAAATGCCCGCAACCTGCCAATTTCAGAACAGTAGAGTTAACAAAACCGGAGATGAACTTATCTAAATATTTAGGAGAAATTACCGGGTCTGCCATGCCCCATATAAATAAGGCAGGCTTAGCGCAAATAGCCCCTTTCTTCTGCCATAAATCTTCAAACCAATGCTGGTCGTTAAGCAGACTTTTGGCAAAGGCCAAGGTGCCATTCCGTTCAGTGTTGTTGCCGAAAGGACCGGTATATTGCTTTAAAAGTTTACCCGAAAGTTTTCGCGTTCCGAAGGAAGAAGGCATAACAAAGCGCGCCGAGAAGTTCAAATAGCGATACAAAAAAGGCAGCAGCGGACTCCTTAATACCCTACGGAGTTTTATATAATCCGGGTCTGTTTCACTGCTCCATAACCAGCTATTTAAAACCACCAGGTTCTTAATTCGCTCAGGGTGGTTTATGGCAACATTAAGTGCTATTGGCCCGCCAAAATCATGCACCACCAATGTTATATTTCGCAGGTCGTTCTGTACTACAAATTGCTCCAACGTAGCACTATGGTTTTGGGTAGAATAATCATAGTGCTCAGGCTTACCAGATAAGCCAAAGCCCATATGGTCGATGGCAATACACCTGAACCGCAGGCTTAATCGCTTAATCACATTTCTGTAATCAAAACTCCAGGAAGGTGTGCCGTGAACGAACAAAACAATGTCTCCTTGCCCTTCATCAACATAATGCAGGCGGTGGCTGTTAATATTAAAGTAATTGGGGCTAAAAGGATACTCCGATTTATCGAGCCAACTATACTGCATATCATTTTTTTACAAAGCTGGCAGTATAAGGAATTATCAAAGTTGGTATATACCAAGTCTAAATTTTAACCTTATTATAAAGCTTACTGAAATTGGTTGGAGAAATACCAAGGTAAGAGGCAACAAATTTATGTGGTACCAATTGCAAAAGGTGTGGACTACGCTTACAAAAATTGCGGAACCGTTCCTCAATAGTCAAACTGTGCAACTCCGTATGCCGGTTAATCATACCGGCTAACAAGGCCTCTGTCATACGTCTGAACAATCGTTCCAATTGCTGCGACTCATCAAACAAGGCCTGCAACTCGCCGTAAGTAATGTAATCAGCTTCGCTATCGGTTAAACAGCTTAAAAAGTACTTTGATGGTGTTTGAAAAGAAAAGGATTCGGGAATAGCGCATAAGTTAGGAGGATAAGTAAAAGCAATTACCTGTTCCTTTCCTTCATTTTCCGAATTGGACATCTGCACACCTTGCCTTATAAAATACAGTTCGCGTTGAATTTGGCCGGGTACTATTATAAAATCACCTTTCTTGAACGCCCTAGGTTTTAATCGCCTTTGGAGCAATTCATAGCTTGCTTTATCAATGGGGTAAAACTGTTTTAAAAACTCATAACTATCCATAAAGCAAACCCGGGCTTCAGCAATAATTGCAGTTAATAACAGTGCTAATGTCATTACTTGCTTCGTAAGGCATTTTGATGAGACAAGATAAAACAATAGATACAGCAATCATATAATAAAATGAATAATTTGTTGCACATGTGAGTTTGCAACCTCTGTATTACCACTGCCGTCTTTATACCACCTAACCTAAAACCTGATTATGCAACCCAAGTTCTACCCTAAGGCGCAAAGCTCATTAAAGCTTTGCAACTACAAAATGCTCTTTCTTTTTCTGTTTTTGTGTGCGGGCTACACCAGCCGCGCCTGCTATGCCGACTTTACCTACACCAATGGCTGTGTTGGCGATACCGTATTCTTTCACGCGCTTGATGGTTCTGCCGCTTACAGCTGGGATTACGGAGACACGGCATCCGGCGCTGCCAATATTTCGCATGATTTAGATGGTTACCATGTGTACACCGCCCCCGGCGATTACTACGTTACCCTCTTTGTAAATATAGGCGCCGAGTGGGATTACCGTACTAACGTAATACATATAGGAACTGACTGCTTTGCGGCAGATTTTCAAAGCACCTGTTACAGCAATCTGGGTATAACATTTACTGATTACTCTACCGGTTCACATTCCTCTCAACTTTGGAGTTTTGGTGACCCTGCTTCAGGCACTGCGGACACCTCTTCTGCCTTTAACCCATATCACCAATTTACGGCCGAAGGAAATTATGTGATTACTTACATCATATCTGATGGTTCGCAGAGCGATACCATTACTCGGTCAATCAATGTAGACAGCACCTGCCTGGCTGCTTATGTAGGAAATTTTACCGCGGCGCTCAATTGCGTTAACGATACAACAACCATTTATGCCAGCTTTTCCAACGATGTCACTTTCATCGGGTGGGATTTCGGCGACCCGGCCTCGGGCATTGCAAACTACTCCAATGATGTAAGTCCGGTTCACCAATACAGCGCTGCCGGCATGTATATAGTTACCCTTATCTATGGCAACGGCCAGCACCTTGATACTATTTATAAAGCATTGCCTGTAATGGATTGCAATGTATGGCCCGGAGATGTGAATGCAGATGGGGAGGTTAATGCTGAAGATATTTTTGGTATAGGAATGTTTTATGGCGATACCGGAACACAACGCACGGGAGCATCGCAGAACTGGACCGGCCAGGCCTGCAACAGCTGGAGCAGCATGAATTTTGCCTGGATGTACATGCAGGATCTGGTTGACAAAAAAATGGCAGACTGCAACGGAGATGGTGCCATAAACGCATCGGATGTACAAGCTGTTATCACCAACTTTGGCCAACGCCACGCCAACCACAACAATCGCTCGGCAATTCTTTTCCATTCCCCTAACGACCCAACCCTGGCGGCCTCTGTAACTAATAACAGCGTTACTGCCGGTAGCGATATTGTAGTTACACTTTCGCTTGGCAGCGCTACAGTTCCGTTACAAAACATTTACGGCGGCAGTTTAACTCTTCTTTACGACCCATCTATGGTAGATGCCGGCGCCGCTGTGAATTTTACAATGGGCTGGTTTGATACAACGGGTAACAGCCTGCTTACCTTTTCGCATAACGATTATGCCAATGGCCGCCTGGAAATATCCTTTGTGAAAACCAACAAAAACAGCTCATCGGGTTACGGTAACATCGGCACAGTTACCTTTCATACCAAAAGCACAGCCATGGGCACTTTTGATGTTACGATAGCTGGCACAGCCAAAATATTTAACACCAACCAATGGAATAACTCCTTCGGCGGCAACCAGGAGGTTTTCAAAAATCTTTACCTGCAAGGCACATCAGCAACAATTACCAATCCTTTGTCCGTACAAAGTTCCGGCAACTTTGCACTTTCTGTTTATCCTAACCCGGCAAACAGCCATTTATACATTCAGCATGCCGAAGCAGCAAATGGTTTATATGCAGAACTGCGCAATAACCTTGGAGAGCTTGCAGGCAACCTGATTTTAGCTAACAGCCAAAAAACCGAGAGCATCGATATCTCAGCGCTACCGGCCGGCCTTTACATTCTTTCAGTTAAGGAAACAACGGGTGCTGTAATGCAAACCGAGAGAGTATTGATAGCACACTAGCCATCGCTTATTGCATTTTACCAAGGGGGCTTTTAACAGGCCCCTTTTTTCTTCAAAATAACGTAGGCTGATTTTCGTTTTAAGCTAGCTGTGCGTAACTATTACCCTTTATTACTACTTGTTGCAATGGTTGCCTGTCTGGTTAATTACACCTCTTGCAATGGGCAGGCGCAGGGTTCTGTTGAGCCCAATACACCAATAACCCAGCCTTACGATTCATTGAAAGCGGAAATGGCGCGAACGAGGTTGAGTTTCCAAAAGGCTTACCGTAATGCAACTGCATCGGTAAGGGATTCTCTTATTACCGAAGCACGGAATTACCTGCTGCACAAAATAACCGGCGATGTGTTCCAGCAATGGTATAATACTCCCTGGGCTTTTTACGGCAATACTAAAAAACCGCAATGCGGCAACATTGCCTGCGGCTACTTTGTTACCACCGTTTTAAAAGATGCAGGATTTCAAATACCTGCAACAGCCTGGGCACAGCTGGCATCCGAAACCATGATACTAAAACTGAACCCTACCGTTAAAAGGTTTTCGAATAAACCTATAGAAGAGTTTGAAAACAGTTTCCGTAATAAACCTGATGGCTTGTATATCGTAGGGCTGGATTGCCACGTTGGTTTCGTTTCAAAAGTTAACGGGCAGTTGCAGTTTACGCACTCCAGTTATTACAAGCCCGAAGTAGGAGTATTATCGGAAAACCTTAAAGGCCACAACCCCCTGAATGATTCAAAATACCGCGTGCTGGGCGAAATACTACACCGGGAAATGGTAGTGAAATGGATTGAAGGAATCGCCTATAACTAGGTTCACTTACCTGTTAATGCTTTAATAAACTTTACTTCTTCCTCTTTATAAGCCGTACCATCCTTCCTGAATATGTCGTGGAACCAAAGCTTTGGTTCGCGTCCATCAGGCATAGGTGTTAGCCAGGCATAAATGGTATTGGTTTTACCGGCCACCAATCCCCAGTTAATTGCTCCCACACCTTGTTCCTTAAGTAAAGGCATTATATTCTGAAAAGTGCTATTCATCGTACGGGCCATATACTCGGTGCAAATTAAAGGGCGTCCAAAACGTTTAAGCTGCTTAATTCTTGCCAAATGTTGTTTGGGCCCGAAGTAACAGTGGTAACTAATTACATCAGAATGCCTTATTTGAAAAGCGGATAAACGGCCAAACAGTTTCAAAAAAACGCCGGCTGTTACAGGCTGGCGCGGATAGGTATCGCGGGCCCATTCAAAAACCTTCTTTAGTAAAGGCAGTGTGCGTGGGCCGTTTCCACTGTTACCGGGTTCATTATATAAGTCCCACATTAAAATGCGCCTGTCGCTGCCAAAGGTGGTCAACACATCTTTTACGTACCGCTCCAATACAGGGTAAAGGCTGTCCCGTTGTTCGTATATTAACTTGCCGGGATCGCGCACCCATTGGCTGTTATGCACGCCGGGTTTGGGCTCCGGCTGCCGCCCTGATTGGTAGCCCGCATTCCAACAATCGTCAAAAAACACAAACATGGTTACTATGCCGTGCTTATGGGCAATGTTAAGGTAGGTGTTTACTCTTATCTTAAATCCAACCGGGTCTACCTGCCATGCCGCATGGTGCAGAAAAACACGCATACAATTAAAGCCGGTTTCTTCTGCCAGTTGCAGCTCTTTATCTATAGTAGCACTGTCAAATGTTTCAGCCTGCCACATTTCCAACTGGTTGACTGCAGTACTGGGTATAAAGTTACAGCCTCTCAACCAGGGATAGGAGGCATACCAGGCGTTGGCCTGCTCTTTCGTATATCGGGCATCATTGTTTTGTGCATGGCTTAGGCTAAAACCCAACAATAAAATAGCGATAAAGGCAACAGCTTTCATGTGTAGTGTTCAGGCAAAATAATCTTTTTAATCTGTTTTACTTTAGCCATTGTTTTCATTATCTCCGCGTGTAATGACCGATGCTCAACTAATAGAAAGCACAATTGCCTTTGTAAAGCAGGAACTGCAACAAGCCGAAGGCGGGCATGACTGGTTCCATGTAGAAAGGGTATGGAGAAATGCCAAAACCATTGCGCAAGGCGAAAAGGTAAACACCCTTATTGTAGAGCTGAGTGCGCTGCTGCACGATATAGCTGACTCTAAATTTCATAATGGTGATGAAGAAATAGGCCCGCGCAAAGCCCGCCTGTTTCTGGAAAGCCTGAATGTAGATGCAGGTGTAATACAACACGTAGAAAACATAATACGCAACATCAGCTTTAAGGGTGGTAAAGAGAAAAATGCTTATTCGTTGCGCGAGTTAGATGTAGTACAGGATGCCGACCGTTTGGATGCCATTGGCGCAATAGGCATAGCCCGTGCCTTTAACTACGGAGGCTATAAAGGCCGGGAGTTGTACAACCCTTCCATATCGCCCAATTTAAACATGACGAAGGAGGAGTATAAAACCAGCACTGCCCCAACCATCAACCACTTTTACGAAAAACTACTTTTGCTTAAGGAAAGAATGAACACGGCCACCGGCAAAAAAATGGCCGAAGAACGCCATTGTTTTATGGAGCAGTACCTAAAGCAGTTTTATAACGAATGGAACGGCACCTCTTAAAGCTTACGTAATGCAACCCTTACGCAACTTATTGCCTTATGTAATACCGGCACTGGTATTGTGCTTAGTACAGGCTTGCGCTCCCTCAGCAAACATGGCGAAGTTTAACGGTTACCGCTTTCAACAGCCATGCGCGGCAAAACCGGGGCAAGGCCAAATAAGAGTTACTTACCTGGGCGTTTCTACTTTGCTGATAGATGATGGCGAAACACAACTGTTGATGGATGGCTTTGTAAGCCGACCTAAACTGGGCAAGGTTGCCTTTGGCCGTATTAAAAGCGACACCGCAAAAGTTAAAACTATTGTTACCCATCTGGGCATTACACGTCTTAAAGCGGTGTTTACTGCTCATTCGCATTACGACCATGCCCTTGATGCACCTTACTTTGCCCGCTACTGCAATGCCGGCTTGTATGGCTCCTTCTCAACGCTAAACATAGGGCGCGGCGCCGGATTAAATGAAAAGCAATTACATCTTTACTCACCAGGCAAGGAAATGGCATTCGGAAAGTTCAGGGTTACCATTTTAAACTCCAAACATACACCGCCCTTTACTTTTATGGGCAAATCTAATGACGACCTTGGCCGGCAAATTACTGCGCCTTTGCAGCAGCCTGCCAAATCCGAAGCATTTACTGAAGGCGGTGCTTTTGATGTTTTAGTAAAGCATGGTTCACACAGTATCTACATAAAAGCCAGCACTAACTTTATACCGGGGGCATTGGATAGCGTTACTGCTGATGTTTTGTTTTTGGGTATTGCATCTTTAAGCAAGCAAGGGGTCGCTTTCCGCGATAGTTTTTACACCGAAACAGTAGCAAAACTTAAACCCAAAATTTTGGTGCCAATTCATTGGGATAACTTCTTTAAACCGCTTAGTACCCATCTTAAAGCCTTGCCTAAACTGGCCGGCAATCTTAAGGAAGACCTGCAGTATCTGATTGAGCATTCAAGCCTGCAAAAAATTGAATTTCGCCTTATGCAGGGTTATGACAGTGTTGTTTTGTTTTAGCCCTAACCCCAAAGCTCCGCAAACTTTTTCTGTTGGGTATGCATTTTTACCCAAACCAGGTAATTGAAAAGATTAAGACTGCCGGCAACAGATTTGCTTTGCGCCAACTTCTCCAGCTTCTTTTCCAAGTCAATCCATTGCTGCGTGTGCAGGTATTGGGTACGTAGAGAAACATTGATAAAGGACACAATTGTTTTAGGTATTTCGGCAGATTCATCCTTTCTGCGCAGCAATCGTCTTAATGCTTTTATCAGGCTTTCCAACAACATGCGGTCGCCTTTTTCAAAATGGCAAAGTAACTGCATCATACGTGCCGCCAATTGTATATCCTCGGCCACGGCTGTTTCCTTCTCCTGCAAAATAGGCCAAATGTTATCCAACGCCTCATCATACTTACCCAGCGCAAAACAAACATAGGCCGCCAGGTACTCCAGGGTTAGCCTGTTGTGTTTTACAATCTTATCGCCAAAACCCTGTAAGCCGTTTTGAATATCTTTAATACGCGTATAAGCCTGCTTAAAGTTACCCGTGGTTATCATGTAGTTCATCTCCAGCAGGTAACCTAACCTGAACACATTAGCATCAAAATTTCCTAAACGCCTGAAGGCAGGTATTTTCGAGAGGCCTCTCATCTTCTCCAGGCCTTCTTCCAGCGTTTTGTATTTACGCAGCACTAAACAATCTATAAGATAATTATTTAATACTGAGAAATAACGGTCCGCATGCATTTGCATCGTCAGCGGATTTTCATCCAGCAGTTTCAGGAAACGTTCATTATGCTCGGCAGCTAATTCCGTTTCAAGGTTGGTAAAGTGGTACAAGGCGCGCACCTGCAGGTAATCGAGCCGCGAACGAAGCGTAGTAGCTAAATGTTCATCCGTAAACTCAGGCTGCGATACAATTTTCTTCATCCGTTCTGCCGATTCCCTGCCCCTGCCACCTGCCTCGTATTGCATCTTATAAACCATACTGCCCATGTACCTAAAGCGGTTAGTGGTAGCCAGCGAACCTAGTATGGCATTGGTTTCCTCCCACCACTTCTTTAAGTCTTCCTCGCTTTCCTGGCGGTAGTATTTCCGCGCCTTCATCATCATTTTAAGGTTCTGCAATTGCAATTGCGCTTCGTATTGGTTCATATCCTGCGCAAGTGCCCATAAAGCTTTTATGCGCTTTTCGCATTGTACAAACAAGCCCTTTTGCAACAACAGGTGGCACTGGTGTATACCGCGTTGTAATTGCTGCTCGGGGTTAGTAAATAAATCATACTGGTGCAGGGCATCCAGCAATTGCTCGTATAACTGCTTTTTAAGCACTGAGTAGTGCGTCGGCTTATTGCTTAAGCCCAGCTTTTTAATGGCGGCCTCGCTATTGTATTGCGCCTGTTCCTTTAAAATAGTGAACAGCCGCAGGTAACGGTTATCCCCTTCAGCGGAGTGCTTTTTAAGGTACAGCGAGCAATATCTCTTCTCAGAAAGGCTTAAATTGCTGATTAATTGGAGTAATTCGTCCGAAAAAACCTTCATTGACTTTTAATTTATTAGCGCTCCTGTAAAGGTGGCATATTTTCATCAAACAACCTATATGGGTATAAAATCGTCTTAAAAGGAGTTGGGGCCATTAAACCGGAGGATAACCATACCCCTTATCAAACTTTTAATTTATAGGATAAAATTTGGTTGTCCATATATAAGGTATACCGTTTTTTTGTGCTTATAAAATCGATTGTATGAATAACATGATTAAGCAATTAGGATTAACAGCGGCGCTGATGGGTTTAGCGCTGGCGGGCTTTGCAGCCAACTGGGTTAACTTCTCCAACTTTATGGAGATAACCTCTCTAACAACCCGCAACGGTAACGAAGTATGGGTATCGGGCAAAGGGGGCCTGGTGCTTTATAATACAACAACGGGCGATAAAACCTTTTTTACGAAGGGAACCAATCAACTGCCTTCTCTTTCAGTAGAGCGTGTTGCCGCCAGTCCGCTGAATGCCAACATTTGGATTGGCACTTACGATAACGGCCTTGCCTTTTTAAGCAACGGGCAGTGGACACACGTTCCTTTCCCTGATCAAAAAGCGCAACTGTACGAAATGAAGATAGCCGGCGATGGCACCATATGGGCAGCCACTACCTCCGGTTTGTACCGCTATCAAAATAACGTGTTTACTACATACCTCGATTACCTGAATGGTGCGCCCTGGGATTTTGATTTGATACCCGATGGCAGAATTTTATGCGGCGGTTCGCAGCCATTTATTTTTAACCCTGCCGACCAAACAAGCACTGTAATTAATACTACAGCATTCGCTTATGGCATGTCGCGCGTATTGGTGGTAGATAGCAACCATTTTGTTTTTGCAACCGACCACGGACAGGTTTCCTTTATTACCGATACCACCGAAACCGACACTCTGGAGCTGTATGCCATGGCTATGGATTTGCAAATGCACAACGGCAAACTGGTAGTTTTGAGTAATGATACGCTGCTGGAACTGAACAATAACAACTGGAATGTTATTGATATGGGCGAAATTGTTTCTGCATTTAAAGTGCAGGGCAACAGCATTAGCGGCGGTTCAATTACTGATGGTGGTAAACTTATGATTAACGACCTTCAGAACCCGGTGCAAAAAATCGGCATCCGCCGCAGCACTATCACTGATAACTGGATACATGATATTAACCCTACACCTAATGGCGACCTGTTGTTGGTTGGCGGTGAAAAGCTGGTAAAGTACCACCACGATACGCATCAGTTTGAGGATGCCTTCCCTTCACTACCTGCTTTCAGCGTACAGGATGCTATTGAGGTTAACGGAAAATACTACATAGGCACTTCCTATAGCTACCTTTACCAATACAGCAGCGCTAACGGCTGGCAGCAACTGGGTAACGGAACGCTACCAAGCGCTGAAGTTGACCACCTAACCAGCGATGCCCAGGGCAATATCTGGTTTACCGGCCCAGGCTATTTGGCCAAATACGATGGCAGCTACATTACTGTTTACGACCATAATAACAACGCCAACTTTACTACTAACCTGTACACCCGTGCTGTGCACTACGATCAAACACGTGATGCTGTATGGGTAGCTACGTACGACGGTATATTTAAACTACAGGGGGGCAGCCTTTATTTCTACAACGATAACACCCCGGGAATTCAACAATACTATGACGCCATCGAGGCTATAGAAGAAGATGCCGCACATAACATTTGGTTTGGCACAGTTTACGGCGCCGTGTTAAAGTTTGATGGCACTAACTTCAGCACTTTATTGCTGCCCGAAAACGTAGGCAACCAGTTTGTAAGCGATATTGCCTTTGATGGTAATGTGATGTATGTAAGCGATAACCTGCACGGTATATGGAAATACGAGAACAATACCTGGGATAGCCTTACTATCCATAACTCCGCGCTTAGCTCTAACTTCGTTACCTCCTTATACCTTGACGCCGATGGCAACCTTTGGATAGGCAGTCTTAGCTACGGCGTAGATGTTTACAACAAAAACGGAACCTCGATAGGTATTAAAGAGAATGGTAACGCCTTAAACGGAATGGTGTACCCTAACCCAAGCAACGGCAACTTTACCATTCAGTTACCTAGAGCAGACAGAGCAGAAATCAGCATTTACAATGTGGAGGGCAAGCTTATGCAGCAATTTACCAGCACCCTGCAAACCACCGAAATTAAGCTTACAGGCAACGAAGCCGGCTTATATTTCGTTAAACTAAAAACGGACAAAGCATCGCAAACTATAAAATTGGTTGTTCGTTAATACCCCGTTCTTTTCCTTGTGCCTTATAGTCCCCGGCGCCCTGCCGGGGATTTTTTTTATTCCTCGGTAAAGCCAATGGTATCAGGCTTAATGCCGTATACAATTTTCCAAAGGGGCTGCACATTATATACGTACTTATTGAACCTGTTGGAGAGTATGATGATAGCTGTAGTGTCCTGTATGTTGCGGTAAAAAACCGTGTTGTTGCCATGCCACCAACCGTTATGGTACACCAGCCAGCTGCTATCCGGCTTTTGCATTAACCGCCAGCCATAGCCATAATTTCTTACGCCCGGCTTTTCAAAACTGCGTGGCTTATAAGCCTCCTGCATCATTTCCTGGCTAAGCAGTTTGCCGTCGTAAAAAGCTTTGTCCCACAAAAACATATCGTGTACGGTGCTGTATAGGCCCTTATCCCCCACAACACCGTCAAAGCAATCATCGTGTTGTATCTCCCACTTGCTGTTATAGCTAATTGCAATTTTACGTTGGCTGCTGTCGGTTACATCATAAATAAAAGAATGCTGCATGCCCAGCGGCTCAAAAAAAGTTTCCCGCATAAAATCATGAAACCGCTGGCCGGTAACCTTTTCGATAATAGACGCCAGCAAAAGATAGTTGGTGTTGCAGTACTCAAACTTCTTATCGGGCTTGGCATAAGCCGCCGGTTTCTCCTTGATCATTAAATCAATTACCTGCTGGTTGCTCATATACTCTCCCTTATTGCATTTACCACTGCAGAAGTACAGGTAATTAGGCAGGCCGGAACGGTGGCACAATAACTGCTCCACCGTTATGCCCTTATAAGGTAATTGAGGAAAAAATTTAGTTATCGAATCATCCAGCGCTAATTCGCCATGTTCAATACACCACAGGGTTGCGGTGGCCGTAAATGTTTTGGAAACTGAAGCAAGCTGAAAAGCATTGGTATCTGTCATCAGCTTTTTGTTGCGGTAGTCGCAATAACCGTAGCACTTTTCAAACACAGGCACTCCTTTTACAGAAATAAGTACGCTACCGCTAAACCCATTCTCTACACTTCGATTGGTAAAAAATGTATCCAGCGAATGGTATAGCGCCTTGTTCTTAAAATCAGTGGTATCTACTTTAACCGGCGCCGGCTTTTGCCGGAAAAGAGTTTGCATATCTTTCTTATCCAGCAACAACAAAACACCGCTGATAACCAATATGCCCAAAAGAATAAAAACCACTTTTTTCACGTTCGGAAAATACATTTTTAGAACAATTTCAAATTAACAGCCGAAACCCTTGCCTGGCAAGGGTTTCAAGAGATAATAAAAAAATTTATTGCGAAATGTTTGGTTGAATGAATCAACCTCCCTTATCTTTGCCGCGTTAAAAAGTAAAAAGAAAACAAAAGATGAATCGCAAGCACGCATACCAGTTACCGGCCTTTGGCACCTCGCTAAAGGGAGATAATGGCCGTGTTTGGGGCTTTCGTAAAAGGCAAAGTTGTTGGTGAACAATCATGAACTTTGTTGAATAATCGAAAGCCCGGCATCAGTAAGCCGGGCTTTTTTGTTGCTATTAATCAAATAATTGCCACCATGGCACAATGGTATTACGGTAACGTTGTACCCTGGGCCGGGTGGCATAAGGAATAAATTTATAAACCACAAAAAACCATTGTATGAAACAGAGTGAGGAGTTCAGAAAGTTGTTCTTAACAAATACCGATGATACGGGAAGATTCACTGTAACTTCTTTCCGCACCGGCAGAACGTATTTTGTTGAGCCTATAGGCTACACAAGAACTGCATTTGGCGATGTTAACCCCGCTACAAAAAAAGTTGAAGGCAGCTATGGTGAAAAATACCGTGGTTCTATTCAGGCGGATGAATCGCTGATAGTTAAAGAAAACGGCTTTGATGAAATATACGAAACAGGTGTGGGTTGCAGCCCTTACAGCAAAATTTGGGAAATAGATGCACAGTATCCCGATAAAGCGTAAGAACTCAACAAAACTGAAAGTTATGAATTGGCTAAACAAAAAAGAAGCACATAAAGATGCGCAACAACTTGCAGGTGGCTCAGCTGCCCGCAGGTTTTACGGGCTTATTGTTTCTGTTATAAATATCCGGGTCAGGTTTAATTGTACGGCATAGGTAAAAACTCTGCATTCAAAAAACCCGACCCATAACAACCGGTCGGGTTTTTTGTTGCCCATCCGCAACGGTTGCTAAGCAAGGGCAGCAGTAACAATTAATGCAAATGCTATGCAAACAATTACAAAATCATGGCAACCCGGCATAACAACCGGTATCGCTAAAAAACTTATCTGCATTATCAGCGGTTTCTTATCGTTCGAGATAATAAGGAGCGTTGAAAAACAAAAGCAGCAAAGGTTGTTTGAAGCGGGCTTTATGTTGTAACAACCGAAGTTGCCGAAATGAATTGCAGACTAACCGGCTAAAAATTTATAAGGATGATTATAAACTGCGCCGGGGAAGCGCTACAAATCAAATTAATTAAAAAAATGATAAGAAAAAACAGAAATCAAGGCGGCAGGGAATAGCAGGTTAATGGTTCACTCCTTTACCTGCAGCCCACCGCAGGAAAAGGAGGTACGATATGACAACCTATACTATCGCTTTGCTGGTGTTAACTTTCAGGGCTGTTGCAGCTATTGTTCGTTACTACAATGAACAGGCTTACGACAATAAGCCCGTTACCGGCGAGCCTGTTACAACAGTAGCCCCAACACCAGGTGGGATTTCCGGTTAAAAAGGCGTGGGCGGCAGAAAGGCCGCCTTCGCCTCTTTTAACAAAGCTGTTACTTTTTTAAAACCCTGGCTTACAATAGGCACAAGGTTTGCGTTGTTTTAAAGGGGAAGAAAAATTCTTAATTCTGTATTGCGAAAGCGTTAATTAAACGTCTATAATAGCTGGCGCACTTTTTTAGTTGAAAAAACAAGTAGAGATAATGGATACTTACGTTGATGATATGATTTTGCAGGTAGACCGCCTGTTTGATGACGGGGAATATGCCGAGGGCCGGAAAATTCTGGAAGAAATACTGGAAATGGAACCCGACTGCGGCCGTGCGCATAATCATATTGGCTGGCTGTATTACTACAAACTGGATAACTACCGCAAGGCGGAGTATCACTATAAGCTGGCGCTCAAATTTTCGCCCAAGTATCCTGCCACCTGGATCAACTACGGGAACTTCCTGAATTACCTTGGCCGTTTCCAGGAATTGCAAAAGCATGTGGATTTAGCCATGACAGTACCCGGTGTAAGCAAGGCCGTTATGTTTAACCTTTTGGGCCAGGCCAATGAAGCCGAGGGCCTTCATAAGCAAGCCTTAAATTATTACTACGAAGCCTACATGAAGGCGCTCAATAAAAATGACTACAAACTATTTTTGGAGAATTTTAACCGTGCCAAAGATAAAACCAGCTTTTGGAGCAGGTCAAAACTGTTTTTTGCCAAAACAAAAGAAGCTGCGGCCACAAAGAAGTAGTAAGCCCCTTATTGAACTGAAGCTACGTTCTCAAACGTTTTAAGCTGATTCAGCACTTCCCAAACAGGTTGGGTCCAGTAGTTATTGTTGTTGGCCTTATTGCCTAATACAATTACCGTATAACCGTCATCAAGGTCTCGCGCAAAAACGTTATTGCTGCCATGCCACAAACCATTATGGTAAATCATATAGCTTTTGTCTGGCTGTTTGCTCATACGCCAGCCATAACCGTAATTCTTCTCTTTCTCTCCTGCAAAACTGTATTTATCAAGGCTGCGGGGCTTGTAGGCTTCTTCAAGGCTTTCTGAACTCAATACCTGGCCGTTGCGCAGGGCGTTATCCCACTTCAGCATATCTTCTACCGATGAATAAATACCCTTGTCTCCTACCACACCATCATAAATATTTTCCTTCCATACCGTGCCTTTTGAGGTGTAGCTTACAGTGCCGCGCGGCGCCGTAGAATCAAGCGGATTGTAAACAAATGAATCATCCATGCCCAGTGGCGCAAAAATAAAATCGTGCACAAACTGGTGATAGCTCATAGCAGTAACCTGCTCTATCACCGAGGCCAGTAACACATAGTTTGTATTACAATACATAAACATATGGTCGGGCTTGCAGCGCGCTGCAGGCTTCATTACCGTAAAGTAGTTTATCACATCCTGGTTAGTGATATACTCGGCTGTTTTAGTAAAATACTCCCTGGGGAAAACAGTATAGTCGGGCAAACCCGTACGGTGGCAAAGCAACAAACGTATAGTTATCCCTTTATACGGAAAATCAGGAAAGAATTTTTGAATGGAGTCATCCAGCGAGAGGAATCCCTGCTCAGCCAACATCATTACAGCGGTGCCTGTAAACGTTTTAGAAACAGAGGCTAACTGAATAGGCGAGTGTACGGTCATAGCTTCGCCCCTGCCAAAATCGCCAAAACCAAAAGCATTTTCGTATAAAGGCACCCCGTTCTTTGCTACCAATACTGCGCCGTTAAAGTGGTCATTCTTTACGCGCTTGCGGTAAAAGGAGTCTATAATATCAGTAGCCTTCATACTGGCTAACTGCATAATATCAAAGCTTTCATCGTTCTGGCATTCTTCTTCTATGCCCGAAAAAATGTTGTTGCCCGGCAGCGCAAAAACTGGCAGCGAAGCGAACGATAACACAGTAACGATAATGCAGGTAAAGATTCCCGGTAATCTCATGCCTTGGGTTTTATATAAAATCGTCTTCCTTTTTACTTAAAACAGGCCCTTAAGGTTACAGGTAAGTAAAGGGTAGTTGCAAAAATTACCCTATGAAAATCAGCACATTAGCTAACTTTCAGCTCTCTTCTTTCCCGGTTTCCCCTTCAGGAACGCCCAAATAAAATACAACTGCTTCAAAAATGCTATACCTCAGGCTGTTAAAGAAGCCCGCTGCCTATTCATTTTTAACAAGTTAGCCGGGTATGCCTCAAAAAATGAGCAGCCCATCATTTTTAGCACTTTACCGCCAGCCCGTGCCGGTTATTTAAAGTTGGTGACCCAAACTGTTTGAATGCTTGGAAGGATTCCGGAATGAGCTGCGGATAATCAGCTTCCATAAACGCCCCCTGGCCGGGTAAAGGCCACTAACCCGCCACAACGGGTAAACTGGCACCTCTGAAGATAGCTACGTAATGGGTTATAGTACCTGCCAGCACAAAGCAATGCCAAACGGCGTGGTGGTATTGCAGCTTCTTCCAGCGGTAAAATATTACCCCGGAGGTGTAGCACAAACCGCCTATAGCCAACCAGTACCAAACTTCGTTAGGTACATTATGGATAAGCGGCTTAATAATGAATATGGCCATCCAACCCAGGGCAAGGTACAGGATAAGAGAAAGCGTTTGATACTTGCCCGTTAAAAACAGCTTCTTAATAATGCCAAGAGCAACTATACTCCACATCACCGTTAAAAAAACGGTAGAAGTAGAGTGGTCAGTATATCGGTAAACAACGGGTGTATAGGTTCCGGCAATCAGTAAAAAAATGCTGATATGGTCCCATACGCGCAGGGCCTTCTTAACGCGCTCTTCTTTTGCGGCGTGGTATAAGGTAGAAGACAAATAAACCATCAGCATGCCAAAGCTGAAAATTGACACTGCCCATATACCATTAACGGGAGCGCTTTTAGCGGTAAGCAGTATTAAAAAGGGTGTAGCCACAAGGCAAAACACTACCCCTGCCCCATGGGTTACAACGTTAGCTACTTCTTCCTGCGGCGTTTGTTTGCGGTCGCTCATTGCTAAAAAAACGAATTACAATTTAGAAAATTGCCCGTGCAATTTCGATAGTGGCCTCGCTACGGCTCATAGTATAATAATGCAGGCATGGTACACCTGCGGCCTTTAATTCTTTTGATTGTTGAATGGCCCATTCAATACCAACGCGCTTTACAGCCTTATCATCCTTACACTTTTCTACCTCTTCAGCCAATGCTTCGGGTATATCAATATGGAATATTTTGGCAAGCGTATTCAATTGCGTTTTTTGTGCAATGGGTTTTATGCCCGGTATAATCGGAACATTAATGCCTATATCGCGGCAGCGTTTTACAAAATCAAAAAACTTTTGATTGTCGAAAAACATCTGCGTTACGATATAATCTGAGCCGCAATCCACTTTATGCTTCAGCCACTTTAAATCGGCACCCAGGTTAGGTGCTTCAAAGTGTTTCTCAGGGTAACCTGCCACACCAATGCAAAAATTGGTTTTCAGCTCGTTCTCTGTCTCCTCGTGTAAAAAGCGGCCTTTATTCATATTGGCAACCTGGGCCACCAGGTCGCTTGCAAAACGGTGCCCAAACTTACTCGGTGCGCTGCTTTTGGGGTTTTTGTCTGAATCGCCCTGCAACAGCAGCACGTTGTTAATTCCTAAATAATGCAAAGTAAATAAGGCATCCTCTGTCTCCTCGGGCGTAAAGCCACCGCAAACCAGGTGTGGAACTGTATCTACATTAAAACGGCCCTTAATAGCAGCGCAAATGCCCACAGTACCAGGCCTTTTGCGCAACGGCACCTCTTCCATCAATCCATCGGGACGCTTTTTGTAGATGATTTCTTCGCGATGATAAGTGACATCAATAAAAGGAGGTTTGAACTCCATAAGGGGCTCAATAACGCTTAACAAATCGTCAATGGTTTTGCCTTTTTGAGGTGGTAAAACCTCAATACTAAACAGGGTTGAAGAGGCGTTACTTAAGTGATCGGTTACTTTCATCGGGCAGCAAATGTAAGTGCGTAAGCTGAATTAAACAGGGAAAAATGAATAGAGTGAAAAATAAAATGCGATGTTATGAAAAAGTTGATGTTAATGATAGTGGCGTTTTTGTTTTGCGCCTGCTTATATGCCCAGCCGCAAGTATTATTAGGGGTTCGCGCGGGGGCCGGGGCCATGCTCACCCAGAATCAACTGCGGTCATTTTCAACCACCGAAGGAACGCATGATATATTAGGCAACAGAAGCAACTGGTCCTTTATTGGTAAAGGCGATGCTTTGGTTGGTTTAGGGCGCTTCCGTTTCGGGTACCGTTTTCTGTATAACTACAGCAAAAATAAAGGACAGGAAACCTTCTACCCACAGGTAAACAACTCTATTGATTACGACCGTATGACGGCCTATTTTAGTAAGGCCGGCGTGCACACCTTTGGCCATTACGGTGTATTGGAAATTGCCATAGTAAACACCAAACATTTTGCACTTACACCCGGCTTAGCCATAGGTGGTTATATGGGCTATGTAAAGGATGCCAATGGTAACAAGGTACGCTTTAGCGATATCGTAAAGTATCGCTTTACTATTGGTGCAGAACTTAACGCTGAAATCAAAATTAAACAGGTTTCCATTGTATTTGGCCCCAACTACTACATGTTTAACCGACAGGATAAATTTAACGCCGACTGGAAGCAATATGCGCACCTGATAGGTGGCGATGTGGGAGTGAGAGTTAACCTTGTGAAGCGCAAATAAAAGTTTGTGGATTTTGGTTAACGCTGCCATCTATTCTTTCGTAAGTAAAGTAATAGGTGGCAGTAGTGTATAGCATTACTGCAACAGTAAGATTTAGGCACATTTGGGATAAGCCGATTGGCTATTCAGCCCCGGAAACGCCTATTTTTGAGCCATCAAATTATTGTTGAGTATGAAAAGACTGCTTCTTGTTCCGGCCCTGGTATTGTGCGCTTTAGTTTCACAAGCCTATAACAAATACGAATTCCTGCTGGGCCTTCGGGGTGGCGTTGGGGCCAGCCTATATCGCTATCGCGAAATAAATACCAATTACGGCAGTTTTACCGGCAATGCTACACTTATAAGTAATGGCCTGGCCATACCCGCTAAAGGCGAAATACTCTTTGGTGTGCGGGGGTTTCGTATGGGTTACCAGTTCAGCTATACGCATGGTATTTATAAAAACTTTAAGCGCGACCTGGACAACAATCCTCCGGGAGTAGCTGATTACGTGGACTCCGCTCAAAATTGCCGACGCAATTTGTTTGCGCACTTTTTCCTCATGGAATACTCCATTCCCATAGCAGCCCGGGGCCAGTGCCTAATGGCTACTACTCCGTTTTTTGGTATAGGCAGCTTTAGCGGAACCAAAGTTGATTATGATGCAAATGGCGATGCAGTTAAAAAAGTGTATTACAAAGAATTACTGAAGAAACGTTCGAAACTTGCCCTGACAGCAGGCCTGGGTTTTGAGTTTACAGTACGGCGCTTTTGCTTCATGCTTGCCCCCACCTACACGTTTTACAGGTTTAAGCCAAACGATTACTCTGAGGACCATGGAGGCATCCACCAGGTTACGCTGGACCTGGCCTTTAGGCTTAACCTTATAAAGCCGCGTTACTAATGTTGCAACTTACATTACGGTATACTATATTTGCCCCGGCTCTTTGATTTAATTCTTATCAAGAAAGACTGAGGGACAGGCCCGTTGAAGTCTTAGCAACCTACCCGCCCAAACGGCAAGGTGCTAACTCCTGCTCTGCCAACGCAGAGATAGATAAGTTGAGATTTTTCTCCTCTTAAATACAGGTTTTCTTGATAAGTGTTATTGAAGGGCTTCAATAAGAAGAAATACGTATGTCTGTTAAACAACAACTAAATGATTTAGCCGCTAAGCGAATCCTGGTAATGGATGGCGCTATGGGCACAATGATTCAACGCTATAAACTAAGCGAGGACGACTTTCGCGGAGAAAGGTTCAAAAGCCATGGGCATGATTTAAAAGGCAATAACGACCTGCTGAACATAACCCGTCCGGATATTATCGAAGCCATACACCTGCAGTACCTGGAGGCCGGTGCCGATATTATTGAAACCAACACATTTAGCGGCACCTGGATAGCCCAGGCCGACTACAAGCTGGAAAGCGCGGTTTACGATATTAATTACCAGGGCGCCCTGTTGGCAAAACAGGCGGTAGCCACCTATAAGCAAAAGAACCCTGCTGCCACACCTTTTGTGGCGGGTGCCTTTGGCCCCACTAACCGCACAGCATCCCTTTCCCCTGATGTAAACCGCCCGGGCTTTCGCGCTATTACGTATGATGAGCTGGTAGATGCTTACAGCGAGCAAACGCGCGGCCTTATTGACGGGGGCGTGGATATACTGTTGGTTGAAACCATTTTTGATACACTAAATGCCAAGGCGGCATTGTTTGCCATTGCCCGGGTGCAGAAGGAAAAAGGAACCGATTTACCCTTGATGATTTCGGGCACCATTACTGACGCCAGCGGCAGAACATTAAGCGGACAAACACCGGAGGCATTTTACATTTCGGTTGCACACGCGCAGCCGTTTAGTGTTGGCTTAAACTGCGCGCTTGGCGCCAAGGACATGCGCCCACATATAGAAGCCATAAGCAAAACAGCCCTGTGCTACGTAAGCGCCTATCCTAACGCTGGTTTACCCAATGCCTTTGGCGGTTATGATGAAACACCGGAGATGATGGGCGAAGCTTTGGAAGATTTTGTAAAAAGCGGTTTCGTCAACATTATAGGTGGTTGTTGCGGTACTACGCCTGAACACATTAAGGTGTTTTCAGCCGTTGCAAAAAAATACAGCACAAGGCCCTTGCCTAAACCATTTAAGTTTACGCGCTTAAGCGGTTTAGAGCCCGTAACCATTACCCCTGAAAGTAATTTTGTAAACGTTGGTGAACGCACCAACGTAACCGGGTCAGCCAGGTTTTTAAAGCTGATAAAAGAAGATAAGTACGATGAGGCCCTCAGCGTTGCTAAGGAGCAGGTAGATGGCGGCGCCCAGGTAATTGATATAAACCTGGATGAAGGCATGATAGATGGCAAGGAAGCCATGGGCAGGTTCCTTAACCTGGTAGCCAGCGAGCCCGACATTGCGCGCGTGCCGATAATGATTGACAGCAGCAAGTGGGAGATTATTGAGGAAGGCCTTAAGCGCATACAGGGCAAGGGCATTGTTAACTCTATTTCATTAAAGGGCGGCGAAGAAGAATTTTTGCGGCAAGCGCAATTGGTAAAACAATACGGCGCTGCTGTAATTGTAATGGCCTTTGACGAACAGGGCCAGGCCGACTCATACGAAAGGCGGATTGAAATTTGCCAACGGGCCTATAAGCTGCTTACCGAAAAGCTGCAGTTCCCGGCAGAGGATATCATTTTTGACCCCAACATTTTTCCGGTTGGTACAGGCATGGAAGAACACCGGCAAAATGCCATTGATTTCTTCCGCGCTACAAAATGGATTAAAGAAAATCTGCCTCACGCACACGTAAGCGGTGGCGTAAGCAATGTATCTTTCAGTTTCCGTGGTAACAATACTGTTAGAGAAGCCATGCACTCCGCTTTTCTGTACCACGGCATTAAACATGGTATGGATATGGGCATTGTAAACCCCAGCATGCTGGAGGTGTATGATGACATACCTAAAGATTTACTGGAACATGTTGAAGATGTGTTACTTGACCGCAGGGATGATGCCACTGAACGCTTAATGGCATTTGCTGAAACGGTTAAGAAAAAAGACAAGAAAGACGACACGGCTGAATTAGCATGGCGTAGTGGCACGGTAGAAGAACGCCTGTCTCATGCCCTGGTAAAAGGCCTTGTAGATTTTATTGATGTGGATACCGAAGAGGCCCGACAAAAGTATGGCCGACCGTTGCATGTAATTGAGGGTCCGCTAATGGCCGGCATGAACATCGTTGGTGATCTATTCGGCAGCGGTAAAATGTTTTTGCCCCAGGTAGTTAAAAGTGCCCGCGTAATGAAAAAAGCGGTTGCCTATCTGCAGCCCTTTCTGGAAGCAGAAAAAGCGGCCAATGCCGATACTTCAGCAGCAGGTAAAATTTTGCTGGCTACCGTTAAAGGTGATGTACACGACATTGGTAAAAACATTGTAGGTGTAGTGCTGGCCTGCAACAATTACGAGATTGTAGACCTTGGCGTAATGGTTAGCGCCGATAAAATTTTACAACGGGCTAAAGAGGAGAATGCAGACATTATCGGCCTTAGTGGTTTAATAACCCCATCGTTAGATGAAATGGTGCACGTAGCTGCCGAAATGGAAAGACTGGGCTTTGATAAGCCTTTATTGATAGGCGGAGCCACCACTTCAAAAATTCATACAGCCGTTAAAATAGCCCCTGTTTACAGTGGCCCGGTTGTACACGTGTTAGATGCCTCTAAAAGCGTAGCGGTTTCTTCAGCTCTGTTAAGCGATCAGAAAGCTGCATTAGTAAAAGGCATTGGTGAAGAGTATAATGAAATGCGCGATAACCACGCGCGCCGCAGAGCCGAAGTAGAGTTGGTAACCCTGGAAGAAGCGCGGGCTAACAAATACAGGATAGAATGGGCTACCGAAAAAATTGCCAGGCCCAATTTTACAGGCGTAAAGGTATTTGATGACTATTCAATTGAGGAGTTAGCAAAGTATATTGATTGGAGCCCTTTCTTCAGCACCTGGGAAATGAGCGGTGTTTACCCGCGTATTTTCGAAAGCGAGAAGTATGGTAAAGAAGCCCGCAAAGTATTTGATGATGCGCAAGCCTTGTTAAAGCAAGTAATTGCCGAAAAGTGGATTAGCGCAAAAGCGGTAGTTGGCATTTTTGCGGCAAACAGCGATAACGAAAGCATAGAAGTGCGCGACCAAAAAGGGCAACTGCTAACCACCTTTAACCACTTAAGGCAACAAACAAAAAAGAACGGGCAACCTAACATTTGCCTCAGCGATTTTGTTGCGCCTAAGGATTCGGGCATGCAGGATTACATCGGCGCTTTTGCCGTAACGGCGGGCATTGGTATTGAGAAATGGATTGAGAAATTTGAGAAAGACCATGACGACTACCACAGCATAATGCTTAAAGCCCTTGCCGATCGCTTAGCTGAAGCATTTGCTGAAAGAATGCACGAGCGTGTGCGTAAGGAGTTTTGGGGCTACGCCGCTAAAGAGCAGCTAAGCAACGATGAATTGATTCATGAAAAATACCAGGGCATACGTCCGGCACCGGGTTACCCCGCCTGCCCTGACCATACCGAGAAGCCGCTTATATGGCAACTGTTGGATGTAGAAAAGAATACCGGCATCCTTCTTACCGAAAGCAATGCTATGTACCCTGCCGCCTCAGTAAGTGGTTTCTACTTCGCATCGCCGCACAGCAAGTATTTTGGCGTAGGCAAAATAGGGAAAGACCAGGTGGAACACCTTGCCAAAGCCAAAGGGCTTTCATTTAAAGAAATGGAGAGATGGCTGGGGCCTAATTTGGGATACTAAACTTTCAATTACGTAAAACTGCAATAACAAAGAACGGATGGGTTACTTTTAAGAAAGTAACTCATCTTTGTTTTAAGTGGCGACCTTCACTGTTGTTATAGAATCCCTCATTAACTGTCAAAAGCAAAAATTATGGCAGCATGTTACGCAAATGCAAAATGTAAATGCGGAGCTGAGGCCTTATGTACGCATGACCTACCCTGCCGATAAAAGAGAAATAGGCATAAGTGCTGTTCCATTAAATACCATCTTATTTAAAAGTGTACTCTTACTGTTTGGGTTTATACCGGTTGATTTGCACCACCTGCGTTTAGAAAAGATTGATTACGGCAATGCTTTTTACGAGAACTCTGCTTCCCTAATGCAAAAATACTGGAAACACACCCGCACGCTAACAGCAGTGGGAGATAAAACGCTTGTGCGCGATGAAGTGCATTTTTTACCGCGCTTAACGTTTATGGGTTACCTGCTGTTGCCTTTCATCAGGCTCATTTTTACCAACCGCCACAAACAGTTGAGTAAATTTTTTATCTAATTGCTTACATTCAGCTAATGAAATTGCTGCGCCTGCTAATAGCCTTTGGCCTTTTTTTCTGCCTGCATAAGGCGGTTGCGCAGCCTATGTTTTTCGAAACCCTGAACATTAAAAACGGCCTTAGCAGTAATGAAGTGCTTTGCCTTTTTGAAGATAAACGCCACCTGCTTTGGATAGGCACACGTGACGGGCTGAATAGTTTTGATGGCCGCCGGTTTGAAGTTTACCGCAATAACCCTGAAGATACGAACTCGCTATCGGGCAATATTATAATGGATATTGTGCAGGACGGAGATAGTGTATTCTGGATTGCCACCCAGGATGGTGGGCTCACCCGTTTCGACCCTCGAGCGGTGGGCAACAGGCAATTCAAACAGTTCCGCCATAACCCCAACGATTCCACTTCCATAGCTACCAATAGGCTACGCTGCCTTTACAATTGGGACAGCACTTACCTGCTGATTGGTTCAGAATCCTACACAGGCATTTTTTTTAATAAGCGAACCCAGCAGTTTACTTATTGGCGGTACCCATCTCTCAAATTCGGACCTCAGTACAGTACTCCTCAAGCAAAACCCAATAACTGGATACAGCATATTGAAGAACGCAACGGTTATGTATACGCTAGCCTTTTAACCAGCGGTAGTTTAATTAAAGTAGAAAAAAGCACAGGCCGGATTGTTACGCTGCATCAAAGTTCAGCCGATGTTACCAGCATAAACAGCTTTTGCGTTGGCGATAACACCTTGTGGTTATGCGCCTGGAACCCCGGAATATTTATGCAGGAGGACAAGTATACCGGCACAGCGCAGAAAATTTTACCTGTAGATGATTTGTTTAACGCTGCCTGCGAGTTTGAAAAAAACTACCTGTTGGCAGGCAGCCGGAGCTCGGGCCTGTACGTGATTGATAAAAACACAGGCAACTATGGGCATTACCAACGCAGCATAGTAACACCACATACTTTGCCGAGTAACAAAATCAGCAGCCTAATGGTGGATAGCCGGGGCATTTTGTGGGTAGGCACCATGGGGGGGCTTGCTAAGTTTGATAAAAACAGCTGGATATTCCGCGAAGAGGAGTTTGCAGGTGCCGAGCAGGATTTTTCAATCTACTGTCCTTATCGCTTTCCCGATGGAAGCGTAGCGGTTAATACCACCAAAGGGATGTTTTTATCGGACCCCGTAACCCAACAGTTTAAACTCTTAACATTCAAAAACCGTGGAAGAACCATTGTGCCGGATAACCTGGCCCCTATGGAAGGCGACAAATACTGGCTTAGTACTGAAATTGGTTTTTATCAATGGAAGAAAGGAAGTACAGAGATAGATGAGGTAGATGCTATGATTGCCCCCAACGATGTTGATGTATATGACAACAGCGTTTACCAGGTTAAGCAGTTTTTGCCGGATGTAGTGGACGGCCAGCCCGGTATGTGGATGCCCGTGCTGGGTTACGGAGTAGCCTATTATATCTATTCTACCGGCAAGATTATTGAGTATGCCGGCAGGAAACAACCGGGCTTGACTCCATTAGGCAATTTCTTAAGCCGCCGGATGGCCCGGGATAGTAAGGGGAACATGTGGCTGGCCACCGCCAGCGGCTTATACAAATGGCCCCGCACTAACAAGCTGGGTCAAAACAATTTTGTAGGATATGTAAATGAACCCGGTAATAAAGCCAGCATCCCTTTTAGCGATATAAACGATGTGCATTGCGACGAAAAGGGCCACGTTTGGTTTACGGGAACCGGTGGAGGGCTTTGTGAGTTTGATGGGCAGAAGTTTTACCAATACCTGCCCGAGAACCCCGCTTCCTCCCGTGCCTTTTCAGGCATGTATTGGGACAAGAGCCGCCGCATATGGATTATAACTAAAAACGGGCTTGAAGTGTTTGACCGCGATGCGAAGAAATTTCTTCATGTGGATGTAAACGATGGGGCACTTAATAATTCTATTTCAGCCTACTTCAGCAACCAGCAGGATGGGCTTGTTAGCTTTGTGGCAGGCAACAGGCTATTTTCCTTCAGGCCGGAGAGCATGAAGTTTAACTTCAACTACCCCAGCCTTTACCTGGCAGGTATGAGTGTTTTTGGCAAAAGCCTGTTGCACGAAGCCCTGCAGGGCAGGGTAGAATTAAAAGCCCGCGAACGCTTTATAAATTTTACGATAAGCGCTGTGCAGTTTAGCCGGCCTCAAACAGTTCGTTTTCAGTATAAGCTCGAAGGCCTTGACGAAGATTGGATAAACAGCGATGACGGGGAGATAAAATACACCAACCTGCCCTGGGGGCATTTCAAACTTTTGGCAAGGGTAACCAACCCAAGCGGCCATTTCGGTGGCGAGAAGGTGCTGGCTGACTTTGTAATTGCCACGCCATTTTATGCCACATGGTGGTTCATACTGCTGTGCATACTTACCATTAGCGGCTTAACCTATGCCGGCTATCGTTACCGCATTAACCAGCTATTGGCATTGCAAAAAGTGCGCAACAAAATTGCGCGCGACCTGCACGATGACATTGGCAGTACGCTTGGCAGCATTTCATTTTTTAGTGAGGCGGCGCGCCAGCAATTAGAGCAGAGCAATACCGCAGGTACCGAAAAAATGCTTGGTAAAATTGGAGAAACCAGCCGTGAGATGATCGACAATATGAGCGATATTGTGTGGAGCGTAAACCCGCAAAACGATTCTGTAAAAAAACTGGTGGAGCGCATGCGGGTGTTTGCCGGCGATTTAATTGCACACTCCACTACCATGCTTCACTTTGAAAGCGATAAGGCTGTAGATGATATGAAGCTTACTATGGAGCAGCGGAAAAACGTGTTCCTGATTTTTAAAGAAACCATCTATAACAGCGTTAAGTATGCCGAATGCAAAAACATTTATGTTAACCTGAAAAAGGCTGACGGCAAGCTGCGCCTGCTTGTAAAAGACGATGGCAAGGGATTTGACGTAAACAACTATACCAGCAAAAACGGTAACGGCGTTAAAAACATGAAGCACCGTGCCGAAGAAGTTGAAGCAACTATACAAATTGATTCCGTTATAGGCCAGGGTACGCAAACTATGGTTGAAATCCACCAATACTCTCCTATCAGCAATCCGCTGAAATCTTCATCGGGCAATCCATGGTTTCAAAAACTGCTAGCCAAACTGCCGGCATCCTTTACCGCGTATTTTAAAAAGCGCAACAGCTAACTTTCTCGTGCTCCTTTTTTATTTCCCCCACACGGGGGATGGCGTTGCTGCAACAGCCGGCGCATCTTTGCAGTATACAAAGGCAAACAAAAAACAAAACGGACATGAAACTGATTAACGCTCTAAAAACACTTTTCAAACCGGTAGCAGCAATAAAATATTTGTTCTTCCCTTTTATGATGGCTAATGCAGGTGGTACAGATTTCACAGCAATTATCGGCGCTAACCAAACTATAACCGCCAAAGTGGAAACTGCAAAAGAAACATGGCTGGGAACAAGCAACGGTTTGTGGCATATAAGCGCTAACGGCAAACACGTTTGCCACTTAACTACCTCCAATTCGGTTATACCTTCTAACCAGGTTACCGGTATATGCACTACACCTGATGGCCACGTGTATGCCTCAACAAACTGCGGTATCATTCATTTTGATGGCTACACATACAACGTAATCAGCACCGAAAATGCTAAGCTGCCAACCAATAACATAACAGGCATTGCCTGCGATAACAGCGGCTACGTTTGGCTGGCCACTAAAGCAAACGGCCTTGTAATGCTAAAGGGTTTCAAAACCTGGTGCGTAACCACCGCAAACTCCCTGTTAACCAGCAACAACATCAGCAAGATAGAGAACGACCAATGGGGCAATGTAATAGTAAGCCTTGATAACAATATGATGATAGCTATAAGCGACGACGGCATGACAGCCATTCAACAACCGGTGCTGCCCGATGTTATCGCCACTAAAAACTGATTTAAAAAATGGGGTTTATTACAAGCCCGCGGCCCGGACGGCCGTGGGTTTTGTATTAAAGGCCCCTTTAAAAATAAAGCCCTGATTTCTAACTAATCCTTTATTAAATTCGAAACGCTATGGCAAAAACCCGCATTACTATTTTCGACGATAACAAACGCTTTCGCGAATCTATCGGTGTATTAATTGAAACTTCAGCCGACCTTGAACTGGCAGGCAGTTTTCCGGATGTATTAACCGTTAAAGACAATGTAGAAGAAACATCACCCGATGTTATATTGATGGATATTGATATGCCCAGTGTAAATGGCATTAGTGCGGTGCGTACGATAAAAGAAAAATTCCCTACCCTCCCGGTAATTATGTTAACCTCTTTTGATGAGGACGACAAAGTGTTTCAATCCGTTTGCGCAGGCGCTGTAGGTTACCTTTTAAAAAACACACAACCTCAAAAATTGTTGGAAGCCATCCGCGAAGTGCGCGAGGGTGGAGCGCCTATGACCCCAAGCATAGCCCGTAAAGTTATGTTTCACTTTCAGCAGCAAAACGCCCCTAACCCCCAGGCAGATTACGGCTTAAGCGACCGCGAAAAAGATGTGCTGGCCCTGCTGGTAAAAGGCTACGCTCTTAAAATGATTGCTGACGAATTGTTTGTCAGTCGCGAAACGGTTAAAACCCACGTTAAAAATATATACGCAAAGCTACATGTAAGCTGCGCCGCCGAGGCGGTTGCCAAAACCCTGCAACAGAAGTTATTGGGGTAGAAATTTTTTTATGTGGTTTTTTCCTAATTTAGAGGAGCCACATGAAATACTATTTTCTTCTTCTTTGTACCTTTGTAGTTCTTTCCTCTAAAGGCACACAAATGGTATACGTGCCAGACTCTGTCTTTAGAAACTACATTGCCACCATTGCTCCCGGTGCAATAACCGGCGACTCAATGAATGCTGACCATCCGGTTATTTCCAATATTGATTCCATTAATATTTCGGGCCTTGGAATAAACAGTATACAGGGAATACAGTATTTTGACTCATTGCATATCCTGGAAGCAGCTTACAATAATCTCACAAACATTCAATCGCTTCCTTTCCGGATATTGGCGAAAGTTGACGGTAGGATAAATTTGAATCACAACCCATTACAACATTTAGGTGGCGGGCAAAACAATGTATTAGTATCGGTCTGGAACCTGGATGTAAGTTATTGCCAATTAACCGGCGGACTAGGGTTTAGTTCCGCGCGCTGGATTAAGTTGAATATTAGCCACAACAATTTATCCGGTGCAAACTATTTTAACGAGAGCCAACTGAGGCATTTCAACTGTTCTTACAATAATTTTTCGATGCTGCAGGTAGGCAGTGGGCCGGTAATACAAACTTTTGACTGCAGCCACAATGTTATTTCAAATGTAGTAGCATCGTCTTTTACCTCCCCTTTCCTCACTTATTTAAACTGTTCTCATAATCAGTTACAGTCACTACCTGCGATACCCGCCAACGTAAAAACGTTTAATGCATCAAGTAATCTTCTTTATCAATTACCTGCTTTACCGGCGCAGTTAGATACATTGATTGTGGACTCCAATTCGCTTTACAACATTATGCCCCTGCCGTTAGGCTTAGAGGAACTTCATGCGGAAGGAAATCACCTTATGAACATTGATAGTCTTCCGCATTCGCTAAGGCAACTCTTTTGTCGTAACAATAATTTGCTTTGTTTACCGTATTTGCCGGCAACGCTTGTTACCCTGCGCGCTACGGGTAATTATCTTAACTGCATTCCGAATTTACCTCCATGGCCTGCATTTTCTTCGGACGTTGGCTATAATGGTACCGGTTACGATATCTGCGCTTCATCTCAATGTCAAAATTACAGCCAAATACGCGGTCATATTTATTTTGATATTAATATAGATAGTGTACAAAATCAGAACGAGGCCTCGTCAGTGAATTCCGTAGTGCAGCTTTTGCCATTTGGATACAATACATTAACGGATACCGGCGGTAATTACGTCTTCTATGTTAATCCGGGAATTATGGATACCATTAAACCGAAGGTGCCCCCCGATTATGCCTCAGACCCTCCTTTCGTGCCTATTCTGTTAACAGCAGCGCAAGTTGATACAGCTAATGTAGATTTCCGTTTTTATCCTACTTGGTATTTCTCTGATGTTCAAGTATTCATCACCCAGGTTATTCACCCTCAACCCGACCATGTTTCCCTTTATCAGGTGACCGTAAAAAATAAAGGGACGCGATTTGAAAACGGGCTCGTGAACTTTATGGTAGATACTGCCCTTGTGTATGATAGCTCCATGGCTGCGGGTGTACTGATAAACGACACTATAAGATGGGCCTTTTCCAATCTTATACCGGGCACCAGCCTTAACTATCTTGTATTTCTACACAATAACAGTTTGAGCAACCCACAGACCCATTTTCAAAATAAGGCATCAGTCACTATTCAGAATAACGACACTGTGCCCGTGGATAATGTTGCCACCAACGCAGATACCATCGCTTCTGAATATCAAAGAAACCGCAAGCGCGCATATCCTGAGAATTTTAATTCAGGCAACCTGGCAGCAGGAGACCGACTAGATTACCTCATTCAATTTCAAAATACTGATACGGCTGCTATAGCCAATGTAACAATAGTGGATACCCTTAGTCCTTATCTTGATCCTTCTACCCTCGAGATTGTAGCCGCTAGTTTTGATTACAATGTGCAATTAAACGGCCAAATACTTACAGTCAGTTTCGCAGGTATCAATCTACCAGATAGTTTGTCGGAACCTGTTAAAAGCCATGGCTTTTTCCGGTTTACCGTTCGACCCTTTAGTAATGTCAATCTGATTGGCAATATCACCAATGTAGCATGGATATTTTTTGATGGAAAAGGAGTTAGCACCAGTTGTGGTACCGGCGTTTGTCTGAAATCCGTAAGTATATCCTCCTCAGTTTATCCGGTTGTTAGTTTTAACTGTTCGCCCATAAGTTTAGGAAGTATTTCTATAACCACCTCCGCTCCCCTTACATCGTTTTACCAATGGAGTAACGGATCGTATAGCTCTTCTATTGACAGTTTGTTTAGTGGAGACTACTATTGTACGGTAACAAATGAATGCAACGCCAGTGTTGTTGGTATATTTCACGTAGATTCTTCCCACATCTCTGATATGAGTGCCGGGGTAGATACAATTGGCGTGAGTTGTTTCGGAATAGCCGATGGAGCTATAATGTTGACCGGATGCGGTAATGATCCCTTACATTATTTCTGGAACACCGGAGACACTACCCCATACTTGATTGGGTTACACGGCGGAACTTATTCCTGCACCATTACCGATGCCTTTTCCTCATTTCCCGTTGAAGTTGTATTGGCGGAACCGACGGCTGTTAATCCTAATCTCAATTATTATGACTGCGACCCCTGGAACCCCGGCACCGGATACATTGAATTCAATCCCAGCGGTGGTGATGGTATCTATTCTATTGTATGGAACGACGGTAGTTCAACATTTTATAGAGATGGTCTGTCCAGCGGTAATTACAGCTTTACACTTTCGGACTCCCGGGGATGTGTGGCCTCAGATACTGTCGAGATACAGAACGCCGCAGGAATAGTAATTAATCAGCTTATTGGTCACAATCCTACCTGTTTAAACCCTTCCAACGCCTCAGTTGAATATCATTTCGCAAACCTCAGTCCCTTCATTGGGATATTTATTGATGGATCGATTTACATACCCGATTCAATTGGTAGTGTGGTACTACCGTCGGGAACCCATACGCTCTCATTTGTAAATTGGCTAACAACTTGTAGTGTTGATACAACCTTTGATTTCTACCCCATTGATGACAGCGCTTTGGCCTTAAACGTTATTAGCTATACACCCTATGTGTGCAACGGCCAAACCGGTGAAGCGCATGTTGCCGCAGATGGAGGGCTTGGGGGATACGTATATGATTGGAATAATGGCATCAATGGGCCCGATTTGAATTTCGTTAATGCGGGTACTTACAGCTGTACCGTATACGATCCACAATGCTCGGTAAGCGCCACGGTGTTTTTAACCCCAGTTGATACTATAGACGTGCAAGTAGCACATTATAACGATGTAAGCTGTGCCGGATTGGCTGATGGCAGCATTAGTATAGAAGGCGGCAGCAATTATAATTATACATGGAGTACTGGACAAAACGGACCTTCGATAGGTGGCCTTGCACCTGGCTTTTATACCTGTACAGTAACCGACGCTAATGCCTGCACAGCTTCGGTGAGCCAATATATAACTCAACCAACGCCTTTTAGCCTAGCCGTACAAACACAGGATGAGTTACCATGCGGTTCCTTTACCGGCTCTATAACAGCGATAGCTTCAGGGGGAGTTTCCCCATACACCTATTCATGGAACAATGGTATAACTACTGATGTTAACGCCAACCTTGGTGCGGGCAACTATCAGGTTTCCGTGTACGATAACAATAACTGCTTTGTGGTTGGTTACGGTCAAGTGAATTGCCTTCTTAGCAACAGCGAATTACCGGTAAACCAATTCAAGGTGTATCCTAATCCGGCAGGTAACTTCATAAATCTTTTATTGCCTGATCAACTTATTGCCAACCTGCGCATTTATAGCCTTGATGGAATAATGTTGTATAGCCAAAAAACAGCTCAAACCGACATTAAAACACTTGATATTTCGCGCTGGCCCAAAGGCTCGTACATGGCCGTTTTACAGGGCGAAAATCAATTGTACAGAGCTTTATTTTTAAAACAATAACGTATAGTCCAGCTCATGCTTATCTAGTTCCCCCCACTTGGGCCAAATCACCTTAGCCGTGCATAAATGCAAGCAACATTCCAAGGAAATAATAAACTTATTCACGTCGAAAACAAAACAGCGATAATAATTGAGCTGCGCCGCCGAGGCGGTGGCAAAACCCTGCAACAGAAGTTATTGGGGTAGTTGTTGAAGAAGATTAACACTTACGCCTAAAAGGGTTGCACTTACACAATTCAAAGGTCGAAAACTCCATTTTTTCAAGGGCGGGTTACATTCTGTTAAAAAGACATCTATCTTTACCTTACAACAATGAATATTATGAAACACATATTTCCTCTTCTTCTCTGCTTTCTTTTAGTAACATCAGCTAAAGCGCAAACTACTGTAGTCATTAAGCCGGACTCTGCTCATGCCTACAATGCACAGGTTATTGATTATCCGGGCTTACTAAACAACAACTATGGCAATTACACGGTAATGGCCGCGCATATTTGGACAAATGGCAGTACTACATGGCATATGCGCAGTTTCATCAAATTCGATCTTTCCGCTATTCCGGCAAATGCAGTTATTCTAAATGCTACCCTGGATCTTTATGCGGATGATCCTACAACTACCTTTTCCGGTAACCCCACAACGCCCATGAATGGAACGAATAATGCCTGCACTGTTCGTAGAATTACCCAACCCTGGGGAGTGTCTACCATAACCTGGAATAATCAGCCAACAGATACATCCGCAAACCAGGCAATCCTGCCTACAAGCGTTAACACCAGCCAAGACTATTTAGGCACTGATGTAAAGGCCATGGTTCAGGATATGTTACAATATGGCAATTACGGTTTCAAAATTACTCCGGTTGCAACTACCCCCAGCAACTCAATGATTTTTAGAACCAGCACTAATGCTGATACCGCTTCAAGGCCTGTGCTTACTATAACTTATACATTAGACTCTATTTACGCGGATTTGGGACCCGATAAGGATGCCTGTTCCGGAAGCACCGTAGTTTTAAATGCAGCTAATGGTGGTGGATATCCTCCATTTACCTATAACTGGACAGCCTTAGGTGATACATTAAGCTGCACTAATTGTAAAACACCTTTAGCCACCATCACCCAGAACTCGACTTTTATATGCACCATAACCGATTCACACAACAGTGTTTCTACAGACACAGTTAATTACACTATTAGCGGCGGGGTAAACCAATTACAAGCCTCTTTTGTTAACAGTAACATTTCCTGTGCAAATCCTATCGACACCACTGTTGCCACGGTTACCGGCGGCATTTTGCCCTTAACTTATCAGTGGGGCGACGGATTTTCATCCAATGGTGGCGACAATGAAATGCATTATTATTTACAGAGCGGTTCATATATTATTCAGATTAGCGACTCCACCGGCTGTAGCATTTCTGTTCTGAATAATATTACCAATTCAACTGTTGGCGTAAGCCTTGCTCAGGCAATAAATCCTGTTTGTGCTGAAGACACCACAGGAAGCATTTCTATTAACGTAACAGGTGGCACTTCGCCCTACCAATACCATTGGGTAACAGGCCAAACTACTTCTTCAATAACAAATGTAACAGCGGGATCTTATAGTGTAACAGTCACCGATAATAGCGGCTGCTCATCATTGTTTTATCATAATTTAATGCCGTCCAATGATGCGTGGGGTTATTACGTTTATCTTGACCCAACAAATGCCAATTGCGGCAATAATGGTAGTATTGAAGCCACTGTAGCTAATGGCGTTTCCCCTTACAGCTATTCCTGGAGTACGGGCGCAACAACGCCAATAATTAACAACCTTGGCGCAGGTAATTATTCCCTTATAGTAACAGATTCTACCGGCTGTGCCAGACATGCAGACGCCATTGTGCAAGCTTCTTGTGTAAGCTATATTACCGGCTACGTTTTTATTGACACAAATGCTAACTGCTCTTTAGAAAGCGGTGAGACCGGAATTCAATACATCGGAGTTCGAGCCAAGAAAAACAACCATACGTATTATGGTTACACCAACTACGATGGAAGCTTCACTATTGCTGTTCCGGATACAGGCACCTATCATTTAACTGTAAATGGTAGCAACCTTGTATGTGGCACCTTCGCATTCTGCGGGGATACCAGCCAGAATGTTGACGTTAATGTATTAGGTGGTACAGTTTCAGGTAAAAACTTCTCTGCAACTGTTGCACCGGGCTATGATCTTGATTTATATCTCGGTTGGACCAACGCAAACCCGGGTTTTACTAAAACGTACTGGTTTGAGCCTTTCAACAATGCAACTACTCCTTTTAGCGGCGCGGCCACTCTCACTTTCGCTTATGACCCCCGTTTGATTTATTTATATAGCCTGGATCAGATTCCGGTTCATGACTCTATTAACCATACACTTACATGGACTTTCACCAACATCCAATCCTCTTTGGGCTGGTGGTGGTGGTGGAATTACTATGGGCCTACAAGTTACTTCCATGTTCCCCTAACTACACTTAGTGTTGGCGATACACTGCATAGCAGTTATACTTTAACACCTACATCCGGCGATTGCAATACAGCCAACAATGGTGATAGTTTTAACGAATTAGTAACCGGGTCCTTTGACCCTAACGAAAAGGAGGTGTCTCCTGCGCGCAGCATTTCTCCGGTGGACTCCGTATTAACCTATACAATTCACTTCCAGAATACCGGAACTGATTCAACGTGGTTTATAATTCTACGTGATACCCTATCTCCGCTTTTAGACGCTGCTACTGTCGAAAACGTCGCTTCCAGCCATCCATTCACTGAGTTTTCAGTAAGCGGCGAAGGTGCCCTTAAATGGGTGTTTAACCCTCTAAGATTAGTGGATAGTGTTACCAACCCCTCAGGAAGCAAAGGGTTTGTAATGTTTAAAGTTAAGAAGAATGCTAATGCCCCAGTTGGCGCAATTATCAATAACAAAGCCAGCATCTATTTCGATTACAATGAGCCGGTAGTTACCAATACGGTTGCCGATACAGTTATGAATCCGTTTTCTGTTAATATAAACACGGTGGGAACAACATGCGGCAGCAACAATGGCAGTGCCACCGCTGCAGCAAATGGTGGAGTGCCCCCCTATACCTTTTTATGGAATAACAGTAATAATGCCGTAAGTTTAAACAATGTGCCGGCGGGAACTTATACCGTAACTGTTACCGACGCTTTTGGCAATACATTTACGTCAAGCGAAACGGTTACTTCGTCTACGGGCGTAACCAATGCCAATATCACTGCGGATCAAACCAACTTCTGTGGAACTGACAGCGCCAATATATGTGCTCCGGCAGGCTACAGCTCCTATCAATGGAGCAACGGCGCCAACAATTCATGCATTTACACCAGTGCCTCAGGAAACTATTATGTTACTATAACGGATGCCAATAACTGTACTGCTGAGTCTAATCATTTAGCCATAAATGTATACCCTGCCCCTACCGTTTCAACCAGCGTTTTTGGCGACACGCTTTTTGCTTTTGGTGCCAGCAGCTATCAATGGTACTTCAATGGAGACATTATCCCCGGCGCTACCAATTCAAGCTACATAGCTAATCAATCAGGAAACTATACCGTGGCCATATTTGATGCTAATGGTTGCACTGCCGTTTCTAATGCCATTCAAGTTACAACAGGAATAAAAGAAGCGGGCATTGGATTTATACGTGTATTCCCTAATCCTGTTAAAGACGGCAATTGGAATTTGGAGGTTGACCAAACCTGGATTGGAAGCGCTGTTTCAATTTATGATGAAAGCGGAAGGCTATTGCAGAGTTTCATGATTACTCAAAACGTTACCCCTATTTCAGGAATGCAAATGAGCGGGGTTTATTTGGCTAAGGTTGTTTCAAAAACGCAATGCTTCTCAGCCAGATTAGTTAAACTTTAACCTACATCTTTATAAAGCAAAAAACCGCCCACAGAGGGCGGTTTTTTGCTTTATAAAAGAGGGTCCTTTTGAGTTTCCCCCACTTGGGGGATGGCGTTAACGCAACTGCTGTTGCACCTTTGCAGTATACAAATGCAAACAACATCAGTAACAAAACAAAAACTAAAAAGACATGAGCACTTCAATCAAAACCTTCTTCGCAGCAAACAAAACAGCAATAATGATTGGCTGCGCTGCAATAGTAGTAGCCGCACAATCGCTTAATTTTTACAGCCGCACAAATGCTGAAAACAACAACAGCAATGCGCAGCAACAAATGCAACAGCCCGTTAACAACCAAATGCAACAACAGGCTTATGGTAATATGGGCGGCAACGGCTACCAACAGCAAATGCCACAGCAACAGCAACAAATGAATACTAATCAGGAAAGCGGCTTTTGGGGCGATATGTTTGGCGGAGACGAAAGCTACGATGGCGCTAATGCCTATAGCGGTGGTTCTTATAACAATGGCTACACCAATAACGGCTATAGCGGCTACACCAACGCCGGCGGCAGTTACGGCAGCTACAGCAACGGATACACCGGCTATACCAATACCGGTTCGGGCTATAATGCAAACAGTGGTGCAGATTACACCAGCGGCTGGTATGCTAACCAGGCTACAAACGACCGTATTTATGAAAAATTTACTGACTATATTACAGACCAGGCCCGTTATACTGACGAAAACGGCAACGATTACAAAATGTCATCAGGTTACGATAACAACTGGGTAAATACAACAACCAACCAAAGCGTGCAAACCAACGATTACAATTACGACCCTAACGTAGGCAGCAGCTATAGCTACAGCAACCTTACACCAAGCGACTATTCTTCATCTTCTTACACAAGCACTACTCCCGAATAGTTGCTGGCCAACTTTCTTCTAATCACAATTGAAGCCTCCGGACTCCCGGGGGCTTCTGCATTTTAAATACGTGGGCACTGCCCACTCCTTCTCTGCGTTGTAATAATTATTATTGCGTCATGAATTTTTTCAACCGACAGCTTTATCATAATAACCTTTACGATTGGATTATCTCTCTGGGTATCATTGTAGCCTCCATAGTGCTGGCCCGCGTCATATTTTGGTTGCTAAGCAAGTTACTTAAGCAATTCAGCAAAAGCCTGTCCGCCGATTTAGGAACACAGATAATTAACCGCATTGATACGCCGGTTGCCCTTGGCATTGTGTTAATAGGCTTTAGGCTCTCCATTGAAAGATTAACCTTCCCAAGGTCTATTGAAAACTATTTGCAAAGGGGGTTTGTATTTATGAGCGCCCTGGCCATTACCTGGCTAATAACGCGCATCGTAAGGGCTATAATAGAGCACTCTTTTAAGCAATACTGGGAGAAGGAAAACTCGCGCATGGATGAGCAAATGATGCAGCTTACCAAACGCGCTTCGGTAGTTATTTTGTGGATGCTGGGCTTTGTAGTGGGCCTTAACAACGCCGGTTTTGATGTTGGCGCGCTTATAGCCGGCCTGGGTATAGGCGGCTTGGCATTGGCTCTTGCCGCGCAGGATACCGTTAAAAACATCATTGGCGGATTGGTGGTTTTTATTGATAAGCCATTTAGAGTTGGCGATATAATAAAGGTAAAAGATGTGGAGGGCACGGTAGTTTATACCGGCATACGCAGCAGCCGCATACGCACCGCCGCAGGCAGGGTAATTACTATACCCAATGCCCAGTTTGGCGATAATGCTATTGAGAACATTACCCGCGAACCATCGCGCAGGGTAGTTACTTATTTAAACCTGGTGCATACCACGCCCATAGAAAAAATAGATGCCGCTATTGATATATTAAGAGATATTTCCGACAGTTCTGAGCTGTTAAACTCTAACGAATCAATCTATTTCCTGGAACGCTTCAGCCAAACCTCTATAGACATCAACTTCACCTATTTCATCCGCAAGGAGCAAAACATTCACCTTGCCCAAACTGAAATAAACAAGCAGATACTGGATCGTTTCCGTAAGCAGGGAATTGAGTTTGCCTTGCCGGTGCAAGTGGTTTATCAAAAACACATAGAATGAAAGCCGCGACTGAAAAATTCGGCGGTATAAGCACTGAAGCCGTAGAAGCTAAAACCGGCAAAAGCTGGCAGCAGTGGTTTGCCACTCTGGATAAACAAAAAGCATCCGGGCTTAGCCATGCGCAGATTGCAAAACTGGTGAAGGATAAATACAAAATGACCGGTTGGTGGAGCCAAATGATAACAGTTGGCTATGAACAAGCGCGCGGTTTGCGGGTTAAAAACCAAAGTTCTCTTGGCGAATTCAGGGTGGATGTAAGCAAGGTAATTGACACTTCTTTAGAAAAACTTTATGCAGCAGTTGCTGAAGAAGCTGCAAGAAAGGATTGGCTAAAGAGTAAGTTGGAGATACGTTTGGCTAATAAAAACAAGAACCTGCGCGCAAATTTTAAGGGCAAATCGGCCAACCTTCTTTTTGCTTTCTCTAAAAAAGGTGAAACCAAATGCCAAATTGTGGTAACCGAAAGTAAGTTGGTTGACAAACAAGAAGTTGAAAAACAGAGAGTTTACTGGAAAACCGCTTTAACTAAACTGCAAAGCCTGCTGGCGTAAAAATCGCTTAAGGCAGGAAAGCCTATATTAGCGCCTCAACAATTTGAGGAAATATGGCTTCTGCCGAAAACTTTCACCAATCCGAAATAGATCAGCCACATCCACAGCGCACAAAGGAGATACTAAAGAAACATCCGGAGATAAGATCACTAATGGGTAAAAACCCATACACCTTTGCTATTCTCCTCTTTGTTTTAGCACTTCAAACAGCTGTTGCATTTACTGTTGGCTACCTGGGCTGGAGTTACTGGTGGGTTATGCTGCTGGCGGCTTACTTTATAGGTGCATTTGCCAACCACTGCATGTTTGTTATCATTCACGAAGCCAGCCACAACCTTATTTTTACCAGCAAAAGCTGGAACCGCTGGGCAGCTATGCTTGCCGACTTGCCTAATTTCTTTCCGGGCTCTATGGGTTTCTTTGTATATCATTTAAAGCACCACGCGCACCAGGGAGATTATGATTACGATGCTGATATTGCTAACCACTGGGAGGCCCGCTTTATTGGCAACACCGCTTTTGGCAAAGCCATTTGGCTGCTGTTTTTCCCCGTGTTTCAATTAACCAGGCCACCGCGCTTAAAGGCTATTACAATGTGGAGCAAATGGAGCTGGTTTAACCTTTTTATGGCACTGGCTTACGATGGACTCATCCTGTATTTTTGTGGTCCAATTGGTTTGCTTTACCTGGTGTGTTCGCTGTTTTTTTCAATAGGGTTGCACCCTGTTGGCGCTCGTTGGATACAGGAGCACTATACCCCGGATGGAGAGCAGGAAACCTTTAGCTACTACGGGCCCTTAAACATTGTAGCCTTAAACGTGGGCTACCATAATGAGCATCACGATTTTCCTTCCGTTCCATGGAACAACCTGCCTAAAGTAAGGGCGATGGCGCCGGAGTATTATGATACCTTAAAATACCACACCTCCTGGGTTAAACTGCTTCTTACGTTCTTAACCGATAAGCGTTATTCGCTGTTCTCGAGGGTGGAGCGGGTGAAAGACGGCAAGGTAGAAGCGATGAAAGCCGCTAAGGCCGCATAATTTCAAATAGCTTTGGCGTTATATTTGTCACACTTCTGTATATGAAACACCTTAAAGCAATTATCCTGTTTTCTCTGTTGGTTTTTGCGGCCAGCAGTTATGCAGCCTATGGCGGCTATGCTACCATGCGCGTGTTTGATTGTAATAAAGCTGTTGGGCTGGGCGGCGGATATATCAACTCCAAAATTTTTATTGTTTACGAAGACGGCAAAACCGAAGAAGTTGAACTGTTGCCTTTCTCAGAAAAAAATGAGATTGAAAACCTTAAAACAATAAACGCCACTTTAAACAAGCTTAAACAAAAGGGCTACTTCTTAATTGCCCAAAGTACAAGTGGCGAACAGGGCTCTGTTGTTATTGATTACACCCTGCTTAAACAGCAGTAGCTGTTGTTAAGAATAAAAAATATCCTTTAGTGCCGGCTCAACCTTGTTGAACTTAAACTTAAAGCCACTGCTAAGTATTTTCCAGGGATTGCATTTCTGACTTTCCAACACCATAGCGCTCATCTCGCCCATGGCCAGCTCAATGGCAAAAGGCAGCACCGGCATCAAAATAGCTTTGGCCTTCTTAATCTTCACTATGGCCTGCATTAGTTCCTTCATTTTCAAAGGGTTGGGAGATGTAGTGTTTACAGCGCCCTTTACATCAGGATGTTGCAGAGCATGTATAAATATGCCGCATACATCATCTAAATGTATCCAGGGGTAACTCAAATTGCTTTTAGCAAAATAGGGGGCCACTCCAAAAGGTATTGATTTAGTTAGTTCGGGTAATGCTCCACCTTCCCTGGCTAACACAATGCCTATACGGCAACGCACTTCGCGTATGCCCAAGTTAGTAAACTGTTTTGCAGCCTCCTCCCACTTTACACAAGCCTCTGCCAAAAAGCCTTTGCCGGCAGGGTGGTTTTCGGTAATGGTTTCATCCCCGCAATCGCCATAATAACCTACAGCCGAAGCGCTTATAAAAGTTTTAACCTCATGTTTGTTTTGCTGCAGGTAGTTATAAAGCAAGCCCGCACTTTTAACCCGGCTATCAATAATTTCTTTTCGGCGGCTCTTTGTCCAACGTTTATCAATAATGCCGGCACCCGCAAGATGTATTATGGCAGTTACCCCCAAAAGGGCCTCAGTATCAAAGGTTCCTGCATCAACATCCCAGGTAAAATGCCTGCAGCCGGCCAGGCTGTTAGTGCCTCTGCCCAGTGTATTTACGCTGTATCCTAGTGCTATCAAGTGTTCAACAAGGCGCTTCCCAACCAATCCGCTGGCGCCGGTTACCAAAATCCTTTCAACCATGTTGGCGCTCAATATACTGATTTTGACAATGCGGTTTTATTCATGTTTTAAGCATTATTTGCCCAAGCCCCCCTTCCCTTTTGATTTTATGGGAATTCGTGTAGGTTTGTCCACCTTAAAAAAAACGAATCCCAATGCGCAAACTACTCAGTATTTCTGCTGCCGCCCTGGCCCTTTTTATGGCTTCGTGTAATGGTGGCAACAAACCACAAGACGGCAACGGTGCCGATGCCAACAAGAAAGACAGAAGCCATGTAAAAAGCGACCGTGCAGGTTTAAATGAAGTAGTTATACATCTTACAGGCGACCCTGATAAACTTAACCCGCTAACGTATACAGCTGCCGATGCAGGTTACATAGTATCTAAAATGTTTATGCAGTTGGAAGATATCGACCCGGATTCTTTCACCATGTTCGGCTTACTGGCTGTTAGCCGTCCTGAACTTAAGTTGTTGGAAGATGGCCCTTACAAAGGCGGTTTATCTTTAACCTATGAACTACGCCCTGAAGCAAAGTGGGATAATGGCACACCGGTAACTGCCGATGATGTTATATTCTCTATTAAAGCGGTTAAAAACCCTAAAACAGATTGCGAACAACAGCGCCCTTACTTTGATGCCCTGGATGACATTCAGGTTGATCCATCAAACAACCGTAAGTTTACTGCCTTCTTTAAGGACCGTTACTTTATGTCAGAGTATTCTTTGGGCTTATTCGCTATCCTGCCTGAATACCACTACGATCCTGAAAAAATCATGCGCAAATTCACCATCCATGATTTAACTGATAAGAAGAAAGCCGGTACGCTTAAAGGCAATGCCGATATCATCAAATTTGCTGATTACTTCAACTCAGAAAAGCTGGCCCGCGAGCACGGCTTTATTGTAGGTTGTGGCCCTTACGAATTCGACCAGTGGGTTACCGGCCAGCGCATTACTGTTAAGCGTAAGAAAAACTGGTGGGGCGATGCCTTAAAAGACGTGAACTACGATTTCATTGCCCGTCCTGAAAAAATTACTTACGAAGTAATTAACGACATTAACGCGGCTACTGCTGCCCTAAAAGGTGAAAAACTGGATGTACTTGACGGCATGAAGGCAAAAGACTTTCAGGAGTTAAGCGCCGACAATAAAATGACCGACAAATACAACTTCCACAAGCCTGTTCAGTTATCGTACAGCTACATTGGTATAAACATGCGCAAGCCAACATTAAGCGATGTGCGTGTTAGAAGAGCCCTGGCGCACTGCCTGGATGTTGATATGCTTATCAAGAAAATTTCTTTAGGCATGGCTACCCGTGTAACCGGCCCAATACACTACACCAAGCCTTACTACAATAGCGATTTACAGCCTATACCTTTTGATGTTACCAAAGCCAATGCTTTATTGGATGAAGCAGGCTGGACAGAAAGAGATGCGTCAGGCATTCGTCAAAAAACCATCAATGGTAAAAAAGAGAAACTATCGTTGGAGTATAAGTACTTCTCGGGCAGCGACGTGGTTGAAAAAATAGCCCTGCTGTTCCAGGAAAACTGCAAAAAAGCTGGTATCGAAATTACCTTTAACGTAAAGGAGCCTACCGTTTTTCAGGAAGATGTACACCAGCACAAGTTTGATTTGTTCTACTACGGCTGGATAGCTTCTCCTACACCGGATGATGAGAAACAAATCTGGCATACCGAATCATACAACGGCGGCAGCAATTATGTAGGTTTTGGCGACCAAAAGAGCGATGCGCTTATTGACAGCATCCGTTTTGAGCAGAACGAAGCGGTGCGTAACGATATGTATAAGCGTTTCCAAAAAATGGTTTACGATGCTCAACCTTATATTTTCATGAGCAGCCCGCTTAACCGTATGGCTATACATGCACGTTTCGATAACGCCGCTCCTAAAATTGCAAGGCCGGGTTATGTTGAAACTCTTTTCACTCTTGACAAAACGTTCGGCTCAAAAGCCACTACCGACGCGCAGTAGTTTATTTTAAAGACTAAGGGATGCTTATCTACATATTAAAACGTATACTGTTTTTCATACCTACGTTTTTTATTATTTCGTTGTTCACCTTTATGCTGAGCCAGATGGCTCCCGGTGATCCTATTGAGGATAAGCTGAATAAAGGTAAAGGCGCCGAAGGCCAGATAGCTGAAAAGCTGGCAGGCGAACAGGCCTATATTGACCTTAACGAGAAATATGGCAGAAATCTCCCCGCGTTTTATTTCACCATTACGTCTAAGTCTTATCCTGACACGCTTTATAAGTTTTACCGCAAAAACCAGCGCGAAAACCTGGAGCGTTTGATTGATAAATACGGCAACTGGGCGCAAATTGACCAATACTATAAAAGCATAAAGCGTTTGGAGTACGCCTTGATAAACCTGCCCTTAGATACGCTTGATCCAAATTCGTTTGAACGTAACTCGGCAGTACGCGAAGCATGTGCCACACTTTATACCAACTACGAGGATTCAGCCGTAGCTTATGCACTTGACCAGGCTCGTGATGCTATTAAAAAATCCAGCCAGATTGCGGTGGACTCTACCACCACCCGCAGTTACAATGCGTTAGCCGCATTACAGGGGCCGCTGGACTCTTTACTTACTGCTTACGCTACAATGCAGCAAACCGCAGCACCGGGCGCTAAGTATGTGCCTACCATGCATTGGTACGGCGTGCGCAACCAATATCACCGTTGGATGTTCGGCGACGTGCCGTGGATTGGAACAAACACCGACCCTACGCGCACCTGCCGTGGCTTTTTACGGGGAGACTTTGGCATTTCTTACCTTGATAACCGTCCTGTATCATCCATTATTGGCGATGCCATTAAGTGGACGTTGCTGATTAACCTGATAACTACCCTTATCACTTACTTTACCGGTGTTTACCTGGGTGTGCAGTTAGCAATTAAACGCAATACATTTTACGACCGTGCGCTTACCACATACCTCTTCATTCAATACTCTATTCCTATCATTTGGTTAGGCACGCTGTTAATCATCTTCTTTACTAATGATTACTACGCCAGCTGGATGAACATCTTCCCTCCGTATGGCCTGGGTAAAATCGGACCTGAGTATGGTTTCTGGGAAGCTTTCTGGGACCGTTGTTATCACCTGATATTGCCGGTGTTCTGTTTAACCTTTGGTACTTTTGCCTACATATCGCGCCAAATGCGTGGCAGTATGCTGGCTGTTATCCGCCAGGATTATATCCGCACTGCCTTTGCTAAAGGCCTGCCGCCAAAAGCAGTTTACTGGCGCCATGCTTTCCGCAACTCATTAATACCTATCATTACTATTTTCTCAAGCCTGTTACCTGCTATGATAGCCGGCTCGGTAATTATTGAGTTTCTGTTTACCATACCCGGTATGGGCCGCTTAAGCTACGAATCGGTAAACACGCGCAATTTTCCGCTGTTGTTTACCATCCTTATGTTCTCAGCCATTTTAACTATGCTGGGTAATTTATTGGCCGACGTATTATATGCTGCAACCGATCCGCGTATTTCATTTACTAAAAAAGAAGGATAGGCAAAGCCTTAATTGAAAACGATAAAATGATCTTTTCGAAAAATAAAAATTCAACTCCAGCGCAGGCCGACCAAAGTTATTGGGGCATTGTAAAACGGCAGTTCAAAAAGAACAGGCTTGCCGTTTGGAGTCTTCGTATTGTATACCTTATTTTTATCGTAGGTGTATTGGCTGATTTTTTGGCGAACGAAAAGCCGCTGTATTGCAAAGTAAATGGCAATACCTATTTCCCGGTTTTTAAAGAGTATGCTGTGGACCTTGGCTTAAGCACCTGGCCAAAAGAATTGCTTGGCATTGATTGGTCGGACGCTGAGTTTGAGGCGGCCATTTATCCGCCGGTGCCTTACTCACCTAACACCACTGATTTTAACAACGATCAATACAAAACTCCTTTTGCCAAGCAGGATTTAAAATCAATACGCTGGAGACACTGGATGGGCACCGACCAGATAGGCCGCGATGTGCTTTCGGGCCTGGTGCACGGTACGCGTATAGCTATGCTGGTTGGTATAGTATCCATGGGTATTGCCTCCTTTCTGGGTATACTGATAGGCGCATTTGCCGGTTATTACGGCGATGAAAAGCTGCAGGTATCCATTGTACGTGTTATCCTCAACCTGATATTTGTATTCTTTGCCTGGTTCTACGCATTCAGCACCCGTTCATTTGTAATGAGCGATGCTTTCTCTAACTCATTTGGCAGCTTCGGTGTGCAGTTTGTTGTTTCTCTGGCCATCTTTATCGCTATTATGCTTGTGCCAAACGTTTTGAGCCTGCCGCTTAAAAAAATACCCGGGCTTGGCCGTAAAATCACTATACCGGTTGATATTATCGTATCGCGTATTATAGAAATCATCAACTCCATCCCTACGTTGCTGCTTATCCTTTCAATATGCGCAGTAGCTAAAAAGCCATCCATCATGCTTATCATGGTTATTATCGGGTTTACCGGTTGGACGGGCATTGCCAAATACATCCGTGCTGAGTTATTAAAAGTGCGTAGCCTGGAGTATATAGAAGCGGCCCAATCTTTAGGTTTTAGCGAATGGCGTATTATGCTGCGTCACGCTATTCCAAACTCGTTGACCTCAGTGCTTATTACCGTAGCCTTTGGTGTGGCAAGCGCTATCCTTGTTGAATCTTCACTTTCTTTCCTGGGTATAGGCGTGCAGGCCGATGTTATGACATGGGGTAAACTGCTTAATGCCTCGCGCGAGGAAATTTCTGCCTGGCACCTGGCTATTTTCCCGGGCCTGGCCATTTTCATAACCGTTACCGTATTTAACCTGTTGGGCGAAGGCTTAACCGATGCCATGGACCCGCGCCTGAAGCAATAAGGTTTTTTACATTTTTAGTGCGTCCGTCGGCGCAATTACTAACTGCCTTTTCGTTAGTTTAGCATCAATGAATTTGTGCTGCCGTTTACTGCTGTTTTTTCTTCTGCCGTTTGGCCTGTACGCACAGGTAGTACAACTATCCAATCCGGTTAAGTTGCCCCCTAAAGCAGGCAAATTCAAAATCATTGGCAAAAACAACGATGGCATAATTGTGCGGCTTTACGGCACCGATGATGTTATTAATGTTTTTTCAGACGACCTTAGCCTATTAGCCTCGCGCACTATTGATTTTAAAAACAAGGACGGGCTGCTGCAATACATTATGCTTAATAAAACAGGGGCGGTTATTTTTTACCTGCAGCAGGATAAAAAATACTCAGTGCTATTTGCCCAGCCGGTTAACTCCAAATTTATTGAAATAGGCAAGCCCCTTTCAATTGATACTATTTACGACCGCCGCGACCTGGTGGAACAGAACCTGCGCTTTAAAGCAAGTGCAGACCAGAACTACCTGTTTATTTACTACCCGTTTTTTGCCGCTAACCGCGTGCAAACAGTACGCTACATCTGTTTAGACAGGTCCTTAGCGAAACTGTATGATAAGAACCTCCCTTTTGACCGCGACGAGGCCGAACTGGAAACCAGCCGCAGCCTGGTAGATAATTCCGGCAGCTCCTACCTCATTCTGAAAAAAGACAGCAAGGAAGATTTTGAAACTTTTGATGTTTACCGTGTTGGTGCCGATGGCAATGCTGCTTTTTACAGCCTTAATACACCAAAGAAAATTTTTAATGAGCCCTACTTTGAGGTAGATAACAAAAACAACCAGTTGCTGCTCTGCAGTTTTTATAATGATGATGCCCGTAAGGAGGAAGTGGCCAACGGTTTTATTTATTCCACATTTAATCCTGAAACCGGCGCATTGGTAAGCGGCGTAACGGCACCTTTCCCTAAAACGTTTATAAACGAGTTAACCGGCCGCGAAGTAAAAGATAAGGGCAACCTGTATACCTTCAATATCAAAAAGGCCATGCTGCGTAACGATGGTGGCGCAATGATTTTGGCAGAGTCGTTTATTAAAGATACGCGTGAAACAGTTTCGGCGCTTGGTGCCCAACCGGGGTTTAATACTTACCACAGCACCAGCCTTTACCAGTTTAATGATGTTATAGGCTTTTCATTTAACCCCAAAGGCGATTTGGAGTGGAACGCCATTATGCGCAAAAAACAGGTTAGCGAGGAAGATAATGGCGCTTACTCCTCTTTCTTTATCGTAAACCAAAAGGATAAAATAAGGTTGGTTTATCTTGACGATGCTTCTTCTTCAGGCAGTTTAAACGAATACACATTAAGCAGCGATGGCAAAAACGAACGCAACGTTATTTTAAACCAGGAAGACAAGGACTTGCTGCTACTGCCTAAAATCGGTAAGCAAATTTCGCCGGATGCGGTGGTAATGCCCAGCTATAAAAACGGCGACCTTCGCCTTATTAAAATCACCTATTGATAAATACACGCTACAGCTAAAGCATCTGCCCCCTTCATGCTCAACTTTTTTAAATCAAACAACCCGGCTGTAGTAGTATTTTATATTGCTTACTTAATTCTGTTTCGTGTTTGCCTTTGGTTTGTGCCGGTTGATTATGCTTTTGCCTTTAACTACCACGAGCCCCTCAGCGCCCTGCTCTTCGGCGCATTACAAACTCTTGGCAAAACCTATCCGCTGGTAAGCACCTTTGCCGCAGCCGCGCTTACCTTTATACAGGCTTTGCTTATTAATGGCATGGTTAACAACAACAAAATAACCAACCGTAAAAACTACCTGGGCGGCTTACTGTTTATTACTTACACCTCCTTCTTTACTCAAAACCTTTTTTTATCACCCGCGCTTATTTCAACTACATTCCTGGTGTTGGCTACCGGCAAAATTTTCGGCCTCATCCGTAAAGAAAAAAACTACGGCGATATTTTTGATGTGGGTCTTCTGGCAGCCTTATCTACCCTTTTTTATTTTCCGGCAGTAGTGTTTGTGCTGTTTGCCTACGTTGGCTTAGGCACCGTAAGGCCATTTATTTATCGCGAGTGGATTATAATGCTGCTGGGTATAATTGCCCCCATCTTTCTTTGCTTTACCTTTTACTATTTTACTGACAGGGCTGCCCCACAACTGTTCTATTCGGGCTGGATGGATAGCCTTAAAATATCCCCGTATCAATGGATAAACCTGGGTTGTGTGGCGTTTTTCGGCCTTGCATCCCTTGTACTGGTTCCTACGGCCATCTACTCTTCGCTTATCCAGGTACGTAAATTTGTAACCCTGCTGGCCTTTTCCCTGCTTATTATTCTTGCTTCCTTCTTTCTGCAGTCTTCAGCCAACCTTAGCCATACGGTGCTTTTGGCTTTACCCTTCAGCGTTTTAGGCACTATGGTACTGCTGCAGATTAAAAACGAGCTTATTTCGGAAGTCACCCATTTAATTCTAATTTTGCTGTTGCTTACAGGGCAGTTTTTACCATTACTAAACATCTTTTAATACCTCAAAATGAAATTCGGCATTGTTGTTTTCCCGGGCTCTAATTGCGATAAGGATATGTTTCATGTTGTAACCAATGTAATGGGTTGCGAAGCCCGCTACGTTTGGCACAAGGAGACCGACCTAAGCGATTTTACTACCGAGGATTGTATTATCCTTCCCGGCGGTTTTAGCTATGGCGATTACCTGCGCACCGGCGCTATTGCCCGTTTTTCGCCGGTAATGGAAAGCGTGATTCAGTTTGCCAACAGTGGCGGTAAAGTGTTTGGCGTATGTAACGGTTTCCAGATTTTGTGCGAAAGCCACCTGTTGCCGGGCGCACTGCTGCGTAGCGACAACATGAAATACGTTTGTAAAAACGTTTACCTGCAGCCGCAAACCACTAAAACACTGCTAACCTGTAAAATTGACGCTGAGGATGTTTTAAAAATTCCTATTGCCCATGGTGATGGCCGCTACTATTGCGATTACGAAACCCTTAAAGGTTTATACGAAAACGACCAGGTGCTGTTTAAATACTGCGATGAAAACGGCGATATAACAGAGGAGGCCAACCCTAACGGTTCTATTGATAACATCGCCGGCATTTGTAACAAAAACAAAAACGTTTTTGGCATGATGCCGCACCCTGAACGCGCTTCGGAAATAGCTTTAGGTAATAAGGACGGCAAAATCCTTTTTGAATCGCTGATAAGCAAAGTGCTTGAAATGACGGTGCTTTACACCCAATAACGCATAGAACTTTATATACCTGGAGGCAAGGCGTAGGCTTTGCCTTTTTTGTTTACTTTAACGTTCATGACATCCGCTCAACGCAGCAGCCTTATCGAATCATACGGTAATGCCTACCGGCTTCTTGTTGAAGCTTTAGAAGAGTTCCCAAAGGAAATGTGGCAATGGAAACCGGCGCCCGAAAAATGGAGCATCCACGAGGTAATTATACATATAGCCGATAGCGAGGCGAACAGTTACGTTCGTTGCCGCAGGTTAGCTGCTGAACCCGGTAGTGGAGTTTATGGTTATGATGAAAACCTGTGGGCTAAAAACCTGGACTACCACAATCTGGATACTAACCACTATTTAGAGCTGTTTAAATGGTTAAGAAAGCTTTCATATGATTTAATTAAAGCCCTGCCCGAAGAAAGCTGGCAGAACAATTGGGTTAATCATTCCGAAAACGGGAAAGTAACCTTTGAGGAATGGCTTGTAACCTACGAGGAACACATTCCCGTTCACATTCGCCAAATGAAGCGCAATTACGAAACCTGGAAAAACCAAAAGCTATGAGAGAAACATTGCTATTCAAATTTCTTCTCTATACCCACATCGCTTCAGGTATGCTTTCCTTGGTTTCAGGAGCTATACCTATGGCGCTTGAAAAAGGTGGCAAGCTGCACCGCCGTGCGGGCCTTGTTTTTGTTATTGCCATGGTAGTAGTAGCGCTTTCTGCCTTTTCCATTTCCATTATTACCGATAACAAATTTCTGCTGGCTATAGCAGTGTTCAGCTTCTACATGAATTATGTGGGCTTTAGGGTGCTCAAAAATCGCGAATACAGGTTTAGTTGGTATGATTGGCTGGTTGTTGGCGCGGCAGCCGTAATTGCTGCTTATATGGTTAGCACACTTAACACGGTGCTGCTGGTTTTTGGCAGCATACTGGCACTAATGATAGTGCAGGATGTAAGTAAACAGCTTCGCGGTGCGGAGGTTCTAAAGCAGGCACGCCGTATGCGCATCCTGCAACACATCAGCCGTATGGTGGGTACCTACATAGCGACAGTTACGGCTTTCCTGGTAGTGAATGTAAAAAATGTTAACCCCGCCTGGCTGCCATGGCTGCTGCCAACCTTCATCGGCACTCCCTTCATCATCTATTGGAGTATAAAATGGAAGAAGAAACTGGCCCGGCCCTGATTTCTTCTGAAAGGTTAATCTTCTATTTTCGTCTGATATAAAAGCTATATGAAAAAAACAGTGCTGTTTCTGATTTTTGGGCTGGTAGGCTTTGCCGCAATTGCGCAAACCCCCAAACCGGTAAAGTGGGCCTATACGGTTAAAGCAACGGGCAAAGGAACTTATACTATAACCTTTACCGCCACTATGGATGGTAAATGGCATACCTACTCTCAGTTTTTAGCTGAGGGCGGTCCTATTCCTACCTCTGTTACTTTCGATAAGGAGAATAAAGATGTTACAGCTAGCGGTAAGCCCACCGAAAATGGCCCCAAAGTGCATGATGGCTTTGACCCTGTATTTGGCATGAACCTGAAGTATTACGAAGAGAAGATGGTTATTGAACAGCAGGTAACGGTACTTAAGGATACCAAGGTTAAGGTAATGGTAGAAAGTATGGCATGTGACGACCACCAATGTTTACCGCCCGAAACTACTACCTTCGAAATAGAATTAAAGAAGTAATCGCTATTCATATATTACCCCAACCCGTTTAATGAAAAAGTTCGTTTTTCTCGTTTTAGGTTTCCTTCTCTTTGCTAATGCCGGCATTGCACAATCGGTTAAGCCCGTTAAGTGGACATGGAAGGCCGAAGTAATGGAGCCCGGCATGTACAAGCTCATTTTCAGCGCTACTATAGATGCTCCATGGCATACCTACTCGCTTTATATAGGCGATGGAGGCCCGGTGCCGACTGCCGTTGTTTTCGATAAAAATAAGGATGTGGCCCTTAAGGGTAAGGCAACTGAAAGCGGTGCCAAAGTATACGATGAGCACGACCCTGTTTTTGATATGCGCCTTAAGTGGTTCGAGAAATCGATGACCATTGAACAAAAGGTAAAAGTTAAACGCGATACCAAACTTACAGGCCACCTTGAGTTTATGGCCTGTAACGATAAAGAATGCCTGCCACCGGATTATGATATGGCCTTTGAATTTAATTTGAAAGGTGGCGGCAATGTGGAAGTTGAAGGAGACACCGACCTGGTGGAGGCCGGTTCAAGCACTTTGCCGGTTGATACTACTGCAAAGAGCAACGACAGCGCACAACAATCGGGTACTGTTATAACAGGCCCCTGCGATTATGGCAAAAATGGCTTTGATGCCAAACATTACGGCACCCCCTACAAAGATTGCGGTAAGCAAATTGAAACGGTTACGGTATGGGATGCCATACTGCAGGGATTGCTATGGGGCCTTATTGCAGTATTTATGCCATGCGTATTCCCTATGATACCGTTAACGGTAAGCTTCTTCACTAAGCGTGCAGAAAGCAAGGCAAAAGGTATTATGGAATCCATGGCCTACGCTTTCTTCATTGTATTCATCTACTTTTTGTTCTCTACTCCTTTTGTATTCTTCGGTGCTTCGCAGGATTCGCTGAATATATTTGCTACAGACCCTTACCTTAACATTGGCTTTTTTGTAGTGTTCGTGGTGTTTGCCTTTTCCTTCTTCGGCTTCTACGATATCTCCCTGCCAAATTTCATCGTCAACAAAACCGACTCGGCCTCAAATACAGGCGGCATTGTAGGTGTGTTTTTTATGGCGCTTACACTGGTGCTTATTTCATTCTCCTGCACCGGGCCATTGTTAGCTAACCTCATTGGTAATGCAGCAGCTGGTGCCGGCGGAAAAACGCGCCTAATGGTGGGTTTCACCTCTTTCGGTTTTGCTATGGCATTGCCCTTCGCCTTATTCTCCCTCTTCCCTCAATGGATGAAAAAGCTGCCGCGTTCAGGTGGTTGGATGAATACTTTTAAGGTAGTGCTGGGCTTTGTTGAATTAATACTTGCTTTTAAATATTTAGCCAATGCAGATAACGTAAAGCAATGGGGCTTAATGAAACGGGAAGTTTTTCTTGCTGCCTGGGCCTTTTTGAGTTTTGCCCTTTTTCTATATCTGGTGGGTGTTTACCGCTTTGCTAAAGAACATGCAGATGATAAAATAAGCCTGGGCCGCTACGGTGTAGCTATAGTAGCTCTTGCCTTCAGCATATACTCCGCTTACGGTATGTATTGCAATGCCGTACCTTTGTTCAGCGGTTTTCCTCCGCCAATTGAATACTCTAATTGTAAGCAATGCGATAAGGAGGATGAACACTCTCTCAAAATTTACCGCGACTATTGCGAGGCCTTTGCTGCTGCAAAACGTGAAAACAAGGCTGTAATGATTGACTTTACCGGCTGGGCATGTATCAACTGCCGCAAAATGGAAGAAAACGTATGGACCAACCCTGAGGTATTTAAAGCACTCAACGAAAAATACATATTGCTTTCTTTGTACGTTGACGACCGCCAGGCTTTACCTGAAAATGAGCGCTACTATTCTAAGCTATTGGACAAGGAGGTTAAAACCATCGGCAACAAGTGGAGCGATTTAGAGAACACCTGTTTTGGCCAGCCAAGCCAGCCCTACTATGCATTGGTTAGCGCCGATGAGCGCTTGCTGAATGATCCACGCGGTTATACGCCCGACCCTGCCGAATACTTAAAGTGGTTGCAGTGTGGCCTTGCAGCTGATAAAGAGTTACAGGAAAGTAAGAAGTAAACTGCTTTAAGCAATTACCGTAACGGGGAAGTTGATGCGGAAAATGGTGCCGCCCTGCGGGTTCTCATCAATGGTAATTCTACCATTCATGCTCTCCACAATTTTGCGGCAAATGGCCAGGCCTATGCCGGAGCCACTATACTCCTGCGCATTGTGCAGGCGTTTAAATATCTCAAATACTCTCTCGCGGAACTGCTCAGGTATACCAATGCCGTTATCGCTTATACTAATCTCCATCTCGCTACCTTTATAAACGCACTTAACTTTAATAGTAGGCTGACCGCTTTGGTTGTATTTAATGCCGTTGCCGATGATGTTCTGGAACAACTGCAACATCATGGTACGGTCCGCAATAATCTCCGGTAGCTCCGATGAAATTATCATGGCATTCTTGTCCTTCATCAACATCTCCAGGTTCATCTTCACCTCGTCTATCACGCTTTGCAACTTCACCTTTTCCATTCTTGGGTTAGCGTCAACCTTGGCAAGGCGCAACAGGTCAATTATCAGTTGCTCCATACGTTTGGCGCCATCCAGCGCAAACCCTATAAACTCATTTTGCTGTTCGGTTATTCCGCCATTAAGGCTGCGCTGCAACAATCCCATATAGGATGATATCATACGGAGTGGCTCCCGTAAATCATGCGAAGCTACGTGTGCAAACTGTTTTAATTCGTTGTTAGACCTCTCCAGTTTAATTACATAATGCCTGATTTCTTCATTCTTTAATCGAAGCAGGTTGGCCTCTTTCTCCTTCTGCTCTGTTTCAAATTCCTTTTTGGCACGTGTAAGCGCGTTGGTTTTTTCTACATCGTAAAAGAATTTCAGGCTCTCAATGTACTTATTCTGGTAGATAAAAGCCTGTTCAAACTTGCCAAGGTGGCCCAGTAAGCGGCCCAGCAATTGGTATATGTTACTTAACTCCCTTTTGTTATCCTGTTGCAAAAAAAGTTCTTCCGCCTCAAGCAGCCATTGTAATCCTTCGTCGTACCTGCCATTCTCAAACAGTGTTTCGCCCAGGTTGGTTTTAACCATGGCGGTTTCGTACACCATCCTGTTGCTTTCGTAATAAGCAAGCGCTTCGGTTAAATACCGAAAGGCTTCCTCCATCTTTTTTACACGCAGATGTAGTATGCCCAGGTTTGCGCGGGTTAAGGCAAGGCTGTAACCATCCTGTGTTTTGGTATCAATTTCTAAAGCCTTAAACAGGTAATCAATTGCAGTAAAGTAATCCTTCTTGCTTTCAAAAACTCCTGCGTAAGCCACATAACATTTCGAAAGTTTAAAAAGCTGTTGCAGTTCTGTATAAATCTCAATAGACTTAAGAAGATACTCTTCGGAAGTAATGTTTAGCGCTGTTGTACTTAAAAGCAGGGAAACATTGTAATAGAACGAGGCAAGAAATCCCTTCTCGCGGTCGTTCAGCCGTTGCTTTGCCTCTAAATGTTTCAGGCCTTTCATATAGGCCTCCTGCGCTGAAAATAACTCGCCTTTTAGCTGGTACGAGTTCCCGAGCGTCATATAAATTTTGTACGATACTTCGGTTATATCATCCTCGTCCAGTTTGTCCAGCACATCCAGGCAAAGTTCAATAGCTCTATCGTAGTCATTTTCAACTAAACAATAATGAAAGGCCAGCACGTATGTGGCATAGGCTAACTTAGGCGCGTTACCCTCCGCCTGGGCCAGGCGTATGGCCCTTTCAGCAAAAGGCAAACCTTCAGGGCTGCGGCGCTCAATAAACTGCTCCGCTTCCTGTATAAGGCTTTCAATATTTAGCTCCTCATCGGTTACAATGTGCATACACACTTCCGGTTATACTATTGCCTACGTAAAAAATCAATAAAGGTTACATGCTTCCCTTTTTAAGTTTACGTTTTTATTTACGGTGGCAGCAGTTATCAAATAACATCTACTCAGCAATGCGGGAAAGGCCCCCTTACCTGTTATGCTGAAAGTTGTTTTTGCCGTTATATTCACATAATTACCTTCGGCGCTTAAGTTACCCTATCAAATAATGGAAACATACGTTCTGCTTATTGTACTTTGCTCGCTGGTTATTTGCTCCTATCTATTTGATATGGTTTCAAGAGCAATAAGGCTTCCTTCGGCCTTATTGTTAATTGCTACAGGCATTGGATTGAAATTCGGCTGCGATTACTATCAACTTACCATAGGTAGCCTGGAGGCGATATTACCTGCTTTGGGTACACTTGGGCTGATTCTTATTGTATTAGAGGGAGCATTGGAGTTGCAGTTTACGAAAGATAAAATTCCGGTTATTCGGAAATCATTTTTTGCTGCTCTGATCATTCTTTTGCTTTCCTGGATAGTAATAACTGCTTTAATGCTGAGAATTACCGAAGCCGGATTCCGGTTTTGCATGCTGAATGCTGTTCCTTACGCCGTTATCAGCTCGGCAATTGCCATTCCGTCCGTTACAGGGTTAAGTGCCGAAAAAAAGGAGTTTATAGTTTATGAATCCTCCTTTTCTGATATTCTCGGTATCGTTCTCTTCAACTTTTTAGTTAGCAATGAGGAAATAACAGGCACCGCCTTTCTTAGACTCAGTACCGATATTGTTTTGGTATTGCTGATAGCTATTGTATTCAGCCTATTACTGCTATACATGATGGGTCGCTTATCACACCATGTAAAATTTTTTCTTTTAATAGCTATTTTAATATTGGTGTATGCCATTGGTAAAATTTACCATTTGTCCACGCTTATAATCGTTTTGGTTTTTGGATTACTGCTTAATAACGCATCCCTGGTAAAGCTTAACGCCTTCAAAAAATATTTCCTGTACGAAGCGCTTGATGTGGATTTAAAACAGTTTTTTAACCTGACGGCCGAAAGCGCTTTTTTATTACGCACTTTCTTCTTTATCATTTTCGGATTCACACTTCCACTGGTGTTGTTACAAAATATCCCTACGCTGTTTACGGGTTTACTCTTCTTTCTGGCCTTAGTGCTTATTCGCTTTGTTTATTTACGCATCTTCGCTAAAGCTGAACTGTTACCGGGGCTTTATATAATGCCACGCGGTTTAATTAGCATTTTGCTTTTTTACAGCATACCTGTCAACATGCAAATTGAAGGTTTAGGACAAGCGCCATTATTATTCATAATTATAGCCACTGCATTGTTTATGACATTTGGTTTAATATCCTTAAAGAAGCCGGGCAACACAGCTTCTATTGAATCCATGTAGAATACTTATTTTCAAGCCGTGGATTTTCTTCAACCGATAACAGTTCTGGGCATTGACCTTGAGTTCGTGTTTTTTGCTTTAACCCTTGTTGGTGTTGCATTGTTTCATCATAAAACGCTGCAAATTGCCCTAACCGGCGTAGCAGTTGTTACAATCTATAAGCTACTTACAGGATTTAACCTACCCCTTCACCTGCTGCACGAATGGAGGGATTTACTTAATCTGTTCGGCCTGCTTATTGGCTTTGCCATTCTCGCGAAGCACTTCGAACATTCAGGACTCCCGGCCAAATTACCACACTACTTGCCCGACGACTGGAAAGGTGGCTTTTTGTTGCTGGTACTGGTGTTTATCATTTCCTCTTTCCTTGATAACATAGCAGCTGCCATGATAGGGGGCGGGGTGGCCCATGTGGTATTTAAACGCAAAGTGCATATTGGGTACCTGGCTGCCATAGTAGCAGCCAGTAATGCCGGTGGCAGCGGAAGTGTGCTTGGCGACACCACCACCACCATGATGTGGATTGACGGCATTAATGCTTATGATGTACTGCACGCTTATGCGGCGGCCATTCCTGCCTTATTCATATTCGGCATCATAGCTTCTTTACAGCAACACAAACACCAGCCCATTCTTAAGGATGAAATTCCGAACGTTCATATCAGCTGGAAGCGCATTGGCGTTACCGCTTTAATACTGGCAGGTGCAATATCCGCCAATGTGTGGCTGGAGTTTCCCGCCATTGGCGTTTGGGTTGCAATAGTGGCAGGCTCCTTTGTTATAAAAACCGAATGGAGCGAGGCAAAACATGCCTTACCCGGCACTATATTCCTGCTTTCTCTGGTGCTATCGGCCTCTATGATGCCCGTTGAGCGTTTGCCTGCAGCAAGTTGGCACACCGCATTTATACTGGGTTTTGTTTCTTCTGTGTTTGATAACATCCCGCTTACCAAATTGGCGCTTTCGCAGGGTGGCTACGATTGGGGTGTGTTAGCCTTTTCAGTGGGCTTTGGCGGCAGTATGATTTGGTTTGGTTCAAGTGCAGGTGTGGCCATAAGCAACATGTACGAGGAAGCGAAAAGCGTAGGTCAGTGGGTAAAAAACGGCTGGCATGTCATTATTGCCTATGTGATATCATTCGGCATTTTGATTTTGGTGTTAGGCTGGCACCCACATGCCCCTCACAAAGAACCCAAAACCCCTGCCACAGAGCAAACACACTAATCCTTACCTTCTAAAATAGCGGCGGGAATGCCCCCCTCGTCGCTTTTTAAACGCACTCCCACTAAAGCCTGTGAATTGAATTTAGACGCCGGGCAACCTCAACTCGCCCCTCTCTTTTACCTTTAAAACATGATACAAGACTTCCTTACCCCGGTTGACAAAGAAACTTTACTGGACGGGCGCGAATTGCACCCCGGCCAAATCGGCAACTACATCTACATGTTTGATGGTAAGGAGCCGGACCTGCATGAATTTAATATTGCCCTTATTGGTATATGCGAGGATAGAAATAACGTGCATAACACAGGCGCCGCCAAAGCGCCCGATTATGTGCGCAGGGAGTTTTACAGCTTGTTTATGCCACCGGTTGATAAGGAGTTCAGGGTAATAGACCTTGGCAACATTTTGCCGGGAGAAACAGTGCGCGATACCTACTTTGCCCTGGCCAGCATAATGATAGAGTTGATCACGCATAAGGTAATACCGGTAATTATTGGCGGTAGTCATGATATTATGTACGGCCAGTACTTAGGCTATAAGGATTTGCACACGCTGATAAACGTAGTGAATGTGGACGAACGTGTTGACATGCTGGAAACACCCGGCAGCAATATGGATGCCTCCAACTTTGTAATGAAGGTGCTGACACACAGCCCTAATTACCTGTTCAATTATTCGCATGTAGGTTACCAAACCTACCTTAACGATTCAAAAGCAGTAGAAACGCTGGAAAGCCTGAACTTTGATTGCCACCGCCTGGGCCTGATACGCGCCAATTTAGAGGAGGTGGAGCCTATTTTACGCGATGCAGATATGCTGAGCATAGATATATCAGCCATACGCCAGGCAGATGCCCCGGCACATGCGCAGGCCTCGCCAAACGGCTTTAGCGGCGAAGAACTTTGCCAGATAACACGCTACGCCGGTTTAAGCGATAAGCTTACTTCCATCGGTATTTATGAGTTAAATCCCGGTTATGATAACAACCGCCAAACCGCCCAGCTATGTGCACAGATGATTTGGTATTTTATTGAAGGCTACTACAGCCGCGTGGGCGATTACCCGGTAACAATGGATGAACATTTAAAATTTACGGTACATCTTAACCAACTAGACCACGACCTTATTTTCTGGAAAAGCCGTAAAACCGAGCGCTGGTGGATGGAGATTCCGGCTACGGATAAAGAGAAGCACAGGCAACAGCAACTGGTACCCTGTTCCATTAACGATTACGAAAAGGCCTGTGAACAGGAATTGCCTGACCGTTGGATGAAAGCTTATACCAAGTTGGTTTAAATCATCACTTTCCACTTTAGATATACCCCCTTGGGTTACCTTTGAAGGAACCGTGGTATTAACCTATAATGAACGCTAACCTTAAAGAATCCGAGTTACCGGAAATGCTCCGCACGAACCACCGTGAGGCGTTCAAACTGCTTTATCGCAACCACTATCGCATGGTGGAGTACTTCGTTACCAAAAACTCCGGCAGTGCATCCGATGCAGAAGATATTTTTCAGGAGGTAATGATTGCGTTGTTCAACAACAGCCGCGATAAAGATTTTAAATTGACGTGTAGCATTAAAACCTACATCTATTCAATTGGCCGCAACCTTTGGCTTAAGCAGTTGCGAAAGCAGAGTCGGGAAACACGGGTTACTGACTATGAGAAGTTTGAAAGTATTAATGCCGAAGAAGAAGACCCCGAAGAACCGTTAACGGTACATGTTACAGCCGCCCTAGAACAATTAGGCGAGAGTTGCCGTAAAATTTTGTTGCTGTTCTACTACCATAAAAAGACGATGGAAGAAATTGCCGCTTCACTGGGTTATACCAATGCCGCCAACGCCAAGAACCAGAAATACAAGTGCCTGCAACATTTAAAAAATAAATTAACCAACGCCAATGCTTGAAGAAGAAAAGCAACTATTGATTGAGCGCTTCTTCAATGGAGAACTAACCCCTGAAGAAAGCGAGCTGTTCAAATCCCTTCTTGAAAAAGAGGAAGGATTCAGAGCAGAAGTTGAACTGCAGCGTACATTAATAAGTGGCATAAGGAAGGAGGGCAACAAACTGATGCGGGAAGAGTTGAAACAGATACATGCAGAGGTTAAGGGGCAAATGAAGGACTACCGGCCTCCGCACTCTTCAGGCTTCGGCAAATTTTTCAAATGGCTGTTAGGGGCAGGCATTATTGGCGGTACAGTATATTTCATTATTAACAATAAGGCTCTTTTCCCAACAGAAGGTTTCAAAGAAAAACTAGAGCATTACGATTCAACTTTAAAGGGAACAGAACCATCTGCAACGGATACGGTCTATCACACCATACGCACCAACAAAGTAGCGAAAGGAGATACTATAATTACTTACAGCGTTAAACAAACCCGGGAAGTGCTGGAAGGAAGTTTGGATACAGTGGTTTTTGTAAAGCGCGATACTATCCGCAAAATAATCCGCAATAAAAACATGGGCCAGTAAAAGCCCGCTACTTCAATATTTTCTCCAACTCATTTTTACGTGAGCCCTTAATAAGCACCAGGCCCCCCTGCCAGTTCTGCTGTTGGAACCAGTCCCGAACCTCCTCTGTGGTTTTAAACCATTTTACACCCGGCGCATCCCCGGCAAATTCAAAACCACCTCCGGTTAGTATACGCTTAGTCAGTTTCATTTGGCTGATGATGTTTAGTATTTTCTCGTGCTCCTCTCTACTATAATCCCCCAACTCCATCATCTCTCCTAACACCACAGTTTTGTTATCGCCGGGCTGTTTTTCAAAATTTCTTAGGGCTTCGGCCATACTGCTGGGGTTAGCATTATACGCATCCAATATAATGGTGGCTCCATTATAATTAACCCGTTGCGAGCGGTTATTGGAAGGAACATAAGCTGCGATAGCCTCTTTAATATCATCCATATGAACGCCGAAGTGTTTACCTATGCAAACGGCGCTCAGCACATTCTCAAAGTTATATTCGCCCACAAGGTTGGTGCTTATAACTTCGTCCTGCACTTTTAAAGTCAAAAATTCTGAGTTCTGCACCAGTTCCCCTTTACAAAAGGCGCTGTCAGTATGCCCGTAGGTAATAATGGCCTCGGGTTCAAATCCGAAAAACACCACTTTTTGCCACAACAAATCATTGTCGCGGTTTACGAAAACTTTACCGCCAAGGTCAATCAGGTCGGCATACAATTCAGTTTTGCCTTTTACAACACCTTCCGGCCCGCCAAATCCTTCCAGGTGGGCAGAACCTATATTCGTTATCAGGCCGTAGTCGGGGTTTACATATTCGCAGTAGGAGGCTATTTCTCCCTGGTGGTTGGCTCCCATTTCTATTACAGCAAACTCTACATCCCCTTTTATAGCTAACAGGGTAAGGGGTATACCAATGTGGTTATTCAAATTGCCTTTGGTGGCATAGGTTTCAAATTTTTTAGACAGCACCGCTGCCACTAACTCCTTAGTAGTTGTTTTGCCATTGCTGCCCGTAATTGCCAAAACAGGGCATTCCAACTGGTGGCGGTGGTAGCCGGCCAAACGTTGCAGCGTTAGCAGCACATCCTTAACCTGTATTAATCGCGAACCCCATTTCCGTTGCCAGTCCTCCGGCATGGAGCCATCCACCACAGCATAAGCAGCCCCCTTTGTCAGCGCTTCATCTGCAAATTGATTGGCATCAAACCGTTCTCCCTTTAAAGCAAAAAAAATGCTGCCCTCGCCGATATTACGCGTATCCGTAGTTACACCATTTGCCTTAAGGTATAATTCATAAAGTTCTTCTATACGTATCTGCATGGGTTGAAAATAAAAACCCCCGGATAATTCCGGGGGTTAATTTTATTAGTTGCTGTTAGGATTAACTATCCTTTCTGCTTTCTCTTACCTTTTTCCTTAGGGAAGTTGTTACCACCTTTAACGTTGTTACCGCTAGGTGAACCTACTTTGTCCATTGCACAACGGAAACCTAAGTCATCGGAAGCGATGTTCTGATCCAAATAACGGCGAGTGCCCGGTGAAAGGAAGTAAGCACGGTCCTTCCAGCTGCCACCTTTGTAAACGCGGCTGTTATCGTCAATTAAAGAGCTTTGACCAAACTTGTAATCAACTGCAGAAACATCATCGCCGTCAACATAGTTTCTTACGTCGCCACGGCGGTAGTTACGGCGGTTAGCACTTTCTTCCTGGGTAACATCGCGGTATTGGATTTTGCCTAAGCTGTCCTTTTCAACCGGGTTGCCATCAGCATCCAGTACTTTAGTTTTAAATTGGTTACCACGGTAGGTGCGGAAATCGTTACCATCCTGGGTAGTCATCGGACGGTAAACATCCAACACCCATTCGTTTACGTTACCGGCCATGTTATATAAGCCAAAGTCGTTCGGCCAAAAAGATTTAACAGGTGCTGTAATATCTGCGTTATCATTTAAACGTCCGCTGATACCCATGTTATCACCACGGCCACGCTTAAAGTTAGCCAGAAACTCACCTTGCCACATACCACTCTTAGGGTAGCGGGTGCTGGTTCCGTTCCATGGGTAAATACGGCGGTCAGTAATACGCTCTTCGCCGGTTGCAGGTTGGTTACCTATCAAACCTAAAGCAGCATATTCCCATTCAGCTTCGGTTGGTAAGCGGTACTTCGGTAAAAGTATACCGTCTTCCAAACGCACGTGGCGGGTTCCTGTTCCGTTAGGGTTCAAGTCTTTCTTTGGACGCTTACCGGCAGCACCTTCGTATTGGCCTACCAGGTAGCTTTCTGTGTTAAAGTTGTCGCTGCCTACCTGAGATGGGTTTTCAGCTAAAACACCCTGGTCAACCAGTATTCTTTCGTTTACACGATCGCTACGCCATGAGGCGAAGTCGTTAGCCTGTAACCAGTTTACACCAACAACCGGATAAAAATCATATGCCGGGTGACGGAAGTAATACTCAACGTAAGGCTCGTTATAAGCCAGTTCATCTCTCCATACCAGTGTATCAGGTAGCGCCTTTTTAACTACATCCGGAAAATCGTTTCCGAAAACACGGTTCATCCAGTACAAATATTCACGGTAGTGAACGTTTGCAATTTCTGTTTCATCCATGTAGTACGAGCTAACTGTTGCACGGCGGGCTACGTTATGGAATTCATACATCACATCCTGTTCTGTATTACCCATAACAAAGGTACCACCCTGAACAAAAACAAGGCCCGGGCCTGTTTCCTGCCCTTTATAGTCTACTACTTCAAATCCCCCGTTTTTAGGATTGTTGTATTCCCATCCGGTTACGGATGATTTCTGCTTGCCGCAAGATGCAACTACCACTAACATCGGCAACACAAGAAACGGATACAGTTTGTTTAGCTTCATGGCTAAGTTTGTTTAGTTTTTAGGGTTGTTCAAATTTAAAGGTTGCTAAAGAAACATTTTTCGGTTAAAAACCCAAAAAAATTCTTTTGCTGCTTTTATAATGCCGTTTTTAACAAAAAGTCAACGCAAAATATCGGGGCAAGGCACATAGCCGGTATTGGCTTTCGGATTCAGGGAATTATCGTCACCCCCGCTCCAGTTAAATATGAAGGAAAGTTCGTGGCTGCCGCCGGAGCGGTTCATCAACTTCGAAATTGTGTAGTCGTAACTATACCCCACTCTGAATTTCCCCTTTTTAACCCCCAAAAAGCCGATAACAGCATCGGAATTTCGTATTGCGCTCCGGTACCCCAAACCAAAGTAAACAAAGCTAATACCTGTTAAGAACGAGCCTTCTACATGAAAAGCCTGCCCCTGGTTCTCGAATAAAACGTTTGGCGATAACCAGATATTGTACCTGTTTTGATTGCGGTGCGGCACCGGTATGTTTGCCCCCAAATGCGCTGTTATGCGTATAGGAACCCTACCCTCGTTAGCCGAGGTAAAATTCTCCTTACGCATTAATAAGTTATTTACGGCTACGCCCACATAAAGTTTCTCGGTAAAAAACAGAAGGCCCGCCCCCATATCGCCCCGGTGGCTTTGCAGTTTAGAAGGGGTAGGCTCGTTAGTGGGGTTCGGCACATCCACGTTATTATAAAAACCCGTGTAAGGGTTTATCATATCGCTCCACAACAAGTCGTTCCACTTAAGGCGTGTAAATATATAGCTGCCGCTAAGACCAATTTTAAGGGCCATACGGCGGTTAAACTTTATCTGCTGGCTATACATTACCGTAGCCCGGTAACTGGATAAAAGATTGTTAGCCACCTGGTCCCCCGTAAAAAGCACCCCTATCCCCCCCCTCATGGGCTGTATATGCATATCAAAGCCAGCCATATAGGTGGCATAGCCCCCGTTAAAACCATCGCCCATGGCGCTCCATTGGTTACGGTAGTTAAGCGTAGCCCGCGGCCCGTACGAAATACCTGCCATGGCAGGGTTAAGATGCAACGGTGCGTTAAAATATTGGCTCATTAGTACATCCTGCGCATAACCTACTACAGTTGTAGTAATGATTAACAGTGAAACACACAGATATTTGAGTTTATTTGCCAAGCAGCATCTTTAATGCAATAAAACAAAATTGACCGCGTTTTATTGCGCATTTTAAAAGGCGTCAAAAATAATGATGGATTTGGTTTATCAAGGTTGCAACGGAACTTTTATGAAACTAAGGTATTTAACACTACTGCTGGGGCTTATTTTTGTTATTGAAACGGCAAAAGCGCAGGATTATTCGCGCAGCATTAGCTGGCAAACCGAACCAAAGACCTTTGTTGCTATTGATGGTAAGGTTATTAAACAACCCACCTTTAGTAATGCAGCTCATTCCGAATCAATGCTTTTGCTGCCATTATATAAAGAAAAAATAGCATTACCTGCCACGGGAGATTTAACCGCCCAACTGCTTAACCCTGTATATTCCATAGCTACCAATATTGATGCAGGTAGTATAACTTTTATAAAAGAGCAGCCCGAAGTTAATGTTGCCCTCTCCCTAATACGTAAGCGCCCGAGTGCCAGTGTAGAGATACTCCCCTTCCGTAAAAATGCTGCAGGGCAACTTGAAAAATTAGAATCGTTTACGCTTAGAATAACGCTAACCCCAAAGCCACAAAAGCGCAGCGGTAGCGGTTATGCAGCTAACTCGGTTTTAGCAAACGGCAACTGGTATAAAGTGGCAGTAGCGGCCGATGGCTTTTATAAAATAGATTACAACTTTGTTAAGAATACGTGTAACGTAGACCCGGCCTCCTTTAACTTAAACACATTAGCAATTTTTGGTAATGGTGGCGGCATGGTGCCCGATCGTAACTCCATTGCCCGCCCCGATGATTTGCTGGAGAACCCCACTATGGTAGTGGACAACAACGGCAACAATAAAATGGATGATGGTGACTACCTGTTGTTTTACGGCCAAATGGCTGACGCCTGGCGCTACGACTCAGCAAGCGGTTTTTATCACGAAAAAAACCTGTACACCGATAGAAACTTTTACTTTTTAACTACTACGCAGGGCACTGGCAAACGCGTACAACTTGCCCCTGTTGATGGGCCTGCCAATAAAACAGTAACAGATTTTGACGACCATGCCTACCGCGATAACGATGAGGAAAACATGCTTAGCAGTGGTAAGCGCTGGCTGGGCGATAAAATGACAAGCTTCAGCAACTCCAAAAGCTTTTCGTTCAACTTTCCAAATTTAATAACATCAGTTCCGGTAAAAGTTGTTTCGCAAATAGGCGCTAAAACAAGTAAGCCCTATGGTTCAGTAACCACTGTTAGTATTAACGGGCAGTCGCTTATTAACCATAACGATACCGGAATCAATCCCGGTGATGTTTACCCTCCGGGATCTATCATCTACAAGGGCATAGCTAACTACAATGCCGGCGGAGATCAGCTAAACGTTGCTTATAACTTTACAGTTTCTAACGACCCTACCGGTACGGCAGCCTGTTATATTGATTATCTCGAAATCTTTGCGAGGCGCGCCCTATCAATGTCGGGTTCGGTTATGGCATTTCGCAGCGCATCATCAATAGGCCCCGGTAACATAGCTGAGTTTCAACTTAACAATGCCTCATCTGACATACGTATTTGGGATATAACTGACCCGGGCAATATTCAACAAATGAGCGCAACACTCAACGGTTCGCAACTAAAGTTTATCGCCTCTACTTCTACCCTAAGAGAATTCGTTGCTTTTAACCCTTCAGCCACATTTGTAACTCCCGAATTTGTGAGCAATGTAGAAAACCAAAACCTGCATGCCATTGGCGAGCCGGATATGGTAATTGTTACGTACGACGCTTTTGAAGCGCCATCTAACGAGTTGGCCAGTTTTCATCAAAATGAAACGGGCATCAGCGTTAAGGTAGTAAAGCTTTCTAAAATTTATAATGAGTTTGGCAGTGGCAAGCCCGATATATCAGCTATCCGCGATTTTATGCGGATGCTGTACGACCGTGCCGGAAATGATACTGCCATAATGCCTCGCTACCTATTGCTAATGGGCGATGGTTCGTTCGATCCTAAAAACCGCGTGGCTGATAACCAGGAGTTCGTTCCTTGTTACGAAAGCTATGAATCAGAATCGGAAACTGCCTCTTTTACCTCTGATGATTTTTATGCCCTTTTAGATGTAAACGAAGGGGGCAATATTGCTGTTAACGGGCAGGATATGGACCTGGCGGTGGGCCGTTTGCCTATTGCCAGTGAGCAGGAGGCCTGGGATGTGGTAAACAAGATTAAAAAGTACAAGCATCCATCCAACGCAGCAAGTTGTGTTCAAATAAACAACAACAATAGCTGGCGCAACAACGTAACCTTTGTTGCTGACGACCAGGATAATGATACGCACCTGGATGCCTCTAATTACCTGGCTGATTTAACACGCACTCAGCACCCCGAATACAATTACGACAAAATTTACCTGGATGCCTATAAGCAGGTAACTACCCCTTCAGGCGACCGTTACCCGGAGGTAAACACCGCCATCATCAATAAAATCAATTCCGGCACCCTTATACTTAACTGGGTAGGCCACGGTGGCGAAACCAACTGGGCGCACGAACGCATTTTTAACATGACAGAAATAACCCAGCTGTCTAACAAAGAAAAACTGCCTTTGTTTATTACAGCTACCTGCGAGTTCAGCCGGTATGATATACCGGAGCGCACAGCGGGGGAATATTTAATTACCAATGCAAATGGGGGAGCCATAGCATCTATTACTACCGTTCGTCTGGTTTATTCTAATGCTAATGCAGCTTTAAATAACGAGTCGTTTGATCACATGTTTGACTTGTACGAAGGGCGCTACCCTACCTTGGGCGAGATAACCATGCTTACCAAAAACAATGTTAATACCGATATATACAACACCCGTAAGTTTACCTTGCTTGGCGACCCCGCTTTACAGTTAAACTACCCGCATTACAACATAAAAACCACTACAGTAAACAACAAGCCAATTGACCTGCCTCACGATTCACTTAAAGCCCTTGCAGAGGTAACCATTAAAGGAGAAGTAGTGGACGATAACGGCAATAAGATAAGCGGCTTTAACGGTGTAGTATACCCCGTGGTTTACGATAAAATTTCAACCCTTAAAACGCTGAGCAATGATGGCGACAGCCCGCAACGCAGTTTCGATATGTATAAGAACCTCCTTTTTAAGGGCAAGGCTAGTGTTGTTAACGGCGATTTCAGCTTCACTTTTATCGTTCCTAAGGATATTAACTATCAATTTGGCAATGGCCGTATCAGTTATTATGCCGATAACGGCATTACCGATGCCCACGGCTATACCAACAACATTATCATAGGCGGTAGTGCGGACTCCTTTGCTGCCGATGGCATTGGCCCCAAAGTAAAAGTTTACATGAACGATGAGAATTTTGCCTTTGGCGGTTTAACCAACGCCAGCCCTATATTGCTGGTTAAACTGGAAGACGAAACCGGTATTAATACAACCGGGAATGGCATAGGCCATGACCTGACTGCCGTGCTGGATGGCAGCGCTCAAAACATGACCGTACTTAACGATTACTATGAAAGTGAGCTGGATAATTACAAAAGGGGAACTGTAAAATACGCATACAGCAAACTGGCCGATGGAAAGCACAATTTGAAGGTAAAAGCCTGGGATATTCATAATAACTCATCAGAAGATTATACCGAGTTTATTGTGGCCTCCGATGCCAAACTTGCGCTTACGCACGTATATAATTACCCCAATCCTTTTACCACGCATACGCAGTTTATGTTTGAGCATAACCGCCCCTGTGAGGACCTGAATGTCAGTGTTCAAATCTACACAGTATCAGGCCGTTTGGTTAAAAACATACAACAACAGGTGCACTGCAACGGCTTTAGGACGGACGATATTGAGTGGGATGGCCGCGATGATTACGGCGATGCAATTGGTAAGGGCGTTTATGTATATAAATTAAGCGTTCGCGACCCCGAGGGCAACACCGCACATAAATTTGAAAAATTGGTGCTTTTAAGATAGATTTAGCCCCTCAATCATAAAACGGCCCGAACTATCGCTGCACTTCTACGTAAACAATTTTATTTTTTGGGATGAAATATTTCGGCAAATTTTCAGGGTTATTGGTTTTTGTTTTAATGGCGGCCTGCGCGTTGGGACAATCGATTAATAAAAATGGTGTAGCTATAAATACGGTTACCACCGCAGTTCCATTTCTGCGCATTAACCCCGATGCCCGTGCAGGCGGCATGGGCGATGTGGGCATAGCTTCGCCGGCTGATGCCAATGGCCTTTATGCCAACCCGGCTAAACTGGCTTTTATTGATTCTTCTGACTTTGGCTTTGCTGTAGGCTTTAGCCCGTGGTTGAAAGCCCTGGTTAATGATATTTACCTGGCAAACCTGACCGGTTATTACAAGGTAAAGAAAATGCAGACCATCGCGCTTTCCGTTCGTTACTTCTCCTTAGGCAACATCACTTTTACCGATGCCAGCGGACAGGAAACGGGCCAGTTTCGCCCGAACGAGTTTGCCATTGACATGCACTATGCACGCTTATTGGGCAAGTATTTTTCTATAGCGGCCTCGTTACGCGTTATTTATTCTAACCTGGCAGGCGGCCAACAGGTTGATGGCAACCTGATTAAGCCCGGCGTAGCAGGCGCAGGTGATATCTCCTGGTACTTCCGCAAAAACTTTAAAAAGGATGGTGTTAAGATGAGCCACGACCTTATGGTGGGCATGGCCATCACCAACATAGGCAGCAAAATCTCCTATACTTCAAACGTTGTTAAAGATTTTATACCTACTAACCTGGGTATAGGCTTAGGCTACACCTTAAACATTGACGACAAAAACGGCGTAGGTATTTACACCGATTTCAATAAGCTAATGGTGCCAACGCCTGATTCTGTTGACAAGGATAAAAACGGTGTTTACGACTTCCGTCAAAAGTCTTCCATCTCAGGTATGTTTACCTCATTTGCCGATGCCCCCGGTGGTGCAGCTGAAGAGTTTAGGGAAATTACCGTAGGTGTAGGTGCTGAATACTTATACCGTAAAATGTTCGGAGTTCGTTTTGGCTACTTCTATGAGCCTCGCTCTAAAGGTAACCGCCAGTTTCTTACCGCCGGCTTAACCGTTAAATACAGCGTGGTTGGCCTTAACTTCTCTTACTTAATACCTACTAATATTCAGCGCAATCCTTTGGATAATACTTTACGCTTCTCTCTGCTGTTTGATTTTAAAGCAGGCGGCAACAAAGGCGGCTCAAACAACACCGGCATTTCTTTGGTGGACGATACGCCTAAGAAAAAAGAGAAGAAGAGCAAAGAACCGAAGACCGAAGAAGTGCAGCCACAAAAAGATATCCAGCCAAAAGAAGCACCGGTTGAGAAGAACCTTCAGCCAATTGAACCGAAATAGTTTCAAAAGATATACAACAAAAAAGCCCGCGAATACTGCGGGCTTTTTTGTTGACCACTACCGGAGCGGTTTTATTTGGAAGTTGGCTTAAAGTAAAAATCTTTATAGTTGCGCAGCAGCTTCCCGAAAACGTAATACTGCACTATGGCAAAATCCTTTTGCCCGCTTTTATCTATCCAGGCGTAGTAGCGGTCAATGTCATACCTTAGTTCCTGCCCTTTTAAATCGTATTGCGCCTTGCTGCGTTTGTTCAAAGGCATATAATGCAGGTTTACCGTAGTGGTTTTGTTGGCGCTGTCTAAAAGCGATACTATAGCGTAAGGAGTTGCCTGCGCCAGTGAGTCCTTTGCAGAGTAGGTGTTATCAAAAGCTTCTACTGAAACTGCACTATAAAAAGACAGGTACTGCCTGATATATTTTTGTGGGGCAACAGCTGTTATCCTGAACTTTGCATCTACCGGGTTTACTTCAAATGAATCAGGAGCAAGCCGGGTAATAACAAAGGAGTTTTCCTCAGCAGCGGGGTATTCTACCTTAAGCTGCTGTATATTATCCCTGTTGTGGCTGAATATGTTTCGCACGCGCCATACCGCTTCATCCATTTCAAAGCGCGGTAATAAAGCCCCTCTAAAACCGGGTATGTAAACCATATGTGGCCGGGCTGCGGGTTTGCCATTTACCATGTTAAGCATATAGGTGTTTTCTCCATCCACAGTAGCACCGCCAACCATATAACTTTTTAAAAGCCCGCCATCCTTATCGCGCAATTCAACGCTAACGCTGTTGTTCATTAAGTCGCGCACTACGTTATCATGCGCACTGCCGGGTACAGGTGCCAGCGAAACCATTCCGGTAAAGGCTTCAAACAGGTGCTGTATTAAGTCAATACGCGCTTCATACTTATTATTTACAACCCATTTTTCGCCATCGCGTTTTAACTCAATTTTACGTCCATCGCTGGAGTTCATAACGATGGTGTAGATATTTTCTGTTTGGTGGTATGCAAAGTCGCCCTCGCGGTCCTTAATGGCATCGGGGCTGTTATAGATTTTATACCAAACTGCAGCGCCCGCCAGTACTACAATAATTATGAGGTAAGGGAGATACTTTTTCATCTGCACATTTAAGGGGCTAAGAACGTGAAATTTCCGAAACCAATTTTCACGGAATTGTAAGATTTACCACTGCCAATCTTAGGAAGCGTATTTCCTGCGGCGTATAAAGGTAAAGCCAAGGGCAAAAAGCAGTATAACCACCACCGGTAAAACCAGGTTAAGCAATTGCCACATCAGCCTTTCATTATTGGCCTTAACGGTATCCAGCAATCGCACTTTAACCTCTTTGTTACGGGTTTCAAAAATGCCGCTGTCGTCAATCAGGTATTCCAAACAGTTCAGCAAAAACTCCTTATTGCCGTATTGCCTGCCGTTGTATTTATTAAAGCCCAACTGATAAACCGAACTATCGCTGCGGATGTCGTTGCGTATCATATCGCCGTCAGCAATCACAATCATCTTGCTCTTAGGGCTCTTTTCAATAAACTTAATTTTATCAATGGTATCAATAGCTGATAAAAACTCCGGCGATAAACGGTTTTTAAATACGCTCTCAAATTCTCCTTCCAGCAAAACGGCAACAGGTAACTGCGGTTGCTTGTAGTAGTCGGGATTTGGCTTGCCCATTAATATGCTAAAGCCCACCCTTGTTGGCGCCAATTGTGTTTTAGCATAATCGGTAGTATGCAACAGTATGGTTTTTTTAACGCCGGGGTTACGGATAGTATCAACCGTGCTGGCAAAGTGTGCCACTACGGGGCCAAGGTTGCGCACAATAGCATGGTTGTTATCAGCCACAAGCAATGGATAGTAATACCATTTAAACGCCTGCGTTTGCGGCGCATCGCCCACCTTGCCTACTACCAGTTGTATTTCATCGCTAAGGCCTATATCCTGCACCACATCGCCGTTAATACGTGCGCCGTATTTAAACAGCTGATCATCCAGGTTAAAGTCAGTTGCCTCCACATTTTGCCCACCGGCGTTAAGGCTAACGCTATCCATAGAAACATTAGTGCCATCCATCAGCCACATAATTTTTCCGCCACGCATTACGTATTGGTCCAGCTTAAACTTATCCTGCTCGTTAAATGGTATGGTTGGCCGTGCTACAATAACGGCATCAAAGCGTTCAGGTATATTTACGTTGTTGCGTAAATCCAATCGCTTAACCTCATACTGCAGGCCTTCCAAAGTTTGTTTAAGGTCGGCGGTTTCCAGTTCATTCAACTCGCCATTTCCTTCCACAAAACCAATGCGGGGTGGGCGGTACTGGCTCAGCTTTTTGATGGCGTTTATCAATTTGTACTCAAGCAATATTTCGGAGTGGTTTATAATTTCAGACGCGTCATAACCAATTTGGTTTTCTAACAGGTTAACGGGGTATTCTCTGCCGCCGTAGGCTACCATGGCGTACGGAAACACCAGGCTTTCACTTTTGCTGCTTTTGGTTTGCGATACCGAATTAGTGGGCGCCATGCCGCGCTGTATCAAATCCATCATGAACTTCTTGCGTTCATCAAGATTTTTGATAGCCATAGGGTCAAAAACCTCGTACTCCACCTTGGTGCCGCCGTAAGAGCGAAACTCCTTCAGCATATTTTCGGTGCTCTTGCGCAGGCGCTCCAATTGCGCATTCAGTTCTCCGGTCAGGTATACCTTAATAGTAACCTCATCTTTCAGATTCCGCAACAACTGTTTACTGGGGTTTGAAATAGAGTACCGCTTTTCGGCAGTCATATCCCAACGGAAATAAAAGAAGTTGCTTACCACATTAGCTAAAACAATAATAGCCAGCAGCAGGCCGAAACGCACCAGTGCATCGCGACGGTTCAGGCGTTTGCCGCCCCCGCTGTTCTCTTTTTTCTGTTCTACCATCGGCGGCTGCTTAAGGCGGTTCGGGTAAATAGAATAAAGAGAGAGATAACACTTATGAAGTACACCAGGTCGCGGCTGTCAATAACGCCGCGGCTTAATGAATCGTAGTGCGCTGCAAGACCAAAGTTTTCAATTACATAATCAAAACGGCCTACAAACAGGCTGAAGTGAGAAATATAAAAGAAAGCCATATACAACAGCAGCGATAAAAAGAGCGCTAGTATGAATGCAACAATCTCGTTAGAGGTAACTGCCGAACAAAAAATACCAATAGCCGCAAAAACAGCCCCTATCAAAAACAGGCCGAAATAGGAGCCCATAATACCACCGGTATCTACATTACCTACAGGCGAGCTTAACTGGTAAATGGTATAGTACGAAATAAGAGTAGGCAGAATTGAAACAAAAATGAGCAGCAGCGTGGCGAAGTATTTAGCCATCACTATCTGCATATCAGTAACAGGGCGGGTAGCTATCAGCTCAAAAGTGCCGGTCTTAATTTCTTCAGCAAAAGAACGCATGCAAATAGCAGGAATAAGGATGCACATAACCAGCGGAGCGTAAAAGAAAAAGCCATCAAGCGTGGCGTAGCCGCTATCAATAACGTTTACATCCGGAAAAACCCAGGTTATTAAGCCCAACAGCACCAGGAACACTACTATGGCTATATAGCCTATTAGTGAGCTGAAAAACTGGCGGACCTCCTTTTTAAATATCGCAAACACGTACTGGGATTAAAGGATTTATAAGATTATAGGATAATACAGGGCTTAATTAACTTTTAATGGTGCTTTGTCTTTTAATAAAGGATTATACTTTTTATTGGTAAACCGATGGAACTGCAAACTTGGCGCACCAAAATTAATGAGCAAGCCTATTTCCTTGTTATGCGCTTCCAAGTAATTTAAGGTTTGAGCAATATGCGCATCCTCCATTTCCTTCATTGCTTTCAATTCTACTATAACCGTATTCTCAACAAAAAAATCAGCGCGCCTGGTACCTACCAATTGGTCATCATAAAATATTTCTATTTCAAGTTCTCTTTCAAAACGCAGTCCCGCTTTTTGAAATTCTATTACTAAACACCTTTGATAAATCACCTCCTGAAAACCACTCCCCAACTGGCCATGCACTTTCATTGCACATCCTATTATCTTATGGGTAAGTTCCTCAAATTTCATTTTTCAAATTGTATTAATCCCGGCAATCCCTTTAATCAATGAATCTCAGTCTATTTCGTTAACTGTTTAAATACATCTTCCAAAGATGACTCCTCTTTATAAAGTGACAGCAAAGTGAGATCACGGTTTTTAGCGAAGTTGAAAATTTCTTCGCGCAGGTCTTTACCGCTTTCGGCGGTAAATATCCATCGGCCTTTATCCTCACTAAATTTTCTTACGCCGCTTATGCTGCCTAAAAGCGAGCGCTCCACTTTTTGCTTAAACTCGGCCACAACGGTGGTTTCATTATTAATACGGCTTTGTAGTTGCTCGGTAGTATCATCGGCTACAATTTTGCCGCGATTGATAATGATTACGCGGTCGGCCACGGCCTGCACTTCCTGCATAATGTGCGAGGAGAAAATCACGGTTTTATTTTGGCCCAGTTGCTTGATAAGCGAACGTATTTCCACCAATTGGTTAGGGTCAAGGCCTGATGTAGGTTCGTCCAGTATAAGCACCTCGGGGTCGTGCAACATGGCCTGTGCCAAACCAACACGCTGGCGATACCCGCGCGATAGCTGGCCCACCTTCTTTTTGCTCTCCAGTTTCAGGCCGGTTACCTCAATCATTTCTTCAATGCGTTTGGCTGTTATTTTGCCCAACTTATGCAGTCCTGCCATAAACTCCAGGTACTCGCGCACATACATATCCAGGTAAAGGGGGTTGTTCTCAGGCAGGTAACCTATTTTTTTTGCTACCTCAAGGGGGTCGGTGGTAATATCATGCCCGCACACGGTAGCCGTGCCTGATGTTTGCGGTATAAAGCAGGTCAGCATTTTCATGGTGGTGCTTTTGCCAGCCCCATTAGGGCCCAAAAAGCCAAGCACCTGCCCCTTACCGGCCTCAAACGAAATATCGTCTACCGCCCTTTGTTGGCCATACACTTTAGTAAGGTTGCTAACTATTACCGACATAGCTTATAAACGCCCGCAAATATGCGCATTGCGCTGACTTTTATGTCACAAATATTTAAAATTCGCATAAGTGCGCACCCGTTTCGCCAATAAGTGCCGTTTAATAGCTTTGCCACCTCAAAAAAATCGTCGTGAAAAAAGTATTAACACTAAGCACCCTGGCACTTGCCCTGTGCACCCTGCTTTTCTTTTCTGCCTGCAAAAAGAAAAACGAAAAAGAACCCAAACTTATTTTCAAGTACAAGCTTGATTCTACGCAGGTACGGTTGGGCAATTTCGGCCAACCCGTTTCGGTGCCATCGGGCAATGCAGGGCAATCGCCAAAATTTAATGCTATCAGTTCTCACTATATGGAACTGGCCCCTAACGCCTATACGCAACTTGGCGCAGGTGTGGTACTCTATCACCAGGCCGAGACCACCCAGGGCGGCGCCAATGCAATTGACCATAGCCAGGCCGTTATTAAAAATGATGGTGAGCAATTTTTTGAAGTACCGCTAAAGGATGTAACACCGGGCACTTACGAGTGGTTAAGAGTTTCCTTATCCTATCAAAATTACGATGTGCAAATGCGTATTGATACTACTATTGCGGGCTTTGGCATTCACCAGTTTTTCAGCACTACCATTGCCTCTTTTGTGGGCTTTAATACCTACATCAACAACTTTAATGTAAAAACAAAAAACTACGTGGTTAACGCCAATAAAAAACAGGGTTTCTGGGGCTTTGAAGGTTCATTTTACGGCACCCTTTATTCCGATACCGGTTCTGCCCCTGTTACCACCGTGCCTAATCCTATTGCAGCAACCTCACCCATACCGGCGGGCAGTTGTGTAGTTACCGGCCAGTTCGAGAACGGCTCACTGGTAATTACCGGAAACGAAACCGAAGATATTGTGGTAGAGGTTTCCTTATCAATTAACCAAAGTTTTGAGTGGAACGACAGCAACCCTAATGGTTGGTGGGAGCCCCTTAAAGGCGAACAACTGGTAGATATGGGCCTGCGCGGCCTTATACCGCGCGTAGTGCAGTAGGCTACTTAAAAGTGTATTTCGCCTTTTTTAGGTTAAACTTTTTACGCTCCGTTTTGCTTACCCATACGGAGCTTATTTTTAATGGTGTGCCCATCATGCGCACATTAGGTGGTATTTTGCCTACCACGCCGCTAAAAGTTATCTGCAAGCCGTCTTTTTTATATTCTTCAGGCAATTGGGCGCTTACATAACGGCCATTGGGGTTATCATCCGGCACAATCAAAAAAGTTTCGCCGGCGGCCATAGCCTTAACGGTAGCCTTTACCTTGCTTACGGGTTTATCGGGCACAAAATCGGTAGCCTGCGCTTTTGCGCTAAAAATGGTGAGGGCACAAACTACTATCAATAACAGGTTCTTCATGGCTTTTTCTTTATAGACTTCAGTAATTGCTTAATGATGCAATTTACGATTGTTATCATTTATTAAGAACATCGGCATACTCCTCCGGGCTCTTCACCATTAATGCCTTGGCAAAAGGGCAAACGGGCACTATTTTAAGCTTGTTCTTGCGGGCATAGTCAACTGTGGCGGCCAGCAGTTTTTTGCCCGCTCCTGTGCCCCGCAGTTCGTCCGATACATCGGTATGCTCAATAATAATAAGGCTATCGCCGGCTTTGCTGAATACCATTTGCCCCAGGCGGGGTCCGCCATGCTGAATGAAGAAAGCGCCTTTCTTTCCGTCAAATTCAAAGTGTATATCCTTTTCGTTTAGCTCCATAATTGTAAATCTAAGAAAACCGCCAATTTACCCTTAGCTAAGGCCGACAAACAAAGTGCGGCCCGCCTCTTTTACATGCCCTTGCAAAGGCTATGGACTCCCAAGCTTTCTTGTATTTTCGCGCCACTATGAGCAAAGAGAATACGCAGAATTTATTCCAGGAGATTATCTCGCATTGTAAAGAATACGGTTTCATATTCCCCAGTTCCGAAATATATGATGGCTTAGGCGCAGTATATGATTACGGCCCGTACGGTATTGAACTGAAGAATAAACTGCAGCAATACTGGTGGAAGAGTATGGTGCAATTGCACGAAAACATAGTGGGTATTGACGCCGCCATATTTATGCATCCTAAAACATGGAAAGCCAGCGGACACGTTGATGCTTTTAACGACCCTTTGATTGACAACAAGGACAGCAAGAAACGCTACCGCGCCGATGTGTTGATTGAAGATGCGATGGCGAAGTACGAAGAGAAGATTAACAAGGAAGTAGACAAGGCGCAAAAGAAATTCGGCGAGAGTTTTGATAAGGAGATGTTTTTGAAAACCAACCCGAATGTATTACGCAACAAAGCCAAGGTAGATGAAATAGAAAGCCGCTTTAAAAAGGCCCTTGAAGAAAACAACATGGCCGATTTGAAGCAGATAATTATTGACCTTGAAATTGCCTGCCCTATAAGCGGCACGCGCAACTGGACAGATGTGCGCCAGTTTAACCTGATGTTTAGCACTGAGGTTGGTTCAGTGGCTGAAGAAGCAAGCACAATCTACCTTCGTCCTGAAACGGCACAGGGTATCTTCGTTAACTTCCTGAATGTATTAAACACCAGCCGCCAGCGTATACCCTTTGGTATAGCACAGGTGGGTAAGGCATTCCGTAACGAGATTGTAGCCCGCCAGTTCATCTTCCGCACGCGCGAGTTTGAACAGATGGAGATGCAGTTCTTCGTTCGCCCCGGCACCGAAATGGAATGGTATAATAAGTGGAAGGAAGAACGCTGGAAGTGGCACCGCAGCCTTGGCTTTGCTGAAGACAGCCTGAAGTTTTACGACCACCTTAAACTGGCCCACTATGCCAACGCGGCCGTTGATATTCAGTTTAACTTCCCTTTTGGTATTAAGGAAATTGAAGGCATACACAGCCGTACGGATTTTGATTTAACGCAACACCAAAACCTATCCGGCAAAAAGCTGCAGTACTTTGACCCCGAGCTAAACCAAAGTTACATACCATACGTAATTGAAACGTCAATCGGCTTAAACCGCACCTTCCTTGCATTAATCTGCAACGGCTATAAAAACGAGAAGCTGGAAGACGGCAGCGAGCGCACTGTGTTGGCATTGCCGCCATTCTTAGCGCCTATTCAAATAGCAGTATTCCCACTGGTGAAAAAAGAAGGCCTGCCGGAAAAAGCGCAGGAGATTATGAGCGAACTGAAGTGGGACTTCCAATGCTTTTATGAAGAGAAAGACTCTATAGGCAAACGCTACCGCCGTATGGATGCAATAGGCACCCCTTATTGCATAACCATTGACCACCAAACGCTGGAGGACAACACCGTTACCATACGCGAACGCGACAGCATGAAACAGGACCGCATAAGCATTGAACAATTGAAAGCTGTAGTTGCTGAACGGGTAGATTGGAAGAAAGGCCTTAAATAAATGTTGAATACCCTGCGCGCCATTCTTTCGGTTGTTTTAATTGGCTTTATAAGCTTATGTTTTGCCCAACCGGCCAAGGTAATTAGCGCAACCGTGTGTGATACTATACCAACTAATTACGCGCTGCTGCGCCTTAATAACGACAGCATCTCAAACAACGATTTACTGAATGAAAAAATAGTTGACCTGGTAGAGGTTACTGAACGCGACCCTAAGGTGCCTACCTGGTACACCACCCACCAGGGAGGTGGTTTTGGTTGGTTCATACGTATGATAGGCTTTTGGTGGCAGGCGGTGGATCGGCACCGTTACAAATTTGTTGGCACTACCGAGCACGGCGTTTCTTTACCGGGCCGCGATGAACTAACTGAACACGACATTAACTGGAACATTACACCGCACCAACAAAAATATCTTGACCTGGTTTACCGAGGCCGCACCGCGCAAACAAAGCACAAAAGAAATTTCAAGCGCGCACGCCATGCAGATATCACCAGGCCACCGTACATTGAACCAAACGAAGAAACAGCCGGCGAATACGATTTACATTGCGAGCTTACACCCCCCAAGCGCTTACGCGATTCCTTGAATTTTTTGTTTTACCCCTGCCTGCCCGGCCCTAACCTTGACCAGCACCCCAACTTTTGCGATGCACACCCTTCGGTTGGCTTATATGGGGTATTTGTGTTGGATTGCAACCACTCCTGCCATCCCGAAATACACCCTTATGAATGGTTGTGGTGGCTGGATACTAAAACTACCGGCGGCCCCGTAAATCCTAAAACATGGAACTTTGGTTTTATGAAAGAAAGCAGCGACCGCTTTGTATTGTGGTCGCGTCCGCCACGTGTGGGCTCCATTAGTATTCCTTTTCTTTTTAAAACCACCGAAGTAAACAGCTCTTTAAATATTCGCCACCTGGTTAAAGGCAAATTCAGGCCTAACGGCATCAAGCGTTTAAAATCGGTTCCTGAACATAGCCCCACGTTTAACTTTACTGATTCCGTTATACAGGTTCAGTTGCCTGATGGAAAACAATTCCCCATTCGCTTAACCTCTGATGTAAAAATGCAAACCCGCGCTTTGCGTTGGTGGTTCAGCAATGTGCAAACTGATAGCAGGCAGGAATGGATTTGGGGCAACTTTAATATTGCTGTTAGTGTAAGGAATGGTTATGCAGCAAGATTGGAGAGCCTAACACGGTAGAAATATTTCATCTTTGCGCCATCTGCATGAAAAACCTCCGGGCGCATATTTTTCTGTTTATCGTTAACCTGTTTTATGGGGCGGGTTTTACCGTCAGCAAAATGGTTATGCCTGAGTATGTGAAGCCCTTTGGATTCATCTTAATCAGGGTATCCATAACCACTACCTTATTCTTTATACTGCATCACTTTTGGCTTAAGGAAAAAGTACAGCCTAAAGATTTTTTATTGATGGCGGTGTGCGGGCTGTTTGGTGTGGTTATAAACCAGGAAATGTTTTTTATGGGCCTAAGCATTACTACGCCCATAAATGCTGCCCTTATCATGATCATGACGCCCATATTGGTGTTCATTATTTCGTTTTTTATGGCGCACGAAAAGGCTACCTGGCAAAAAATACTGGGCATACTATCGGGCGCAGGTGGCGCTTTTATAATTATAAGCGGTAAGGGGTTCAACTTTTCAGGCGAAACGGTTTTAGGCGACTTATTCATACTTATTAACGCAACATCCTATGCCATATACCTGGTTATTGTAAGGCCGTTAATGCATAAGTATCATCCCTTTACTGTGGTTAAGTGGGTGTTCTTTTTTGGCCTTTTTCCCGTGGCCGCACTTGGCTTCAGCCAGTTTAAAATGGTGCAGTGGCATACATTTACCACGCAAACATGGCTTGCCATCAGCTTTATAGTTATCTGCACCACCTTCCTTGCCTACCTCTTAAACATGCTGGCCCTGCGCGAACTGCACAGCAGCATTGTGGGCGCTTATATATACCTGCAACCTGTTTTGGCCACCCTAATTTCTATCAGTTTAGGTAAGGATAAACTAAGTCCTGAGAAAATTATCTCCGCAATTTTGATATTTGCAGGGGTTTACCTGGTTTCATTTGCCGGTAAAAACAAATTGCCTGAAGACGAGCTCATCGTGCAGGAATAACTTAAGTTGAAGAAAAGAGAAACGATATGCTTAAATCAATGACAGGCTTCGGCAAGGCCAGCGGACAGATTGAAGACAAAACCGTAAACGTTGAGATTAAATCCCTCAATAGCCAAAAAGGGCTGGACCTCAGTGTTAAGCTGCCCTCAAAGTACCGTGCCTTTGAATACGAATTGCGCAACCGCATTGCTGCTACCTTACAGCGCGGTAAAATAGACGTATACATTACCCTGGAGCATAACACTGCCAGCAGCGAAATTTCATTGAACAAGGAGCTTATCATCTCCTACTTTAACGAGTTTAAGGCTATAGCTGATGAAGTTGGCGTACCAACCGAAAACCTGTTGCCCACTATTTTAAAAATGCCGGATGTAATAGGTGAATCGCACGAAGAACCCAGCGAAGAAGAGTTGAAGGGCATTGATAAAATTCTGGTTACCGCTATTAAGGAAATTGATGCGTTCCGCATTAACGAAGGAAAATCGCAGGAGGAAGACCTGCGCCTGCGCATACGCAATATTGAAGCCAACTCTCTTAAACTGCGCGAGGAAGACCAGCGTCGCATAAAAGATATAAGAGAGCGTATTAAAAACAGCCTGGACCTGTACATACCTAAAGATAAAATTGACCCTAACCGTTTCGAGCAGGAGGTAATTTATTACATCGAAAAACTGGATATTACTGAAGAGTTAACGCGACTGAAGTCGCACTGCGAATATTTTGTTACCTGCCTTGAGGCGGCTGATGAAATGAAGGGAAAGAAGCTGAACTTTATTACCCAGGAAATTGGCCGCGAGATAAACACCGTGGGCAGCAAAGCCAATGATGCCATAATGCAAAAGTTGGTAGTGGGCATGAAGGACGAACTGGAAAAGATTAAAGAACAAACCAATAACATTTTATAGAACCGCAGCTTTGCCTGTTGCAAACTGCCTTTGCCAATTGAATATCATGAGCGGACATCAAATTAACCGGGTAGCTATTCCTCCTAAAAAACTGATTGTTATTACTGCACCCTCCGGGGCCGGTAAGTCATCTATAGTTAAAAAACTGTTGCAGCATAACGAAAGCCTGGCCTTCTCCACTTCCTGCACTACGCGTACCAAGCGCGAAGGCGAAGTGCATGGCCACCACTATTACTTTATTTCGCTGGAGGAATTTAAAAAGCGCATTGCAGATAATGCCTTTGTGGAGCATGAAGAAGTTTACCCCAACCAGTTTTACGGCACCCTGCGCAGCGAGGTGGACCGTATTTGGAGCGAACGCCGTGTTGTGCTGTTTGACATTGATGTTAAAGGCGCACTTAACCTCAAAAAACAATTTGGCACAGACTGCCTTACCATTTTTATAGCTCCCCCTTCAAAGGAGTCGCTGATAAACCGTTTAAAAAACCGCGGTACCGAGGACGCCAAAAGCCTTAAAGCCAGGATTAAACGCAGCGAAGAAGAGCTGGCTATGGAATCGCAATTTGACAAGGTAGTGGTAAACAAAGATTTTGATACCGCTTACATGCGCGTTAAAAACCTGGTAACTAACTTCCTTAAAAAGGAAACGGTACACCTGCACTAGGCCGCCCCACCCGGTAGGCGCCTTCTTTGCAAAATTGCCTCAACCTCTTATCTTCACAAAGCTATTAGGCAAAGTGATGCACACCCTTATTACACATGGCGTAGAAATTAGTGTTGAAACCTCCTACCAGGAGGAGTACAGCAACCCGCTGCGCAATGAGTTTACTTTTGCATATCGCATTACTATTTCCAACCACAATTTGTTTACGGTTCAATTACTACGTCGCAAATGGATTATCAGCGATGCTAACCGCAAAGTGGAAATAGTGGAAGGGGATGGGGTGGTTGGCCGCCAACCGGTTTTATATGCCGGCGATAGCTACCAATACGTATCGGGCAGCCATTTGCAAACGCCACTTGGCAAAATGAAAGGTGTTTACATTTTCGAAAACAAGGCTACTGCCGAAACATTTGAAGTGGATATTCCTGAATTTAAGCTGGAGGCTCCGGCTGTGCTTAATTAAGCAGCTCTCTGTGCCTGTCGAAAGGCATAAAAACAAAACTCATAGCGCCTTCTTCTGCAACAAACACGCACATGTAATCTTCGGGGCTTTTGTAAGACTTTTTGAACTCGTCCACCTTATCTAAGGTCACTATATTCTTGTTTACAAATTCCTCCAGGTGGCTGGCGTTAAAGTTCCAGCTTATGTCAAAGTCGTTACGGTTAATAATAGGCACACCCATATCAACATCCATTTCGCCGCGCATGGCAACAAAAATGGGATACTTGGAAACATCACCTTTTACCATACCCCTTGATACCTGCCGTATGTAATCCCGGCAAATATCCAGGTCAGCATGAAGAGAATTAAAAAGCTCCGGATCAATTTTCATGATACCAAACATGAAATAATTTCGCGAGAGAAAAAAAATATTTTTCAGGGCAAATCAATCTCCCAAACTCCGGCCCCGAAAGTGCCCACACGCAGTTTTTGTGCGCCATAATTTATTTCCATATCGGTTATAAGTACATGCGGCAATCCTTCCCCATATTTCACCCATGGGGCGTCTCCCTTTTTATAATAAATGCCGGACATCGATGCTACAAACAGTCCCCCTTTATCCTTTACATATAAAATTTTCATACAGGGATAATCCGGCAGGCCCTTGTCATCCGCCTCCCAGCTTTCGCCGCCATTAATGGAGTGAAACACTTTAAAATCGGGTTGTGTTAAGTCCCAAAAGCTGTAACTAAGCCAAAGCTCATCCGGGTTTTCGTTGTTTACCTCAACCGATGTGATACTGTATTTTGAATTCTCAATAAAATCATCACTATCGCTGCCCGTGTGCACCTTGGGTATATTGTTCAACAAGGTCCAGCTACCTTCATTTTTCGGAGGACGGCAGCCACCACTATCGCAAACCAAACCACCGGTAGTGGTTTTAAACAGCAGTGGGTTACAACATTGGTAAAGCGCATTAAAGGCAGCATACATCACCTTTGGTGCACTGTCGCAAATGGCTAAGCCTGAAATAATATGCCCCGCAGGATTTACATACACATTAGGGTAATTTTTAAAATCTGAAATGCGGCACCAGCTATCTGTGGCGCCATAATTATCAGAGCGGAAAACATCCTGCCCCGTATAATAAACAGTTTGCGGATGGCCGGGCTGTTGCTTTAAATTATTTGGGAATTGTCCCAGCGCGCGGCTGCACAGGTAGTACTCTTTCCAACTCATTTTTTCGCCACTGTGGGTGTTGGCATAGGTGGAATTATGCGAGGTGTAAATGTTCCATTCATCTGTTTGGTCAATATACTGCCCTGGGTAACCATCGCCTGCAAATGGCAGCTTGGTCCACTTGCCATTGTTAAGCATGGCACTGCCCACATCCTGCATGCCCACCAAAATTTTTCCCGGGTTGGTAGCTGCGGTAGCCATATCTGTTACCTGGGCAAGGCAAAGGCCATTGTTGCGCTCTTCCACTTTCTTAGTATCATACTTGTACACAAATATTCCTCCATCCGTTCCGGTTATCATATCCCTGGTGCCGGGCACTATTTCCAGCGCATGTATATCAGCATGGCCGGGTTGATTATAGTCCGTACATTTACTCCAGCTCTTTCCCCCATCGCTGCTAACGCTGGTAGTAACTGCCCCTGCATATACTATGGACGGGTTACCGGGCACTGAAGTCACCTTTATGCGTATGGCATCAGGCAAACCGTATTCTGTAAAATTTCTGCGTTCCCATTTTTGCCCGTTAAAACAATAAAGGCTCATACCCTGCCTGCTTCTGAATTCGCCACAGGTATCTCCCACAAAATAGGCAAGCGCATAAAGCACATCAACCGTTCTGTCCCGGTTGTTTACATCCAGATAAAAGTTGAGGTTTTTAAAACAATCGGGCTCCGCAAACAAATCGGCAGTAGAGTGGGTCATGCTTTTGAAACTGCCTTTTCTACCGCCTTTTGTGGAGCGGTAAATATCTCTGCCGCCTGCATATACTACCCGGTCCGGGTCGGTAACGCTAAACTCAACCGTACCAATACCCTGGGTGTATTCATAGCTGCCCGGCAATTCATCTTCGCGCAATATCAGCTTCCAACTTTTTCCGCCATTAGTAGTTCCATATAACCCATCAGAAGTAGCCACATACATAATGTTGCTGTTGCGCGGATGAACCACTATGCGGCTGATATGCTTTTTATACTTATAGGCAAAATGGTACTTGGTATTAAAAGAACTGAGCGGTTTAAAGGTTTGCCCCCCATCTTCAGAATAGTATAAACCGGTAGTATAGGGCTCCGGGCCTGAAGGACCTCTTGCACCGGGGTGACCGGTTGCCAGCCAAATTATTTTTTTACTACCCTTACGGCAAATGGCTATATCGCAAACGCTGGCAAATTCAAGCGCATAAGTGGTGTCAATATTTTTTCTGCTCCAGCTTAAAGCCCCGTCCGTGCTTTTCCATAAACCGCCAAAGGGAGAGCCGGCATAAACTATTTGTGGATTATCAGGATCGAAAACAATACAATGTATTTGGCCCGTGCCACTTTGAGATGCCACGTGATTACCATAAGTGTCCGACCCGCAGGGGCCTAACTCATGCCACTGCTGAGCGTTAGCAGCAAGCATCATTAACAGCAATAAAAAACCAAGGGCGTATTTCATCTTCTAATCAGAAACCGCCATCAGCGGCCAGTTATTTTTTACGAAGTAAGGCAACATTCTCTATATGCACCGTATGCGGAAACATATCTACCGGCTGCACTTTTACCACCTCGTACTTGGCTGCAAGAAGTTGCAGGTCGCGGGCCTGTGTAGCAGGGTTGCAGCTAACGTAAACCACTTTAGGGGCCTCCAGTTCAAGTAAAGTATTTACCACATCCTCGTGCATGCCGGCGCGTGGCGGGTCGGTAATTACTACATCAGGCTTGCCGTTGGCGGCAATAAAATCCGGATTCAGCACCATACGTACATCGCCGGCATAAAAACTGCAATTGTTTACACCGTTAAGGGCGGCATTTTCTTTCGCATCGTTTATAGCAGCTTCTATCTGCTCAATACCACTTACGCGTGCACAGCTATCCGATACATAAATACCTATACTGCCTACGCCGGTGTAAAGGTCGTACACCACATCAGTAGGTTTAAGGTCAGCAAACTCCTTGGTTATATCATACAGCACTTTAGCCTGGGCGCTATTGGTTTGAAAAAAGCTTTTAGGGCCAACCTTAAATTTATACTTGCCCAACTGTTCTATAATGTGGTCCTTACCTTTAAAAACCCGGGGCTGCAAGTCGTAGATAGTATCGTTCTTTTTAGGATTATGCACGTACTGCAGCGAGGTTATCTGCGGAAAATTGTCGCTCAGATGCGTAAGCAGCGCGTTTATCTTCTCCTCATCATTTTCGAAAAAAGAAATCAGCACCAGTATTTCACCAATACTGCTTGTGCGCACCAGCATGTTGCGCAACAAACCAAACTGTTTACCCAGGTTAAAAAAGCTGTACCCGTTTTTCAAGGCAAAATCTCTAACTGCCAGCCTCAGTTGGTTAGAAGGGTCGGCCTGCAACCAGCAATGTTCTACATCAATTACTCCCAAAAAATTCTCCGGAACATGAAACCCCACCCCGTTGCGGTGTTCGTACGTTTGGCCGCTCGCCACTTCCTCATCGGTTAGCCAACGGCGGTCGGTAAAAGCAAATTCCAGTTTGTTGCGGTAGTAGTAATTATCGGCACAGCCCACTACTTCAGGTATCGGCGGAAACTCAACATTGCCGATGCGTTCAAAGGCATCGCCCACTATCTGGCGCTTGTATTTTAATTGCTCGGCATAAGCAGCGTGCTGCCACTTACAACCACCGCAAACGGTAAAATGCGCACAGGCAGGCTTAACCCGTTGGGCCGAAGGCTGCTTTAAAGCGGCAATTTTAGCCTCGTAATACTTCTTTTTATCGCGGTTTACCTGCGCATCTACAAGGTCACCGGGCATAGCAAACTGGGTAAAGGCCACTTTGCCATCTACCTTGCCAATGCCACGGCCATCGCTGCTCATGCCCGTAATTTCCAGATTTTCTAAAAGAGGTCTTTTCTTATCGCCCACCTGCTATTGTTTGCCGCGAAGATGCAACTTTCTGACACAACCGCCCGGCGGGGGCTTTTGCGGTCAATTAATGGGTTTTCAATTAACATCTACCGATGGTTTAGGGCCATTTATGTCCCTTTGCCGCCTGTTAAAAAAAACTAACTTCGCCCCGCTTTAAAAAGCACTTTAAATATTTGCGCTCTTCTTAAAAACCCAACAACCTTATGAGCAGGATTTTAACCGTTTTTCTTTTCTTGTTTTTAGCTGCATTTTGCTTTGCGCAAAACCCGATGGCCAACCAAACACTTTTTACAGTTAACGGCGACAAGGTAACGGTAGGTGAGTTTGAATACGTCTACAACAAAAACAACATTAACAACCAGGCCGACTATAGCGAAAAAAGCCTGCGCGACTATCTTAACCTTTATGAGAACTTCCGCCTTAAGGTTAAAGAGGCTGAAGCTTTAAAAATTGATACCATTACCAGCCTTAAAACCGAGTTAGAGGGCTACCGCAAGCAACTGGCCAAAAGCTACCTTACCGACCGCGAAATTTCGGACAAACTGATACAGGAAGCCTATGACCGCAGCAAGCAGGAAGTTAATGCCAGCCACATATTGGTACGCCTTGATGAAAACGCCAACCCGGCGGATACTGCTGCAGCCTGGAAAAAAATAATGGCCCTTAAAAAGCGCCTCGATAAAGGTGAATCTTTTGAAAAAGTAGCCCGCGAGAACTCAGAGGACCCCTCTGCTAAAACCAATGATGGCAACATCGGCTGGTTTACGGTGTTCGGCACCATTTACCCCTTTGAGAATGCCGCTTATACCCTGAAGCCCGGAGAAGTGGGCGGTCCTATCCGTACCGAATTTGGCTACCACTTAGTGCGCGTTAACCAGGTTCGCCCTGCACGCGGTCAAATACACGTAGAGCATATCCTGCTTCGTTTTCCTGAAAAAGCCACCCAGCAGCAGGAAGACAGCATCAGGAAAAAAATAGATGCCGTTTATGCAGAAATAACATCGGGCAAACTGAATTTTGAAGACGCTGCCCGCCAGTATTCTGAAGACAAAGCTACGCGCGTAAAGGGTGGCGAACTGCAATGGTTCGGCTCAGGCACCCAGGTGCGCATGATACCTGAATTTGAAGATGCCGCTTTCTCCCTGGCTAAAGATGGTGACATCAGCAAGCCTATCCGTACCCAGTTTGGCTGGCATATTATAAAACGCTTAGAAGTTCGCTCAATTCAGCCTTTCAGCGAGATTAAAGGCGATATCAAGAAAAAAGTAGAAAGAGACAGCCGCAGCCAGGTAGCCAAAAACGTATTGGTTGACCGTATTAAGAAGGACAATGGCTTTGTGCAGTTTCCGGATGTTAAAGCTGAATTTGCCAAACATGTAGACAGCACCCTGCAAAAAGGCAATTGGAAATCAGACTCGGTTTTAGTGAACAACAAAGTAATGTTTGTATTAGCCGGTAAAAACTACACCAGTGCCGACTTTGCTGAATACATTGAGAAAACCGCCAAGAAGCGTACCGATAAAAATGCAGCAGCCTTATTGAACGAATACTACGAAACATGGGTTAACGCCAAGTGCCTGGAGTATGAAGAAAGCCAACTGGAGGTAAAAAAGCCTGACTTTAAAAACCTGATGAAGGAATACCGCGATGGCATTTTGCTGTTTGAGCTAATGGACAAGCAGGTTTGGACCAAGGCGGTAAAAGACAGCACCGGCCTTGAAGCATACCGTGCTAAAAACCAGCAGAAGTATATGTGGGGCGATCGCGCTGATGCTGTAATATTTAATGCTACCGACGCAAAGATTGCTGAGTCCGCTAAAAAACTGGCGCAAAAAGGTAAAACACCAGAAGAAATAAAGGCTAAACTGAATAAAGCAAACAGTAAAAGCAAGGTTAGCACTATTGAGGGTAAGTACGAGAAAGGTGCTTACGAAGTGGTTGATAAAGCCGGATGGCAAGCAGGCATTACCCCTGTTGCCAAACTTAACGACAGCAGCTTCCAGTTTGTATGGATCAGAAAAATTGTTGGCCCTGAACCAAAGAGCCTGAAAGAAGCCAAAGGCTACATCGTTTCCGACTACCAGGAATACCTGGAGAAAACGTGGTTGGCCGATCTTAGAAATAAATATCCTATTTCAGTAGATGAGAATGTTTTCAAATCGCTGATTAAGAAATAAACCCGGTAGGGGAAAAACATTTAAATTCGGGGAAGTGCAATGTATGTTGCACTTCTTTGCTTTAATACGGAAGATTGAAATACGTAGTACCAATACTGCTTTTACTGTTTTTTGCCGGTTGCTCTTTCTTTAAAAAGAAGAAAGACCTGGATAAGGATGTTATTGCACAGGTTAATGACAACTACCTCTACGCATCGGACCTGCAGAATGTAACCAAGGGCCTGAAAGGGGAGGATAGTGTGGCTGCACTTAAAAGTTACGCGGAAACCTGGGTGCGCAAAAAACTATTGCTGGCAAAAGCCGCAGAAAACATAACGGAGGATGATGCCGGCATTACCCAAAAAATAGAGGATTACCGAGAAAGCCTGCTTTTATACGAGTACGAAAAAGCGCTGATTAACCAAAAGCTTGATACCGCCGTGCGGGAGCAGGAGTTGAATGACTGGTACGAAAAGATGAAGGACAACTTTTTGCTGGAGGATGATGTATACCAGGTGTACTACATTAAGCTTAAAAAGGATGCCCCCCAGTTAAAAGACGCGCGCCAGTGGATTACCAAACCACATGACGAGGAAGACAACCGCAAGTTGCTTGGCTATTGTAAGGAGTTTGCCATTAGCTACAGCATTGATAAGCCCATGTGGTTTACCGGCGATAACCTGCTTAAAACATTTGCGTTGAGCAACTTCGAAATGGGGCAATTGGGCAATAAGTTTAGCGAGTTTAGCCGCAGCGATGAGATTTGGTTTATTAAATCGCCGGAGATTAAGAAAAAAGGAGAACCTTCGCCGCTTGAGTTTGTGAGAGAGGAAGTGGTTAAGCTGATTATTGAAAAACGCAAAATGCAGTTGTTGGACAAAACCTACGATAAAATTTACCAGGACGGAGTGAAGTCAAAAGCATTTGAAATAAATATAAAGTGAAGAAACAGGCTGTTTTATTGTTATTGACCTTTGTGTTTGCGGCCGCTATGGCCCAAACCGAAAAAGGCCACTACCTGGTAGGTGGCGCTGCAGATATCAGCAGTGCCCGGCAGGGTAAAAACAGCAGTTTTAACCTGTCCATTTCACCCACTTTTGGGGTTTTTGTGGTTAAAGGCCTGGCAATTGGCGGCCGTTATTCTTTTGGTGTAAGCAACAACCGTACTTACGATTATAAGCAACTGAAATATGTTTCGGCAACTACTTTCAGCTCAGGTATCGGCCCCATAATAAAGTATTATCCCGGTAAAAAACAGTTAAAAGGCTTAGTAACCCTTAACGGCAGTTATACCACCAGCACTACCCTGCGCGATAAAAAGGTAACAGGCACCAACGGCTTTATCGTTGGGGGCTCCGCAGGTATTGCTTATTTCATTAACCAGCATGTATCTATCGAAAGTGCTTTTTACACCAGCGTTTCAGGCGCGGTAGACCAACTGCCCGTAACCCGTATTGGTTTCCAGGTAGGTTTTTTTGTTTTCTTAGACAAGAAAAAAAAGGAAGCCGCGTTAGAGGGTGTAACTCCATAAAAACAACGAATGACAAGTCTTAAAAACATACTTACTCTTTTATTGGTGGTAACGGCCTTAGGGGCCTTTGCCCAAAAGCGCGTTCCCGTTGATAAAGTGCTGGCTATTGTAGGCGATAATATCATCCTGCAATCGGAAGTGGAGGCCCAATACCAACAACTACTGCAGCAAAGCCAGGGGCTGGAGCAGCACGTGGATAGCAACGACCGCTGCCGTGTTTTCGAAAACCTGGTTTTGGAAAAGCTGTTCCTATCGCAAGCGCAAATTGATAGTATAGCCGTTAACCCCGATGAAGTGGAAGCTGAACTTGACCGACGCATTAAGTACTTCATTTCCATTTTCGGCAGCAAGGAGAAACTGGAGGATTACTATGGCAAAACGGTAATGGAGCTGAAGGACGATTTCCGCGATGATATAGAGAAGCAATTGGTAAGCGATAAAATGAAAGCCAAGGTTTTCAGCAACCTGAAAGTATCGCCGGCAGAGGTTAAGCAGTTTTTTGACCGTATACCAAAAGATAGCATCCCATATTTTAACAGCGAACTGGAATTGGGGCAAATTGTGATGTTCCCCAAAGTAAGCGAGGCCCAAAAGGAGCGGGCCAAAAACAAAATACAGGAAATACGGGGCGAAATACTGGCCGGTAAAGATTTTAGCCTGGCAGCCACTATATACTCAAAGGACCCCGGCAGCTATCTGGAAGGTGGCAGCCTTGGTTGGATTGAACGCGGGGAACTGGTGCCCGAGTTTGAGGCAGTGGCCTTTCGATTAAAGGAGGGTGAGCTAAGCGATGTAGTGGAAACGCTGTTTGGCTTTCACCTGATAATGGTGGATGAAAAGCGCGGCGATAAGATTAAAGTACGCCATATATTAATTAAACCGGATATACTAAACTCTGACCTGGTAGCTGTAAAAGACCGTATGGATAGCATTGTTCACCAACTGCGGGTAGATAGCCTTAGCTGGCGCGAAGCCGTTAAACAATACAGCGAAGATGAACAGAGCAAAAGCGTTGGCGGCTTAATGACCAATACCAAAACAGGCACCACTTATTTTGAAAAAGCCGATATTGATGGCACTTTAATTTTTACCATAGACCGTATGAAAGTGGGCGAGTTTTCGGATGCCTTGCCATATACCACCGGCGATAAGGCTACAGGGATGCCACAGCAGGGCTACCGTATCATTTGGCTTAAAACCGAAACCAAACCACATAAAGCCAGTTTAGAAGAAGACTACCCTAAGATACAAACAGCCGCAAAAGCTGAGAAGCAGCAAAAAACATTGGATGAATGGGTGCTGCAACACAAGGGCAAAAACTTTATCCGTATAGATGACTCGATGAAAAACAATTGTCCTTCGGTAAACAGGCTAATGGGTAACCCTTAATAAACGGGCATTGCCGTTGCTGTAAACAATAGGTGGCGCGGGTTTATTATATTTCGAACGAAAAATTGAAAACTTAAGTTGTATGTATAACTCGGATGTTGAAGCGCTTGATGCCTTTGCTGCAAAATACAAAGGATTAAAAGCAGAGGTTGCCAGGGTAATTGTTGGACAGGATGAAGTAGTAAAGAATATTCTGATATCTGTTTTTTGCGACGGGCATAGCCTGTTGATAGGCGTGCCCGGGCTTGCCAAAACGCTAATGGTGCACACCATTGCCGATGTGCTGGACCTCTCCTTTAGCCGCATACAGTTTACACCCGACTTGATGCCCAGCGATATAATCGGCTCAGAAATACTGGATGAAAACCGCCACTTCCGCTTTAACCGCGGCCCTGTGTTCAGCAACATCATTTTGGCGGATGAGATTAACCGTACGCCACCCAAAACACAATCGGCCTTGTTAGAAGCCATGCAGGAGCGCAGCGTAACCGTTAGCGGCAAGCGCCACCAGTTAGACCTACCCTTCTTTGTATTAGCCACCCAAAACCCTATTGAGCAGGAAGGTACCTACCCGCTGCCCGAAGCGCAGTTAGACCGTTTTATGTTTAGCATAAACCTGGATTACCCCAGCTATGAGGAAGAAATTAATGTGGTAAAAAGCACCACGGCTGCCAAAAAAGTAGCCCTCGATAAAAAAATGGCCGCTACTGAAATACTCTATTTTCAGCAGTTAATACGCCGCATACCTATTGCCGATAATGTGCTTGAATACGCCGTTAAGCTGGTAAACAGCACTCGCCCTAACCGTAACGGTTCGCAGGCTATGGTAAATAACTACATCAGTTGGGGGGCAGGCCCACGCGCCAGCCAGTATTTGGTATTAGGCGCTAAATGCCATGCTGCCATCAACGGCAAGTACAGCCCTGATATTGATGATGTAAAAGCCGTAGCGCACCCTATTCTTCGCCACCGCGTATTTAAAAACTATAAGGCGGAGGCTGAGGGCTTAAGCATCGATAAAATCATCAGCGACCTATTGTAGGCCGCCCTTATCAACGCTCTTCTACCTCATTTGCCAGCAACAACTGCAGTATGTCATCCGTCCATGCCATTTGGTTGTGCTTAAATCCTTTATAAAAGCCTTCCCACTCAATGCTGCCGGCCCATTCCATTAGCAGGGTATCAGCATCAAAGTTTACCTCTTTAATACAAAACGACCACCCATCCTGTTCAAAAGGGGCTTGGGCTTTTACGGTAACTGAGCGGTTGTTAAAAGGGTCGTTCACAATACGGTCAACATGTTTCCACTCCAGCGTTTCCAGTTGTTTGCGGCAGTAGGTTAACAAGGCATTGCGTTGGGTGGTTTCCGTACACCACGGAAAGCAGCCCGGTAAAAAAACAATCTTCATAGCGCGGGTTAAATAAACGGGCCGCTGCGCATTGTATTTGCGCTGTAATTCATAAATAACCAACTTTCCGCACCGCCAAAATGATGGCCAAACTTGACGGAGGAGGGTGTACAATTAAAATTCCTAACATTTTAACGTTTAGCTGATAGATGCCGTTTAAACGCTTAAATTTGCGGTCCTTGTATGAGTGATTCTATCAAACATGAGTGCGGTATAGCCCTCATCCGATTGCTGAAGCCCCTCGATTACTATGTAGAAAAATACCGAACCGTAGCCTACGGCCTTAACAAGTTGTACCTGCTTATGGAAAAGCAGCACAACCGTGGTCAGGATGGCGCCGGCGCTGCTGTTATTAAGCTTGACCCACACCCCGGTAGCCACTTTATAAACCGTGCCCGCAGTATACAAAACCAGCCCATTGTTGATGTGTTTGCGCAGATATTCGGCAGCTTTCCAAAAGACAGAAAACCGCTTGAAAATGTGCAGGCCGAGGCCGACTGGCACAAGCGCTACAACCCTTTTATAGGTGAATTACTGTTAGGCCACCTTCGTTACGGCACTTATGGCCGCAATACCGATAGTTTTTGCCACCCGTTTATACGCGAAAACAACTGGATGACGCGTAACCTGGTGCTGGCCGGCAACTTTAACATGACTAATGTTGACGACCAGTTTAACCTGTTAATTGAACTGGGCCAGCACCCTATTGAGCGTAGCGATACCATTACAGTAATGGAAAAGATAGGCCACTTTTTGGATGATGAGGTACAGAAGATTTTTGACCGTTACAAGGACCAGAAATACAGCAATAAGGAGATTACCGATTTTATAGTTAAAGAACTGAGCGTACGCCGCATACTTAGCCGTAGTGCTAAAGATTTTGACGGCGGCTATGCTATGGCAGGTATGTTTGGCCATGGCGATGCTTTTGTAATGCGCGACCCTAATGGTATACGCCCCGCCTATTATTACTATGATGATGAAGTGGTAGTAGTAGCCAGCGAAAGGCCTGCTATACAAACCACCTTTAACGTGCCTTTTGAAAAAATTGAGGAGGTAAAGCCTGGTCACGCCCTGGTAATTAAAAAGGATGGGCGCGTTAAGCATGACTTAATACGCGACCCCGGCGAAAAGAAGAGCTGCAGTTTCGAGCGAATATATTTTAGCCGGGGCACCGATAAGGAGATTTACGAGGAACGTAAAAAACTGGGTTACTATTTAACAGAAGCAGTGCTTAAGTCGGTTAACTATGACTTTGAGAACACGGTTTTCAGCTTTATCCCAAATACGGCTGAGGTAGCCTTTTACGGCCTGATGAAGGGCCTTGAAGACTACCTGAACGAATACAAAAAACAACAAATACTTAGCACTACCCGCCTTAGCGATGAGGAGGTGCGCCGCATACTAAACCTGCGCGTGCGTATGGAGAAGATTGCGGTTAAAGATGTTAAAGCCCGTACCTTTATTACTGATGACAGTAGCCGCGACGAAATGGTAAGCCACGTATATGATGTTACCTATGGATCAGTAAGACCGGGAGTTGACTCCTTAGTGGTGTTGGACGACTCCATAGTTAGGGGCACTACCCTTCAAAAGAGTATACTCAGCAACCTGGACCGGCTTAGCCCTAAAAAGATTGTAGTAGTATCCTCCGCTCCACAAATCCGCTTTCCGGATTGTTATGGTATTGATATGAGCCGCATGTATGACTTTGTGGCTTTCAGGGCATTAGTTGATTTACTGAAGGACCGTGGCTTAAGCCCCAAACTTCAGGAGGTTTATGAAAAATGCAAGGAGGACGAAAACAAACCTCTGCCTGAAATAAAAAACCACGTTAAAGAGCTTTATAAGCTGTTTACCCCCGAAGAAATTTCTGAAAAAATTTCTGAAATCGTTAGGCCCAAACACATATTTGCAGATGTACAGATTATTTATCAAACCATTGAAAATCTGCATATTGCATGTCCTCAAAACCTTGGCGACTGGTATTTTACGGGCAATTACCCCACCCCCGGGGGCAACCGGGTAGCAAACCGCGCTTTTACCAATTATATTGAGGGTAAGAATTACCGCGCCTATTGAGGGTCAAGGAAGTAGATTTCATAATGTCCTGATTTTTTTTCGCTTTTAATAATTTTTCTTTAATTTGCTCACCCCGTTTAAGGCTATGAACGGGAGACATTGGGTTTATTATAATAAGCTTGTAAAAACGTTTGGCTATGAGAATCTTTACAAAGCTTGGGTTATTGGCGCTTTTGCTGTGTCTATCAGCAAGCATCTTTGCCCAGGAAACCACCGGTAACGAATCCGGCAAGGGGAAGAAAAAGAACAAGAAAACTACTACCGAAAATACTGCCGGCGAAAACTCCGGAGATGGTAAAACGTTAACCGGGGCTACAGGTTCAACAGGCTCTACTGATGGCGATAAGCCGGCGGGCAGCAGCGGGGATGGCAAAATTAAAGACAGCCAGAACCAAATGCAGTTCATGAAGCCCGATGTGGAAGCCAGCAAGTATAACTTCTATCGCCGTAAGGAAATTTCTACCCCTTTGATGATGAGCTATGATCAGGATTCTATGCCTTTTCAGCGCGGTAAAAAACGCCAAAAGCAACAGCAGGCTTATCTCAATAATCAATATTATTTCCCGGCGCGCCCTAAGGACCAATGGGAGCTTGGTGTTAACGGTGGTGCAGCCTACATTATAGGCGACGTATCACCGCATATTACCGGCACAGGCGTTTTGCAAAACATTGGCGGCGGCTTTACTATCCGTAAATCATTCGGTTATGTGGCCTCTCTTCGTTTTGGTTACAACTTTATGATGTCCACCGGCCGTAACTGGGAACCTGACGCCAACCTGCAGTTTAACCCTGCTTTAACCGGCAAATACAATCCAAACGTTAACTATTGGAATAACCCAAGCCTACTGGCGCCCAATACCAGCGATAATTTGAACATGAACAAGATGTTCTTCTATAACTTCCGCACTTATATGCACGAAGCGCACTTTGCTGTGGTAGCCAACTTTGGTAATGTGCGTTTCCATCGCGAAAGGAACTTCCTGAATTTTTATGTGCTTGGCGGCGTTAGTGCCATGATGTTTACCACTTACATGGATGCCCTGGATGCCAACGATAACGTATATGATTTTTCGCATGTACATGCCCTGTACTACTACCCTAACGGTGGTTACCCTGTAGACGAGCGTGTAGACAAGCGCAAAGAAGCCCTTAGCAGACTTAAAGGCATATTAGATGGTAAATACGAAAGCCATGCAGAACATGAGAATAACGCTATAGGCTACAAAAACTGGCAGCTGTTACCCGGTGTTACCATCGGCGGCGGTTTACAGTTTCACCTTTCTAAATGGGTAACTTTAGGCCTTGAGGAGCGTGTAATATTTACCGGTAGCGACCTTTTAGACGGCTATCGCTGGAGCCAGGATGAACACAACGGCTTTACCCCTAATAACGATGCAGTATCTTACAGTTCACTAAACATCTTAATAAACCTGGGTAAGAAGAAGACTGAACCACTTTACTGGCTTAACCCAATGCAACACATTTATAAAAAGCTTGGCGATACTGATCCTAAGAAAGTGGCTGACGATATCCTTAAAGATGATGACGATGATGGTGTAATCAATGCTCTGGATAAAGAGCCTAACACTAAGAAGGACTGCCCTGTTAACACTCACGGTGTTGCACTGGATAGCGATAAGGATGGTATTATTGATTGCGACGACAAAGAACCTTTCAGCGCTCCGGGTTACCCTGTTGATAGCTTTGGCGTGGCTATTATACCGCCAAATCCATGTTGCGATACCACAGGTTATGGCAGCGATGGCACCGATGGTAACGGTACAGAACTTGGCCCTGATGGCAAGCCTATCAACGGCGGCCCTGGTGGTCCGGGAAATGGTAAAGGCCGCAAAGGCAGCAGCGGTTACGATTGCAGCAAAATTGAACTACCGGGTATGGTATTCGATGATGACAAGTATTATCTGGACCCTCAATACTACGGCAACCTGCACACTATTGCTGAGCGCATGCAAATGTGCCCTGATATGAAACTGGTTGTAACCGGCTTTGATGAAAGTAAGAACGACCAGAAATACAACGAACAGTTAGCATGGAACCGTGCCAATGCAGCAGTTGATTACCTGGTTGAGAAATACGGCATTAGCCGCGACCGCTTTATAATTAAATACCAGGGCGGTAAAAAGGCTTCTACCGGAACACCTTTCGAAAGAAAGATGAAGAATAAAGTAGAGTTCCGCTACGCTAACGAAGGCGAAAGCGGCGACAGCAACCCACCTGCACCACACCCTGGTTTAAAAGCAGGCTCTAACAAATAGTATTCATAGCCCACATAGCCATAATGACAAAACCGCCTCCATTTGGGGGCGGTTTTTATTTGAATAACTGCCAACAGCTCATTGGTATAGCGTTTTTTGTTTGAGTGCTGTAGTTGGCATTAAATGCTCCACATCTGAGGCCACCGGCCGAAAACTCGCACGCCTGTTCAGCATGCAACTATGCGCCGTAAACAGGCTTTAGTTATCAAGGACTATAAGGTGCTGAACCTATTGTTCAAAGCCCAAGCGCGTCTTTAGCTTATCACTCAACTGCGGCAGGTTGCGGCGCTCAATCAGGAAAGACGTAAGCTCAGCAAATTCAGCAAAGATGTAATGCTTATTCAAAGCACCTGTCAGGTAATCTTTACCGGTGCTTCCGCCTGTGCCGGTACGGCTTCCTATCATGCGGTGTACCATGTGAATATGGCGATAGCGCCAGGTACTTATATTCTCATCTAACTCCATTAAGTTGTTAATGAGGTTAAACGGTAATTGCAACAGCGGATAATCGCGGTAAAGCATAATAAACAAAGCGGCTCGCCTTGCTTTAGGACTCAGGCTTTGGCCGGGCTTCTTTTCATTACCTACAACCATCTCCTCAAAGCGATTGTAGTTGGCCTTTTCAGCCGGCTGCAGGCTGTTATTATATTGTTCCAGGTATTTCTTCCAAAACTCGTGTAATGAGTTTCCATCCCAACCGGGCCAAAAACTTTTATCGTCAAAAAAAGGCATACGCTCCAGCCACTCGTTAACAAGGTCTATCAGCGGCTTTTTCTTTTCTACGGAGCGTATTGTTTCAACATCCTCGGGTTTAAGTTGAGAAATGTAATACTCCTGCATGTGGCGGTTTTCCATACGCAGCCCCAGTAAACCCTCCAGCAGTTTAAACTGTATGCTTTGAAAACCGGAAGCCGGGCGAAGCATGTTACGGAAGTCCAGAAAATCCAATGGGGTCATGGTTTCCAGAATATCAATTTTACCGATAAGCGTGTGAAAAATAACATTGACCCTTTTAAGGCGGTGGTTCACAACAAACAAATCGGGCGAGCTATCCTTAATGTCCGGCTGGCCCATAATATCCAGCACAGTGCCTACTTCGTAAAGTACCTGCTTAAACCAAAGCTCGTAGGATTGGTGAATGATGATAAACAGCATTTCATCGTGCGCATGCGCACGATCAGTTCTATCACTTTCCAGTTGCTGTGCATTCAGGATTTTATCAAGCTGCAGGTATTCGCTGTAATAAACGCCGTCTTTCATTTCATCTTCGTTTTACACCTCAAAGATGAAAACTTATTGCATTAAGGCCGAAGGAATGTGCGGTGAGATTTATCAGGGCTACTCCACCTTGCTCAACCTAATTGTTGCGCCGTTGCGCGGACATTTGCGTGGTTGCCTGTTGCGGTTGTCGCATTCATAACAACTAAACTCCGTGGCAGATACGCGTATGTGAAAGAAAACAGCATCCCTTCCCGGTTTTGTTTTTTTTGAAAATGGTGCAGTTAACTCAAAATGTCCTGCACTATCACTAACACAGTAAATAGCAAAACTGCGGGAGGATTGTGAAGGGGAAAATGCGCCCCAGGCATTGGTGCCTGTAATAATAGCGTCGGCTACAGGGAGGCCTGCAGCATCTTTTACATATCCGCTATACGTAAAGTAACGTTTCTTCGGCTGCCCGAAGGGTGTATTATAATCGGTAGGCGTTGGTGCACTTGCCGTAGCCTGTTTAACGCTTCCCTCGCCAAAAACATTCCAGGGAGTTTTAGCAAAAGGCTTTATTGCTTTTGCATCGTAAACAAACTTTCCCTTTTGCCAACGGGCATCAGCAACCTTCAATATACCTTCATGGTTACCGAAGGAAACCTGCGCCGCATCGTAGCCTTCAAGATTAATAGCGGTATTAACATCCATATAACCCCAATAGCCAAAACCGCTGCCGCCGTAGTTTAAAATAGCTTGTTGTATATCCAGTATGTGCCGCGCATGTTCCTGGTAACTGCCCCACACAAATGGCATTTCGCTCAGGTTTTTCCCTTTTTGCTGCTGCGTAAAGCCGGGGGCTGTGGCATTTGTATCCTGCCCAATTATATCGGCCCCTTCTTCTGTCCATGAACTGCCGGCCGTTTCGCTTATAATCCATGGCAGGCGGCAGTTCTTGTTTATCCAATACAGCTGCATGCTAAAGCGTTGCATGGCTGTGGCTTTGTTTGCAGACTCCCATTTGCCAAGAAGAAAAGCAGGATAGATATGGAAGCTATGGAAGTCCAGCTTAAGGATGACCGGGTCGTAAGTCATTACATCCTGTATATCCCAATTGCTCATGGTTATAAGATGGTTCGGGTCTGCCATTTTCAGGCTGTCGTACCATAAAGCACTAAACTGCTTTATCTCCGCCTTGTTCGAGGCCGTAAAAGGCCCCCAGGTTCCCCAGGTTCCGAAAACAGGCTCGTTATACAGATCGTAGGCCAATAACGCCGGATGTTTATTTAAATATTTTCCTAATGCATGCAAATAGGAGGCATAACCCTTAGCCTGCTGCAAACGGTAGTAATAAGAGGAGTCTTTATTAAAGGCAATAGTGCCTGAAACGGTGTTACCGCCGGATAAGAGAATGACGTTTAGCCCTTGTGCCGATGCTATGTCTAACAACTCTTTAATTTTTGGGAAAAGCACCTCCTGCAAATTTCTATCCGTACTATAGGGTTGATGGAAGATAAGTGGCTTACCCCACCAGTTCCATTGAGGGCCGCTGTGCGGCTGGCAAATGGCCCTGCCACCATCGGTACCGCCTGCCTTCCATTCGCCATTTTCTACATGGCCGTAATAATCATGCCCGTTAAAATTTAGCCATAGCACCCGTACGGTGTTAAAGCCCATTGATTTCATCAAGGCAAAATCAGCAGCAATCATATCCTTGCCCCTGCCAAAATCAAATTCATAAACACCGGAAGTGCCATAGTTGTAATTTGGGGCCAGGTCAATGTCATTTATCGGGGCCGGTACATCGCCATGCGCACATTGGTTACAGCTGAGGGTAGCTTCGTAATTGCATATCATAGGGTAAAAAGGCCGGCCGGCCTGATTATAGAATTGGTTACCCTTTAAGGAAACATACTGCGCATTCGCAAGCACAATAACTAAAACCAAAGCCAACAGCAAAGCAATACGCCTGTTCATTATTTAAATATACGGTGCCTTAAAATATAAAACGTGCCCACCTGCAGGTGTAGCACGTTTTAAAAATCTACAGTTAAGCGCTATTCCTTTACAAAACGGGTTTCGCCCGTGCCTTTGGCAGTTACCACTTTAATAAAATAGGTGCCACTGCTTAATCCTTCCAGATTTACGGTTGGCGAAGCCGCCGTATTATTGGCGCTAAATACTTCTTTGCCGTTAATATCTAACACCTGTAGCTGTTTAATTGCTTCGCTGCATTGTAAGCGCACTTGTCCTTTGGAGGGATTAGGGTAAACGGTAAGTTGCACCTTGCTAATTCGGGGCTGCTTTACACTATTGACAGGACCGGTTGCCAAATACGCTACGTGGTTAAGGGAATCACCCCCTCCCATTCCGGAGAGATTAAACACAAACTGACCGCCAAAGTAAAGCTGGTTACCGGCTAAGGCCAAGGCCTTTACAGGAGCATCTGGCAGTGCTAAGGGATCAAATGTGCTATACACGGTTGTATCGGGCGCAAAAATCTGCTTTCTGTAAGCCATAAGGTTGGCACCATAATACATCATTCCCCCACAGCTAAAATCGCCGGCTGCATATAGGGTAGAATCAACAGATACAAGTTTACTAATGGCGTTACCTGAGAAATAATTGTTTATCGTATTAAGTCCCGGCTTAATATCTACCTGCCAATCATTGCCATCAAAAAAAGCCAAAGCGCATGAGTCGCCGTTCCATGCCACATCACAGGCGGCATAAAGTTTACCTAAGTGTATTTCAAAATCGTTAACCGGCGTAGGAGTGCCGAAGCCCATTATAACGAGTTGGGTGCCATCGTAACCTATAGCATGCTGGCGGGGGGCACCCGTAGCAATATCAAAATTGCCGCCAATAACCAGCATGTTATTGTATACCTCCAGCGCCCTAACGCTGCCGGTAATGATACCCGCATTTATTGTTTGCCAGTTGCTGCCTGTCCATTTTGCTACGTTCCCGGTAAAATCTCCGCCTGCATATAAATCGCCGTTAAAAAAAGCAAGCGCACGAACGGTGCTATCCAGGGCACCCAACGCCTGCCACTGGCCGGTACCAATATCAAAAACAGCAACATGAGGCGCTGATATTCCGCCGGCTGTGGTAAACTCTCCGGCAGCATATACCATGTTGTTGTTTATCACTATAGCGTTAACAGGTCCATTAGTACCGGCCCCAAGAGGCACCCATCCAAAACTGGAGATGCCGCTAATCCATACGGCAATGTTGTTGCAATATGGGCCTGAGGCGGCCTGCGAAAAGGTTCCTCCAGCATATACATTTTGGGTGGCCGGGTCAATAGCAATAGTATTTACAGCACCGTTTAAACCTCCACCCATAGATTCGGCATTGGAGAAGGCCGGGTAAGACGGCTGTATCCATGCCAGTTCCTGCAGCGTAAGGCCGTTTTCATCTGCCCACTCCTTTACACCGGCAACTTTTATATCGTGCACGTAGGCAAACTTTTGTTCCCCATCAATTTTACGTGCAAGGTTTTCGGCACCACTTTGCTGCATCAGGTAACCCACTGCGCAGTGATTGCCGGTACGATCAATAAACACAGGCGTTTTATAGCTTACGTAATTATTTACCGGAAAAGGCCTGGCATGCCAATAACCGTTTAACTCAACAAGCAAACGTTTACGGTTAGCTTGTTGAATGGCGGTTAAGTTACTTACATCGCGCTTACTCAGCACGCTTTCTACCAGCATCAGGTGGGTAGCAATCCAATCGTTAAAACTATGGGCGTTGCTTATAGTAGTATTGGCCATTAAATCCCTTGTCTCGGGTTGCTTTTGCCATTCAACATTTACCTGCATCAACTTGTTCATTAACACCTCGCCACTGGTGTTTTCCGCGTTTATTAATTGGGCCGACAACAGGGATATAGAGAGCGCCAGTAAGGCAATTTTGCGCATACACTTGGTTTTAGAGTTACTAAAGTTAAACTAAAAACGAATGAGCTTCCCAAAGCGTTGCCTGCTTCTATAAAAACTCCGGCACCTCTTTTCCATCGGCATCAAAAGCACGTATAGCGAAGGATTCCCGCAGATTTTGCAGATAAGCAGCCCTGCTAAGCTCCCAAATCATAGTATTACGGGCATTGCCTTCATTGTCCTTAGCGTTACCAATAAGTATTTCACGAAGTAAATAGCCGCACTTTGCGGGCACACGCGCACTGGCCATGTTCCGTTCATCGCAATGTATTTCAAGCCGGTCAATGCCTTCTATTTCAAAGGCTACTTTTGTTAGGGCCCTTACATTTTCAGTAATCAGGCCTTTGTTGATGTAGTCTTTATGAAGCCAGTAGCCAATTTCCAGCGCATTTCCTTCTAAACGGGCATGTAAACCAGTGCCGCCCAACAACCTTGTTTCCTCCTTGTTGAAGATACCCATCGTAAAGTCTTCTCCGGTGGTATATTTATGAATGAATGCAGTAATACGATCAGCCTTAGCCTGCACGGTTTCGGGCTCAAATTTTATCCAGGGCATCCACGGGGCCAGGTGCTCCAGATTTTCGTCAACGCTCTTCTTCAACAATGGTGCATCCTCCGGTTTATAGCAGCGAATAACCAGGCGTTCAGTTTCTATACGGTATGTTTTGAGAAGACGCATAAAGACTAATATAAATCCCCAACGGCGATTACCTCTGCTTTAGTAGCAATAATCTTTCTCGTCTCCCTAAAAGCAGGGAGACAATTTTTGGCGGTTTATCCCCTTAAATGGTAAGCTTTGGGTTTAGTAAAGGCCCGTAACCCAATATGTGAGAGCGTGGCGCCAAAACCGGAATGCTTACGCCCACTCCAAGGTAGAGCCGCACTTACACGGTCGCAGCAGTTCCAATAGGTGGTGCCGGTGTTTACCTGCGCCAATATTTTGTTAGCACGCTCCTGGGTGGCGCTGTAAACACCGGCGGTTAAACCATAGGCAGTATCGTTCATCAACGTTGTAGCTTCAGCGTCATCCTTCACTTTCATAATGCCGATTACAGGGCCAAAACTTTCTTCGCGCATTACTTCCATGTCATGATTTACGTTGGTAAGCACTGTAGGCTCATAGAAATAGCCCTTGCCGTCCAAACGCTTGCCGCCAGTTTCAATTTTAGCGCCTTTGGCCACAGCATCTTTAACCTGCGCATCCACCACTTCCAACTGAGGCTTGCGCGTAAGCGCACCAATATAAACGCCTTCTACATTTGGCTGGCCGGTTTTGTAGGTCTTTACCTCTTTTACAAACTCCTCTACATACTTATCGTAAATCTTTTGGTGCACATATATACGCTCTACACTGCAGCAGCTTTGGCCGTTGTTGTAGAAAGCGCCGTCTGCCGTTCCCGCAGCAACGGAAGCAATGTCCGCAATATCATCAGCAATATACAAAGGGTCTTTACCTCCAAGCTCTAATTGACAAGGCACCATTTTAGGGGCCACCTGCTCATATATGTATTGGCCGGTTTTATAGCTACCTGTAAAATAGTAGCCATCCAAAGGCATTTCTAAAAGGGCTTTACCAACCTCGCCTGCACCAATGGCAATTTGAAAAGCATCATCAGGTACGCCGGCTTGTTTTAAATAGCGTTCAATTTCTAAACCGGTGAGTGTGGCAAACTCCGACGGCTTATACATAACGGCATTACCTGCTAAAAGTGCCGGAACAAAAACATTGGTACCTACCAGATATGGGTAGTTCCACGCGCTGATGTTGCAAATAACGCCCAGCGGTTCGTACACTATTTTTTCTTTCATGCCTTCCTGCACACTCATTACTTCCTCGCTTAAATATTTCTCAGCGTTTTCAGTCAGCCACTTTATTCTTGCCCGCGCACCGTTCACTTCATTGCGCGATTGCTGCATAGGCTTACCCACTTCCGAGGTCAACACCCGGGCGCACTCTTCAATGTTTTCATGTAACAGGTCGGCAAATTTTTGCAGAATGGCTATACGCTCTTTCAAAGGCACAGCGCTCCACTTTTTCTGGCCTTCAGTCAGCTTGTTTAGTTTCTGCTGCAGGCTATCCTTGCTGTCTTCTTTAAGGTCCGCAATTACTTCTTCGGTGGCAGGGTTAACTACTTTCATGGTATTTGAATTGGGCTGCAAGTTTAGGGTATTGGCAGGAAGCGGCAAAGAGTAAAGTTGCATCATGCTGATCTTGATTCAGCATCTCTTGCAAACACAGGTTTCGGCTTTCACCGGAAACGTGGAATTTCTACTTCTCCGCCTGCTTTCTAACCTCTTCTAAAAAGCGCTCGCGGATGTTTTTAGAGAGGGGGTTGGTTTCTTTATCGGTCATGCGCTCAGGGTGCCATTGCACAGCCAACAGAAATGGCTTGTCGCTTTTGTCTCTCCATTCAGCCCCCTCAATTACAAAATCAGGAGAGTAGGCATTAACCATCAACTCTTCAGCCACTACGCTTACCCCCTGGTGGTGGGCGCTATTGATGTTGCCCTTAGTGCCTCCGGCTATTTGCGAGAGCAGGCTGTCTTTTACAATATCTACCTCGTGCTGGCCATCGGCATCGTTATGGCGGCGGTGGTCTTTATTGCCGCCTTCTTCAAGGTCCTGCATTAGTTGGCCGCCAAGGGCCACATTTACTAATTGCAAACCGCGGCAAATGGCCAGCACAGGGTGGTTAAAATTTAGCGCTGTTTCAAATACATGCATTTCAAACTCATCGCGCTGCTTGTTAAATTCGGCAGGCCCGTTGGGGTAGGCAGTCCGTTCATTCTCGTAAAATTGAGGATGCACATCTACGCCACCGCTTAGCACAATACCATCGCAATCTTCAATCTCTTCCCAGGCATCTTCAAGGCTGTGCTTTTCCCAATGTAACTCCACTATTTCAATGTTATCATCATTGCCCTTTAGCCACACGGGGTAATTCTCGTGCCGCGCTTCGGTAACGGTAAGTCCTATACGTAGTTTTTTAGCCATATTAATACAATCACCACAAAGGCACTAAGAATATAAGTTGAATACAAATGCTGCTAATCCTTTCTGACAAATCTCTTTATTCCATCCTTTATAAGTGTTACATTAAAATTAATCAAGTAACCCAGATTATGCCCTGTAAGTTTAAGATGACTTAAAATTTGTGCCTGCCATACCGGGTTTATTTCTAAAACTGCTTTTGTTTCAATTATAATGCAGTTTTCTGCCATCATATCTACACGCAATCCATCTTCAAAAGAAATGCCATCGTAAATGATAGGAATATTCACTTGGCGTGACACGTTTAACCCCAATTTGGTTAGTTCGTGGGCCAGGCAAATTTCATATACCCGCTCAAGTAATCCGGGACCAAGAGCTTTATGGACCTGAAATGCAGAGTGAACAATCATTTTACCAATTTCCTCTTCTCTATCAGTAGGCTTCGCCATTTGTATTCTTTGTATTTAACCTTCTGATCTTGGAGCCTTAGTGGTAAAAATTTTATTAAAAACTATAACGCCTCGCTGTAAAGTTTGCGGAAATCGGCCCTGCTTACCGGCTTAGGGTTGTTAGGGTGCGCAAAGTCGGCAAAGGCTAAATCAGCCAGGGTTTCCAGGTGTTCTTCCTTAACGCCTATCTCGCGCAATTTGTGAGGGATGTTTACACGGGTGTTAAGGTCAAACAAATACTTCACTACAGCCTCACCGGTTTGGTTAGGTAAATCTAACGTTTGCGCCATGCGCTTAAAGCGGTCTTCAAAACCGGCAATGTTATACTGCATGCCGTAAGGAATATTTACCGCATTGGCCAACCCGTGGTGGGTATCTAATAAACTACTTAATGGATGCGCCAATGAATGCACCACGCCTAAGCCTTTTTGAAAGGCAATGGCGCCCATCATACTGGCCAAAAGCATTTGCGAACGCGATTCAAGGTCTGGCTTGTTAGTAGCCTTTTCCAATGATTGAGAGATAAGACGAATACCCTCTAAAGCAATACCATCGCAAATAGGGTGATAGTTTTTCGCCAAAAATGCTTCCATGTTGTGCGTTAAAGCATCCATACCTGTAGCCGCTGTAATAAAGGCCGGCAATTCCATAGTTAACATAGGGTCTGCAAAAACAACCTTCGCCAACAGTTTAGGCGAGAAGAGAATCTTCTTCTGGTGTGTTTCATCATCCGCTATAATTGCACTGCGGCCCACTTCGCTACCCGTACCACTGGTAGTTGGTATAGTTACAAAATGCGGCACATCGTTAGTTACATACACATCGCCACCAATAAGGTCGTCATACTTAAACAGGTCTTCGCGGTGGTTTACGCGTAATACCATGGCACGGGCCACGTCCAGTGCAGCGCCTCCGCCAACGCCTACAATACAATCGCGTTTTGTGCTATCCCAAACGTCTACACCCTTATATACATCGCTCTTAACCGGGTTTTTATGAATATCGCTGAATACCTCCGCCGAAAACCCTTTTGCTTTAAGATCTTCAACAATCTTTTTGAGGAAAGGCAACTGCGCCACGTTTGGATCCGTTACTATCAGAGGGTTCTTAAGGTTGTTGCTCTTTAAATAATCAGGCAATTCGTTAACAGCGCCTGCGCCGAAACGGATAATGGTAGGAAAGTTAAATTGACGTACGGTTTCGAAAATCATGGTGTAAAATTTGAGAGCGCAAATAAAACACAATCGCCACAAAGGCACTAAGAAAATAAGATGAATAAATCAGGGTGCACTGATGGTAAGCAGGATGCGAGCAAACTCTCCTCAAGACAACCGGGGGCTACTTATTTCCGTCTTATATGTAACTTGCGCAAATATGAATAGACTTTTACTTTTTCTGTTTCTTCTGTCTTTCGCTGGTGCCAAAGCCTCACCTAAGAAAGTTTTGTTCATTGGTAACAGCTATACCTATGTAAATGATTTACCTAATCTGCTGCGTCAGTTAAGCGAGTCGCACGGCGACACCATAACGGTAGATAGCTACGCACCGGGCGGGTACACCTTTCAGCAACACAGTACTGATGCCGCAGCCCTTGCCAAAATTGCATTGGGCGGTTGGGATTATGTAATACTGCAGGAACAAAGTCAGCGTCCATCTTTCCCCCCGGGCCAGGTAGCCAGCGAGGTTTACCCTTATGCCAAAACACTGGACAGCCTGATACATGTAAGCAGCCCTTGTGCCGAAACGGTATTTTACATGACCTGGGGGCGCAAAAACGGCGATGCAAGTAATTGCGGTGGCTACCCCATACTTTGTACCTACAATGGCATGCAAAGCCGCCTGCGCGAAAGCTACCTTGAAATGACGGTAGATAACAATGCTACTGTTGCGCCCTGCGGTATGGCATGGAAACGTATACGCGAAACAGACAGCACTATTGTGCTTTATCAAGCCGATGAATCGCACCCGGAAATAGCGGGCAGTTATCTTAATGCCTGTGTGCTTTACAGCAGCATTTTTCATAAAAGCAGTTTCAACAGCGGCTTCCAATCAACCTTGCCCGACTCCATAGCCAACAAACTGCAAGCCGCCTCTGATTTTGTGGTGTTCGATAGCCTAAGCCAGTGGCAGGATGCGGGAGGTTTGGTTTATCCTGATTTCAGCTACTCACAAAGCGGAGGGCTTATCTTTTTTGACAACCAATCAATAAACGGCACCAACTTTACCTGGGCCTTTGGCGATGGTAATGGTTCTACTTCTGCTTCTACCTCGCATGCTTATGCGCAGGCGGGTACCTACCAGGTGGTTTTTACCGTTAGCAATGCCTGCCATACCGAAAGTGTTACAAAGCAGGTTGAAGTTAGCGCCGCCAATGAAATAACCGAAACAGAAACGGCGGCGGTAAAAATTTACCCCTCGGTTACAACAGGGCAACTAACTGTTGAAAGCAGCCTGGCAGAATGCAGCCTAAGTATTTATAGCGTTAACGGCAGATTGCTTTTGCAACAAACCTTAGCTAAAGGGCTAAACAGCCTCAACCTAAATGATATGGCCCCCCAAAACCTGTTTTACACTATAAAAGCAGGCGATAAAGACATTTGCTCCGGCCAATTGCAGAAGCAATAGCAAGCGAACACTAAAAGAAAACAAACGGGCGGTGAAGATTTCTCTTTCCGCCCGTTTTTTATTTATGATTTCGTTATGGTTTTAATAAGTGCGCTCAAGCACAAACCAACTAAAGGCGCGCAGGTTTAGCTTTACCATACTATCCAGCACAAGTGGGTCTAACCTGCGCCAGGCGTTTTCCAAAATGGTTTTGGCTTCCTTCTCGCTTTTTTCAATGGCATTCACCTTATCCAGCAAAGCCACAGCTTCTACTATCTTTTGTATGTTCTCTGTTTTAGAATCTACAATATCCCAAAGGCGTTTACGGTCTGCTTTGTTAAGCATGGTCATAGCCTTGGCAACGGGGTAAGTTATTTTACCGGCGGTTATATCCTCGCCTTTGGTTTTAAGATGGTCCTTAAAGCCTTTAAGGTTCAGGGTGTCATCAATTATCTGGAACGATACGCCCAATGCTTCAAAGTAATTGCCCAGGGCATCAATTTGTTCCTTTTTGCCTTCGCCTAATAAGCCGCCAATTTTAGCAAGGTAGGCTGCCGGTGCGGCAGATTTAAGGCGGTGGGTAGCTACCACACGTTTTACCAGGCTTCTTGCCACTGTATCATCCTTCAGCACTTTAGGCATCAGGTAGTTTAACCCATGTATATCCATAGCCTGGCCACTGTGCGAGGCACGCATAGCCTCAAAATACCAGTTATATATCTGCACCTTTTCCTTCCAGCCCTTATCTACACGGTAAATACAAACCTGACCCAGGAAGTAAGCGGCCGTACCGCTGTTTATTGCTTTGGCCTCGCCAAACAATATGTGCGCAGCAGGCCCGCCACGGCGCACTGTTGATTTATCCTGTACATCATCCACCATTAATGAGCCCGCATGCAACAGTTCGGGCAAGGCCAGCCAATCAATAGCTACCTGCGAATCACCCCCCACAATATCGCAACAGGCAATAGTGGCATAACTGCGCCATGATTTTCCGCCGCGGTCAGTTATGGTCCGTATTGGTTTTAAGAATGCCTCTATATAAGCTTCTTTATCCAGACCCTCTATCAGGTGCTTGTTGCCTTTGGCCGAAACCAACTCCTCAAACTTCTCCAGGCCAAATGCCAAAGGCACAATTTGCTGAACTGATTTTAAGGTAGTGCGCGAAACAGCTTTCAGAAACTCCTTCATGTTGCTGCTGTTCACAAACCCGTGACGCTCGATAAAACCGGGACCGCTTATTGCTTTGCCGGCAAGAGTGCCCGTTACGTTTACACGGCCCTCCCAAAAGGCAGGTTTAGAAATTACCGTGGCAAACTCCTGCCGCTCAAAGGCGGCTTCAGCCTTTATCTTCAGTTTAAACTCAGGGGCTTCCAATATCCAGGCGGTAGGGTAATCATTAAACGTGCGGGTGCTGGTCCAAACTTCGCCTATAGGCTTTAGTTTAAACCTGGTGGAGTGGTAGCGTTTACCGTTCTTATCTATCATAATAATGAACGAACCACAATCCTCTCCTGTTTTCAAGTCAATCAAATCATAGGCCGTAAGCTCGGTGCCGTTATCCAATTGCATGGCAATCCAGTTCCAGCTAACGTCCTTCTTTAGTTTATCATTTTTCTTTTCAGGGTGGCAGCCAAATTCGTGGTCATACCAGCCTGTGGCTTCTTCAATTTTGTAAGCGTCCTTGCCGATTTTAAAGTTGCCTGTTACTTCGCATTTTGGAATAAAGTAGTAAAACATATCCTCCGCCGAAACCCCGCGCACTACGCCATTATTGCCATGGCGCGTTGGCGGCTTTTTCGGCACAAAGCGGATATCTACACCCAGTTGCTGCTTTTTGTGCTCCAGGTGCAGCACATAGCTGCCATCCTTTTGCTTAACAAAAGTGTTGCCATCAAAATCAAGAGAAAGCCTCTCCCAGCTAATGTTGGGCTCCTTCTTCAACAACTCATCAGGTAGTGGCACCACACCCTTGCTAAGCATTTCAATACCTGCACGGCGTATGTAAGGGTCCTTTACCATCTCGCCCTTCTTCAAACGCTCCAGGCCAAGTTTTGGCGCGCGGCGGTCAACCAGCGATACTGTGTAATATTTCTTTTTTTCTATATCTGATATGCCGAATATAACCGAATGGCCATACACGGGTTTCTTGCTCTCCTTATCGTAATCTATCACACTCTGAAAAAAAGAGGCAAATAAGGAGAACTGCCTGCCGCCCTTAACCTTGATATGGCTGTGCATATACCACCACTCCGTAGTTGAGCTGTGATGGGGCAGGTCATGAATATTTAAATCAATAGGGCCTTCAGCGGGCCAATCCTTTGCAAAAAAGGGAGCAATGGTCTTCTTCTTTTTCATCAGCGCTTGTTATCAGCGGTGCGATTATAACCATTTGTGAAACAGTATTGGGGCTGATTTTAGTCCTTATATCAGTCCCTTTAAAAAGATGAGCTAATTAGCAGGATTTAGCCGGCCATTTTGTAGTTTGGCGAAACAGCGATACACTTAAACACTTGCATATGGACCTTTTTCCCCGTTTTAAAATCTGGCGGTTTTCGAAGGAGCGTACAGAGTTTTTCAGCGATGCCGTTTTTGCCATTATAATTACCCTATTGGTGCTCGAGATTAAAGTACCGCATATTGCCAACCATGAGGACAGCGATGAGTTATTGCAGGCGTTAAAAGAAATGGCGCCTAAAATTATAAGCTGGGTAGTAAGCTTCTTTTTTATTGCTGTAATGTGGATACAGCACCATAACGTTTACCGCATGGCTACCCGTATTGATTATGGAACGGTTTGGATAAACAACCTGTTTCTGTTAATGCTTTCCTTTATCCCCTTTCCTACGGCATTAATGGGCGAATACCCGCACAACAGGCCGGCGGTACTCCTTTTTGGTTTAATAGCTACACTGGCCTCGGTGTTACAAATTTTTCTGTACCGTAACATTGCCAAAAACCACCTGCAACCGCATTACAACAAGGCTGCCGTTATGAAAAACGTGCGCAGGTCTTTTTTACTGGCTCCGCTACTGCTCATAGTGGCCTCGGCAGTTTCTTTTATCAGCCTTATGCTACCCTATTGCATTTATGCATTGGTACCCATCTTTTTCCTTCTGCCGTTGGATAAGGAAAAAGATAAAGTTTAAGGAATCTGCACTACGAATAATCGCAGAGCTTACAGAGGTTAGAATTTCAGCATGGGTTAAGAAAAACAATCCACTTATATAATCTCCATATACCTTTTGGTTTCCCAATCGGTAACCACACGCTGGTATTGGCGCCATTCCCATTCACGGGTTTGCGTAAAGTGTTCTACAAATTTCTCACCGAATAGCTCCTTCGCCACCTTGCTTTCTTTCATGGCCTGGGTAGCTTCCCACAGGTTGCGGGGCAACGTTCCCCTGCTGGTATCGCGGTAGCCATTGCCTTGCGTGGCCGGTTGCAATTTCATTTTGTTTTTAATGCCGTATAAACCGGCAGCCATGCAGGCCGCAAAAGCCAGGTAAGGGTTGCTATCGCTGCCTACCACTCGGGTTTCGAGGCGGGTAGATTTAGAAGAACCCGGCAACGCACGCAGCGCAACCGTACGGTTATCAATAGCCCAGGTTACCGTAGTAGGCGCCCATGCACCTTCCACCAGGCGCTTGTAACTGTTTATGGTTGGGGCTATCATAGGAAGAATAAACGGCAGGCAATACAATTGGCCGGCAGTGTAACTCTTCATCAGTTCGCTCATTTTGTCCTTGCTCTTCTCATCGTAGAAAAGATTTTTCTTACCGGCTTTATCCCAAAGGCTTTGGTGCACGTGGCCGCTACAACCGGGCAGGTTTTCGTTAATCTTAGCCATAAAAGTGGCTATAATACCGTGGTGGTAGGCTATTTCTTTGGTGCCGCTTTTAAACAAAACTGCACGGTCTGCACTCTCTAAAGGCTCGCCATAGGTAATAGCTGCTTCATAAACCCCGGGGCCGGTTTCGGTATGCAGGCCTTCCAAAGGCACATTAAACTTTCCCAGGTCCTCAAAAAGCGCGGTAAAAAAATCGTTGCGTAAGGTGCTGCGAAGTATGGAGTAGCCAAACATATCCGGCGAAAGCGGTTTTAAGCCATTATAGCTTTTCTCGCGCAGGCTGGCAGGCGTTTCTTCAAAATTAAACCACTCAAACTCCTGCGATACTACCATACTGTAACCTGCCTTATCTACATCCTTTAAAACTTTGCGCAGCAACTGGCGCGGGCATACATACAAAGGGTTGCCGGCATTATCAATAAACTCCGCCAAAAAGAAGGGCACGTCATTCTCCCACGGTATTTTGCGGAAGGTATTTAAATCAAGTTTTGCCTTGGCATCAGGATAGCCGCTATGCCAGCCCGTATAGCTGGTGTTATCATAAGCAACATCGCCGCTATCCCACCCAAAAACCACATCGCAAAAACCAAGGTTGCCTTCAACTACGGAAAGGAACTTCTCCAACGATATATACTTTCCTCTTAATATACCATCAATATCTGTAATGGCAAGCTTCACTTTTTTAGAAGGATGATTTTTAACGTATTCAATTACCTGTTTGCTGTTCATACCCGCGGTCTTTATCTTATTCCAAAAATGAAAATAGTTTTTTAACCAAGCCCTAAAACATTTATCTTACACCTATGAACAGGTTAAAATACCCGGCCTTATTGGGCCTTCTGCTGCTCTCGCTTATAACTTATTCGCAGGGCTTGTATGTTGGGGCATTCGCACTTGATTTGCCAGATTGCCACGATAGCACCGCCACATTTAAGGCCTACCCTTATGGGGTAAACACCACCCCTGCCTACTTATGGAGCAACGGATCGACCAATGATACCGTTACCGGGCTGTTGCCGGGTACCTATACTGTTACCATGACCAGCACCAACCCGCCGGGGTCAGTGGTTGACACTTTTACCGTTTACCCATGGGCCAGCAAAACCATTACCACTAAAGTTGAATGTAACCATACGCTTGACGGAGGCTTGTACGTGGCCTACCAAAGCCTGAAAGCCCCTGTGCTGGTAGATTGGTATTTCAATGGCACATATAGTACCAGCACCAATTATAACCAGGCGGCCTACGTGCAATTGGGAGACATACAACATGGCAGTTATGACGGCTACCTTATTGATGCTGATGGATGCCACGATACGTTGCAGATAATTGTAGGTGAATCCAATCCTGTGGATTATTTCCACATCTATCTTTCGGACAGCACCCTTTGCTGCGGTGACACGACCAGAGTTTGGTTTTCGCCCCCGGGCATGCCCCTGTATGATTCACCATTTACATCAAGCGATACCTTAACCATTATGAACATCTGCTCGCATCTGTATTACCCTGACGGCTATGCCATGGTAGATACTTTTGGGTGCGGGGTGGATGCCAGCCTGCCTATTACTTATTACCAGATGCCGCCTACCTATACGTGGGAGTATGAAATTTTTACCAATGCCGATGGAGCATTTTATGTTAATAGCGGAAACTCGAGCAACTTTCAATGGTATTATAACAACAACCCGATAGCCGGGGCTGATAGTAACGTTTATATGCCTACGCAACCCGGTAGCTATCATGTAGTGGAAACGAACCTGTTTGGTTGCACCAAATATTACGCTCCGGAGACATTTACTTCTATAAAAAACACGCCGCTTTCCGGCTTAAAAATTTTCCCGAACCCGGTTAGCGATTTGCTTTTTATAAACAGCGATAAACCCATTACTGAAGTTGAAGTAATAGATGCGCCTGGAAAAGCAATTCTTATTCAAGCGGTTAAGAGTAATTCTAACGAATTCTTTATTCCTGTAAAACAGCTTGCCGCCGGTCGCTATACTCTTCGTTTAGGAGAGCAAACAGCGGGCTTTATCAAAACCAATCGGTAATTAACTGCGCAGCTTGTAGATAATAAAGGCGGCAACAATAACCCCAAAATAAACTACCGCCAGCAGCGGGTTATACCAAACCATAGCTACAAGCGCTATGCTAGCAATTACCAACGCAATAATCGGAAATACGGGATAAAGCGGAACGTGGAATGGCCTTTCCATACCGGGTTCCGTTTTGCGCAGCCGTATAAGGCTTACGCAGGAAAAAATGTAAAGCGTAATTGCCCCGAATACGGAAATAGTAATTATGTCGCCGGTGCGCCCCGTAAACAGGGCCGCAATACCAATAACCATGTTAAACAACAGTGCCCAATGTGGTGTGCTGAATTTGGGATTGATTTCGCCCAGCATTTTAGGGAACTGCCCGCTTTTGCCAAACTCATAGGTTGCTCTGCCCGCTGCTAAAAGCAGGCCGTTAAAAGAGGCTACAAATCCGAAAAGACCTACGCTAACCAGCATATGATAAAAGAAATTCCCCTCGCCCGTAATTTGACCTAATGCCATTGGAAGAGGTGAATCGGAAATTTTACCCGCTTTATCGTACACCACCTTCTCCCAGCCTCCTACACCCGTGGCAGAGAGAAATGTCATAGCGGCAAGTACCCCTAAGGTTGCCATAGAATAAGCAAACGCCCGCGTAATATTTTTTTGCGGGTTAATGGTTTCTTCGGCCACATTGGCTATGCCTTCCATGCCTAAAAAAAACCAGATAGCAAACGGTATAGCAGCAAATATGCCCTCTACACCATGCGGAAAAGGATTTACCTGCAGGTTCTCCGTCTTAAAATGGGGCAGGGTTAATGCAGCAAACAGGCTTAACTCGCCTACAGCAATAATGGTAATTACCAATTCAATAGAGGCTGAAACCCTGACACCTAAAATGTTTATACCGGTAAAAATTAAGTAGGCAACAATGGCAAAGTACAGCGCATCAAACTGCGGCATCAGCAGGTGAAAGTAAGCGCCTATACCAAGGGCAATTGCCGGCGGGGCAAATACAAATTCTATCCATTGCGCCATACCGGCTACAAAACCCGCATCATTACCGAATGCGCGACGGGTATAATCAAATGCGCCCCCGGCCTTGGGTATGGCACAGGCCAGTTCCGAGTAGCTAAGCGAAAAGGTGATATACATGATGAGTATAAAAAAGGTAGCTATACCCAAGCCTATCGTTCCGCCCTTATCCAATCCAATATTCCAGCCGAAGTACATTCCGCTGATTACATAACCTACCCCCAGGCCCCATAACATAATGGGGGTGAGCGTTTTTTTCAATCCCTGTTCGTTGCCTGCCATCGTTGGGGTTAAAATAAACGTTTTACCTTATCCGTTAGGAATTTTGTATTTTTATTGTTTCCTAAAAACCACTTCAACGTATGGAAGTTACAGTGAGCGCACCCGCTAAATCAATTCCCATAAGCCCCAATACAAAGCTTGAGGAAATATTGCGGATTTATGATGCCCAGCAAAAGAATAAGCAAAACGTAAAGGACACAAGCATAAGCCAGCGTCTGAAGAAAATAAAGAAACTGCGTAAAACAGTGTTAGCACACCGCGAAGAGATTCAAAAGGCGTTGTGGGCTGATTTTCATAAGCCATCCCTGCAGGTAGATATAACCGAGATATATCCTATTATTTCGGAGTGTAAGCATTTTGAGGCTAACTTAGACCATTGGGCTGCACCTACTGAAGCTGATACCCCCATGCTGTTGTTTGGAACGTATGCCAAAATTATTCGCGAGCCAAAAGGACAAGTGTTATTGTTAACCCCTTGGAACTATCCGTTTCAAATTCCTATCCGCAACCTGGTAGCAGCTGTTGCTGCCGGTAATGTGGCCATCATAAAACCATCAGAGTACGCGCCTAACACTTCTGCCATGATACGTAAGGTATTAAGTGAGGTGTTTGCTGAAAATGAGGTGGCCATTATTGACGGCGACCACACCGTTTCGCAGGAATTGCTAAAGTTGAAATGGGACCACATCCACTTTACCGGTGCACCTGTTCATGGCAAATCGGTAATGAAGGCTGCTGCAGAAAACCTTACCAACGTTACATTAGAGTTGGGGGGCAAATCGCCTGCTATTATTGATGATACTGCCAACCTTAAAGCCACTGCCCGTAACTTTTTATGGGGCAAGTTTGTAAACAGCGGCCAAACCTGTGTTGCTGTTGACTATGTGCTGATTGATGAAAAGAAGAAAGACGAATTCATCTCCGTTTTAAAGGATACCATTAAAACTGCCTTTGGCGAAAACGCCCAGGCATCGCCGGATGATTGCCGCATAATAAATGCGCGCCACTATGCCCGCATTAAACGCCTGCTGGATGATGCCTTAAGCAAGGGCGCTAAGGTTGAGATTGGCGGAGGTACGGATGCTAATGAAAATTACATTGCGCCAACCGTGCTTACCAATATTACGCCCGATATGCTGTTGATGGAAGAGGAAATCTTCGGGCCACTGGTGCCTATTGTTACTTACAAAACACTGGATGAGGCCATGCGTATTATTAACGCAAAAGAAAAGCCGCTGGCTTTATATATCTACAGCAGCAGTTGGAAAAACCAGGATTACATTGTTAACCATACCACCGCTGGCGCTACCTGTATTAATGAATCGATGGTACACAATGGCAACTCCAATCTTCCTTTCGGCGGGGTAAACAACTCCGGCATAGGTAAAAGCCATGGCGAGTTTGGTTACAAAGAATTTTGTAATGAAAGGCCTGTGCTAACCGCCTGGAGCCAACCAACCAAATTATTACTGCCGCCTTACAAGGGCTGGCATAAAACCCTGGCTAACATCATTCTTAAATATCTGTAGGTTGGCTTTTTAGCCGTGTATTTATATGTTTGCTTAATTACCCTATGCTAATGAAAAAGAAAATCTGTTTACTGCTTTCAACTGCCCTATTGCTATCGGTAGTATTCATTAACTCCTGTAAAAAGGATGAGGAAAGCCTGCCGATGGAACCTATATCGCTGGTTCACCCGGATAGCGCCATCACCCGCCTGTTTGCCGGCGATAGCCTGCCTTTCGAAATTAAATTTACTACCGACAGGCCTATTAACTGGATACAGGGTATGTATGATATAGATAGCCTGCCTGATACCGCAAGCTATACGCCCGCCTACCCCGATACACTTTTCTTTGTGAAGCTGGACACCCTGGACCCGCGCGTAAACCTTTATACCTACAGTGGTGTTTACCACATACCCGATACTTTGGACGCTTTTGATGTAGTGCGTTTCCGCATTTCGTTTGAAGCCGGAAGCAACACCTTTACCGTTGGCCAAAACTATCCGCAAGGCAAAGTTTCAGCTACTAAGGAATTCAGAATAGACGTTCGTTAGAACTGTTTGAAATATGATTTAAACCTCCTGACGGAAATCAATCCACAGGAGGTTTTTTATTTCCATAGCTTTGGTTGGTTAAATTAGACTTATGGCACCGTCGAAGAATTTACATAATGAGCGCAGAAATTACACCCTGCACGAACTAACCGAAGAAAGAATTTCGCCCAACCCCTTTGAGCAGTTTCATTGGTGGTTTGAAGATGCCGGCAAGGCAGAAATAAAAGAGCCTAATGCTATGGTACTTGCCACCGCAAACAAGCAGGGCCAACCTGCTGCACGTATGGTTTTATTGAAAGCGTATGATGAGAATGGCTTCGTGTTTTACACCAACTACCACAGCCGCAAGGGCAGAGAAATAGATGAGAACCCCTTCGCCAGCCTGCTGTTTTATTGGGATGTATTGGAGCGCCAGGTGCGCATTGAAGGCACTTTGGAGAAAGTGGATGTAAAACTTTCGGAAGAATATTTTTCTACCCGGCCTTACGAAAGCCGCCTTAGTGCTATTGTAAGCAACCAAAGCGAAGAAATTCCTTCTCGGCAGTTTTTAGAAGATAAGCTGGAAGCAGTAAAAAATGCAGGCAGTGTGCATCGCCCGGAACATTGGGGCGGTTATTTGCTTAAAGTTAACTACTTTGAGTTTTGGCAGGGCCGCGCCAGCCGTTTGCACGATAGAATTGCTTACGCACTGGAAAACGGCGCCTGGAAAATTAAAAGGCTTGCCCCATGAGTGAAGAAAAAACGAAGAGCGGAAAAAGTTTCTGGATAGTGTTTGTATTGCTGATTGCTGTGGCCGCGATAGCTACTATTGGCAACATAAGCGAATACCGTAAAATGGACCGACTGGAAAGTGAAGGCAAACGCAAAATGTGTACGGTTGATAGTGTGGCGGAAAAAGGCAGCAAGCGCGAAATATTTATGCACCTGCAGGTAGAAGGCAAAACCTACACCGTTACTAAAAAGGTAAAAGATAAAATTGTGGTGGGCGATTCGGTAGCTGTGTACTACATGCCGGAAGACCCAAATACCAATGGCGTTGCGGCTGAGTAAACCATTAAGCTGAAGCTTTAATATCCTTTACCACTAACTGCAAACTTACTTTACCCTGCCATTCGTTTTCCGAAATCTGGTAAGTTACGTCTATAGGCCCTTGCTTCAATAACGGAAATTTTTCTGCCAATCTAAATCCGATACCATCCATTACTGAACCGTCTGATTTACGCAGAGAGAATTTAACGTGGTCTTCTTTTACAATTTTACTCCAACCACTATCGCGCACGGCTTTAGCAATAAAAACGGGCTTCATATTCTCCGGCCCAAACGGCGCCATTTGCTGTATGATGTTGAAGAACTTTTGGTTGATGGCCTCTAAAGGGAGTTCTGCATCAATTTCAATTTCGGGTATTAAATGTTCGTCCTTAATACGCTGTGTAACTACACTATCAAACTTCTTGCTAAAAGCTTCTACATTCTCCTTTTGCATAGTAAGCCCCGCTGCAAAACGGTGCCCGCCAAACTGTATCAGTAAATCGCGGCATTCATAAATAGCTTCGTACAAATCAAAGTTTTTAACCGAGCGCGCCGAGCCTGTTACCTTACCATCATTCTCCGTTAATACCACCGTAGGGCGGTAGTACGTTTCGGTTAAACGGCTGGCCACTATGCCTATTACTCCTTTATGCCATTCCGAATGAAAAACAACAGTAGACTTTCGGTTAACCATTTCTTCATTACCGGCAATCATCTCTAATGCATGGGCCGTTATGCTGCGGTCTAAATCCTTCCGCTCAGCATTAAAACGGTTAAGCTGGTAAGCCTTTTCCTCGCCATCAAAGTCAACCTCTGCACTTACCAATAAATGCACTGCATGTTTGGCATCATCAATTCTGCCGGCAGCATTTATGCGTGGCCCCAGGATAAACACTACATCATCAATATCCAGCTGCTTTTCGGTACCGGCAACTTCCAACAAGCGTTTAATGCCGGGCTGGGGGTTGCTGTTCAGCTTTTTTAGGCCATGAAAAGCCAGCAAACGGTTTTCGCCGGTAATAGGCACAATATCACTGCCTATACTAACGCAAACCAAATCGAGGAAACGAAAAACTTTTTCTTCAGGAATGCCATGTTGTAGCGCAAAGGCCTGTATCAATTTAAACCCAATACCGCAACCGCTTAACTCTTTATAGGGATAGGAACAATCAGCGCGCTTAGGATCAAGCACTGCTATTGCTTTTGGTATTTCATCGCCGGGCAAGTGGTGGTCGCAAATAACAAAGTCGATACCCTTTGTGTTGGCATAGTCAATTTTATCATTGGCCTTAATACCACAGTCTAAAGCAATAACCAACGAAAAACCATTTGCCGCGGCAAAGTCTATCGCCTGAAACGAAATGCCATATCCTTCAGTATAGCGGTTGGGCAGGTAGTAATCCAGGTGCGGATAAATATCTTTAAAAAAGGAATGAACGGTGGCTACCGAAGTAGTTCCATCCACATCGTAATCGCCGTAAATCAGAATTTTTTCCTGCTGAACAATCGCATTGGTAATGCGCTCAATAGCTTTATCCATATCCTTCATCAGGAAGGGGTCGTGCAAATCACTTAATTCAGGCCTAAAGAAATGTTTGGCCTGTTCATAGGTTTCAATACCACGCAAAACAAGTATGCGGCATAGTGCCGGGTGTATCTTCAACTCCTGTTGCAGGGCTGCTACTTTTTCTTCGTTTACCGGTTTAAGTGTCCATCTTTTTTGCACGGCACGAAGATACTTTATAAGTAATGTGAAAGAGTTAAAAAAGAAAGGCCGCTTAGCGGCCCTCAGTTTATTTAAAAGCTATCAGCGTTCTATGGTAAAGCGTTTTACTACCATATTGCTGCCACTATAAATGCGCAACAGGTAAACCCCTGAAGCCAACGATGCTACATTGATGGAAGCATTGGAAATACCGCCATTAAAGTTCAACTCTGTTTCATTAATTACCCGGCCCACCAAATCTACCACGGCAAGGTTTAATACTGCTGATTGAGGTAATTCCAATGTAACATTCAACACATCTTTAGCCGGGTTAGGATACAGACTAAAGTTAAAGTTGCTTTCTGCCCCATCCTTAATACCGCTTACCAATACCGATTGTGACACTATACAACCACTTTGGTTTTTTACGAAAACGGTAAAGGTGCCGTTAAACACAATGGTAAAGGTATTGGCTGTTTGCCAGTTGGCGCCATCAATAGAATACCACAAGGAATCATTACCCGCAGAAGCGCCAATGGTAATGCTGCCCGGGTTACCGTTAAGCACAGGTGTGGTGGTTACGCTGTTTATCTTCACGGTATCGGGGTCGTGTAATTCTTCTGTCCATACGCGGCGGCAACCTGTGGAATCCGTAACACTTACTGAATAAAAACCGGGTGCCATACTTAAACATTCAGGCGTGGTAACTGTGTTAGACCAAAGGATACTGTATTCCACCGCATTACCCACATCCGTTTTTACGGCCATAGCGCCATTAGCAGCGCCCTTACATGAGATAGGGATTTTATCAATACTGATATTGAAGTTGCAGGAATCGCAGTTGTAACGCTTTAAATACATAAAGGCGCGGTACAGGTTCAGCCTTCCGCTGGTGGAGGTGATATTATTAAGCGATGAATTCCATTCTGCCGATTGCAGCAGGTAATCCTTAATTAAAAGTGATACGGAATCAGGGTGTTCTATGTAAGCATCTATAAGGCGTGGACAAGCAGCAGCATACATGGCAGCAATAGCACCTGCCACATGCGGGGTAGACATGCTGGTGCCGGTCATGTTTTGATACATAGCCGGGCTGGGCACTGTTGAGTAAATACCCGTGCCGGGGGCACCAAGATCCACATTTACTTTGCCGTAAGCAGCGCCCTGGTTACGTGCATCGTTACGGGTAGTATTGGTTACGGCTACCAACCACTTGCTGGGGCATTCAGTAGGTATATCGCCCTGTGTATCTATATTCCAGTTGCCGTTGGCAGTTGCGCCGGCGCTTAGTATCCCTACTGCGCCCATAGAGTCATACATAGCGCACCAAATAGGGTAATCTGCAGGGTGTTCTTTATCCACCCCGAAGGATGAGCTAGTAGATACTACAAAAGCCCCCTTGCTGCCAAAGGTGGTGTTGTACAGGTAACGCATATCGCGGGCATAGCTGTAAGCAGCCACCACGTCCGACTCTAACGTTGAACCGTAATTGATGCCCATAATTTTTGCGCCCCAACAAACACCGGCAACCCCCTTAGTGTTGTTGCCAATAGCTGCTGCAATACCTGCGCAGTGCGTGGAGTGGTAAGCATCAAAACCTGTAGAGTTAATATCGCCGCTGGTGTCTTCTACATTCCAGCCATTAACATCATCAATATATCCGTTGCCGTCATCATCAATGCCGTTAGAGGGCACTTCATTGTAGTTGGTCCAATAGTTAATATCCTCGTGCGCCAAATCAAAATTGCCGTCAACAATGGCAATTACAATTGTATCGCCGTTAACGGTTACATTTTCGTGATTCATTTCCCAGGCATCGGGTGCCTGTATATCGGCGCCCGGTACACCGCTTTGCTGGCCGGTGTTCCACATACCCCACTGGTCGCCAAAGTAAGTATCGTCTGGTATAAGAGCACGCTGCTTAACGTGGTGGTTAAACTGCGCCAGTTTTATGTTCTTATCTGTTTGTAAAACATGCAGCCATTCTTCTGCCATTGCGGTGGTGTTCCTTTCAACCAGCCAAATATTCATACTGGTTGAAATGCATTTTTTGGTGCCCAGTTCCCGGTGGTTTTCCAGCAGTTGTTCAATACGCGAACCGGGCTTAAGCATTACAATAAACTGGTTATAAATACGCGTTTCGGTTTCCTCAAACTGGGCGAAAACCGGTAGCGCTAAAAAGCAGGCAAACAGAATTACTAAAGGCCTCATGACAATTCAGAATATAGATGAACGGTAAATATACGTTTAATGGCAAGATGCTATTTATCCGTTGGCGGCAATCCAACCGGCAGCAATCTGCATTACTTCCTCGCTTTCCCACTTAGTGGCAATGTCGGGCATGGCCATAATATGGTCAAGCAATTCGCTCTGCTTTTCGCCTCGTCGTTTTGCCTCCGAATATGACAAATCGCTGAAGGTTACCATAGAATAGTGTGTCATAAATTTGTCAGGAAAACGGTCAGCAATTTTGCGTTCTATCTTCAGGCGCAACTGAAAATCTTCGCGACCGCTTAAATCACGCATTTCTATGTAGTTATACAAAGCCAGGTCCGCAATGGCATCGCCATTGGGTTTGCGCTGGTATTGAAATTTATCGAGGGCTTCCTCCCAGTTTTCCGAAGTAGCATCCAGTATTTCGTCCAGTTCGCGCACATCCTCAAAACCGCAAATCATGCCCTGGCCATAAAAGGGAACAATGGCATGGGCAGCATCACCTATCAGGCAGGCGTTCTTATACTTCCAGGGGAAACATTTGATAGTAACCAGTGAGGAGGTTGGATTCTCAAAAAACGTTTTAGAGAGGTCAGGCATCAGCGGTACGGCATCCGGAAAGTGTTTATTAAAGTAAGCCGTAACCGCCTCATTAGTGGTTAAATGGTCGAAACCGTTTTCGCCTTTAAACGGGGCAAAAAGCGTTACGGTAAAACTGCCGTCAATATTTGGCAGGGCAATCATCATAAAGCTGCCGCGCGGCCAAATGTGCAGGGCGTTTTTTTCAATTTGATGCACGCCGCCGGCCCCTTCAGGTATATGCAGTTCCTTGTAGCCAAAAGCCTCGTGCTGCTGGCTGATGTTAAAGTTGGGCGTTTTCTGCATTTCGTAACGCACTTCGCTAAAGGCGCCATCGGCACCAAACAAAATGTCGTAAGCGGTTTGCGTGTTGCCGCCCTGCGCCACGTTCTCAAATTCCACTTTTTGCTTCTCGAAATCTATGTGGGCAGCGCGCTCATCAAAATGAAATTTTACATCCGGAAATTTTTCAGCCTCTTCTACCATTATCCGGTTCAGTTCTCCACGGCTAACCGAATAAATGGCCTGTCCATCCTTACCATAAGGCAGCAATTGGGTGTTGCCCTGCAGGTCGTGTATCATACGCCCACGCATGGGTATGGCAATTTTTTCAATTACGGGGTCAAGCCCTATTTTTTTAAGGGTTTTCCAGCCCCGGTGGCTAAGGGCCAGGTTAATACTGCGGCCACCTATATAGCCCGCTTTGCGCATATCGGGGCGGCGTTCAAATACATCAACTTTATGGCCGCGGCGGCTTAAGTAGCACGCCAGCATACTGCCTACTAAACCACCTCCTACAATTGCTATGTTTTTTCCCATACAAGGTAATTTTAAACGCCCGAAACTATGAATAAACAATATATGCTGCGCTGAATTTAATCAGTGCGCATTTTTTACTTTCGCATAACAAAATTTGATAGCCATGAGTTTAGAAGAAAAAATTAACGTCGACCTTAAAACCGCCATGCTGGCCAAAGATGAAGCTACCGTGCGCGGCCTGCGCGCCATAAAAAGCGGCATTATTTTGGCCAAAACCGAAAAAGGCGCTAATGGCATTATAAGCCCTGAAAAGGAAGTGCAGATGCTGCAAAAGATGATTAAGCAGCGCCGCGATAGTATTGCTGAATTCGAAAAGGCTAACCGCACAGACCTTGCTACCAAGGAGAAGGAAGAAGTAAGCGTTATAGAAAAATACCTGCCTGCCATGATGAGCGAAGATGAAGTGCGCGAAGTGGTAAAGAAAGCCATTGCTGAAACCGGCGCAACCTCGCAAAAAGAAATGGGCAAGGTAATGGGCCTGGTTTCTAAACAATTAGCCGGCAAGGCAGATAATAAAGTTATTGCCGATACCGTTAAAAGCTTGCTTAGTTAACCGTTGTATGATTTTTGATATTCTGTTTATTGCTGCTATTGCCCTGGGGTTTTGGTGGGGCTATAAAAAAGGCATTATCTATTCCCTGTTTTCCATGTTGGGCTATTTTTTGGGCGTAGTAGTGGCCATGAAGTTTTCTTACCTGCTGGTAGATTTTTTAAAAGGCTCGTTAAACGCCAGCCATAAAACACTGGCCATTATTGCCTTTATAGTGGTATTTATTTTTATTGTGCTAATGGCAAGGCTGGTTGCCTGGGTATTGGAGGAAATTTTGAAATCGTTTTCGCTTAACCTGGTTAACCAGTTGATAGGCGGTGTACTGCACGCATTAATTGCTCTTTTTGTGTTATGCGTGTTGATATGGTTTGCTGATAAAATGGGGGTGTTCCCGCAAAAGCAAAAGGACACCTCTCATGTTTACAGCTACATAGGCAATTTGGGGCCCCAGGTGGTTGAAACGGCAGGCAAGGCAATCCCTTTTGTAAAGGATTCCTTCGACAAGTTTGAGAAACTGCTGTAACCGCAAAGGCATTTTTTTTGAAGGTGCTGCAAAAACTAAAACTGATAGCGCAGCTCTTTGCCACTTCGCTACTTTGTGCCAAATTGCCTTCTGAAATAAAGGACATGTATTCTAAAGAAGAGCAGAAGCACCTGAATGCTTTAAGCGATCAGTTAATAAAAGATACAAAAAGTTTTACCGGCAAGCAGTTGGCTCAACACCTGCGCGATGTTATACGCTATCACGACTGGCGCTATTATGTGCTAAGCGAACCGCTGATTACAGACTTTGATTACGATAAGCTTTTCAGGGAACTTAAAGAACTGGAGGCCGCTAACCCGCAACTGGCCACTGATGATTCGCCCACGCAAAGGGTAGCGCGCGCTTTAAGCAGCGATTTTCAGCAAGTGGCGCACTTAACGGCCATGCTATCGCTGGAGAACTCCTACAACATTGAAGACCTTACCGATTTTGATACCCGCGTAAAGGAGCTGACCAATAAGGCTGAAGTTGAATATTGCGTGGAACCGAAATTTGACGGCGCAAGCATTGCCCTGGTTTATGAGAATGACAGGCTGGTACGCGCAGCAACGCGTGGCGATGGTTCGGTAGGCGAAGACATTACCAATAATGCCAAGGCGCTATCAAGCATACCGCTTACCGCCGCTTTTTCAAAGTACGGTATTTATCGCATTGAAATACGCGGCGAAGTAATTATACGCCGCGATGTATTTACCAAAATGAACGAAGCCCGTGCTGAAAAAGGCGAGAAGGTTTTTCAGAATGCCCGTAATACTGCCTCAGGCTCCTTACGTCAAAAAGACCCCGCGGAGGTACGCGCCCGTAATCTTGAAGCCATACTGTACCATGTTAGTTTGGCAGAAGATGAAGACGGAAAAAACCTGTTGGCCGGCAAGCTGGAGTCGCACTACCACACTATAGAAATTTTGTACGAGTGCGGCTTTAAAACCCCTTTAAAGGATTTGAAGGTGTGCAAAGATGTAGAGGAAGTACACACCTTTATACAAAGCTGGGATGAAAAACGCCTGAGCTTTAATATTGATACCGATGGCATGGTGGTTAAGGTAAACTCGTTGGCCATGCAACAGCGCTGCGGCAGTACTTCGCACCACCCGCGCTGGGCTATTGCCTATAAGTTTGCTGCCAAGCAGGCCCAAAGTAAACTGCTGAAGGTAGAATTTCAGGTTGGCCGCACCGGTGCAGTTACGCCCGTTGCCAAAATTGAGCCGGTGCCTTTGGCGGGTGTTACTATTTCGTCCATCTCCTTACACAACGAAGAGTTTATAAAAGAGAAGGACATCCACATAGGTGATACTGTAATAGTTGAACGCGCCGGGGAGGTAATACCCTACATTGTAGGCGTGGTGCCTGCCCTACGCGATGGTGGCGAAAAGGTGATTCATTTCCCAAAGCATTGCCCAAGCTGCAATGAGGAGTTGATTAAACCGGAAGAAGAAGCCGTATGGCGCTGCGACAATGCCGACTGCCCTGCACAAATGGAAGAGCGGGCTATACACTTTGTAAGTAAGGATGCCATGGATATTGATGGACTGGGCCGCAGCATTGTTATAGATTTTATTGAGCGCGGCTACCTTAAAACAATCGAGGACATTTACCGCCTACCCTATGAAAGCATAGGCGAACTGGAAGGCTGGGGCAAAAAGAGTGTAGAAAATTTACAGAAGGGCATAGAGGAATCAAAAGACAGGCCTGTTTGGCGTTTACTGAATGCACTGGGTATAAGGCACGTTGGTGTAACCACATCAAAGGATATATGCTCGCACATAAAAACCATTTTCGATTTGGAGAAAATGAGCGTAGAAGACCTTACCAATATTGAAGGCATCGGCCCCAAAGTGGCACAAAGCATTTTTGAGTTTTTTCAAAACGAAGGCAATGTGCACCTGCTGAATGAATTGCAAAAGCTGGGCGTGAATACCGAAAACAGGCCACAGGATGCGGCAGCGAAAAACAATAAACTGGAAGGCAAAACATTTTTGTTTACCGGCACCCTGCAACAATTTGGCCGCGACCGTGCCAAGCAGTTGGTGGAAGAAAACGGGGGAAAGTTACTGAGTGGTGTTAGCGCCAACCTTAACTACCTGGTAGCCGGCGAAGAAGCAGGAAGCAAATTGGCCAAGGCAAAAAAAATACCAAGCATACAGATACTTACAGAGGATGAGTTTTTGAAGATGATAGAGTAAAAGGTTAAGCGCTCATATCGTGCCGGCTGCCTTAGCGGCTGAAAAAGTTTATCGTCTCCTGCACCACGAATTCCAAATCCTTCGGCAAATTATCTTTTGTCCATGGATGTTTTCCGCCAAAATTATGGTTGCCGTTTTCTACTAACAGCAATTGCGAGGCAGCATTCCAACCGTGCATTTCAACGGCGTATTCGGCAGGTACGGTTTCATCTTTGGTGCCATGTATGATAAGCAAAGGGATTTTTAAGGCGCGAACGGCATCCGGCACAAACAGCCGGGGCAAATTGGCAAAGTAGTTTTCGTACAGCTGCCACTTAATAGGCATCATTTGTTTGGTGCGGCTGTTGCCCACAAAAACCACCCCATCGCGCTTTATTTTCTCCAACTCTTCCTTGCTCCAGAATTTGCTGAATTCATTTACACTACCCCAGGTACACACCTTTTTAACCCGGGCATCTTCTTTTGCTTTCAGCAACGATATTCCTCCGCCGCGGCTATGGCCTATTAAGCCCAAGTTGTTTAAATCAGCTTCTGCTTTAGCGGTAAAGTCATCAGCAAAAATCCAATCGAGCACTACGCCAAGGTCATCCAGCTCAATACTCAGGTTATCGTTTCCAAAGGCTTCCAGGTCCACAAAATCCATAGGGTGGTCTACCGTAGTTCCGTTATGCGAAAAACTGAACTTGACATACACAAACCCTGCCTCAGCAAACTTATCAGCCACCATGTCAAATGGTCCCCAATCTTTAAAACCTTTAAAGCCGTGGCTGAAAACCACTACCGGCTTGGGCTGCCCATCCCTTTTGTAATAAACATCGGCTAAAAAGGGGCGGCCATGCCTGCTTTGCAAAATAATATTGCGTTCGCGGGTAATCATGCGGCCAAACCTAATCCATTTTTGGCTATCCCATACGGGCAACATGTGCTTGAATATGTTTTTATTGCAAAGGGTAATGCGCAGAAAGTTTACTTTAGCCGCCGCATGGAATTGAGCCTGGATGATATTAAAAAGCCCATTGCAAAGGAGCTGGATGAATTTGAAGTCCGCTTCCGCAATTCCATGAAAAGTAATGCCCCCCTGCTGGACCGCATTACGCACTACATTGTAACACGCAAGGGCAAGCAAATGCGCCCTATGTTCGTGTTTCTTTCTGCCAAACTTTGCGGCGAGATTAATGAAGCTACTTATGTAGCAGCATCACTGGTGGAACTGCTGCATACTGCCACACTGGTGCATGATGATGTGGTGGATGACAGCTACCAGCGTCGCGGCTTCTTTTCCATTAATGCACTTTGGAAAAACAAGATTGCCGTACTGGTGGGCGATTACCTGCTTAGCAAAGGCCTGTTGGTTTCAGTAGAAAACAAACAATATCAACTGCTCGAGATTTTGTCCAATACCATCCGCGAAATGAGCGAGGGCGAGCTGTTGCAACTGGAAAAGGCCAGGCGCATGGATATTAAGGAGGATATATACTTTGAAATCATCCGCCAGAAAACAGCGTCGCTTATAGCTTCGGCCTGCGCCTGCGGCGCCAGTACCATTACCAAAGACGAGGCCATATTGGGGCGCGTTAAAACCATGGGCGAAAAAATCGGCATCGCCTTTCAAATTAAGGACGACCTTTTTGACTATGAAGAAGCGGAGATAGGCAAGCCCCGGGGTATAGATATTAAAGAGCGCAAAATGACTTTGCCGCTTATTTATACTTTACAAAAAGCCGACTGGTTAACCCGCCGTAAGATTATTAATGTGGTAAAAAATGAAAACCAGGATATGGAAAAAGTGCGCTGGGTAATTGATACCGTACGCAGCAGCGGAGGCATGGATTATGCTGTAAGCCGCATGAAGGACTATCGCCAGCAGGCTTTAGATATCCTTCATCAGTTTCCTGCAGGCGAGGCCAGAACCAGCCTTGAGCAATTGGTTGAATTTACCATCAACCGTAAGCTTTAAGCTTCGGCAGGCAGGGTAAAATAAAAGGTGGTGCCGTAACCGGGGGCACTATCAATCCATATCTCTCCCTTATGTCTTTCTACAATTCTTTTGCAGATAGCCAGCCCTATGCCTGAGCCCTGGTATTTATCGCCGGAGTGCAGGCGGTTAAATATCTGAAACACCTTGTCCTTAAACTTCATGTCAAGGCCAATACCGTTATCCTCTACTTTAAACAACCAGCCTTCGGCCTTTTCCTCGGCTGATATTTTGATGATGGGGGCCACATCTGCCTTCCTGAATTTTATAGAATTGCTCAACAGGTTCTGGAACAGCTGACGAATCTGAAGACTATCGGCATAAATTGCGGGAAGCCTGTCGTACACTATCTGCGCGCCTGTTTCTTCTATTGCCACCTTTAAATCAGAAAGCACCTTTTTCAAAAGGTCACTCAGGTCAATTTTATCAAAAGATTTACCGGCAGTAGAAATCCGCGAATAATCCAGCAGGCCATGAATAAGTGAATTCATGCGTTGGCCGCTGTCGATAATGTTATTTAAAAACTCCTGCGATTCCCTATCCAGTTTATCTGCATTGCGTTTTTGCAGCAGTTGCGCAAAACCAACAATACTGCGTACAGGCTCGCGTAAATCGTGCGAGGCTATGTAAGCAAACTTTTCCAGCTCGGTGTTAGAGGTAATGTATTTTTCCAACTCGCGGTTTTTACGGCTTAACTCGCCCACCTGCTTATCTAACTGTACCTGTGCATTGCGTAACAAAGTTACGTTACGCGCCACTATAATCGATTCCATTTCGTTTAACCGAACTATACGAAACTCGTAACTGAAAATGTCATCTTTTAAATGGTGGCGATAATCATACCAGCGCATTTCATCGCGCTCCACCGCTTCATTTACCAATTCAACAACTTTTTCAGCATCCACGGCCGGTAGAATATCGCGTATATTTTTGCCTGTTAAATCCGAGTATTGCAGCAACCGTTGAAACTCAAGATTAGAGTAGAAGCCGGTTATATCGCCGGTTACATTTACCTGGAAAACCATATCAGGCAAAGCGTCAAGAATGGCCCTTCGGGCCGCCTCGCTTGCTTTAAGTTTTGCTTCCGCTTCTTTAACGTCCGAAATATCTATGGTAGTGGTAAGTATTTGTTTTACCTGCCCGTTTTCATCGCGGCTAAAAGGGGTAACACGGCTTAATAAAAACTTGCGCTTACCATCTTTAGTAAGGTACCTGTCAATAGAGGTAAATATTTCACCATCCTTAAGCTGTGGTATTTTACTCCACTGCTCCATGGCGGTGCTCACGTATTCCGGTTCAAAATACTCGAACATGTTAGACAACCGGTTCTCCGCTGTATAGCCCAGCAATTCGCCAAAATAAAAGTTGTGGTAAATTATGTTGCGGTTGGTTAAATCAAAAATGGCGACATGGTTGGGGATTGTATCAGCAATCTTCTCATTAAAGTTGCGGCTTTCCCTCAACTCCTGCTCTGTTTCTTTCAGCAGGGTAATATCCTGTGCAATACCAAAGTTCACCTGCTGGTCATCCTGCATTTGCAACATGGTACTTCTGCCTAAAATCCAACGCCATTTTCCATCTTTGCCCAGCATGCGGTACTCGGTACTGGTGTATTTGCCCACGTTTGCCGGGTCAAACAAAAACTTACGCGATTCTATCAGCTTTTTCTTGTCATCGTTATGGATGATGTTCTGCATAAAGTCGAACATATCCACCTTGCCTTCCAGGTCAGCTTCGTTATACCCCAAAAACTCCAGCAGCGAGTTGTTCTGGAAAAGTATTTTGCGGCTTTTGCTTTCTACCACAATCAGGTTATCAGGTATTAGTTGGGCTATTTTTTCAATAAGCAGATTCTTGCTCTTTAGTTCTTTTTCAACCTTGCTTACGTAATCAAAATTATGCGCTACCACCAGCCGGCATTCTTCGCCTCTAAAGTGTATACTTGAGCTTTTTGTTTCTACAAAACCTCCATTGCCTTTAGCTGTAACTATGCGGGCGGCTACAATTGAGTTAAGCACTTTTTCTTTGGCGCCTCTGGCAATAGCATCAATTACCTGCGGGCGGTCTGCAGGGTCAATAAACTCCAGCAAATTGCGGCCAATGAACTGCTTGTATTCAGGCACCTCAAACATCTCGAGGCACAAACTGTTAGCATAACGTATAACCCCCATGTTATGTATCAAAATGGGGATAGGGGAAATATCTACGATTATTTCAAAATCCTTATCACTGGTGTTTCCACCCACAGCACTATGTATTTCTTCGGTTTCCAAATAAACTTACGGATTGAAATTATGTATTTTTCGTAATGAGGGACAGGATGTTACACTAAGCTCAGTATTTCCTCCAAAATTTTGCGATTATTATTTAAACGGGGCACTTTATGTTGCCCGCCCAGCTTGTTTTTTGCAGCCAGCCACCGGTAAAAGGTTTTAGGCGCAAGTGGATGAATTATAAGGTTTTGCAGGGCTAAATCACCGGTTCTTTTAGCCTCATAATCCGAGTTTAACAACTGAAGCTTTTTATCCAATACTTCTGAAAAAACTTTCAGGTCTTGCGGGGCCTTTTCAAACTCAATAAGCCACTCATGCCCTCCTTTTTCACTAGTGGTTAAAAACCGGGGCGCAACGGTGTAATCCGTAACGCTGCAGTTTAACTGTGCGCAGGTTTGTGCCAGTGCCTTATCGGTGTTATGTACCATTACCTCCTCGCCAAATACGTTTATAAACGATTTAGTACGGCCGGTAATAATTAAGCGATAGGGATTGATACCCGTAAACGAAACGGTGTCGCCGGGCATATAACGCCACAGGCCGGTGGTAGTGCTAATTACAATGGCGTAGTTTTTACCCAACTCTACTTCCTGCAGCGGTAGGGCTCGCGGCCTTTCATTCTGTAACTCGTCCAGTGGTACAAATTCATAAAAAATACCTGCGCCAATATGCAGCAACATTCCTTCCCCCTCAAAATCATTAAAGGCAAAGAACCCTTCTGAGGCATTGTAGGCCTCCAGGTAGTTTATAGGCTTGCCTATCAGGCGCTCATATTCCTGCCGGTAAGGTGTAAAGCTTACCCCTCCATGCACAAACAACTCCAGCTCAGGCCACACCCCGGCAATACTTTTTTTGCCACTTACTTCAAGGGCACGTTTTAAAATCATCATTATCCAGGTGGGCACACCTGAAATGGATACAAGGTTCTCGTGCAGGCAGGTTTGTACTATAGCGTCGATTTTTTTCTCCCAATCGGGCATCGTAATTACCCGGCGCGAGGGCACCCTGAAAAACTGCAACCACTCCGGCATACGATGGATAAGCACAGCCGACAAATCGCCTGCATTGGCGCCTACAAAATTTTCCGACAGGCTGCCTCCAACAATTAACGATTTACCCGCAAAAACCCTGCTCTGCGGAAAGCGGTTATAATAAATAGCCATTAAATCCTTACCTCCCTTTACGTGGTTAAAACGTATAGCCTCGGTTGTAAGTGGTATGTATTTGCTTTTATCGGCAGTAGTGCCGCTGCTTTTAGCAAACCAGTTTACCTTGCCGGGCCAAAGCACATCTAGCTCGCCCTGCTGTATTTTTTCAATCCAGGGTTTTAAATTCTCGTATTCGCTTAACGGTACTGTGCGGTTAAAATCGTTATAGCTTTTAAACGAAGCAAAGTTGAAGGATGCCCCGAATTTTGTTTGGGAGCCCGCATTCAGTAAATGATTAAAAATCTGCCGCTGATACCGGTGAGGATGTTTAACAGAATCTCTAATGCGGGGCATACGCGCCACCAGGTACTGTTTCATAAATGCGTTAATCAAACTCACGGAAGCAAGTTAGATAAAATGCTTTAGTTGCTGTTGGCTGCTTTTACCAATAACAGGTGCGAAGCTATCCCCTGAAGAACAGAACGGGTATCGTAGAGTTGCTCTTCAAACTTCTTACCTTTTACAATTACTGAAAGCCAGCTTTTGGTAAGCGTATTTAAAAACAACATAAGGCCCTCAGGTAAGTGTTTTATCTGAATGGCATTTACCTTTTGCGCAAGCACAGCGTCATTGCCCGATGCGGCAAAAGTGCCCACTACCACTTTATATTCAGCAAGCGAGGTAGCATATTCCTTGTAGCCTGCGCTCACCAATTCCTCTTCAATTTCAGCAGGGCGTGTTGTTTTTAACACTACATCTAGGAAACGTTCCGTACTGTTCAACAGGTCGTTGGTGTACTTTATTAAACCGGGCACGGTTAAGGTAGCGCCGGGTTTATCTGAAGCAACATTGGAGTCAATATTTTTGCGGTGCAGCACAAAGTTCTGCCCTAAGTACACTTTACGTACCTGCTCATCATTGGCCAATTCTTCTGCACTGCCCTGCTTTAAAATTTTGCCTTCAAACAACAGATAGGCTCTATCAGTAATTGATAAGGTTTCCTGCACATTGTGGTCGGTAATCAGCACACCAATGTTCTTTTCTTTCAGCTTTATTACTATGCGCTGTATATCCTCTACTGCAATAGGGTCAATACCTGCAAAGGGCTCATCCAGCAAAATAAACTTAGGCGCGGTGGCCAATGCACGGGCAATTTCGGTTCGCCTTCTTTCGCCGCCACTTAACACATTGCCCATGCTTTTGCGCACACGGTTTAAACCAAACTCACCCAACAACTCTTCCAGTCTTGCCTTTTGTTGTGCGCGGCTTAGGGTGGTCATTTCCAATACGGCAGCAATGTTATCTTCAACTGAAAGGTTGCGGAAAACGGAGGCCTCCTGGGGCAGGTAGCCAACCCCTAATTGCGAACGCTTATACATGGGCTGGTCGGTAATTTCCAAATCGCCCAAAAATATTTTGCCGCTATCAGGTGGTATAAGTCCAACTATCTGGTAAAAGGAAGTGGTTTTGCCTGCGCCGTTAGGGCCAAGTAAGCCTACAATTTCGCCTTGGTTTACCTGCACGGAAACATCATTAACCACAGCGCGGTTTTTATAAACTTTAAGCAGATGTTCTGAACGGAGGGTAAGCATATTTCTAAAAATCGAGGCCGAAACTAAAATAATACATGGGTTTCTTCGAAACTTCTCCTGTATCGTAACTCCATGCGGCATCAAACTTCATAAAGTAACTCAGGAAGGTGGTGCGCACACCAGGGCCAAAGCCCGCTATTATAGGCGTTTTGTAGCGCTTAACTTTTACAATTACTGAAGGGTTATCGGTGCTGTTAGGTATCTCCTCATTAAACAATGGATTGCTTTCGCTAAAAGGCGACCAGCCTTCCCAGGCCGTGCCAATATCCACAAAACCCACTAACTGAAAATTGCGGATAAACTCAGAGCGGATTGGCGAATTAATAAGTGCCGAGAAAATCGGAACGCGCAGTTCAGAGTTGATGACAATATATTTATCGCCATTGCGGGCGTTTTGCTTAAAGCCGCGTAGCGGGGTGGCCAGCGTTTGAAAAGCGTACCCGTGGTTTTGGTTAATAGGTGTAGTGCGGTCAAATTTATCGAGGCGGGGCGAGGCAATCCAGTTTTCCAGACCACCCAGGTAATAGATAAGTTTGGAGGTGCCGAATGAGGCCCCCATAGCAATACGGTTAGCCCAAATAATCTGCTTATATATTTTTTGATAGTGCCGAAGGTCTAATCCAAAAACACCCATCACCTTATCGTTAAACACCGGCACAGGAAAATCAACCTTATCAAACAGCACCTTGTTTTTGGTAGGAAACTCCTTATGCACTTCAGCAAAAACTTTAAAGCGCGTACCATAGCGGATGTTAGTCATTGCCTCCATGGTATTGTCAAATACGTACTCTGCCCGTGTAAACAGCCAGTTATCTGAAAGTGTAGGCAGGGTGCGCGAGAAGTTATCTTTGGATTTGTAAACAATCAAATCATTACGGAATGCAAAAGTAAAGCGAAGGCTGTTGAGCACATCCAGCGGATAAATCAACTGCGCTTCAGCATAGTTGGTTTTAATGCTGTAATCAACGGAGTAGTCTTGTGGCAATTGCACATTACCAAACGGCAACTGATTAAATGCTTTTTTGCCGATGTTGCGGCGGTAAAAAGTGAATTTTTTATCGAGCCGTTTGGTGAGGTTTTCGTAGGTAATAAAGTATTCGCTGTTGTTATCAATACCGATAAACGGCAGGCGAATACCCCCGTACAGCTTGTGGTTCTCCAGCAAATCAGTAATGCCGAATTTAAACATGAAACTTACCGGCACAGTATTGAATTGAGGGTTGGCAGGATCAAACGGCTGATAGCGTGTAACCATCAGGTTGTTATCTACCTGGGCTATCAGTTTATCTACTGCAAAACGTACAAAATAAGGACGCACACGCGAGAACCTGAATACATAACCTTCCTTCTCTTCCGCCAGTTTTGATGCAGATGCCGAATCCCAGTCAAACAGCTTAATGCCGTAATCAAACTCGCTCTGAAAATCGTAAGGGCGGTTGCCAACATTTGCGGTAACAGAATCATATACAGAAGGCATGGCTTTTACCGGTGTTTCCTTCTTTAGCTCAGGTTTAACTATCTCAGGGGCTTTGGTTTGCAGCTTGCTTCGGTATTCTGTTATTGGCGTGTTACCTGCGCTGCTATAATCGTTAAGGTTGTATTTTAAAAATTGGGGCTTGCCATTTTTGTGTACCAAATCCAGCGCCTGGTTTTTATTAGCAGTTGTGCTTTGTTCAAGTATGCTTAATGTATTATTGGTGTAAGGCGCCGTAACCCCGCTTAACTTGTACACCTTTTCGCTGGTTACTCTTTGTACCGTAATGGCCTTCATATCCATTACTGAATCAATGGGCAGGTTTTCAGGAATGGAAACCGAATCGGCTTCTTCTGTCTCCTTATTAATGAAGTGATAAGTTTTTTGGTTGTGGTCAAACACGCTTTCCAGGTGGCCTATAAAACGGTTGCGGGTGCCGTTTTCATCGCTAAGGAAGGAAAATTCTTTTTCGCTGAAATTTTGAGGGTAGGTTTCGTCGGCATTAGGTGTACCGGTAATGCGGTAAAGGATGTTGTTGTTGGCATCCAGGTCGTAAAAATAAAGGTCGTGATTGCTTAAAGTTGGTTGGGCTTCATAACGGCCTCCGCGCAGCGTATCGTCAGGACGGTTGCTGCTAAACATGATACCACGCACACTATCCGCAGTTATATACGCGGGGTATAAATCGTCGTAGTAGTCATCGGTAATTTTACGCGTAGTGGTACTGGCAATGGTGTATAAATAGATATCCGTTTGACCGTTTTGTATAGCGCTTAACACCAGTGTTTTTGAATCTACAAATGAGAAACTGACCACCTTTTGAAATTTGCGCACCGGGTTAACTTCAATTTTACCCGTTTCCATATCATACAGGCGCAGAAATATCTGCGCGCGCTTTTCAGAGATAAAAGCAAGCTTCTTGCCCGATGGGTCAAAAGCAACTAATGGTATTGATTGGTCGGTAAACAGCGTATTTGTACGGAACCCGCCCCTAAAAACTACCTTGCGCTTTCCATCTTCGGTATTAAGTAAATGCACCTTATAGCGGCCCATATCATTGCCGGCATAGGCAATGTGTTTGCCATCGGGCGACAGGCGCAGTTGATAATAATCGAACCCCTTGCGTATGCGCGCCTTAACAATAGCCTTATCCGGAGGCATGCCCGATGAGTTCTTTTCATTCGTAAAGCGGGCGTAGTAATAGTTATACCAGTTTTCCAATGTTTCGGAAAGGTTAGTACCCAGCACAAACAAAAAGCCATTATCTACGCTGCGGTTAACACGTGTTAGGTAAATAATGTTGCTCACGGCTGTTTTGCCATGTGTTTCCTCCAGGTAATGCCAAATGGAATGGCCAACAAAAATGGCTTCGGCAGGTTGTAACTTGTTCAGCTTTTTATAACGGCCGCTTAAAATACCATCGCGCAGGCGGTCTTCCATCTCGCTGTTCCACTCCTCGCCAATGTATTGCACCAGGCCGTACTTATACCAATCGGGCAGGTTCAGCAATACCGCATTTTGTATCAGTTCAGCAAAGCTGCTGCCCAATACCATTTTTTCTACATAAATTTTAGCAAGGCCCTCGCGTATCTGCTTATCCAGGCGGCGGTGGTCGCCGTTAAAGTAAACGTATAGCTTGTTCTCAGGTATTTTGGTGGTTCCACCGGGGTTTTGGCCGGGTTCGTAAATACCTATGTTGGTTTGGTTAAGCTCATTAATGTTGTTGTAAACAATAATGTCGATTTTACGGTGGTAGCGGAAATCCAGAAGTTTGGAGATATCGTCCGTTACGTCTTCCGCCGTTTTAATTACGTATTTGGCAACATCCTGCCCGCCCTGGTAAAAGTAAGTGGTGTAGTTATCGCTCTCGTAATACTGAAAGATAAAATCCTTGTATTGAACGCGGTTTTGGCCGAATTTTTCCTCATTGGTTTGCGCCGAAGCAGTAACAGCTACTCCCACACCAAGCACCGCCATTAATAACCCAAAAATATTCTTAGCTGACAAAATCATTGTTACGTAGCAAAAACGCTGTTTAACTGCTTTTGTTTTACGGAGGCGTTTAGCTTTTCTTCTTCTAACATCTTAATACTCACTACTAAATACTCCTTCTATATTCGCACCACCAAACATAGCAAAACCATGCTCAAGATACATAAGCATACGTTTAATCTATTCTCTGAAAATACATATATTCTGGCAGATGAAACCGGGGAATGTGCCATTATAGACCCCGGTTGCTCTAACGATAAAGAACGCGCCGAATTAACCCAAACTATTGACGCTTATGGGTTAAAACCGGTTAAGCTGTTAAACACTCATTGCCATATCGACCACTTTCCGGGCAATAAATTCGTGTGTGATACCTATGGTTTGCTGCCGGAATTTCATGAACTGGAATGGGAAGTAATGCAGCGGGCGTTGGATTACCAGCAGTTTTTCGGCTTTACGTTGGATCCCTCTCCACGCCCCGAAAACTTTTTAAAAGAAGGCGACATTGTAAAGTTTGGCAATACGGAACTGAAGTGCCTTTTTACACCTGGCCACTCAATAGGCCACCTGGCTTTTTATTCAGAAAAGGAAAAGGCCATCTTCAGCGGCGATGTGCTTTTTTACGGCAGCATTGGCCGCTATGATTTGCCCGGTGCCGATGGCAAAGTGCTGTATGAAACGTTGATGCAAAAAATGATGACGCTGCCTGATGAAGTAGTGGTGTACTCCGGCCACGGGCCCAAAACTACTATAGGCAGAGAAAGGCGTGAAAACCCTTATACCAACCGCCAGTTTTTCTTCGAAAGCTAGGCAGTCTTATTTTGACTTTTTACCGGCACTAAAACTTTGGGACTCCGGCGTTGTTAAATGTGCAGGACAATCCTACTTTTATCGCAATAGCTCCAACCATGAAAAAAATTTCTACCCTTCTGTTGCTGTTCTCCGTTGTAATCGCGGCAGCGCAATACCCCATAGGCCATATTTCGGTAAACTTTAAAGACGCCTCCCGCAGCGGAGGTTTTTCGATATCAGGCGGCACCACATTCCCCACAGGAGGCACCGGCCGAACAATAGGAACTGAAATTTATTATCCGGCCACCACGGCCGGAGAAAGCACACCGTTGGCCAACGGCCAGTTTCCCGTAATTGTTTTCGGGCACGGCTTTGCAATGGGGTGGGATTCGTACACTACCTTTTATGACAGCATGGCGAGAAACGGCTACATTATTGCGCTGGCCAGAACAGAGGGCAGCCTTATACCAGCCCCCAGCCACCTTGATTTTGGAAAGGACCTGGCCTCTATTGCTGCACAAATGCTAAACATGAATACCACCAGCGGCAATCTTTTTTTCGGCAAGCTTAATGGCCGCGAAGCAATTGGTGGCCACAGTATGGGCGGTGGTGCTACTTTTTTGGCAGATGCCTACACCAACAGCAATGTAAAGTGCTACTTCACTTTTGCTGCTGCCGAAACAAATCCTTCAGCCGTTACTGCAGCAGCAGCTATCACCAAGCCGCACTTGGTTTTATCAGGCACTTATGACTGTGTTGCGCCACCGGCTACTAATCAAACGTTAATGTATAACGCCCTTGCCTCATCGTGCAAAACACAATTGAACATAACCAAGGCATACCACTGTGCTTTTGCCGATAATAATTTTAACTGCGGCTTTGGCGAGGGCACCTGCATTACAGCAGGGGGCTTAAGCTCAACCCTGCAACAACAAATTGTACGCAAATACCTGGAACCCTACCTTGATTATTATTTAAAAGGCGTATGCCCAGCATGGACCAAATTTCAAAACATGGTAGATACGGCAACTATTTCTGCAGTAACACAAAGCTGCACGAATACTGTACCCGAAAACCCAATTATACTCGGGCCTAAATACTTTTGTTCCGGTAGCAGTACGTCATTAACCGCTTATCCTTTCGGTTTTCAATACAGCTGGAGCAACGGCGCTTCAAGTTCTTCTATAAATGTATCGCAAGCGGGTAGCTATGGTGTTGATATAAGCAATGGCGTTTGTTCATTATCTGCCGCTGCTGTAAACGTTCAGCAGAAAGACAAACCTGCCCCTATTGCTGCTTTCGCTCACCCCGATACAGTGTGTTCCGGTATTTCCGGTATTTCCCTTTCAGTGGCAAACGATACCACCGCTACTTCCTACGTATGGAATTTTTCTAATGGATGGGTAATAAGCCAGGGAGCGGATTCAAATCAGGTATTGGTTACAAGCGGAACTAGTGTTGGGCAGGTAACGGTGTACGCCGAAAACGCTTGCGGAACCAGTGATACGGCAAGTGCTACAATAGCGGTATTACCATCAAACCTTGGCGCCGCAGCTGCAATTACCGGCGATACGGTGGCTTGTGCAGGTGATACACTGCAGTTCTCTACTACGGCGATAAGCGGAGCAACCTCTTACCAATGGAGTTATCCTTCAGGTTGGTCACTAATTAGTCCGCAAGGGGGCTTATCAGTTTCCCTTGTAGCAAATGCGGCCAATGGCATTGTTAGTGTAGGAGGCGTAAATAATTGTGGTGTGGGTATTACTTCTTCTAATGCAATCACAATTAATAGTGCCCCAATGCCGGGAACAATATCCGGTACTGATACCATTTGCCAGGGGGTGAATGGAATTACCAGTTTTGAGCTTAACCCGGCTCCGGCTAATGCAAATATGCAATGGTCTTTACCCAACGGATGGAGTGTGGTAAGCGGGCAGGGAACCGGAATAATTACGATTAACAACAATGGCTTAACCGGACAAATAAATTGCACGGTAACCAACGGTTGTGGTAACGCTAACTATGTAGCCGCATCCATTACAGTTGTAGATACCCCGGCTGTTAGTATTGCAAACAACGGAACAACTTTAACGGCTTCGGCAACAGCTGCGACCGGTTACCAATGGTATTTTAACGGCACTGTTTTAACGGACGAAACCAACGCAACGCTTACCCCAACACAAAGCGGAACCTATTACTGTGTCGTGAATACAGCCGATAATTGTTCGGGCACTGCAACAAGCTCGTTCATTTATATTTCGGTAGATGACATACAATTGGCGCCTTTCTATTTTACCAATCCGGCCTCAAACGAACTGGAGATATACACACAGGACTTTTTAAATAGTAAACTTGCTGTATATGATTTACAAGGTAAGCTCGTGCTTACTAGGGAGTTAAAAGCTACGAAATCAAGTTTTGAAGTTACGGATTTAAGTGCAGGGGTATACTTACTACAACTGCAGTTGAAAGGCCAAATCTTTACCCGCCGTATTGCGGTGCAGCACTAATTACTGTAAACCAGTTTCGCATTATCTCTAGCCCATGTGGGGTAAGTATGCTTTCCGGGTGAAATTGCACGCCGGCAAGGGGTAAGCTTTTGTGCGCCAGGGCCATAATCTCACCATCGGCCGTTGTAGCAGTTACTTCTAATCCGGTTTTTTCCAACCCTTCCAAAACAAGGGAGTGGTAGCGCATTACCTGCAATTGTTGTGGCAGGCCTTTAAACAAAAAATGATTGCTGTGCTGTATTAAAGTGGTTTTGCCGTGCATGGGCTGACGGGCCTTTACCAGCGTTGCACCAAAAAATTGACCAATAGCCTGGTGCCCTAAACAAATACCAAGAATAGGTAGCTTGTTATAGTAGTGCTTAATAAAGGGCATGGTAATGCCGGCCTCGGTAGGCGTTTTGGGCCCCGGTGAAATAACCGCCGAGTTGAATGGAACACCTGCCAATTCTTCAAGGGAGAGTTCATCGTTTCTTACTACGCGGCACTGCTGCCCTAACTGTAGGATGTAATCGTACAGGTTATAGGTAAACGAGTCGTAATTATCGATAAGCAAAACCATTGCCGTGCAAAGAAATAATTTAGGCGCATAACTAAACAGGCAAAACCTGCAACTCCGCGCCGTGCTTCCGGCTTAGGGGTAGGCACTAAACCAGTTTATCAATAGCTTCCGCCAGCCTACGGTCTTTTTCAGTAACAATGTTGCCGGCGCTGTGTGTGTTCAGGGTAATCTCTACCTTGTTATAAACGTTGGTCCAATAAGGATGATGGTCATGTTTTTCGGCAAGTATGGCTACGCGCGTCATAAACGCAAATGCTTCACTGAAATCCTTAAACATAAAAGTCCGCTGTAGTGCATTATTCTCTTCCTTCCACATAAGCTCGGTTTTAAGCCAACAGAAAGTTACTGAATAAAAAACAAAAGCCCCTTTAGAGGGGCTCTGTATTTTTTGATCCCATCCTTCAACAAGCTCAGGATGACAAGTAGCGGCTATTTAAAACTCCAATCGTATTTATCTAAATTGCTTAAACACACTTTCAACAAATCAATGTTGCCTTTAATATCGTCTTTATTCGCCATTTCAATTACGCTGTGTATATGGCGGGTTGGTATTGAAACCGCACCTGCAATGGAGCCGTAGGTAGCCATGCGTTGCATAGCTGCTGTATCTGTCCCTCCGGCAGGCAACAATTCCGGCTGCCATTTTATTTTGGCTGCATCGGCCTGTTCCTTCATGTACCTTACCATGCGGTAATCGCAAATGGTTGATGAGTCCATTACTTTAATGGCTACTCCCTCGCCTAACTTAGTTACGGTTTCCTCGGGTTTTGCACCGGGCGTATCAAAGGCAATAGTTGTATCAATGCAGAAACTGAAATCAGGGTTAACGTGGTGAGAGGCCACATGCGCCCCGCGGATACCTACCTCTTCCTGTACGGTAAACACACCGTAAAAATCGTACGGAATTTCCTTGCCTTTCAATTCGCGCAGGGTTTCAATTAAAATAAATACAGCTACGCGGTTATCAAGGCTTTTGCAATTAACACAATTACCCATTTCAATAAGTTCGCGTTGGCGGGTTACGGTGCTACCCACTTCAACCAGTTTTACCACCTCCGCTTTTGGCAGGCCAAGGTCAATAAAGTAGTCGCTTAGTTGCAGCGGTTTGCCTCTTTCGTCAGGCGTCATTAAGTGGATAGGCTTTGTGCCCATTACACCAATTACATCCTGCTTGCCATGCACTATTACGCGCTGCGCCGTAAGGGTTTTAGGATCGAAGCCGCCTAGCGGGTGAAAACGCAGAAACCCGTTATCATCGATATGGTGAACAATAAAGCCAATCTCATCCATATGGGCGGCAGCCATAACGCGCTTGTCGCTGCTTTTGCCCTTTTTAAGGGCAACAAGGTTGCCCATGTTGTCAATGGTTATAGAATCAACTATACCATTCAATTCGCGGCTAACCAATTCACGCACTTTTTGCTCATGGCCGGGCACCCCGGGTATCTCGCTTATCTCTTTAAGTAATGCAACATTTATAGCCATACTTTAATACTGTTTATGGGGGGTAAACTTATTACTTTTTCCATTCAATGAAATACCGTGATAAAGACCGCTAAACAAGACGGTAACTGCTATTCCACCTTCGTTACCTTCACCATATTGGCTCGGCCGCGGTTAGCTAAAGGCATGCTGCCAATGTTTACTACCATATCGCCCTTTTTCAGCAGGCTGTTATCGCGTAATATGCGTATTACATCGCGTATGCTGGTATCAGTACCTACAAACTTATTATAGTGGAAAGCCCTAACCCCCCAGCACAGGCTAAGGGTGTTCAACAGGTCCTCGTTCTCTGTAAAAATGAAGATGTTGGCCTTTGGCCGGTAGCTGCTGAGCAAAAAGCCGGTATAGCCACTGAAGGTCATCCCCACAATTGCCCTTGCGCCAAGTTCGCTGCTTATGCGCGCAGCATTGTAACAAATAGCATCGCTGATAAATGTGGGCGAGTCTTTATCGGCCCTTAATTCCTTATCGTAGATAAGGTCGGCATGCTCAATGTTGCTCAATATCTTCTCCATTACCTGTATAACCTTGGCCGGGTGTTTACCTACACTTGTTTCCCCGCTGAGCATTACGGCATCGGCACCGTCAATAACGGCGTTGGCTACGTCCGTAATTTCGGCACGGGTTGGGTTGGGGTTCTCAATCATGCTATCCATCATTTGGGTAGCAACAACCACCGGCTTGGCGTACTTAATACACTTCTTAATAATATCCTTTTGTATTAAAGGCATTTTTTCCTGGGGCACTTCCACGGCTAAATCGCCACGGGCAATCATAATGCCATCGGCCGCTTTTATAATCTCGTCAATCTCCTTTAAGGCTTCCGGCTTTTCAATCTTGGCCATCACCTTCATGTAACTGTTCTTCTTGCCAATGATGTTTTTCAGTTCTATCACATCCTGTGGCGAACGAACGAAGGAAAGGGCTATCCAGTTGGCTCCATTTTTAATACCGAACTGCAGGTCCTTTCTATCCTTTTCAGTAAGCGCCGGTATAGATGTTTTGGTGTCGGGCAGGTTAACTCCTTTGTTGCTGCTTATTTTGCCGCCGTTTATCACCTTAGCTTTAATAGTATCCCTGCGGTTGGTGCTAATCACTTTCAGTTCAATCTTCCCATCGTCAATCAAAATGGCATCCCCGGCCTCCACCTCTTTGGGCAATTGCGTGTAGTTTACGTACAGCTTTTTAAAGGTGCTTACGCATTCTTTATTGGTTATCTCCACTTCCCGGCCACTCTCTAAAACCTCCATGTTATCGCGTACCTCACCAATACGAATTTTGGGACCCTGCAGGTCCACCAAAATGGCCACGTTCAGGTTGTGTTCTTTATTAATCTGCCGCACACGCTTAAAGCCCTCCAGGTGCAGGTCGTAATGCCCGTGGCTCATATTAAACCGGAAAACATCCAGGCCGTGGCGTACCATTTCTTCCATCACTTTTAAATCGCTGCAGGCGGGGCCGTAGGTGGCTATAATTTTTGTTTTGTTTACGTGAACTTTCATTTCAGCTTTTTTCTGTTTATCAATTTCTGTACAGGTTTCTCTTCTTCGTATATCAGGCGGTCTTTGCTCTTCACTTTTTTCAGCGGTATTTCAGTAGCCATTACCACCTCCGGAAAGGCCCTTATGCCCTCCAGTAAATCCTTCAAATCATCCTCGGGTTGCCGGCCGAAAATCTGTAAAAGGTAATCGTAATTGCTTACCTCCGACAACAAAGCTTCGCCCAAATTTTTGTTGGCGAATATAAGGTATTGGTGGGGGGTAGTTTCGTCGCCGGCTTTAAACACGCTGAACTGCACGCTGCGGCCCCGGTCTTTGGGCTCAAAAACAAGATCCTTCAACTTCCGGAAATCGCAGCCTAAAAGGCCGTTTAAGTGAAAGCAAAGTTTGTATTCGCGCAATGAGGCAGCTATGCCGATTAGCCGGTAATCGGTCCCGAATTCGTAACTTATGCGTTTATCTGCCACTCAATTAACAAAAATACAAATGTAGAATAGGTAATAAAGCTACAAAACCCCTTGAGAATGACCGCAAAACGAAGCAAAAAGAATTTTTTGCGGAGGAGGGGGATGTTTTTATTTTCGCACCACATTTAAAACCAAAGCACATGTCTAACATCGCAGAAAGAGTAAAGAAAATTATCGTTGACAAACTGGGCGTTGAAGAAAGCCAGGTTACACCTGAAGCAAGCTTTACTAACGACCTGGGTGCCGACTCTCTGGATACAGTTGAACTTATCATGGAATTCGAAAAGGAATTCAACATTTCTATACCCGATGAGCAAGCTGAAACTATCACAACTGTAGGCCAGGCTATCGAGTATCTGGAAAAGACCATCTCAAAATAATTTTTACAACCTGATTTTTTTGAAGTGTGGCAGGCTGAAAAGTCTGCCACTTTCTTTTTATTCGTATCCAGAATGAAACGCGTAGTAATAACCGGGATAGGGGCACTTACTCCCATAGGAAACACCGCCCCCGAGTATTGGCAAAACCTGCTTAAAGGCAAGAGCGGGGCCGCCCCCATTACGCGCTTTAATGCTGCCAACTATAAAACCCGCTTTGCCTGCGAGGTTAAAAACTTTGACCCTGCCCAGTTTATTGATAAAAAAGAAGTGCGCCGTTTGGACCGCTTTGCCCAGTTTGCATTAGTATGCAGCGACGAAGCTATTAAGGATGCCGGCCTTGACAAGGAAGGCGTTGATAAGGACCGCATAGGGGTAATTTGGGCCTCGGGCATAGGCGGCCTTGATGTTTTTATTGAGGAGATAACCAACCTGGCCCTCAATCCCGTTCCGCGCTTTAATCCCTTCTTCATCCCTAAAATGATTATTGATATAGCTGCCGGCCATATCTCTATGCGCTGGGGTTTCCGCGGACCTAATTTTGCCACTGTAGCGGCATGCGCTTCTTCTAACATCGCATTTATTGACGCTTACAACCTTATACGCCTGGGCAAAGCCAATGCTTTTGTAGCCGGCGGCTCAGAAGCCCCTATTAGCGAGGGTGGCGTTGGAGGCTTTAATGCCATGCGTGCCCTAAGCGAAAGAAACGACGACCCGGAAACAGCAAGCCGCCCTTTTGATAAAGACCGCGATGGTTTTGTAATGGGCGAAGGGGCCGGTGCTATTGTAATTGAAGAATTAGAACACGCCCTTAAGCGCGGCGCCAAAATTTATTGCGAAATGGTAGGTGGCGGTATGAGTGCCGATGCACACCATTTAACTGCCCCGCACCCTGAGGGCCTGGGCGCTGCATTGGTAATGAAAAATTCGTTGGAAGACGAAAACATTAAGCCGGAAGAAGTGGACTACATTAATGTGCATGGCACCTCAACCCCTTTGGGCGATATTGCTGAACTGGCCGCTATTAAAAAGGTATTTGGCGATCATGCCTACAAAATGAACATCTCCTCCACCAAATCAATGACGGGCCACCTACTGGGCGCTGCCGGTGCGGTGGAAGCCGTAGCAAGTATTATGGCCGTTAAGGAAGATATTGTGCCACCCACCATCAACCACTTTACCGACGACCCCGAAATTGACCCCAAATTCAACCTAACTTTTAACGCCCCGCAAAAGCGTACGGTAAACATTGCCATGAGCAACGGTTTTGGTTTCGGTGGCCATAATGCCACTGTTGTGTTTAAAAAGTATAAGGGGTAAATACCTATTCAGGAGATTAAAATCGAGTTTAAAAAATTTTGAAGTTTGTTGGCCTCTCTAAGCAACCATGAGCAACTCTTTAAACTCTTAAATCTTTAAACGCTAACCGTTTGATCAAGAAAATTTACAACCGCCTTTTCTCTTCTGATAAACAGCTAACTGCATATATAAAAGGGGTTACAGGTATTACGCCATCCAACCTGCAGCTTTATCGCCAGGTTTTTCAGCACCGCTCCAAATACCTTGAACCAAAAGATAACAACGAACGGCTGGAGCTTTTAGGCGATTCTATTCTTGATGCCATTGTTTGCGAATTTCTGTATAAGAAATACCCCTATAAGGAAGAGGGCTTTATTACCGAGTTGCGCTCTAAAATCGTTAACCGCAAATCGTTGAATGAAGTAGGCACGCGCCTTGGTTTGCTGGAGCAGTTAAAGTTTAACCGCAAAAGCATCAATGATGCATCAAAGGATTTGGCAGGCAATACTTTTGAAGCGTTGGTGGGTGCGGTGTATCTTGATAACGGTTTTGACCGCACACGTAGCTTTGTTCAAAAGCGGGTATTGCAGAACCTTATTGATGTAGATGAACTGCAGGCCACCAACACCGACTACAAGAGCCAGATTTACCACTACATACAGCGCGAAGGCAAAAGCATTGAATTTAAAGTGGCTGAAGAAAAACACCGCAACCGCCGGGCCTACTTCATTATTAACCTGGAGATAGATGGCCGCTTCATTTCCACCGGCGAGGGCTTCAGCAAAAAAACCGCCGAGCAAAATGCTGCCATGAACGGCCTGCGCGAACTGGGAGTGAAGTCTGAGCCGGAAGTTTAAGCTCCACATTTTATTTATTTTTAAAATCGGTGAGAAACAAACTGCTCTCCTTACTGCTGTTATTGTTTACCGTATTGCTTACATTAACCCTGGCCGAGTTCGGGTTTAGAAAGCTTGGCAACAAACCGGGAGTATTTTATGAGGCCAACTACGTTAAGGATAGCGTATTGAGTTTAAACCCCTGTTACATCGCCGATAGCAACGGTATAATGAAATTCAGCCCGCTTGCGGCCGAAGCCATAAGCAACAGCATTTTGAACACCCGGGCCGGTAAGGCTTTATCGGTTTCGGATACCGTAACACAACTATATAAGGAAGACCTGGTAAGCGCTTATACTAAGCAGGACAGCGCCGCTATCTTTTTGCATTGGGCTGACTCTATACTTAAGCTACCTGAAGATCAGGGCTACATTTCCGCGCTGCAGTATTACCTTAATCACCCTATAAACGCTGATGGCTTTCGCAGCATCCCCTTTGATACCACAGTGAGAGGGAAGAAAAAAATATTTTTTATCGGCGACTCATTTACCTATGGTTTTAGCGCTTGGCCGTTAACCAATTCGTTTTACGACAAGTTTTTGATGGATGGGCGCTATATAACCTATAACACCGGCATTACGTGTACGGACCCGGTGCAATACATGGCAATAGCCAGGGTTTATGTTCCCATTCTTAAGCCTGATTTGGTGATTGTTTCCTGCTTTTGGGGTAATGATGTAATGCTGTACCCGCGCGAATCAAAACCCTACCAGTTTGCATCTTACCCTATAGGTAACCAGTTTATTACGGCTAACCCGCTGGGGGCTTACGTAACACCGGAGCAGGCTAACCGAATAAGCCGCTTAAACGCCTTACTTCCAGACCAGGATATTAAGCCTTTAAACCGCTTCTTTGCTTTAACAGTAATAGGTACCAAGGTGTGGAAACTGTTAGCGGCCTTAAACATTGCAGAAGGGCAGCCTAAAGAATTTAAAAACTATATCAACCCTGATTTTCCTAAAGCGAAACCACGCGAAGTTACCCGCCTGGCACTGCAAGGCATAGTAGATACCCTTAATCATTTTAATTGTCCGTTATTGCTGGCGGTAATTCCTGACCCGCGCCTTACCAATCCCTGGAACAAGAACTTTAAGCCACAGGATTTTCTTCAGGGCATTCCGTACGTGCAAGTGCCGGACAGTTCCTGCTGGTACATGCCCTTTCCTGATGGACATTTTAATACTTATGGCCACGCCGCCTATGCCCAATGGCTAATGTTTAAAATCGATTCTTTTTTCCTGCAAAAACGCTATCAGTAAGCAGGCTTGTTATCTATATAGTCCTGCTGTGTTGGAAAGAAGTTGACGGGCTCTTCGTTCGTATAGTATTCCGTCAGTTTGCCAACTTCCCCCAGGAGTCACCCAACGCTTACGTATTAAAACGTTACCTTTCATTACTGATTCGTGATCAATAAAATGGAAGATCCAGTCCATGCAATCAACGTGTTAGCACCACGTAATCGGTAAGTACTGTTTTCAGAAACTTGCGATAGTTGTAAAAGTTCTCGGTAACCCCCATGCGCTGTTTTACGATTTCGGCAGCTTCAACAAGGGCATCTTCGTGTGCACGGTTATTATACTTTTCGCAACGGTCTATTACCTGTTTCAGCACCAGCATTTCGCTATCGGTAAATATGCGCGCTTCCGGAAAGGTTACCGTATAGTTCTGGTTGTTCAGCGCATTCAAAATCTGCTTAACCGATACATCGCGCGAGGGGCGCACATATACCACTGCGGTGTTAGCCGCCATATCCCCCACCCGCTGGCTTTTTTGAGAACTGCTGATAAGCATACCCGCTATGGAGCCCAGAGAAAAATAAATATCTACCAATCTAAAGGTCCAGCGGGTAATGTAATCAGTAAGCCCCGCCTCTTCGCCGCTTATTTTAACCACCTTAAGCCGCATGGCCTTTTTGCCTACGGTTTGGCCATTCATAAAGTACTCAAAAAGCAGGGTATTAAACGAGGCCAGCAGTAGTATAAAAAAGCCAAGAACATCCATAGCCCCATGTGGCAGCACCGAGGCTAACAAGGTATAAATAGTGGTAGCGCTTACTACCAAAAGAAAAAAGTCGATAATAAAGGCAAAAATTCTATCCCTTAACGAGCCCAGCTCGTACTCAATTACAACATTTTGTGTAGTATTGATGGAGATTGTTTTCATACAAACAGTTTCGAACTTTAAAAACCGAAGAAAACATAAAATGAGAACTCCAGCTTACTTCAACAAGCCGGGTTTACATAATTTGTGGCAAATTCACGGTGAGGTTTCGATTTTAAGGCAACACGCATGAAAGAGTCGCAATTTATAAACCAAAATAAGGAAAAATGGCTGGAGGCAGAAGAGCTGGTCAGCAAACCTCAAAAGGATACCGACCGCCTCAGCAGCCTCTTTGTTCACCTTACGGATGACCTTTCCTACGCCCGCACTTTTTTTACACACCGTTTCATAAACATATATCTTAACCAAACTTCCATGAAGTTCTTCTCGCTTATTTATACGCGGAAGAAAAGCAAGTGGGCGCACTTTATGGAGTTTTGGAAAGAGGAATTGCCCCAGGTGGTAATTCACTGCCGCAAGGAGCTTATCATCTCTTTACTGGTATTTCTTATATCCGTAGCTATCGGCGTTATTTCGGCCGCCAACGACCCTGACTTTGTAGCCTCCATTTTAGGAGAGGACTACGTGGCCATGACCAAGGAGAACATTGAGAGTGGCGACCCGATGAAGGTATATAAGGCCGCCCACCCTGCCGATATGTTTTTGTCTATTACAACCAACAACATTAAGGTGGCCTTCTTTACCTATGTATTTGGTTTAATTGCCGGCATAGGCACTATCGGCTTCTTAATTTTCAACGGTATTATGCTGGGCTCCTTCCAGTACTTCTTTTATGAGCATCACCTTTTGGGCGAATCAATGCTGGCGGTCTGGCTCCACGGCACGCTGGAAATTTCCTCCATCATTATTGCCGGTGGCGCCGGCCTTACCCTGGCCCGCGGCCTCATTTTACCCGGTACTCTTTCGCGTAGCCAGGCCTTCTATATTTCTGCATCGCGCTCGTTAAAGCTTTTGTTAGGCACCGTGCCCATTTTTATGGTAGCCGGTTTTGTAGAAAGTTTCGTTACACGCTTTACAGAAGTGCCTGACATAATCCGTTTGCTCTTTATTCTTGCCTCCCTCGCCTTCATTATCGGTTACTTTATTATTTACCCGTGGATGAAATCGCGTAAAGGTTTTGCAGTGCCGCTGCAAAAGGTAAAACTTACACCTACACGGCGCGAACCATTAGCCTTTAATACTATAAAAAACAATGCCGACCTGTTTAAGGATACCGCCTTTGTTTACTTTCAGAAAATCGGGCTTCTTTCTGTTCTTTTCCTGCTTGGCTCATCGCTGATAGTAGCAGGGCACTTTTATTACGATACATTAAACACAGAGGAAGTTTTGCAGGATGGCTTTTTCTATTTTTTTATGCGCGCTATTGTTTCCGATGCTTTCGCTCTGTTCCACTACCAGATTACATCCTTAATGGCCATAACCGCAGTAGTTACGGGCTTTATCATTTTTATCATCAACCACCTGCTTTACCGCATAGCGCATAAAACAACTCCACTTACCCTAAAATACTTTTTGCTTAGCCTGGTAAACAGCATGGTTACTTCTTTTTTGGTTCATGGTATTATTTATCAGTGTAACCAGGGCTTGCTGTTGTTGCTGGCCGTATTTATACCGGGCTTCTTTCTGCTGAACTATATTGCGCTGGAGCATGAAACTTTTTTGTTGATGGCCCTGCCTGCCTTTTTCAAAATTATAAGCAACAACTTTAAACAGGTGGCTGCCTTGTTTTTTGTAATGGCGTTAACCACTGCCTTCTTTACGGTAATTTTTAACTCGCCCCTGTTATACCTTTATTGGGAACAGCTCCGCATGAATTTACCCCCCGACCTGAAGAATATAAAAGAGATACTCAATTTTGTATCCTTCGCACTATCGGGTTTTATTTTACTGGCAGTGGCATCATTTAACCTGTTTGGCATCGGGTTACTGTATTATTCATCGCACGAGGTTGTAACCGCCGAAAACCTTCGCGAAAAAATCCGCACTTTAAAACTCAGTTAAGCGCCAATGTTATCGGTTAAAAAACTACTTACCGTGTTTATTTGGACATGCTTATCCCTGGGGCTGCATGCGCAGGATGAATACACCGTAGATACCGATACTACTTACGATTATAATTATGATGATGAAAGCGATTACTACAATAACCCGCAAAGGCCGGCGGTTAGCGCTAACGACCAATACTTTGGCGATTCGGTAGAGGTAAATGAGTTTGACCGTAGCGAATGGAAGAAAATTGTAAATGGCGCTACATTTGAGGAAGACCCCCCTGAACCTGAAAAGCAACCCAAGGACCCTAAAACTCCGGATATCAACCCCGGTAAGTTTGATCTTTCATTTTTAGGCCCTGCGGCGCAACTGGTTAAGATATTGCTGGTAGTGGCGCTTATTTCCGTAGTGGTTTTTGTGCTTTACGGTTTTTTAAAAGATGTAAAGTGGGGTTCGCGTAAGGTTGAAAACAACATAACGGATATACCGGAGCTTGTGGAAGAACTTCCGGAAATAAGCGCCCTGCGCAAATTGTTGCAACAGGCTTTGGCTAATGGCGATTATAAGCTGGCTATCCGTTATTACTACCTATGGATGATCACCCAGTTTAATGAGGACGGCTTTATTGTTTGGAAGAAAGATAAAACCAATAGGCAGTATTTGTACGAAATGCGGGAACACAACCGCATTGCCGACATACGTATGGCCACCCGGATGTTTGAAGCTTATTGGTACGGAGACTTGCAACCCGACAGCGCACGCTTTAACGAAGCCGAATTTCTTTTTAAAAGCCTGCTGAATAAGTAATGAAGTCGCAAAAAAACATATGGATTGTTGTTTTGGTGGCCGCAGGCTTCTTCCTGGTGCTATATCTTATCTTCTCTGATAAGCACAAGCGCAAATACAACTGGACCGAAAACTACAAGGTTAAAAGCCGTGAGCCTTTCGGTACTGCATTTATTTATGCTATGTTGGATAACCAACACGATAAAAGCATTTTAGTGGATGACAAACCCATGCGCGAGGTGTTGAGCGATTCCGCCAAATACGATTCGGGCTCCAACTATGTATTCATAGGCGCAGATATGCACCTAAGCGAGCAGGACTCGCGCGCTATATTAGATTACGTTGCCCGCGGTAATTGCGCGTTTATAGGCAGCATGTATTTCCCCGACCAGTTAATGGAAGAAGTGTATAGCGATGAATGTGACTCATGGAACAATTATTTTGACCACAACGATACCATTGCTGTATTTAATTTCTTTCACAATCAACTGCAAAAGGATACCGGCTACCGCTTTGTGTACCGCATTGCCGGCGAAGCAGAACGTTACAACTGGCGCGGTATAAGCGGAGATTATTTCTGCGATAGCTCTTATTCAATGGCGCCTGTTGGGTACCGCGATTCTTTCTATACCAATTTTGCCTGCATGCCTTATGGCAAGGGCCGGTTCTACATGTTCAGCACCCCGGTGGTATTTACCAATTATTTTATGAAAGATACTGTTGGTCTCGATTACGCAGACCTAGTTTTTTCGCATTTGAATAAAGGCCCCATTGTGTGGGATGAATACAGCAAACTAACGCGCCTGGCTAACAATCACGGGGTGGATACTTCAACGCCGCTCAGCTACATCCTTTCCCAAAAAAGTTTGCGCTATGCCTGGTACCTCATTTTGCTAGGTGCGGTTCTTTATCTGTTACTGGTGGCCCGGCGCCGGCAGCGTATTATTGATGTTATTGAACCTAATACGAACACCTCACTTTCTTATGTAAATACCATAAGCGCCTTATATTTTAACCATAGCAACCATGCTGCGCTGGCTAAACATAAAATGAAATACTTTTTAGCACATGTGCGCAACAAATACAACATCAGCTTAAGCAGCGGCAAAAAAGAGGAAATAGAAGCGCTGGCTAAAAAGTCAAAAGTGCCGCTAGCCGACATTAGTAAAATATTCCGCATGTATGAACGCATTGGCCCCCTTACAGATATTACGGAGGGTACGTTGATGGAATTTCATTATGCGCTTGAAAATTTCTATAATCAATCTAAATAACACATATGGAAACACCATCCACTTTTAGCGCCCCAAGGGTAGAGTTACAACAACTGGAAGAAACTGTTAATAAGTTAAGGACAGAGGTTCAGAAGGTGGTCATTGGCCAGGAAATGATGATAGACCTTGTGCTTACCAGTATACTTACCGGGGGTCACATTTTACTGGAGGGCGTGCCGGGCATTGCCAAAACCCTAACCGCCAAGCTTATTGCGCGCAGTCTTTCTGTAGGTTTTTCGCGGGTACAGTTTACACCGGACCTAATGCCTACCGACCTTACAGGCACCAACGTGTATAACCTTAAAACGTCTGAGTTCTCGTTCAACCGGGGACCGGTTTTTTCCAATATTGTGCTTATTGATGAAATAAACCGCGCTCCGGCCAAAACGCAGGCCGCTCTGTTTGAGGTAATGGAAGAAAAGCAGATTACTATAGATGGCAAAACCTATAAAATGGAGTTTCCGTTTATAGTACTGGCCACCCAAAACCCAATTGAGCAGGAAGGCACCTACCGCTTGCCCGAAGCCCAGTTAGACCGGTTTCTCTTCCGCATTAAGATAAACTACCCCACACTGGAAAACGAAAAGGACATCCTTAAACGGTTTAAGGAGGATTTCAATATGGAAATTGCCGCGCAGGTACAGCCCGTAGTAACGCGCGAGGAACTGCAAAAGTGCCAGGATATTATCAAGAGCATCTATATAAAGGATGAGTTGCTGGATTACATCGCCCAGATTGTACACCAAACCCGCAACAGCGGCGACCTTTATCTTGGTGCATCTCCACGTGCCTCACTGGCCATTATGAAAGCCAGCAAAGCCTTTGCCGGCATTAACGGCCGCGATTTTGTTACGCCTGACGATATACAAACGGTGGCCTACCCGGTGCTTAACCACCGCATTATACTTACGCCCGAGCGCGAAATGGAAAACGTACGTGCAGAAGATGTAATCAAACAAATCATTAACGGCATCGAGGTTCCGCGCTAGTAATGAAAGGCATCTTCAGTAATCTTTATTTAACCGGCAGGTTCTTCTACTTATGGGGGGCGGCTATACTGCTGTTTATTATAAGCTTCCCCTATCCTACACTTTATCCGGTTGCTGTTATCGCCATTCCCTTGCTTTTATTTCTAACAGTTTTGGATTGCGTGTTGCTGTTTTCCAACTCAGCCAGCCTGGTAGCCATACGCAAAGTATCATCCGTGTTATCCATCGGGCAGGATGTTGCTGTGCGTTACACTATTTATAACAAAGGTAATCTCAGCCTTAAGGCACAGCTGTTGGATGAACTGCCCGAACAATTGCAGAAACGCAACTTCAGCATTCCCTTTACTTCAGATGCAGGCGGCTCCCAAACATTTGAGTATACCTTCCGCCCTGTTGAAAGGGGGGAGTATAGTTTTGGCAAACTCTATTGTTTTGTTTCTGATTTTATCGGGCTGGTGCAGCGTCGTATGTTACTGGCTAAAGAGGAAACCGTAGCTGTTTATCCTTCCATCTTAGATATGAAGCGTTTTGAGCTGAAAGGTTTTAACCGCAGCACCAACGAATCGGGTATTAAAAAACTACGCCGCATTGGCCACAGCTACGAGTTTGAGCAGATAAAAAACTATGTGCAGGGCGATGATTACCGCAGCATTAACTGGAAAGCCACAGGCCGCCGGGCTGATTTAATGGTTAACCAATACGAAGACGAAAAGGCGCAGAGCGTTTACTCGGTTATCGACAAAAGCCGCGTAATGAAAATGCCATTTGCCGGTATGAGTTTGCTGGATTATGCCATCAATGCATCTTTGGTAATAAGCAACATTGCATTAGGCAAGCAGGATAAGGCAGGGCTTATCACCTTCTCTGATAAAGTAAACACCGTTATACCCGCCGACCGCGGCAAACTGCAATTAAAACGCATACTCGATTCGCTATATAAAGAAAAGGAGCGCTTTGTAGAGGCCAATTATGAATTGCTGTATTTAACCATGCGCAATACCATTAAGGGCCGCAGCCTGGTTCTTTTCTTTACCAATTTCGAAAGCTCCTATGCCCTACAGCGCGTGTTACCAATGCTACGCCGCATTAATCAAAAACATTTGCTGGTGGTAGTTTTTTTTGAGAATACCGAGGTGAATGCCATTGCCTCTGACGAAGTTCAAACCCTTGAGGATATTTACACCCAGGGTATTGCGCAAAAATACATTTACGAGAAGCAGCAATTGGTGCAGGAGCTTAAACAATACGGCATCTACAGCCTGCTTACCAAACCGCAGGACCTAACGGTTAATACGGTAAACAAATACCTTGAGCTAAAGAGCCGGGGGCTTATATAATCAGCGGTTATAGTAAACAATGGTTCCCGCCATTTTATCGTGCAGCGCCTGGCTTTTATCATCCCAGGCTGCCATCAAAAATCCTATACCCAAAATAAGGCCCGATATAATTTTACCTAAGCTGCGAAGCAAGGCCTTACCAAAGCTTAAACGGTTACCATACTCATCTCCTACCTTTATACCCACAATCATTTTACCAAAGGTGCCTTGTTTAGATGAACTTTCCATTACGGAAAAATATAACAACTGCAACATTGCGCTTACGCCAATTACTTCGTAACTGCCTAACCTAAAGGCATAAATGCCCCCATAGCTTAATACCGCACCTGCAATACTTAATATGATACGGTCAATAACCAGCGCGCCTAACCGTATGCCAAAACCGGCATATTCAAAATTGCGTTCCTCATTTTGTTCAAAAGGTTCATCAATAATTTCCATAAGCCCAATTTAAACAAAACAGGCTGCACTTAAAAAGCGCAGCCTGTTGCTTTTTTGTAGTTTATTCTACTTACCGTAAAAAACATAAGTGCCGGCAACTTTATCGTGCAGGCCCTGCTTTTTAGCATCCCAGCCTACCATCATAAAGCCGATAAACAGCGTAATAACAGAAAGGAATTTTGCGAAGTAGCGGCCTAAGGCATTACCAAAGCTTATGCGGTTACCGAACTCATCGCCCACCTTTATGCCCACCGCCATTTTACCAAGCGTAGCCTGTTTAGCAGAACTCTCCATAAGCGTGGTGTACAATATGCCTGCAAGCATATTTACCCCTTGTGCCGCACCGGAGGGGTGAGAAAAGGACCCCCCGAAAACAAGTATTACTACCTGCTGAACTACCAGCAAAATGATGCCGTCAATAAAAGCTGCTCCTACCCTTATCCAAAAGCCGGCATATTCCATTTTTTGTTCCGAGGCTTCGGGTGCGTCAAGAATTTGTTCCATGGTTGTATGTTTAGTGGTTAATGTTCTAACTTAACAACTAAGCACTAAATGCCAAAAAATAAAGTTGTAATTTTTGCAGTAAGTATAAATTCCGAAGGTGCTTATTCAGCCTCTTTGCCCTTGTCATCTTTAAACAACTCCTTTTCATCCACCACTTTTACGGCATCACCGTCTTTAAGCGTTTTAGATATAAGCTTAAACGGCGCCTTTACTACCTGCTCATCACCCTTAAGGCCGCCGGTTATCTCAATATAGTTGGCATCCTGTATGCCTGTTTTTACTTCCTGCATTTTCACCTTGCCGTTTTCTACCACAAACACTATTTCTTTCAGCTCCTTCTTTCCTTCCTCCATTTTGGCCGCCTTGCCGCTCTTAGCAAGGTCTTCATCTTTCTCGGTAATCTTCTTTTCCTCGCGGGTAGTTACTGATTGTATTGGCACCGTTAACACCCCTTCGCGCGATTCTGTTTTTATATCCACCGTAGTACTCATACCTGGGCGAAACGGAAACTTCCGTCCCACCTCAGGCTGCACTAAATCCGTATACGAACTCTTGAGCAGTTTAAGTTTTACCGTAAAGTTGGTGGCCTGCGACGTACTGATAATAGCGCTAGCTGTATTGGTAGCCGAATAAGCAATTTGCGATACTACGGCCTTAAACTTCTTATTTACATAAGCATCCACCTCAACATCGGCAGTATCGCCTAATGAAATGCGCAACACATCATTCTCGTTCACATCTACCTCTGCCTGCATGTTGTCCAAATCGGCAATGCGTATAATCTCAGTTCCCGCCATTTGGGCAGTGCCCACCACGCGCTCGCCCAGCTTCACGTTCACCAGCGATACGATACCCGTCATGGGGGCGTAAATCTTAGTCTTCTTCAGGTTATCCTGTGCTTGCTGCAATTGGGCCTCAACACTTTTTACACTAAAGCTGGCGGCATTTACCTGCTCCTGCGCTGTGCTGTAATTGGCTTCGGCCTGGTCGTTAGCCAGTTTAGAGGCTTCAAACTCCATGTCTGATATCACCTTATCATTATGCAGCTGCTCATTACGTAAGTAGTTTTTGTGCGCGTTATTAAAAGCAGCCTGTGCCTGTATTAAGGTAGCCTTAGCGCTGCTATAACTTGCTTTGGTTTGGTTAAGGGTTGCGGTTACCTGGTTTACCACAGCCTCGTAAATAGCGGGGTTAATAACGCACATCAGTTTACCCTTCTGCACGCTGTCGCCCTCTTTTACATTCAACTCAATTACCTCGCCCGATACTTCCGAGCTTAGCTTCACTTCCGTTTGCGGGTTTATTTTGCCGCTGGCAGTTACGGTTTCTACCAGCGAACGCTTAACCACCTTATCCACAGCCACCTGCTCGGTATTGCCTTTTCCTATCCAGCCGGCCTTTTTGCCAACCACACCAAGCACAATAAGCACCAGCAGTATTACGCCGAGTATTATTACAACTTTATTATCTTTCTTCATATGTCTTTATTTCACTACCTTAATCAAGGGTAATGGGTTTGCCCTGGTAAAAATCCAACACCTTCAGGCGGAAGATGTAGGTGTATTTATTCCTTATCAATTCGCTTTCCACCGCCGCTAAGTTGTTTTTGGATGTTTGATAATCCAGTGTGGTGGTAGCCCCGGCGCCGTAGCGTTTGTTTTGCGCCTCAAACGCCCTCTTTGACGCTTCATAGCTTTTTTGGCTGGCTGCATAAGCGCTGGCCGCAGCACGTGCATCGGCATCGGCCTGGTAAATGGTTTGCATTAAAGAGTTTTTGCGCGCTTCAAGCTGCAGCCTTGCGCCCTGTTGCTGCACTATCGCATTTTGCACGGCGTTCATCCGTTGCCACTTACTAAAAATGGGTATAGCCAATGTAAACGAAACACTTTTACGAAACTGGTCAGCGTATTGGTCCTTTAAGGGTACCGTTTCATAATCGGTAGTGCCGGTTATTAAACGCTTTTGCTGGTTGTTGTAGTAATCATACAAATTACCGTTTACGCTGATGCTTGGGCTTAAAGCGCCCTTAGCCGCTTTGGTGCTGTATTCGGCACTTTTAACGCGGGCCATTTCAGCCAATATACTTGGTTGGGTATTAACTGCGCCTTTGTAAACGGTTAGTGCAAAGCCTTCAGCCAATAACGCAATGTTTTGGTTCTGCAATTGCGGCAGCACCACGTCAAAGCTATCTTCGGGCTTTAACTGCAGCAACAGGCGCAGGGCCAGTATGGCGAGATCGTAACTGTTTTTGGCAACAGCTACGTTTGATTCATCTCTGGCCAGTTGCGCATCAATATCCAGCAAATTACTTTCCGGCAACATGCCGGCGCTAACGCGCTTTGCAATAGTTTCTTTTTGGGCGAGGGTCATTTGCCTTTGATTATCGGCCACCTTCATATTCTCCTGTGCCAGCATTATCTGCAAAAAGGCAGTAGTTACATTAAGAGCAGCGGTGTTGCGCGCATCTTTTAAATCATACTGGGCTGCTTCGTAATTAAATTTATTGCGCAGTATGTTGTGTACCTGCTGCAGGCCTGCAAAAAGGGTAAGGTCTCCGCTTAAGGAGGTAGCAAAGGTCATAGACGTTTGCGTAGTCAGTTTAAAAGCCGCCAGGTTAAACTGCTTACCATTGGTAAAATCGTTAGTAATGCCGGCGTTGATGGAGGGCAACAGGTTAAGGTAACTTTGGGTGTAGTTATTCTTGTTTAACTGCTGGTTAAGCTCGCCCTGCAATACCGTAAGGTTGTTTTTGGCGGCGTAATCAATACAGCGCTGCAGGTTCCATTTGGCGCTATCCTGTGCGCGGGTAACTGAAGAAATAAATACTAAAAGGGCTGCCGGCAAAAACCAAAGGGGTCTCACATTCAATAATTTGACCGGCTAAAGTAATGGTTTTGGCAAAAACACCCCTTATTTCCAGCCGAAGTGCCTTTCTATGCGTTTTTTCTGCCTTAAATGGTGGCGGAAATGGATGTTGCACAGCTCAATCCACTCGGCTGTGTTCAGCCAGCCCAAAAAGGGATGTTTGAGCTTAAGGCGTGGGTTGCTTTGGGGTACCTGTCTAATATACTCGGTAGCCATCGTTTTTACCTCCTCCAGTTTGGCTATCAGTTGCTCCTTGCTTTCGGGTTGTTTGGGTACCACGGCAACTGAACCCGGCATTTCATACTTTAGCGGCGGAAACATCCTTAACGTAAAAATAATGTGCCCGCTAAAGCTCTTACCTTTCCCTTCCTGGGTTTCCTGTTGGTTTAAGCCCTGTTGCGCCTTTTTAAAGAAAAACCCTTTGGCGCTCATCCATAAGTGTATGCCCACCTGCCCCAGGCTCCAATCGTGCTCCGTAGGCTTGGCAATTATCTGTTCCCAGCTATAGCGCTTGTATTCATTAATCCAATAGTCTATAATTTCATGCGTATTGCGCTCCAGCTTCTGTATATCCATATAGGCGTTTAACAGTTGCCAAAGTAAGGCACAGGGGTCATATCCACAAGTGCTGCCCACAAGAGCAAAAAAAGAAGGTTCACTGATAAAATAAATTTAATGTTTTGGTGTTTAGGGAGATTGTGCATAGAAATAACTCAACACTTGTATGAAGCAGATAATTATTATTGTAAGTAGCTTATTGCTAATATTTTCCTCTTGCAAAAAGTGCAGCAATTGCCACGACAATTGCTGCCGGAGAATATCAACTAATGAGAGGATTTGCAGCAGTCAATATGGTAGCAACCAATACCACCACATTCTTGATAGTCTCGCAAGTGACATAGTGTGTAGCATTAATTCGGAAAGCAGTTTTGCTTATAAAGTTTGTAATGAACAGGATGTAGAGGCAATAAAAATGCTGCCGGGCGTTTCCTGTGTTCCTATAAAATAGATTCAACAAAAACTACTTCCACTTATTCTCAACACCAATGGTGCGGTGGGCTTCCTCTACCTTCTTACTTATTTGCCCGGTAAGTATGTGCCAAAACATTACAAAATCTGACCCCAGGCTGTAGAAGGGATATTTAAAAGTGGCCGGGCGGTTCTTTTCCAGCATAAAATGCCCAAACCAGGCAAAGCCATAGCCACATAAGGGCACTATGGCAAACAACACCCACTTTTGGGTTACAATAGCCGCAATGGCCAAACCAATAACCCCGGCGGTACCAATAAAATGCAGGGCACGGTTAATGGGCCTGGCGTGCTCGGTTAAGTAATAGGGGTAAAAACTCCAAAAGCTGTTGTATTTTCTTTCTTCGGCCATGTATCGCTGTTTTACTACAAATTAAATACAGCCTTTGTAAAATTTTAATAGTTCAGGTTTGGTAATTCCGTTTTTTAACTGCTTACTTTGCATTACAAAGCACTTTTATTATGTCCCACGAAGACCAATTACAGCAGCTTAAAGAAATCCGCAGCATAATGGAGCGCTCATCGCGCTTTATTTCCTTAAGCGGTTTATCGGGCGTATTTGCCGGTTTTTTTGCACTGGCGGGCGCAGCCGCCTTTTACGTGTACATCAATACCAAACTTAACTACGGCTACAGCGACCTGGTTCGCGCAACGGCCAACGATCTTGATGCTTTCCCTACCCTGGTTTACTTCTGCATAGCCGATGGCAGCATTGTAATTACACTCTCCTTGCTGTTTGCCATTTTTTTTACTACCCGCAAAGCACGTAATGTGGGCCAAAAAATATGGGATAGCAGCGCACAACGGATGATTATTAATTTATTTATCCCCCTGGTAGCGGGTGGTTTGTATTGCCTTATTTTGCTGCAACAGCACCGCTTTGGCCTTATAGCGCCTACCACCCTTATTTTTTACGGGCTGGGCTTATTAAATGCCTCTAAATACACCTTAGATGAAATTCGTTGGCTGGGTATTTCTGAAATAATACTGGGCCTTGGAGGTTGCTATTTTATAGGTTACGGCGTTACGCTGTGGAGCATTGGCTTTGGGGTGTTGCATATTGTTTATGGTTTAGTTATGTATGTTCGCTACGAGAGTAAACCACAGGAGAAAAAATATTGGTAAGTGCTGCAACGGAAATTTCATATTGAAAGTGGTTTAGGTAAACATGAAACAGTGGATTACCTGCTGGGCATTTTACATGACGCCCGCTCTACTACCTTCCGTTATGTACAGGGTATAACTGAAAGTGAATTGGACTGGCAACCTTACCAGGGCTGGAATACCGTTGGCGCTTTGCTACAGCATATAATTGCCTGCGACTATTTTTTTAATGCTTACTTTATAGAAAACAGGAAGCTGACTGCGCAGGAAGAAGCCGAATTAACGCCGGCGCTTGATTTAGGCGAACATGTAAGTAAGCTAAAAGGTAAATCGGTGGATTTCTATAACACTGCGCTGATGCAATCGCATAAGGCGCTTACTGATAGTGTTAAGCAGTTGAGTGCTGAACAACTGCGTGAAAAACGTTTTGACGTATACGATAAAGAGAATGGCAGTAACCTTGCCTGGATTTTGTATCACAAAGCTGAAGACGAGGTGCATCACCGCGGACAGATATCCATACTGCGCAAGCTTTACAAACAAGTGAAGGAGGAAGCGAAGTGAAAGAGGTTATTGACAAATTAAACAAGGCATTTGAAAACAGGATACGGCTGGGTATCATGAGTGCGCTTATGGTTAATGAGTCGGTTGATTTTTTAACTCTTAAGGAACTGCTGGATGTTACCGATGGCAACCTTGCCAGCCATGTTACCGCACTTGAAAAAGCCGACTATATAGCCGTTAAAAAGGAATTTGTAGGCAAGAAACCGAAAACCAGTTACGTAGCTACCAGCCTTGGCAAAAAGGAATTTCACCAACACTTAAACGCCCTTGAAAAACTGCTGAAACAAAACAGGAAGTAAGCAATATCTAAATTTTTTTGTCGTTTTACTTTGAATTACAAAGCACTTTTTATGAATATTAAAATACCGCACCTTCAAAAGCAAATCCGCGCCCTGGTTATCTTCTTTATGGTTAGCCTGGTTATAAGCGGGGCTACCGCCATACCCGTGCAAACAGAACTGGAGTGGTATTTCCGGCACTTCTCTGCACAAACAACCTTGGGTCAATTATTTACCATTGTGTTGGCTGCCGTTGCGCAGGTGCAGCAGCAATACCCTTTTCTGCTATACGGTAACGATTGGCTGGCCTTTGCACACTTTGTAATTGCCGTTGCCTTTATAGGTGTGTTGCGGAATCCCGTACGCAACATATGGATTATTGAATTCGGGCTTATTGCCTGCGCAATGGTGATACCCTTTGCTCTGGTAATGGGCGGCGTAAGAGGTCTACCGCTATGGTGGCGATGTATTGATTGCAGCTTTGGTATAATAGGGGCTATACCGCTGCTGCTGTGCCATACACGCATTAAAAAGCTGGAGAAGCTACTGCAGGAGGATAAACTCAATATCGTTTTCTGATGAAAAAGAGGAAAGCCGGCCCCTTAACCTTAGCTGCGGAAGTGGCCATAGTTACTCTTTATAGCCTGAGCAAAAGATGTTTGGAAAAACAACAGCCGGCCAATGCTCCATCCGCCTTAAACGATAAAAAGTTCCAACGCAAAATGACGGTGCTTGCCACCATCTATCATTTCATCAGTGTATTTTATAACGAATAACAAATCATCATTATGTCTGCAAGCTCTTATTCTGCCGTTATCCGGCAATTGTTTTTACTCTCGGCGTTTTGTTTTGCCCTGCAAACCTTCCGCATGGTATGCACCGGTACCCTCAGCTACATTTTTTTGCCGTGGAATTTGCTGCTGGCCTGGGTACCATTGGCCTTCGCCACTGTAGCTACCCGCCAAGCGAGCAAGCTTAAATTGTTTATGGCTTTCGTGCTATGGTTACTCTTCTTCCCAAACTCGCCTTACATAATTACGGACCTCATTCACCTTACGCCCCGCACGGGCTGGCCGCATTGGTACGATGCCTTTCTTATCTACTCCTTTGCACTGGCGGGCCTGTTGGCAGGTATAGTTTCCGCGCTTATAATCTACCGCAAACTAAAGGAGGTACTGCCACCGTTGTTTGCCCGTGCAGTGGTGCTGGGCTCTATGCTTTTATGCGGCTATGGTGTATACATGGGGCGCTTTCTGCGCTGGAACTCATGGGATGCGCTTACCAACCCCTTCCAAATCCTTAGCGATACTTTTACGCAACTGGCGCACCCAATTACATATTCGCGCACCTATGGCATTACGCTGCTTAGCAGCATACTAATATGGCTGGTATTTAAAGTATTTGAATCGCTATCAACAAAGGAAGAAGCTTAAACCAAATAAAATCAGCCTATATGAAAAAGGAGAGCATTTTTATATTACTATCTACCGCTGCTTACAGTTACCTGTTTTACGAACAAATGGCAGGCATCAATTTTTTGCTGTTTAACATTCTACTGGCGGCGCTATTGGCAATCAATAAACCCGTACTATTAAAAGAAAAAAACTGGCTAGCGGTAGTTATCGGTTGCCTGATATCTTCCTTCTGCATATTCTGGTATGGCACCTGGCTGCCTACCCTGGCCAATATTACTTCATTATTGTTTTTGGCCGGCCTAAGCTTTGCCCCGCGGGCCTCGCTTTTAATTGCAGGCATAAATAGCTTAGTCACTTTCCCTTTCGCTATACCTGCTACATTGTTTCATAAATCGTTGGAAACGGAAAATGCGCGCGGTGGTTATAGCCTGGGCAGGTGGCCTGTATTAATTACGCCCGTTTTTCTAACTGTAATCTTCTTCTTTGTTTACCGCACCATCAATCCTGTTTTTGAAAACCTGACTAACCGTATCAATCTCGATTTTCTGAATGGTTATTGGCTCTTCTTCACTACAATCGGTTTCGTACTGATGTTTGCGGTGTTCCGTTACTTTCCTATCAAATCTCTTTTTGCCATGGACCAAAAAGCAGGTGACAATCTTGTTCCAAAAGAAGAGAACCCCTCTGCTTCCGACATCTTCGGGCTATCGCTACAAAACCAATTGCTTGCCGGCACCATCACTTTTGTTATGCTTAATATTCTATTGTTGTTTGTAAATGGCGGCGACATATTTTACCTGTGGTTTGCCAAAACATTGCCTGAGGGCTTAACCGTAGCGCAATACCTGCACGATGGAACCGATGGCCTCATCTTTTCCATTATACTGGCAGTGCTTGTAATTCTGTTCGTGTTCCGCAGCCACCTTAACTTTATTGAAGACAATAAATGGCTTAAAGTATTGGCTTATGGCTGGGTTGCGCAAAACATTATCTTGATACTTACCACAGCGCAAAGGAATTGGTTGACCATAGAATCCTCAGGCCTTACTAGAAGGCGTATTGGCGTTTATGTTTACCTGCTACTTTGCATAATTGGCTTGTTGCTTACCCTGATAAAAGTAGCGCGCCGCAAAAGCAACACCTTCCTGTTCCGAAAAAACTCATGGGCTTTTTATGCAGTGTTCATTGCGGCTTGTCCTGTTAATTGGGATGCTGCCATTGTAAACTTCAACTACACTAATTACAAAAGCAACCAATTCCAGTATATTGACCGTAGTTACCAGGCAGAGCTTGGTGAAACGTCCCTGCTGCCCCTTTTTAAGCATTATGCCCAGGAATTACAGAAACCAAGTCAGGCGCACGATATTTTTAATGATGTAGTAGTAACAACTATGTATTTAAACTACCAGTACCTGCAAAACGAGATAAAAGAAAGCGGGTGGCAATCGTACAGCTACAATAAGCACATAACGTGCAAGGAAATTAAGAAGATGATTGATGCCGGGCAGATTCCTCCGGCAACACAAAAAAGAACGAAAGTGACCTCGGGCGATTAAGTCTTAAGGCTGCTTTTCTTTATCCAGCGACTTTTGAATGGCCCCTTTCAAAAACTCGGCAGAGCCGGCGTTCAGGTTTTCATTCTTCGCCTGTATAATGGCGTAATCGCAGGCTTTTTGCGCCTCCTTATACTCATTCATTTTATACAGCAGATAAGCGTAAGTAAGATTGTAAGTGTACTTGTTATCTAGATTGATAGCATCATACGCCCACTTGGCCGCCTTGGCCAATTGCGCATCATTGTTCATGTTCAGGTAATAGTTCCAGGCCACATCATTTAAAACAGATGCATTTTTTGCGGCATATTTCTTAATGTACTGGCTCGCAAACTTATCGTAGTTAGTCCAATCTGCCATGTGCAGGTAGTAGTCCATGCTTAACTGCGCAATTTTCTGCTGGCTATCGGCAGCCTTATTGCTTTTCAGCAAATTAATGGCGCCTTCAAACAAAGCAGGGTCGTTGGCTTTTGGCGCTTCGCTAACAGCCTTGTTGGCTATCACGTTAATTTTGTTGTTATAGGCATCTACACCCATTGTGCCTTTATAGTATTCCGCATTTTTAACCAGGTAAGCAATGCCGGGCGATTTAAGGTTATTGGTAAGCGTAAAAATTGTTTTGGCATGCCTGGCATCTTTAAGGTCGGCCGGTGTAAGCTTATCCATGTACACTTTAAATACCTCCTCATACTTTTCATCGGCGCCCATCATGGTATTCAGGTAGTCGCTCAAAAAGTTTACATCACGGTCACCATCGCTGTAGCGTTTGTGCATGCCGGCCAAAATACCCGGTGTGGGGTCTGTTGCCTTTTTGCCGTTTTGTATTAAACCGGCAGGGTCAAGGCCGCCAACAATCTTATGTTTTACCTCGCCATTATAATCCAGCCACAAAAGGGTTGGGTAGGCGCGTATGCTGTACTTGCCGGCAATGGTTGGGCCTTCGTCCTTCTCCATATCAAATTTGCAGTTGATGAAGTGGTCGTTAAAATATTCGCCCACAGCCGAATCAGGAAACACCGTTGCTGCCAAACGCTTACAAGGCCCGCACCAGCTGGTATAGCAATCCATAAATATCAGCTTGTTCTGGGCTTTGGCCATGGCCAATATCTCCTCAAACTTCTTGTCATGTATAAACTCTATACCTTGTGCTTTGCTTTGGTAAACGCCCAGCACAAAAACCAGGCTTACAAAACTTATTATATACTTTTTCATATATCCGGAGTATCGGTTGAAAGACGTAAAATTATGCCAAAAGGTGTAATGTAAGGTTAAGCAAAAAACGTTAACAAGCCTATTCAGGCTTCCAAAAGCCGGGCCCTTCGGGCAAAGCAGGGTTGGGGTTCTCCCAAATACTGCATCGCTGCAGGTTAATTTTACTGCCCCAGAATATGCGCGTGGTTTTCTCAAAACTTTCGGTATAGTCCGAAACATAAAAAACATCCTCGCCCGCTTTGGCGCTGCTGTTCAGGCCTTCCTTTTCTAAAATCCACTTTAACTTTTGCGCCACCACCTCGGCTGAGTCGAAAATGCGCACACGGTTATTAAAGAAGGCCGAAATTTCATTTTTAATAAGGGGGTAATGCGTGCATGCCAACACCAGGGCATCAATATCCTTTAGCTCTTCGTGACTTAAATAATTCGCTAACACAGCGTGGCTTATATTATCGTTATAAAAGCCTTCCTCTATCATGGTAGCCAATAAAGGTGTAGCCACGGCTGAAAACTTAAGCGCGGGCTTACGCCTGGTAAACTTCTCCTGGTAAACACCGCTGGCCACGGTGGTTTTGGTGGCTATAATGCCCACTTTCTTAATGCTGTCATCTGCTATTACCGCCTCTATCATTGGGTCAATAACGTTAATAACCGGTATTACGCCTTTAAAAGTATCGCGCAGGGTTTCGTAAGCCGCTGCCGACGCAGTATTGCAGGCAATAACAATGGCCTTGCAGTTCTTTTCCGTCAGCAAAAAATTGGTAATGGCGGTAGCGTAAGAGCTAATTAACTCCTTTGATTTATCGCCATAAGGCAGGTGGGCGGTATCGCCAAAATAAATCAGCTGCTCGTTTGGCAGTAGCTTAGAAACAGCATTGGCGACCGTAAGGCCGCCAATACCTGAATCAAAAATACCGATTGCTTGTTCGCTGTTTATTTTCATACACCCTATTTAGGGGCGGCAGGGTTTGTTCCTGTAGTTGTTTTAGGTGCAGGGGTAATGCCCATTTGTTTCATCACCAGGCTGGTTACATCATTGGTAGCTTCAGGGTAGTAAGCCACTGCGCCCGATACAATATCGATAATGTAAGAGTAGCCATTAGTAGTAGCAACTTCTTTTACCGCCTTAAGGTATTTGTCGTTAATAGGCTTCAACTTCTCCTGCTGCTTGGTAGCCAGGTCGTCGTTAATTTTGTTTTCAAAATCAGAAATACGCTGCTGTAAGTCCTGCAGTTCTTTAATTTTTGTTTCTACAATAGCATCCGGAGTTTCCTTTGGCATCTTCTGCAGTTCTTCCTGCTTTTTGCCATAGTCTTCGTACATGCCTTGCAGCACTTTGGTCATTTGGTCTTTATAAGCCTGCAATTCAGTTTGCATGGTTTTAAATTCAGGCATAGCCTGTAATATATCGGCAGAGTTTAAGTGGCCTATTTTCTGCTGCGCATCGGCTGTTCCAAAAAATCCGAACACGGCTATGGCGATAACTAAGATTACTTTCTTCATTTCGTTTGTTTTGGTTTATTCTGTTTGTATTTGTTATTAGTTTATTCCCATTTTCTTTTTCACCAGGTCGGTAATATCGCCGCTGTTTTCAGGGTAATATACCACGCTACCGGTTGCAATGTCAAAAATGTAAGTGTAGCCGTTTTCTTTAGCTACCGCATTTACAATTTTCAGGTACTTGTCGTTCAGCGGTTTAAGCAGCTTAATATGCAGCTGGTCCAACTGAGCATCCGCCGTTTGCTGCAGGGTTTCTATATCCTGCTGTAACTTTTGCAGTTCCAGCATCTTTTCCTCGCGCACTGCCACCATTAAATCGGGGCCAAACTGCTGCAACTCCTCCATACCCTTTTGGTACTGCGCATACATATTTTTCAGGCTCTTTTCCTGTTCAGCCCGCTTACGGTCCAGGGTTGCCAGCAGCTGTTTATACTCCGGCATGCTTTCCTGTATCTCCTGCGAGTTGATATGGCCATACTTTTGCTGAGCAAAGCTGTTGGCCCACAACATAAAGAACGAACATATAAGAAGGCCTGCTTTCCTCATTGGCGCGCAAATATAGATTTTTAGCCCAATCGGCTGTTATTGGCCTGCCGGTTTAAGCGAAATGCCCATAGCAGTCAATATCTCATCACTCTTATTGTACTTATCGCTGCTATACAACATAGTAGGCCCGCTGCTGCGGTCGAAAATAAAGTCGTACCCTTTAGCCTCGGCATATTTCTTTATTTCATTATAAATCTTGTCCTGTATAGGCTTAACCAGTTCCTGGCGCTTTTTAAACAACTCGCCATTAGGGCCAAACTTGGCTTTCTGAAAATCCTTTACATCCTTTTCCTTGGCCTCAATTTCTTTCATTTTCTGCTGTTTCATAGGCTCGGTCATTAAAACCTGCTCTGCCTGAAACTGCTTATACATATCATCCACCGCCTTCATTTTGGCCTCTACATCCTTCTGCCAGCCGGCAGCAATCTTATCTAATTCTTTTTGCGCCTCGGTATAGCTCTGCATTTTGTTTAGCATGTAATCCATATCCACAAACGCAAATTTTTGCGCCTGCGAGCTAAAAGCAACCAGTAAAATGGCGATTACGGAAATAATCTTCTTCATAACTTTTGGTTTTTTCTTATCAGACCCAATTACCTTGCCAAGGTAAAGGTATGTTTTCAATTTTTAGCAATTATAAGATCAAACTACCCTATCCCGCTACCTCTTTACCCCTCCTCCGGGCCACTATTCCGGTTCGCGGCCCAGAATAATTCTGAACTCGCCGTATTTGCTGAATATGTTTTTACCGGCCTTAGGCGCCAAACCAAACGATTCGCGGTCAAAGCCGATGCCATAATCAAAGCCTAACAAGCCGAACATAGGTAAGAATACACGCACACCTGCACCTACTGATTTCTTAAGGTCGTAAGGGCGGTAGTCTTTTATACTGGTCCAGTAGTTACCGGCATCAGCAAACAATAACGCATAAATGGTAGCGCTTTGGTTAAGGCTGAACGGATAACGTAATTCAACAGAGTACTTGTTATAAATAGGCACGCCACCTGTAGGGGTTACAACCGGGTAACCGCGGAAGGATATGATATCGCGGCCCAGCTGGGTTCCGTAGTTAAGGTTACTTAAACCATCGCCACCAAACTCAATACGCTCAAACGGCGAGTAGCCCACCTTTTTGTTATATAAGCCCAGGAAGGCCATGTTAGCAGAGGTCTTTAACACCAGCTTGCTGTTTTTGGTAAGTGGCGTATACCATTCAAAGGCAATTTTCCATTTGTGGTATTCCACAAACTTGTAACGGTCAGCAGGGGATAAGCCGGGGTCTTCGTAGTTCAGGTTCATACGGCCGGGGAACATAAGCGAGTAAGGCAGGGTAAACTTAGCCTGCGCCATAAAGTAGAAGCCGTGGTTGTACCAGGTTGGCGCCTCCGGGTAACGAGAGTCGCGCGAGATAGCCAGCTGGAAGTTAAGGTTGGTTGAACGGCCATCCTTAAAGATGAAAAACGTAGAATAATTATCCAGTATATAATGCTGGAACTCTACACCGGTTGAAAGGGTAAAGTAATCATCAGGCCATTTTAAGCGGGTGCTTAAACCCAGGTAAACGCTGGTAGAAAAATACTTACCGATGATTTTGCTGTAATCGTACGGATCAAACGAGTTAGCACGCAGGCGGTTAAAGGCAAAGTCTAACGCCAATGGTTTTTTGCCGCCTAACCAGGGCTCAGTAAACGATACGCTGTATGACTGGAACGCACGGCCGTTACTGTTTATACGTATGCCTAAACGCTGGCCATCGCCACTTGGCAGCGGTGTCCATGCATGTTTATCGCCAATGTTCTTTAAGCTGAAGTTGGTAAAGTTTACACCCAGGGTACCAAACAGGCCACCGGCGCTGGTAGTAGTTGCACCACCCCAACCGGCGCTAAGTTCCAATTGGTCCGATGGTTTTTCCGTTACACGGTATTCTATATCTACCGTTCCGTTTTCGGGGTTAGGTATAGGCACTACGTCTAACTGTTGCGGGTCGAAATAACCGAGCGCAATAATCTCGCGCTGGCTTCTTATCAAATCTGTACGGCTGAATTTATTGCCGGGCAGTGTTCGCAATTCGCGGCGTATAACTTTCTCGTTGGTTTTGGTGTTGCCCACAATGCGCACCTCGCGTATGGTGGCCTGAGCACCTTCGTTAATCCGCAGTTCCAGGTCAATGCTATCGCCTTCTACCTTAACTTCCATTGGCGTAACACTGAAGAAGAGGTAACCATCATCCATATACAGCGAGCTTAAATCGCCGCCGTTAGGGTTCATAAATATGCGCTCATCCAGCAGCTTTTGGTTGTACACCTCGCCGCGCTTAATGTTTATGATTTTTGCGAGCAACGAGTCGGGATACTTCGTATTGCCATTAAAGTAAATATTGCGGAAGTAATACTTCTTGCCCTCGTTAACATAAATATCAATATTCATGTTCTTGTTAACCGGGCCATCAATCATGTAGGTAGTATCGCGCACAATGTAGGCATCGCGGTAACCCTGGCTGTTGTAGTATTCAATTACCTTATCCTTATCGCCTTCGTAATCATCGCGTTTAAACTTGCTTGTTTTAAAAAAGTTAAGGTTAACGTGGCGGTCCATATACTGCCAGGCGCGTGTTGGCGAAATGTTACCTATAACATGGTACCACTTCGGCTTAATAGAATCGCGGGCAAAGTTTTTCTTAAAACGCAAAAGGCCATCCAGGTCAAACTTTATTTTCTCGTGGGTTTCCTTCATTTGCTTTTTCAGCTTAACCTCGGGTATTTCGCGGTTGCCGTAAAAGCTTATCTGGTTAATCTTAACCTTGGCGCCTTTGTTTACTATTATCTTCAACTTTACGCTGTTAGGCAGAGTAGGGTCTTCAGGAGATTCCTGTATGTCCACCGTTACATTTAAAAAGCCTTTATCAATGTAATAAGCCTTGGTGGTGTTAATGGCCAGGCTGCGTACATTCTCTGTATAAACCTGCCCGGTGCGCAGGTCCAGCTTTTTCAATAGCTCTTCCTTCTCTGAGTTTTTTAAACCTGAGAAGGCCTTCCCACCAATACGCGGGCGCTCTTCCACTTTTATCACCAAAAAAATCTGGTCGCCTACTATCTTTTCGGCATCGATGGAAATATTGGTAAACAGGCGCTGTTTCCAAAGGGTTTTCATGGCCTTTGGTATTTCATCGCCGGGTATCTTAATCTTATCGCCTTTAGCTAAGCCCGAAAGAGTAATTAATATGCGTGTATCCAGGTATTGCGAACCTTCAACGCGTATATCGCCAATGGTAAACTCACCACCCTTTTGCAGGGCAAACAATAAATCCTGTTCACCATCCTGCGCAAACAGGCAGTTAATGCTTAACAAAAAAGCCACAACAGCGCCACAAAATTTTGCCGCCCTCGTTGCAATGAGGTTTGTATGGGTGTGCCCTGTTTTTAAAATCATGTGGTAGTTAACTGTTCACTGGTTTTGCCGAAACGCCTTTCCCGGTTCTGGTATTCCAAAATGGCTTTGTATAATTCTTCTTTACTAAACTCCGGCCAAAAAATTTCCGTGAAATAAAATTCGGCATAGGCCAGTTGCCAAAGCAAAAAGTTGCTTATGCGTTTTTCCCCACTGGTGCGTATCATCAGTTCAGGGTCGGGCCGGCCGGCGGTATATAGGTTTTTAGCAATCAATTCTTCTGTAATCTCTTCGGGCTGTAAGCTTCCTTTTTTCACCTCCTGGGCCAGCTTTCGGGCCGCCTGGGTAATTTCATTTTTGCCACTGTAGCTAAGAGCCAGTATCAGCTCCATACGCTTGCAGTGGGCGGTTTTATCAATAGCATCCTGCAACTGCTTTGCAACCGATTTCGGAAGCGAATCAATATCGCCTACAGCACCAAGGCGAATATCATTTTTAAGCAGTGTTTTCAATTCCGAATTCAGAGTCTTTAACAATAAAGTCATTAATGCTGAAACTTCCATTTGCGGCCTGTTCCAGTTTTCGCTGCTAAAAGCATACACGGTAAGGTGTTTAACCCCCAGCTCAGCACAAGCTTCAGCCGTATCGCGAACGGACTGCACCCCGTTACGGTGCCCGAAAATTCTGTTTTGACCCCTTTGCTTGGCCCAACGCCCGTTACCGTCCATAATAACGGCAATGTGTTGGGGCAAACGGTTCAAATCAATTTGTTCTTTCAGGCTCACTTTCAGCGACCAATTAAACGTGGATACAAAAATTTATTTCAGGCTTACTTTAAAATAACTCCGCCTACAGGCATACCCTCTTAAACCTCCTAACCCGTAAATTCCACAAAATACGGGTAATAAAGGTGGGCGAAAATAAGAAAATACACGAGGGAAGGTAGGGTACAGGCTTATAGGTCAAATACACAGGAGAAAATCAGGCTCCTTTTCCGCTTACTGATGCTCGGTATTGGATTGTTAACTACCGGTAAGTACTCGGTCCGCTAACCGTTGGGCAGCGGGGCTTAATGATGGTGTAAGAAAGGGTAATACCGCCCATTAAATAGTCGTCTTTTTTAGGGCTTTGGCCGCGCTGGTAGCCCGGCTTGCCAATTTTCTCGCCCCCGTTTTCGCCGCTGCGGTCGCTAAAGGCTGCCGCTAAACCGGTGGAGCCACCGGGTAAAGAGGCATAGCTGGGGTATTTATAGCTAACGTCATCCAGGTAATCGGTAAAGGTTTTGCGCACCCCTGCCTCTATACACAGGTTCCAGTTCCAGTTTTTACCAAAGCTGAATTTAAAGCCGCCAACAATAGGCACCGCAAAACTGAACAGGCGGTATTTTTTAACCCCGGAGTAACTGGGGTCGTTTTGGCCCTCGGTGCCTAACGGTTGTAAGTAATACCACTTACCGTTGTATTGTGCTTTGGGGTTAAAAAAGAAAATGGTAATACCGGTACCCAAATAAGGGGTAAACCAGTGTTTTTTGGCTTCGCGCTCCTTATCAAATTTCAAAAAGTTGAACTCAATAATAGAGGTGATGTCGTAAATATCTGTTTTAAAGCTGAGGTTGCGCTGTTTGTTCCAGGCAATATTGGTTTTGGCATCATCAAACTCAGCAATACCCCAGTTAAAACTGGTGCGCCATGCCCCGCGTTGGCGGATGTTATAACGATAAAATGCCCCTGCGCCCGGCCTTACAAACTTAAAGCTGGTTTTAGTGTTAAGGTCGCCAAAGTAATTGGTAATACCTCCCCAAACGCCAAACTCATGTATCTGGGCATCGGCGCCCAGGCACAAAAATAAAACGGCTGTAAGTAAAAAGGTCCTTTTGCGCAATTTCATAAAGGGCTGCGAAGTAAAGCCTTAACGGTGGAATAAGCAAAATGTTTTCGGCCCTGCCCTCTAAAGCCTGATAACAGCAACAAGGGTGTTGGGGTTTATTCGGCATTCTGAACTCCGAAATCAGCACTAATTTCTCTGGTCGCTACCCCAGTTCAGCTTGGTTTTCAGGGCAGTAAGAAAGTTCTGGTCGGTAAGGCGAACGATGTTGGCATGGAAGGATGCCTTTTTAACGGCCAGTTGATAGCTGGCATCAATGGCCTGCACGCGGCTATCCAGCGTACACAAAAAGCTGTTGCCGCGGCCGGTTACCTCAAAACTCATTACCACATCATCGTTTACCACCATGGGGCGCACATTAAGGTTATGAGGGGCTACCGGGGTTATTACAAAACTGCCGCTGGTAGGGTGTATAATTGGCCCGCCGCAGCTAAGGCTATACCCTGTTGAGCCTGTAGGGGTGGCTATAATTAAACCATCAGCCCAATAGGTGTTCAGGGGTTCGCCGTTCAGGTAGGCGTTAACGGTTATCATGCTGCTTTGGTCGCGGCGCTGTATGGTCATATCGTTCAGCGCAAAGCTATCTTCAAATAAAGGTTGGTTGCTTTGCAGGTGCAGCAGGGTCCGCTTATCTATCATGTAACTGCCTCGTTCAACCGCATCCACAGCGCTGCATATCTGGTTATTGCCTACGCTGGCTAAAAAGCCAAGGCGCCCGAAGTTGATACCCAATATAGGTATCTCACTTTCCTTTACCATAACCACGCTTTCCAGTATAGTTCCATCGCCGCCCAGGCTCAGTACTACCTCGGTGCTGTCCTTTATCTGCTTAAAATCGCTAAAGGAATCGCCTTTGACCTTTACGCCCAACTGGGTGCTTAGCAACAGCAGAAATTTTTCTTCTACTACATACCTCATTTTGCGCTTCTCCAGCAGGTCAAACAGTTCCTGCGCGTAAGGGGCATTTTTTAGCGCAAAGGTTTTTCCGAAAATGGCAATCATGTAGCTAAGGTAACAGCAAAAAGCGGAAAGTGAATTGGTAAGTAACGCGATAGTAAAAAACGTCACTTTAATAACGAGCCATGAATAATATGGTAAACAGTAAAGGTGTTGCTCTTTATTTTAAACACTATCACCCAGTGATTAAATGCAACACACGAAAATCCTTTTTCGCCAATACCTTATTAGCGCAAACTGAGTATTGGACATTAGGTTTAGCATAAGCCGCTATAAAATCAAGAATTTTGTCTACCCAACGTTCTCCGGCTCCCGGAGTATTTATACCATCAACAAACTCTGCAATTTCAGTTATGGTTTCTTGGGCTAAAGGTTCAATAATAACTTTCAAGAAGCTTTCTTTTTATCCCTCTTACTTTTCAGAACCTCCTTTATTTCATCCCGCACTTGTTTCAATTGTTTACCCTTAACGAACTTGCGCGATAACAATTCCTGAAGTTCCTCCTCAGTCGCTTTACGCCCAATTCCAAAGGCTAAATCGTGTGCACTAAGCTTTTTCATCACTAACAAATTTAAGCATTTCTGCTAAAAAGCACTGCTACCTCTTTTCAGCTTTACCCAATAGAACCATCCAATACCCAAGGTTCAAAGTTCCCACTTTGCACGATAACAAACCTGATTTGCCATGGTGTGCGATTATGATATTCTGAACCGACATGAGAAAACAGCAATCTTGTAGCTAAGGTAATAAAGTGCAATGTCGTCATCGGCGTACTGCATATGCTAGAGAAAAACACTAAATTAGTTCATATGAAAACACTACTCCTGTCAGTTATCTTTAGCCTTCTTATTATTATAGAAGTTCGATGTCAAACTTATCAATACGTTCCCCTAATTGATTCAACATCAGTAATGGAGTGGAAGGGAAAGTGTTGGTTTTATGCAATGCAATCGTCTGTTTCACACATCAATCATATAATTGTTAAAGGAGATACCGTAATAAATGGTTCGTTGGTGAGAAAACTTTTTCTTGTGGATTATAACGGCCCTGCCGACACTCTTTTTTGGGGAATCATAACAGAAACTTCAGACAAAAAAGTTCACTATGAAACAATAAACAGTGGTGCCTCTTATTTTAATGGATTCATTTATGATTTTAATCTTGAAGCAGGTGATACAATGTACCGGCCAGGCTTTGTTGATTCTTTTCTATTGGTTAAAAGCATAGATACCGTGCTTATATCTTCAGGTTATCGAAAACAATTTAATCTTCTCAATTTGAGTGATTCAACAAAAGTTGACGTTTGGATTGAAGGAATTGGAAGTATAGTTAAAGGCCTACTGGCCACTAGATGCGGAGGGTATTACAGCAATAACATTACAGTATGTTCCATATATAAAAATGATCAACTTTTATATGCCAGCAACTCCTATATGTGCATGGGTGGTCTAATGTCTGACGATAATCTTGAAGATAGCAGAGTAAAGATATATCCTAATCCAACAAATGAGGTTCTCCACTTTGAACTAACGGGGCACGATAAGTTTACAATTAAGTTGGCCGATTTGAGGGGTCAGATTTTAGCACGATTTGAGGAGATTCAATCCGGCTTCAAATTGGACTTGACCGACTACCCTCAGGGATTATATATTGTTTCGATAAATACTCCGAGCCAGAAAACAATATATAAACGCATAATAAAGCAATAAAAAACCGGCCCCGAAAACGGAAGCCGGTTATACAAACCCTTAGTAAATATTAATCGCAGTACCAGTAGCAAACGTAGTTGCCATAGTAGTCGTAATAGCAGTAGTAGTAGCAATCGCCTGCGCCACGGTGGTTGGCATCTTTCTCAGGCTTGTTTTTGCCGCGCCAGGTAGCTACTTCTTTGTTCAGCTCTTTAGCGTCGTCGGCAGAAAGTTTCATGCCGGTTTTGTAGGTTTTTTCGCCCACTTTAGCCCAGCTCTTATCTTCTGCGCCACGTGCCTTGCCATCGCTGGCAATAGCATGCAAAAAGCCGATTTCCGATTCGCCCAGCGTTTTACCGGCTTCAAACTTGTCCACTTTAACGGCGTTTGTTTTGGCTTTTTCCTTATCGCCGTTTTGTGCCATTGCGTTGTTGATTGTACCTGCTACCAAAGCAAACACCAACATCATACTTAATACGTTTTTCATACTTTGTTTTGTTTTGTTACCAATAATTGACAGCAAATGTACACCTTTCCATAAACCGGAACTCTCCCAAAAATGGCTTATTCTTACTGTTGCCTTTAGGCAGGGGTTTAATTAAATTCCGGGGCAGGCTTACTTCAACTCCTCAAAAAAGCCCGAAGATTTGTTTTTGCGCACATTATCCCAGGTAAAGTATTTGCCGTTCATAGCTACATAAACCCCGGCAGGCAGGCTTTGCACAAAGGCCAGTGCAGCGCCCAGGTTAAAAAGCCCGTCGGAACTGCCAAATTTATAAGGCACCATAGCCCCCGTAAGCACAATGGTTTTATTCAGTTTGGCTTTACCCAGTTTGCGGGCAGTGGCTTCCATCGTATCAGTGCCGTGGGTAACTACAATCTGGGTTTCCTTGCATTGCTTACAATGGCTAACAATAAGGTCGCGGTCGGCCTCGGTCATCTCCAGGCTGTCAATCATCATAAGAGTGCGCACCTGCGTTTTAATGCGGCTGCGGCCACGTTCTAAAATTTCGGGCACATGCGTATCCTTAAAAAAAAGCTTGCCGCTTAATTCGTCGTACTCCTTATCAAAGGTTCCTCCTGTTATCAGTATTTTAATAGCCATAAAGGCAAAGCTAAAAAAGGAAAGATATGGAGTTACGTCATATGTTAACACCCTAAACACACTGCAGCAATTATGTGTTCGGTATTTTTTCTTTACAAAGGCTTTACAATTGCTGCGTTTTCATATATTCGGCTTTGCCTAAACAACCCCAACCGCTAATGAAAAAACTTGTACTCCTGCTGGCGTTTATTGTAACCGCTGTTGTAACCTACGCACAAACAAAAACCATAACAGGTAAAATTACAGATGCCACTACCAAGGAACCCATGATTGGAGCAACGGTAGTAGCCAAAGGAACCAAAATAGGCACGGCTACCGATGGCGAAGGAAAGTTTAAGCTGGAAGTACCCGCCGAAACAAAAACACTTACCGTAACGTACGTTGGTTACACGCCAAAAGATGTGACCATAGGCGCTAGCAACGACCTTGTTATTACTGTTGACCCTGCTCCCGTTATAGGAGGCGAAGTGGTGGTTACCTCATCGCGCGTTGCTGAGAGCATAAAAACAGCCCCCGTGCAGATTGAAAAGATGACCAGCCGCGAAATTAAAGGAGCCGCCTCCGGAGATTTTTATCAAAGTATAGGCAACTTTAAGGGGGTTGATATTATAACTACCTCCAGCGGTTTTAAAGTAATTAACCTGCGCGGCTTTGGCGATACCCGCAGCCTGCGCACCAAGCAGTTTATTGATGGGGTGGATAACGAAGCGCCGGGCCTTAACTTCCCTATAGGCAACATGGTAGGCGCTAATGATATTGACCTGGAAAGCGTAGAGATTGTTTCAGGTGCGGCATCGGCCCTTTATGGTGCAAACGCCATGCAGGGGGTAGTTTCTATGACCAGCAAAAGCCCCTACGATTTTAAAGGCCTTGGTATACAATTAAAAGGTGGCGCCAACACCGTGCCCGGCCCATACTTTGATGCGCAACTGCGTTACGCCAACACCTTTGGCAAAAACGACCGCTTTGCTTTAAAATTTACCGGCGAGTACACCCAAACGCAGGACTGGCCTGCTGAAGATGATTCATTAAACCGCTACGGCGCTATTGAAGCAGATGTAGATGCCTCATCTATTCTTCGCGCAAAACAATACCAGGCTGTAAACCCGCCTACCTTTACACAGGAAGATAAAGACAACATTGTTAAGCTGAACAACTGGTTAGATTTTAACCCGTGGGCTAACCCCGGCACATTAAACGTGCATGCGCCCGGCTATATGGAAAAGCAATTAGCGGATTACAACGTGAAGAATTTGAAGTTTTCTGCCGGCCTTTATTACCGTTTTGTAAACGACATTGAATTGAGCGGTGTTTACAAATTTGGTTACGGCACTGCGGTTTACCAGGCCACTGCCCGTTATCAAATCAAGGACTTCAATTTCCACCAGCCCATGTTGCAGTTAAAGGGTAAAAACTTTTTTGTGCGCGCTTATGCTTCTATTGAAAACGCAGGCAACTCCTACAACCTGGGCTTAACCGGTGCTTATGTTTCGCGTGCTGCCGTGCCTGATTATGTTTCCCGCTATTTAGATAAGTACTTTGACGTAATTGACACCGCCACCAACGGCTTTTGTGCCGATTGTATCAGCAGCGGTAACGAAGCTGACCCAATTATAGCCAAAGCGCAGGCAATGGCAAGGCTTTATGCTGACTCTGCCTGGTATGCTGCCGGCTCGCAACAGTTCAAAGATTCTTTCAACTACCTGATAAAAGAAACCAATTCGCTTTTAGGCACACGGTTTTACGATAAAAGCGCCCTTATACATGTTGAGGGGCAATACAACTGGGATTTCGTAAAATGGCTGGATATCATTACCGGTGCATCGTACCGCATTTACCTGCCAAACAGCCGCGGCACCATACTGGAGGATACTGCCGGTAAAAAAATAAGGGTGCACGAGGTGGGCGCTTACCTGCAAGCCACCAAGCGCCTGTTTAACGACAACTTTAAAATCATAGGCTCGGTGCGGGTAGATAAGAACAGCAACTTTGCTGCACAGGTTTCGCCAAGAGGCTCGCTGGTTTATACCTATAAGGCTAAAAACAGCGACCACACCTTCCGCGCTTCGGCTACCTCTGCTTTCCGTACACCAACCCTGCAGGATCAATACTTATACCTGGACATTGGCCGTATAAAGTTGTTGGGTAACCTTAACGGCTACAACAACCTTTACACGTTGGAAAGCGTGCGCGATGCAGAAGATATAATGGCCGATAGCGTTAATGGCGGTTCTGCCGCTAATATGGCGGCCGCGGCCTTAGTGCCTATTAAACTTAAGCCACTGCGCCCCGAGCATGTAACCTCTTTTGAAATTGGTTACCGTGCCGAAATTGACCGCAAGGTTTTAATTGATATTACCGCTTACTACAGCATGTATAAATACTTTATCGGCTTTGCCCGTGTTGCAGAACCTAATAAGGACAGCACCACTAACGGACAGGCCGGTGAGGAAAGCGGCGAAAACAACGTATTAACCGGTTATTACACCCCTTACCAAATGTGGGTTAACGCCGATGGTACTGTGCCAAGCTGGGGCGCCGTTATCAGCGTATCGTACTACGTTGGCCATGGCATTACACCTTATGTTAACTATACCTACAGCGATTTGCAGGATAAGAACATTAAGAGCGCCGGCGCAACCGTGCTTTCAGGCTTTAACACGCCTAAGCACAAATTCAATATCGGTATTTCAGGCAACCGCGTTTGGAAAGGCCTGGGCTTTAGCGCCAACTTTAAATGGGTAACCAGCTATGCATGGCAAAGCCCGTTTGCAGATGGTACCGTGCCAAGCTTCCACACCCTGGATTTACAACTGTATTATGAAATTGATAAGGCCTACTCCACTGTGCGTTTAGGCGCTTCCAATATTTACAACAACAAACACATCGAAGCCGTTGGCTCTCCAAAAATCGGTGCACTGTATTATGTGGGCTGGGCTTTCGACTTTAACAACTTCGGCGCAAAAAAGGCTAAGGCCGCTGCGCAGTAGTTACGCCAATTCAGTATTGAATGCAGCCTTAGGCTGCCGTGCGGCTGAATTACCCGTACTTAAAATTTAACCCGCCTGGTTCCTTAAAGCCAAGCGGGCTTTTTTTCAGCCTATGCGTGGGTTGCTGAACTACTTTCTTACTGCCTTCCAAAACGATTCGCCTTTCGAAAAACGTAAGGCATCTTATCTGTTATACATTATTTTCTCAGCGCTGGCGTACGTGCTTTTGGTGCTTTTGAGTCAAAGCTATTTTAAGCAGGGGCCCTGGTATTTAATCGGTAATGTGCTTGCTTTAAACGGCATCATCCTCTCGCTGTTTTTATTTAAGCTTAAAAGGGTTGAAGCCGCGGGCCATGTGATGATTTGCGCCGGCTTGCTGATGGTTGTCATCCATAATGTAGTTCGCGATTTCTTCGGCGTGGACCCCATCATGCGTTTTCACATTTACATCAACATGGTGGCCCTGTTTGGTATATACCTATTAATCATCGCCTTCTTCCGCGATAAAAAAGTGGTGTACATCTATGGTGTTATCTTCGAGTTAATTATCCTGGCACACACACTGGTAATTTACCACCACCTTAAAGATATGCCCCGCATGGGCCTTTATGTGTGGCAGCATTTTATAACCGCTTTTACGGGCATAATTACTGCCGCCGTAATTTGCACCTGGTTGCTCAGTTATATTGATACCCTGCTTTTAGAAAACACCGAGAATGCCAACCGCATAAAAGAACACAGCGAAAAACTGGAAAGCATTGTGGAGGAACGAACCCGCGCCCTGCGCATATCTAACCAACACCTGCAGGAGTTTGCCTACATCGTTTCGCACGATTTAAAAGAACCCTTACGTACCATTTCGGGCTTTGTTACCCTTATTAAAAAAGAACTGAAGAAGCAGAATTTTACAGATGAGCAGGTGGAAGAATACATCAGCTACGTGCTACGCGGCACTGTGCAAATGGAGGAGCTGATAAACGACATACTTGCCTACAGCAAATTAAACGTTGTTGAAAAACGCTCGGTTGAAGTGGACCTGCACGATACTGTAAGCGAGGTGCTGGACCTGTGTAAGCGAGCCATTGAAGAAAGCGGGGCGGAGATTGCTGTTGAGCCCCTGGCACTGGTACGGGGGGAGAAACACCTGCTGATTCAGCTTTACCAAAACCTGGTGGTTAATGCCATTAAGTACCGTAGCGAGGACCGGCCCCTAAAGCTTACCGTTGGCTGTATAAATGATGGCAACTTCATTCGTTGCTATGTAAAGGACAACGGTATTGGCATACCTCTTAAATATTTCGATACCATTTTTCAGGCCTTTAAAAGGCTGCACAGCAAAGTGCGTTATGAAGGCACGGGTATTGGGCTGGCCATCTGCAAAAAAATTGTGGAACTGCATGGCGGCACCATATGGGTTGAAAGCCGCGAAGGACACGGCAGCACCTTTTGGTTTACGCTTCCAAAGTCTTGACTGCCTGCTACTTAGCTTCACCTTCGATTTCTCGGCTTAAAAGCTTATTTTGGCGTAAAACGGACACAGGATGAAAGCGATATATGTGGTTAAACATGGCAAAGCCGAAGAAGCCTTCGAGCTGCGCGATACAGAAAAACCTACCCCTAAACCGGGCGAAGTACTTATAAAGGTGGAGGGCTTCGGTTTAAACTTTGCCGATGTAATTGCCCGCCGCGGACTATACCAGGATGCCCCGCCCCTGCCAAGCGTTTTGGGGTACGACATCTGCGGTATTGTGGAACGCAAAGGCAGCAATGTAGATTGGGTTGAAACCGGTGAGCGGGTAACCGCCCTAACCCGCTTTGGAGGCTATGCCGAATACGCAGTTACTGATGCCCGCGCCATAGCGCGTATACCGCTTACCATGGATATTGCCGAGGCCACGGCCCTAACTACGCAATACTGCACCGCCTATTACTGCTGTGCCGAAATGGTAAACCTATATGCCGGTGATAAGGTGGTTATCCACTCCGCCGCAGGCGGGGTAGGAACAGCCCTTATGCAATACTGCGTAAACAAAGGTTGCGAGATTTTTGCTACCACGGGCAGCGCCTCCAAGGTTGAAATGCTGAAGAAAATGGGCGCGGCCCATGTTATTGATACATCGGCTACGGAGTTTGATGATTACATTGATGAAGTTACCAAAGGCGATGGAGTAGATGTGATTTTTGACGCCATTGGGGCAGGTTATATCCGCCGTGGTATTAAGGTGCTGGCCAACGGTGGCCGTATTGTATGCTACGGCGTTAGCGCCATGAGCGACTCCACCAACATCTTTTCCAAGCTGGGCAAGGCTATTGAGTTCGGCATTTACCACCCCGGCGAGTTTATGATGCACTCCAAAAGCCTTATTGGCGTAAACATGCTGCGCATTGCCGATGCCAAACCAAATACGCTAAAGCGGGTGCTGGAAAATGTGGTTCGCCTTTACGAGGAGGGCATCTTTAAACCGCAATCAGGCAAAATTTTTAATGCGGTTGATATAAGCGAGGCGCACCAGTATATGGAAAGCCGCAAAAGCATAGGTAAGGTAGCCTGCACATGGTAGTAAAGCGCACGGCAATGTTCACTTTTCTATCTTCGCCTGCTTAATGAACTACCCGGAAATACTTTACGAGGATAATCACCTGCTTGCTGTAAACAAGCCCGCCGGTGTTTTAGTGCAGCCCGATAAAAACGGTGATGAAGCCCTGGAACAGCTACTTAAGCAATACATCAAAGAAAAATACAACAAGCCCGGAGAGGTTTTTTTAGGGGTTTGCCACCGTATTGACCGCCCCGTTAGCGGCGTGGTAATTTTTGCGCGTACATCCAAAGCGCTGGTAAGGCTTAACGAAATGTTTAAAGGCCGCGAGGTGAAGAAAACGTATTGGGCGGTAGTACAGAGCAGGCCACCCCACCAAAACGGCCATTTGAAACACTGGCTTAAAAAGGACGAGAAGAAAAACATTTCGCGGGCTTACGACAGGGAAGAAAAAGGAACCTCGGCCTGCGAATTGGAATACAACTGGCTTGGCAGTAGCGATAATTATTTTTTGCTGGAAGTGAACCCCTTAACCGGCAGGCACCACCAAATACGGGTGCAGCTTTCAAAAATGGGCTGCCCCATTAAAGGCGATGTAAAATACGGGGCTAAGCGCACCAATAAAGACGGAAGCATTCACCTGCATGCCCGGCAGGTAGAGTTTATCCATCCTGTAAAAAAGGAAGCGGTGATTATTACGGCTCCTGTTCCGGATGAAGTGGTTTGGAAAGCCTTTGAAAAACAACTGGCTTAGTTTTCCTTTTCAATAGTGTAAGTAATAAAGTAGCGGTCTTTCAGCTCATATTCACTAAAAGGGCAGGGGTCTTCGTTCCTTCCTTTTTCGGGGGCGTTGGTAAAGGTGTTTATGCGCCCCAGGTTATCATAACTATGCATAGAACCTATATCGCCGTATTGGTCATCCATGCATCCTTTAAGCAGCATATTGCGGATGGAGAAAATGCGGTCTTTAATAAACCGCTTTGTTTTTCGGTTACACTCCGAGGTTGGGTCTAATAAATCGCCGCTAAGCAGGTCCACGCCATCCACTTCCCAGCCGGCCATGTAAACCCTAAAGGCTGTACCGCGCGGCACATACACCGTAAACTCGTTCTGTAAATCCCAATGCTTTTTACGGGTTTTGCCTAAGCCCTTTGTCAATATCTTCCCTTTTCTGGGAAAGAAGTCGTTTACAAAAACCCAGTTATTACCCACGTTGGCAAACAGCCTTATCTCTGCCTTTGAAAGGTAGTCGCACAGGCGCTTTATATACAGGTGTTTCAGCTTTACTTTGTAAACATCCACCGGCACATCCTGCGCAATACCCCTGCCTTCATCCCAATAAACAAAAATGGAGCGGGCATAAACTTCCAGGTCGTTGGCGTTAGCGGTTTTCCAAGGTATAACCAGCTTTACAATCCCTGAATCCTCATTAAGCGTAATCAATTCATACTGCGAAAAGGTATCACCCTTACGCTTTTGCAATTGGTATTTTAACTGCGCATTAGGCGAGGGCCTCGGCATGTTCATCTTAAACACCACCTCATAATCTTTACTGCTCATGTTAACGCGTTGCACAAACTGTGGCGAGTTATAGCGGTTGTTCATCAACGCCCCGCCATCGCCGCTGGCAAACACATCTATGCGCATGGCAAACTTTACTGAGCTATCGCCAATCATCAAACGCTCGGGCAAGGTGCGCTTAACAGCTATAAAACGCGGGGGGTGTATTTCGGCTCTTGATGGAGGATGGCCACGGTCCCACACATAATTGCCCTCTACATGCACCCAATCGTTAACCGTAGGGAAATTCCAAATCACATCTCCGCGCTCATGCCCTGCCGTAAAAAAGCCCCCGCTGCGCCCTGCATCGTTATCATCCTTTAGCGGGTTAATGGGGTTACACATGCCAATGCCGCTTTCCCATTCCACGTGCATAAAGGGGTCCAAAACAGTGTCTTTACTGCCGTCTGCCTTTTTATAAATCAGGTAGGGTGATAAATTAAGAAAGCGCTTATCCTCTGTTTTATCGGGTAATACATCAAAATCAAAATCGTGCGAGTAGTGATAAAAGGGAAGGTCCTCGTAACTCATATGGGGGCCTTCGGTTCCTTCGGTATAATTGTTGGTTACTGTGCCCTCCAGTATGGCAACATACTGCTTGTTTACTATCGGCAGCCACGATGGCAGAATAACGCCTATATCGTAAAACTCCTTCCTTCTGAAAAGCGAAAAGGTATCGGCGCAGGGTTGAAAACCCTCCTCAGCCTGGGTGCAGTAGGGGCTGCAACCCGGCCACTGCGCTACGGCCGTGCTGGCGAACAAACCCAATAAAAACCCCAAAAAAAACCGCTTTTTCATCCTGATACCCAAAAATAATCTTCTCCCGATTCTTTAAACAAACCGAAACCTTTTTTTATGCGGGCCGTAAACATCTATTACATAAACCAGAACTGCATGATACAACTTGACATTACACCGCACTGGCCAATCCCTGAGAACAACGAAGAATAATTATATCAACTTTAAGTTGGGAAACCAACAAACAAAATCCTGCTCACGATGGTGAGGGGATTTTATTTTTTATGGCTATTGCACCACCCTTAGGTGCATAAGGCGCTTATAGTTTAACAGCAATATAAAGGCCCCCGCAAAACAAATAACAGCCATAACCCCTACAGCATAAACGATGTTTGAGCCTGCATGAAAAAACGGCAGGGTAAACAGCGCAATAAGGCACATCCGTAAAAAAACACTTATCACAAAAAATATGCTGTTGGTGCGCCCTATTACATGGTTAGGTATGTGATGAAAAAGGTAGGTTACCCGCTGTATGCGCACCGCAGCATTGCAGGCCCCTATAACCAATTGTGCAATAAAGAACCAGGCCAGGTGCAGGTTCAACATCATTACCCCGTACATTATGCCTGCAACAGCGGTAAGCACAATTATACCGCGCACAGCATTGCGTTCGCCAAAAATGCGTGTGGTTAAAAAGCCCGCCAATAACGAGCCGAATGAAAAGGCCATATCGCCGAAAGCATAAACATCGCCACTGCGGTGCAGAAAGGAGTTTACATATACCGTCATTACATAGGTGCCGAAAATGAGGATTGTGATAAACAGCAGCAGCGTGGTATTACCGAAATGAAAAATAAGGGTGTTGCTGCGCAGAAAGTTTATGCCGGTTTTTACACGCGCCACCAGCGAACCGGTATCGGTTTTTTTATCAACTACCGGCATGGATTGTATGCGCGATATGATGGCAAAAGCCACCAGGTAAGTAATTGTGTTTACGGCAAAAATCTCGTAGATGGTCCAGGGTTTTATACTAAAAGGCAGGTTAACATCCCAACCAAAAAGATTGATGTGATGTTCTATCCCCTTCATTAAAATGGCGGCCAATCCACCGGCAATAGTAAAGGATATCTGCCCTTGTATCTCAAGCAGGGATGTAACCCGGCCATACTGTTCGCGCGGGGTAATTTCCTGCGCAAACGCATACAGGTTGGGGAAGTGAATATTGTAGATAAAGGCGGTTGTGGCAAAAACCGAGGCTACCAAAAACCAGGGCAACGCCTGGTTTACAAAACCCAAAGCCGTAACAAGCGCCAGCATGCCAAAGCCCGATAGATTAATGGCCAAAAATATCTTCCGCCGGTCGTAGCGGTCAATAATGCTGCCGGCGTACAAGCCCCATAACAGCGATACGGCCGTTATCAAAAGGTATACCTGACCAAACAACTCCTCGCGGTGTATAACCCCCGTAAAATACCAGGGGATTGCCAGCATAGAAATGCCCTGTGCCACACCGCTTATAGCGTTAGCAAACAACAACAACCATATGGCGCGTGAGTTTTTCAAAACGTTTGTTTCAGGAATGCGCGAATGTAAACAATCTTACAGCCTGCCTTCTTCCTACGGGATGACATTCTACTAATCAGGGGAACGGTTGTTTACTTTAATCGTAAGGCTTGTTACCTTCAACGCTGTTATGGAACCTGAGTTATACGAAAAACTAAGCCGCTTTTGCGCCTACCGCGACCGTTGCAAAAGCGAGGTTGTTACCAAAATGAACGCCCTTAAACTGGAGAAGGACGAACAGCCTGCCTACCTGAAAAAACTACAGGAAGAAAACTACCTGAATGAGGACCGCTTTGTAAAAGCCTTTGTAAACGGGCACCTGCGCAAAAAGTGGGGCAAGGTAAAAATCAAATCGGCGCTAATGCGCAAAGGCATTAAAGCCGAACAGATGCAGAAGTATTTAGATGATGTGGTAGAGGAAGATTATGCTGAAAAAATATTGAAGCTGGCTACCGCAAAAATGCGCACCATTAAAGGCAAAAGCGTAAACGAAAAGCGCATGAAGCTGATAAAGTTTTTGCTGGGCAAAGGCTATGAAATGCCAAAGGTGCTGGCGGTAATTAAGCCATTGAAGTTTGAATAGACCTGATTGTCATTCTTCGACAGGCTCAGGTTGACCGTTCATACAATTTTCGAAAGCCTGTCACTAACCCAGGTTTCCTCAGCCTCAATTTCCAGGGTTTTAAAGGAATTGGTTTCGCCTTTCAGCAAGGTTATTTTTGATTTTGGCAAGCCCAAAACCCCGCTTAAGTATTCCACCAAATATTTATTGGCTTTGCCTTCTACCGGCTGCGCCTTAATCTTCACCTTTAGTCCGCCATCGGCTTCGCGCACAATTTCATCGGTTTTAGAACCGGGCTTTACTTTTATTCTCAGTTTCATCATTCAATATTTCCACCAGTAATACACGGTCTTTATCCATTCATTGTTTACGGCAATAAGGCCCTCTTCGCTCTTCCACCACTCGCTTTCCTTAAATCGGCTGCTGGGCGCGCCCCGTACTATCAGTTCTATTCCCACCTTCTCAAACTTTTCCCTGAAAACACTATTCACCCTGGCGGTATGCAGTAATGATGAAAGCACTACTACACGTTTAAAATTTTTCGCACGGCAGTAGCGCAAAATTGCCTCTGCTTCCTCTATTGTGCTGGTGCCCTCTTTTAATTGCACAATAAGGCTATCGCCTATCAATTGCCTGTGCAGGTTGGCAACAATCATATCGCTTTCCAGCGTATCAATATTTAGGGATTTCAACTCTACCACGGGGTTAGCACCTGTGCAAATAATCAAGGAGGTGTAGCCGCCCGTAAGAATCTTCACAGCTTCGTTGCCGCGGTCGTAGGAGTTGCCTGAAAGCACAAACAGGGCTTCAGCTTTTTGCAAAGCATTTTGTTCGATAAGGCCGCCGGAAGCAGCCTGCAATAAAGGCTTACGAAAAAGGAAAACAAGGACTGCCGCTAAAAACAGCACGCCAAAGGCTATCAGTATTTTCCTTCGCATAGGTTTAATGGCTGTCCAGCCATTCTGTTATGTAGTTGATTACCGTGGTGCGGTCAGGTTCAGGCTCGTTATGCAATTCGTGGTAGTAACCCTCCCACCATTTGGTGGTTACCAAATGCTTAGGCGCTACCGATGCAAACTCCACTGAACCGGCCGGCGAAGTCAGCTTATCGCCTGTGCCATGCATCAGCAGTAAAGGTATCTTCAGTTCTGTGGCATTTACAATGGCCCACTTGCCGGCTTCAAACATACCCAGGAAGGTGCCCGCTGTAATTTTACCATGGTTATAAGGGTCGGCATTATACTTCTGCACTTCGGCCGCATCGCGCGATATGGCAGATGAATCCAACTCTGCCTTCTCGGTAAAAGCAGGGTAAATACCTTTCATCATTTTAGCCAAAAACACCTTAAAGGCAGGCGGCTCAAAACCCAATTTTAAGAGCGGGCCGGTTGCAATAGCACCCGCAATATTCGGCTTGCGGCGCAACAGGTAGTTAAGCACAATACCACCACCCATGCTGTGGCCCCATAAAAACTTCTTTAACCCTGGGTAACGTTTTTCAGCCTCCTTTAAAATATTGCTTACCGTGTCTAAAAACGCCTCGTAGGATGGCGTATGGCCTCTTTTGCCGGTGGTTTTGCCATGGCCAAGCTGGTCGAAAGTTAAAACCGCATAGCCGGCTTTGTTAAGCCTTTCCGCAACATGGGCATAGCGGCTGCTGTGTTCGTTAAAGCCGTGCACCAGGCATACAACGCCCTTTGGTTTTTCCGGGCTCCAGCCCTGAGCATACAAACTCTCTCCCTCCTGTGTCCAGTTCCATTCAAAGTGGCTCATATATGGGTTGTTTTTTAATTTGACAACTAAGAAAGTAAAAACGCGTGAATGTATGTTTATTTTCACCCCACATTAATCTGTTGACAATGAAACAAGTTCTACTGATTGTAGTGATACTCATACTGGCGGCCATGCTATACGTAGGCGGTATGATTCTATTTGGCCTTATCACCCGTTATACCCCGGCGCCGGTAGAAAGTGTAAGCATGGTTGAACCTAAATCAAAGGTGGCGGCACCTGCTGTTATTACGGATTCAACCATCAGTTTCCTGATCTGGAACCTGGGCTATGGAGGCCTGGGCAAAGAGGTTGACTTCTTTTACGACAATGGCAAAATGGTAACCTCGCCAAAAGAACATGTGCTGAAAAACAACAAAGGCTTTACCGATTTCTTTAGCGCCAATAAGGATATTGACTTTATTATGTTGCAGGAGGTTGACCGCAACAGTAAACGCAGCTGGAAAATTGACCAGGTGGAAGAATTGGCCAATGTGCTTACCGATCACAACTATGCCTTTACACCTAATTACGATGTAAAGTACTTGCCTTTCCCTTTTACCAACCCCATAGGCAAAGTGTACGGGGGGCTGCAAAATTTATCGCGTTTCACACCTGTGGAATCCAAACGAATTGCCCTGCCCGGTATAACTGATTTTCCGCGCAAAATATTTTACCTGCAGCGCTGCCTTTTACTGCAACGCTTTAAAACTGCTAACGGCAAGGAACTGGTAATAATTAATGCCCACTTTGAAGCCTACGATGAAGGCGGAACGGTTAAAAAAGCACAGCGCGACCTTACCAAAAAAATACTGGAAGAAGAATACGCCAAAGGCAATTACGTAGTGCTTGGCGGCGATTGGAACATTGCCCCGCCTGACTTTAACGTGCACACCTGGGAAAAAGAAAAAGTAGATGACCCGCTTTATTTAATGAATAACGATTCGGTTTATGTGGCGGGTTGGAAGTACGTTTACGATCCTTCCACCGCTACCAACCGCAAAAATGCTACTGCTTATACCGAGGGCACTACCTTTAAAACGGTAATCGACTACTTCTATATTTCACCCAACTTAGAGGTTGAAGAGGTTAAAGGCGTTGAAATGGGCTTTAACTATAGCGACCACCAACCCGTAAAACTGCGTTTGTCTTTAAAGTAGTGTTACTTTATTGATGCGCTGCCATTTACCTTATATGAAACCACTGCTTACCCTGTTTTTTATACTCTCTGTTGCTACCACTTTTGCCCAAGATGAGCAGGTGTTTACTGTGCAAAAATCAACCATACCCCCGGGTAAAAAACTTAGTGGTATTTACTGTTCCGATTTTAGGGGTGATGGCAGGGAGTGCTTCTCCTTCGATTCCACCGGCCGGGTTCAGGATTTTGTGGGCCCACGCCAATTAAAGGGTATGAGCGAACATGTTGGAGAATATGGGCGCTATTCGGTTGACTACTTATACGTGCAAGACAATATCTCCTTTAGTTATACCCAGGTTCAAACGCAGATAGTAAATGGCAAAGAGGTAGTAACAAAGGTGGTTACGGAATATTTAGGAGTAGTGCAAGGCGACAGCATTGACCTTACCGTTGTGGTTACAAGCAACGGAAAAGCACAAACCTATACCCTTCAGTTAACCCGGGTGAAGCAATAGTTAGTTTATGAAATTGTTTTGTGTCTTTTTGGTGTTCCCCTTCTATATATGCGCCCAGCATGTAGACTCATTTACCGTTAAAAAGCCCTTGCCTAAACCTAATGGCTTTTACTGCAGTGACTATATGACCGATGGCCGGCTTTGTTTTTTGTTTACTGAAGACCATAAGCTCAGTTGTTTCTCCAGTGACAAAAACCCGGCCCAAATACCAAACGAGTATTTTAAACAACCGCTGCCCTATTATACTGCGCCTTATACGGTAAAAGGCGACTCGATCTTCTTTGTCAGTTCAATACCCGTGGTGGCACCAACAGGTGAAAGAGCCAACCAGGTAACCAGCGGTAGTGGCAAACTGGTTAACGATAAAATTTTTCTTTCCGTAATAAGCCAAACCGGCAATGGCAGCCCTGCTGTAAGGCAAGTAGTGGTAAAAAAATTACCTTAGTTTTTAAATCATGAAGGCCTGCTTTTTACTGTGTTTAATGCTGGTTTCCGCGATAATTTTCGCGCAGGATAGCACCGTGTTTGTAGTTAAAAAAGCCGGGGAGGCCTTAGCTGCTGAAAAGCCATTGATGGACACTTTTGTGCAGCGCACTTATCTTACCAACCAAACTGAGAAGAAGAACAGGATTATTTACCGCACCGGCTTTAAACTGCTGGACGAGAAAATGCTTATCTACTTCAGCGCCACCCAAAGCATTATCGACTCATTAAAAAGCCTGGAGGACAAAAATGCCACCACCGGCAATTGGCGGAAAGTGCCCTACAGCCTGGTTAACGACACCCTCAGCTTTGTGCTGGAAGAAACCATGGCCTCGCGCCGCAAACCGCAGGAGCGCATTCACATCAAACACGGCTATAGCGGGCCCTATAGCAACAATAAAATACCCATGGTGGTTTACACCAGTAGCGATAATGCTGCTGAAGCACCACCCTTTAAAGACTATATTACTTACGAGCTGTATGCTACCAATCTGCTCATTCGCCGGAAAGGCGCTCACTAACAATTGTTAGTTACGGTATAAATTCAATCTCTTTAAAGCCATAGCGCTGCTCTTTACCGCCACTATGGATAATGAGTTTGCCATCCTTGCTAACGCCGTTTATTTCCCCTTTAAACACCTGGGCGCCCTTTCTAAACTCGTGGGTTTGCTGGTAGCGGTAAAGAGCCTCGGTATAGGCGCGGTCTAAAAAATTAAAATGCAGTTGCCTTAGCTGCAGGTAGTACTTTTCAAGATAAACGGATAAGCGCCCGAAAATCTCCTTTACATCCAGCTCCTTTCCGCTTTCAGTTTTAAGTGAGGTAGGGTTGGCAAGCGCGGCATCAAATTCCGTTTGGTTTACATTAAGGCCAATGCCCACCACGCTGCTGCTTAAACTGCTGCCGCTAATAGTGTTTTCAATAAGTATTCCCGCCACTTTATTATCGCCATAGTAAATATCATTGGGCCATTTAATCTCTACCTCTTCACTTAAATAGCTCTCGCAACACTCCTTTACAGCAAGGCTAACAGCCATATTCAGGTAAAATTGCTTGTCTGCCGCCAAAAAACCGGGATATAGAATAAAGCTGATGGTAAGGTTTTTGCCGGGTGCCGACTGCCACACATTGCCCATTTGGCCCCGTCCGGCGCTTTGGTTATGCGCCAATATGGCGGTTCCTTCTATTGGCGTGCCCTTTGCAAGCAGGTCCTTAGCGTAATTGTTTGTGGAATCAGCCGTTTCTAATTCAACAAGGTTCTTTCCTATAAACAACGCGGGGTAAGGGCTTTCCGGCATTTCTTTTCCTTTATCGAAAAGTACTTACTTTTGAGCAAGTAGTACCATGATTTTTATCAACAAAATTTGAGTGTTTGGCTAAACGAAAAACGGCAACAGAAAAGTTGCACCAGCTAATTGTAGATGCTATTTTGGACAAAAAGGGAAAGGACGTTGTAAGCCTTGACCTCCGAAAAATAAAAGATACACCTTCCGATTATTTCGTAATAACCCATGGCGACTCCAGCACACAGGTAAAAGCCATTTACGATAATATTATGGAAGCCGCCATAGATGCAGGCTTAAGGCCCTACCGGACCGAAAGCAGCAAAGGGGCGGAGTGGATGATTATTGATTTTGTGGACATTATCGTGCATGTCTTTTACCGCGAAAAAAGGGAGTTTTATGCCCTTGAAGAGCTTTGGAGCGATGCTAAAAGCACCAGCTACAGCGAAGGCAAATAGCCATAAAATGTTAAGATTGCGCCCCTTTGGCCTTTTAGCGGCTTAAAATCGCAGCCTTACAATAATTCAAATTGAGATACGTCAAAGGTTTAACAATGAATTTTTAGAAGTGATATGGAAAACAAAGAAAACAAACCGGGCTTTAGCCCACTGAACGATAAGCGCAAGAAAGGCACCGAAGAAGGCGGCCCTAAGTTCAATTACTTTTGGGTATATGCCATCATTATAGCATTTATCATTATTTCTTTTAATCTCTCCTTTTTTCAGGAAAACGTAAAGAAGAGCAGCTTTAACGATGCCACCACCATGCTTAAGGATGGCGACGTTGAAAAAATAGTAGTAGTAAATGAAAAGGGCGCCGAGGTATTCATTAAAGAGGCTGCCCTAAGCAAAGAGAAGTATAAGGAAGTTGCCCGCACTCGCTTTGGCACTGCCAATAAAGGCCCGCACTACTTTTTTACGGTTGCCTCCGGCGATAAATTCCAGGACCAGATAAATGAATTTTATAAAAATAACCCTCAACTGCCCCCCATTGATGTGCAGTTTGAAACACGGCAGGATTGGCTGCGCGATACGCTGCCATGGTTACTTCCTATTCTGCTGTTAGTAGGTTTTTGGGTGTTTATGTTGCGCCGCGCAGGTGGTGGTGGCATTGGTGGCCCCGGTGGTAATATCTTCAACATCGGCAAATCAAAAGCTATACTGTTCGATCGTGATGAAAAAATCAATATCACCTTTGAAGATGTTGCAGGCCTTGATGAGGCCAAGGTAGAAGTACAGGAGATTGTCAACTTCCTGAAGTTCCCTAAAAAATACACCTCGCTGGGTGGTAAAATACCTAAAGGTGCATTGTTGGTTGGCCCTCCGGGCACCGGTAAAACCTTAATAGCAAAAGCTATGGCCGGCGAAGCACAGGTTCCGTTCTTCAGTATCAGCGGTTCCGATTTCGTAGAGATGTTTGTAGGCGTAGGCGCCTCACGCGTTCGCGATTTATTCCGCCAGGCCCGCGAAAAAGCCCCTTGTATCATTTTCATTGATGAGATTGATGCTATTGGCCGCGCACGTGGTAAAACGCTTATACAGGGTAATGATGAGCGCGAAAGCACCCTGAATGCCCTATTGGTTGAAATGGATGGTTTCAGTTCAGAGAAAGGGGTAATCATTCTCGCAGCAACTAACCGGCCCGATGTATTGGATACGGCGCTGTTGCGCCCCGGCCGTTTCGACCGCCAGATTTCCATTGATAAGCCGGACTTAAAAGGCCGCGAACAGATATTCAAAGTTCACCTTAAAGGTATTAAGATAAGCAAGGAGGTAGATGTAGTTAAACTGGCTGCCTTAACCCCGGGTTTCGTGGGTGCCGATATCGCCAACATCTGTAACGAAGCAGCATTGATAGCTGTGCGTAAGGATAAAACGGATATCGATATGCAGGACTTTAACGATGCTATTGACCGTACTATCGGCGGCCTTGAGAAAAAGAACAAGCTGATATCGCCGGAAGAGAAAAAGGTAATTGCTTACCACGAAGCGGGCCATGCCCTTTGCGGATGGTTCCTGGAGTATGCGCACCCGTTGTTAAAGGTATCTATTATACCACGTGGTGTTGCAGCCCTGGGTTATGCCCAGTATTTACCTAAGGAAAAATACATTGAGATTGAAGAGGAGTTGTTAGACCGCATGTGTATGACCCTTGGTGGCCGCGCTGCCGAAAGAGTTGTGTTTGACCGTATTTCTACCGGCGCACAGAACGATTTGGACCACGTTACCAAAATGGCGTACGCTATGGTATCTATCTTCGGTATGAACGATAAGGTGGGCAATGTTTCCTTCTACGATATGCAGAACCAAAACACCTTTAGCAAGCCGTTTAGCGAGGAAACTGCCAAGATGATGGATGAGGAAGCGCGTAAAATTATTGACAAGCAATACCAACGTGCACAAACGTTGCTGCGCGAAAAACGCAGCCAGCTCGACCTTTTGGCTGACCTTCTTTTAGAGAAAGAAGTGCTGTTTAAAGATGATTTGGAAAACCTGCTGGGCAAAAGGTCTTACGATATAGTACCGGTAATTAACCCAAAGGAGAATCAAACACCAAATGTTGACGGCCAGTTCACCGTGTCTACAAACACAGACGTAACTAAGTTTTCTGTTGAGAATAAGGAGGAGTAAAACTTCTCCTCCGCCTGCGGCATATTAACTTTGAGTTTCAAGTTTTATGTACTAATAAACCGCAGGCTATGTTCACAGAGGACTCAGGAATTTTTGCACGCTTTAAGAACTTCTTTTCCGCAGACGAAAAATCTACGGAGGATGTGGTAGTGGAAGAAACCACTCCGGAGTTGCAAACTACTGAAACTGTAAACAGCCTGCAGATACTTGAAGAAATGCCTATGACCGAAAGAACTTCAATGGTTAGCGATGAAAGCGTAACCGAAAAAGAAATTCCGCTACGCACGGTAGAGGTAACGGCTCCAAAGGTTTCTTTGCCCAACGAAAAAGACCTTGACATTCGATTTGCTACACGCTTTATTTCAGCCGGCGGTAAATTTATTTACTGCGAAAACCTGCAACAGGCAGTTGACGTAATAAAAGGCCTTAAGGAAGATAACCACTGGTGCCATGTATTCAGTTGGGAAAACGAAATAAAAGACGCTTTCGCAAACCACAACTTCCAAAAAGGCGCTATTGGTTTTACAATCGAAAACTCCGAGGCTGCCGTATCACTTTGCGAATTTCTGATTGCCGATGAAGGAACTATCATCCTCAATCCCAAACAGGCATCGCGCCGCAGGCTACCTTGTTTCCCTAAAACACACATCATAATTACCGATATAGCGCACCTTGCCGGTGGCGAGGCTGAAGCCCTGGAAAAATTTGCGCAGGCCAATAAAGGCGAGCTTCCTTCGGTTATTAAGCTTGGCCAATGCAACAACGGCCACTTCTACGATAAACAACGCCTTATTCTTAATGCCGAGGGCACAGAGGATGTTTACGTTATACTGGTAGACGAACTTATTCCGCCTTCTTTAAGGCCGTAATAGCAACCCCCCGGCAGGTTAAGCCTTCTCCCTGTTTTTATGTAGGTTTGGCGCAATGCCGCAACCCTCTAAAATCTATTTTGCTTCAGACCTTCATCTGGGTGTACCTGACGAACAAAGCAGCTATGCCCGCGAAAAGCTTTTTGTAAGCTGGCTTACAATGGCCGCGCAGGATGCAAAAGAAATTTTCATCATCGGCGATGTGTTTGATTTCTGGCATGAGTACAAAACCGTAGTACCTAAAGGCCATATTAGGCTGCTGGGCAAAATTGCTGAGTTGACCGACAGCGGCATTCCCGTTCACGTATTTACCGGCAACCACGATTTGTGGATGTTTGGTTACCTGGAAAAAGAAGCCGGCGTACAGGTACACAAAAAGCCTATTGAACGCGAGTTTAACGGTAAAAAGTTTTTCATCGGCCACGGCGATGGCCTTGGCCCGGGCGATCACGGTTACAAATTCATAAAAAAAGTTTTTAATAACCCTGTCTGCCAGTTCTTCTTCCGTTGGCTGCACCCTGATATTGGCGTGGGAATTGCTAATTATTTCTCGCGCAAAAGCCGTTATGGTAATACCGGCAAACATGAGTTGGAGGAGTTTAAAGGCGAGGATAAAGAATGGTTGGTGCAATACAGCAAACGCGTACTGCAGCGCAGCCACTTCGATTATTTTGTATTTGGGCACCGCCACCTGCCGCTGGATATACAATTAAGCGACAAAAGCCGTTACATCAACACCGGCGATTGGCTGGACTATAATAGCTATGCTGTTTTTGATGGTAACACTATGGAGTTAAAAACGTACAGGCCCGGTTTATGAAAATGAGAATAATTACAGCCGCGTTTTTTTTAATGGCATCCCTTACCGCATTTGCACCTGCTTTTAGTTTTATAGGCACGTATAGCATCAAAGCCACCTTTGTAGCAGTAGATAACTTCAGCAACTTTTACACTACGGATAACAACCGCTTAATGAAGTTCTCTCCTGATGGCAAGTTTCTTTACCCCTACGAGGAGCTGCGCTACGGCAAAATAGGAATGGTAGATGTAAACAACCCATTGAAGATTTTGGTGTATTACCCGGATTTCTCCACTGTTATTACGTTAGACAGGTTTCTTTCGCCCCTAAATACGTACAACTTTTTTGAACTGGGGTATCAAAACATTACCGCTGTTGGCTCTTCTATCGACGGGCGCATTTGGTTTTACGACAACCTGGAGTTTAAGCTGAAAAAAATTGATGAAAACGGTAAGGTATACCGCGAAAGCCAGCCACTTAACGTAGTGCTGGAAGAAACACCCACTCCTAACTTTTTGTGCGAACGTGATGGCAAGGTGTACATGAACGACCCACAGATTGGCATTCTTGTATTCGATATTTTTGGCAGTTATGCTAAAACCATTCCCCTTAAAGGGCTAAATAAGTTTCAGGTATTGCAGGAGCAGGTAGTGTATTTTGATAACTACCGCTTAAACTCCTACAACCCCATTACTTTTGAAAACAAGTCAATCGCCCTGCCCGATACCAGCGAAATTGTGCAGGCCGTATTAGAGAAAGACCGCCTCGCCATATTGAAAAAAGACCGCCTCGATTTTTATCGCTATTAATGTAACACAGCTGCCCCAACATTTCTTAAAACCGCCCGTTATATAGGGAACATTGCTATTTTCATACCGATGAAACGCCTTTGGGTTTTATTTCTTTTTGCTCTATTTCTTCAGCCCTTGCTGCATGCGCAACCCGGCCGAGATGAAACTCTGGCCACCAGCTACCTGCAGAACAATGAATACGAAAAGGCCGCTGAGCTTTATCAAAGCCTTTGGGAAAGAAACAATTACGACCCGCGTTTTTATGCCCCTCTCTATAAGTGCTATGTAGCCCTTAAAAAGTTCGATGACCTTGAGAAGGTAATTAAGAAGCAGATTAAAAAGAACGAAGGGGCCGTGCAGTACCAGGTGGATCTTGGCTATATGTATGCTCAAATACCCGATGCCGGCAAAGCCAAGGAGCAGTATGAAAAGCTGGTAAAGGATTTAAAACCGAATGAGTTAGCCATACGCTCGCTTGCCAACGCTTTTGAAAGCTACCGTTTATACGATTATGTTATTGCCGTTTATGAAAAAGGAACAAAAGCCATTAAAAGCGATTCGTATTTCAGCTTTGAACTGGCCACCGCTAATATGAACAAGGGCGATGCTGCCAATGCGGTTAAGTATTTCTTAATGGATATGGAAGTGCAGCCACAGGCCGCACAAATGATAAAAAACACGATACAAACCTCGCCGCTGCAAAGCAAGTTACTGGAGGAGATGGAAACCCAGCTTTACAGCAAAGTGCAAAAGAGCGCTACTAACGATGATTACATTGACCTGCTTACCTGGGTTTATATACAGAACAAAGATTTTGAAGGGGCGTTGGTTCAAATGAAGGCGCTGGATAAGCGCAAAGGCGAGAGTGGTTTCAGGGTGTTGAACATTGCGCGCATGGCGCAAACCGAAGGGGACTATGACAATGCCGTAGCCGGTTACGAATACGTGGTAAACAAGGGTAAGGAAAGCAGCCTTTATTTTCAGGCCCGCACAGAGTTGTTGAATTGCCGCAAGGAGAAGATTTCTAAAAACATCAACTACACACAGGCCGATTTAGAAGGCTTGAAAAAGGATTACCTCTCATTTATTGATGATAATGGCAGGGGATTCCGAACGGCGCAAAGCATGAAGGAACTGGCCGACCTGGAAGGTTTCTATCTGCACGATTTAAAGAGCGCAGAAAGCCTTTGCCAGGAAATTATTGCCATGCCGGGGGTACAGGCTCAACTTAAAAATCAAACCAAACTTTCCTTAGGCGATTTTTTACTGATGGATGAAGATGTTTGGGAAAGCACCCTGCTATATGCACAGGTAGATAAAGAAGAGAAGGACAGCCCTCTTGGCGAGGAAGCTCGTTTCCGTAATGCCAAGCTTGCTTATTATAAAGGTGACTTTGAATGGGCGCAAACGCAACTGCAGGCGCTTAAAAGTTCCACCAGCGAGCTTATCAGTAACGATGCCATTAACCTATCGGTATTTATTATTGATAACCTGGGGCTGGACACTATTGAAACACCAATGCAAATGTTTGCCCGCGCCGAGTTACTGATGTTTCAAAACAAAGATGACCAGGCAAGAGGAACACTGGATACTATTACGTACCTGTTTCCCGGTCATGCTTTGTTCGATGACATTGAATATGCCAAGGCACAGATGTATGTTAAGAAGAAAGAATTTGATAAGGCCGTTCCACTGCTGGAAGACATAATTAAAACCTATAAAGAAGACCTAAAAGGTGATGATGCTACTTTTCTGCTGGCAGAAATAAATGAAAACCACCTGAACAATAAAACAAAAGCAATGGAGCTGTATAAAAGCATCATAACAGACTACAACAGCTCGCTTTTGGTAATTGAAGCCCGCAAACGTTACCGCCTGCTGCGTGGTGATAATATGGGCGATTAATTCTTTTCTTCGCGTCCAAAGGCATATACATGATAATCTATAACGTTACTATTAAAGTTGATTTAGACGTGCACGACCTTTGGCTTAGGTGGATGAAAGAAGAGCACATTGCGCGGGTATTGGAAACAGGCTGTTTTACAGATGCTAAAATGTACCGCATACTTGAGGAAGACACCCACGATGGAATATCGTACGCCATACAATACTTTGCCGAAAACCTGAGCAACTATTTTGACTATAAGGAGCACCATGCACCACGGCTACAAAAGGAAGGCCTGGATATGTTTCCCGGCAAGTTCCATGCATTTCGTACCTTGCTTAAAGAGGTTTAATCAATCGTAAAACTATTCCTGAAAGTAAACGCGCTTAACGCGGGCGCTTATACCGGTTAGTATTTCGTAAGGGATAGTTTCCGCTTCACGGGCCACATCTTCAATTCTTGGCTTACTGCCAAACACAATCACCTCGTCCCCTTCCTGCGCCTCAATTCCGGTAATATCAAGCATAGTCATATCCATACACACATTACCTATTATGGGGGCAGGCTTTCCGTTCACCAGCATTTTGCCATTACCATTACTTAGCTTACGGCTCAGTCCATCAGCATAACCTATGCCAACGGTGGCTATGGTTTTATCCTTGGTAACCTTACCCACCCGGCCATAGCCCACTGTTTCACCTTTCCTTACGTGCTTAATCTGAGAGATATTGGTTTTAAGCGTTTGCACATTCATCAATTGCTTCTGCACCTTTTCCGAAGCATCAATACCATACAGGCCAATCCCCAATCTTACCATATCAAACTGTGCTTTGGTGTGGCGCGTTATACCGTGGCTGTTTAATATATGGCGCAGAATTTTGTAATCGAAGGCTGCGCAGATTTTTTCGCTCATGCTTTCAAAGCGCTTAATCTGCTCTAACGTAAAATCATCATACTGTTCATCTTCGCTGGCAGCAAGGTGCGAAAAAACGGAAGCTACCTGTATTTGTGGGTGCGCCTTTAAACGCTCCAGCAATTCATCCAGTTCCTTCTCGTTAAAGCCAAGGCGGTTCATGCCCGTTTCTAACTCTATGTGTATTTTGTAGGGCTCGTCATCCCCATTCCGCATTAGCACCAGTACCTCATCAAACTTATCAAACAGGTGCAGGCTGTATATATCCGGCTCCAGGCCGTGTTGTATCATGGCATCAAAGCTGCGCTGCTCAGGATTCATTACCATTATAGGCAGGGTAACGCCGTTTTTACGCAGGTCTACCCCTTCATCAGCATAGGCTACTGCCAGGTAATCGCAACGGTTAAACTGCAGCACATTAGCTATTTCAAAGCTTCCGCTGCCATAGCTAAACGCCTTAACCATGGCCATAATTCTTGTTTCGGGCTTCAATAACCCCTGGTAAACTTTCAGGTTATGGGCAATAGCATTCAGGTTTATTTCCAAAACTGTTTCATGCCCCTTGCGTTCCAAAAATTTACTGATGGCCTCAAACCTGAATTTACGGGCGCCCTTCAAAAGTATAACCTCATTGTGGAAAGAGGCGCCATCCAGGTGTTTCAAAAGCTCCTCTGTATTTTCAAATGCACTGAAGTGCAACTTCTCATTCTTCTCAAACAGTTTCTTCTGGCGCATTAACGCGGGTCCAATGCCAATAAGCCGGTCCACTTTGTTTTGCTCAAGCAAAGTGGCCACTTCGGTATATAAATCAATTTCACCTCTGCCGCTTTGCAGTATGTCCGATAAAATAACCGTCTTCTTAGGATGTTGCCCCTGTTGACGTAAAAAGTCAATGGCAATTTTCAGCGAGCCGAAATCAGAATTATAACTGTCATTAATAACTGAGCAGTTGTTGATGGCGTCCTTCATTTCAAGGCGCATCTTTATACCCACAAGGTGGCTCAGCCTTTGTTTGATTACGTCAAAATCTTTTTGCAGATACAGCATAACGCTTACGCAGTGCAAGGCATTCTCTACGCTTGCTTTATCGCTAAAAGGTATTTCGAAGTCAAACTCTCTTTTATGGTAAAGGCAACTAAAGAACGAGTGGCCGTTTTTCTGCATTACACTTTTTACCTGCAGGTCAGCCTCATTCTGCATACTCCAGGTAAACACCTTAATCTTATTCTCTCCTTCATCTCCGCCACGCGATAAAGCATTTATCTCACCAATGCTCTGGTTTATATCGGGGTAGTCCTTACAATAAATCAGCACATCGGTTTTAGGAAACAACTGCAACTTCTCCTTTGTTTTGTGCCGCACGTTTAAAAAACCTTCATTGTGCGCTTCGCCTATATTGGTTAACACACCAATGGTAGGTTTAATTATCTTCTCCAGTTTCTCCATCTCGCCGGCTTCTGAAATGCCTGCTTCAAAAATGCCCAGGGTGTGCGACCCGTTTATCTGCCATAAGGAAAGGGGTACACCTATCTGCGAGTTGTAACTCTTGGGGCTGCGTACAATATGATAATCTTCGTGCAGTAGTTGGTAGAGCCACTCCTTAACAATGGTTTTGCCGTTACTGCCCGAAACCGCAATAACGGGCAAGTTAAATTTAGCCCTATGAAAGCCCGCCAGTTTTTGCAAGGCCAAAACAGCATCCTTTACCAAAACAAAACTTGCATCAGCATATTTTTCAATATCCTGTTCTTTGGTAACAATAAAGCTGCGCACCCCTCTTTTATACAGCTCGTCTATATAATGGTGGCCATCCAACTTTTGGCCTTTAAGTGCAAAAAACAAGGTTTGCTGGGGGTGGTGCAGTTTGCGCGAATCAGTCAGCAACTCGCGAATAACACTTTCAGCCTTATTTTTAGAAAGCAGCTTACCGCCCACTGCCTTAACAACTTCCGAAATTTTATATTCTGCCTTCATAAAGGGGCGCAATTATACAACACTTTAAATTTAGGGTTTAAAGCTATTTTAGTGGCGGTAAGACAAACAAAAAATTATGAGCGTTTTACGAAAAATCAGAGATAGGGCCAAACCGGGAGAAGATATTGGACTGTTCCGCGGCGGACAAAAGGGCCGCCAGCGTACCATTAACGCCGACGGCAGTTATAATATGGAACGCAGGACAGGGCGCCTGCTTGGAAATTTTTACCTGTATCATTGGTTAATAACCACAACCTGGAAACACTACTGGATAGCGATCCTGAGTTTTTACGTAGTTGACAATGTAGTATTCGGCAGCATCTATTACTACCTGGGGGCTGATAATCTGAGCGGTGTTGTAGGAACCGGCGAACTGGATAAGTTTCTGAGCTGCTTTTTCTTTAGTTGCCAAACCTTTACTACGGTAGGCTACGGTGGCTTACACCCCGTTGGGGCAGTGGCCAGTTCACTTGCTGCCATTGAAGCCTTTTTAGGTTTAATGGCTTTTGCCGTGGCAACAGGTACGCTTTATGGCCGATTTTCCCGCGCACGGGCAAGTATTAAATACAGCGATAAAATAATTATTGCGCCTTTTAAGGGCGGTACCGCTATGCAATTTATGATAGCAAATGAAATGGATAACCCCTTAATGGAGGTAGAAGCCCGAGTTAACCTTAGCTGGAACGAAGAGGACGAGGAAGGGAAGAGCCTGAGGCGCTTCCAACAGGTGCAATTGGAGTTCGATAAAATTGCGATGTTTCCTACCAGTTGGATTATTAATCACCCCATTGACGAAGAGAGCGCCCTGTATGGTAAGTCATTGGAAGAAATTCAAAAAATGGATGTAGAGGTCTTCGTTACGCTGAAAGCATTTGATGAAATTTTCTCGCAAACCATTTACATGCGGCACAGTTATATGCACCATCAATTCGTTTACGGGGCCAAATTCCGCCGTCCGTTTGAAACCAGTGCAGAAGGAAAGATTATAATGGATGTTACTAAAGTAGGTGAGTTTGACCTTGTGCCTATGCCAACGCTGCAAGTAGCTACAGCTTAACTTTCAGTACCGTAATAGGCAAAGCCCCTGTACGCCTTACCCTCGCTATTCAGCCACAGCACTTCTACTACATTCTTGTTGCGGGTAGTGTTACGATAGTAAATAGAAATACCCTTAACGCTTATCAGCACCTCTTTCAATTCAAAGTGCAGGTTCTGGTTTTTCTGCAATCCGATGGTCCAATAAGCGCGTACGGCCTCCTTTCCCACTACAACTCCTTTTGTTTCAGGCAACAGTTGGGCCGCCAGTGGGGTTTCCATAGTAAAATCATCCGCGTAATGGCTTAGTATTCTTTCCAGGTCATGCGAGTTCCAGGAGGCAATCCATTCCTGTGCAAAAGCGAGGGCTTGTTCGGCGGTATGCATACTAGAAAGCTATATTTCCTTCTTTCAGTTTCTCTGTTTGTTCGGCTACTGAAAGGGCATCAATCATTTCGCCTATGTCGCCGTTCATAAATGCATCAAGGTTATAGATGCTCATATTTATGCGGTGGTCTGTAATGCGGCCCTGCGGAAAGTTGTAGGTGCGTATTTTGGCTGAACGGTCGCCGGTGCTCACCAGTGTTTTACGGCGGGCAGCAATTTCGTTTTCGTGTTTGCGTACGGCTTCTTCGTAAATACGGGTCTTCAGCATCTTCATCGCCTGCTCGCGGTTTTTGTGCTGGCTACGCTCTGCCTGGCACTCCACTACTGTGCCTGTAGGTAGGTGCGTTAAACGCACGGCACTTTCTGTACGGTTAACGTGCTGGCCACCCGCACCCGATGCGCGGAAAACGTCCAGCTTTATGTCTGCTTCGTTAATATAAACCTCAACCTCATCTGCTTCAGGTAATACAGCAACCGTTACCGCGCTGGTATGCACACGGCCTTTGGCTTCGGTTACAGGTACGCGCTGTACGCGGTGCACGCCGCTTTCAAACTTCATTTTGCCGTAAACATTCTCTCCTTGTATCTCCAGTACTATTTCTTTAAAGCCGCCGGCTGTGCCTTCATTGGCATTGGCAATGGTTACCTTCCAACCCAAGGTTTCGCAGTAGCGGGTGTACATGCGGGCAAGGTCGCCCACAAACAGGCTGGCCTCATCTCCACCGGTACCTGCACGTATTTCAATAAGCACATCGCGCTCATCTTCGGGTTCCTTAGGTACCAGCAGTTGCTTCAATTCTTCTTCCACCTTCAGCTTTTCTGCTTCCTGGGTTACCAAGTCGCCCTTAGCCATTTCGCGGAATTCCTCATCCTTTTCGGTTTCCAGTATCTTCTTGTTGTTATCAATGTTGCCCAGCACGTTTTGATACTGCTCATACACTTTAACAACCCTTTCCAGTTCCCGGTACTCCTTATTCAACTGCGTAAAACGCTTCATATCGGCAATAGTTGCCGGGTCGCTAAGCATTTTGCCTACCTCAATAAAACGTCCTTTTAAGTTGTCGAGTTGCTGAAACATATATGTAATCCGGGGGGCGAAAATAAAAATATAGGGGGGATTTTTCCGCCTATTACGGGCTGTTCTTACCAGCCGCTGCCGGGCCTAAGCCTGTTGTTTAAAAAAGATGCTGCCTGCCACACTGCCCACAATGCCCCCGGCGGCATTGGCTATTGCATCGTAAATATCAAAATGGCGGTCGGTAGTTAGTTGGTCCTGCAGTATTTCTACCAAAAAGCCATAGGTAAAGGTTAATACCAGTATCCTTACGATAGTACGCTGTTTAAGTTCGGGGTAATCATCCTGTTTGCGCCAACCGTAAAGCATTAATACGGCCAGTATTACATAAAACAGGAAATGCACCAGCTTATCGAACTGCCAAAGGCTAACACTGGGCAGGCTTTGGCCCGGCGTTAGGCACAGCGCCAAAATAAAAGCCGCCCATAAAATGGACGGCCAGTTATATTTCCAAAAGGAGTTCATTACATCATCCGCTTATTGGCCTACGTGCTTGCGGTAAGCCTCAGCATCCATCAGGTCATTTAGTTCAGCGGGGTTGGTTATTTCAATTTTAACCATCCATCCTTCATTATAAGGGTCTTTGTTTACTACTTCAGGGTTGTCATTTAAAGCGCTGTTTTGCTCAAGCACCTTTCCGCTAACCGGCATAAATAAATCGCTTACGGTTTTAACCGCTTCAACGGTACCAAACACCTTATCGCGCTCAATGGTATCGCCAATGGTATTAATGTCTACATACACTATATCGCCCAATTCTTTTTGGGCAAAATCGGTAATGCCTATGGTTCCGGTATTACCTTCTACGCGCACCCACTCGTGCTCTTTGCTGTATTTTAAATCTGCAGGAAAGTTCATGCTCTGAATTTTATGGGGCGAAAATAATTTTTTTGCATTACCTGCGGCAGCTTATTCTATTGGTTTTTTGTTTCGGGGCCCATAAGGTTATAAATCTGCCGTATGTTCTCCAATTCGTGCTGCACATCAATGTTAAGGTCAATAAGCTTACCATTGGCAATATCAAACACCCAGCCATGCACATCGGGGTGGCCCTCTTTAAGGTAGCGCTCCTGAACGGCAGCCGTTTTTAGCACATTAATACATTGCTCCTTTACATTCAGCTCCACCAGGCGGTCGTAACGCTTATGTTCATCCTTAATGGCGTTAAGCTCATCTTTATGCAGGCGGTAAACGTCGCGTATGTTGCGCAGCCAGGGGTTAAGCAAGCCAAGATCCTGAGGTATCATAGCCGCCCTTACGCCCCCGCAATTATAGTGACCGCAAACTATAATCTGGTTAACCTTTAAGTGGCGCACGGCATAGTTAATTACCGACATAGCATTTAAATCAATGCTTATTACCATGTTGGCAATATTGCGGTGCACAAAAATTTCACCGGGTTCGGCACCCATCAAATCCTCGGCTGTTACGCGGCTATCGCTGCAGCCTATGTACAGGTATTGGGGGTGCTGCTCCTTGGCAAGCTTGGTAAAAAAGTCGGCATCCTGGCCTTTTTTCTCCGCAATCCATTTGCGGTTGTTTTCAAAAATCTCTTCGTAGCTAAGCATGTGTTGCGATTATGAGGTATGGTGCAATTTACATATTTAAATTCCACCTGCAACAGCTATAACAGGCAGGCCATCGGCTATTTATTCATAAAGCGCTTCTCCAGTTCATCATTACTGAAGGTTACAAAAGTAAACCGGCCGTTGGGGGCGGTGTAAGCGTTCTCGCAGGCAAACAATTCATCAATAAGGGTGCGCATTTCTTCAACACCCAGGCTTCGCCCGCTTTTAATAGCTGAACTGGTGGCTAATGATTTTGCCAGCGTTTCGCGTTTGGAAAGTTTGCTGATGCCGCTATTCATCTTGAACTGCTCTATCAATTCTTCAATCATTTTCTTTTCATCTCCCTGCAGTATATCAGCCGGAAAACCGTGGATTACAAAGGCCGTTTTGCCAAACTCCTGTATATCGAATCCCAGGTTGTTTATCTCCGGCAGTATCTCGCGCAGTATTTCGGCATCGCCGGCGTTTAACTCCAGGTTTTGCGGAAACAACTGTCGTTGGCTGTCATGCTTCTTTCGCTCCAACCTCCTGAGGTAACGCTCAAAAAGTATTCGCTCGTGTGCAGCCTGCTGGTCAATAAGTATAAAACCGCTTTTAATTTGCGAAACAATAAAGCGCTTATGTATTTGTACGGGTACAAAAGCCTCCTTCACCACATCGTGGTCATGCTGCTCTTCGCTTAATGGCGCCGCCTTTTCATCCGTTCTTACAAATCCCTTTCCAACCGTGTCAAACGCTTTTTCCCAGTTTTTCTGGTTGTTTTCTTCGCGCTTACTTAGCGGTTCAAAGTTGGATGGTGGTGCAAACTTTTTGGCCTCCTTGGTTTGTACTGCATGCTGCGTAATCTCTAACCAGGTACGCGGTTGCTGGTCAAATGCGCCGTGCTGGTTAAGGTGGTGTTCCTGTTCAAAATCAAGCGTAGGTGTTACACTGTAGGCGCCTAAAGCGTGCTTGGTGCCCAGGTTAACAAAGGTGTAAACCAGGCGTTCGTCCTCAAATTTTATCTCGTGCTTGGCAGGGTGTACGTTAACATCAATCTTAGAAGGATCAATATCCAGAAAGAGCACATAAAAAGGGAAATTCTCCTTAGGTATCATCTGTTCGTACGCCATACTAACCGCATGGTTAAGGTAAGGCGATTTGATGAAGCGGTTATTAACGAAGATGTATTGCTCCCCTCTTGTCTTTTTGCTGTTCTCAGGCTTACCAACAAAACCGTAAACCTCCAGGGCATAGCTTTTTTCTTCCACCGGCACAATGCGCTCGGCATAGTTATCACCAAACAGTTGGGTAATGCGCTGCTTAAGGTTGCCGCTTTTCAGGTGGAACATCTCGTAGTCGTTATTAAACAACTGAAAAGCCACTTTGGGGTGCGCTAATCCAATGCGCTGAAATTCTTCAATGATATTCTTCAACTCTACCGCATCGCTTTTTAAAAAATTGCGGCGGGCGGGTACGTTATAAAAAAGATTTTTAACGGCAATTGAAGTGCCTTCCGGGCATTGGCAGGGCTCCTGTTTAAGCACCTTCATCCCTTCAATTTCAATTACGGTGCCTAACTGCTCGGTATGCTGGCGGGTTTTTAGTTCAACCTGTGCAATAGCGGCAATAGACGCCAGGGCCTCGCCCCTGAAACCCATGGTGCGGATGTTGAACAAATCTTCTGCCGCACGTATTTTGGAGGTGGCGTGCTTTTCAAAACACATGCGCGCATCTGTGTCACTCATGCCGCAACCGTTATCAATAACCTGTATAAGGGCCTTACCCGCCTGTTTTACAATCAGTTTAATATGCGTGGCACCGCTGTCAATAGCATTTTCCAGCAGCTCCTTTACGGCGCTTGCCGGGCGTTGTATAACCTCGCCGGCAGCTATCTGGTTGGCAATATTATCGGGCAAAAGGCGGATGATATCCATGTGCGGCAAACTTACGCTTTTAGCCGGTAAGAATAGGATTTGCCCGGGCATATTCTTGCCAAACGCACTTGGGCTTATGATAGTGCAATCTCAAAAAAAGAAACGGCGTTCCGCTGCTAACAAAATTTAGTTAAAAGCAATCAACATAAGCAGGTAGAAAATTCGTTTAGTAATGAACGGGGAGCTTGGCAAATGTTTTGTTCTTTCGTCCGCTATGATGCGCAAAGCGCTACTTGGGTTTTTCCACCTCATCTTACTGGTTTTTGTTTTTACTACTGCCGCTGCGCAAAAGCCGGCTACTGCTGTTAACTTTTTAGACTGGCAGTATAACCGCGCCTGCGTTAAGTGGGTTGATTCAGTTTATGGGGCGCTTACAATGGAAGAGCGCATCGGCCAGTTTTTTATGATACCGGCCTATACCGATGGCCAGGCCTTTAACATGGACTCGGTTTTAAGCAAGGTGAAGCGGGGCAAGGCCGGTGGTGTCATATTTTTTAAAGGTAACCCCATAGTGGAGGCCACCTGGACCAACCGGTTGCAGGACAGCGCCAAGGTAGGGGTTATGATTGCTATTGATGGCGAGTGGGGCCTTGCTATGCGCCTTGATTCCACCATTGCTTTTCCGCACCAAATGGCACTGGGGGCAATAGACGATAACAAGCTTATTTATGAAATGGGCCGCGAAGTAGGCCGCCAGTGTAAACGCATGGGCATACATGTTGATTTTGCGCCTGACGTAGATGTAAATAACAACCCAAACAACCCCGTGATTAACGACCGCAGTTTTGGCGAGAACAAATTAAAAGTGGCTTTAAAAGGAGTTGAATACACTGCAGGCATGCAGGATGAAGGAGTGTTGGCCTGTGCCAAACATTTTCCGGGGCATGGCGATACCGATAAAGATTCACACGTAGAACTGCCTTCCGTTTCTAAAAGCGCAGGAAGTATCGATAGCCTGGAGCTATTTCCGTTTAAGGTGTTGTTTAACTCTGGTGTAGGCAGTGTAATGGTAGGGCACCTGAACATTCCTTCCATCGATTCCGCTGTTGGCTCAACAGCTTCTCTTTCCAAAAAAATCACCACAACGCTTCTGAAAGATTCTCTGCACTATGATGGCTTGGTTTTTTCCGACGCCTTGAACATGCAGGGCGTTGCCCGTTACTATAAGGGCGGCATTGCAGATTCTGTTGCGTTTATGGCAGGGTGTGATATACTGGTTTGTGTAGAAGATCCCGATAAAGGGGTAGCCCGAATTAAATCTGCTGTAGATAGCGGTTATATCCCTATGGGGCAATTGGAAGCCAGGGTTAAAAAAGTATTGGCCTATAAGTACCTCTTAGGCCTTAATGAACCACAAAGGGTTAACCTGGATAATCTTTTGCCCGACCTGCGTAACAATACTGCCATTGCACTAAGGCAAAAGCTTTACGACAAGGCCATTACAATTGCTGCTAACCAAAACAACACCTTGCCCTTCCGCGAATGGAATTATAAAAAGGTGGCCTCTTTATCGGTAGGTAACAATGGCAGTTCGTCTTTTCAGCGTTACGTTAACCAGTTTGTAGAAGTTGATTTCTGGAACCAAAGCCTGGAGCATAACGAGAAATCATTCAACAACATTATTGATACACTTGGCAAGTACGATTTAGTAATTGTTGACCTGCATGCCATGAGCCGCTTAGCCAGCCGCGAATATGGCGTAACAGAAGAGTTCAGAAAATTTGTTGAAACGCTTAGCGGCAGAACAAAAGTTGCCCTGGTGGTTTTTGGCAATGCTTATAGCCTTAAATATTTTGAATACCTGCCCTGGATTGTTTGCGCTTATGAGGATAACGAAAGCAGCAACCTTGCCGCAGCCAATGCCATTTTTGGAGCGGAGAAGGTAACAGGCCGTTTGCCTGTTACAGCCAGTAAAGCTTTCCCTTCGGGTATTGGGTTTATCTCCGACACTGTGTACCGCATGAAAATTTCGATGCCTGAAGAATTTGGGCTTTCAGCTACATGCTTACAAAACCTTGATGACATTATACAAAAGGGTATTGCAGCAAAAGCTTTCCCCGGTTGCCAGTTGCTGGTAGCTAAGGACAATAAAATAATCCTTAACCGCACTTACGGCAATAAAGTTTATGAGTTTGACGACAAGGTTAAGCAGGGGGATATATACGACCTGGCCTCGGTAACCAAAGTAGCCGCTACCACTATAAGTGTAATGAAGCTGTACGAGCAGAAGAAAATTGACCTGGAAAAAACCGTTGGCGATTATGTAAAACTGCCGGCAGATGCCACTATTAAAAACCTGAAGCTGCGCGATGTGTTAACACACCAGGCAGGGCTGGTGGCTTTCATTCCTTTCTGGAAAAACACAGTGGGCAAAAACGCCGGTGATTATTACCGCAAAACTCCTGACGATAGTTTTGGAATACAGGTGGCCGATAGCCTTTTTATCCGTAACGATTACCCCGATAGCATGTGGTACGAAATGGCGCATAGCAAGGTAGACCCTCACCCATCTTACCTGTACAGCGACCTTGACTTTTACATTTTGCAAAAGGTGGTAGAATCAGTAAGCGGACAAAAGCTGGATAGTTTTGTAGCGTTGAATTTTTACAAGCCTATGGGCTTAACCCGTATTGGTTTTCATCCGCTGGACCGTTTCGGGCGCGACCGCATACCACCAACAGAAAATGACTCCTTCTTCCGCAACCAGATTGTTCGCGGTTATGTACACGATCCCGGCTCAGCCATGTATGGCGGCGTTGCCGGCCATGCCGGTTTGTTCAGTAATGCCTACGACCTTGCGGCAGTTTTTCAGATGTTGCTAAACAACGGTACCTACAACGGCAGGCGCCTGCTGGATTCGGCAACAATTAAGCTGTTTACATCGCGTCAATCTAAAATTTCGCGCCGTGGCTTTGGCTTCGATAAACCCGAACCGGATATTCATAAAGCCTCTCCTTGTTACGACGGGGTATCGCTCGAAACCTTTGGGCATACCGGCTTTACAGGTACCTGCGTGTGGAGCGACCCAAAAAGCAAGCTTACCTACATCTTCCTTTCGAACCGCGTTTACCCTAATGCCGAAAACAACCTGCTGGTTAAAATGAACATACGCACCCAACTGCAGGAAGCGATATACAAGGCCCTGGGCTTATAACGGTTACTTTTTACGTTTTCTGCTTTTTATAAGGAATAAGTGCCCACGTTGGGGTTTCCTTTCATCTTTGTGCAATCTTGCATTTTCAGCATCGTTAATAGCAAATGAAACCACTGGTTTTTGCCCTACTGTTTCTCCCCTTAACGCTTTGGCCCCAAACCAAAAAGGAGTGTGCGTATAAAGGCGGGCAGGTAGCTTACCTTAATGAAATACGCTGCCGTAACGATTTTCATGCCTTAAAAGGCCCGCCGCTTTCAGAAAAGTACGGTAATGTGGAATCAGTTAAGCTGCTGTATGAAATAAGAAAGGATAAGATATACTTCGCTAATTCCGGGCTCTACCATTTTCATTACGATTTCAGCACCCAGGTAATGGGCGATGGTATGGACCTGCCCACGTTTAATGCTACACAGTATACGGATAACGATGACCGCCGCTATGTGTTAGCGAATCTTAACCACTACATGTCATCGGACCTTTATACGCTTGAGTTTTTTTCAGGTGATGAGTTCAGAGACACTTTCCTGGTGGTGTTTTTTAAAAAGCTGAAAGAGCAAACCTATTTCGGCAGCCGTATAAAAGTTTTGATTAACTCGCCCGAAACCGAAGAGCGTTATGCCCACTTAAAAAACTCCATTCCTTTTATAAGTGTTAACGAGTTATATGCAGGGCAAAATTATCAGATGCTTATTAAAGGCACCGCCTATGGTTACCTGCGTAAGATACCTGCCACTCAACTTGATTCGCTGCGGCCCGGGGCGCACGATATACTTTTAACGGATGGCCTGCCCAATGATGTGCCGCTTGTAGCGGGTGTAATTACTACGCAATTTCAAACCCCGCTCTGCCACGTTAATATACTTTGCCACAACCGCAATACTCCCAACGCTGCCTGGAAAAAAGCATGGACCGATAGTGCGGTAAATGCGTTGCAGGGCAAAATTGTGCGCTTGGATATAAGCTCCTACTCCGTAAAAATACGCGAAGCGGATTTAGAGGACGCGCAGCAGTTTTGGAGAAGCCGCGCTATTACCAAAAATATTCAGTTAACTTTTGATACCCTTACAACAGGCCTCCAGGAACTGAAGAATCTTTCTTACCGTTCAGTAAACAAAGTAGGGGGCAAGGCAGCCAACTTTGCCGAGCTTTCAAAAATTGTTGCTTACGGCAAAAAGCTGCCCCTGCCCGAAAACGGTTTTGCTATCCCCGTAAGCTACTATTACTATCATATTAAAAACAACGGCCTGCAGCCTTATATCGATTCCATTCTTCAAAACGATAGTGTGCGCTATAAGCCCGAGCGCTTAAGTGCCGCCCTTAAAGAGTTACGCAAAAAGATAAGCAAAGCTCCGCTGGATAGCAGCCTACTGCAACTGCTTACGCAGCGCCTAAGCCGCGATACGGTTTACAAGGCCTATCGCTTCCGTTCGTCAACCAATGCGGAGGATGTGCCGGGCTTTAACGGGGCAGGGCTGTACACTTCTAAAACAGGCAGCCTAAGCGATACTTCGAAACCTATTGAGAAGGCCATTAAAAAAGTTTGGGCAAGTCTTTGGGAAGAGCGTGCCTTTTACGAAAGGGAATACTTCCACATCAACCAGCGTTCGGTTATGATGGGCATATTGGTACACCGTGCCTTTGGCGATGAAGAAGCCAATGGCGTTGCTGTAACCAAACACTTATACCGGCCGGCTTACCCCGCTTACACCGTTAATGTGCAACGCGGCGAAACCAGTATTGTATTGCCTACCGATACCTCGGTATGCGATCAACTGATTACCGGCCTTGGCGAAGTAATACCCGACCTAAGCACCAGTATTGAATACATCACCCATTCTTCTTTAAACAATGGAAAAGCAGTTATGAAGGATGATGAAATACTTTGGCTGGTGCGTTACCTTAAAGCAATTAAAGACCACTACTTTTTTGAAACCAAAGTGCGCGGCCGCGAAGTAGGCTATAACGACTTTGCCATGGATGTAGAGTTTAAGCTGGACAAAGGCAGCCGCAAGCTGTATATTAAACAGGCGCGGGTTTATTAAACCTTTATTGTTAAGCTTACGCCAAAGAAAAACCCCGACTACAAAGCCGGGGTTTTTCTTTTTTTATTATGCACCGGGTACTTCCTGTGCAGGTTTCTTAAACAACTTTCTGCGGAACCACTCGCGTGTTTTATAGCCCAACATATACATGGTTGGCACTACTAACAGCGTTAAGAAGGTAGCCATTATCAAACCGAATATCATAGTCCATGAAAGAGGACCCCAGAATTTCACGTTATCGCCACCCAAGTAAAACTTAGGGTCGCCATGACTAAACAGGGTTTCAAAATCCATGTTAAGGCCAATCGCAAGCGGTATCAAACCAAGTATAGCTGCAGAAGCCGTAAGTATAACCGGTGTCATACGTGTTGCGCCGCCATCTACTACCGCATCTTCTACGCTTTCGCCGCGCTCGCGCAGCTCATCAATAAACTCAATAAGCAATATACCGTTACGTATAACAATACCCGCCAGCGCAAACACACCCACACCACTCATTACAATAGAGAACTGCATACGCGTAATAGCGTAACCGATTGCAACACCAATTAAGGAGAAGGCAACAGTAGTGAAAATGATGAGCGGCTTAATTACCGAGTTAAACTGCGTAACCATAATAAACAACATAAGCGCAAGGGCTACACCAAAAGCCACGCCAAGGAACTGGCCTGTCTCCTGCTGCTGCTCCTGCTCACCGGTCAGCTTAATCTCATAACCTTCTGGTATATCCATATCGTTTACTATGTACTGTATTTGCGGTATGATGTTATTGGCATTATAGCCGCTGGCCACATCGCTGGAAAGGGTTACTACACGGCGCTGATTCTTACGGTTAATAACGCTTATGGTGTTATCGTTACGCACAGTAGCAATGGCTGATACCGGCACCTGGCGGAATGAGCCCGTGCTGAAATCCATGTACGAAATATTTACGTTCATCAGCTTCTCAACATCAGTGCGGTCTTCAGCACGTAATCTTAACTGGATAGGCGCATCTTCATCGGCATCACGGAATTTAGAAACTTCTTTACCAAAAAGAGCGGTGCGCAATTCGCTTGCTACCTGGCCCAGCGATATGCCTTCGCGCTGCATTTTCTCTTTGTCAATATCAACGATAATTTCGGGCTTGCTTATCTGCAGGTCGCTGCGCAGGTCATCAATACCTTTTATACCTTCTTTATCAATACCCAGTTTAATCCGGTCGCTAAGCTTTTGTAATACGGCAAAATCATCGCCGCTTATTTCTATACTTATCGGCTTACCAACCGGCGGGCCGTTACGCTCAGGCTCCACTGAAATTTCAGCACTGGCTATACCCTCATTCCTGAAGGACTTCTGCAATGTATCTAACCAAAAAGCAGTTGAAGGAAAACTCTTATCATGCAGGCCTTTACGTTCAGCAAACTTCTTAAAGGCAATAGTAACCTTGCTTTTATTTGGCGTAGCAACTTTATCCGGGTTTTGCGGATCGCCGGCGCCTAAGCCAACGTTGGTTATTACGGAAGTTACATCCGGGTTGTGCTCGCCTATTACCTTATATACCCGCTTTTCAATAAGTCTTGTAATAGAGTCGGTAACGTTGGCATCTGTACCCATTGGCAGTTTACAATACACATAAACAAAGTTTGGTTCGCCACCGGGGAACAACACCACATTTGGCTTAGTTGCTAAATACAAGGCCCAGCTGGCTACCAGCATGGCCACGGTTATAAGTGGTATCCATATAGGGCGGTAGCCTTTTACAAACTGGCGCAGTATTCTGCGGTAACCACCAGTTACGGACGGCCACAGGCGATTTTGCCAGAAGTTAATAGCGTGTATAAGGGCAAAGTGATACAACAGTATAAGTGCAATACATACCACAGCAAAGTTTCCTATTCCAAAGCTGCCCGTTGCATATCCTATAATGGCAACTAATGCAAAAAACAGGAATCCCCATTTGTAATCCTTCAACTTGCTACTGCCGTGGTCATCCTTCTTCATAAAGGTAACTGCAAACACAGGGTTCATTACAAACGCCACAAACAAGGAGGCCCCCAAAGTAATGATAAGGGTTATCGGCAGGTGCTTCATAAACTTACCGATGATACCCGGCCAGAATAAAAGCGGTGCAAATGGCGCCAGGGTAGTAAGCGTACCGGCTAACACCGGTATAAACACTTCGCCTGCGGCATACTTAGCGCTCTGTTTAATATCGTACTCGTACTTATGGAATATACGGTGCGTGTTTTCAATAACCACAATGGCATCATCCACCACAATACCCAAGGCAAGTAGTAAAGAGAACAACACCATAACGTTCATGGTCATACCAAGGAAAGGCATGAAGATGAAAGCCACCAGTGTTGCTAAAGGAACGGATAAACCAACGAAGAAGGCGTTGGTAAAGCCCATAAAGAACATCAGGATAAACACCACGAATATGAAGCCTAACACCACAGTGTTAAGCAGGTCGTGCAACTGTATGCGGGTATTCTCCGAGGTATCGCCCGTTACTTTAACCTGCAAACCCTGAGGGAACTGTGTTTCCTTATACTCATCAATAATTTTATAAATCTGGTCGGTAGCGTTAATCAGGTTTTCGCCGCTGCGCTTTACCACGTTAAGAGTAACAACAGGCTTATTGTCCAGGTGTGCAAAGTCCTGCTTTTCTTTATAGCTGTCTTTAACTTCGGCTATATCGCGCAAAAACACCGTGGTACCCGTAAAGGAACGCACCACAATATTTTCAATCTCCTTAGGGTCTTTAAACTCACCGGTTACACGCAGGTTGCGGCGCAATTCGCCAACACGCACCTCACCGCCCGATATATTCAGGTTTTCGCGTTGTATGGCGTTTTCAATATCCATAAAGGCGATACCGGTAGAGGTCATTTTATACATGTCCACGTTAATCTGCACTTCGCGGTCAAGGCCACCGATAATGTCAACGCGTGTTATCTCCTTCATGCTCTCAATGCGGTCCTGCAGGTTTTCGGCATAGCGCTTAATCTGGTCAAGCGGTATATCGCCGGCCAGGTTAATGTTCATAATAGGCAATTCGTTGATGTCGAATTCCTGTATCTGCGGGTCGTTCTTCAGGTCACTCGGTAAATCCTTCTTTCCTTTTTGCACCGCATCCGTTACCTTCTGCTTGCAATCGTCCGGCTTAAGATCGGTAGAAAACTCCACCGTCATAATAGATACATCACTTAGCGAGTTGCTGGTAACTTTCTTTACGCCGTTAAGGCCCTTCACCTGCTTTTCAATGGGCTTGGTGATAAGGGTTTCAATATCCTCGGGACTGGCGCCGGGGTAAATGGTTACTATAGAAATAGTAGGTACAACCACATCGGGGAAAAGTTCCTTGGGCAAATTGTTATAGGTAAACATGCCCCAGGCCACTATAATAAAGGTGAACACATAAATGCTGGTAGCATTATTGATACACCAACTGGTAAAGCCTAATTCTTTTAACCGTTCAGTCTTCATGTCAATATTTTAAACCTGCTGTTAACTGCAGGCAACAAACTAAAATTGAATCTTCTGTCCATCTACCACCTCTGTATAACCCGAGGTAATAATTTTATCTCCTTCTTTCAAACCATCAGTAATTACCGTTTGGCCTTTGTATTCAACACCGGTTTGCACCATGTGCTTGCGCGCAATCTTCTGGCCATTTTCTTCGGCAGCCACCAGCACATACAAACCATCAACTGATGTTTGCACTATGTTAGAAGGCACCACAATAGCATTTTTAATTATGGCATCGTTAATTTTTAAGCGGGCAATCATATTTGCCGCCAGTGCGTTACCGGCATTGCTTAAATCAACTTCTACCGTAAAAGTGCGTGATCGTGCATCAATTGTTTTTTGAACGTAGCTAACATTGGCAATAATCGGTTTTTGATTGTCCCCTACTTCCAGTTCCACTTTGTCTCCTTCTTTTACCTTTCCAAAGTCGTTATCGGATAGCTTGGCTTTTACGGACAGGCTGTTGTTGTTAACAATACGAATGCCGGGCATTAACTGGCTGCCAATAGCCATGTCGCCAACTTTAAGGTTAACGGCATCCACGGTTCCGCTTATAGGCGCAATCAGTTTAGTCATTTCTACCTGAGACTTTTGCAGCGCCATTTGTTTTTCCAGGGTTTCCTTTTGCGTTTTTGCCTGCAGGTATTGTATTTCGCTGCCAATGTTTTGGTCCCACAGGGCCTTTTGCTTTTCGTAAGCAGTGGTGGCCAGGTCTAACTGCGTTTGCAGTGTTTGCAGGCCCACTTCCATGGTTTGGGTGGTTTCTGTAATGCCCATTATCTGGCCTTTGTTTACATGCTGCCCTTCTTTTACATAAATGGCCTTAACAATACCGGGTTGTTGTGGCAGTACAGTTACGTTCTCTTCCGCATCAACATTGCCTTGTACCTCTATGTAATGCTTAAAGTCCTGTGGAACCAAATCCGTAGTTTCAATAAGCTTCGCCTTTTGCTCCACTTTAAAGCTGGTATCAAGCTTGGCTATCTCCTTTTCCAGGGCTTCAATTTCGCCGGTTAGCTTTTTAAGCTGCGCCTTGTCGGCTACCAATTGCTCTTTCTTTTTTTCCAGTTCGCTTTGTCCGCACGATGCCAGCAATGCTAAACCCATTACTGATAATATTAATTTCTTCATATCCTTTATCGTTTTTCGATGAGTTATTGTTTGATATTATTTTTTGCCAAGCGCTTTGTCTAAGTCTGCTTTTGCATTCAGCAGGTTCAACACGCTTTGTATATGCTTTAATTGATTAGTGGTATACTCTGTTTCACTTTGCGTTAACTCAAAGCTTGAGCCCACACCCTGCTGAAACTTCGCCTGGTTTTTCTTAAAAATTTTCTCGCTGAGATCTAAAGCCCTTTTGGAGTTAACCTCTTCAGCCAATGCGGTGTTGTAGGTAGTTTGAGCGGCGCGGAACTGCAGGTCGGCGGCATTTTTAAAATTCTCAAGGTCATTAATACTCTTTTGCTGCTCAAGTTTAGCCTGCTTAACCTGTGCCATCTTCATACCACTGTCGAAAATCGGGAGCTTAAGGCTAAAACCAACCAACCCCTGGCTATACCATGGCGAGTTTTTTTGCACGTAACCATCAGGGTAAGTGGTTTTGGTTGTTTTAAAAATATCGGAAAATTTATCGGTTTGGGCGGTCCATCCGTAGCTTAAGAAAGCAACCATTGAAGGATAATAACCGCTGCGCTTTTGCGCCATGTCGTAACCCTTAAGACGGATAGCAGTATTCAGTAACTCATACTCCACACGCTGGCTGGCGTCAAATTTAATCCCTGCATCCAGCGTAAGGTTTCCTTTTAGCTCGTCCAGGTTATCCGTAAGCACAATATTATCATTCAATGCCAGGCCCATTTGGTACTTAAGGTTGTTCAATGCCAGTTCCGCTAATTGATTCTGCATATTTATCTGGCTTTGCAGGTTAGCTTCAATCAGCTCAAGGCGGTTAACATCCAGTTCTTCAATAAGGCCCTGCTTGTAAACGGCACGGGTATCTTTTACCAGTTTAGAAACCAACTCCAGGTTTGATTGCAGTAAGGCATTGGCCTCTTTTGCACTTTGCGCCTGGTAATAGGCTTTAGTAACATTGTAGCGCACATCTTGTTCGCTCAACTGTGTGCTCAAGCGGCTGGTTTTCATCAAATCTTTAGTTGCCTTTATACCGAAAAAATAGCGGCTGTCGAATACCAGTTGCGAGGCCTGCAAGCCGCCTGTTAAACTGTGCGGCAACACAAACGATATCTTCTGATCGCGGCTGGCAACAGCGCTTTGGTATAATATGTTCTGGATGTTAGGGTCGCCCTGTGCAAGGTAGTTAAACACCTTGTAGGTAGAACTGGTAGTATCTGAAAAGAACTTAGAAAGGGCCGGCACTACGGGTGTTTTAAAGTAGTAGTTATAATCAACGCTGGCCGATAACTGCGGCAGGCCCGTGGTTATAATTTCCCAGTTGCGCGCTTTGGCCTGGTCTTCGCCAATGCGGGCATTCTTCATGCTATTGTTATTCTGCACGGCATAATCCACTGCTTCTTTCAGGCTATATCCTTTAGTTTCAGCTACCTGGGCTTGCGCTTGAAATACCAGCGCCGTTAATGCAACAAAAAATATTTTTTTAATCATACTTCAGCTTTTAAAAATGTTGTGCGTTTCAAGCAGTTTAAGTCCCTCAGCCGATACAATCCCGCGGAGGTGATACTTTAAAAACTCCTTATAAACCTCCAGAAACACATATTTCTTTTGAGGGAACAGGTCCTGATCCAACAAAATCTCAAATCCTTTAATGTAAATCTTCGATATAATATCGGCGTTCATATCCTTGCGATATAAACCCTCGCGTATACCGTTATCTATGTTATCCGCTATCACCTTGTGGAAGTAGCTGTATCTATAATCATTTAGTATTGCCCAACAGTCGGGGTAATACTTCTGTAAATCATTAAGCACATAAGGGTTAAACTCCCTTATTTGCCCGTGGAAGTAAGATACCAGTTGAATAATCGTATCAACTGAATTTTCGGTTGAGGCCAATATGGCTTTCAAGTTGGCCTTTTCCTCTTTTAAAAACTCCTCCAACGATAAGCGCACCAAATCAGCTTTGTTGTTTACATGCTGGTAGATGGTCTTCTTGCTCATGCCCAGTTCTTTGGCAATATCATCCATCGTTAAGTTCTTAACCCCAAAGCGGCTAAACAACTCGCGAGACTTCTTTAAAATGATTTGTAATTGCTGGTCGTTTTTCAAAGCGGGCGCTAAAGTAGAGGACAAAAGGCATGGAAACAAAAAAAAACATGAAAGTTTCCTAAGTTTCTTTTGAAGGGTGCCAAAGCCGCCCCGAAACGCCTGAAATGTAGCTTAAAAAGCAGCAAAATCTTCGCTAAATCATTGAAAATGCCATTATTCTACTTTCTACCTATCTTTAGTAAATGAAATTTCAAGACCATTTTTCGCGCCAATCTGATATTTACCTCAAAGCGCGACCCACCTATCCCGACGAGCTTTTCGCCTACCTGGCAGGCCTGGTTGAGTGTAAAGACAGTTGTTGGGATTGCGGCACAGGTAATGGGCAGGCGGCCGTTTCTCTTGCGCAATACTTTAAGCGGGTAATAGCTACTGACCCCAGCGCCAGGCAAATTGAAAATGCCATGCCATGCAGTAATGTAGAATACCGCATAGCCCCAGCGGAGGATAGCGGCCTCCCTGCCAACTCCATTGACCTGCTTACCGCCGCTACTGCAGCGCACTGGTTTGAGCACGAAAAGTTTTACGCCGAGGCCAACCGCGTAATAAAGAACAACGGCATTATTGCCCTTTGGGCTTATTCTTTGGCGCACATCAATCCCGAAATAGATGAACTGATGAACTGGTGGGCCTATGAATACCTGGAAAGCTATTGGCCGGATGGCCGTTGGTATGTGCGCAGTCAATACAAAACCCTTCCATTCCCCTATACTCAAATACAATCCCCTGATTTTTTTTGCACCAGGCACTGGAATATAACCCAATGGCTTGATTATCTGCGTACTTGGTCAGCTTATAACAAGTATATCGAAAAACACAGCACCGACCCCCTGGAGACCCTGCTGCCTAAACTAACCCCCCTTTGGCCGGTTGAAGAAATAAAGAAAGTTTCATGGCCCCTGCACTTGAAGTGTGCGCGCATAACCCATTAAACGTTAATCCTCTAAAAATTAGTTAAAGGATGCAGGGGTACTAGTTGATTGGGTAACAAAAGGCATTACATTTGATTAATTGATTGCGACAACCAATTTTAAAAAACAAAACCAACAACAATGAAAAAGTTATTTCTGATGTTCACTATGGCGGGTGCAATGTTGTTCGCCGGTGCACAGGAAGCTCAACAGGGCACTCCTGCTCCGGATCCAAACGCTCCTGAGTTCAAGTGGGACAACACCACCATCGACTTTGGTACAGTAACCAAAGGTGATGAGAACAACTCAACACGCATGTTTAAGTTCACCAACACCGGTAAGTCTCCGCTTATCATCAGCAGCTGCCGTGGTTCTTGCGGTTGTACTGTGCCAACCTGCCCTACCGAGCCAATTCTTCCTGGCAAGGGTGGTGAAATCAAAGTGCACTACGATATTAACCGCGTAGGTCCTTTTACTAAAACCGTAACCGTAACTTCTAACGCGAAGAACGCGAACGAAACCCTGAAAATTACAGGTACTGTTAACGATCCTTCAGCTGGCCAGCCTGCGCCTGCAAATGCACCGGCTACAACCCAGCCTCACTAAACATATTTGTTTTAATGACTTTAAACGGGCCTTCGTAAGAGGCCCGTTTTTGTTTTATCTCCTTTAACCAATACAAGGCCGTTTACTTATTACCTTTGCCGCTTTATGACCGATGTGAAAGATATACGCAGGTTTACCCTTGAGGAACTGGCAGCCGAATTTGAAAAACTGGGCGAACCCAAATTCAGGGGTAAGCAGGTGTACGAGTGGCTATGGAACAAAAGCGCCCGCAGCTTTGATGAAATGAGCAGCCTGTCCAAAAACCTGCGCAGCAAATTGGCCGAAACCTTTGCCTTGACGCCGGTAAGCGAACACATCGTTCAAAAAAGTAAAGATGGCACCGTAAAGCTGGGTATGCGCCTGGCCGACGACCGCCTGATTGAAGGGGTGATGATACCCGATGAGGACCGCAATACAGCCTGTGTATCCTCGCAGGTGGGCTGTTCGCTGGCCTGCACCTTTTGCGCCACCGGTTTTTTAAAGCGCGAGCGCAATTTGGAAGTAGGTGAAATTTACGACCAGGTAGTGCTGCTGAACAAACACGCGCTTGAACACAGCGGTAAGCCGCTTACCAATATAGTTTACATGGGCATGGGCGAACCCCTGCTTAACTATACGAATGTGATGAACAGCATCCGCATCATCAATTCACCCGATGGTTTAAACATGGCGCAAAAACGTATTACGGTTTCCACTTCGGGTATTGCCAAAGCCATTATACGGCTGGCAGATGAAGGCATGAAGTTTAACCTGGCCCTGTCTCTGCATGCCGCTACTAATGAAAAGCGCGATAAAATTATGGACATCAACCACAGCAATAAGCTGGAAGATGTAATGGCATCGCTTAATTACTTCTACGAAAAAACCGGCAACAAAGTAACCTTCGAGTATATCCTATTCGATAAATTTAATGATAGCCTTGAAGATGCCGAGCACCTTATTTCATTATACCATCAAGTACCTGCCTTCATAAACATTATTGAATATAACAGCGTGGAAGGCGTTAGCGACCTTAAGAAAGCCAAAAGCGACAAGCGCGATGAGTTTGTAAACTACCTGCGCAACCGCAATGTAAACGTAAAAGTGCGCCGCAGCCGCGGTAAGGATATTGACGCCGCCTGTGGACAGTTAGCCAATAAGAACTAAGTGCAAAAAGGGTAAAGCAATAGTTTGCTACAGGTTAGCGCCCGCCCTTACACTTGGCGAGTATGTCAAGCAAGGGGCTACTCTACATGTTACCGTACAAACAACTTCTCCGCCTTTACCTTCTGCTTACCATCCTTTAGCACGCTTATGGCATATAAGCCGCCGGGCAAATTTTCCAGTCTCAGGTTTTGAACAGAGATGGGCTGTAGTTGGTCCGCAAAAACAACCCGCCCGAGCATATCATACACTATAGCGCTAAAGTTGCCGCCGGCTAAAGGCAATACTATTTGTACTTGCCCGCCTGCTATCGGGGTTATGCTAACACCGGCACCGGCCGTTTCACTAATGCCTACACCACCCTGCGGATTAAAATTGAAGGCGAAAGTACCGTCAAACTTGCAGCTATCAATTGTAAGCGGGGCAAGGTTGGTTAGCCACAACTCAAAAGTAACCGTGGCATTGGCAGGTATAGGCTGGCTTACATCAAAAAAGAAATTAGCAGGGTACGTATCACCGGGCACAAAGGAGGAGGCGAACACAATCCAGGGGCCGCCGTTTTCATTTAATACAAGTCCGTTGAGCAGCGGTGTAACCGGCACCAGCTTCGCTTGCGGGTAGGCATAACTACTGTCGGATGTATTTATAATAGGCACGGATAACATAGAATCGCCAAAGCTGGTCCACGATTTTTGCCAGGTAATACTATCGCTGCGGTAGCTAAGGGGTATGCCGTTGCAGGAAGTTTGCGCCTTAAGTTGCACTGCACACAGCAGTGTAATTAGTACTGTAATTAAAATACGCATAGCAATTATTTTAAGTGCAAGTTAAAGCAATACGGCTTATCGCGGACAGGAGTATTTAAACAAACAATTGCACTTTTTAATCAGCTCTGCTGAACTATCACTTTACATAAATCAGTATATTGCTAAATGGTAGTAAAATTTAACGAAGGCGCCCTTGGCAATACACAAAAGCTTTGGCGCTACATCAGCTTCTCTAAATTTGTTTCCCTGCTTCATTCACGCAGACTATACTTTACCCGCGCCGATAAGTTTATTGACACTTATGAGTCTTCCATACCGCAAAAGGATGTGGAAGCATCCAGAAATTGTTATGCCTCCTTTTTAAACAGCGATATTATTGATGTTGCCGGTGTATCGCAATTCCCCAAATCGGATATACGCCCTAATATTCAACACTTTTTAAACTTATCCGATGCCGAAATGAATGCGATAAGCGATGAAGAAATACCGCGCTACCTGCTTAAAACATCCAACCGCTATCAATATGTAAGCTGCTGGCACACCAATCAAAACGAATCAGCCGGCATGTGGCAAATTTATATGAACAACAACGAGGGCGTTGCTATACAAACCACGCCGCAACTGCTGGCGGAATGCCTGGAGCCGGACCTCAACACCATCTACCTGGGGCCGGTAAATTATATTGACTATGTTAATGACAGTTGGGGGCCGCCGCATCCATTAAACCCTATTTTTCATAAACGCAGCAGCTTTGCACACGAGCAAGAAGTACGGGCCGTAATCATCAACCCCAAAGGTGTAGACCCGCGCTACAATACCGGCCCACCGGTACCTGTAGATTTAGTAAAACTGGTACAGCAGGTTTTCGTATCGCCACAGGCAGAGGGCTGGTTTAAGGATACGGTGCAATCCGTTTGCCATCAATACGGCTTGCCCCTGAAGGCGGTGCAATCCAACCTCTACAACCAACCATCCTTTTAAAACCCGGAAGGCTAAAGCACCTGAAATGGGACAGGTTCCTTTAATTAATTATGCCCGCTATGCGCCACATATTCCAAATGTTCATAAACAGCGGGCTGTATTTGTTTTTGCGGGCTTCTTCCTCTTCGCGCTGCCAAAAGTGCAGGTCATGCACCGGGTACAAATAGCCAAAGTGATACGAGGTATGGTCCCACTTTTTAGTTGCAATTAAATCAAGCGGGTAACGATAGCCTAACTCACGCTGCTGTACTATCTTTTGCGCTGTCATTCGGTACATTTCTGCCGCTTCCAATTTTCCGGTATAGTTAAGTTTGCTGTGTTTTAGTTTATTCTCTCTCACACCAATCATATATTCCAGCACAGCGCTTTTGTGCGCTGCACGCAGGCCCGTTATACATATGCCATCTTTAAATTCCTGACCAACCGCAGTTGCTTTTAGGGTGTCAAACGCCTGGCACAAGTCAAAACTTTTGTTGGCAAAGTCATTAAGCAGCGGCAGCACCTTGCGTTTTATTGAATCCAGCTCCGCCTGTGTTGCCTTCCGCTGAATGTACCTATACGGGGTTTTAGGGCGTGGATGATACTCATCGTTTAAGGCCTTAATTCCTATTTCGTCAGTAATAGTCATAGCGGTCATCCAACGCATCAAATCTTTATCTTTTAAATACTCCTGCTGCAGGTCCAATGCCCCTTTAAAAACAGCGCTCTCCTTTTTATCCTTAAGCAACTCATCCGCATACATAGTGGCTGTGCGTTGTTGCACTAGGCCATCAGTGGTATATTGCCAACTCCAGCGGGCAATGCTCCAGTCAAACAGCCAATAACCCCACTCCCATCCGCTGCTAAAAGTTATATGGCCGGGTATGCCATATTGTACACAAGTATCAATATCGCTAAGTCGTGCGCTTAGGTAAGGCAGCAACGTCATGGGTACGCTGTTATCAAAAGTTACCCAGTAAGCGCTTTCGGGGTAGTACCAGGTTTCTCTTATTTTATGTTCGCGTAGTAAAAATTCAAACTGGTGCCGTTGGTTTTCATTTTCGTACACGGGGGCGTGCGGTTCCGTCATACTGTAAAACATTACCGTATGCGATAATACCCCGCGTTGCCGGTCCAAAGCAATAGAGGCGCTGTCCCACTCAAACCCTTTTCGTTTAGCGCCTTGTTCGTTTTCGTGTTTCACTACGTGCTGCCGTCCCATTAGCTTAGTATCCGTATTTTCTCCCAGCCATTTAATAATAAACTGGCGCAGCCCTTCCTTTTTGCGGTAATTGCCGGCAATAAACTCCGCAGTGCTAAACTCCATATTAATAAAGTCCCAGTCAGCCGTCATCAGCCATTTCAGGTTCTTTTCAATCTGTTTCTTTTTGGCGGTAGGCCCTTTATACAACTGGAACGTCTTCTGCTGTATCATATGCAGCGATAAGTCCACTGCTGCCAATAAACCGCGCTGGTGCACGTAGTCAACAATAGCTTTGGCATGGGCAGGCCATTCTTTACGGTCAATACTTTCCAACAGGCAAAACTCAAAATACGTTTGCCCGTTGCGCGCAAGCCAGTTGATGTATTCCTTTACGTCATCCAGCGCTTTAGGCATAGCGGGGTCATGCAGTTGCTCTGCCAGCTCGGTATGGTGTTGCGTATGCAGGTGAAATCCTTTTTTATCAAAAAGCGGGTTGGCATTAAAAGAAAAATCTCCGCTTAATGGCCAATTGCTCCACCTCGGTATTACCGTATTGCGCGGATGGTAAAATTTAAAGCCCAGTTTTTCCTGCAATAAACCATACAAACCAAAACTGATACCCTGTAAAGATGTGGCCTGCAGTTCCAGCATAGTTTGATTGTTTTGATGATACTGCCTCCAGCTATAGCCATGTGATGGGTAGTTTTTATAAGGGAAAGTGGCTTCCCCGGCCCAGTGGTTCAGCTCATTTGGTTTTAGTTTATTGGCAGCAAGCAGTATAATAACCACGGGTGCCGTGGCATCATTGTAAGTTACTTTACAGCCGCAGGCTTCTGTCAACAGTTCCTGAACATCATCTAAGGTAATGCCGGTTATTGATGAATCGCGCAAGGCCTGTGAGGCGATAATGGAAATGGTTTCAGCTTGACTTTGCCGGGCCCATAGCAGCAGTAAAAGAATCAGTAGTTTTTTCACGCGATGAATATAAACACCCAACTTCTAATTAGTTGCCATTTGTTCTGCCCGCTGCCTTACATTTGCATATGCTTCGGCCCAGGTCAATTTTTACCATCTGCCTCCTACTGTTCTTTGTCCATGCTTTCGGGCAGGGCAAAAAGCTTTTTTTGGTGGCAGGCCAAAGTAACGCCGTAGGTGTTGGCAAGGCTGATTCTTCTCTTGCTTGTTTAAACCCTTTGTGCTTTGAATATTATAGCGCACCAAACAGCCTGAAACTATTACAGGACCCGGTAGGATACACTCTACCTAACGAAGATTTTCAGGCCGCCCTAAGCGGCAGTGCCTGGCCTGCCTTTGCAACTACCTACCAGCAATTAACGGGTGATAGCATAATAATTATACAAGCCGCCAAAGGCGGAACCTCATGTCACGAAAAAGCAGATGGGGGCGCAGGCAACTGGAGCAGCAATTACCACCTGTTTACACAGGCAGTTACTAAAACAAAACTTGCGGAAGCATTTGCGGGCAGGCCGTTAGATGGTATCATTTGGTTACAGGGCGAGTCGGACGCTATAGGCATTATACAAAACAAAATAACCGCCTGCCAGTACAAATGGGCTTTGCAGAATTTAATTCAACGCTTTAGAAATGAGTTGCACTGCAACCTGCCTTTTTACATTATTCAAACCGGTTTGTACCTGCCTGAATACGATGCCGCTTTTAACGTAGTGCGCGATGTGCAACAACAGGTAGCTGACGAAGACCCTCTTACTTTTATAGTGGATAGCAGCGCTAACCAATACCGTGCCCTGGGTTACATGGCTGACCAAATCCATTTTGACCAGCGCGCACTTAATGCCATGGGTGCCAATGCCGCTCAAAACATCCGGCAACTGGAGCTAAGCGTTAATATGGATAGCTGCTCTATCATTGCTGCGCAACCGTTATCACCCGATTGGGCTGTTTACCCTTCCCCTTTTACGGATAAACTGACTGTAGAAATCCGCAACTTCAACTGTGGCAACCTGGAGGTTGAACTCACTAATCTGCTTGGCAAAAAAATGCAAAGCGCTACTTACGATTGCCTTAATTCTTCTCCTATTAAGTTTGACGTAAATACTACTGCTTTAAGCCCCGGGATATACGTGGTTCACCTGCGGCTTAACAAACAGTGGGAGTTAAAACAGAAGCTGGTTAAAGAATAAGCTACTATCGCTAGAACGAAGCCAACTGTTGCAACTTCTCTTTCAATCTGCTCTTCGGTAAAAAGTTATTCTCTAATGATATAGCAAAAGGAACCGGCGTATCTAAAGATGCCAGGCGCATTACCGGTGCATCTAAATGTTCAAACAGGTTTTCGGTTATCCAGGCCGCTATCTCGGCGCCTATGCCACCCGTTAAGGTGTCTTCATGCAATACCAAAACCTTTCCGGTCTTCTTTACGGTGGCCGCAATGGCATCTTTATCAAAAGGCAGCAAAGTGCGCAGGTCTAAAATATCAGCATCAAAGCTATCAGCTTCTTTTAACGCCCAATGCACACCGGCGCCATAGGTAATAATTGAAAGTTCATCGCCCTGTTTAACCAGGTTAGCCTTGCCTATCTCCAGCGTATAATAATCGGCAGGCACTTCACTTTCCACTCCGCGGTACAAGGCCTTATGTTCAAAAAACATAACAGGGTTGGGGTCTTCAATAGCAGCACACAACAAGCCTTTAGCATCGTAAGACGTAGAGGGGTAAACAATTTTTAAACCCGGCACATGGAAGAACCAAGCCTCATTACTTTGCGAATGAAACGGCCCTGCACCAACACCTGCCCCGGTTGGCATGCGCACTACCACATCCGCATTTTGCGCCCAGCGCCAATAACTTTTAGCCAGGTTATTTACTATGGCATTAAACCCCGTTGATACAAAATCGGCAAACTGCATCTCTACTACGCTCTTCATTCCTTTAACGCTCATGCCAAGCGCAGCGCTCAAAATGCCGCTCTCGCATAAAGGGGTATTGCGCACGCGTTCTTTGCCAAACTCACTTACAAAGCCTTCAGTTACTTTAAATACCCCGCCGTATTCTGCTACGTCCTGCCCCATTATCACCAGGTTTGGGTGTTTCTGCATGCTCTGCTTCAATCCCTCCGATACTGCATCTACCAGGCGCAACTTATTGCTTGCGGTAGATTTTGGATTGGTTAAGCTGAAATGATAAGGCGCATAAATCTCCGTTGTTTCTTTTTCGGTGTCGGGCACAACATCCGGTTGCTTATCTGCCGCATCAAAGGCTTTGCGCACTTCAGCATCCATATCGTCCTTCAGCATATCGGGGTAGTCCGGCGAAATTATCCCCTCTTCAATTAACCAGTTTTCGTAGTTCGTTACGGGATCCTTCTTCTCCCATAGCTCAAAAAGCTCTTTTGGTACATACTTAACGCCACTGGCCTCTTCATGGCCACGCATTCTAAAGGTCATGCATTCCAGCAGTACCGGCTTAGGATTTTCGCGCATTTCCTCTGCTAATTGCTTAACAGTATGGTACACTTCTAAAATGTTATTACCGTCAATAGTTACCCCCTTCATACCGTAGCCTATGGCGCGCTCTGCCAAAAACTTGCAGCGGAACTGTTCGTTAATAGGGGTGGACAGTCCATAACCATTGTTCTCTATCAAAATTATAATCGGCAAATCCCAAACAGCAGCAATGTTGCATGCCTCATGAAAATCGCCTTCACTTGTTCCGCCATCACCGGTAAACGCAACGGTTATCTTTTTCTCTTGTTTTAGTTTGCTTGCCAGTGCAATGCCATCACCCAAGCACAATTGCGGCCCCAGGTGCGATATCATTCCTACGATATGGTGCTTATTGGTGCCAAAATGAAAGCTTCTTTCTCTACCCTGCGAAAAGCCACCGGCCTTACCCTGAAATTGTTCGAATAACTGTTGCAAATCGCAATTGCGGGTTGTAAACACACCAAGGTTACGGTGCAGCGGGCACAGGTATTCATCTTCGTGCAATGCGGCTGTTACGCCAACGGCAATAGCTTCCTGCCCTATGCCGCTGAACCATTTGCTTACGCGGCCCTGGCGCAGCAGCTTCAGCATACGCTCTTCAATAACCCGCGGCTTTAAAATAAGCCTGTAAAGATTTATCAGCTCCTCGTTACTCAGGTTCTTTCTCTCAAACTTCATGGCCGAAAGGTAAGCAGAAATGAGAATTCAGGCAGAGAAATACCCCAAAACGTTTGTTTGAGTTTAACACGAATAAGCCTTTTCTTTACAGAAATGACCGGCGAACACGATTTGACACTGCAAAAACTTGAGGAGTTAGTGCGCACCGCCCCGGATGTGAACAGCCGGGCAGATAGCCTGATTTCACTGGCAGAGGAACTGCGAAGAAAGGACCCTAAAAGATCTATGGGCTTGACGGAAGAAGCTTTGGCGATTTGCAAAGCACATAATTACGCTAAAGGAGAAATGCATTGCTATACCACAATGGGTATGACCTCCAGCGATGCCGGAAATTACAATCGCGCCCTTGGATTTTACCAAATGGCCCTTCAGTTGTGTGACCGGCTAGGCGATACTGAGCATGAATCTTACATAAACGGGAACCTTGGAAGTGTTTACAATGCTCTTGGCGATCCCCAGAATGCCAAAAGTTTTATAGAAAAAGCGCTGGCATTTCATATTGATAAAAAAAACTATAAGCCTATACATGTTAATTACACTAATCTTGGGGTTTTGTACGGCACTGCAAACGACCTTAATAAGGCCCGGGAATGTTATGAAAAAGCGCTTGAGTATTGCGCGTTAAGCCAACATCTGCCTTCAAGAGCAATCAACTTAAGTAATCTGGGAACAGTGTATGCGCGGCAAAATGATTTGGATACCGCTCTAAGATATTTTAAGGAGGCCTATGAATTGAACCTTGAGTTAAAACACCTGGCCAAATCCTCAACAGACCTTATCAATATTTCAAGAGTGTATTTTGAATGGAAAGACTACGACAAGGCATTCGGTTATGGCAAACAATCGGAAGAAGTTGCAGTGGCGTCAGGAAGCCTTTCAACACAAATGCAGGTTTATCAGGCTTTGAGTTACATGTTTGAAACAATTAAAAACTGGGAAGAATACGCCCGGTGCTTTAAGAAGTTTTATCTACTGGAGAAAGAAGTTAAGAGTGAAGAGGCACAAAAAAGAGGTGCTACGCTGGAGATGCAGCGGCAAGTAGACCTAAAAGAAGCCGAACGACACGCCACTGAAAAAATACTGCATAACATTTTACCTAAGGCAATAGCCGACCGCATTAAAACCGGCGATGAAGAAATTATTGAACGTTACGAAAACTGCAGCGTGCTGTTTGCCGATATTGTTGGTTTTACCACCTGGAGCGCCAGGATGGAAGTAAAAGAACTGGCACGGCATCTCAACAAACTGTTTCAGATTTTTGACGATTTAGCCAACCAATACGGCGTTGAAAAAATTAAAACCATAGGCGATGCTTACATGTGTGTGGCCGGCCTGCCCGAACCCTGCGCGGACCATGCTGAACGTATTGCCAACATGGCCCTGGCTATGCAAAGCAGTATTGCAAAGGCCTATCCGCAGGATAACATACGCCTGCGCATTGGCATACATTGCGGTGAGGTAATAGCAGGTGTGCTGGGCAAAAACAAATACGCTTACGACCTTTGGGGCGATACCGTTAACACTGCCAGCCGAATGGAGAGCCACAGTATTGAAGATAAAATACAGGTTAGCGAAGCCTTCCGCAATTTGATTGCCCACAAGTTTAGTTTACAGGATCGGGGCGAAATTGATATTAAAGGCAAAGGGAAAATGCTTACCTGGTTTTTAGTAAAATAAAAAGCCGGCATTGCTGCCGGCTGCTTTACATTGAAACTTTTTTTATGTTTTACCTGGGGGCTAATCCCGGTTTACCGCTATTACCCCTTGGTTGCATTTGTTGTGGCTGTGGCCTTGGCTGCATCTGTTGCGGCTCAGAGCGAGGCTGCATTTGCGGCTGTGGACGCTGTGGCTCCATCTGCCTTGGTTGTATTTGCTGCGGCTCCTGGCGCGGTTGCATTTGCCTTGGCTCCATTTGCTGGTTACCACGTGGCTCTATGCGTTGTGGTTCCTGCCTTGGTTGCATTTGCGGCTGGGTGCGCTGGGGTTCGGCCTGTCTTGGCTGTATATCCTGGCGCGGCTGCATCTGCGGCTGTTGCCCACGGGGTTCTAAACGCTGTTGCTCCTGGCGCGGTTGCATTTGCGGTTGCTGCCCGCGTGGCTCAACGTTGTTTTGCCTTGGTTGCACATCGGGCTGGCGCTTAGGCTCTACCTGCTGAGGTTGTTTCCACGGCTGTAGTTTGTCGTCGTTCCTTTGTTGCGGTTGCGCGTTGCGTTGCGGATTACTCTGGTCCATTTGCCTTGGTGTTACCTTACCACCCTGATTTTGTTGTGGGTTCATTCTCTGGTCCACATCATTGCGGTTAACATCCTTACTGCCTTGCGAAGGATTAACCTTACCGCCGGGCTGCAAGCCGTTAGGCTGCGTGGCATTCTGCCTGTTGTCAATCTGGGCGCCGTTAGGGTTAAACTTCGGTGATGTGCCTCCGCTTATAGCCTGTGGCTTGCCGATAGCTCTGTCAGTAGCCACTACTTTCGAAGGGGCTGCCTGCTTATCCTGCGCAGCTTTAGAAACTTCCGGGCGATATAAAGCCACGCTGTTATTATCAACCTTACTACCGGTAGGCCTGTCAAGTTCCTTAACGTTATATACCGGCAACCTTTGGCTCGTCCTTCTTTCAAACTCCGCAGTACCGGGACCGGCTATATAGGTTACGTTGTTATTAATTACGGTATTATTTACAATAGTCGTATTATTAATAATTGTAGTATTATAAGTAGGGCCCGCACAATAGTTGTAGTAAGTAGGGGTATACACATAACGGGGCGGACAAAACACCCACCAATCATTAGGAAAGTAATAGGTGTTTACAGCAAATCCAAATCCGGGTGCTAAAGGTGCCCATCCGTAGTAGTCAGGGCCAGTACGCCATGCAACCCAGGCCGGTCCCCACACATTATCCGGTATCCATATCCAGCCATACCAGTTGTCGTAAGTCCACCTGCCGTAGTGGAAAGGAGCCCAACCCCATGGATAATTAGACACCCATGTATTACCATACTCGGTCATTGCCCAGTATCCATCCGTATAATAAGGGCGGAAACCGTTGCCCACATTTGGCACCCACACGTAACCGTACATAGGGTCGTTAATCCAGCTGCCGTAGGGGGCCAGGTTATCATAAAACACCTGGAAAGAAACTGACACCGGTGGCGGTGCATAAGCTGCGCTACGCCAACCATGCCTGTGATACTTGTGGTACGGATGCGCCGCATCGGCAACTTCCGTTAAAAACAGTACCAACAACAAAGTTGCCGCCACTGCTACTATTCTATTAACCTTTTTCATAATCGTCTTTTTATAAACCTTTATTAAGTTCAAAAACTGCTGTGCAATTGCACATAGGTAGTTGACCATACACTTAAGGCAAGGTTTATGCTATACTTAACCGTTTGTAGAATTTTAACGCTGCTTTAAGAGTTCTGGTCTTAAAAAACTATGCCGCTACCCTATGTGAGGGCTGAAATGGGGGGTGGGATTGGTAAAAAGGCTGTGATTCTGCCGAAACTAACAGGCTATTTTGTTTACCCGCTTTTCGTGCCGGCCGCCTTCAAAAGCGGTGGCCAGAAAGGTTTCAGTAAACAGCCTGGCTTCATCTAAAGAGATAAAGCGAGCAGGCAGGCAAATTACATTGGCATTATTATGTTGGCGGGCCAGTTCAGCCAATTCCCGTTTCCAAACAATAGCGGCGCGTATGCCCTGGTGTTTGTTAGCTGCCATAGCCACACCGTTGGCACTGCCGCAAATAAGTATACCAAAAGTATATTCTCCCTTTTCCACAGCGCTTGAAAGCGGGTGTGCAAAATCAGGATAGTCTACCGAGTCGGCTGAATAAGGCCCAAAGTCTTTTACTTCATGGCCGTTGGCTTCCAAAAATGGTATTAGTTCTTTTTTATATTCAAAACCGGCATGGTCGCCGCCAATGGCAATTTTCATAGTGGTAAAATTAGGCTGTTGGTAAAACGTTTCGCTTACGCTCGTTACGCGCTGCAATAAAAATACTGAACTCGTACAACATATAAATAGGCACAGCTACCAGGCACTGCGTAAACATATCAGGCGAAGGGGTAATAATACCCGATGCCACCAGGATAATTACAATAGCATAGCGGCGGGTGGAGCGCATAATTTTAGCGGTTAAAATGCCAAACTTCGAAAGGAAGTACACCACCATGGGCAACTCAAACACGGCGCCAATGGCCAGCAGCATAACTGTAAAAAAATCAATGTAGCTGTCAATGGTAAACTCGTTCTTAATCTTAGGGCTTATTGAAAAGCTTACTGCAAAATTTACCGAGAACGGGATAATAACAAAGTAGCAGAATGCAACGCCAACGAAAAAGAAAAAGGAGCAGGCCAGAATAATGCGGCTGGTTTTCTTGGCCTCTTCTTCATGGAGAGCGGGGGCAACAAACCGCCATAGCTCCCATATTATATATGGGAAGGCTATTACCAGGCCAAGTATGATAGAGTATTGCACCAACAGGGTTATCTGCCCAAACATGGTCAGGTTCTGTAGTGTCATTGGTATGTCGTGGTCAATACAAACAGCCTTGCCTATTTGTAACTTTTGGCTTACGTAACACAAAAGCCTGTAAGTGGGAAAATCTTTTGAAGTAACCCCCAGGATAACCTTCTCAAAAACGATATCATAGAAGTAGCCTACTACCGAAGCGCAAATAATGATGGCGATGGCAGAACGCAGCAGGTGCCAGCGTAAAGCTTCCACATGGTCAAAAAATCCCATCTCCGCTTCAGGATTAGCGGAATCGCGCCTCCAAATCATGGCGCGAATGTAGAACAAAAGAGATATTGGCGTACCCGGTTTAGGGCCCGCCGCACTTAGTTTGAGTTAAGAATATTGAAGATAGCGCGCATATCGGGCTCAAGCACCACTTCAATACGGCGGTTTTTGCTCCTTCCTTCGGGTGTTACGTTATCCTCTACCGGAAAATACTTGCTGCGGCCCATAGGGGTAATACGGGTAGCATCAACTTTATATTCATCCACCATTATTTTAGTAACGCTGGAGGCACGCATTACGCTCAAATCCCAATTGCTGTTAATGGGCCCCGTTGTTGACGATACGTATGGAATACTATCGGTATGCCCCTCAATAGCAATGTTTATGTCGCTTTGCTTGTTCAACACTTCCGCTATTTTTTTCAAGGCGTCCTTGCCGCGCTCTTCTACCGAATAGCTTCCGCTTTTAAACAACAGTTTGTCGCTAAGCGCTACGTACACCTTTCCGTCTTTTTCGTAAACGGTCAAATCTCCGGCGTTAAAGCCTTTAAGGGCCGATAGCATTTTTTCTTTCAGGGCCTGCACGGCAGAGTCTTTACGGGCAATCAGCGACTCCAGCTCGCGCACTTTGGCATCGCGTTCGTTTAGTTGAGCGCTTATACGGTTAAGTTCTTCTGCCTTGGCCATTAAATCCTTTTCTTTTTGAGCCAATTCCTTCAGTAACTTGTCTTTTTCGGCAGCGGTAGAATTGGTTAGGGCATCCAGTTGCTGTTTAACCCTTTCGCAAATAGCATCGCTCTGGTCCTTCAGGTCTTTGGTCTTTTTTAACTTATCTTCTAATGAGGCGTTGCTATCCTTCAGCTTATCAATTTCGCTGTTCAGGTTAGCTATCTGTTTGTTCAGGTCGTCGATAGTAGCATTGGCCTGGCTCAGCTTATCATTACAATCGTCCCGCTCGGCTTTCATTTTATCAGCTAGGGCAACCTGCTCGTCAAATTTCTTCTTTAAAACCAAACAAGATGACTGGGATAGTAATATGCCCGCAACAGCCATCAACAAAAAACACTTCTTCATATTGTTATTTTATAGGGGGCTAAGTTACTCAGGCTTGCCGGCAGAGGTGGCCCTCCGTCAACTGTGCTTTTGTGGACGTATAGTTTTTTACACAAGGGCCCGGCCGCAAGTTTTTGATTAACAGGTGGTTCATACAATGCCCCCTGCTTCCCATTGCTTATGGCGGGCCAGGGGCCGCAGTTAAAAACATCCGCCTTTTATTATTGACTTACCAATGAAAATTGCTTATATTTATTACTTTCAACGCCCGAACCGGACACCGCGAATGAAGAAATTTACTTCTGCCTGCTTTTTTCTGTTTTTAAGCCTTACCCTGGTAAAGGCGCAAGTGCTGTATAACAACGGTGCAGATGTTGCCGTTACGGGTGGCGGAGTGCTGTTTGTGGATGGCCCGGTTGAAAATGCCAATAATGGATTTTTAAGCAATGCCGGTCAAACTACTATCCGTGGCTTTTTCCGCAATGGCAGCCTGGCCACCGGCGGCGGTACCAACGGCGAATACATTGTGCATGGCGATTGGGAAAACAACAACACTTTTACTGCCGACCAAAGCCTGGTACGCCTTAGAGGCAGCGCCCAGCTTATTACAGGTTCTCAGGTAACTACCTTTTACGACCTCGCCCTCGAGAACGGCTCTGTTAAAACACAAACTATTGATGCCAACACAACGCACCTGTTATCTTTAGGTACCAGCGAGTTGGCCACTACCGATTTCAATATGACGGTAACCAACACCTCATCTTCAGCCATTACGCGCATTAGCGGCTTTGTAAGCAGCACCGGCCCCGGCAGATTGATACGTTATACCAATGCGATAGATATGTACCCGTTCCCAACCGGCTGGAACGACAACGGCACTATTTACTATCGCCCGGTAGAAATTACCCCTTCAGTTGCCGACCCACAGCAGTTTGCCGTGCGCATGGGTTATGGCGATGCTACTGCAGAAGGCTATGATATATCCAACAAAGCCGGTGATGTAAGCGTGGTTAACACCAAATTTTTCCACCTGGTAAAGCAATTCGGCTCAACGGAACCTGCCGAACTTTCCATTTACTATCTGCCTGCCAAGGACAGCACCTGGAACTCCATCGGCCGCTGGCATCAACAATGGCAGGACCTGAAAGAGGTGATAGTAAACCAGGGTTCTCCTTACTTCCATAACACTAAAAAGCTTTGGGCGGATAATGGTGATGAGCCGCATATTTTAATAAATGCCAAGGAGGCAGAAGTACTTTATAACTTCCCTAACGTGTTTACGCCCGATGGCGATGGCACTAATGACTTCTTCGGCATCATTAACCAGCTTAACCTGGTAACTCTTGAAGATTTAAAAGTTTATAACCGCTGGGGCGAACCTGTGTTTGACAGCCAGCGCGATGGCAAAAAAGACTGGGATGGCAACTACCAGGGCAAACTGCAATTAATGGGCAACTATGTATATGTGGCTCAGGTAAAGGTTAACAGCACCGGCGAAATTAAAACCGCCCGTGGCAACCTGTCGTTACTTTGGTAAACAAAACTGTTTTGGTATTTAGTTGATATGAAAAAAATATACACTTTAATTTTTGCCGTTTTTGCCGGCCTGAGTGTATTTGCGCAGGACATCCACTTCTCGCAGGTGTTTAATGCACCCCTGTGGCTAAATCCTGCCCTTACAGGCTTTACACCCGGCGTTGCGCGCGTAGGCGTTAACTACCGCAACCAATGGTATTCAGCCAATAACAACGGGTTCTTCCGCTCACCTTTTATGACCACGGCATTGAATTTTGATATGCCAATAAAAATAAATGACGACGCCCTGGGCGTGGGTCTTTTTGTGGCTAACGACCAGCAGGGCGCCAATACTTTTACGGGCGTTTCGGCACTGGCCTCAGTTAGTTTTATCAAAACCCTCGGCAGTAATGGAAACCACCGCATTTCAGCCGGTGTGCAGGGTGGCTATACCTATCAAAGCATTAAAACCCAGGATTTTCAGTTTTCCAATCAGTTTCAGGACAACCAGTTTGTAAGCACCATACCCAGTAACGAGTTAATAGGGCGTAACAACGTTGGCTATGTTAACCTTAATGCAGGTTTATTCTACTACGGTTTGTTTGCCCGCAAAGTTGGCTTTTATACCGGCGCGTCGTTTTACAATGTCACCTTCCCTAAGTACGATATCCTGGCAGATAACAACCGTAAGTTTTACTGGCGTTGGAACGTACACAGCGGGCTTGATATCATCCTTGGCGAAAAATTCCACCTTTTGCCTGCCGCCATGTTTACCCGCCAAAGTGTAAACGATCAGCTAAACATAGGCCTGGGCTTCGGTTACGATATTAAACAGAGCTATAACGAATCAGCCGCCTTTACCATGGGCGTTTACAACCGTATACACAATATAACCGCCGGCGTTACCAGCGATGCGGTAATCCCCTACGTAGGTTTTGCTTACTCCGGCTTTAAAATCGGCCTTAGTTACGATGCCACCATCTCTAACCTGCGCAAATCAGGCACGGGCATTGGCGGCCTGGAAATACACCTGGGCTATACTATCAAACGCCGCGATTACAACTTTGCACACTCCTTAATTTGTCCAAGGTTCTAGGCCAATTTCGTCCTCTACTTACTTACTACTGCTTAACCTATTGTTCAAGATACTGCACGCCTGTTGAGATGTGAGGTGCCATGCCCTTGTTTTTAGTATTTTCGACCGAAGTATATAGACCCCTGTCGAATGAAACTAAAACTACTATTGTCCATCTGTTTTATAGTTGCGCTGCAGTTTACCTGTGTTCAAACACACGCACAAAGCCAGCAGGAGCTTAACGAGCTGATGAGCGCCCCGCCGGCACAAACAAAGGAAAAAGGTAAAGCCAAAAAGGAACAGCCGAAAAAGGAAGAAGCAAAACCCGAAAAAAAGGAAGCCCAACCCAAGGCTGAAGAAAAAAAGGCCGAGCCTGCAAAGCAGGAGCCGGTTAAACCACAGGAAACTAAAAAAGAGGAGCCTAAGCAGGAAGAAACCAAACAGCCTGCACAGGAAAAATCCATTATCAAAGAATCGGGTACCAACGCCACCGCCTACGACAGTAAAACCGGCCGCAAATACAAGGAGCTACCAGACCCTAAAACCATTGGTTGGAAACGCAACCGCAAGCTAGGCGACTTATTAATGGAGAAAGGAAGCGTTTACAACGCCATACATTATTACGAGGCGGCGGTAAACAAAAAGTCTAACAAAATATTCCTGTACCAGCGCCTGGCCGATGCCAACTTTGTTTTGCGCGACTACCGCTTTGCCAACAAGTATTACAAAGTGGTGGTAGATATGGATTCAGTAAAACACAAAAACCTGTTTGCGCTTTACCAGGCCGCTTTAACTGATAAGTACCTGGGCAATTACGAACAGGCCAAAGCCTCTTTTTCAAAATTCAATAAGCTGGCCAAAAACATTGACGAACTGAACGAAGCCCGCCGCAACGCCAACCGCGAAATACAGGGCTGCGATTCAGGCCTTGCACAACTGGCCATTACTGATATGCGCGAGTTTAAGGCTACCCACCTTAACGAAAACATCAACCAACCTTTTACTGATTATGCCCCCGTTTTAAAAGACGAAAACACCATCTACTACGGTTCGTGGGTATCAGACCGTGTTATACTGGAAAACCGCCGCGAGAAATATGCTGACTTCAGCCGTATTTACACTGCAAAACGCAACGGCAAAATGTGGGAGAAAGCAGTTGAGCTTAAAGATGCTGTTAACTCCGCTAACATGCACACCGGCAATCCTACCTTTTCGCGCGATGGTAACACCATGTATTACACCCAATGCCAGCAGGATGAAATGTCGCGCATGCGCTGCAACATTTACAAGAGCAGCTACAGCGCAGCCAATGGCTGGAGCGAGGGAGAAAAGCTTAGTGCCAATGTTAACCAGGAAGGCGCCACTAATACCCACCCTGCCGTAGGTAAAAACGACGCCGGTGAACCGGTGCTGTTTTTTGCATCGGACCGCAACGCCGAAAAAGGCATGGATATATACTATGCCAAAATAAATGACGATGGTAGCTTTGGTAAAGCAAAGCCCGTTGGCCCTACCATTAATACAAAAGGCAACGAGGAAACCCCTTCGTACGATTTTAAAAATGATGTGCTTTACTTTAGTTCTGACGGGCGCGTAAACATCGGCGGCCTGGATGTATACCGCACCAAGGCCGTAGGTGGCGACTGGACAGAGCCCGTTAACATGGGTATGCCTGTTAACAGCAGTGTAGATGATATGTATTATAACTGGAACGACTACGCAGGTGTCGGTTTTGTAGTAAGCAACCGCCCCGGCGGCTTTGGCATTAAAAGCGAAACCTGCTGCGATGATATTTACCAGGTGGAAAAAGAGAAACTGTTGCTTGCAGTTAAAGGCACCATTCAAAATGCTGACAGCAGCAACAAGGCAATCGAAAACGGTTTAATCACTTTGTTTGACGGTGCCACCGGGAAAGAGATAAAATCCTACTACGCTACTGACGGCTCCTACTTTTTTGACTTAGAGGCCGAAAAGGACTACAAACTGATTGCACGCAAAAATGGTTTTGAAGATGCTGACCTGCCGGTTAGCACTATGGGCAAACGCTTTAATGATACCGTTACCGTAGATGTGCCTATGAAAATGCGCCCCCAACTGTTAAGCTATATTGGGCAACGCATTGGTATTGTTTATTGGGACTTTAATAAAGATATATTGACCGCCGGCGCTCCTGATACGCTGAATACCGTAACTGCCTTTATGAACGAGCACCCCACTTATGTATTAGAGGTGGGTTCGCATACCGATGCAAAGGGCACAGATGAATACAACTTAAAACTATCACAACGCCGTAGCGATGCGGTTATAAAATATCTGGCCAGCAAAAAAATACCGATGTACCGCCTGCAAAGCAAGGCTTATGGTGAATCGCAACCGGTGGACTTAAACGAAAACCCTCCGGGAACCGACTACCCCGAAGGCCGCAGCAAAAACCGCCGTACAGAGTTTAAGATACTTCAGGAACTAACGCCTGAGCAGATTGCTGAAGCAGAAGCTAAAGCCAAGGCCTTCAGCAATAAGGCCAAAGCGTTGCCGCCAACTAAAACTACTACAACCTCAAAGCCGGCTGAAAAAACAAAAAGCGATAAGCCGGTTGATAAAGCAAAACCTGCTCAGAAATAAACAAAAGGGGTAACCACAACGGTTGCCCCTTTTGCTTTTTAGGCTTTCAGTAAAAATAAAACAGCCTAAATTGCGTGCCCTGTTATGAGCAAAACACGCACCATATACTATTGCCAGAATTGTGGTAACCAAAGCCCTAAATGGATTGGCAAATGCCCCGTTTGCGGCGAGTGGAACACCTATGCCGAAGAGGTAGTAGATAAAAATGAAGAGAAGGCGAAAGAAAAGCGCAATGTGACGGGCCGCAAAACGGAAGCTGCCGTACCCGTGCCTATTAAAGAGGTGCATGAAATGGAAACGGCGAGACTTGATGCGCTGGATACCGAATTAAACCGTGTGTTGGGCGGGGGCATAGTGCCCGGCTCCTTAATCCTTATTGGCGGTGAACCGGGCATAGGCAAAAGTACCCTTATGCTGCAACTGGCCCTGAAATTAAAGGGCACCAAAGTGTTGTACGTAACCGGCGAGGAAAGCGACCGCCAGATAAAGCTGCGTGCCGAGCGCATAGGCATGGCCAATGATGATTGTTACATACTGACCGAAACCAGCACCCAGCAAATTTTTAAGCAGGCTGAATTGCTTGGTCCTGATTTAATTATTATTGATTCTATTCAAACACTGCACACCGTTTATGTAGAATCTACCCCGGGCAGCGTATCGCAAATACGCGAATGCACTGGCGAGTTACAGCGTTATGCCAAGGAAACCGGCATTCCGATTTTTCTTATCGGCCACATTACCAAGGATGGGTTTATTGCAGGCCCTAAAGTATTAGAGCACATTGTAGATACAGTATTACAGTTTGAAGGCGACCGCAACTACACCTACCGCATTTTGCGCACTACTAAAAACCGCTTTGGCAGCACATCCGAAATTGGCATTTACGAAATGCTGGGCGCCGGCCTGCGCGCAGTATTAAACCCGTCGGAAATACTGCTTACCCAGCGGGAGGAAGAATTAAGCGGTATTGCCATAGCCAGTATGATGGAAGGTATGCGTCCATTCCTTATTGAAACGCAGGCGCTGGTTACCCCGGCCTTTTACGGCACACCGCAACGTTCAAGCACAGGATTTGACGTGCGCCGCCTTAATATGCTTTTGGCTGTATTAGAAAAACGCAGTGGTTTCCGTTTCGGCACTAAGGATGTTTTCTTAAACATTGCCGGCGGCTTGCGGGTAGAAGACCCTGCTATTGACTTAGCAGTTATAGCAGCCCTTACATCTTCTTACAACGATATGCCGGTTTCCTCTAAAATCGCCTTTGCTGCCGAAGTTGGTTTAAGTGGCGAGGTAAGAGCCGTTAACCGTATAGACCAGCGCATTTCTGAAGCGGACAAACTGGGTTTCGAAAAAGTTTACATCAGTAAATTCAATCAAAAGCTGGATACCCAGAAATTCGGCATCAAGATTATCACCATAAGCCGGGTGCAACAGCTAATGGAAGAGTTGTTCGGTTAACCTATTTATCTATTACCAGGTTTTCTGAGGTGGCCCCAAGGCTCATCAAAGCCTCTGCAATATCTTTCACAAAACCGTCAGAACCGCACACGTAAAAGCGCCTGTTAAAGTCCGCTATGTATTGTATCAGAAAATCGCGGTTAAGCCTGCGCTCTCTAAAACCGATAACCCCTTCGCGGGTGTAATGGTTAACGTAATTATCCTTTAGCATATCGTGCAGCTCTGCGCCGCAAATAACATCTGCTGCGGTGTAGTTAGAGTAAATTAACTGGTTGCCCATCAGTTGCTTGTTTCTGGCCAGCTCGCGGAATATGGAAAGAAAGGGTGTAATACCTGACCCCCCGGCAATAAACACGCCCGGCCCCTTATATTGTATAGCTCCGTAAGGCTCTTTTAATATCAGCTCACCACTGTTAGTGCGGCCCAGTAAATCGGTCACACCCTTTCTGTCGGGGTAAACTTTTACCATAAACTCTAAATGCTCCCAGCGGTTAAGGCTGGTAAACGAAAAAGGGCGAAACTGCTCTTTCCACTCCGGTAAGTTAACAGCCACATCGGTAGCCTGGCCGGGTATAAAACTATAGCCTTTGGGTTTCTCCACTAAAAAACGCTTCACATTCAGCGTTATAAAACTCGACTCCAGTATTTTTACAACATGTTCTGCCATTGCTTTCTTTTAATAAACGTATATAGTAAGAACGAATATAGTGCGGCTTTAGGCACAATTTCTATTTTCACCAGCCGTTAAAGGGTTTCATTTTAATAATGAAGAAGACAGCAGGCCTATTTTTGGTGTTATTAGCAATTGCCGCCACACTTTTTACCACCCAAAGTTGTAAAAAGGAGATGTTCGGCAATGGCTCGCTTACGTTTAGTACCGATACACTTACCTTCGATACCGTTTTTACCACGCTTGGTTCCACCACTAAATACTTTAAGGTGTTTAACCGCAGCAGCAAGGCCGTTCGTATAGATGATATACGCCTTATGCACGCCACCGGCGACCAGTTTCGTATAAACGTAGATGGCATACCCGGTGACCAGTTTAGCGGTATTGAGATACCGGCAAAGGATTCCATTTATGTTTTTGTTGAAGTTACCGTTAACCCAAACAGCGCCCTTACCCCCTTTGTGATAATTGACGATGTGAATTTTACAATGGGCGGCAACACCAATACCGTTCACCTGCAGGCCTTTGGGCAAAATGCGCATTTCCATTACGGTAGCTTTATAACAGCCGATGAACATTGGACAAATGACAAGCCGCATGTAGTTATCAGTAATGATTCTATACCCGGTGTATTGGTGGATTGCGGTGCCACCTTAACTATTGACCCCGGCACCAAGGTCTTCTTCACGAATAACTCGGGCATTTTTGTAGAGGGCCATTTGGAAGCCGCAGCCACAAACTGGAGCGACTCTATTGTATTCCAGGGGGTGCGTTTAGAACAGTATTATGATGACAAGCCCGGCCAATGGTTTGGCATAGTATTTCTGCGCGATTCAACGGGCGGCAGTTGCAAACCTATAGGCAATTTCGACCATTGCGTAATTACGGAATCATCCTACGGTATTTATGCTGGTGCAGGAATTTCAACTGACCTGAACTTATATACAGGCATCCCAAGCCGACCCGATATACGCATCAATAACTGCATAATTAAGCACAGCCTATACAATGCTGTTTATGGCTTTAATGCTGAAATAGCCGCTGAAAATTCCCTCTTTTTTGTTGCGGGCGACAACCTCTTAAAGTTTGGCCTTGGCGGAGAATATACCTTTAACAGTTGCACCATCTTCAACCAAGGGTCAAAATATGTTAGTCACGAAAAAGAGGCCTTATTGCTCAGTAACTTTGTGGCGGTAAACAACACTACCAGTTTCAAGGAACCGCTCACCAGCACCTTTATCAACTGTGTAGTGTACGGCAGCCTTGATAACGAAATTTCCTTCAACAACATTAATGACGGTGCGCCTCAACAGGAGTTCACCAATACCTTTGTTTATTCCTTACTTAAAACGCCAAGTGATACGCTGGCTATTTTTAGTGTAGGCAATAACAACAACATTTTTAACGATGATCCTAAGTTTAAGGACCCCTACGCCTTCAACTTTACACCAAGTGATAGTGTGGGCTACTTCTCTCCACTAATTGATGCTGCCCCTACCGGTTTAAGCCAGGATATTTTCGGGCATAGCCGTGGTGTGGTTAAGGTTAGTCCTGCAAATGGCACTCCATACGATTTAGGTGCTATAGAAGCGCAATAGTATTGTAGTTTATTCAACAGGCTTTTTACCTTTAAGGTATAAACCCCGCCATGAAGAAACTTCTACCCCTTTTGCTGTTTACCCTTACAGCATTTTTTGCCAATAGCCAAAACATATCGGACCTTGAAACCTTTGAAAAGGCAATTAAGCCGGGAACTGTTCTTACCTATGACGTAAGCTCCGCGGGCAAAAACTACAAATTCATTGTAACCATTAAAACATTGGGCAGTGAAATAGCTTTTGACTGGAAAATGACCGAGCCAATAAATAAGAGCGGCTCCGTGGTTATGTCTGCCAATGCTGTTTCAAAAGCCGATGCTTTGTTCAACTACTTCAGCGGGGGCGTTTCTAACCTTGATAAGGAAACCTCTGTATGGATAAGCAAAAAGCTGTTTGACGATATATCTGCCAAAGCGGAGGCTCCCATAAAAGTTAATGGCGTAGCCGATACGGCTACTGTTATGAGCAACACTATATCCGAGTTTAACTTTAACCTTAACGGCAACCTGGTAGCCGTGCCCGGTTGGGAATTACAGGGTGGCAGCGACATCAAATACACCATTGATGTGATTGAGTCTACCAAATTCCCTATCATAACCCGTATGGACCTTGGCTGGACCATCCAACTAAGCGAGATAAAAAGCCAATAGAACCTGCAGATGACATTTCCAACATATTCGCTTGTCATAATATTGCAATAAACAATACCCTGAGGAAAATTAGGCGCAACCCCTGCTTTACAGTATTTATCTTAGTAGTACTTTGTCCATATATATGCTGGTGTTTCTGAAAGACATTTATTATTCCTTCCCCGTTCAACTGCTTTTGTTGTCTTTCAAGCGGTTTCAGTTCCTGCTGTTTTCCTGGGTGCTCTTCTTCCTGGTAATATTGGGTGGTTTGGGTAACAGCGTTGGGGCGCCATCGGTTTTTCTGGATCCCGAATATCTTGGACGCGTAGGTTATCTCAGCTTTGCTATTGTAGGCATTGGCTTTGGTATTTTTTACGTTACCTGGAACGTGGTAAGCTACATATTGCACTCACATCGCTTTCCGTTTATGGCCAGCCTGCAATATCCGCTGGGCATGTTCTTCATCAACAACTCTATCATTCCGCTGGTGTTCATAATCAGCTACCTGGCATCGGTAATTTACTTTCAGCAGAAGTACGAGTTTCAAAATGCGTGGGATTTGCTTTTTGATGTTATGGGTTTCTTTGCGGGTTTTGTACTGGTGTTACTGGTAACATCAGTGTATTTCAACTTTACCAATGTAAACACCGGCAGCATTTTACAAGCCAACAAGGAAACCATCCGCCGCAAAAAAGCAGTTAAGCGGGTATTGTTTAACGAAAGCATGGAAACCGAACACCTTAACCGGGTTGACTTTTACATCACCAATAAGCTGCGCCTGCGCCACACCCGTACGGTGGAGCATTACGACTCAAGGTTGCACAAACTGGTGTTCCGCCGGCACCACTTTAATGCGTTCATAGCCTTTATCATCATTCTGGGCTTTTTAACGGCCAGTGGCTTTTACCTGGAAAAACCCTTCTTCCAGATTCCCATTGTAGCCAGCGGCTTTTTGTTTGTCAGTATAATCATGTCGCTGTTTGGTATGTTTTTATACTGGACGGGGGGCTGGGGCGCAGCTGCCATCATCGTATTTTTAATGGGTGCCAACTACCTTACCAAGTTTGATGTTTTCGGCAGCAAAAGTACCGTTTACGGTATCAACTACGATACGGAACAGGCCGATTACAGTATGAAAAACTTCAGGGCCTTAAGCAGCAACGAGAACATTGAACACGACCGTCAATATTTCGTCAACATCCTGGAAAATTGGAAGCGGAAAAACACCGACCCCCGCAACCCCAATAAAAAACCCATGATGTATTTTATCAATGTAAGTGGTGGCGGTTTGCGCTCGGGTATGTTTGTCACTTCTATCATCCAAAAGTCTGATAGCCTGGCCGGCAATAAACTCTTCGACAAAACCTTTATGATAAGCGGTGCCTCCGGTGGCATGTTCGGGGTTACGTACCTGAGAGAGTTGTTCCTGCGGCAAAAGCAGGGGCAAGCAGTTTCTCTGCAGGATTCTCAGATAATAGAAAATGTATCGCGCGATTTATTGAACCCTATTGCGCTTAGCATACTTAACAACGATGCCTTGCTGCCTTATCACAAATTTGAATTGGGTGGCAAAAAGTATTACAAGGACCGAGGTTACATCTTTGAACGCTTTTTTTGCGACAACACCGGCCTTAACTTTGAAAAAACTATAGGCGACTACCAAAAGCCTGAATACGACGGCCTGGTTCCGCTCGTAATTTATCACACCACGGTAATCAACGACTCCCGTCGCTTTTTCATTAGCCCGCACCCTGTTTCCTTTTTAATGCGTCCATATGGTAGCGATAGTTTAGACGAAGCCCTGGATATTGATGCCATTGACTTCTGCCGAATGTTTGAAAAACAGGGCGGCCGCAATCTGCTGGTAAGTTCTGCCATGCGTATGGATGCTACCTTCCCTTTTATTTTACCCAACCCGGTGCTGCCTACCAATCCCCCAACCTATGTAATGGATGGTGGGGCGTTGGATAACTTCGGCACCGAAACCGCCATACGCTTCTTGAAAACCTTCCGTGATTGGATTAATAAGAACACCGCAGGCGTTGTTATTATTCAAATACGCGACACCGAGAAATTAGACGAACCGGAAGCGATTACGCAACGCACTTTGTTTAACCGTTTAACTGACCCCTTGGGCACGGTGTACAACAACATGGAAAACATGCACGATTTTTTGACCGACCAGCGCCTGAACGATATGGATGAGGAGCTGAAAGGCAAAATACATTTTGTGATGTTTGAATACACAGCTGAAAAAGAAGAGGACAAGGCGGCTATGAGCATGCACCTTACCAGCCGCGATAAAAACGATATACGCCGCTCACTGCTGCGTGCCAATAACCAGGCGGCCTTTAATAAGTTAAGGGCTATTCTTAAATACTAACTCTAACTATCAAGGCCCTAAAACAAACAAACCTCCCTACGGGAGGTTTGCAGTTATATAATGTAGTAAAGCGCTTAGGCGTTTATCATTACCGGCATAACCAGCATCAGCAGGTCTTCGTTCTCAGCCTTTTCAACCGGGCGAAGAACACCTGCGCGGGTAGGGGTAGAAAGCTCAATTTCTATTTCGTTGCTCTCTAATACACCTAACATTTCGATAAGGAAACGGGCGTTGAAAGCGATATCCATATCGTTGCCTTCGTAGCTACAGGTTAAACGCTCGTTAGCTTCGTTGCTGAAGTCTAAATCCTGTGCAGAAATTTTCAGTTCGCTGCCTGCAATAGAAAGCACCACCTGGTAAGTGGTTTTGTTAGAGTAGATAGAGATACGGCGCATGGCATTCTGAAATTCCAGGCGGTTTATAGTTAGCTTGTTCGGATTGTTTTGTGGTATAACGGCGTTATAGTCCGGGTAGTTAGCATCAATTAAACGGCAAATCAGCTTGGTGTTTTCAAAATTGAAAAACGCATTCGATTTGTTGTAAGATACATTTACGGCTGCATCATCTCCACCAAGCGCGCCTTTCAAAAGATTCAGCGCTTTTTTAGGTACAATAAACTGGGTTGCCTTGGCAGCCTTAACATCCTTACGTTTTAATTTAACCAGCTTGTGCGCATCGGTAGAAACAAAGGTCATACCTTCGTTTGATACCTGGAATAAAACGCCGGTCATGGCCGGGCGAAGGTCATCGCTGCTAACCGCAAAAAGGGTCTTAGCAATAGCATGCGAAAGATGCGTTGAAGCAATGTTGATTTCAGTTACCGCTTCAGGCTGAGGTATTTTCGGAAAATCATCCGGGTTTTCACCTGCCAGTTTATAGCGGCCTGTTTCGCTGGTAATTTCAATACCAAAAGTTTTCTCGTCTACCTTAAAAGTAAGCGGCTGCTCAGGCAGTGTCTTTAAAGTATCTAACAGAATGCGCGCCGGTATGGCAATACGGCCATTGTCCTTGGCTTCCACTTTCAACTCAGTACTCATGGAGGTTTCCAGGTCGGTAGCAAACACGGTAAGCTTGCCGCCCTTTATTTCAAACAAAAAATCTTCCAGTATCGGCAATACGCTGCTGCTGTTAATTACGCCGCCTATTACCTGCAGGCTCTTCAATAATGAGGTGGTGGAAACAATAAATTTCATGAGCACGGTTTTAGTATCGCGGCAAATATAATTATTGAAGGAAATTACCGTCAGCTAATTACAATATCCACAAAAGCCGTTGTGAATAGTTAGTAAGACAAAAACCCTGTTTAGCCCGCCTTTTGCCGGTTTAAGTGCAGTTTTTAAAAAAGGGGTATAATACAGCATACATAAAACAGGGGCTGTTCATATCGCTTTAACAGCTTTCAATTTTGGTTATGGCTCAAAAATTTACTTTTGACACAGCAGCAGATTTATGGGTTACCCGGTAAAAAAAGAAGAACGATTTACATATTGCGAAGAAGGCGAGGGCGAAGTAATTGTTTTGCTGCATGGCTTATTTGGCGCCCTTAGCAATTTCGATTCTATAATCAGGCATTTTTCGCCCAACTATAAAGTGGTTATACCCCAGTTGCCCCTGTTTGAGTTAGAGGTAGACCAAACCACCGTTACCGGCATGGTAGATTATATTGACGGGTTTATTGAGTTTAAAGGCTGGCAGCGGGTACACCTTATCGGCAACTCCCTGGGTGGCCACGTAGCCCAAATGTATTACCTGCGCAAGCGGCATAAGGTTATCAGCATGGTTTTAACGGGCAGTTCAGGCCTGTTTGAAAACAGCCTGGGCGATACTTACCCCCGCAAAGGCGATTATGAATACGTTCGCAAAAAAACCGAAGGCACCTTCTATAACCCCGAAATGGCTACTAAAGAGCTGGTTGACAGTGTTTTCGAAGTGGTCAACAACCGCAATACGGCCATTAGAATGGTGGTAATGGCCAAATCGGCACTGCGCCATAACCTGCGCGACGAAGTGGCGGGTATGGACCTCCCCGTTTGTTTAATTTGGGGAAAGAACGATAATATTACGCCTGCTTTTGTGGGTGAAGAGTTTCATAAGTTATTGCCGCACTCGGAGTTACACATAATTGACCGCTGCGGGCATGCGCCTATGATGGAGCAAAGCGAAGAGTTTAATGCCATATTGGAACGCTTCTTGAATAAGGTTAAACAAGGAGCATTTTGACAAAAACAACGTAAAGGAGATTAAAATCAGTAAGGATTATGACAAATTCCTGACAAACAATTTTAACCTTTCCGTTGTTCCAAACGTCTAACAAAAAGAAGAAGAATTATGATTGCTCCGCATTTAATATCAGATACCATACCGGCCTTACACACCGATGACCCGGGGGAACAGGCGCTTATACAAATGCATGAGTATAATGTGGCTCAGCTACCTGTAGTAGAAGGTAAAAAGTATGTAGGCCTGGTAACTATGGAGGAGCTCATCAGCTCCAAGCATCTCAGCCACCCTTTAAGGGATATCGTTCAGAATTTCCGCAAGCCCTTTGTGCGCAATACCGCCCATATTTTTGACATCATGAAGGCCGCCGTAGAGCATAATGTGCGCATAGTGCCTGTGCTGGATGAGCAACAGAATTACCTGGGCCTGGTTTCGGCAGAAAGCTGCCTGCGTGCCTTTGCCGTTCTAAACTCGGTAAACGAGCCCGGCGCTATCATAGAGCTGGAAGTAGCCCGTAAAGATTACAGCCTTTCTCAACTGAGCGGTATTGTAGAAGACAGCGAAGCTGCCATCATCTGTTTTTACAGCCATGTAAACAGCGATAGCGGCAATGTAGAAATAACCATTAAAGTTAACACCAACGAGGTAGCCTCTATCATAGCCTCTTTTGAGCGCTATAACTACGAAGTTAAGCTGGTGCACAACGATTCGGAATACAGCGAAGACCTGAAGGACCGTTACGATGCTTTAATGCGCTACCTCAACATTTAACCTGCTGTTAAACAACCGTAAAAGCCGCTTTGGCCAAAACATTGGCATATTTCGTGCGTTCCCTCAACTCACCAAGCTAATTCTTCTATTTTCGCGCCCGAAATTGATGCGGAAAACACTGTTGTTTTTCTTACTGCTGCTTACTACTGCAGGCCTTAAGGCCCAGCAGATGACTGAAGTATATGGTATAGTTACTGATGCCGTAACCAAACAGCCTATGGATTATGTCAACATCCGCATTGTAGGCACTGTTAAGGCCACCCAAACCGACCCTCGTGGCGAATACCGCATCCGCAGTATTGAAAAGATAGATACCCTTGCCTTTAGCTACCTGGGGTATAAAACGCGCTATGTGCCTATTAAACGGGGCGTAAGCCAACAGCTCAACATTGAAATGGGTAGCGATGAAGTAACCCTTACCGAAATAGCCGTTAAAGCCGAAAAGAAGAAAAAACGGGTAATTGACACGGTGGCCAACTACGTGTTTTATAAAGTGCTGGAGCACAAAGACGAGAACCGCGATAACGCATTTAACACCTATAAGTACGATTGTTACGAAAAAACAGATTTCTCCCTCCTGAACCCTCCTCAAAAATTTTTGAACTATTGGATATTTAAGCCGTTCCGCTTTGCTTTCGAAAACAGGGATACTACCGAGGAAGGAAATGTATTTATACCGGGTGTAATGCGCGAAACAGTTAGCGAAGTGTATTACCGCAAAAAGCCCAATGCCCTAAAGCGTTTTGTAAAAGCCGATAATATGACCGGGGTTGATAACCCAAGTGTGCTGAACATGGCCAATTACAACTTTGGCGAATACGATGCTTACTCTAACCTGTTTGTAATTGCGCAAACCAGTTTTATAGCGCCCTTTGCTAACACCGCTATTGTTACCTACCGCTATTACCTGACTGATACTGCCCGCATTGATGGCCGCATTTCCTACAAGCTTCACTTCGTAGGTAAGGTAAAGGAGGATATGGCGCTTAAGGGTTATGCCTGGATAGATTCGGCTACCTGGGCCGTTAAAAGCCTGGTGTTTAGGCCCAACGAAAAGGCCAACCTTAACTTCGTAAACGATTATACTATTCGCCAGGATTTTACCCTTGTAAAAGACCAATACTGGATGATGAACCGCGAGGAGATGAATGCCGTTGGCTCGCTGTTTAAGAAGAAGAACAAAATGGCCATATTGGTTACCAAGGTACACGCCCGCAAAAACTTTGAGGTAGATGTGCCTTTCCCTGACTCCATTTTTAAAGGGCCGGAAGAAATAGTAACGCTTGACAGCGCCCTTAAACGCGAACGCGATTATTTCGACACTACGCGTTTTGAAGAGCTTACGCCGCAGGAAGACCGTGTTTATTTTGTTTCAGATACTATTAAGAAAGTACGTGCCTGGAAAACCTATATGTGGCTTGGCCGCTTTTTCACAGCTGCCTTTGCCGATGTCGGCCCTATAAGTATAGGCCGTGTGCTTAATTTCGGCAGCCGCAACAATGTGGAGGGCTGGCGCGTGCGTTTCGGCTTTGAAACCAACCCGCGTTACAGGCCCAAAACACCAATCAATGCCTTCTTCCGTAAGTTCTACTTCTACGGTTATGGGGCATACGGTTTTAAAGATAAGGATTGGAAATACCAGGCTATTGTAAAAGTATTGCTACCGCAGCCCAACCAACGCTGGCAGGCGTTAGAGGCCATGTACCGGTACGATATGCGCGTACCGGGGCAGGATGAAATGCAGAACCTGCTCACCTTCGATAATATCGTTACCCTTATAAGCGGTAAAACGCTAAGTAAAATTATGAAGGTGCGCGAGTTCAGGATAACCTACGAAAAAGAGATTATAAAGGACATCAGCACCTTTACCATGTTTAATGAAAAAACATACTACGATATACCCGGTGTGTTCGACTTCTCGCGTATAGGTGCCGATGCCACACCACACCGTATACCGCAGTTCAACGTAACGCAGTTTACTTTCGATTTCCGCTATTGCTACAAGGACCAGGCCTTTATCGGCAACTATTTTTACCGTTATTACACTAAGAACAAATACCCCGTAATACTATTCCGTTATACGGCAGGGTTGGTTGATATTGAAAAGGACCATTACAACTATCACGACCTTCAGTTAACTATCAAGCAGCGTCTTTTTTCGCCGATAGGATTTACTGATTACAGCTTTAAGTTTGGAAAAATATTCGGTAAAGTGCCTTATACTGAAAGTTACCTTACCCAGGGCAACCTTGGCATACTTTACGATAAATTCAACTACAACCTCTTACGCGAATTTGAGTTTACCACCGACCAATACGCCTCCTTTTGGTTAGAGCATAACTTCCATGGCTTTTTCTTTAATAAAATACCGGGCGTTAACAAACTGCGTTTGCAGGAGGTATTTGTAATGCGCAGCCTTTGGGGCACCTACAGCAACCGCAATAACGATATACTTCAAAAACCAACCGAACTCGGTCAGCCTTTCCCAAAACCTTACATCGAAATGGGTTTTGGCATAGCCAATATCGCCTACCTTTTCCGGGTAGATTTCCTTTGGAGGCTTACCTATCGCGATAGTCCGGGCGCCCCCAACTGGGGCGTAAAAATTGCCTTAAAGCCGGGTTTCTAATTCACCCTGTTTCAAAATAAAACATCGGGCAACCGTCACCAACAAGAATACTACTCCTTCACAAACTTTTTAATCATTCGGCGCTGCTCATTAGTTACCACTAAAAAGTAAATACCAGGATCATCGCTAAAATCAATCTCCGGCTACTTTTAAAATGCTATCGTTCTACCCACTTTATCACCTTTATCTTATTACCCGATTTAATCCGATAAAAATAAACACCTGCGGGTAGCTGTGGTATTTGCAGTTGTATTTGATTAACACCAGTGCGAATAGATGCTTCGGTCAGACTGAAGCAAATTCTTCCATTTACGTCCAGTATATCTATATCAATTGGCTCTTCTCCATTGCATTCAACTATTAAACGGCTCCGGGTTAATAGTAAGGCGTTTAAAGGTATAGTTCGAGGTTCAATGATGATATTAGGTTCGGTTACTACGAAGAAGGTATCGAGTGTGTCCGTATACGCGATATTTAGGCAGTCCGTGTCCTGGTAGCTAAACACGAAGTTCCGCAACACGAACAGTTCATAATAACCTGCGTTCAACTTGCCAAGATTGAATGTGTCGTAAACATATGTTTCCATCTGCGCAAAGCCAGGCTTGTAATAACAACCAACATATACGATCGTATCATTGGTGACCGATAGTGTACTCATTTGTTTTTTCGCTTCAAACCAAGGAAAAACCAATAAAAAATCCACTTGGACGGAATCATCAATGGTGGGGGCGGATGGGGTAAATTTGAAATCCGTCAGTGCTTGCGACTTCGCCAGTGCAAACATACACGTTAATAATAACGCGAGAAAAACGGCTTTCATAATTTACAAAGGTTAAGGTCTACCTAAAAGTATAAATAACGGCTGGTGTAAGCAATACGCGAATTTAGGAACAGGGAGATTGAGGCTTGAAAAAGTGTCAACCTTTACCTTTGTTGAAATATGCTTTAAATAATTGAAAGCTATATAGTTGTGTTGATTTTCCCGCTGGTTGCCATTTTTAAAGTGTCAACTTTTGTCAACCCTTTTCATGTACGGTTTCAACAAGCAGCTACAGTATCTCCTTCAACTCCATCAAGGAATTCACCACATAAGTTACGGCTGCACCCATTTTAGCACCTTAACCCTATCGCCCATTTGCACCTGATAAAAATAAACACCTGCGGGTAGATGCGGTATGTTCAATGGCAGTTGGTTTGTACCCGTATGGAGCGGTGCCGCATCTTGCCAAAAACACAAGCGGCCATTAACGTCTATCACGCTTATCGTTGCCACTCCCTCTGCATCAGTTTTAACCACCACCCGGTTATTGCTTAAGAGCATTGCGCTGAATGATTCACGTTCGGGCTCAATAATTATGTTAGGCTCCGCCACAATTAAAAATGAATCAGCGGTATCGCTAAACGCTACGTTAATGCAAGCAGTATCAAAAATTGAAAAAACAAAGTTCTCATAGATTATAAAATGATAATACCCGGCAGGGAGTTGACCAACAAAAATGGAATCGGGCACCTCAGAATAGCCTTGATTCAATCCTGGTCGAAAATAGCACCCGGTATAAATCAGGCTGTCACTGGAAAGATAAAAAGTGCCGTTTTGCTTCTGTGCTCCCGTATTTGGGAATGTAACTTTGAAACTGACTAAAATATCATCCGCAATAGTGGGACTATTGGGTGTAACGGTTAAGCCAACAAGCGTTTGCCCCTCTAGCCACATTGAGGACAACATACATATCGCGATATAAACTATTCTTTTCATTGTTATAATTTACATAACCGTAATGTTCTGGATTCACCGTTTGCCGCCATCACGTTTACCAAATAGACACCACGTGACAATTTATTCGTAGATATTGGAATGGTTGTTTGATCACCCCCCATTCCATTAAATACATTGAGGACAACCCTCCCAGTGATATCCACTAGCGTCACACTCAATTTTTCTATTTGTGCATTTATTATCCTAAGATAGGAAACATTTGACGCTGGATTAGGGGCAAGATGTAGTTCCCAATCATTGTGAGCTTCAATGATATGAGATACAATCGGACTATCAACAAGAAGCGAATAAACTAAGGTGGGATGATTAACAACAGCACTACCAGGTAACCACCTTATAAAGGTATCCATAACTGCATCATTGATCTTATATAAATATCCGCTTAACAGTGCGGAATCTTTTCTTACGCTATCCAAATATGCCTGCTCGTATGGCTTTAAAATCTTAAGACCTGGACTTAGGCTATCTAGAGCTCCTAGTATTGTAGATTGACTTGGCACCGCATCACGTAATAAGGTTAAATCATTATAATTTGCTCCCACACGCTTATCACGATTGTTGACTGCACTTGCTGCAAACTCTACCGTTAAAATGGCCCATGCATTAAATGCCCCACGGGTACCATAGACATGAGCAAAAAATAATTGTAAAAATTTTATTATGCGATTATAAGCTGTTGTAAATGAGGGGTAAAAAATCATGGGCCATAGGGGGGCAATGAAATGTTGAAAAACTTTTCCTCAAAACAACTACTCTATTTCCGACACAAACGCATCGGGGTAAGAAGCTTTAATTCTCTCCAACAGTTTTTCAGCCTTTTCGCGCGTTTTAAAACTGCCGGCAAACAGGCGGTAAATTACTATTCCGTTTTGTCTGAATAACTGCACCCTGGTTTCACAGTCATATTCCCGCTTCAGCAATTCAACATTGTATAATACGCTTTCATGCATACCATAGCTGCCTACCTTTACGCTAAACCCGCGGAAGGCAGTGTCTACCGCTTCTACCTTCAAAAACGGTTTAAGGCTGTCATTACCGGCAATGTGGCTTTGATCTGAGGTATCGTTTGCCAAAATTTCCAAGGCAACCCTGGTTACGCCGGCATTAACAAAATTCAATTTTTTTGCCCCTGCAAGCGTAAGGTCAATCACCCGGCCCTTTCCATAGGGGCCGCGGTCGTTCACTCGTACTACTATGCTGCTGTCGTTATTCAGGTTGGTAACCTTAAGCATAGTGCCAAAGGGCAGGGTGCGGTGGGCACAGGTTAATTTGCTTTGCCTGAAAATTTCTCCGCTACTTGTTTTACGGCCTTCAAATTTAGATGCATAAAAGCTGGCGTTGCCCACAGCAGTAAAATCCTGCGCAACGGCAGCTAAGCAAACACCAACTGATAGCAGGCAGCTAAGCCATATGCACAAAGCAGCATTAGTATGTTTAATCAATACCCGGGGCTTTAAAAGGTAGCCAATTCATAAATATGGTCGTAGCCAACGCGGTCAACAAACTCCTGCAATCTTTCAATTTCCGCCGTCACTTCCTCTTTGGTAAAATCATCCAGTTCTCCTTTAAAATTAAGCACAGCCTCCAGGCCGGCCCGGCTCACTTTCAAAATAGATAAGCCTCCTTCTTCATCTAAAAAAACAGGTTCGCCTTCTTCCCAACTCACCTCGGCATCACCGGTAATTATGGTAAAATCAAGCGTGGTAAGCCGGTCCATTTCCAGGGCGTCCATCTCGTCCAGTTCCTCTAAATCCGGGTTACGTAATTTGCTTACGTCAGGCTGATAAATAAGGGTGCTTCCCATCATAGTGTTCTTATTTAGTGTTTACGAAAGTAAAAGCCTTGCGAAATTATATACGTCTTCAAACGAGTTATACAAAGGCACAGGGGCCACTCTTATCACATCCGGGTCGCGCCAATCCGCAATAACACCTGCCTTTGTAATTTTTTGGAACAGCTTTTTGCCGTTGTTCAGTGTTTGTATGCTTAACTGGCAACCGCGTTGGGTTTTATCTGTTGGCGTTATTATGCGGAAGTGCTTATTGCCTTTTCCTATCAAAAATTCAAGGTAGCCGGTAAGCAATTCACTTTTTTGCCGCAAGGCCTTCATTCCCACTTCATCAAAAATATCCAGCGAGGCACGGTGGGCCGCCATGGATAGCACCGGCGCATTACTAATCTGCCAACCTGCGGCACCGGCCTGGGGCACAAAGTGTTTATTCTCCCGCATTTTAAAACGCGTTTTTTCATCATTACCCCACCAGCCTGCAAGGCGTGGCAGGTCAGGCCGGTCAGCGTATTTTTCATGTACGTAAATTCCGCTTACACCACCGGGCCCGCTGTTAAGGTATTTGTAGCTGCACCAGGTAGCAAAATCTATACCCCAGTTGTGCAGTTTCAGTTCCACATTGCCAATGGCATGGGCAAGGTCTACACCAAATGTTATGTTATGCGCTTTAGCAGCTGCAGCAATCTTTTTCAGCTCAAAAAACTGACCGGTGTAGTAGTTAACTGCACTAAGCATTACCAGCGCCAGTTCATCTTTATGCGCTTCTATTTTTGCAATAATATCTTCAGTGCGTAAGGTAAGCTCCCCTTCGCGCGGCATTACTTCAATAATACATTCGGCGGGGTTTAAGCCATGCAGCTTTATTTGCTGTTCAAAAGCATAGTAATCGCTGGGAAACTCATCTGCCTCAATCAATATTTTCGTTTTCTTTCCCTGCGGCCGGTAAAAGGAAATGAGCAAAAGGTTAAGGTTAACCGTAAGTTGGTTCATCACCACTACCTCTGCGGGCTTTGCGCCCACAAGTTTGGCTATAGATTTTGAAAAGAAATGGTGATAGTACAGCCACGGACGTTTGCCGTGGTGGTGCCCTTCAACACCCAGTTTCTTCCAATCGTCTAATTCAATCTTCAGTTGCTGCTCCACCGTTTTAGGCTGCAACCCAAGGGAGTTGCCACAAAGGTAAATGCTCTCCTTACCATTAACCTTAGGTATAAAAAAACGATTGCGGAATTTTTTTAACGGGTCCTTTCTGTCAAGCGAACGGGCAAAGGCCAATGAATTTTCGAATGTCATTTTATATCTTTTTGCCGTAAGACATAAACCATGCCTTACTTAACGAACTTCTTCTTGTCTAACTGCAACCACTCTAATGCATTTTTATACATCAGTTTGTCGTTGGTTTTCTTCGGTAATTTAAGGGCTTCAATCTCCTCGCCCGGCCTGTCCTCGCCCAACGGAAAGGGATAGTCGCTGCCGATGCATACGCGGTCCTCACCCAACAGGTTAATAACGTATTTCAAAAACGCTTCGTCGTGTATAAGGCTATCCACATAAAAATGCCCAAGATAGTCGCGGGGGTTAACCTGGTTATCAATAGCCGTTAAGTCGGGGCGCACATTAAAGCCGCGCTCAATACGGCCAATGTTTGCCGGAAAAGAGCCGCCCCCATGCGCAAACGCAAAGCGCAGCTTAGGAAAACGCTCAAACACCCCACCGAAGATAAGCGAACAAATAGCGCGGTTGGTTTCGGCAGGCATGCCCACAAGCCAAGGCAGCCAGTATTTACTCATTTGCCGGGCCCCCATCATGTTCCAGGGATGCACAAACAAAGCAAGGCCCAATTCTTCAGCAACTTCGTAAATCGGAAAAAAGGCCCTTTCGTCAAGGTTCTGATCATTGATGTTTGTTCCTATCTGCAGGCCCGCATAACCAAGTTTTTTGCAGCGTTCCATTTCGCGTATAGCAAGGTCGGTAGCCTGCATAGGCACTGTGGCCAGGCCGATAAACTTTTTAGGGTAGCGCTCTACTACTTCAGCAATGTGGTCATTTAAAAAGCGCGAAATCTCCAGGCAATCCTGCGGCTTTGCCCAATAGTTAAACATTATAGGTATGGTGCTTAACACCTGCACATCCACATGGGTGTGGTTACATTCTTCAATCCGCTTTTCAGGGTCCCAGCAGTTGCTTTGTATCTCGCGGAAGAATTCATCATCCTTCATCATGCGGGCGCAACATGGCTTATGATGGTCAAGGTGTATAAAGCCATTATAACCAAACTTTTCGCTCCAGCGTGGCAGGTGTTCAGGAATAATGTGGGTATGAATGTCTATCCGCATTCGCTTCCAAAGATATAATTGAATTGCAATTGCGGGCCGTAAACTAAAACTTGTAGAAAGTGTGCGTACACTGGTAGCTGCCACCATTAAAGGTGTAGCTGAAGTTAATGGTCATGCGGTTTAACTGGGGGTCGTAATTGCCGGTGCCTGAAAACACCAGGCTACCCTGTTGCTGCTGCGGTATTTCTATATAGTTGCCCAGGTTGTTCTGGTCGGTATGTATTACCCCTGTGGCGGTAGTTTGCCCGAAAAGGTTGTTTATCTGTACGCGGTTAATGTAAAAGGGGTCGGCAGTTATGTAGCAGGTGTAATTAAAGAAGTTGGAAGTGGAAGAATAGCAAGTCTCACTTACGTTGTAATTGCCTACATATTTTTGCGCGCTCTCCGTATTGCAATTGCTTCCCTCGTAACCGTCCTGGCAGTAACAGTTGCCCTGCGAGCATTGTTGGTTAACCCCGCAAACCACATCGGTGCAAGTGCGCCTTTCGCAACTTGTAATTTGAATCAGAATTATAAAACCGAAAAGTATTTTTGCAATCCTTAGTACCATTTTTTAAAATTTGATGTGGCTAAAATAGGAAAGCCTGATGAAAAACTACCTGCTGTTGCTGTTAACCTTAGCAAGCGTTTTCGTAAACGCCCAGGAAAATTCTGTTGACGCCAAGGCGCCTGCAGCCCCGGATTACAGTAATCCGAAGAACTGGAGCGTGCTACCGTTTAGAGAGGACGCCGGTGATGCCCACCCCGATAACGAGCCGTGGATAAGCGATTCGCTAAAGGAGGTAGATGTGTTTTACATATACCCCACCATGTTTATGAAAGGCAAAGGGTGGAATGCTGACGTGGCCGATAAAAAACTGAATAAACGTATTGACGGTAAACCTGTGCGTTACCAGGCCAGCGTTTTTAATGCCAGTTGCCGCGTTTATGCTCCGCGTTACAGGCAGGCCCATATACGCGCTTTTTACGCCAAACCCGAAAACTCAAAAGCTGCCTTTGACCTTGCTTACAGCGATGTAAAACGCGCCTTTGAATACTATCTGCAGCATTATAACAACGGCAGGCCCATAATTATTGCCTCGCATAGCCAGGGCACTTACCATTCGCGCAGGCTGATGAAAGATTTTTTTGACACTACTGCTTTAAAAACACAATTGGTAGCTGCTTACATTGTAGGTTATGCCATTTACGACACTATGTATGTAAACCTGAAGCCCTGCAACAGGCCGGCAGAAACAGAGTGCTATGTAACATGGGCTTCCTTTAAAAAAGGTTACGACCCTGTGCTAAGCAATCTTTATGGCAATGTATGTGTAAACCCCGTTACCTGGAACAGCGATACCATTACTATTGATAAAAGCAAAAGCATGGGCGGCATGCTGTTAGATTTTAATAAAGAGTACAAGCAAGCCTGCGAAACGCAAATACGCGACCACCATTTATGGGTGAAAACCAAAATGCCTATTGTTAGCGGCATGACCAACCTGCATATTGCCGACTACAACCTGTTTTGGTACGATATAAGAGAAAACGTAAAAAAGCGCGTGGCAACCTATTTGGCTACCCACCCAAAGTAGCCTAGAACGTAACTACCGGTACAGAGCCTCTAAAGGCATATATTTTATTTCCGTCAAAGTCTGCCTTTTTAATAAACCTGTATCCTTCAAAATCTTCCACTTCATCATCAAAGTTTAAAATACTGTCCATTGCGCCGTCTTTAAAAACCACTAAGTAGTCAACTCTGTCTGCCTCCAATGCTTTCACTAAATGTTCTTTTTTCCAACCTTCTCCCAACTCAACACTTAGTGATGCCCAACCCGTTACCTCATTCTCCGGTAAATAAGTTTTTTCCGCCTCAAGTCTCCTTTCTCCGGTACACAGCTCACCGTTAAATTCATAGTCCTCACTTTTAATGGAATTGCTGTACACAAACCAGGCAGGGGCAAGGGCCTGCTTGTTACCTACATAAAGCCGGCTGCCACAAGGCAGGCTATCTCTTACCCAAAGAGCGCTCTCTAAAAAACCACTGGGATAATTAGCCTGCCGGGTTACCACCAAGGGCTCCTTAAGGTGTATCCTATAGCTGTAAGCAAGGCTCCATACACCGCAACCAAACACAAAAGCATATTTCACCACATTGCGCCGCACAAATACTGAAACTATCCAGGTTAAAGCTACCAGGTAAAAAGGACGCGCAAGTATAGAGGCCAGTAACAGATAGCGGGTTTGGCCCGTAAGGCTTAACATATACATTTTATATAATACTATCAGCAATGGCCCAAATAGTATGAGCAAATAAAACAGCCGCTTTCTGTTGGCTGTTAGTATAATACCCACCGGTATAAACAGCAGGGCAAGGCCACTAAATGCCTTGGGTACACTTTTAAGATTATCCAAACTGGATACGTGATGATAATATGCCCATTGCCTTACCTCATAGTCACTAAAGCTCACACCTCTTAGAGGGTCGCCGGTACCCAGCCATGAGCAAACTAATACAATGCAGGGTGCTACCGCCAGCAAAAGGCCATAGCGCATTAACGTACCAAAGCCCGGCCGTTTGTACACCAACATAGCAAAAAACAGCGCGCAATACAACCAGCCCTCAAAGCGGATAAAACAGGCACAGGCAAGAAAAAACGCGCTCCAGTAAAGCTTTCTCCTATTCACGGGGTTCTGCTCAAATGCTGCAAAAAGCGCTGCGGCCGATATAATGAAAAACGCAAACGGAACTTCGGATAAGGTAACAACGCTGAGGTTGATGTGTATGGGTTTCATTACAAAAAGCACAGCCGAAAGCACCGCTATAAAAATGCCGAAGTAGCGTTTTACAAGGTAATAGAAAGGGATAACCGTTAGCGCACCAAGTAACACGCCAACCATCCTTGGCGCCCAAATAACATCGCCGGTAAGCCGTATTGCAGCACCCATCAGGTAAAAATGCAAGGGCAACCAATCAAAGCCCATAAAAAGAGTTGGCTGTACCGACCATATGTAGCTCATATACAACCTTGAGCCGCTATCCCTGTTAAAAAAGTTATCGCTTAGCAGCATAAAAGCTGTGCGTAGGGCAAATGCCAAAACAAAAAGAAACAGCAGCATTCGTTTTTCAACCCTTGCCGGCATATAAAACAAGGTCCCATCCACACTTTCAGTAACATTATCAATGTGGCTAAGAAGCACACTGTAGCCCTTATCAAAAGCAGCAATAAGGGTGTTTCTGTGCTTTAACAGTAGTGCAGTTACACCAAGCCACAACAAAGGCAGATGAAATTTTATTATGCCAAATACCAGCCACCAGAAATGCGGATACAACTGCTTAAATACCTGAACCGGAGAAAACAGCAAATAGTTTGGAAGGAAGGTGCTTTTTGAAAACAAAAGCAACACCGTGTCCAAAAATGTGAATCCTATAAAAAGCCAAGTCAGTCGGGGGGTCCGGGTCATTACCGGGACTCAAAGTAGTAAAAAACAAAAAAAGAAGCAATTCGGCTTTTTGTAAAATAAAACAGCCCCGGGTAGCGGGGCTGTTTTAAGAAGATAACTATATCAGCTATTCCGGTTGAGCCAGAGCATTGATCAGTTTGTTTATTTCTTCAATACGCTTTTTATTGGTGGTGTACCAAATAAACTTGCCTTCGCGCTGTGTTTTTACAATTTGCGCGCGGCGAAGAATAGCAAGGTGTTGCGATGCAACAGATTGCTCCAAACGAAGCTTAACGTAAAGTTCAGTTACGGTAAGCTTGCGCTTGTCTTCAATTAATTGAACCATTTGCCTTCTTAAAGGGTGGTTTAACGCACGTAGCGTTAAAGACGCCCTTTTAAGGAGAGGGTAGTTCACCTTGATCTGGCCACCACTTTCTTTTGTGATAACCAGCTCTTTTGCTGTTTTTGATGCCATAGTTACTAGGGATTTAGATGATAAAAATAGATATAATTTAATTTCAAAGCAAAAGAGGCCGGTGCTTACGAATAAAAATCCATATTTCCCGTTTAGTGTTCTATCCCGGCTTTTTGCTCTGGAAAGCTTTAAGATAGTGAGGTTCAAAGTACGCCGTGTTTTCAAAACAGCGCTGAGTGGTAAGTTCTTCTGCAAGATTAATCATATATCTTGAGTCGAAAAAGATATTTTCAATAAATTTTACATTTTTTGCATGCAGCATCTCCTTACACTTGGCTACGGCATTGCCTCCCATGTAAATATTTTCAAATACGCTCAGCCTTTCCTCCAACTGCGAATCAACTATTATCGGCTCAGGCCTCCATATTTCCTCACCATTAGTTTTATACAATGCCGTGTAGATTTCCTGTCTGCCAGCGTCTATCGCCGGCATCAACACCGCATTTTGCGGGGGATTATGCACTAAAATGCCTTGTGCGAGCGCTTTTAGTGTAGAAACAGCTATTAAAGGTTTATTTAAAGCATAGCAAAGTCCTTTTGCAACTGATACGCCAATGCGCAAACCGGTATACGAACCGGGGCCGGCGCTTACGGCTATGGCATCCAGCTGGGCAAGTTTGAGGTTGTTTTTTTCCGCCAGATCTTCTATCAGCAATGTTAGTACCCTTGCATGTGAGTTGTGCTCGGTATTCTCGCGCCAATCAATCAGCTTACCGTCCTGTGCAACACACACCGAGCAAACAGATGCGCTGGTTTCAATATTTAAGATTAGGGCCAATTAAAACTGAATGTCTTTCTGTAAAACTTCCTTTCCTCTCTTAAAGCGCACAAAGGTTTTGTCGCCTTTTTTAAATTGTGATAAGCCTTTCATGTAGCTCATCATATCCTTAACTTCAATGGGGCCCAGTTGTACCACTACATCGCCCTGCAGCAGCCCTGCTTTTGATGCCGGTTTGCCCTCGGTTACTCCATCTATGCGCATGCCTTCTCCTTCAAACGTATAATCGGGCATAACCCCAAGCGTTACAGTAAACTTTGGCGCATCATCATTATTGTCGTCCTTGGTTTTAATAAAGGTTAATTTCTCCTTCGCGTCCAAAGCTTTAATGAGGTTATAGGTAAAGCGCACTACCCGCTGCATACCGTCATAATTAATTTTGGCTTCATCATCTGTTGGCATGTGGTAGTCCTTATGCTGGCCGGTAAAAAAGTGCAGCACAGGTATATTCTTAAGATAAAATGAAGTGTGGTCGGACGGGCCCACGCCGCTTTCAGTTGTTTTTAAATGTATTTGCGCACTGCTTGTGTCAAAGGCAGCCGGCCAGGCGGGCGAAGTTCCAATACCGTTTACAATTAAAACATGAGTAGCGCTATCCATACGGCCTACCATATCAAAGTTCAGCATATAATTAAGGGTGCTTAAAGCCGGCTTGGGGTGTTCAACAAACCATTTAGAACCATAAAGGCCCAACTCCTCGCCGCTAAACAGTATAAACAGGTAGTTGTAGTGGTTGGTTTCCTTTTGATTGGCTTTTAACATGCCGGCCAGTTCCACAACCGTTGCCACACCGCTTGCATTATCATCGGCTCCGTTGTGGGGGGCGGCCTCTCCGCGATAGCGCGAGTGTGATGGATCACCCATGCCCAGGTGGTCGTAATGCGCCCCTATTACCACAGTGTATTTAGCGTGGTTATCAAGGTAGCCTATAATATTGTTGCCTTGTACTTCTTCTGTTTTGCTGCTGTCCACCTTAGGGTGGTACTTAAACTTTTGCCGGTAGCCCTTAGTGGCAAAACTCCCTTTAACATTGGTTATTCCCGCCTGCTTAAACCTGCTGATAATAAAGTCTGCAGCCAGCCTTTCGTCCTTACTTCCGGTCATGCGGCCGTGTAAACTATCAGATGCCAGGTAGGTTATAACACTTTTTATATCGGCAGTGTTTTGGCCGAAAGCTGCTCCAAAAGCGATGAAAGCAGCCAAAAACAGGCAATATCTCTTCATAAATGGCCACAAACCTAAGCTTACTGGGGCTTACATCCTAATTTGTAAATTACCTTTTGCCTTGCGGGTTAATTGCACTACCTTCGCGCCCGCTTTATGAGAAATCAAAATATCCGCAACATTGCCATTATTGCCCACGTTGACCACGGTAAAACTACTCTGGTTGATAAAATTCTCCACCAGTGTTCCCTGTTCCGCGAAAATCAGCAGACCGGCGAATTGATACTGGATAACAACGATTTAGAAAGAGAAAGGGGTATTACTATTCTAGCGAAAAACGTATCGGTAGAGTACAAAGAGATAAAAATTAACATCATCGACACTCCCGGCCACGCCGACTTTGGCGGCGAAGTGGAGCGTGTTTTAAACATGGCCGACGGGGTGCTACTTCTGGTAGATGCCTTTGAAGGACCCATGCCGCAAACACGTTATGTGCTTTCAAAAGCACTGGCATTGGGCAAAAAACCCATATTGGTGATAAACAAGGTAGATAAGGAAAACTGCCGCCCCGATGAAGTGCACGAGGCTGTATTTGACCTGATGTTTGCCTTAGAGGCTAATGAAGATCAGTTAAACTTCCCTACCGTTTATGGCGCTGCAAAACGCGGCTGGATGGCTGCCGACTACCGCCACCCCAGCGAGGATGTTGTTTATCTGTTAGATACCATCATTGGTCATATTCCGGCACCGCTGATTAAAGAAGGTACCGTTCAAATGCAGGTTACATCGCTGGACTACTCTTCTTACATAGGCCGTATTGCGATTGGCCGTATTACCCGCGGCACTTTAAAGTCGGGCCAGCAGGTATCTTTAGTAAAGCGTGATGGCACCATCCAAAAGTCAAGAATTAAGGAGTTATATGCCTTTAGCGGTTTAGGTAAACTTAAGGTAGACCAGGTAGTATGCGGCGATATTTGCGCCGTAGTAGGGGTTGAAGGCTTTGAAATTGGCGATACAATTGCCGATTTTGAAAATCCGGAGGCCCTTCCGCCAATACATATCGATGAACCTACCATGAGCATGGTGTTTACCACCAACACTTCACCATTCTTTGGCAAAGAAGGCAAGTTTGTTACCTCTCAAAAAATACGCGAACGTTTATACAAAGAGTTAGAGAAAAATCTGGCTTTGCGTGTAGAAGATACTGAAAGTGCAGATACCTTCCGTGTGTTTGGCCGTGGTATCCTTCACCTTTCTGTATTAATTGAAACTATGCGCCGCGAAGGCTATGAACTTTCAATCGGTAACCCGCGTGTTATAACCAAGGAAATTGATGGTGTTAAGAATGAGCCAATAGAGATATTGACTATTGACTGCCCTGAAGAAGTTGCCGGCCGCTGTATTGAGATATTAACGCAGCGCAAAGGCGAAATGCTGATAATGGAACCGAAAGGTGATATGATGCACCTGGAGTTTGAAATCCCTTCGCGTGGTATCATCGGTTTGCGTACACTTATATTGAACTCTACTGCCGGTGAAGCTATAATGGCGCACCGCTTTAAAGAATATAAACCGTGGAGAGGGGATATACCGGGCCGCCTTAATGGCACCCTTATTGCCAAAGAAGCAGGCCGTGCTACCGCTTACAGTATGGATAAACTGAAAGACCGTGGTAAATTCTTTATTGAACCCGGTGTAGATATTTACGAAGGACAGGTTATTGGCGAAAACAGCAAGGATAACGACCTGGTGTTAAACCTGGTTGCCGCCAAGCAGTTAACCAACTTCCGCGCAGCGGGCAGCGATGATAAAACGACCCTGCCTCCACCGGTATTAATGAGCCTTGAAGAAGCCATGGAATATATACAGGAAGATGAATACGTAGAGGTGACTCCAAAGTCTATCCGTTTGCGTAAAATTTACCTGAACGAAAACGACAGAAAGCGTTTCGGAAATAAAAACTAAGAGCATTATACGCTTCAATACAAACAAAAAAGCGGGCTTCCTTTCGGTGCCCGCTTTTTTTGTTTAACCCTCACTTTAAATTTACTCTATCACCAGCTTTTTCGAAGTGCTTTTACCGCCTGCCTTTAATTGCAGCAGATAAACACCCGGAGCAATACCGGATATATTCAGCACATTATTGTTGCCCAAGGCCTTCTTATTCAACACCACACGGCCCTGTATATCCAATAGTTGTAACTCATCAATAGCCAATTGGCTTTGTATACTGATTTCGCCCTTGGCGGGGTTGGGGGAGAAGTCGAAGCCGAAGTTATTGCCCGCTTCATTTATGCCTGAAACCCCGTTATTTGCCCTGCAGGCCAAAATAGAACTGTAGTAAAAATTCTGCACGATTACTTCATCGCGTTTAAGGGTGTCAACAATACCCAGCGGTGTAGAAAGCGAATCGTAAGAAGTGGTAAACGCCAAATCAAATCGCTTCGTTTCACCGGCATTAAAAGTGGCGGCAGATACACTGCCAATTACACGGCGGTCGCCGGCAGGTAAAACAGCCGCTACTGAAGGTTTGCTTTCCGACCATTGCATAGTATCAGCCGGGTTACCGGGAAAGATAAAGGCGGTAGCACTGCCGGTGTTATACCCTGTTCCGCCAAAGCTAAACGGTGTGCCATCGCCCCAAAAACCGGTGGCATAATTACGGTATTGCTGGCAAGTGGTAGGGTCGCTCATCGACGCAGGAGCGCCATTGGTAAAATAGCCAAAACAGGAAAGCGAGGCGTTCAAAAACTTGACGCCATGTGCCGCCTTATAGGGCATATAACCGGTGCTGCCATTGCAGGATGGGTCGGCGACCGAGCCGTTATAACCAAACATCAGGTTCAGGCCTTGATCGCAACCTATGCGGTCGTTAGCATAGCAGCCAAGGTCAATATCCTCATACAACGAAAAGCGGAAGTCATTGTAATTCTTTGTTGACTTGTTTTCAACTTCGTAGTTTACAAAAACGGTGTTGGTTATCGCATCATTTTGCAGGCCGCTGCCGGCAAAGGCTTCTGCCAAACCGCGTATTTCAAAATCAAAGGAGTCTACCCCCTTGCGCTGGCTGTTAAACACAAAAAAGATTCCTTCATCGCCGCAAATCAGGGGGAAATCTCCCAACTCCGGATTATAGATACCATCATTGTTACTGTCAACAAAGGGGGCAAGCCTATCGGCAATGGTAACGCCAAACTGGGCCGCTACAAAAGGGTTGCCCTTACCCGGCCACATTTTTACCGGCATACTTACCTGCGCCAACTGCATCGGAAAACTGTTTGCCAGGTGAGTGTTCACCTCTTGCCTGGTTATTTTGAATACACGGTTATAAAACTGGTTGTACGCGGTATTGTAAGTACCGGCAACAGGCCCATCGGAAAAACCGGGCTCATCAGCTTTATAACGTTGTACAGCGCAATGCACATCATTATTTGCATCGGTAGCGGTTAACCATACCGCAGCAGTATATACTGATGTTGCTCCTGAGCCTACCGGCACTTCAAAACCTCCCCAGCTGGCATTATTAATGTTGGTATCAGTAATAGCTGAAAATAAATTTCCGCCTATCCCTATTGCCGCATTTACCAGGTTGGCATTCAGGTGTTCTATTTGCTGTGCCCTGCCCGCAAAAGGGGCGGCAAGTGCTAAAAGCAGTATCAGCTTAAAGTTAAGGTTCTTCATAATCGCAGGTTTTATAATTAACTAATCGGTTATCGCAAAAAAAGGCCCCAACCCTGAAACAAGCTCTCAAGGCGGGGCCCGGTGTTTCCGCAGGTTCTCACTATCTATAAGTTTGAATTTGCGTTTGGTAATCCAAATGTATTTGTCACCCTTCAAATTTTTGTCATACAATTGTCAGGAAGCACTTAATCAATCGGTTATGACACTTTCGTGACACTGTCATTTAACACAGTGTTTGAAACAATTTTCATCCTAGCCCCGTAATGGTAATATGAGGATACACACCATGCGGACACTTCTGTTACTATTCATCGTTTTTTTAGCCGGCCCTTCAGCAGTTTTAGCAGGCAACCCTAACGGCCCGTCTACCAACACTTCGGCTGACGAAGAGGTGGGTTTATTGGTAGAACGCAGCAAGACTGAAGTGGTATTAAATTTATCAGTAAAAGATATTACGCAATATGACCATATTATTGTTGAAAGGAGCGCCGATAACCCGAATTATTTCGGCCAGTGTAAATACATTACTTGCGCTGACGAAAAAACTACGGACGGTAAAATAGTAAAGGTGGACCGATTCCCCTTTCCTGCAACTAAAGATGTTTTCTACCGCCTGAAAACAGTTACTAAAGACGGTATAGTAAGAGCATATCCTGCTGTGTTGCTCGCAGCACAGTAGGATGACGGAATTTCATAGCCAAACGTGAAAAAAGGCCGCTTGCGGTCTTTTTTTTATGCCCCTAATTGAGCAGCGGCCAGGGCTGTGCCACATCAAGTAAGCCTTTTATTAACTGGCCGTTTTGCTTTTTCCAGTAGTTACTGTTGCAAAAAATTATCAGCCGCCTTTGGGCACGGCTTACAGCGGTATTCAGTAAATGCAGGCCCCTGGACTTCGCAATCATTGAATCGGTAAACCATTTGCGGTCGGTATCCACCACGCTTAGCAAAACATTTTCCCATTCCTTACCCTGTGCGCCGTGTACGGTCATTATCCTTCCCTCATTTCTGTCGCGCGGTAAAAGTTTGCCCAACAGTTTAACCTGGTTGATGTAAGGGGTTAGTATGGCGTAATCAGCAAGGCCAGTTACCTGTATAAATTGCCGTATCGCTTCTGCTTCTAAACTACTTTCCCTAAGCGCCTTATTACGGTCATCTTTCATTTGCGGATTGGGCGTATCCACATGCACATAGTAAATTTCTGTTTCGCCTTTACCGCTATCCGATGCAAAACCATTTTTATAAACAAAGTCGTTAAGCACGTTGGCCAGGTTATCGCCAAAACGATGCGTGTAGCGTAAATCGGCTCTGAAAATATTTTTGCTCAGCTGTTCTTCATTCGCAAAATAGGATTCTGCCGCTTCATCACTGCCCTGGTCAAAAAGGCGGGGCAGGTATATGGCACTTTTGCCCCAAACAAATGCATCGCGCTGCATGGGGTCCTGCATCATGTCCATATCGTTCATTTCACAAACGGGTGGCAACTGCAGGTGGTCTCCCAAAAAAGTTACAGGCACATCGCCTTTCATTAAAACCATAGCTTTAATAGCATTAGCATATCCCGCCTCATCTAAAAAGAAATGATCTACCAGCAGTTCATCTTCTATAAACCGGTTAATGTAACAATCTAAGGTGGCAGCCACCACCAGTGCTCTTTTGGCGCGCTCATTACTGCCTTTCATTTTATCTCGCGATTGCTCCAATTGGTCAAGCGTAAGCTTCAGGTCGCTCTCCTGCATGGTTTCATATTCACGTGCCCGGGCCTGCAATACAGCTTCAGCCTGCTTTTGCTTTTCAATAAAATCGCGCAGGTATTTTATACTGGGTTCTATGCTTTCAAAGTCTAAAGATTCATTAAGCATTTTGGTAAGCGGATGCGCCGCTATACCAGCCTTTGCATCCTTAAGCAATTGCTTCATCAGCTTTTGGCTCTTCAATTGTGTGGAAGAAGTTTCCAGCAAATCCTTTAGCTGGTCAAGCTTGCCAACCGCTTCTTCCAGCAATTCAATGGTGCGGTCCTCTGCCGATTTCTCCTTCTTAAGCACACTGCGCACCACTTTAATTTGCTTTTCAATTTGCATACGTTGTGTAGCTATACCAAGGGTTTCGCAAACTTCGGGGTAGCGTTCAGCAAACCATTTAGAGGTGTGGCCCAGCCGCAAGAACTTTTCGCGTGGTATTCCTACCTCATCGCTTACACGCAGTACACCTTTCATTACCTGTTCAAGCGCTGTATTAGTTGGCGCCAGTATAGCGCAGCGCTTACCCTGCTTAACATATTGATTAACCACATTGGCTAATACTAATTGCGTTTTACCCGTGCCGGGCGCACCCCATATGTAACTGAACGGCTTGGTGAGTACCGCGCGGATAGCATTAAGCTGATCCTGGCTTGGCTTAGCCTTGCCGAAAAGATCCGTAGTTACCAGCTTTCTATCTAAAGTGGAAGCACGCGTTGGCAACATAAGGTCCTTACCTCTTTGCTCATACCAATTGCGCACCCTATCCACCAAAAACTTCATATCGGATATAACCTTCACTTCAGCCGCGCGTATGCGCGAAAAACGCTGAAACAGTTCGCTGTTGGGCTCTACATACAAAATGTTGCGGTCCACATCATACTCCAACACTTTAACCTGCTCGGTATTGTATTTCTGCTCATCGCCTTCAAATTGAAAGAAGATTGTTTCTGCATCAAATATTTTTTTGGAAAGGCGCAGGCTTACTATGCGTTGCACGCGGTCCAGTACCTCAACCTGCCACACATCCACCTCGTGCAAACCCTTACCGGTTTTTGCCAGGTAGTCGTAGTAAATTTTAGAGGAATTAATGCAAAGTTCCCTTATCTCATCTCCGGTCATAACAAACAAAAGCCCTAATTAAACGCTATGGCGCAAGGCAACGAAGATAGCCAGCCGCGGCAATGTTTACATGGCTATATCGGCTCCTTTAACAGCCCGACCCTAATCTTTCACGTTCTTTCTGAAGCGGATGTTGAGGAACTCCACAAAAAGCGAGAACAATACCGATATATAAACAAAGGCTTTGTTTACATGCACCTCAAAACCTTCCAGCACCAACGAAAGACCAATCATGATAAGAAAGGAGAGCGCGAGTATTTGCAGCGTAGGGTACTTATTAATAAAGTTAGAGATGGCGCCGGAGAACAACATCATAACAATGATGGATACCACTACCGCAGCCATCATTACAATTACGTGGGGCGTTAAACCAACTGCCGTAAGTATGGAGTCGAAAGAGAAGACAATGTCGATAAATACTATCTGCATAATGATAGCCCAAAATGCTCCTTTACCGGCTTTAGCGGTTCCTTCATCATGCTTGCCACCAACCTTGCCATGTATTTCGGTAGTTGATTTTGCCAGCAGGAAAAACCCGCCCACAATTAAAATCAAATCGCGGCCCGATATGGCAAGAGCCTCGTCAATATTCTCCACCTGCAGCGCCTCAAATATGGTGCGCAAAGGCAGGTTAAACAGGGTAGCCTTAAGGCCAATAACAAACCCTATTACAGATAATAGCATCAGCCTTGTTACCAATGCCAGTGACAGGCCCAGCATGCGCGCACGCCCCTGCTGTTCTTTAGGCAGTTTTGCAGCAGTTAAGGAAATGAATATGATGTTATCTACCCCCAAAACTATTTCAAGAAAAGAAAGGGTCAATAAACTAATCCAGGCACTAAGTGAGGTGAATACCGAAAAACTAAAATCCATCGTGCGAAAATAATTTTAAAAGAAATTAGACGAAAGGCGGCTGGCGTTATTTCAAAAAAAGCATTTTCCCTTACTCTTTATACTGGGTATAAACAGCAGCTGCAACCAAACAAAGCACTCCGCCGGCTATACCGCTCAGGCGCAGGCCAAGGTCATCATTTACATCCTTACCATATAACGTAAGCATCATAAAAAGCATTACGCCAAGCGTTTGCCCCAATTTTTGAAAAAACGCCCGCATACCAAAAAACATCCCTTCTTTATTTTCGCCGGTACGGCGTGTTTCTGCATCCGATATATCCGCCACTACTGTATTGGGTAAAATGCCCAGAAAGGAATCGAATGTGCCGAAAAGTATCATCAGTAGGGCGCATTGTATAATAGCATGAAATGGCCACCGGCCGGCGTTGTAAATACCAAAGAAAACCGTTGAAAGGGCAATAAAAGCCATTATAATCATCTTCTTTTTACTGTATTTTTTTTCAAGGCGGTTAACCACCGGGTACATAAACAAGGTAACCATTACGCTAAGCGCCATGAACGCAGCACCGCTTTCTTTAGGTAAACGCAGCAGAGCAGTTACATAATACATTAAGCCTGCGCTTATAAGGGCGGCCCCCATAAAAAAACTGGCATCGGCAAAAGCAAACACCCTGAAGTTTTTTACCGCCAGGGCAGTTTTCAACGAACGGAACACGGGCTCCGAGGCGGTGCCCGGCTTACAATATTTCTTCTCGCTTATAGCAAAAGCAGGTATCAGCATACAAACTGCGCCAACTATATTGTAAAAAACGATGGCAAATTGGTACAGCTTTAGCTCCGGCCAATGCAAAAACTCAATGGCGCCTACAAAGGCAGGTACCGTACTGGCAAACACCATCCCCAGCATAAAGCCCGCGCTTTGTGCAGTGCTTAGTTCCATTTTACCGTTAGGGTAATGACCCAACTCAGCAAGCAAAGCGTTATAGGGTATTACATACAGCCCAAAAAAGAAATAATAGCCAATCTGCACCATAGCCAGCCACTTAATATTCTCTACGCTTTGGTGCAACAACGGCGGCAAAAACATAAGCGAACAAAAAATAGCGATAAACACCGGGCTTACCCGCATAAAAGGTATACGACGGCCAAGGCCATGCTTAAGGCGGTCGCTCCAGTTGGCTATCAAGGGGTCAATAACGGCATCCAGCAGCCGCCCGCCCGCCATTACCAGGGCTATAATATTAAATACGCCCAGCACGGTAGTTTGGGGCACCAGGTTCCTTAACTGGGTGGTATCGTCAATAGGCGGCAAGTAAATGTAGCTAAGCAGGGTGCTTATAATATTGAGCGAAAGGCTCCAACCGAAAATACCGAAGCCGTAAGCGATGAGCTTTGAGCGGGGTATACGTTCCGGTTCCATAAAATGCAATATAGTTTTTCCCGCCAAAATCCTTCTTAACAAAAAAAATTTCAAAAAAACGTAACCACTTACATAATTGCTTTTATATTCACATTATGAGCAAGACAGGAACAGATTTAGTGAAGCATTTAGGAGAGCTGGCTTTTGCCACCCGTTTAAAGCGTTTGGCTGAGAATTTACAGGCCGATGTAGGCCGCGTTTACCGCGAAATGGAGGTAGAGTTTGAGCCCAAATGGTTTACTATGCTGTATGCGCTTTACCACAACCAAACCATGAGCGTGGTGGAGCTTTCCACCCTGTTGCGCCTTACACACCCCGCCATAATTCAATTTGCCGAGCAAATGCAGGAGCGGAAACTACTGACGCAGATAAGGGATAAAAACGACGCCCGTAAAAAGATGATAACCCTTACTGAAAAGGGCAGAAAGACCTTCGAGAAAATTGAACCTGTTTTACACGAAATAGAGTTAGCCAACCGCGATTTTTTGCGCGAAAGCGGCACCGATATGCTGGGCACCATTGAACGTATGGAAAGGCTGCTGGATGAAAAAAGCATGTACCGCCGGGTTAATGAAAGGCTGAATGAGGTGTTTAGAAGAGATGTGCGCATAGTGAACTACCAGCCCCGCTTAAAGCAGTACTTCAAAACCCTTAACGAGGAATGGCTTAAGAAATATTTTAGTATAGAACCCATTGATGAACGCGTGCTGAACAACCCCACCAAAGAGGTGCTTAACCACGGTGGCGAAATATTTTTTGCAGAATATAAGGAAGAAGTAATAGGTACCGTTGCCGTAAGAAAGGAAGGCGAACACGGTTACGAACTAATGAAGATGGCCGTAGCAGAGCAATACCAAAGCAAAGGCGTAGGGCGTATGCTGCTGGACAAAGCAATCGGCTTTGCCCGCGAACAGAAGGCTACCTTTTTGGAATTGGACACCAGCCGCAAACTGGAGAAAGCCTTAAAGCTTTACGAAGATGTTGGCTTCAAAATATCGGACGAATTACCCAGCCAGAATTATGAGCGTTGTACTATAAAAATGCGGTTAGACCTTAACTCCATTCTCTCCGCCATTTTAGTTACCGGCGGTGCGGGCATTATGATGTGGTGGACCCTGAAATTTGTATTGATAAACAGCGCTACCTACAGCACCATACCTTTAAAACACTTTATACCCGGTGGTTTTTGGATTAACGGGCTGTTGGATTTGGTTATGAAACTGGTGAGCTAAGGCTAGCGGCCTTTTATAAAAAATTGTTGCGGGGCGGAACCTGGTATAGAAACCTGATGATTCTTCATACGCAAGTCAGGAAATAGGTTATCGCAAACTGTTCTTTCCGGAAATCCGCCCCCGCAACTTATTCAAAGTTACAACGACTACTTAACATTTCAATATGCATTTACGCGATAAAATAATATCGCCCTTGGTTCATTTTCTCCAATCCATACCACAGGTTAATGCCGTATGGGAAGGAGGTTCAGCTGCCTGGGGCAGAGTAGACAACTGGAGTGACATTGACCTGCAGGCCGACGTTGAGGACGACTTTGTAGATGATGTAATGTGGCGCACTGAAAACTTTCTACAGGAAACATTCGGCATAGAACTGAAGTTCCCCATCTTACCCTCGGTATGGCCCGGGATAACGCAAACGTTTTTCCGTTTAAAAGGGGCCAGCCCGTTTTTGCTGTTAGACTTTGCGGTAATAAGAACCTCCGCCAAAAGCAAATTTCTGGAGAAGGAAATACATGGCGATGCTATTGTACACTTTGACCGCAAAGGGATTGTGCAGGATATGCATGCCGACAGCGCCGCGCTTTTTAAAAAGCTGGAAGAGCGTATTCCTCTGCTCAAAACACGTTTCGAGATATTCCAGGTGTTGGTTGAAAAGGAACTTAAGCGCAGCAACTTTATTGAGGCCTTTAATTTTTACCTGGGTTTTACCGTGCAGCCTATTGTAGAAGCGGTGCGGATAGCGCATTGCCCCTACCATTGGAACTTTCACTCACGATACGTACACTATGAGTTACCGCAGCGCTGGGTAGAAGAGATTGAGCCCCTGTACTTTGTTACCGGCGGCGATGATTTAAAAGAGAAATGGAAGCATGCCCCGGAACTTTTTGCCCGCGCCATAGAGGAGGCAGAGAACAGTTTTAAAAAAACAGCCCATGTTTAGCTTATTGTTATTAGGGCCTTTAACAGCAGCGGCCTCGCTTGTGCAGGCGCCGGCGCCTATTGAATCTTCCTTAACTGCTAAGCGAACCATTGAAGCGGTAAAAATTACCGCGCCCCCTAAGCTTGATGGCGACTTATCAGACGAATGCTGGAGGCTTGCGCCTATGGTATCAGATTTTGTTACCAACCAGCCGGAATTCGGAAAGGCATCGGCCCTGCGCACCGAGGTAAAAATTGTTTACGACGACAATGCCATTTATGTAGGCGCTCATATGTACGATGGCACTCCCGAAAAAATAATGCACCAATTGTGCGAGCGCGATGGCCAGGCCAATGCCGATAATTTTGCTGTTGGTTTCGATACCTATAATGATAACCTTAATGGCTACCGTTTCCAGGTTTCAGCATGCGGGGTGCAAACCGATGGCCGGATGTCGCCGGGTAATTACGATTTAAGTTGGGATGCGGTTTGGTTTTCGCGCGTAAGCATTGTAAACGATGGCTGGATTGCCGAACTTAAAATCCCCTACTCTGCGCTTCGCTTTCCTAAACAGGATATTCAAACCTGGGGCTTACAGTTCGCCAGGGTTATTCAACGTTTTAATGAACTATCATCGTGGAGCCCTGTTAACCCGCAGATAGACGGCACCGTTAATCAATGGGGAGAAATGACCAAACTCGAGAAGCTTCACCCGCCCTTGCGCCTATCTTTTATCCCCTATCTTACAGTGGGCTATCAAAGGCAGCCATTATCCTTAGATCCGAAGGTAATGGCTAATGGAAGAATCCTAAATGGCGGTATGGATATCAACTGGGGGATTAATGAAAGCTTTACGCTGAACACCACTCTCATCCCCGATTTTGGACAGGTACAAAGCGATAACCTGGTGCTCAACCTTTCACCCTTTGAGGTGCAATTTCAGGAAAGGCGACCCTTTTTTACCGAAGGTACCGAACTGTTTAACCGCAAAGTAGGCCTTGGGCCCGGGCAATTGTTTTACAGCCGCCGTATAGGCCAAACGCCTTCTTTGTATTACGATGTGCCCTACCTGGTTGATGAAAATGAAGAAGTGGTTTCCAACCCTTCTGTAACGCAACTTTATAATGCCACCAAATTTTCAGGCAGAACAAAGGGCGATTTGGGCATAGGTATGATTAATGCTGTGTCGGCACCTATGTACGCAGTTGTAAAAAACAGTGTAACCAGCGAGAAGCGAAAAGTGCTTACAGAGCCACTGGCCAGCTATAACATTTTTGTGCTGGACCAATCGCTTAAAAACAATTCGCGTGTTGGGTTTATTAATACCAGTGTAATACGCAAAGGCGATTGGCGCAAAGCCAATGTATCATCCTTAAACTTTGTAATAAAAGACCCCACCAACACTTTTTCGTGGAGTGGCGTTGGCTCCTTTTCTCAAATTTACGACAAGGCTATTGCTGACAAGCCGCAGTTGGGTGCTTATGTAGACTACCAGGCAAGTAAGATAAGCGGCAATTTTCGTTTTGATTTTGAGCAATGGGTGATAACCGATAAGTATGACCAGAATGATTTGGGCCTGCTGTTTCACGGTAATGAAGTGGCCAATTTCATCGGCTTTAGATACTTTGATTTTAAGCCCAAAAAGAAAATGAACAACTGGTCGTGTTCAGTTGGTGTTGAACAAACATCGCTGTTTAAGCCATTTGCCTTCCAGGATTTTACCATTAACATGAGCGTGGATATGCAGTTTACCAACTTTTGGTATATAGGCTCCTTTGCCACCACAAAACCTGTAAGGTATTATGATTACTACGAGCCGCGTGTGGAAGGGGCAAAATTTTACCGCTATCCTTACGGTTATATGAACATGTATGTAGGCACTGATACCCGCAAGGTGTTCTCTGCAGAAGTAATTTTAGGTTTCGGCGAATCGCCGGTTAAAAACGACCCCTACTTTGAAGCAACTATAACGCCCACCGTGCGCATTAAGGACCGCATAAAAATTTCGCACAGCTTTAACTGGAGCAGAGATTTTAAAAACTACGGCTTTGCAGATTTTGACGATGAAGGCCGGCCTATAATTGGCGGAAGGCAGTTATTTACAGTAAGCAACACTTTCAACTTTCAGTACACTATTACCCCGCTTATGTATATGACCCTGCGCGCAAGGCATTATTGGAGTAAAGCCGTTTATATTGAACATGCTACGTTAGATGCAGGCGGTTATATGGATTTTATCAATTACCCCTATAACACCGATAGAAACTTTAATACCTGGAACATAGACTTTGTGTACAACTGGCAGTTTGCACCCGGCAGCAACATGATATTAACCTGGAAACAAAGTATTGCCAAAGGCGACCGAGAAAGCGGCGATAATTACTACCGCAATGTGCAGCGCACTTTTAATACACCACAAAGCAATTCCATAAGCGTTAAAGTTCAATACTATTTAGACTATCAGCAAATGCGCGAGTGGGATGAAAAGCGCAAAGCGCGCAAACATAACCTTGGATAAACAAAAGAGCCTCCTTGCAATGGGAGGCTCTTTTGTTTATTGGTCACTACGTTTACTTAAATCCTATCTGCTTGCTATCGGCCGCAGCTACCTGGTTATAAAACTCGCGGAACTTGCCGTACTCTTCAGCGCTAACAATGTCGCGTTTGAATTTTATCTCGCGGGTGGCTTTAACTTTGCCGGCAACACTGGTATTATAGGTAAGGGTGTAATCCGCAAAATCACTGGTAATGTTTACTGATTTGGGTTGCTCCGCTAAAACCTTACCTGCGGGTAGTTCAATATTGATTGTTTCTTTAAATGATTCTGCGCTCTGCATCCTCCACATCAGCAATGGATACTTACGGGTTTCCAATGAAAGGAAATCGGATGTGCGCACACCTTCACTCCACGGAATGCGGAAAATCTTAATGCCTATCACCTCATTCAATTCATTTTTAACCTGGAAAGAGTAGCTGTACTCCACGCTATCTGACAACGACTTCAAATCCTTAAAATTAAGGTTGAGCAACTTAGCCGGGTTTGTAAAGTCCCCCGCAACAGCCTGTGTCATTTCCTTTTCCTGCTTATCTTTCCCTTCGTCCGCAAAATCGTTACGCACGCCCGAAGCCAGCACACCTGTCTTAATTGTTCTGCGCGTAAAAATGATGTCGTTATTCTCAAACTTAAGGTCGGTTTCGCGCACAATTAAATTACGCGGCCTGTTAGGCGAGTTTAATTTCATCAATTGCGTAGCAGCGCTATCTCCTTCGCGTGGTATAAACAAGGCATTAGTATTCAGGTCTTCTTTAGGCAGAGAAGCAAAAGACAACTTTTGGTCGGTTAGCTCAATAATGTAACTCTTGCCACCGGTTTGCAGTTGCGCTATACAATGGTTAAAATCTATGCTTGGCAGGTTAAGGTGCTTATCGCCGTTGTTACGGGTGTCAACCAGTATAAGGTTGGCTTTAAGGCCGGCCTCTTTACACATAGCAACAAACAGCGTTGATACGTCCTTACAATCACCAAGTTTAGTAGTTAAAGTGCGCGACGCCTTCTGCGGAATAATTGGGCCATGCATAAACGGCACATTGCTGTATGATACATTTTGTTCAATATACTCGTAAATCATTTTGGCCTTTTGCAATTCGGTTAACCCTTTTTTGTCTTTAAACAACTCAGCAACAGTTTCCTTAATTACAAAATCGGTTTTTGCCAATGTTGATGAAAGGTCGGAGTACCAATTGCTAACGTACTTCCAGTCAGGTAGTGTGCTGATGTCCAACACAGCGCCTATATCGCTTAAAGGCGGCATTTGTGGTTCAGGCTTAATGGCAGGCTGGTCTTTCATCTCCCATACGTAAAGCTTCATGTCTTCTACATCTGTAACCTTGGCTTTTATATCTGCATTCAAAACCTGGTGTTTAAACTCCTTATTGGCAGGCATTAAAATGCTGTAACGGCTCACAAGTACAGGATAGCTGAAATTAAAATTAAACTGCTCCCAAAAGTGCTGGGCCAGCTTTCCGCGGTTGTAGTTTTCAATGCGGTACGAAAGGTGGATGGCATCACCGGCTTCAAGGTTAGTAAACACAATATCAGCGTCATCTTTTTCAGCCTGCACCTTGTTGCCGTCTTTCTTCAATACTTCCGCCTTATCAATAATCAGTCGTTGGCGGTAGCCGTTAAAACCAATATAATACTCCTTCCAGGTATCAATACCGGCCTGGTTAAACACCTTAACCACTATCTCGCTTTTTTCCTCAGTAGCGCCTTCAGCATAAACAACACGCTGCGTTTCGTTTAACAGTATAATGCTGTTATCATCCGGGTAATCTTCCGCTTTAGGCGCCTTTTTATAAAGGTCGTAAGCATCGGTTTTGTCAAAGTTTTCAAACAAATCCTTTTTGCCCTCCAGCTTGCGTAGTTGCTTACGCGCTTCATAATTAGTTGGCGTATAGTATATGGCCTTGCGAAAAGCTTCCTTAGCTTCTGATTCGTTATTCATAGCCTGGTAAATTTTACCAAGGCGGTTCCACGATCCACCTAAATAAGGCGAAAGGTCAAGCGCTTTATTGGCCCATGTTAAGGCGCTGCTGTAATCCTGCGCACCAAAAAACAAATCGCTCAAATCGGTATAATATGAAATAGCGTAAGGGTAATTGTCAACGCGTTGGTAGTACAGCTTTAAGCCTTCATCTTTATTGCCAAGGTCAAAGTAGTTGCTTGCCATGGCGGTAAGTACCTTATCGCTGTAATGCCCCTTAAAATAGTTCTTCAAAATCTGGTTGGCTTTCGATAGGTTTTTACTGGTGTTGCGCTCAATGCTGTACATAATCGCCATCAACTCGTAGTTGTCAGGGTATTTTTCATACAGGCTTTGCGACATACTTACCACCTGCTCGTATTTATTTCTTTTGGCTAAAAGGGCAAGCGTGCGCAGGTCGCTATATTCATCTTCGCCATACAGTTTCTTATATTTTTCCAGCAGGGTTTCCTCTTCATCATAATCTTCCTTTTCATCGGCTTCATCCATTAAGCCTTTAACCGCGTAGATGTAATCAGGGTCGTTGCTTTTAATTTTCTCATACTGCTTGGTAAGGTCAGTTACGTTTTTGTCGCGCGCATAGGCTTCAATCATCCTAACCCCAAGGAAAGAGCTTTCAGGAGCCAGTTCGCCCGCCTTCTTTAATGCCTTACGGGCTTCGTACACCTTATCGTTACGCATGTATGTTTCTGCCAACAGCAATTGGTTCAGCAGGCTGGCCGGTTCGTTCTTTGCTTTGTTCTCAAAAAACTCTTCAGCAAAAAGCGGGTAAGAGGTAACGGTATATTCCGAAGCCTTATTGTAGGTTTGAACGGATGAAGTGCTACGTAGCCCTTTAATAGGGTTGCCGTCTTTATCCGTAATACGAATCATAAAGTTGGCGCGGTCTGTTTCGCTTTCTCCTACCTGCACTAATACGCGGTTATAACCTTTGTTCAGCTTTATGTTGTTTACGTAAATATCCAGGTCGCAATTGCGTTCTTCCGAAACATTGGTAACCGGTTTATCATTCACCCATATTTTTAAGGAGCCGGAGTTGCCCGAACGCATAAACACTTCCTGGTCAACATCGCTTTCCAAAAAGGTTTGGGCATACATTATGGAGTAATCTATTACAAAGTAGTTGTCAAAATCAAACCAATGGTCGTTACGGGCATAGGGTGGGGTAGTCCATTTTACATCTGCATTCACCTTGTTCTTAAACACCGCATCAGCGCCGGCATTGGCCAGGGCGCCAAAATCTTTATTAAAACCGCTGCCGGATGTATTATCGAACGTTCCCAGAACGGCCCAATTATCTAAGGCGCCTATGGCTTCAAATTCCTCTTTCGATTTTTTAAAGTTCCCGATAGATTCATAGTGATTACCTAACATGGAGTGAACCATGGCCTTTATTGTGCCGTTGGCCTTTTTATCTTCGGCCAAGGCATTCAAAAACTTAAGCTCGGCATCATTCTTACGTCCATAACCGTCAAATACGGCAGGGGTGGTCCATAAAGCATAAACGTACGGATAGGGGTTGTCGGAAGAATTAAAGAACTCAGTAAAGTATTTAAATGCCTTGTCATTTTTATCAAGGCTCCAATAAACCAGCGAAAGGGCAAGGTTGCCGTCCGCTTTAGTGTCGGCATCTTTGGCGGCCTGCTCAAAAAGTTTAATAGCATCGTCCCGTTTATTTTTGTTAAACGCTTCCCAGCCCTGGGCCAGATTTTCTTTGCTGGCCTTTGCCTCAAAACAGGCAACAGATGAGAGTAAGAAAAGACACAGAATTTTAAATTGTTTCATGGGGTTCGTTAAAGTTTAGATAGTGCAATATATTCTTAAAAGTGGAAAAAAAGAGCCGGTTAAAAGGGCTGCTTGAAAAGGCGCGCGCACTCATTTATCTGCGAATATTTTTCATTTTTACCGTTATAGTGTCAACCCAAAAGGAGCATCTACTATGAAGAAGCAATTTATTATGGTTCTGTTAACGCTTATAACATCGCATTTGTTGTACGCCCAGCAGGAAAAGGATAAAAAGGAAAAGAAAACAGCAAAAGAAGTATTGCAGGAACTGCCTGAAACGCTTATAGCCCAGCCCGATGCCGGCCCTGACACCAACGCCAATAAGCTGATAAGCGATAATATGTGGATGGTGATTAACCCTCTATGGAAAACGAAGGGCCTGTTAACCTTTACCGATTTTAAATTGCAGAAAACGGATGAGGAGCCCTTAGCCGAAACCATGCCTATACCGGATAAAAAGGTGGTGCAGTCTATTTTAATTAACCTGGGAACTGTAAAAAAATCGCCTGCTGATAAAAAGCTGGCTGTTATGAACAATGTTAAAGCACACCTTACCGCTTACTATAAGGAGGCGGGGGTAGTCATATCAGGGCAGGAGTTAACCGATAAAGTAAACGCTGCCATAATAGCTACGGAGGACTTTAGCACCAACGACGGTAAAACCGGGCAGCTTTACCTTATTAATGATATACAAACACAGCAAAGCAACTTTATTGTTTTACTGCTATTGCCCGAGGAGGGAACTCCCGGTGTGTGCCACGTGGCTATGGTGCAATATGTGCGTTATACCTACGAAACCGCTATACCGGAAGACCCTAACGAACTAAGAACTTTTGTTTACGCCGATGAGCAGGAAACCTATGTGGACTTCACCAAAAAAATGCTGAAGACCGTACATATTCAATAACCACTATTGTATAATAGAACAGTTATTGCAGTTGCCATTCATCTTATACTCAAAGTCGTTACACGTTTGATTGGCATCGTTTAACGTTGAATTCGGAATGGTATGATAAGGGGTGTTATTGTTGCTATCAGCGCACTGGCAGGTCCAGTTTTTTTTGCAGGAAGCAAGTGAAAGCACACTCACAATTCCAGGGGCAATCCATAACTTTCTCATACAAAGGTTTTTTAGCTGTTCATTTAATTGTTCCTCTTCTATAGATAGCAACGGCAAGGTTCAAGAGCTGGTGTAGAACGGTTTTTGATGGTACTGATTATCAGTTAATTAAATTGAAGAATAGAGTTCTGCTTTGCTATGGTTTTAGTATTTTTCCTTTGTAAACAACAGCTATGAAAAATGTAATCATCGCCTTTGGTTTCTTGCTGATTATCAGCTGCTGTAATCGGCCTGCTGAACAAAAAACCGGTAACGCCTATTATGATTTAAAAGAGGAGGGCGTAAAGACCGGTGGCGTAAAACTGATTACCGTGCACGGCAAGTATAAAGTATGGACCAAACGCTTCGGCAACGGTAAAATAAAGGTATTGCTGCTACATGGCGGGCCGGGCTGTACGCATGAATATTTTGAGTGCTTCGAGAGTTTTTTACCACAGGAAGGTATTGAGTTTTACGAGTACGATCAGTTGGGCTCCTTTCACTCGGACCAGCCGGATGATACCCTGCTTTGGCAAATACCCCAACGCATTGAAGAGGTAGAAGACGTGAGAAAAGGCCTGGGCCTTGATAGCTTCTACCTGCTGGGCCACTCCTGGGGAGGCATGCTGGCTATTGAGTATGCACTGAAATACCAGCAACACCTTAAGGGCATTGTTATATCCAACATGGTAGCCAGCATACCCAGGTACGAACAACGCATTGCCGATTTGCGCAAACAGTTAAGCCCGGAGGTAAACGATACCATTGATCGTTTCGAAAAAAGTGGCAATACCTCTGACCCCGGCTATATGGTACTCGTACAACGGGAGTTCTACAACCGTTTTATCTGCCGGCTGCCGGAGTGGCCCGACCCGCTCAAGAGGGGAATGAACCACCTGAATATGAATGTGTATGGCTATATGCAGGGCGCCAGCGAGATGGTAGTTACCGGTAAAATGAAAGGGTGGACCCGCTGGGATGATTTAAAGAATATAAACGTACCTACGCTAACCATTGGGGGTGAGTATGACGAAATGAACCCTAAAGAAATGGAGGAGATGAGTAAACTGGTTAAGCGGGGGCGTTACCTCTACTGCCCTAATGGCAGTCATTTTTCCTTTTGGGATGACCAGGAACACTATTTCCCGGGGCTTATCTCCTTTTTAAAGGATGCTGATGGGGGCAAACTGTAGTTGATTGATGAAAATCAGGTAAACTAACACTTGTTTGTATGACCATTAAGTAATACCTTTGCTAACAAACGTAAGTTTATATGGCCACCGCCACGCTAAGCACTAAACAAACTATAAGGCAAACCGCCGAGAAACTTTTTCAGGAAAGGGGCTACGCTGCTATTGGCATGCGCGAACTGGCGCGCGAGGTTGGTATTGAAGCCCCGAGCATTTACAACCATTATAAAAGTAAGGATGCCCTGCTGCGCGAAATTTGTTTTGATATAGCCGAACAGTTTTTCAAAGCCTTTGATACTGCCGTTATGGAAGAAGAGAAGGGCGGTAAAAAATTGAAACTGGCTATCCGCGCCCACATTGGCGTTATCGCCAACAACATTGATGCCTCTGAAGTGTTTTTTAATGAGTGGGTATTTTTAGAGGAACCCCACCTGGCTAAGTTTAAAAAGCTGCGGTACGAGTATGAAATGCGTTTTAGGGATGTGATTGAAAAGGGAATTAAGCGTGGCGACTTTAAAAAGGTAAACGCCAAACTGGCTGTGTTCACCATATTTTCTGCCCTTAACGCTACCTACGATTTATACAACAGCACCGAACGCTTAACGGAAGAAGAAATAGCCGAAGAAATTTCAAACCTCTTATTAAAAGGATTAAAAGCATAAGCCATGTACGGTAACACCTTTGTAACTGAAGAAGAAGCCAAGCGAATGAATGCCACTGTGGAAGACCCGCAGAAACTGGCAGAGTTTGAAGACCGCATAAGCCGCGGAGAAAAAATTGAACCCGGCGATTGGATGCCGCAGGATTATCGCAAACAGCTTATCCGCATGATAGAGCAACATGCGCATAGCGAGATTGTAGGCGCCCTGCCCGAAGGCACCTGGATAACCCGCGCCCCGAACTTTAGAAGAAAGCTGGCGCTTATTGCTAAAGTGCAGGACGAGGTTGGCCACGGGCAATTGCTATACTCAGCAGCGGAAACCCTGGGCAAAACAAGAGAGCAGATGCTCGATGACCTGTTGAACGGCAAAAGCAAATACTCTAACATATTTAACTACCCCGCTAAAACCTGGGCCGATATTGCGGTTATAGGATTTTTGGTAGATGGCGCAGCCATTGTTAACCAGGTAATAAACAGCAAGGGCAGCTATGGCCCCTATTGCCGCGCCTTGGAAAGAATTTGCTACGAAGAAAGTTTTCACCTGAAACAGGGCCATGATAATGTGGTGTATTTGGCTACAGGTACCGATAAACAACGCGCCATATTGCAGGATGCCATCAACCGTTGGTATCGCCCGCTGTTGCACTTTTTCGGGCCGCCTGATAAAGCATCGCAGCACAGCGAAAAGCTGATGAAATGGAAAGTTAAGCTGGCCTCGAACGATGATATGCGCAACCAGTTTTTAGACCAATACGTTCCTAAAATTCTTGAGTTGGGGCTTACCTTCCCTGATCCTAACCTGCGCAAAAATGCAGATGGCATATGGGAATTCAGCGACCCTGATTGGGAAGAATTTAAGCGCGTAATTAACGGCGATGGCCCGTGCAATAAAGAAAGGCTGGCCGTGCGCCGTTATGCCGAAGAAGCCGGCCGTTGGGTGCGCCAGGCTTTAATGAATCCGAAAGAAAAATATCAAGTTCCATTAGCGTAAACTGAAGTTATGAGCTCGTTAGACCCCAGAGTAAACAGGTTAGACCTGAAAAGAGTATTAGAAGGAGAAGTACAAACCAACAGCCACCTGGTAACCTATGAGGTGTTTCACCAGGATAAGCGCGGCAAACAGGCGATACACGTTGGTATAGTACATGCGCCCTCGCCCGAACTGGCCCTTGTTTTTGCTAAAGAACAATACAGCCGCCGTGGTAAAACTGCCAACCTTTGGGTGGTTAAAACCAGCGATGTTTACACTTTTTCTCCGGCAGATGATGACATGTTTGAAACCACGCCTGAAAAAGTTTTCCGCGACCCTGCAGCGTACAAAGTGCGCGACCGCATTGAAGCATACCAATTAAAAAATAAAGCAACCAACTAATCTTTTTGCCATGAATATAAATGCAACCAAAGACCTGCTGTTTAAAATGGCTGACGATGCTTTGATTATCGGGCATCGTAATTCCGAGTGGACCGGCATTGGCCCCATGCTTGAGGAAGATCTGGCTTTTTCATCTATGGCCCAGGATAAGATTGGCCATGCCCTGGCTTTATACAAAATACTGAATGAGGTTTTAGGTGAAGCAGACCCCGATAAACTGGGTTTTATGCGCGAGGAAAAAGACATGAAATGCTGCCATTTTGTGGAGTATCCTATCGGTGAATATGACTTCAGCATTATGCGCCAGTTTCTGTTCGACCATGCCGAGCTTATTCGCTATGAAATGCTTGCCGAATCAAATTTTCAACCGCTGGCACAATTGGCTAAAAAAGTAAAGGGCGAAATAAAATACCATGTAATGCATGCTGATACATTCGTAAAGCAATTGGCTGCGGGGTCAGAAGAGGCCCATGCACGTTTACAGAATGCACTAAACAATTGCTGGCATTTGGCGCTGGGTATTTTTGAAAAAAGCGAACTGGAAAGCGAGCTGATTAAAGATAGTACGTTTGCCGGTGAAGAAGAGTTACAAAACCGCTGGATGGCAAAAATTACACCCATACTGCAAGCCGCCAACCTTAAAATACCTGCTACAAACAATGATAAAATAGCTTTAGGTGGCAGAAGAGGTTACCACTCGGAATACCTTAAACCACTGCTTGACGAAATGTGCGAAGTAGTGCGCACTGACCCCGCTGCTGAATGGTAAACATGGAAACAGAAAACCACATAGTGCAGGCTGTTTCTGAGAAAGAAATTTGGGCCACATTGCAAAATGTAAAGGACCCTGAGATTCCTGTAATTTCAGTGGTTGACATGGGCATGATATCAACCGTAGAAGTTAAGTCCGATGGTGCGCACATTGTAATGATGCCAACCTTTGTTGGCTGCCCCGCCCTGCATGTAATCAAAAAATCTATTGAAGAAGAAGTGCTTAAAACAGGCGTTGCGGCAGTAGAAGTTAAAGTAGATTTTGAAAACCGCTGGAGCAGCGACCGCATGAGCGCCGAAGCCAAAACTAAGCTTGAAAAATTCGGCCTGGCCCCTCCGCCGCTGCTAAAGGATGAAGAGTTAAGCCTTGAAATGCTTGACCGTGTTCGCTGCCCGCACTGCGGCAGTACCGATACCACCCTGCGCTCCTCATTTGGTTCAACGCTTTGCCGCGCTATACGTTTTTGTTTTAGCTGTAAGCAGGGCTTTGAGCAGTTTAAACCCGTACAATGAAAATACTGTTCACCGCTTTGGCTCTTTTGCTGTTGGCAGGAGAACAGCCCTCTGTGGCAACTTTTAAATGGCTGGAAGGAAGCTGGAAAGAAACCTACACAGGCGATATAGAGCAATGGGTGTTTACGGATACCGTAGCCCGTGGCAGCAGCTACGGCGCAAATGAACAAGGCCAGCTTAACCTTACCGAAACCATGGAATTGGTTAACAAAAACGGAGCCTGCTATTACATACCAACGGTGCTTAATCAAAATGGTGCAAAGCCGGTAGAGTTCAAAATCGTATCCTTTACTGAAACCTCGTTTGTTGCTGAAAACCCGGCGCACGATTTTCCGCAACGCATAGTTTACAAGCTTAAAAACCCTAATACTTTAAGCGCCTATATCGAGGGAAAACACGATGGCAAGCGCCTACGCATTCCCTTTCTCTTTAAACGTCAATAAGTTGTGGGCGTATTGCGGAAATACTGCGGAATACATATATTGCCACAAATTGCGTGAATGAAGCGTTTTTCCCTGGCGGTATTTTTGGTCATAATGGCTTCCGCTATTGTATTTGCGCAAACGCAAGCTGATGTTGATGCCCTTAATCAACAGGCAGAATCGAAACTTAACCAAAAACCTACCGAAGCTTTAACCCTGGCAACACAGGCGCAAACTGCTGCAGTTCAGTTAAACTATAAAACGGGCGAAGTAAAAGCTACCGCCTTAATGGGTGTAGCCAATTATAAAATTGATAATTACGAAAACGCCAAAAGCCTGGTAAGCCAGGCCATAGGCAAGGCCGAAGCAAACAAGGATTCCTCCAATTTATCCTTCTCAAAATACTGGTTAGCCACTATTGAATTAAACCATGGAGAGTACGCGAAAGCATTGGACCTTTACCAGAATGCGCTGGAGTTAGCCCAAAAAATAAATGACAAGAAGAATATTGCGCGCGCCCTGGATGGCAAAGGCTCTATTTACGAAGCCTTGGGCGAGGAAGTGAAAGCAACCGAAGCCTACCAGCAATCATTGGCAATAGCACAGGAGGCAGGCTTTAAGGAGTGGTATCCTACGGTAAATTTCGACCTCGCCAATATGGCTTACCAAAAAGGCCAAATTGATGATGCGATAGCCAAGTTCAATGAATCTATTGAAGGTTCTGTAGCGGTGGGTAACATCAATAACCAAGCGAATTGCTTACAGCAGTTAGCCGCTATTTACTACGAAAGGAACGACTCTAAAACGGCCATGACCTACGTTCAGCAGGCTATGGAATTATTTCAGCAGACCGGCTCTATGTCATCCTATAGCTACAGCCGTCTTTTAATGAGTACCATTTTATTGCGCGATAAGGAGTGGGACGTTGCCATTGAATTAGCCCTCACCAGTTTAGAGGAAGGCAAAACCAAAGGCGAAACGCAGCTGCAAAAAAACGCGGCAGAGGTACTTTACTACGCTTACCTCGGCAAAGGAGATAAAGGCCGTGCGTTGGATTACCACGTTTTATTCCACAATCTTTCTGAAGCCAACCATAACGAAGAGCTTGCAAAAAAACTAACCCAGCTTGAGCTGCAGGCTAACTTTGAAAAAGAACGTGCAATAGAAAAGGCTAAACAACAAGCCACAGAGGCCGAGCTTAACCTGGAGATTGAAAGACAGAACATGGTTAAGAAAGCCTCGTTAATTGGCATTGGCCTGCTGGCCATTATTGCGGGCTTATCCATTTTTGCCTTTTTTCAAAAGCGTAAGGACAACAGAGTTATTGCAGCTGAAAAGAAAAAATCGGATGAGCTATTGCTGAACATTCTGCCGGTTGAGGTAGCTAACGAGTTAAAGGCCAGCGGCCACTCTAAAGCTAAAAACTACGAAAGGGCTACAGTGCTTTTTGCCGATATTAAGAATTTTACCGGAGCGGCCGAAAGAATGAGCCCCGAAAAACTGGTAGAAGAAATTGACTACTACTTTAAAAAGTTTGACGAAATAGTTGCCCGCTACAAAATTGAGAAGATTAAAACCATAGGCGATGCTTACCTGTGTGTAGGAGGCCTGCCTGTTCCGGATATTGATAATGCCAACAACGTAATTCACGCCGCATTGGAAATGCAGCAATTTATGCAGCAGGCCCGTAAAGAGCGCGAAGCAAAGGGCCAGATATTTTTTGAAATCCGGATTGGTGTACATACCGGGCCATTGGTAGCAGGCATAGTGGGCCTTCGCAAATTTGCCTATGATATATGGGGCGATACGGTTAATGTGGCTGCACGTATGGAGCAGCATGGCGAAGAGGGAAAAATAAATATCAGCGGTTCAACCTACGAGCTGGTAAAAGACAAAGTAAGCTGCACCTACCGTGGTAAGATTGAAGCCAAAAACAAAGGGCAAATTGACATGTATTTTGTAGAAGGACTTCTTTAATTTCATGCTGACATTATGCTAAAAAAATATTTGATATTACCCTTCCTGGTAACTTTGTTTACAGGCTTATTGCATGCCCAAGGCAGTAAGGAGCAGCTGGAAGAAATGCGCAAGCTGCAAAAGCAAATGCAGGAAGAAAACAAGATGATTCAGCAACAGCAGGAGTGGAACAACCAAAACTCTCAGCAGGAAATCAAAAAGCTGAATGCAGAAAATCAGCAAAAAACCTTTGAGGTGCAGTCATCCAAGCAGGAGGCTGCGAAAGCACGACAGGACGCTATAAAGGCAAAAGCTGAGTTGGAAAGCAAAATGGTGGAGTTAGCTGCCACAATGGTAAAAATTGACTCAGCCAAAAGGCTGCTTGCCTATACGGATTCTCTACTGCAAACCGCAGAGGTAACCAACAAGCGCATAATGCAGGAGAAGCAACGCCAGGAGGACAGCATCAAAATTTTAACGAAGGACCAGGAATTGAAGGACCTTGCCTTTAAAGCACAAAAGGGAGAGTTGGATGCCCAAAAAGCTAAAAACAATCTCTACATTATTATAGCAGCTGTTTCCTTAAGCCTTCTTTCAATTATTGCAGTGCTGTTTTTTGCACGCCAAAAAACACTTCGCGAACTGGCAGAGAAAAACCGCGTTATCCAAGAGGAGAAGAAACGTAGTGATGAGTTGCTTTTAAACATTTTGCCGGAAGAAATAATGCACGAGTTAAAGGCCCGGGGTAAAACACAGGCCCGTAACTTTAGTAACGCTACGGTTTTGTTCGCTGACATTAAGGAGTTTACCAAAATAAGTGAGCGCCTTACGCCCGATCAGTTGATTGAAGCCCTGGATGCGTACTTCGAGCGTTTTGATAAAGTGATAGAAAAATACGGCATCGAAAAGATTAAAACCATCGGTGATGCATACGTTTGCGCCGGCGGCGTGCCTTCTAAAAACGAAGTGGGCGCCCATGCTATGGTAAAAGCCGCACTTGAGTTTATGCAGGAGATTGAGAATTTGAGAGTTGAAAGGAGCAAATTAGGCCTGCAAACCTTTGAATTCCGTATAGGAATGCATACAGGACAACTAATAGCCGGCGTTATAGGTATACGCAAGTTTGCCTATGACATTTGGGGCGATACCGTGAACATGGCAGCGCGTATGCAGCAGGAAAGTGAGGCCGGAAAGATTAATATATCCGGAGCTACTTATGAGTTGGTTAAGGATAAGTTTGCCTGCGTATACAGGGGAAGGCACGCAGCGAAGAATAAAGGGGAAATAGACATGTATTTCGTGGAAAAAGCCATAGCCTGATTTTTTTCGAAAGTTTTATTTTGACGAGGCAGATGAAGCGCTATAAAGAAATAGAGGAGCATATACTTGGGAAGTTAAAAGCTGAGCTGCCTAAGGATTTATACTATCATGGCTTGCACCATACCAAGGATGTATTGCGCAGCGCTGAAATGATTGGCCGCGATGAGAACATTACCGAAGATGAAATGATACTGCTTAAAACGGCAGTACTGTACCACGACTCAGGCTTTACCAAGGTTTATCGTAACCACGAGGAAATAGGTTGCGATATGGCGCGCGAGGAACTGCCCAAATTTGGTTTTAAGCCCGAGGAAGTTGATAAGGTTTGCGGTATGATTATGGCTACCAAAATTCCCCAAAGGCCAACCAACAAACTTGAGAACATAATTGCCGATGCTGACCTTGAATATCTTGGCACGGATGAGTTCTGGAGAATAGGCAATACACTCTTTCAGGAGATTAAGACCTACCTTAACGTTGAAAGCGAAAGGCAGTGGAACATCATCCAGATGAATTTTTTAAAGAGCCACCAATACCATACCGCTTTCTGCCGCAAAAACCGCGAAGCCTTAAAGCAGAAACACCTGGCCGAAGTTACAGCCCTGGTAGAAAAAGAAAGCTAGCTTTTACTTTGTGTTTTTTTCCTGTAGTTGTGTGTTAAGCCTGCGCACGCGTTTGCATAAGGTTTGTATTATACCCCTGGCTACCTCAACACGGCTCTCCATTAACTCATAAAACGGTTCCTGGTCAATTTTAAGCAACAGCAAATCGGTAAGGGCAGTGGCGCTGGCTGAACGGGTTTCAGTGTCTAACAAAGAAAGTTCGCCGAAGAAATCGTTCTCCTTTAGCACCGCAAGCAATTGCTCACCCTTATGAATTTTAACCTCCCCCTTAAAAATGATGTACATGCAGTTGCCTACCTCACCTTCGGCAAAAATGCTTTTGCCTTTTTCAAAATCCATTTCCTCCAAAATTTCCCCCACCTCTGCTAAAACAGTTTCAGGGGTTTCGCTAAAAATGCTTAGCGATTTAAGCAGCAACACTTTTTCTATAAGTAGTAAGCGGGTTTCCTGTGGGTGGTGGCTCATGATCGAACAGTTTCAGCAAGAATTTTTTGAGCGGTTTCGCGTAATAAGGTATCGTGATTGTCGGCGGCTAATTCAAGCCAACTTATTTTTTCATCCATTTCATAAAAAATCATGGAGTGAAGGGCCGCAGCTTTGGTCCAGCGGTGGTAATGGTATACTCTATCATGCAGAATTTCATCAACCACCTGCCTGTAGCTAAGCTCCTCCTTAAAATACACGGCTAATGAGTTGCATTTTTCCTCCACAGTTCCGGTCTCAAACAGGTGGTTAAAGCGCAATGAAATTTCTTTTGGCACCTTAATTTCGATTACCTCAAGCGCATTGGCTATACCCTCCTTGCGGCCTTGCTGAAAGGCCGTTTTTGCCTTCAGCATCTTTTCCTTATCAAAGGTAAAGGAGAATAGCAGCAACAGCGAATCGCGGATTTCATTTAGTTCCAACTGTAACGCATCAGCTAATACCCTAGCCTTATCCTGCTTTTCAATTTCCTTTAGCATAAACAGGGTGCGTATGCCTGCCTGCACATATTGCGTCATTAGGTTAAGGTGCTGGTCGCGGTTATGGGGTTGGCTCTTAAACTCGCACAGGTGCAGGGCATGAAAAATCTCGCTCCGGGCATAGGGCATCTTCCAGATTAGTTCATCCAGAATTTTGGTGGCCTCATCGCTGCCTATGCGCCCGCAAATAAGTATGAGCTTGCTTTGTTGCCTGCGGGTAAGGTAAGTGCTTAAAAGTATATGCTTTATCGGTTCAAGCGCTACATCGCCGGAGGCGCTCAATGCTTCTACCACCAGCTTCTCATGTTTTTTGCCCACAAAAAAATCTACAAGAAGCGGAATTAATCGGGCATTTTTAACCCTGCCCGAAGCTACAATGGCAGCCTTTACCACCTCTTCATTGTCATCCCGAAGCAATGTAAGCAGCGGCTTAAAGAATGTCTGCACACCCAACTCACCTATTATTTCGGCCGCCATCGCTCTCTCTCCTGCAATTTTCGAATCAATGAGCAGCAACAGCTTTTGCCCTGCCGTAACTACGGCGTTAATTCCACCACTGCGCATTAAGCCTATAATAGCCGCCTTTACCAGGCGCGGGTCCTTATCTTCCAAAAACACATCCAGGTTCTCCAACTCATCGGGCAACAGCATACACTTGGCAGTAATAGCTTCGGGCAGCAGTTCCGGATAACCCTTGTTGGCTATAATGTTTTCTATTTCGGGTAAAGCCGCTGCCACTTTTTTGCGTTCTGCCATTTTTAAGGCTTCAAGGCGCACCTCTTGTGCAGGGTGTTGCAATGCGCTAACCACTAAGCCTGCTGTATCTTCTGAAAAGTTTCTGTCCAGAATGTTCAGGATATAAATAGCCTCGCCACGCTCTCCCGATTTTATTTTGTCTACTAAAACATTTCGCGTTTTTTCATCGCTAAGGTTAAGCTCCTGCCCTACTGAATAGCGGCGGTTTAAGGCTTTAAGCAGGGTGCGTACATATTCCTTATCCACCATAAAAATCATAACAACCCAAACTACCACCAATGCCAAAAGCATGTAGCTAAGCAATACCAGCAGGTTTGCCTGAAAGCCCGATAACTTCAAAAGGCTGTAAAGCATAAAGCCGGTAAAGAAAAGAGCAAAGGGGTCCATCACTCCCTTAACGATGGTGTGCCCCTTTAAGCGCATGGACGAAGAAAGGGGTTGCATTAAAGTAAGGAATACAGGATCCTGCAAACTGGTTTTAAGCACCTCCGTAATAATAGCCACCAAACCAAAGGCGTAAACTATAAGCAAATGATTATGCGAGAAGAAGGGCATAAAAATTATACCCAATAAAAACGGCAGAATAAGCAGTGGGCTGATTAACAGCGAGCCCTTAATGCCCAGGAAGTTGGTAAGCCTGCCGGTAAGTATAAGGCGCACAAAAATGGCCAGTATACGCCCACCGGCAAAAAAGGAAGCAATAAAGGCGGCCAATTGTTCATCGCTGTGGGCTTCATGCTTAATTTCAGCATAAAACGAAAAACTTACGATGGTAACTATGGTTACCACTATGAATGAAAGCGCCGCTACCATAGCAATCATGCGGTTACCGAAAAAGCCCTTTATAATATCTCTAAGATCGGTGGTTGCCGCCTGTTCATGGTGTTCGTGCTGGTGTTCTATGTGTATATCCAGCTTGCCGGCTTTGCGCAGGCGGTAGTAAAAGATAAGCGCACATAACATGGAAGCGCAGGAAAGTAAGAGAAGGTTTTCGCTACTAACATATTGAACCAATACCAGTACGCCTGAGTAACCGATTAACTTTGCGGGTATATCGCCGGCGCCAATCATGCCAAAGAGGCGCTTACTTTGGCGGATGTCAAACAACAAAGCAGCTACGCCCCAAAACTCAAGATTGCTAAGCAGGTAAATAACAAAGTACCAACTAAACATAAGAAACAGGAAAATGGGGGCAGAGGAGATGGCAAACTGAATCCGTAAAAACAAAATGCTGCCGGCCAAAAACAGAATTACCAGAGGTACCAGTGTTTTTATGGAAATGGCATGTTCTACTTTACTATAAACATAGCCTGCCGCCCACAGCAAAAGCGCTGAGAATATGTAAACCTTGGGCAGTGCTTTTACATCAAACTCCTGCAGAAAAAGCGCAAAGGCGGCCGTATTAAAAATGGCTACGCCCACCCCTTGAAAAAACTGCAACCAAAAAAGATTAGAAACAAGCCAGGCTTCGTTACTACGGATATTGAAAAGCTGTAACAGGCGGTTTTTCATTGGCGTGCGCTACAGGGCTAATATAACTTTTTTAAGGTTGTTAAAGCTTGCGGGTTATATATGGCAACCGCAATCAGGCGGACTGCCTGGCGGCCAGTTTCTTCTTGTAAAACTCTTTTGAAGCAGCATACATGGTTTTGGTAAAGGTGGCGTAAACCTTGCCGTCTTCCCCTTCGTAGTGCAGCGGTAGGTCAAAGGTATATTCCCCACGCAACTCAATATGGCGCTTAACATCTTCTATAGTGCCATCATCCAGCAAAAAACGGCATTTAACTTTTTGAGTAATAGGCCGCAAAAACTTTACTGTGGCACCTTTGTCCCATACCACGTAATCCTTCCCCAAAATTTTCATAAGCATAAGCATAAAGTAGGGGTCAATTGAGCTATAAATACTTCCGCCAAAAATGGTATTAACGCGGTTATTAGTGCGCCAGTTAAGCGAGAGGCCCACATGCAACTCCTTAAAATCGTCCGAAACGAACTCTACCTTACCTCCGGCACACCATATACAGGGCCATATATTACAGCCCCAGCGGTACAATTTAGATTCGCGCGATTCTTTTTTATCAGTAGTAAACAATTTCATAGCAAACTATTTTGTTGAACCGAATCTTTTCAATCAATTCGTGGTTCAAAGCAAAACCATTTATGTCAACCCTTGTTAGAGAAAAATATGCGCGCTTACTGGTAAACTATTGCCTGGCCGTAAAGAAAAACGATAAAGTATATATAAGCACCAGTACGCTTGCTGAACCGCTACTGCAGGATGTGATTAAAGAAGTAATAATTGCAGGCGGTATTCCGGTAACCAATATTGAAATTAAAGGCGCAGGTGAGTTAATGCTGCAATATGGCGAGGAACACCAGCTGGCCTGGGTTAGCCCCATGAGAAAGTACATCATGGAAAATTTTGATTGCTACCTGAACATAAGGGCGCCGCATGAAAAAGGGGATGATGAGCATGAGCCTGCCCAGCCTGAAAAGTTTAAGACACACCAAAAGGCACAGCAGGAGATAAATAAAATTTATTTTGAGCGCATAGGTAATGGCAGCATGCGTAGGTGCCTGTGCCAATACCCCACCCAGGCCGGTGCTGATGACGCAGAAATGAGTTTTGAGGAGTATGAAAAGTTTGTTTACCAATCCTGCTACCTTTTTGACAACGACCCCGTGGCCAAATGGCTGGAGGTGCGAAAAGAACAGCAGGTATATGTGGACTACCTGAACAACGTTGACAAGGTACAGTATAAAGGCCCTAACATCGACATAAGTTTTTCAGTAAAGGGGCGAACCTGGATAAACAGCGACGGCCGTGCTAACATGCCAAGCGGTGAAGTATTTAGCGCCCCAGTTGAAGACAGTGTAAACGGTTGGGCCTACTTTAGCTACCCCACCATTTACATGGGTAAGGATGTAAAGGGCGTAAGGCTTGAGGTAAAAGACGGAGAAGTGGTAAAATGGGAAGCGGAACAAGGCAAGGATGTTCTTGACAAAGTTTTTGCGGTGGAAGGTGCAAGGCGCTGGGGCGAAGTAGCTATTGGCACCAATATGAACATACAACGCATTACCCGCAATATCCTGTTTGATGAAAAAATTGGCGGTAGCATACATATGGCGGTCGGCCAATCGTACAAACAATGCGGCGGCAAAAATGAAAGCACCGTGCATTGGGATATGATAACGGACATGAAGAACGGCGGCGAAATTATTGCCGATGGAAAACGGATATACGAAAACGGAAAGTTTATTTTGTAAAAAAAGGCGGGTAATACCCGCCTCTTCTATTCTGAACAATAACCAATTTACTGCACCGTAATTTTAAGCAACTGCTTTTCGCTGCCGGCCCTTACTTCCATCAGGTAAACGCCCGCCTCCCACCTGCCTTCGTAAAAATTCTTCTCATATAAACCATTAAAGTTGGTTTTGGTGTCGCTGTAAATTTCTCTGCCATTAATATCTGTAATACGCAGGGTAACATCGGCAGTTTGCGCCACATTAAACGAAACATAAAAGCGCCCGTCGTTAGGGTTAGGGTAAAAATTTAATGCCGAAATATTTCCGGGCTTTTCATTAGCAGCAGGCACCATTTCCTTTTCAACTACCGGCGCCTTTGCGTTGCTTTCACCCTGTGCATTTACCTCCTTTTTTACAACTATCACTTCGGTCTTAACCTTGCCCTGGTCATCTTTTGTTTTGGTAATCGTCTTTTCTATCTGCTCATCTCCCTCGGTAACATTTACTTCAATCTCCGCGTCGCCATCTTCGCCAACAACTTCCTTATTAATAATTATAATTTTTTTGCTGTGGCCGGTATCGGTGCAGGTTACATTTACAATAAGGGGGTGGCCCTCAACACTTGGTGGTGTAGGCGGCAGAGGCGGCTCCGGCATTTCAGGGCGCTCAGGTAAATCAGGCAGCTCGGGCATAGCAGCTTCCTGCTGTTTCATATAGGCCTCCATGTCTTCCTTTGTGGCAAACTCTTTATCAATTACTTCCATCTTGCCATTGTCTTCAGTTACCAGGTGAACGCGGTATTTTTTTTCTTCCTTCTTTGTATTTTGTTGCGCATTCAACAGGCAAACAGAAAGAAGTAAAAGCGCTGCCAGCATTAGTTTAATCAGTTTCATAAACATTGTTTTAGGTTATTAATTTTTCTGCAACAAAGGTGAGGCTAAGCTTAAAGCAGTACGGTTAAAGCCGGGTTAAGGGCGGTTAACAAAAAGTTAAAGCCGGTAGCTATACAAGCCGGCCAACTATTTTAGCAGCAGTGAAAACAAGTACGCGAATTACCTTGCTGGTGGTATTAATGAGCATAGCTCTATTGGGATTGGTAAGCATACAATACTTATGGATAAGCAATGCCATAAAGCTGAAGAACGAAGAGTTTGACAGGCGCGTTTACACTGCCCTTACCACTACCATTGATAAACTGGAGTTCAGGCACGGTTTAAATTTTTTTGCTGACCGCTTAAAAGCCGATAGCGCCTTGTTGAAGGGAATAGAGGATGTAGATACCGGTTTCAGCAACTTTATAATTAATACAGAAACCATAAGTAACGAAGATGGCGCTGATGTGCGTGTAACCGTGCGCAGCAGGATAGATAGCCAAAAGCAACAGCGCATTATAGTGCAAACAAAAACCCGCAGTAATGGCCCACCCGAGCAAAATGTAACCGTGGAGGCACTGCCCGCACCAGTTGAACCACCGCTACCACCCCAACTACCTGCGTTGCCGGAAGTAGAAGACAAAAAGGAAAAGTTTCTTTCCATTATTGCCTGCGCCGCCGACGAATATGCGGTAAGCAAAACAAACTGGGTTGATTTAATTGATACGATTAAACTGCTAGCGGTAGTTACCAAAGAACTTGCAGCTAACCAACTGCCTGCAGAGTTTAGATTAGAATTACACCAGGGCGGTAACGACAGCCTTCTTTTTACCTCGGCGTATGCTGCGGACAGTAAAGACACCTCGTCCTCCTACTGTGTACCTGTAATAGAAAGCGATGCAGAAGATAAGGCCATATTGCTCTCCCTTGATTTCCCCGGGAGGACAAAATTTATTCTTGCTTCCTTAATTGGTTTGCTGGCCCTTTCCGTTTCGTTTACTGCTATTGTTATTGCTGTGTTTGCCATGGCCTTGTGGCTTATACTGCGGCAGAAAAAGGTAAATGAAATCACCAATGATTTCATCAATAACATGACGCATGAGTTGAAAACGCCTTTAGCCACCATAGGCATGACAGCCGATACCCTAAAACTGCCTTCTGTTAACACCAATACAACAGCTATAAATGAGTATGCCAACCTCATTAAAGAAGAAACTAAAAAACTTTCGGGCCATGTGGACCGCATTTTGGAAGCCGCCCTTACTGAAGAAAAAAACACAAAGGCTGAACGGGTTGAACTAAAGCCTGTGCTGGAACAAAGCGTTGCGCGCTACCACAGTGCGCTCGAATCTTTAAACGGTAAAATAGCACTGGAGGCGGGTGATGCAATAGCGGTTAAAGCAGATGCCGTTAAACTGGGTTATGTTATAGATAACCTGCTGGACAACGCTGTAAAGTACAGCCGTGGCGCACCTGATATCACCGTTAAAGTTTCTGTTACTGCAAAGGAGGTTACCATAAGCGTGAGCGATAAGGGTATAGGAATAAGTAAGGGCGATCAGAAACTGATTTTTGATAAGTTTTACAGAGTGCACACAGGTAACAGGCACGATGTAAAGGGTTTTGGCTTAGGGCTTAGTTTCGTAAAAAACAGTGTGGAGAGTTGGGGCGGCCGGGTATGGGTTGAAAGCGAAACCGGAAAAGGCAGCACCTTTGTGGTAGTATTAAAGAGGGATGAGTAAACGCACAAAAATATTACTGGTGGAGGATGACATCAGCTTCGGGAAAATTCTGCGGGATTACCTGACGCTGAACAATCTTGAAGTAACTCATATGAAAGACGGGGTAGATGGATGGAACGCATTCCGTAACCACCATTTTGATTTGTGCATTTTGGATGTGATGATGCCCAAGCGGGATGGTTTTGAACTGGCGGCCCAAATACGCCAGCACAACAGCCGCATACCGCTTATCTTTCTTACGGCCAAGGCCGGCAAAGCTGATGTTCTTAACGGTTTTGAAAGCGGCGCTGATGATTATTTAGTAAAACCTGTAGATGCCGATATCCTGCTGCTGAAGGTTCGCGCTATGTTAAAGCGCTTAACGGATAGTGTGCCGGATAGCGAACCGGAAGAGGAAGTGCACATTAACGGATTCACTTTTAACTACAGCACCCGTTGCCTGTACAGCAATACTTCGCGTTATGTCCTCTCTCCCAAGGAAGCGGACGTACTGCGTGTGTTGTGCGCCAACCCTAATGTGCTTGTTAAGCGCGAAGATATTTTGCGCAACTTATGGAAAGAAGTAAACTACTTTACCGGCAGAAGCCTGGATGTTTATATAGCCAAACTGCGTAAATATTTACAGGAAGATGAAACCATTAGCCTCAGCAGCTTGCCCAAAAGCGGGTATATACTAAGCACAGGCAGGCACCGTTCTAAATAGGCATTACTTAATATTGAGTAAGAAAACTACTGTTTTGGGAATTATGGAGAACAGGATAATCCTCATCATTGTAAGGTAATTGCTTAACAGCGCATTTATTCACCATTAAATTTTCAAGACATGCTAATCGTAGTTCACCACAAAATTTCAGACGTTCCGGCATTTTGGAAGTCTGCACAGGAATCACTTCCTAATTTACCGGCGGGTATTAAAATTCACCAGGTGCTGCCTTCGCCGGATATGGCTACGGGCGTGTGCCTGTGGGAAGCCGACTCAATTGAGCACCTGCGTGAATATTTAAACTCAAAGGTTGGCAACATAAGCGATAACACCTATATGGAAGTTAACGCCGCTAACGCGATGGGATTGCCACAGCTTAACTAATATGCTAACCACATATAAGCGAAAAGCCATGCACTGTGCATGGCTTTTCGCTTTATGGTATCTGCTGTAATTAACGGATAAGCGTTAGAGTGCCTTTCCGTTCCAGCTTTTTGTTGTTTAGGAAGGTGATGTTTACGTAATAAGTAAACACTGAGTTTTGTTGCAGTTGCCCGCGGTATGTGCCATCCCATCCGGAAAGCGGATTAGTTGTTTCAAACACCAGTTCTCCCCAGCGATTGAATATTTTAAGATCAACGGTTTTAATATCCTGTCCATACACTAAAAAGATATCATTATTACCGTCGCCGTTTGGCGTAAAGCTATTGGGCACAAACACCGGCTGTTCATCAGCAACATCAACATGCAGCGTTGCTGTGCCGTAACAAGTGGCTGTACCATTCTGCTCGCTAACAGTTACCAGGTAGTCGCCACTGTTGTAGCTGCTTACAAAAGGATTAGGACAATCAATACAACTTAGTCCTAAGGATGGTTCCCAGGCATAAGTAACATTACCTGCGTTTAGATAAGTAACCTGAACCTGACCGCTTTCACCTAATGGAAGATAAAGTGTATCAGGAGTTACATCAACAATTATCGGCAGTGGTTCCAACACAATAATAGGAATAGTGCTTTCGCAACCGTTAAAGTTATAAGCAGTTATGGTATGGTTACCTGCAGATAGATAGTAGAAGTCGCCTGAATACTGTGGTAAACCGCCGTCCATGCTGAACATATAAGGGCCATTTTGAATAGAGGTAGCAATAATGTGCGCACCGCCATCATTGTAATTAGGGCCATAGCAACTTGTGGAGTCGGTGTAAGATTGGAAGGCGTCAGGTGTTGCATCGGGCACAGTAGCCGGTAATGTTTTGGTGCAACCGTTATTGTCGGATATAACCAAGGTATAATCGCCTGCATCCAGGTCCTTAATCACACCATCCGTTGTGGATACAAAGTTCACCATATCCTGCGTGGCTGAATAGTTGTAAGGATTGGTGCCGCCCGTAACATTCACGGTAATCTCTCCATTCTTATCGCCAATACATTTAACCGCCTTAGCAGTATAGGATATTACCATATCTGTTGGCTCCGCTATAACCACCGAAGCGGTGGCTGAACAGTTGTTATTATCAAGCACAGTTACTGAATAGTAGTTGGCAACCAAGCCGGTGGCCTGCGCTGTAGTTTGGCCATCACTCCATAAATAATTGTATGGATTGGTGCCGCCGGCTGCTGTTACGTTAGCAGTGCCGTTAGGCGCCTGGTAACACAATGCATCTGTACCCCTTGCCGAGGCCGTAACCGGCAGTGGCTCAATTATAGTATAGGTTTGAGAAGCTGCGCATGAATGGGCATCGGTTACAGTAACAGTTATTGGCCCTGCGGCCAAACCATTAATAGTGCTACCGGTTGCAAGGTTGCTCCAATTGTAGGTATAGCCCGGTGTGCCTCCGTTTGCACTAACAGTAATGGAACCATCTGCACTGCCGGCACAGCTTACATCTGTTTGGCTAAGCTGTGTTATTTGCACCTGCGAAGGTTCAGTTATAATAATGGAAGCTGTTGCGCTGCAGTTAGCATCAGTTACTGTAACGCTTACAGGGCCGGCAGATAAGCCAGTGATAGTGCTGTTAGTTGAAGGGCCAGCGCCATTCCAATCATAGTAGTAGGCCGGTGTACCTGAGGAAACGTTAATAGTGGCCGTGCCATCGCTGCCGCCAAAGCAGCTTGCATCGGTATGCGCTTGTGTAAATGTTAAAGGTGCAGGTTGCGTAAGAGTAACCGTTACACCCTGTGTGCATCCGTTAAGGTCCGTTACTGTAATGCTGTACGTACCGGCAGTTAAATTAGTGCGGTCTTCAGTAACCACGGCATCGTTCCATAAATAGCCATAAGGCGTAGTTCCGCCGCTTACGGTAACATCTATGCTGCCGGCCGGTGTGCCGTTACAACCAATATCAATGTGCGTTTCTGAAACCTGCAAGGCAGTAGGCTCAACAATATTGATAGCTAACGTGCCGCTGCAGGTATTGTTATCGGTAACGGTAATAGTGTAAGCGCCTACTGCTATGCCGGTACGGTCTTCAGTTGCCGTACCGTCGTTCCATAGATATATATAAGGCGAGCTGCCGTTGTTAACGGTAACATCTATACTGGCATCGCTTAAACCAAAGCAACTAACATCTGTATGTGTTTCGTTTAAGGAAAGCGAATTGCCTGCATTAATAACAACTGAAAGTGAACCGGAACAAGCGCTGTTATCTGTTACCGTAACGGAATAGGTGCCGGCGGTTAAATTGCTACGGTCTTCTGTAATAACACCGTCATTCCACAAATAACCAAAGTTGGGCGTGCCGCCGTTTACCGTTAAGTCAATGGAGCCATTGGCTGCGCCGGGGCAGCTTTCATCTATTAAAACGGTTGATAATGTAAAGGGCTGCGTTACCGTAACCGTGGCCGAAGTTGTTCCCGTGCATGAATTAGCATCAGTAGCAACCACGGTGTAGGTAGTGGTAGCTGCCGGGGTAACAGTAATGGCTGCTGTAGTTTCAGTGGTACTCCATAAATACGAGGTACCCCCGGAGGCAGTTAAAGTTGCCGGTGTACCATTACATACAGTAATGGCCGAAGGAGAAACCGAAGGGGTTGGATTATTATTTACAGTAACGCTAACCGAGGCAGAAGCCGTACAGGTGTTTGCATCCGTTACCGTAACGGTATAGGATGTTGTTGTTGTAGGGCTAACCGTTACGGCTGCCGTTACGTCTGTGGTGTTCCATACATAACCGGTACCACCACCGGCAGTTAAGGTAGTGCTGTTGCCATTACATATAGCAGGGGTGGCCGGCGATATAGAAGGCGTGGGCAAGGAATTAACTGTAACTGTGGATGAAGCAGTGGCTGTACATGTATTAGCATCGGTTACGGTTACGGTATAAGTTGTAGTGCTTGCGGGTGTAACACTAATAGCGGCTGTAGTTTCAGTTGTGCTCCACAAATAACCGGTACCACCGCTGGCGGTTAGTGTTGCGCTGCTGCCCGGGCATACTGAGGTAGTGGCCGGGTTTACCGCTGCCGTTGGCACAGGGTTTACAGTAACCGTAGCTGAAGTGGAAGCTGAACATGCCCCGTTATTCGAAACAGTTACCGTATAGGTGGTGGTAGACGCAGGTGTAACTGTTATAGCTGCGGTGGTTTCGGTAGTGCTCCATGTATAGGTATTACCACCCGAAGCTGTAAGTGTTGTACTGCCGCCTGCACAAACTGAAGTAGTTGCAGGTGAAACAGAAGGAGTAAGGCTATTGCTTATAGTAACAGTAGTAGTAGCCGTAGCTGTGCAACCACCGGTGTAAGTAACTGTTACATTATACGCACCTGCCATAGCATTGGTAGCACCACTTATTGTTGGGCTTTGCGCTGTACTGCTAAAGGAGTTTGGCCCACTCCAGGTATATCCTATACCGGCAGGTGTAACATCAAGGCTTATGGTTGAACCTGTGCAATAAGGGCCCGTATTACTGGCCGTTGCGGCCCCACCGGCGCTCGCTTGTACCTGCACATTACCTGTGCTGGTGCAGCCCGTAGCATCGGTAACCGTAACAAAGTATTGGCCACTGGCAAGGTTACTGATAGTGTTGGGGCCGTTTACACCGGTGGCGGTGCCAACGGTGTTTCCTGCATTGTCAGACCATACATAATCCCACGGGCCAAAAGCGCTGCCCGTTGCAGTTGCCGTGCCGTTACTTAAACCACAACTGGTAGTGGTTGATGATAATGTTGGCGGATTGCAGCACGATAAAGTTGAAATGAAGTTGCCTACCGGGTCATTCTGGCAACCCGTGCTGCTCCACGAACCTGACTCATAATCGCCAAGTGTATTAATGTTTACCGCAAGGCTGGTACCGTTTACACAAGAACCTGCAGGGTTGGTAGTTATGCTCCAACAAAAAGTTACCGGGCAGCTTGTTCCCACACCTTGGTCACCAAAGTTGTTACCGGGGTTTGCGTCAATTGCACCGCCGGCATTTCCTGAAGAGGTTTCATAAAAGAAACCGGGGCCGTAGGTAACGCCGGAGTTACTGCCGGTTACGCTTTGGTAAAAGCCCCAGAAAGCGCCGCTTGTAGTGGCGCACGAAGGAGGTAAGGCGCCGGGCGTAAGAGATGCCATATTCCATCCGGGGCCAAAGTTTAAATCTACACCATGCAGCCAGTTAGCAGCCGTTTGGTTATAGTTAGAAATGGTATAGCAAAAGTTAACCGTGGTGTTGGGCGGGTAAGTTCCGTTTGTAGGAGGCGGCGTTGCTGTCAGGTTATCTGCTAAAAGGCAGTTGTCGCAATCGTAATTGTTCTTGATTAAAAGAGTAAATAACCCCTGGTCTGTAGGGTCCGCGCCGGCAATCTGTAAAAAGTAAACATCGCCCGGTGTTATTGGCGCATAAGTTTGTTGTACTAATGATCCGCCCGAGCCTGTATAACACACCAGCGGCAACAGGGCATTACAGTTGTTACCGTTGTACAAACTTACGTTAGGCGAATTTAATGGATTGGTTGGGTCGCTGTTTATAGCAATTTGCAATTGAGTACCCGTTGCAGTAAAACGATACCATACATCAGCTGAAGGTGAAGCGCAACTGCCTACCTGTGAGTAAGGGTTACCTGCAGTAGCGCCAATGTTTGAAAGGTTAAAAGTAGCTGTTGCCCCTTGCGAGATGGAAGTACCGGTAACGCAAGGCGGTGGCGCAGGCAGGGTGCCTAAATCACATGCTGTAGAACAAAGGTCAGGAACCGGAGAAAGGCAGGCGTTGCTTGGTGGTGGCGGTGGAGCGGTAGCATCGTAAACGCAAATGGAGAATGTGCCGTTATTGTCATTGCCATACTCCCAAAAGCGGATATAAATAGTACTGCCGGGTACTAAGCCGGTTAAATTAAGGAAAGGCATTAAGCCGTTAGCGCTGGCATCGTCATTACAACTGTTAAGCGTAAATGGACCTGAGCAGGATGCCGCAGTATATACCGCCATGGCACCATCGGTCATAGTTCCGGTATTACCATCTAATGTAAGGTTGCCCGAAGCAGGAACAACTGCCGTAAACCAAACATCACCACCCAGGTAGTTAGCACAACCCGGCGCAGGTATATTAGCAGTGGCTGTAGCCGCAGCGTTAGTATATTGAGCAAAGTTACAGGTGGTTCCTACGTTAAGCGCTATCGCGTTACAAGGTTCGTCGTTAACAGGTTGGCTAAATGCAAAACCAATACCTACAAACACAAAAAAACATGCTGATAAAATTCTTTTCATCTTCAGGAGTATGATAATAGAATGTGCCCTTCTATTGTATAGATGCAATAAAAGCCTGTAAAGTTGCCACTTTTATGGGAGGGAGAAAAGGTATTTTTTACAAATTGCCTTAACGGGGCTTATTATCCCCGCCCATCAAGGATTTAACAAATGCAGCCAGGGCAACCGCGGCCCAGGTACCTTCCAAAACCACAAAGGGTAAGTAGTTGATTATCAGCGAGGCCCAACAGGCAAGGGCTGCTCCTGCTAAGTTTAACATAATGTAAATGCGGCTGGATTTATCTAACCAGCCGAAGGCATTGAGTAAAAAGGCCAGCAATAAAAGTGCTACCCCATTAATGCCAATCAGGTCCTGCGGCACCAATCCCATCCTAAATTTGGGTTTCGGTCCACTCGTTGAAAAGCTCGTTTATGAATAAATTTTCCTCTTTCGAGATTTTGTTATCGGCTTTTGCCAGTTGAATTGCGAACTGAATTAACTCATGGCGTTCCTCTTCTGTAGAATCCTCATAGAAGTCTGCCATGCACTTCTGAAAGTGAATCATATAATTCTGTGGTTCCAGTGCGCTTAATACCTCTATTTCTCTGTCCAGATTAACGTGGATAGGCGGAAATTGAGAGGCCAGCCATTCTCTTATCACTAAATCTTCTGCAGCGCTAAACTGGTTGTCTACCGCCGAAAGAATCATCAACAAATGATAGCCCGCTATTGGCTTGTTCTTTTTCATACTTTCTCTTTTAATAGTCCCCAATTATAACACAAATTTGCGCAGTTGAATTATTGCCATATACATTTTAAAATAATACCTTGTGTTTTTAAACTAGCCGATATGAAACCGAATTTTGTAAAACTGCTGTGTTGTGTGGCGTGTGCCCTGCTGTTTAGCACTGCATTTGCCCAAACTGCGTATGAAGGCGATGGCCTTCCGTCGTTTTTAGGCAAGGCTTCTACCAGCCAGGAACTTAAGGACCTTAAAGCCAACTATAGCTGCGAGATGGCCAATGATGAGCACTACCTCTCCAAAGGTGGTATCGAGTTAATCCTTCGCAATGGTTCTTTAAACGAAATGCACCTGTACCGCAAAAGCGCAGTATATGGCTCTTTTAAAGGAAAACTGCCCAACAAGCTGCAGTTTGACATGCTACCCAGCGAAGTAAAGCGCCTTTTAGGCAAACCGGTGGCCAGCTATAACAGCGGCTATTGCGAGTTTGATATGGGTACCTACGTTATCTCCTGTTGGTTCGATTCCGGCAGGCTTGACCAGGTAGGCGTTGCCGTTAAAGGAGCGCTTTAAGCTCGCACTTAAGCTCTGCAGAAATTTTTATTTTGCAGTATGAAGCGGTTTTCACTTAAGTGGCCATTAGTCATCCTTTTCGTATCCTCCATGTTTTGCGGTTGCAGCAAGCTGGATAAGCTAACGCAGTTTAATATGGATTACGAAAGTGACTATACCTATAGCGCCGGACTGCCGCTGAATTTACCGGTGCAGATTTTCTCGCCGGATGTAACTACCAACAGCGACCAGGAATTTGCCATTAATGATACCCGCAAAGACCTAATAGAAAGCATTAAGCTTACCCAGCTGAAATTAACTATTACTGCCCCTGCCGGTAAAACGTTTTCCTTTTTAAAGGAGGTGCATGTGTTTATAGCTGCGGATGGTTTACCTGAAACCGAGGTAGCAAACAAGCTTAACATAGATAACGCGGTAGGCGGCGAAATTGAACTTACCGTATTTGATACCGAACTGCAGGATTACATTAAGGCCGATAAATTTAAGCTAAAGGTTACCAGCACTACCGATGAGCTGTTAACCGGCAACGTTAACGTGCACATTTACTCTAACTTTTTTGTAGACGCTAAAATACTGGGCATTTGAAAAAGATACTAATACTTGGTGGAACCATGTTTGTGGGTCGTGTAGTAACTGAACGCCTTCGAAACAACGGCCAATACGATGTAACACTGTTTAACCGCGGCAAAAGCAACGCAGGCGCTTTTGCTGATGTAAAACAACTGCATGGCAACCGCGAAACGGAAGACATAGAGCAGATTACGCAACAGCAATGGGATGTTATAATTGATTTCAGTGGATATTACCCCATAACATTTGAAAAGCTGCTGCACAGTTTAAAGGGAAAGGTTAAGCGCTACATTTTTGTTTCTACCATTTCGGTTTTCGATTTTGAAAAACTGGCCGGAAAAAAAATAATTACCGAAGAGGATAACATACTGGATTGTACCGAAGCCCAGCGTAACTCGCGACTGCCTGATGCTTATGGCGAAAAGAAGGCTGAAATGGAACGCGCCCTTTTACAACAGGAATGGTTGGAACCAATCATTTTCAGGCCAAGCTTTATAAGCGGCAAATACGATTGGACAGAACGGTTTTACTATTGGGTTTACCGCGTTAAAATGGGCGAAAGGCTTTTGTTCCCAACTACGCAGGAAACCAACACCAGCATAACCCTTGGCGATGATTTAGCTTCCGCCATAATAATGGCCAGTGATAGCGATAAAAAGCAATCGGTTTACAATTCCATTTCTTTTGCGCAACACAGCCTGCATACCTTTATTAATACGGCTGCTGCTGTTTTAAACAAGAAGCTTGAAATCGTTGGCCTTACGGAAGAGCAGCTAGAACAACACAACCTTCAGTACGGCGATTTCCCATTGTTTGTGCCGGGCGGTATTGCAGTGGATGACAGCCTGTTCAAAAAAGATTTCCCGGTGGAGCTTAAAGACTACCGCAAGGATCTGGAAGAAATAATTGATGCCGCCGATATAGCCGGTTGGCCTGAGCCAAAGCCCGGCTTAAAGTGGGAGAGAGAAAAAGAGATACTTGCGGTTTTATAATCAGGAATAGGCCTTTACCAGGTTTTTAGCAATCTCCTTCATTTCGGTTACCAGGGCAGCGGGCGAGATTACCTTCACTTTATCTCCGTAGCTGCATATCTGCATTTTCAGCTCCGTGTTAATCACCAGCTCCAGCGATATGCGCAGTTCCTTATCGTTGTCCTTCAATATTTTTTGCGACTGGTGTATGGGTATAGTTTTAATGTATTTGCCCTGCACGGGTGAAAAAGACAGCACTACCTTCTCCGGTTTACCTTCAGCAATACTTACGCCTAACACATTATTGTAAAAGTTTTTCTTGTCAATTTTTTCATCGCTGAAGGTTTGCTCCGTAATGCGTAGGTCGTGGATACGGTCCAGCGCAAAAGTTAAAATCTTGTGGTCCTTTTTGCTGATGCCATTACCAATTACATACCAAAAATTTTTCGATTCGCGGATAAGGTAAGGTTCCAGTAATATCTGCGATATACTATCGCTGCCATGCCGCTGGTAGGTAAACTTCAGCACCCTTCTTTCAGAAATAGCTTTTAGTATCGGTTCTACCAACTCAATGCCCTTTATTACAAAAGGCTTATCCAATTGTATGTAATCACTTTCGCCACGCGCGTCCTTATTCATTTTTACGGTAGAGGCAATTTTCATAATAGCCTCTTCAAACTCCTTAATAGCCGGCAGGTGCTTAAACTGGTCTAAAAGGCTAATCGCAAAGTCAAGGCCGTGTAATTCATCGGCGCTTACCGGCAGATTATTGATAGAATATTCGGGGTCAGAATAATGGTATGTGCGTTCGGCACGGTTATAAGCAATGGGAGCGTTAAAGCCCAGCGCCTGGTTGTAACGCATCTCCTGTAAATCCAACTGCAGGGTGCGTTTAGATATGGGCTTATCTACCTGTTCTGAAACATAATCAATTAATTCTTCAAGTGTAGGGTACGGCTTTTTGTGGAGCCGGGCATCTATCAATCGGTAGCGGGAATAAGCGTCGCGGTTTAAAGGCATAAAACAAAAGCAAATTTAAGCGCTCCAACATACCAATATTTCGCGTTTCCCTTCGTATGGCAGGCGGCCATGCGAGGTGCTGAAGTTGTCAATAGCAATTACATCGTTCTTCCTCCAGGGGAAAATGACCAAATTTTTCCAAATCAAATCTTCTACATGCTGCACATAGCTATCCGGTATCTCTTTCCCATCGCCAAAAAGCACATTCATGCTTTGGTCAATAGGTGCAGTGGTTATCTTCTTTACGCCCACCATTAACTTCAAAAATATATTCCAGAAAAGCGTTTTAGCCCTGTGCTGGTATTGATGGATATAGCCATACTCAATAGGGGCAGCAACGGGGTTAAACACCTGCAGGTGGTTAAACCACACTTTCTCTTTACTAAGCGGGTGCTCTATTGCCGCAGGCGTGCGATGCAGCAAACGCAGGTTATCATTATTCAACCATTCAAACTCAATCTCCTGCTCTTTGCACTGGCGCTCAACTTCTGCCTTATCCGTAGTTTGAAAAATCTCGTTCCACTTCTTAAGCTCAAACAAATTGAATTTACCGCTTTTGCCGGGCGCCGAATAATTACGAACGGTAATTAAACCGCGCCTATCAAACTCCTCGCGTATTTTAGGGTTCATATCAGCATATACCTTTCTGAAATTACAGATGGGTGTTTCACCGCCGTAGTCCGGTTCTACATGGCAATAAAAAAATAAGCTGATGGGCGGTTGCTTTACGTAGCTCATTTCGCAATGCTGCATAATGGGGTAATAACCCGGCAGCTCGCTGGCTGTGTAAACGTAGGTAGTATCTTTTACAATGTTACGGGGCGATGTGCCGTAGTAATCATTTTTTAAACGCGGGTCGGTTTGCAGGGCAACCGATTCAAAATCTTTTGGCGTATCTATATCAAATCCACGGAAGAGAATTGCTCCGCTTTCGTAAAACTTTTTGTCAAAGGTTTGTTTGTTGGCCTTCATCCAGGCTAACAACTCTTCTTTCGATTTTCCGTTTCCGTTTGGTTCAATTACCAGTGGCAATTTGCGGTCGTCCAGAAAAGACTCTTTCATATATGGGTGTTATAAAATGAAGTTATAAAATTGGATGGATTGCAAAGCCTTAAGAGCCGGCAAAGGCAAACAAATAAGCGGCCAAATGCTCAATACCTTACCCAAAAAGAAAAATGCAGTAGCGCTTGTTGATGTCGGGCACCGCCTTACGCCACTCCTTTATAGGCTTTGTTTTTATGAACTGTGTTTCAAGCGTAAGGTCGCAGGCTATGCAAAGGCGGGTTTCATCCCGGCAGGTTTTCAATATCTCCTCCAGCAGTTTTTGATTGCGGAAAGGCGTTTCCATAAAAATCTGCGTACTTCCACCGGAGGCGTTTTCTAACTGTTTTATCTTTTTATCCCGCTCGGGGTTTTGTATAGGCAGGTAACCATGAAAAGAAAACTGCTGCCCGTTAAAGCCGGATGCTATTAACGCCAGAAGTATAGAAGAGGGGCCAACAAGCGGCACTACCTCAATGTGCTTGCGGTGTGCATAGGCCACAATCTCGTTACCGGGGTCGGCTATGCAGGGGTTCCCCGCTTCGCTTATCAGGCCACAGTTTTTTCCCTTCAGCACATTTTCCAAAAGCCATTCGCAGTTTTGCTTATCTGCATGTTTTTCCAACTCGCGTATAAGCACTTCCGTGTCAAAGTTCTTTTTAAAGCCGATAGCCCGAAGGTAGCGGCGCGCAGATTTCGCATTTTCTACAATAAACTCATCCAGCATGCCTACTACATCCTTCACCTGCTGGGGAATAATGGGCGGAGAATCCACTCCTAAAAAGGAGGGGATTAAGAAGATTTTACCGGGCATATTACTCATGGCGAAAGATCCTCGCGGTTTAAAACCGTATCAATAGCCTGGCAATTGAAGTTGGCTACAGAAGCAGAATCGGAAGGCAAAGGAAAATCGTTAGTTGTAATTTTTGCGCGCATGGAGCGGTCGTTAAACACCCGCTTTAAAAAGCCGCCTACAACCGGCAGGGCAGCTGCTGCACCTGCTCCCGTGCTGTTGCCCGAGAAGTGCACGCTGGGCTGCTCAAAACCTACCCAGGCGCCTGCAACTATATCGGGGTTATAACCTATAAACCAGGCATCCGCATTGCCTTGTGTTGTTCCGGTTTTGCCGGCCAAAGGCATTTGCAAACCATACTTATAAATACGGGTAGCAGTGCCGTGCGTTATAACGCCTTTAAGCATTTGGGTTAATGTGTAAGCAGTTTGTTCTGATATGGCTTCCTTGTGTTGCACACCAAACTGCGCCAGCACGTTGCCGTCCTTATCTTCAATACGTTTGATAAAGTACGGTTTACTATAGGTGCCCAGGTTAGCAAAGCAGGTGTAAGCGCCCACCATTTCAAAAAGCGAAACATCACAGGTGCCAAGGCACAGCGAAGGCACAGCGTCTAACGAACTTTCGATCTGGCAACGGTGTGCCATATCCACTAACTGGTTAGGGTCGCCAATGTCGCACATTATCCGCGCGGTTACCCGGTTGTCCGAGGCTGCTAAACCCTCCTTCATAGGTACCAATTCTCCATCTTTCCACTTATCCGTTCCATCGGGGTTCCAGTTCGCATCAATTCCGGGGCACTCCGGTGGCAGGTAGGGTATAAGCGTGCAGGGCTCATAGTTGCGCTCCAGCGCCAGGGCGTACAAAAACGGTTTCATGGTTGAACCCACCTGCCGTTTTGTGCTCTTCTTCACGTGGTCTAACTGAAAATAACGGATGTTAGGTCCGCCAATCCATGCTTTAATCTCTCCTGTTTTGGCGTCAACCGCTAAAAAGCCCACTTGTATTATTTGCAGGTAATAGCGCAGGGAATCTATAGGGCTCATCAGGGTATCCACACTGTATCCCTTTTCACCATGCCAGCTAAAAACAGTCATCTCCGTTTTGGTGTTAAACACCTTCATAATCTCTGCGTCACTCTTGCCATCGGCCTTCATGCTTTGGTAGCGCTCGCTCTGCTTCATCATTTTATCCAGCAAATCGGGTTTGGCGCGGCTGCCGAACTTCCAGGGGTCCTTTCCTTTCCAGCTTTTAAAAAAGTCTTCCTGTAGTACTTTCAGGTGCTCCTGCATACTTTCTTCAGCATACCGCTGCATGCGCGAATCAATGGTAGTGTACACCTTCAATCCATCCTCGTACACGCTCCACTTGGTTCCATCAGGTTTAGGGTTTTTATCGCACCAGTTTTGTAATTCCTTCCGCAGGTATTCGCGTATGTAGGTAGCGGTACCTTCCCGAAAATCGGGGTTATGGAAGTTGAGCTTGATTTCTTTTTTGGAAAGTGAATCGTATTGGTGCTGGGTAAGGAAACCGGCCTCCACCATGCGGCGCATTACCAGGTTGCGGCGCTCCTTAGCTTCTTCGGGGTGCAGACGCGGGTTGTACTTAGATGGCCCGTTAAGCATACCCACCAGCATGGCTGCTTCTTCGGGCTTTAACTCCTTTGGTGTTTTATAGAAATAGGTAAAGGCAGCAGTTTTAATGCCGTAGGAGTTATAGCCAAAGCCTATTGTATTAAAATAAAGGTTAATAATTTCATCCTTGGTAAAGGTGCGTTCAATTTTAGCCGAAAGCACCCACTCCCTCAACTTTTGTGTCATGCGCTTAATCTTACCCGTGCGCTGAAAGTCTTCGTGAAACAGGTTTTTTGCCAACTGCTGGGTTATGGTTGAGGCCCCGCCCCTGTTGCCGGGCAAAGCAGCATGCACCATGGCGCTAAACAAACCCGGCAGGTCAATACCCGAGTGTTCGTAAAAACGCTTGTCTTCCGTAGCAACCAGGCCCTGCACCAGGTATGGCGATAGATCCTCATACGAAACCTCAATGCGGTTTTCTGTATAAAAAGAGCCCAGCACTTCCTGGTCGGTAGAATAAATAGTAGTTGAAATTTCGTTACGGGGGTTTTGTATGGCGTCAAGGTCGGGCATTTTACCCAGCAGGCCAAAGTTAACGCCGATGAAGAAAAGGATGACGAAGCCGATAAAGCTCCAAAGAGCTATCTGCACCTTTTTAAAAACGTGCCAGAAGTTGTTTGCGTTAAACGCAGTTTTAGCCATGTTATGCAACAAATTTAGGAGAAGGCATAAGACCTAAACGAAAACTGCGGGTTTTCATTATAACAGGGCCGTTAATTTGTTTAATGAATGGGACACAAAAAGTAGGCCCTTAGGTACGTTTACGCCCTGGTAGAGTTGCTGATACAAGCTTTGGTTGAGTAGCCGGCGAATTTTACTGCTACTTATCCTTTTGCGCCACGTACTGTTCGATAGCGCTGTAAAAGTCCTCGCCGTATTTGCGGGTAATGGCTTCCTTTAAAAATTTGTAAACCGGCACCTTAAGGGCTTTGCCGTTTTTGCAGGCCGCTTTGCATACATGCCAGCGCTCGTAGTTAACGGCATCAAATCCTTTCTTTTTGCTGATTCTTATAGGATATAAATGGCAGCTAATGGGTTTTTTCCAATCAATTACTCCATCGCGATACGCTTTTTCAATCGCACAAATTACCACGCCCTTATCATCGCGGGTTAACCAGGCGCAACCTCCGCGATTCTGCATTAAAGGGGTGCACCACTCCTTATTTTCCTTTTCGTAAACGTATTTGCCCTGTTTTTCGATAGTGGCTATGCCCTCAGGTGTTAGATAGGGCTTTACTTTTTCGTAAATTTTGTCGAGTATTTCAAGCTCGCTTTTATCCAGCGGGGCGCCAAAATCTCCCGCCACGCAACACTCGCCTTTGCAGGCATTAAGGTCGCATACAAACTTCTCGTCAATAATGTCGTCGCTTAAAATCTTGTCGTCAATTACTATCATAGTTATTAGCCGGTAAAAACACAAAGAAACGAATATAAAACAATACAACGTTGGCAACCTGCCTCCTTGTTTGCTCCTTTTAACTTTCCTGCAATACCCCACAAAAACATTAAAATTTAGAAGGTAAGAGCGCGTTATGAATTACATATCGCTTAATTAGCATTATGAAGAAGTTGCTGTTTGTTGTATTTGCTTTTTTGCAGCTAGGGCTGCAGGCGCAATACAATTCGTTGTTCTGGAAAATATCAGGTAATGGATTGACAGAACCATCTTACCTTTTTGGCACCATGCACACCTCAGACCCGCGCATATTAAAAGTAAGCGAAGGGGCCATGCCCTACTTTAACAAAAGCCGGGCCTATGCAATGGAACTTGACCCCGCCGAAGCTTTTGACCTGGGCCTTATGGCGAAACTGATGATGGGAAAAGGCTACAGCCTTAAGGCATTAGTTAAAGAACCCGAATACAGCCTGCTTGATTCCATGATAAGAGAACAGGTGAGCTTTCCATTGAGCCTGTTCGATAATGTAGCCCCGGTTTTTATTATGACCATCATTGAGTCAGCAGGGATGGGCCTGAACGATTCAGCAGGTACAGCCGAAGTATTGGACCTGCATTTTTATGGAGAAGCTAAAAAGAGCAAGAAAAAAATAATTGGTATAGAAACCGCCGACGAGCAATTGGGCGCCCTGAACTCTCTTACTTACCAGGAACAGGCCGATATGCTGGTTAAAGAACTTGATAATATGGCTACGGACACTGCCGCCGGGCCTGACCTTGTGCGTTTTTACCTTGACCAAAACCTGGATAGCGTTGCGGCAATGGATAACACTAATGAAATGCCGCCTAAGTTTTTTAAAGCGCTGGTTACCGACCGAAACCTGCGTATGGCCGATAGAATTGCTTCGTTTATAAAAGATAAGCCCACCTTTATTGCCATAGGCGCTTTACACCTGCCAGCCAAGGGAGGCGTAATTGAGTTGCTACGCGAGAAGGGATTTAAAGTAGAGCCGGTGAAACTTTAGCAACACCTCATCAAAACAAAAAGCCACTCCGTTAAGAGTGGCTTTTTGTTTTATCGCTTATAGCAAGCTGTTACTTGGCAAGGTAAAACTCCTCGTTGCCTTTGCGCAGTTTCAGGTTGTTTTTGTCAAGGTCCAATATGCGGAATATATCTACCGATGGCGTGCTGTCATTACGCAGTTGTAAGTCCTCTTCGCTGTTCAACAGTTCCCATTGGCCCGTAGTAAGGTGCGGAGTAATTGTAGTATCTACAAAGCGCAGCGTATCATAATCAATAACGTATTGCATGTTAACGCTATCGTAGCCCAGTGTGTCTGATAAAATCAAGGAGTCTGCTGAAAAACTGAACTCGCTGTATTTTTGGGTGTAGCGGTTGTCCTCGGTAAAATCAATTTCCCACCCGCGGTAAGTAGTGTCGTAGTACAGGGTTTTATCCTGTCCATCAAAAAGGTAGCGGTCCAGGCTCCAGGTGCCTACCAGTTTTTTTACAAAGGTTTTGCGGTTACAGGCAGTTAAGGCCACGGTAAGAACTAGGGCAAGGAACAGGAATTTTTTCACGCGGAATGGGTTATGAGGTTCGAAAAAATTATTCGGTTTTCTTTTTCATATACAGCTGAGAAGAGTCGGTTTTAAGCTGCACATGATCTTTGCTGAGGTTAAAGATGGTAAATTCTCTTCTATAGGTTTTGTTGGTGCTGTCAGTCAGGTCCAGGTATTCGTTTTCTAATACCAGCTTCTCATCATTATCAGCAAAGGAATAGGTACCGTTAACCACTATTGAATCGGGGCTTGCGTAGTACTCAACAAAACTGCCGCTTTCAGAAAAGGTGATGCTGTAGTCAGGGTAAGTAGCTGCAAAGGTAGAGGTCTTATCTACGTTACGCAGCAGGTATTTGTAAACCTGCCATTCGCCGTTAAGGTTCTCTTTGTAAATTTTTTCTTTATTGCAGCCTGCAGCCACTACCAGTAACATAAACGCCGCGAAGAGTTTTTTCATAGTCGCAATTTGTCTGCCAAAATAAAAAAGTTTTAGATGCACAAAAGCCTTTAATGGCTTAAAAACAAATTAGTTAAAAGGTCATTTGGCGCGTAAGGTTTTATACGGTGGCTTTTGGCCGTAGTTGCCGGCCAACCTCACTCCAGCTTAATCTCCTCGTCATTGTCATCAAAGAACTTGTATTCCGTAATACCGAAGTCCTCGTTAGAGGTTATGCTCACCCAGCGCTTTTTATTAAGGAACCACTTCATGCGTAATGAAGGGAAGCCTTTTTTAAGGTAGGCGGCTATAATAGGATGACAATAAAGTTTCAGTTTTTTATGGGTATTCAGCAAATGGTCCAAATCCTCCTCAATGCCGTCAATCAACAGCAGCGAGGCGTTTATCTGGCCGGTGCCGCCGCAGGTAGGGCAGGCCTCGGTAGTGGAGATGTTTATCTCCGGGCGAACACGCTCGCGCGTAATTTGCATGATATTAAACTTGGATAGGGGCAGTATTGTGTGCGTAGCCCGGTCATTTTGCATAAACTCCTTCATTTTGCCATAAAGCACCTTTTTGTTGTCAGGGTTCTTCATGTCAATAAAGTCTATGATGATAATACCGCCCATATCGCGCAGGCGCAACTGGCGGGCAATTTCCTCGGCAGCTTCAATATTTACCTTTAGGGCGTTGCTTTCCTGGTCGCCGTCCATGGTAGAGCGGTGGCCGCTGTTTACGTCAACCACGTGCAGGGCTTCGGTTTTCTCCAAAATAACATAGCTGCCGTTAGCCATGTTAACCGTTTTGCCAAAGCTGGCCTTTATCTGGCGGGTTATGCCATAATGGTCAAACACAGGGGTTTTACCGGAATGGTGTTGAACTATCCCTTTTTTATCGGGGGCAATACGCGCTAAAAAATTCTCTATATCGCGGGCAACTGAACCATCATCGGTTACAATTTTGTGGAATTCAGCGCTCAGCAAATCGCGTAATATGCTTTGGGTTTTATCCAGCTCGCTAAGCACTTTTACTACCGGTTGGGCGTGCTTCAGGTTTTTCATCATCAGCTGCCATTTTTCCTGCAGCATTAGCAAATCCTGGTGCAGCTCGGCTGCGCCTTTACCCGCAGCAACGGTGCGCACAATAACACCAAAGTTTTTAGGCTTAAGGCTTTCAACCAACACCTTAAGGCGCTTACGCTCATCGGCTGAATCAATCTTTTTTGAAACGCCAACGGTATCGTTAAATGGGGTCAATACCAAAAAGCGGCCTGCCATCGAAATTTCGCAGGTTAAGCGGGGGCCTTTGGTAGATATGGGCTCCTTCAGTATCTGCACAAGAATGTTGTTCTTGTTCTGCAGTACATCCTTTACGTTGCCGGTTTTTACTATTTGTTTTTGCTGCTCAAAATTGTTGAGCATTTGTTCGGGCGTTACATTGCCGGCAATGCACTGGCCGGTAAACTTCATTAGCGAACGAACATCGGGGCTAAGGTCGGTGTAATGTAAAAAGGCGTCCTTCTCGTGGCCAACGTCAACAAAAGCAGCGTTAAGGCCGGGCATTACCTTTTTTATCTTCCCTAAAAATATATCGCCTACATTAAACTGGTTGTTAAAGCGCTCCTGGTGCAGTTCAACCAACCGCTTATCTTCCAACAGGGCTATATCCACCCCGTTTGTGGTTGAGTGTATGACTAACTCTTTTATCACAAAAAAAATTTAGAGCCCGCCAAAGGCAGGCTGTTTTCAAAAACTATAAGGTAAGCCCGATGTAGGAAAGGAAAGGATGAAGAAACTTAATGCCACAGCAGGACAGCTGCAGCATTAAGCTTTATAATTATTTCTTCTTATGACGGTTTTTTCTCAGTCTCTTCTTGCGCTTGTGAGTCGCAATCTTATGACGTTTTCTTTTTTTTCCGCAAGGCATAGCTCTTGTTTTAGTTGAATGAATTAACTCTGTTTCTTTAAATCCTGAATCTTATTGTCAATCTCCCTAAGCACGTCAGCGTCTTTTATGGTCTTTTTGCACCTTTCTAACATCTCTATGGCCTTGGGTTTTAACCCTGTATCTTCATACGCCTGAGCCATTAATAAAAGGGCCTCTGTATTTTGGGGCTGCAAATATAGCACTTTTTCTAAACGGGCAATGGCTTTATCGTACTGTCCGCTAACAATACCAAAGCGGGCCAGCATTAACTGGGCGTCCACATTATTGGAATCCTTAGCCACTATATTGCGCAGTATACCAACGCCTTGCATAGGGTTTTGGCTTCCTTCAATATACGCGCCGGCCAATCTTAGCTTATTTTCAACCACGTTGCTATCCAACTCCACAGCCTTCTCATAGCTGCCTATAACGTTGTTCATCAAGTATCTATGCGCTTTTTCGTCGGGTGCGGTTTGGGTTAATTGGGCGCTGTAATCGCCTGCCTTAACAAAGGCCTTTACGCTGTTTTCCTTTTCAGCAGCCTTAACCAGGTAGTAAGCAACAGCCAGGGGTTTATCCTGTTTAGTATAAAGGTCGGCCAGGCCGGCATAATTCTGCTGGGCCTTAAGGCTTTCGATAGATTGTTTTACCGTGGCATCAGTTGTTGCCTTTTCTAATCCATTGATGTACTCTTCAATATTCAACGCCTCCGCAACCTGTTGAGGCGGCATTTGCGGGGGCATACTTCCCTGGTGTCCCGAATCGGGCGCACTGCCTTTAGGTTTAGCGGTATCGGCAAATAGGTAAATGCCCAGGCATACAACTACGCAGGCTGAAATAACGATGATTTGGTTGCGGCTCATCAGGGCGCGAAAATAAGAATCCTTTTGTCCTTAAGAGTATAAGGCTTAGGCCGGTTTGCTTTCATCGCCACCCTTGCGCCCCTTTTTAATGGCGTCAACAAAGGTTTTGGCAGGTTTAAAAGCCGGAATAAAGTGCTCTGGTATCACGATGGCCTCGTTGCGCTTTATAATTCTGCCGATTTTACGGGCTCTCTTTTTCGTTATAAAACTACCGAAGCCCCGAACGTATACGTTTTCACCGTTTTTGAGCGAATTCTTAACTTCCCGGAAGAAGGCTTCCAGGGTAACCAACACATCCACCTTAGGAACACCCGTAAGATCGGATACTTTTGTAACTACGTCTGCTTTTCTCATGGTTAATTGATTTTGGGCTTAAGCAATATACATTATATTCTGGATGAACCCCATAAATATAAGAAATATTTTAGAAAACAAAATATGTGCCGTAATTGTTCGGTATAGATTCTTAATCTTATTACAACGCCCATAATATGGATTTTGGCACTTTAAAACAGAGTTTTGCTGCCACCCTGTTAAAGTGGAATAAAGCCCAAAACAGGAGGCAAATGCCATGGAAAGGGGAGAAAAATCCCTATTTTATATGGCTTTCTGAAATTATCCTGCAGCAAACCCGTGTTGAGCAGGGATTGCCTTATTATCAACGCTTTATAAAGCTGTTCCCTACGGTTAAGCATTTGGCCGATGCCTCGCAGGATGAGGTGATGGCGGCATGGCAGGGCCTGGGATACTACTCGCGCGCGCGCAACCTGCATAGCACAGCCAAACATGTAGCATATGAACTAAAAGAAATATTTCCTGCCGATTATGAGGGCTTACTGGCGCTCAAGGGTATAGGGGCATACACTGCAGCCGCCATTGCCTCTTTTGCCTACAACCACCCGCAGGCTGTTGTAGACGGTAACGTTATACGCGTTTTGGCGCGCTGTTTTGGTATTGACACAGCCTACGATACCACCGAAGGCAAAAAGCTGTTTACCGCCCTGGCACAGCAGTTAATTGATAAAAAGAAGGCCGCTGCTTACAACCAGGCTATTATGGATTTTGGCGCAACGGTATGTACACCCAAAAATCCGCTTTGCGCCAACTGCCCCTTTAACAAAACCTGCAAGGCATATCTGCACAACCGCGTTGAGGACCTGCCGGTTAAAGCCAAGAAAATAAAAATAAAGGAGCGCCATTTCCATTACCTGCTGATAGCTACCGAAAAGGAGGTGCTTATTCAACAGCGCAGCGCAAAGGACATTTGGCAACACCTGTACCAACTGCCACTGATAGAAAGCGCTAAAGAGCCCCCCCTGAAAGAGTTGCAAAAGTTAACCGGTGTTAAGGATTTGAAAATTATAAAACGTTGGCCGGCAAGCACACAAATGCTTTCGCATCAAAAAATACACTTCAATTTTGTGCAATTAAGCGGGGCAAATATTCCTAATATAAAGCTGCCCGGTAGCCTGTTTGTTAACAAGAAAAACCTGAAGCGGTTTGCTTTTCCGCGAACCCTTCATTTGTTTTTGAAGCAAAACTCGCTACTTTAGAAACTCGTTTTACAACTGCCGAAAGGCCCCGATTAATTCAAAATCAATTTCCAGCAACATGGTAAACAAAGTATTTCTTATTGGCCGTTTAGGCAAAGACCCTGTAATTAAACATTTCCAGAACGATAGCGCTATTGCTGAATTTCCTTTAGCAACAACCGAATCTTATAAAGACCGCGAAGGCAAGTGGAATGAAGTAACTGATTGGCACAACATTAAATTGCCTAACAAGTTTATGGCAGAGCGTGCTGAAAAGTACCTGAAAAAAGGCAGCAGCATTTTTGTTGAAGGCAAAATACGCACCCGCTCATACGACGATAAAGACGGAAACAAGCGTTATGTAACCGAGATTATTGCCGAAACCTTCCGTATGCTTGATAAAAAAGGTGACGGTAGCAGCAGCAATAGCGGTGGTGGTTACGAAAGCGGCGGTTCGTCGTACTCTTCGCCTGTTAACGACCAGGTTTCATCAGGCAACAGCAGCCAAGCCGATGACGATTTGCCGTTTTAGTGCGAACGCCCTTTTAAATTAAACTAACGTACGTTGGACAGTTATCCCGGGCATTCACCACTTTTGGTTTTATTGAATTTGGTTAACCCGCCTAACACGGCGGTTTTAATTGCCAATCTTGTTATCCTTTTACTTATAGTTTGCTCGGCGCTCATGTCCGCCAGCGAGGTGGCATTCTTTTCCCTAACACAGCCTGAGGTGGACAGCCTGGGGGACAGCGACAACGCTACTGACAGGCGCGTGGCCCGCTTGCTGGAGAAGCCGCGCTACCTGCTTTCAACCATGCTGGTAAGCAATACACTGGTAAACATTGGTGTGGTTATCATCTCCTACTTTGTAACCCGGCAAATGTTCAACTTTAAGGAACTGTCCGAAACCATCGGTATCTCCGAATTTTGGATAGACTTTTTGTGGAATGTAGTAATCGTTACTTTTTTCCTGGTGCTTTTTGGCGAAGCTACCCCCAAAGTTTTTGCTACACACAACAAACTGAAAATTGCCCGCTTTATGTCCGGTGCATTTTCATTGCTGGTTAAAATATTTTTGCCCGTAAACTATGTGCTGGTTAGCTCAACCCAGGTACTTGAAAAACGCCTGAAAAAACACAATACTGAAATAGACCGCGAAGAGATTAACAAGGCCATTGAAATAACGGTAGAGAAAAAGGAATCGAAACAGGATGCAAAGCTGCTAAAGGGCATTGTGCATTTTGGCAACACTACCGTAAAGCAGGTTATGCGCCCCCGCACCGAGGTGGCGGCTATAGACTACGAGCTTAACTTTAAACAGGTGATGGATAAAGTTAAAGAGGTAGGCTATTCGCGTTTCCCGGTTTACGAGGAAAGTTTAGATACCATCATCGGCGTTTTAAACATCAAGGATTTGCTGGAGCACTTTAACCAGGACGAAAGTTTTGGCTGGCAAAGCCTGGTGCGCAAGCCCTTTTTTGTGCCGGAGAGCAAAATGATTGATGACCTGCTGCGCGAAATACAGCAGAACCGCAAACACCTGGCTATTGTAGTGGATGAATTTGGCGGCACTTCGGGCATAATAACGCTGGAGGACATTATTGAAGAGGTGGTGGGCGATATTAAGGATGAGTTTGACGAAACAGGGGATGGTGATTTTAAAAAGCTGGACGACCGTAATTTTGTGTTTGAAGGTAAAACCTCGCTTATTGATGTTTGCCGTTTAATGGATATCGACTCCTCCGTTTTTGATGATATAAAAGGAGAAGCCGAAACGCTGGGCGGGCTGGTGCTGGAAATTACAGGCCGTTTGCCTAAAAACGGCGATGAGATAAAGAAGTCTACTTTTAAGTTTACTATTATCAACGTTAGCAACAACCGTATCGAACGCGTAAAAATTACGAATGAAACACCAGCCTAAACGTTTTTTAAGTATTGCGCTCTTACCGGTTTTTTTCTGCTCTCTGCTGCTTACTTCCTGCAATCGCGATTACTCGGCCAAGCCCAAAGCTTACCCGCGTGTGGTTTATCCTGAGCGTAAATACGAATTGTTTGACCCACCCAACTGCCCCTTCCGTTTCCAGAAGCCTGTTTATGCGCGGGTAGACTACGACACCACTTACCTTGGTAAAAAAACCGACGAACGCTGCTGGTTAAATATTTCCTTCCCCGATTTTAACGGCAACATCAACTTTACTTATAAGGATATAACGGACACCATTAACCTTGAACGCCTGCTTGAAGATGCCCACAAACTAAGTTATAAGCACACCAAAAAGGCTGATTACATTGATGAGATAAAGATTGAGAATGAGCACGGCATCGGCGGTGTGCTATATGATATTGGCGGCGATGCGGCCAGCAACATTCAGTTTTTTTTAACGGATACCACCAGCCACTATGTGCGTGGTGCTTTATATTTCTACAATCCGCCGAATACTGATAGCATGGCCCCGGTAGTAAGCTTTGTAAAAGAAGACCTTAAGCAAATGCTTAAAACTTTTGAGTGGAAGTAGCCTGCCACTCAAACAAATTGGGTACGGCTTATCTACAGCATCCATACATCCACCAACCAATTCAACTGAGCTAACGGAGATGTTTTTACATTCGTGCCTGTAGTGCCATGGCAAGTTTTCTTCAATCTCCCATAGAATATTTAAAGGGTGTTGGCCCGCAACGCGGCGAGTTGCTGCGCAACGAGTTGGATGTGGCTACATTTGGAGATTTATTGCATTATTATCCGTTTAGATATGTTGACCGCAGCGTTGTACACCAGGTTAAGGACCTTAACCCGCTTACCCAGTTTATACAGCTAAAGGGCAAGCTAACGGGCTTCAGGCAATTGGGCGATAAAAAACACAGGCGGCTTATGGCCACCTTTCGCGATAAGAGCGGCGAAGTGGATTTAATCTGGTTCCAGAGTATTGATTGGATTTTAAAGACTCTTAAGCCCAATGTAGAATACCTGGTTTTTGGTAAGCCCACCCTGTTTAACGGAGAATATAACATACCCCACCCTGAGGTGGAACCCGTGCCTGACGAGGTGGAATTACACGGCAAAGGCATGCAGCCGGTTTACTCTTCTTCGGAAAAGGCACGCAAAAAAGGACTGGATACCCGGGGCATTACCCGCCTTACCCGCACCCTTATTGACCATGTTAAGGAAAGGGATGTGCCTGAAATTTTGCCGGCTGATTTGTTACAGCAATACCGCTTGCTATCGCGTTACGAGGCAATGGTGAACATTCACTTTCCCAAAAGCGAGAGCAGCCTGCACGAGGCCAAACGGCGCTTAAAGTTTGAGGAGCTTTTTCTTATACAGCTGCAGGTAATGAAGGTAAAAACCAGGCGAGCCGCTGTATCTAAGGGTTTTGTGTTCGATAAAATTGATAATTATTTCGACCGCTTTTATAAACAGCAGCTTAAGTTTGAGTTAACCGGCGCTCAAAAACGGGTGCTTAAGGAAATAAGGAAGGATACCTTAAGCGGCAAACAAATGAACCGCCTGTTGCAGGGTGATGTAGGCAGTGGTAAAACTATTGTTGCCCTGCTAACTGCTTTAATGGCTATTGATAACGGCTTTCAAAGCTGCCTGATGGCGCCTACTGAAATTTTAGCGAACCAGCACTACGAGGGCATATTAGAATTGCTGCGCGGCATGGGGCTTGAGGTAGCCCTGCTAACCGGTAGTGTAAAGGGCAAAGCGCGAAGGTTTATACTCGAAAACCTGGCTGAGGGAAAGATAGATTTACTGATTGGCACCCACGCTTTAATTGAGGACCAGGTGGTTTACAAAAACCTGGGCATGGTAATTATTGATGAGCAGCACCGCTTTGGTGTGGCGCAACGCGCCCGCTTATGGACCAAGAACGAAAAGCCACCACATGTGCTGGTAATGACGGCTACACCTATACCGCGCACCCTGGCCATGACTGTTTATGGAGATCTTGACGTATCGGTTATTGATGAGTTGCCGCCGGGCCGTAAACCCATACGAACCGTGCACCGTACCGATGCTGACCGTATTCGTGTATTCGGTTTTTTGAAAGAAGAGATTACAAAAGGCCGGCAGATTTATATAGTGTACCCTTTGATAGAGGAAAGTGAAGCGCTGGACCTTAAGCACCTGATGGACGGATACGAGAGCATTTCGAGGGCCTTTCCTAAACCACAATACCAGATAAGCATTGTGCATGGCCGTATGCGTGCAGCGGATAAAGATTTTGAAATGCAGCGTTTCCTGAAAAAAGAAACGCAGATTATGATTGCCACCACCGTTATTGAAGTGGGCGTTAACGTACCCAACGCCAGCGTAATGGTTATCGAAAACGCCGAGCGTTTCGGCCTGGCGCAATTGCACCAGTTGCGCGGACGTGTAGGCCGGGGGGCAGAGCAATCCTTCTGTATACTGATGACCGGTAAAAAACTGGGAGACGACAGCAAAAAACGCATATCGGTAATGTGCCAAACCAATGATGGTTTTGTAATTGCTGAAGAAGATTTAAAGTTGAGAGGGCCGGGAGATATTGAAGGCACACGCCAAAGCGGCACGCTCAATTTACGCCTGGCCGATTTGGTGGAAGACGCTAATGTGCTGGAAGCCGCCCGTAACAGCGCACAAAAAATTATGGAGGCCGACCCTATGCTTGAGTTACCGCAAAACCGCGGCTTGTTAGCTTATATGCAGGAAAGTTCGCGCGATAAGGTATGGAGCAAAATCAGTTAACCGGGGCAAACTACTTGCCATAACCCGGAGGCAGCACTCCGCTTTTAGGTTTACTGGCCTTAGGTATTTGTGGTTCGGGCTTTTTCTTCTTCTTGCTCTTTTTCTCAGGCATACTATCCGCATAGGTGGGGCACGGTATCTTGTTGCTTTTGCAGGCGCTTGCACTTAAAAGTATAGTTGCAGAGAAGGCAGCTACTAAAATGGTTTTGAAGCTCATATGCTTTTTGAAGTTGACCGGCTTTTAAAACAGCCTTTTGGTATTAACGTAAAGCTATGTGTTTTTGATTCAACTGCAACAACTGTTTAACGCATTTTGTTACAGTAAACGCAAACATGAAATCCACTGAAACCCGCGCTTATCAACACTTTCAGCCGATTTTAGTTTGCCGGACTGAAAGCCTGTTTTATATTCGCCATCCCAAACATTAATCAACCCAAAAAACAAAAACGTATGAACAAAGGCGAACTAATCGACAAAATTGCGAAGGATGCAAAAGTTACCAAAGGCCAGGCCGGCGACGCATTAGATTCTTTAATCAATAGTGTTGCAGGTACTTTAGCAAAAGGTGGCAAAGTTACCTTAGTTGGTTTTGGCACATTCTCGGTTTCTAAGCGTGCTGCACGTAAAGGCCGCAACCCACAAACCGGAAAAGAAATTACCATTAAAGCTAAAAAGGTAGCCAAGTTTAAAGCCGGCGCCGAGTTAGCCAAGAAGGTTAATAAATAAGCTTTACGCCTTATAAAATATACCCGGCCCCTGCCTCATAGGCAGGGGGTTTTTATTTGCAGCGCCTTTTTCTACATTCGCAGCTACTAAAAAAATAAATACAATATGGGAAGAGGAGACAAAAGAAGCCGCAAAGGAAAAATTTTCAAAGGTTCCTACGGTAATTCACGCCCGCAGCGCACCAAAGCAAGCGCTAAACCTGCTGCCGCCAAAAAGGACAAAGCAGCTAAAACAGAAAAAACAGCTAAAAAAGCCCCGGCTAAAAAGGCTGCTGCTAAAAAGAAAGCCGAATAGTTTAATCGCTTTCCATCAGCCTGTTATAGGTTTTTATAAAAATAGCTCCAAGGTTTTTGTGCGGAGGGATGTAATCCTGGTAACGCTCATAAGCTTTGGAGTTATCTTTTACAGTCTTGCCCAATTCCTCCCATAAACCCTGCCATTCCACATCCTTACCCTGCCGCACCTCTTCAGCCAACAGCTTAAGCATAGGGTTATTTACAAACATGGTTCCTATCTGCTTAGATGATATAATGCTTATATCCGAAGAGTGCTCAATAATGGTAGAAAGGCTGTGGTAACCTCCGCACGACCCCAGCACAAAAACCTGCGTGTTATCGTGTATCTTCTCAATGGTTTTATAGGCGTAGTAGCTGTGCCCGCGGTGTACCATTACGTTAGGGTCCCAGTTGTTCTCGGCAAAAATGCTTTCCAGTTTCGCCTGTCCGTCGTATTCATTTTTGTTTTTATTAGCGTATATCTGTACCGGCGCGCCCTTTTTCGATTCTATAATTACATAAATGCTTGAATCCACTATACGCCATGCGGTATCATTAAAGGTTTTTACAAACGAGCTGAAAGAAGCCTCGCCATCTTCATCATCGTAAAAGTAAATCATCCAGCGGCTAACACTGTCGCGGTTGAGCAGTTTGCTGTTTTCTATGCGGTCAAAACTCGGGAGGGCGTATTGTTTTGCTACTGAGGCAAACCAGTTTTCATTGGCAATACTGCGTTCCACAAAAAGATTTGAAAGCAGGCCGTAAATGGTTTTACCCTTTACATCCTTTGCAGCATTTAGGCGCACGTACTCATACTTAACAGCCCCGCGCAGTATTTTAAGCACCAGGCTATCGGTTATACTTCCAAAGGCATCTGCCACTTCAACCGCTTGCGATAAATCGTTGTATTTCTCCAGTCCGCTGGCAAATTTAATCATCAGCATTTGCTGGTGCACCGGTGTCATACTTTGTAAAAACGGGCCCAGCTTGCCAAAGCCGGCAGACATTTTTATAAACGTACGGAACCTGTTATCTCCTACCGTACCCAAAAATTCGTAACCTGATACGGGCCCCAGTTTTATCATCATGCGTTTAAAAAGGCCGTTAAAAGTGGAAGTAAAAATCTCCTCCTCACTGTATACCATCATTGTGTACAACTCCTCAGCGCTAAAGTTTTCAATAGAGGCAAAGCGCACTTCATCCTTATCATTATGCAGATCGTTAAGCACCCGCACAAATTTTAAAGAATAAATCTCCAGGTCATCTTCAAGGGAGTGGACACCCAGCGGGTTTCTTTTAGTGCGTATTTTAAGCATGGTACGCAGGTACTTCTCCGGGCTCTCACCAATGGTATTGGCCTGCTCAATGGTTAAATTGCCATTGGCTATCTCATCAATAAGGGCGTATGCATTGGTTTTTAAATTATACTTCTCGCGTATTTTAAGCAGGGTTTTAATTACGGTATCCTGGCTGCCTTTAAGCGTTTCGTAAATGCCGTTACCCTTAACGAAATAGCGCTTAATGGTTACCGGTGCCAGCTTGGCTGCTTCTTCTAAAACATGCAGGGTATAACCCTTAGTATAGTAGGCATCGTAGCTTTTAAAAACAAGATCGGGCCGGTATTGCGCTGCGAAAATCAGGAAGGAGTCTGCACAACTCTCGTTCTTATACAGGCCAAGGGTGTTAAACGATTGCCAAACGTTGGACGTTAAAACGCTGTACAGCTTCTTCTGTTTAATACCAACCAGCTCCGCCAGTATAAAATGGAAGAGATTGTCGTAGCGCTTTACGTTGTAAAAATTGCGGGGTCCTATCTTGCGCAGTTGCAGGTAAACATGTTCGCGGAATACCTTTTTACGCGGTTCTTCAAAGCCACTGTTATCTATAAACCGCTGTATGCTGTCAATTAAACCCAGGTAAACCTTTCCTGCTCTAACCGTTTCAGCCGGATCACCTACATCCACCATTTTGTCAACGGTGCCGTCCAGCAAATCAATCCGTTGCTGCTCATCATCAATGTAATAATCGGGCCGCTTAAGGTTAGTTATGGTAGAATCGCGCATTGCCCAGGCAGACAGCGGGCCACATAACAGCACGAGTAGTATCCAGGTATTAAACCACCTTAAAAATTTATCCTTCCTTCCCAATCTCATTTCCTTCATTCCGATCAAACTAAACGCCAAGCGTTTTATAATATGCTTTTATAAATATGGACTCCAGGTTTTTATGCGGGGGTATATAATCCCTGAAATACTGATTGTTCCCCAGCTTTTCGCCCATTCTATCCCAAAAGTCGTTCCATACTATATCTTTTCCGTCTCTGATAATCTCATTCAGGGCAAAAATCATAACATCGTTCACACTTTTTGTACCAACCTGCTTGGTGGCTATTATGTGCGCTTCGGGAGCATTTTCAAGCGCCATGGATATTTTATAGAACCCACCGCAGGAGCCTACAAAGATAAGCTTTGCGCTGGCAGGTACTTTTTCAAGCGTGCTTTCGGTATGGAAACTATGGCCCCTATGAACAATAACGGCCGGCTGCAGGTGCCTTTCCAGCAAGTAGGCATCTATAGCGCTCATGCCGTTTTCTTCATACTCCGGCTTGTTTGCCAAAATCTCTACCTGTTTGCCTGTAACCGAGTAGATGCGAACGTAATTATTGCGGTCTTCCACTACCCAGTTTGACTGGTTTTTGTACGTATTCATAAAGTTGATGAACGAACTGCGGCCGTCATCATCATTATAAAAGTACATCTGCTCTACACAAACATTACCGGTAAACAGCGATGACGAAGCCAACAGGCTTACAGGGGCCACATTAAACTGCTGCGCTACTTTTTTGTACCAGCCGGACTCTACCCTTGCATTGCCTGAAATAATGCTGGACAACACCCCGTAGATAGAAATGCCGATTTGATTGCTGTCGGCCTTTACCCTCTCGTACTCTGTTTTAATAGAACCCTGTAGCACGCTCAGCACCTGGTTATCCTTAAGGTTGGAGATAGCTTCGGCCACCAATACTATACCCGATAAATCATCCTGGTTTTTTTCGAGGCCGGAGATGTAGGCCACCAGCAGTTTCTGCTTGGCGTCAGGTGTAAATTTGGAAAGAAACTCCTCCAATACACCGTAGTTGCTGCACAGCGAAAGAAAATCGCGGAAGTTGTTGTTGCTTACTGATTTTAAAAAAGCGCTGCCATCGCCATTTGGCAGCTTCTGCATAAAGCGGTTAAACAAACCGTTAAAGGTGGAGTTAAAAACCTCATCGCGGCCGTACAGCATCAGGAAGTAAAGCTCCTGAGAGTTGAAGGCCTCCACCGTATAAAAGGGCTGGTTAGAGCCTGTTGCTATTTTATCATTTATCTCGCGTATGAAGCGCAGGCTGTAATCGCGCATTTCATGGTCAATGCTGTATTTGCCCAGGTATTTAGGCTTGCTTATGATTTTTACAACACTGCTGAATAGCTTCAGCGGATCGGTGCTGATGGTAATGGCATCCTTAACGGTGGTTTTACCGTTCACAATATCATCAAGCAGCAGCAGCGGCTTACTGTGGTAGCCTAACTGCGGGTTAATCTCCATTATTTTTTTTACCACTTCATTTTGGCTATAACCCAAAATGTAGTTTACCGGGTGGTTGGGGTTATACAAATAGCGCTTAACCGATACCGGTGCATTTATGGCACATTCTTCAAGCAAGGCCAGCGAATAGCGCTTGTTTTTGTACTGTTCAATTTTCTTGAACATTTCGTCCGGCTCCTTCTCTGCAGCATAGGTAAGCACCTCCTGCGAGTAATCAAGATTTATGAATGACGGAATGTTCTGCAGCGATTGCATGATATTCTTCTCCAGCACAATAACACTGCGGGTCCGCTGGTCCAGTTGAATCCTTATCGGCTCAATTACTTCTGTTACAGGTATGGGTACTATATCAGGCTCTTTGGTTGTAGCGGTACTTGCTATGGGGGTATGCGCCACTTCCACCGATGGGGCCATTGCTGTTTCTTTTGCTTCTGTCTTTTCCGTTTTATAGTCTGTTTCCGTAATTTTCTCGGGCCGTACAATCAGCACTTCTCCCGATGCTGTATCGGCCATTACCGACTTTGGCGGACGAGCCTTGGTAATTTCGTTCATAGCACGGTCCTCCGGTTCATCGCCCATCTTAGGGTTATCTTTGGCAAATGTTTTAAACGGGGGAAAGAGGTCCTCCCGCTCTTCTATCGTAGTTAAGGCCAACAGGTAATCCTTCTTCTCATCATCCACCAATGCCAGCAACTCATCCAGCAATTGATTTTTGTCACAGTAAATCACCAACTCCTTCAGCTTCTCCTTATCCATGCCTGTTATCATAACACTGCTAATGGGTATGCCAGTGGATTTTTTACTTAAAATCTCCAACAGCGTGCGCAGGGTGCGTTGGGTGGTTTCCTTATAGCCATAGCTTATAAGCACAAACATTTCCTCCGGATTGCGCTTCTTGAAACTTTCAAACTGATAGTTAGTGTTTAAAGCCTCCTCATTCAGCTTTCGCATGGCATCAATACAAAAAATATCCATGTAGCGATAAATGGAGTATGTAACATTGGCCTCGTACTTCATGCTTAACTCCACCAAAAGCGAAAACATCTGGTTAGGGTTATTGCCCAGAGAATCCGCTGTTTCAATACTCATGTTATTGTTCAGTATGGCATCCAGTAAAAGGTAGGCGCGCGATTTTATGCCGAAGCGATTGTAGATTTCATAACTCTTGCGCACATACAAATCGTTACTGCCTTTAAGCAGAGTATTAACGGTATTGGTGCTGGTGTAATAGCGCTTGGCCGATTCGGGCGCCAGCCTTACGGCCTTCTCTAAAAGACGCAAAGCAAATCTACGATCATCGTACTCCTCGGCATATCTGAAAATATCATCGGGGTGGTCGTTAAGGTAGTCCGTTAAAAAGTCTTCCGCTACGGTATCGCTTGGTATAAGGCGCACCGCTTTGATGGAAAAGTTGGAGTAACGCTTAACGTTACGCAGCAATTCATCCTTTTGGTCCCAGTCAATCAGCACCGGGTAATAACTTAATACGGCCAGGTACGTGCCGTTTTTCAAATAACCATCGGAGTAATAGCGGTTGATGTTTTCAAGAAAAACCTGTAAGCGCAACAGGTATTGGTTGCGTTTATTTCTGCTAAAGTTTTGAGTGCTTATGTAACCGGCAATGCTATCCACCAAATTTATAATGCGAAAATCAGCGCTGGGGTAATCGTTGGCAATGCGCACCTTTTCAAAACTTATGCGCTGCATTATTGTTTTTCGCTCTATTTCAAAAATGTCGTTGGAGGCAGAATCACCCGCAGAGGCGCGTGCTTCCCCAAAAAGGAAAAACAGAAAAAAGGCCGCCGTAATTTTTAAAAATCCCTTCACAGTGGTAAAGCGCAATCTCAGTAAAAGTTCCAATAGCTTGTAACCGTTAAAGATTATACGGATTAGGCTGAAAAAGGTGATTGTTAATTGAAAGTATTTAACAGGCTAAAAGCTGTTGTCCTTTTTAGTGTTTAAGCAGGCAGAAACCCGGCCTTTCTATTTAAAAATCAACCCTTTTTGCGTTCGGGGAACTTAACCTTATGCGTTACCGAAAAGCGAAAAACAGAGCGGTCAAAATAGTCGGTTAAACTGGCCCTTTGCTGAAACCAATGCATATAGCCGGCCTCGAAGGTAACGGGCCCGGGCGGAGCGTAGCTTAAACCCAGGTACGCCCGGTTTTGGTCAAACACGTTTTTAACCAATTTGGTCGGCACATTCACCATCACCTCATCATTAAAGCGCAGCTTTAAGGTATGTTGCTTTTTTGTTTTAAGCATTACAAAATCCAACCCTAAACGATACCGGAATCTGCTGTTAATGTTATAGCCGTCTGTCAACTCGCCCGAGACCACCTTGTGCACAAAACGCTCCTCGGCCCTAAGCCTGTTAGTGAGCGTTAAGCGCCCCCAACTAAAGTTGTTATTGGCCTCAATAAAAGGCCTTAGTTCAGGATTAAAAAGCTTTGAGGGTTTTGCAGGATCCTGGGTGTTTACCAAAAAATAGCCGAAGCCTGCAGCAACATCCCAATGTTTATGCACCCGGTAGTGCAAGTGGGCACGCATTAAAAGCTGATTCTCGACAGAAGGTTTAAAAAACTGCCTGTTCTCTAATTCAGAAAACAAAAACCATTTGCTGCCAAACTCAGCCTGGTTAAAATAGCTGTACCAAATTTGCTGCTGGTTAACTATCTTCTTTTGGCTGTAGCAAACGGTGCTTGCAAGCAAACAGCCAAGCAACAATAAAGCTGAGTATCGGGGCATAAGTGCCAATGTACGAAACCTGCCGGCACTAATGAAATTTTTTAGGGCTACACGTCAAACTTATAGCCTATGCCCTTTATGGTTTTAAAGTAATCCTCGCCAATTTTCTCGCGCAGTTTACGAATGTGTACATCTATGGTTCTGTCGCCCACAATGGTATCGTTGCCCCATACCTTGCTCAAAATTTCTTCCCGCTTAAAAACACGGCCGGGTTTTGAAACCAGCAGGCTCATCAATTCAAACTCCTTACGCGGTAGTTGAATTTCGGTGCCTGCCTTTACCACCATGTAACGCTCGCGGTCAATTTCAATATCGCCCACTTTCAGCTTAGCATGGCCGTTATCGGTTTCCATGCGGCGCAGCAAAGCGCGTATGCGGCTTATAAAAACACGTGGCTTTATTGGCTTGGTTATGTAATCATCGGCGCCTACTTCAAAACCGGCTATCTGCGAGTAATCTTCATCGCGCGCAGTAAGAAAGGCGATAATAGTATTCTTAAACTCCGGCATCTGGCGCAGTTCCCTGCAGGTTTCAATACCATCCAGCTTGGGCATCATCAGGTCAAGAATAATAATGTGGGGGCTTACCTTTTTTGCAACCTGTATGCCTTCAATTCCATCTTTTGCGGTGTAAACCCAAAAACCTTCTTTTTCAAGGTTGTATTTCATAAAGTCCAACACATCAGCCTCGTCATCTACTAACAAAATTTTAACGTCATTCACTTCCATACTTAATATTTCAGAGGCAAAGCTATTCTTGTAATGTTAAGAAAAAGTTACCACACATTTAAGATTGATGCTGGTTTCCCCTATAAAAAGGACATGATTTCGCTCAGTCATTTCCCGTTTTCAATTTAAACTGTCTTAACCATTACATAAACATCCCTTCAAAATTTGGTTTCACTGCTAACCTACGTTTGCAGTGCAAAAAATAATAAGTATGAAAGGGAAAATCACACTTCTTATTAGCGCTTTCTTTACATTGAACATCACCCTGCTTGCTGCGCAGGAAGGGGTAATTTCGGGTAAAGTAGTTGACGGTAAATCCGGCGAAACGCTGATAGGGGCAATGGTATTGGTTGACGACAGCACATCGCTGGGCGCCGCTACTGATTTAGACGGTAATTTTACTATCTCTAAAGTGCCCGCCGGTAAACACAAGGTTAAGGTGCGCTACCTGGGCTACCAGGAAAGGCAGGAGGATGCCGATGTTAAACCAAACCAGGTTACCAATCTTTACTTATCGTTAATGGATGATGCTGTTAACCTGAAAGAGGCCGTTGTTACGGCACAGGTTACACGCCGCGATAATGAAAGCGCCGTGGTGGTTATGCAAAAGAACAGCACCGTTATACAAAGCGGCATAAGCAGTGAAGAAATTAAGCGCTCGCCCGATAAAAGCTCAAGCGAAGTAATTAAGCGCGTAAGCGGCGCCAGCATACAGGATGGTAAGTTTGCCGTAATACGCGGCCTTGCCGACCGCTACAACATGGCTATGCTGAACAATACCCTTTTGCCCAGCACCGAGCCCGACAGAAAGGCCTTTGCCTTTGATGTTTTCCCTTCCAATATCCTGGATAATATCATTATTATGAAAACGGGCCAGCCTAACCTGCCAAGTGAATGGGCCGGCGGTTTGATACAGCTGAATACAAGAGAAATACCCGAGAAAAGTTTTTTTAATGTAACCATTGGCCAGAGTTTTACCGAAGGCACCACTTTTAAACCGTTTAAAACCTACGAGGGCAGCAAAACCGACTTTCTGGGTTTTGATAACAGTGTTCGCCCTTTACCGGGCAACTTTCCGGGCATAGTGGCACTTAACGATTTAAAGCTGCAGATACTGCCATCGGATACCCTGGTGCAATTAGGTAAACAAATCAACAACAGCAGTTGGAAGGTTAAACAGCGCAAAATGGCTTACCCCGGCCAAAGCCTGCAAATGAGCGGCGGTTTTGCCGTACGCAAAAATGATATTCAATTCGGTGGTGTATTTGCTTTATCCTATAACAATACCCTGCAGTATAATGAGGGTACCCGCAAACGTTACGACTGGGCGGATAAGGCGCTGTACTACGACTATAATGATGCCATGTATAACAACTCGGTTACTTCAGCATTATTGGGCAACCTAGGTTTGGTAATAAAAGGCAATCACAAAATTTCGTGGAAGAACATTTATACCGTTAACTCTGATAACAACACTATAATTAGGGATGGCGTTAGCTACTTTAGCGCTACCGAAGCCCAGCGCACTAATCTTGAGTTTGTAAGCTCCAGGGTATTATCATCTAACCTTGGCGGCGACCACATTTTTAAAGGCAGTGAAATACGCTGGAAGTGGAATGGCGGCGTTACGTTAATAAACCGCGACCAGCCAAAAACCATGCGCTACTCTTATGAGCGCTTTTATACCAGCGGGGGCGAAGGGCAGCCTAATGCAAATAACGATCCTTTTATTTACCAGATACAAAACGGCGGCTCTGACCCTAAGTTAAGCGCCATGTTTTACAGCAAGCTTGCTGAAAAAGTTTACAGCGCTTCAACCGACCTTAGCGTGCCATTTAAGATTAAGGGCATTAAACAGGCTGTAACTGTTGGGTATAGTTTTCAAATGCGTCAACGGAATTTTGAAGCACGTAACTTATTTTTTGATTATACAAGCGCCAACTATACGTACGACAGCACCCTGCGCGATCCTAACGTTGATAATATCATCAACCAGCAAAACTTCGATAACGGTAAGCTAACGCTTAACCAGGTTGCCTTTCCGCAGGACCAATACAGCGCCAAAGCCACCACGCATGCAGCCTATGTTATGATGGAAAACAACTTTGGTGAAAAGTTTAAAGCGGTTTGGGGATTCCGCTTTGAGTCGTACAAACAAGAGTTGACCTCGCCAACCAATATTGACTTTGAAGTGATTGATAACCCCGGCGATGTGCCTACCATTAAAACCAAACTTACGGATAGCACCTACGTTCGTTCTTATTTTTCGGGCGCTTACAAATACGATACACTGGGCAATGTAAAAACAGTATTTCCGGTATTGCCTTCTGTTAACCTCATTTACAAGCTTAATGAGGATATGAACCTGCGTGCGTCGTATTCACAAAGCATGAGCAGGCCCGAGTTTCGTGAGAACTCGCCATTTTTGTACTATGACTTTGTTCGCGATGTTAACCTTAGCGGTAACGTAAATGTTATGCAAACTTTCATCCATAATGCTGATTTGCGTTATGAGTGGTTCCTGGGCAAAGGACAGGCAATTAACGCCAGCGTTTTCTATAAGCACTTTACCAATACTATTGAGCTTACCTCAATGGCCGCAGGCGGTGTTCCGCAGTTTGTTTACAGCAACGCCCAATCGGCTTACCTGGTAGGTGCCGAAGTGGAGCTACGCAAAAACTTTGGTTTTGCCAGCGAAAAGCTGGAAGGCTTAACATTTACCGCTAACCTGGCCTACATCTATTCCCGCGTTAACCTCAGCAACGTTAAAAACAACGCCGGCGATGAAAAGAAACGCCCTATGCAGGGCCAGTCGCCATATATCATTAACCTGGGCTTATCGTACCTGCATCCTAAATACGGCTTTGGCGCCACCCTGCTTTACAACCAAAGCGGCCAGCGCCTTTATGCAGTTGGCGAAGTGGGCAACCCCAGTTGGTACGAACACTGGAGGCCGCTGCTGGACTTACAGTTAAGCCAAAAGTTTTTGAAAGACCGTGCAATGGTTCGCTTTACCATAAGCGATTTGATTGCCAAGAAGACCATCTTCTACCAAAACAACCTGCCGGATGTTAAACGCGCTTACAACCCAAGCACTGATTACGTGGTACTGAGCCGTAAAAACTACCGCACCTACAGCGTGCAGTTGAGCTTCACTTTTTAACATTTAGTTTATAAAGCATGTTTCAAAAGCAGAAGGCGGAAACGCTTTCTGCTTTTTGTTTTTAACACTATGGAAGTGTAGGGCGCAACAATTATTTAACCATGCGCTAACGCTCACGCAAATCCCCAAATTGATTTTTGCTGCGGATAAAAAATAACCACTAACATGAAGAAAAATTTTCTACGCAGTTTACTAATGGTTGCTACAACGCTGCTGGCTTTTGGTGCCTTTGCACAAAATACAGTAACAGTAGCTACCGACATTACCAGCGACCGCACATGGAGCCACGACAGCATTTATATTGTGTATGGCGACATCATCATTAAAAACGGCGCTACTTTAACTATACAGCCCGGCACAATCATCCGCGGCGATAAATCTACTTTAAGCCGTATTGTTGTTTCTACTACAGGTAAAATCAATGCAGTAGGTACGCCGGATGAACCTATTGTTTTTACTTCAAACCAACCTGCCGGTTCGCGCGCACGTGCCGACTGGGCGGGCATAACTATTTGCGGTTTAGCACCGGTTAACTTTAAGGATGCCGGCGGCAACGCAATACAAGGCCGCGTAGAATGCGGTACCACTACCGACTATGACTACGGCGGCAGCAACCCCGATGATAGTTCAGGCGTGCTGAAGTATGTTCGTATTGAATATGCCGGCTATGTATGCGGCACTAATACTGAGTTGAACAGCCTTACCCTTTGCGGCGTTGGCCGTAAAACGGTTATAAGCCATGTTATGACCAGCTATGGCCAGGATGATGGTTACGAATTTTTTGGCGGCACTTCATCGCCTGACCATATCGTTTCTTTCGGCAACCGCGATGACGATTTAGATACCGATAACGGTTGGAGTGGTATAGTTAACCACGCCCTTGTTGTGCGTGTTGATACTATTGCTGACCAGGGTGATATCTCAAACGGTTTTGAATCTGATAATGACGCTAACGGTTCAACCAACAGCCCGTTTACAGCCGGTGTGTTTACCAACGTTACCATCATTGGCCCTGCTCAAACAACGGCTTCTACTATTGATGCCAAGTACGGGTGGGTAGGCCGCCTGCGTCGTAATACCAAAATCAATGTGTTTAACTCAGTAGCTATTGGCTACAAACGCGGCTTACGTATTGAAGGTGCTGCTGCCCAAACCAACGCTACTAACAACGAACTTGAATTTAAATACAACCTTATAGGAGGCTGCAAAGAAGCTTACGGCGAAACAGCTTTTGATACCGCCTACCTTATGAATGTTGCCAATGGCAACACCGTATACGGTGGCAATGCTAACGACAGCGTTAAGCTGATTGCCCCTTACGGTTACCCTTACTACGATTTCCGTCCGCAAGCCGGTTCGCCTGCTTTAAGTGGTGCTAACTTCAGCAATGCAAAGCTAAGTTCACTAACGCCAACTACATACCGCGGCGCTTTCAGCGGAACAGATAACTGGGTGAACTGTTGGGGCGAATTCACTCCGCAGGATGAAGACTATTCTACTCCGCACCTTAACTATGCTTATACGGCTTCTTTAGCACCAAGCGGCTCTACCACTTTCTGCCAGGGCGGCTCTGTTGACCTGAATGTTACCGGTGGCAACTTCTATTTGTGGAGCAACAACGCCACCACTTCTTCTATAACCGTTACCCAAAGCGGTACCTACACCGTTACCGTTTCTAACAGCCGTGGTTGCACCAAAACATTCAGCCAGGTAGTTACAGTAAACAGCAATCCCGCTGCACCTACTATTACACCAAGTGCAACGTCGTTTTGCACCGGTGGCAACGTAACGCTTAGCTCATCTGCAGCTAACGGCTACAGCTGGAGCAACAGCACCACTACACAGCAAATTACAGTAAGCACTGCAGGTTCTTATACAGTAACTATTACTGATGTTAATGGTTGTACGGCTGCTTCTAATGCCGTTCAAATTACAGAGAACACGCCAACCGTTCCTGCCATACAGGCAAACGGTTCAACCACCTTCTGCACAGGCGGCACTGTTACATTAAGTGTAAACAATGCAGGCAACTATAACACCTTTAGCTGGAGCACCGGCGGCACAGCTGATACTATTGAAGTTACATCAACCGGCACCTATACTGTAACCACTACTGATGCCAACGGATGCAGTGCTGTATCTAATGCTATAACCACTAACGTAAGCAACTCTCCAACACCAACTATTGCGGCCAATGGCGCGGTTGCTTTCTGCAGCGGCGATTCTGTAACTATTACTTCTTCTTCAGGTGATACTTACCTTTGGAGCAACGGAGCTACTACACAATCTATCGTAGTTAAACAATCAGGCACTTACAGCGTTAGCGTTACTAATACCGACCCTTGCGATGGTGTAGGCAACTCTAACAGCATAACTGTAACGGTAACCAACACCCCTGCTGCCAGCTTTACCCAGGCGGCCAGCGGTAGCTCTTACACCATTGCCTTTACAGATGCTTCAACCAACGCAACTTCTTACAACTGGAATTTTGGCGATAATCAAACATCTACATCTCAAAACCCAACCCACACCTATACTGCCAACGGCACTTACACCGTTACACTTACTGCATCAAACGGTAATTGCGATGATACCCACACAATGAACATCACCATCACCGGTGTAGGTATACAAGAGGTTGCCAAAACCATTGAAACCATCCGCCTGTTCCCTAACCCTAACAACGGCCACGTTAACCTGGAGATTAATGCCCTAGGAAATGCTGATGCAGAAATAGCCGTTAGCGATATGACCGGCAGAGTTGTAATGCAAAATGCAGCACAGTTAGTTTCGGGTAATAACCTGTTTAGCCTTAACACTGCTGAACTGGCCAACGGAATTTACTTTGTAAGCGTTAACAACGGCGCAGAAAACAAAGTGGTTAGAATGGTAGTTAACAAGTAGTTTTCCCTTCATGCTGATAAATTGCGAAAGCCTTCCTGTGTCGGGAAGGCTTTTCGCTTTTTATGGTGCCCGCTGCTTATCTACTTCAAAAAACACTTAAAAAGTTTTGCGGGTTGTGGCATTTAGTAGCTTTATGGTATTAATTAAACCAAACAGCAAGTACACATGAAAAAGATTTTTTTCTCCCTGATATTAGCAGGCGCTGCGTTTTACCTTAACGCGCAAACTATTGAAAGCGGAAGCCACTCCACTGCAGGCTACATAAAAAGTGATGGAACTATTGAGAGCAGCAGCCACAGCACCGTTGGTTATATAAAAAGCGACGGCACTATTGAAAACAGCAGCCACTCAACAATAGGCTATGTGCGCAACGGCACCGTAGAGAACAGCAGCCACAGCACCGTTGGTTATATAAAAAGCGACGGCACTGTAGAGAACAGCAGCCATAGCACCATTGGCTACGTTAAAAGTGATGGTACCGTAGAAAACAGCAGCCACAGCACCATTGGCTACGCGCGTGGCGTAAAGGCAGAATGGGCTGCGGTTACTTTCTTCTTCTTTAAATTTTAAACCACTCTGTTTTTAAGTAAGGGTAAGCCGTGCGCTTTTGCGCATGGCTTTTTTGTTTTGATTTGTGGCGTGCATCCGTCGGAAATACACATAAGCGATTACACCTACGATTTACCTGCTGAGCGTATAGCACAGTACCCGCTGGCGGAACGCGATGCAAGCAGGCTGCTTGTGTACCGGGAGAGCATAAAAGAGGATAGCTTTAAAAACATAAGCGCGCACCTACCCGAGAAAAGCCTTTTGGTGTTTAACAATACCAAGGTAGTACAGGCCCGTTTGTTTTTTACTACTGCCACCGGTGCTAAGGTTGAAGTATTTTGCCTGGAGCCATCGGATGAAATGCGGGACATGGCCAGCGCTATGAGCCGTATGAAAAGTGTACGCTGGAAGTGCCTGGTTGGCCGTGCCAGCAAGTGGAAGGAGAAAGTTTTAAAGCTGCAACACAACGATTTTGAATTGGCTGTGGAACTGGTAGGCCGCGATGCAGATAATTTTATAGTAGAGTTTAACTGGCTGCCGGAACATTTAAGCTTTGCCGAAATACTGGACAAAGCAGGTGTTATGCCCATACCCCCCTACCTGCACCGCCAGAGCGAAGAGCTTGATTTAACGCGCTACCAAACTGTATACGCCAGGTACGAAGGCTCGGTAGCGGCCCCTACGGCGGGCCTGCACTTTACACCTGCGGTTTTAGAAAGCCTTAAGGAAAGGCAAATAAGCACTGCAGAACTTAGCCTGCATGTTGGGGCAGGCACCTTTAAACCGGTGAAAAGCGAAACACTTAAGGAGCACGATATGCACTTTGAGATGATTGATGTTCCCCTTGCGGTTATGGAAAAACTGCACCAACAATTAGAGGCCGCGCTGCCTGTTGTAGCAGTTGGCACAACCTCGTTACGCACGTTAGAAAGCCTTTACTGGATGGGAATAAAAGCCGGGGCACAACAAGCGCTGTTGCCCGAAGAAATGATTGTAAGGCAGTGGGACCCCTACGAATCAACGCCACCTATAACAGCTGCCGTAGCTTTGAAACAATTATTAAAGTGGATGGAGCTGCATGGGCTGGATAGGCTGAATACCAAAACACAAATTCTTATATCGCCGCCTTACCGCTTAAAGGTAGCGCAGGCTTTGGTCACCAACTTTCATCAACCCAACTCCACATTGCTTTTGCTGGTGGCTGCAGTAGTAGGTGAACAATGGCGCACTCTATATGATTATGCCCTTGAGCACAACTTCCGTTTTCTTAGCTATGGCGATAGCAGCCTGCTGTTTGCAAAGCCTTAGGCTTTAAAATGGTTTTATACATTTGCCAAAACTCATTTGGTTTGATTCGCTGGCTAACACTACCTCCTAAATACCGCTTTCTCGAAAAACACATCGGAAACAAACCCTTCCGCCTGTTGGATATTGGCGCGGGTAACCATTCGGCATCCAAAACCAAAAAGTGGTACCCTAACTGCGAATACCACGGTGTAGACCTGGATAAAAACTACAACAACGACGAGAGCGATTTTAAGGTCATGCACTCCTTTTATGAAATGAACCTGGAGGAGTTAAACTTCAGCGCCATTCCCGATAACTATTTCGATTTTATAATGATGGCGCACGTAATTGAACACCTGCGCAATGGCGATGAAGTAGTGGAACAACTATTGACCAAACTACGGCCCGGCGGGCTTATCTATATAGAATTTCCCGGCTACCGCTCTACCCAATTGCCGCATATGGACGGCACCCTTAATTACTACGATGACCCTACACATGTGCGCATCTATTCGGTGGCTGAGCTAATGAACCTGGCCATGCGTAACAATATGAAGGTGCTTACAGGCGGCTACCGCAGGCATTTGCCCACCATGCTGTTGATGCCATTCAAAATTCCTCATAACCTTATAGTGTATGGGAAAATAATCCCCAGCATTTTTTGGGATTACTTTGGCTTTGCCGAATATATTTTAGCCGTAAAACCCTGATTTGGGTGCATTCTCGCCCCGTTTTTTAATTTTGCGGCAGACTAATCCATTAACATACCCTCCGGCATCGTCACTGGCATAAAGTCTGCAATTCTTAATCTACAAACAGTAAAACATGAAAGCTGGTAATGATACCGTTGTTAAGTTAACCTATGAATTACGTACTGAGCCTAATGGCGAAGTAAGAGATGCGGCCGACCGCGAAAACCCGTTCAGTTTCCTTTTCGGACATAATAATGTGTTAGATAAATTTGAGAAAAACCTGGAAGGCAAAATTGCCGGTAACCAGTTCAGCTTTACCCTAACTGCTGAAGAAGGTTATGGCGAATACGATGAGCAGGCTGTAATTGAATTAGACAAAAACGTTTTTTCGCATGAAGGTGTAGTGCAAAATGAAATGATTTTTGTAGGCAATATCGTTCCCCTGCAGGACCAATACGGTAACCCGTTCCAGGGCCGTATTGTAAAAGTAGCTGACGATAAAGTAACCGTGGACCTTAACCACCCTTTTGCCGGCAAAACATTATACTTCAGCGGCGAAGTAATTGAAGTGCGCGAAGCCAATCCAACCGAAATTGAGCATGGCCACGTGCACGAGCACGGCGACCATTCGCACCACTAAAAAGATAAAGGGCCATACGGCCCTTTTTTATTTTAATCCCTTCAGATAATTATACATCACTTCCCAGTCGCGGGTTTCCAGGGCTATAAAATCTTTAAGCGTTTGGCTGTTGCCTGTAACTTCGGTTGCGCCCAGGTTACGGCCATCATTCATCCATATGCAACGCGAGCCTAAATTCTTGGCCAGCATTACATCCGTAATACGGTCGCCTATAACAAAGGAGTTCTTTAAATCGTAATGCCCTTTCATATAGGCGGTTAGCATGCCGGTGCCCGGTTTGCGGGTAGGCAGATTTTCGTGCGGGTACGATTTATCTATAAATACCTCTGCAAATTTTATCCCTTCGCCTTCAAACGTCTTTACTATAAAATTCTGCACCTCCCAAAAATCCGCCTCCGGAAAATCAGGTGTGCCTAATCCGTCCTGGTTGGTTACCATTACCAGTTCGTAATCCAGCTCGCGTGCAATACGCCCTAACCACTGAAACACACCCGGATAAAAAACCAGTTTGTGAAATTTCTCAATTTTAAAGTCGTCCGTTTCCAGTATCAACGTACCATCACGGTCAATAAACAATACCTTCTTCATTTTATAGGGGCAAGTAATTAATAGGAAATTATTTTAATACCTTTCATGCGGCGCAACTGGCTTTTGATAATCTTCTGCACCTCAAAGTCATCTTCATCTGTCTTTATAACCTCTTTAAGCTTTTCGGGTATCATTTCAGTAAGCTCAGGATTAAAATAACCAAAGCCTTGGTACACGTTGTTCTCTATCCAAACAACCGAGTGTTCGTCAGGGTGTATGCCCTCTGCCACAATAAAGAAATTAGGGTGCTTGTATAAATACTTGCGTGCAGCCTTCTCTATCATGGCATTGTAGCTCTTCAGCGATTTCTGGTCTACACCTTTCTCCTTCATTTTAGAACGCAGGGCAAACCAACCGTGCAGGCTGTTCTCGCGTATTATTTTGCCCAATACTTTATTGGCGGTAGCTTTTGATGAAAAGCGCAACATCAGCTCGCCCAACTCCCAACTAAGCGGATGTATTTTAAGTTGATTAAAGCCCTGTTCATCTTTTGATAAAAAGATGCCGTGCGTATAGGGTTGTATGCGGGGTTTCTTATTAAACTCCGGTTGATGCTTTTTCAATTCGCGGTAGGCAAGCAGCCTTGCTGTAAGTTCATTACCGCTTAGCTCATAATCAATGCTGCGCATCAACTCGAACATGCGCTTGCGCTCAACCGAATCTGCCGGCGAAGAGAAATGAGAAATAACCTTGCGGCGGATATTCTTTACTCCTTCCAAAAACAATACCTTACCCACTTCATCCCGATAATAAAACACCCCTGCATCTTCAGGCAGCTTTTCTATTTCCGCTTTAGATAAATAAGGCGGCAACAGGTCCACATCAATACCGTGGTTCAACTCAATTTCAATATACTTAGCCGAGGATGGTTTTGCGAGAATGGCCTCCAGCAACTTTACAGTAGCCTCCGCATCGCCATAGGCACGGTGGCGGGCATTAATTTCTATACCCAAGCTATCGCAAATGTTACCAAGGCTGTATGAATTAAAGCCGGGCACCACGCGGCGCGAAAGATTAACCGTATCTAACTGGCGGCGGTTAAAATCAATGCCCAGACGTTTAAATTCCTGGCGCACCATACCAAAGTCAAACTTTACGTTATGTGCCACAAAAATGGCCTCGTGCGTCATTTCCAGCAGGCGTTCATGCACATCTTCAAACGAAGGGGCATCATTAACCATTTCCTGCGTAATGCCGGTTAGTTTAGTAACGTAAGGGTCTATTAAACGCTTGGGATTCAATAGTGTAGAGAAGGAGTCCAACACTTTTTCGCCGTCATAAACAAACACAGCCACCTCTATTATGCGGTCCATGCTGGGGCTGCCGCCCGTAGTTTCAACGTCTATGATAGCATACATGCAGCGTGAAAATAGAAATTATGGCAGTTTGTGGAACTACTTATAATCCATATGCGTGTATTACTTGGTTTTAAGGGCCATTCTAAGGCCGCTTTTTGCTATAATCGCGCTGTGAAAAGCCTTTGGGTACTCCTTTTTTCAGCAATAACGCTTTCTGCTTCAGCACAGTTAATGTTGGAAGATACTACTACCAATGAGCCCTTTTTTAAGGCCAAAAAGTTCAACAGCCGGGCCTATGTTGGCATAGATGCCGGTGTGGGCCAGGTTTATAAAGGTAAAGCCGGCATGAACATCGGTTTTAGCCTTAACTGGGTTATCAATCACAGGTTTGTAGTAAGCGCGCACTATCAAACACCCAGCACCCAAATAAATGTGCAACCCGCGGTTGTGCCTTATTACAGTAATCCTGTTTATCTAAAACACCATTTTGCCGGCCTGGCCTTCAGCTATATTTTCTTTGAAAACAAAATGTTTAGCCTGCAACCGGAGTTATGCGCCGGTTGGGCTTCAGCAAAGTTTGAGTGGCCAAAGGATTTATACCAACGCAAGGATTGGGGAGCGGTTATACCTGCTGTATATGGTATATATAATGCTACGCCCTATTTCAGGTTGGGGGCAGGACTTAGCTACAAAGCCGTGTTCGGCCCACAGCTTTTTGGTTTAAAAGCTATGGACCTGAGCGGCGTTAGCGGACTTATCTTTTTCCGCGTGGGTACATTTTAAGCTTAAGCGGTCTTCTCTTTTACAGTTTCGGGGCGCAGTTTGTTAATAGCCTTTATCATCATGAAAATAGCCAGCGCCACTATTAAAAACTGCAATGAAGTTTGAATAAAAGCCCCGTAGCGGATAGCTACTTCGGCCGCTTTATTTACGGTATCCTCCGGTTTAATAACCAGCTTCAGGTCTTTAAAATCAACGCCGCCTATTGCAAGACCAATCGGTGGCATAATAATATCGTTAACCATGGATGTAACGATTTTTCCAAACTCGGCGCCAATAATGATACCGACTGCCATATCAAGTACGTTTCCCTTAAGGGCAAACTCTTTGAACTCTTCTTTAAAACCCATAACGCTAGATTTAGGTGATTGAATAATTGAAGCTAATATAGGAGATTAAAAAAACATAGAAAGATGAATAATATGACTTGAATCGGCGGGAACCCGCAATCATATTTTCTCGAAGGAGTCGTTCTGCACCCAGCCCACTTTACCGTCTGCCAGGCGTATTTTATTCCATTCGCCTACCTTATCCAGCAGCAAAAACTTAATGCCCTCATGAATCTGGAATGCGTTGTTAGAGGAGGCATCCGGAGCAGATTTGGCGAAAATGTTTTCCGTTACTAAAACTGCATAGCCTGAATTATGCACGTTACTGTGCTGCCAACGCCATAAAAACAGAAAGGTAAACGAAAGCAGCACCAGCACAACACCGGCAAAGCGGGGCACTGTGCGATAGGAAGGCATAAAGAGATAAGCGGCAAACGCAATAAATGCCAGCCACGCGGTGGCCAACGCCCACATCGCCCATCCTTTGGCTGAATAGGAACACACCAAATCATTACACCAGCGCACCACACCCAATTGCGGCACTGGGGTAACTTTATCTACCGCATGGCTTTGCGCCAGTTTTAAGTTATGGATAATGTCTTCATCTTCCGGAGCAAGACGGCCTGCGCGCTCATAATTTAAAATGGCCTTGCCCAGGTTGTTTAGTTTATAATAGCTATTGCCCAGGTTAAAATAAACGTCAGGCACCGCACCTCCCTGTGCAATTATTTTTTCATAGGCCGCGGCTGCTTCTGCAAATTGATTTTGCTGGTAGAGCTTAGCCGCACTTTGGTACAACTGCGCGGTGGTTTGCGCAAAACTGAAAGTGGTAAGAAAAATAAAGAGCCCGGCAAAAAGCCAATGCATGCGCTTATGCCCATAACACGCTGATATGTTTATGCCGCCGTTCATTTTTTAATCTCGTTTTCCAAGTCGGCCATCAGGTTCATGGCTAATTCGTAATTGTGTTTCATTTCTCCACCCTCACCTACCGGCGAATAAAGCGCCCACTCGCAGGTGTTTATCAAACCTTTCAATTTTGAGATAGTTTCTGCGCTTACGCTTTTGGCCAATAGCTTTTCCTCCACATTATCCTTGCTTAATTCGGCCATATCCATGCTCAGCTTATCACCAAGGTAACCCCATACCGAGCGGCTTACCTCATTATAAAAGTTGTTCTTATCGTTAGCAGCTAAATATTTTTCAGCTATCGTTAAACGCTTTTTAGCCTGCTTTAACGCCTTACGCCGCTTGGTGCCTATTACATCTGCTTCCAGGTTTTCATTCCTTCGTTTAACAGCTACCAGCGCCAAAAACAAAATAAAGGGCGCAGAATACATAGCCACAAAACCAGCTGAGCCAAACAGCAAACCACTACCGGAAAAGTCGGGCAGATTTGTTTTTATATAGCGGATATCCTTGCCCAGCGTTACTACATCTTTCCGTTTCAAATCTTCTGTAGTTACTTCAGTAACTTGTTTAGGTTCGCCTGTAACTTTTAAGGCGTACTCAGGAGATTTAATGGTGATGTATTTACCGTTTGAAGGGTCGAAGTACGAAAAGGTTTGCGGTTGTATAACATAATCGCCGGGCTGACGTGGCACTAACAGGTAATCGTATTCCTTACTGCCGCTCATACCACCTGCGCTGTTATTCACATTCTCCTTCACCTTAGGGTCATAAGCTTCAAACTCCTTAGGGAAATTTACCAACGGGGCTTCTACCATTTTAAGATTACCGCTACCGGCAATTTTCATGCTGTAGGTTACGGGCTCATCTGTTTTAACTTCTTTGGTAGAAAGTTTGGTTTCGAAACTATACTTACCTACGGCACCCGAGTAATCTGCCGGCTTATCCTGCTCCGGAAGTTCCTTTACTTCAATTGTTGCCGTATTGGTTTTTAGCTGCATATCAAAAGGCTGCACACGGCCCCCGAAAACATCAAAGGGGTTGCGCGAGCCAAGCATCACCTGCAGGTTAGCCACAGCTTCGATAGACGATACAGTAAGATTACCTGCACGCTGCGGGTAAAGGTTATACTGCAGTATTTCAGCAGTGTGATATTGTTTGCCGTTAAGCGTTTCTATTTTCTGCTTGCGCTTAGGGTCCAGTTCTACTTCCTGGCTCCAGAAACCATCAAAAGCCGGCGCTTTAGTAACATTAAAGCCGGCCATGTTCTGGCGATAGTAAAGTTTATAGGTAACCGTAAGCATTTCGCCCTTGTAAACAGAACTCTTACTCAATTCCAGCTTTACGATGAAATCATCCTTAAAGCGTTTCTGCAATTCTTCTTTAGAGTATTCCGGGGTTTGTTGCTGCTGAAAGAACGGATCCTGGAATGGGTCCTGCATCATGCCAAAGGGATCGTAAGGGTCGTACTGCTGCTGTGCCTGTTGGCGTTGTTGGGCCGCTGCCGCTTTAGTTACCGTTATGGTTAACTCGTTGCTTTCCATAGTAACCCCATCTACCACAATGCTGGCTTTGCCTAATTTAAAGGTGCCTTCCTTTTTAGGCTGCAGCATATAACTAAAGGTTATGGCCTCCGATTTTTTACCGTTAATATTCATTTGTTCGGTAAATGGGTTTGGGCCTGATATAACGGTAAAATCGGTAAAAGCCGGTGGTTTAATACCGCCACGTATTACGCCGTTCAATTTAAAATCAACCTGGAAACTGCGGTTTACCGGAACACTGGCCGGCGCCGAGGCCGAAAACTGCACCTGGCCAAAGGTGGTAACACAGGCAAACCACAGTAATAACAGCAAGGCGCCCTGCCTTACAACTGTTGCTTTTTGAACTATGGGTTTTTGTGCACGCATATTGTACTGCAAAATTCTACTTCTCCTACGGATAGTCAATGGTAAGGTGGCCCGCTTAAATTTTTTTCACACAATAAGCGCCTGCCGCAGGCAATTTACCAGTCTTTCTCAATCTTAACAGGGGCAACCTTCATTTGCTTCTGCTGCATTTTCTGGTTGGTTTTCTGCTCCTCGTTAGAAATAGCCTGCAACAACTGTTCAGCATCCTTCTTATTCAACTTGGGCTGCTGGCCGCTGTTCTGCTGCTGCTTTTCGTTTTTCGATTGCTGGTTCTTATCGTTTTGTTTGTTCTGCTGCTTGTCGTCCTGCTTCTGCTGTTGCTTGTTATTTTGACCTCCTCCACCGCCCTGGTTCTTTTGGCGAAGCATTTCGTTAGCATAAGCCAGGTTATAACGGGTATCCGCATCTTTAGGGTTTAGTTTCAGCGCCTCTTTATAGGCTTTCGCGGCAGCCTCCCAATTAGGAGTTTTCGCTTTGGCGTAGCTGTTTCCCAAGTTATGGTAAGCTTTCGCCTTTACCAGTGAATCTGTGTTTGTTTTTGCCGAGAGCTCAAACCATTTAGCGGCAGTGTCATAGCGGCCCTGCTGGTAAATAGCATCGCCCAGGTTAAATACGGCAACAGGGGCGTTGTTCTCTTTATCCAGTGCTTTTTTGTACTGCGCCTCTGCATCAGCGGCATTGCTGAAGCTATCAATCTGGAAAAGGCGGTTGCCGGCCCGTATATCACTTTTATAGGGCACCGATGTAAACGGAATGTTTAACTGCTGTGCAAATACCATTGCATGCAGCAAAAGCAAGCCCGCTACACCAAGTATATATTTTATAATCATCGCCCTCATGCTTACAGTTTAAAGCTCCATTTAAATTTCGTTTCCGTTAACCACCAATCCACCAACAATAATATTGCGGCCGCTAACAGGCACCATATAAACTGGTCATCGTAATCAGTAAACACTACATCTTCCAGGTTTTTACTGCCCAGGCCGCCCAAATCTTTCAATATGGCCTTAATCTCTTCCTTACCCCCACTCATGGTGTAATACTTACCGTTTCCTTTTGCCGCAACCTCCTGCAACATTTGCGCATTCATCTTCGATAGTACCACATTGCCCTGCTCATCATGCTTAAAATCGTTACCCATAGGTATAGGCGAACCTTTTTCGCTACCCACGCCAATGGTATAAATCTTAATGCCATCCTTTACAGCCGCAGCAATAGCTTCATCCGTGCCGCCTTCGTTATCCTCTCCATCGCTTATAATTATTAACGCCTTGTGCTTGTCCTCGCCCTGCACAAATGATTGCCTTGCGTGGTTTACCGCTTCGGCAATGTTAGTGCCCTGCGTAGGTATCATACCGGTGTTGGTAGCCTTTAGGTACATACGCGCGGCGCTGTAGTCCACAGTTAATGGCATTTGCAGGTAAGCGCGGCCTGCAAAAACAATCATACCCAAACGGTCGTTACTCAACTGCTCAATAAAATTGCTGATGAAGTTTTTAGAGCGTGCCAGTCGCGATATTTTTACATCATCCTCACTAAGCATTGAGTTAGACACATCTAAAGCAATAATTACATCAATACCCTGGCGCTTTACTTTTTCCTGCTTGGTGCCCACCTGCGGATTGGCAAAACCTATAACTATAAGTTCGAAAGCCAGTGCAGCCAAAATAAATTTCAATAACTGCTTGCCTACGGATGCATCGGCTGTAAGTTGTTGTACCAGCCGGGGGTTACCAAACTGCTTTATCTTTTTAGCTTTCCACACCTGGCCGGCAATAAAAAATGCTACCAGCGGGGCTACCAAAGCCAGGCCCCATAAGGAAAGCGGGTGTTCGTAACGGAAAGCCACTTCACGTGTAAGCAACAATGCCACACCCACCGGCACTAAAAGCACCAGCAACCACAGGTATTTTATGTTGTTATCCTTGGGCATGCCTTACGGAATTGAGCGCGTTACCAAATACTTTAACAGCAATTCTATAAAAACAAGCACCCCTGCTATTAATGCAAACACATGAAACTTTTCGGTTTTGCGTTCAAAGGCGCTTACTTCAATCTTTGTTTTTTCCAGCTTATCAATTTGCTGGTATATCTCCTTCAGGCGCTCATTATTATCCGCCCTGAAATATTTTCCGCCGGTTTTTTTCGCAATTTCCTTTAAAAGGGCTTCGTCAATTTGTACCGGCGCACGGTCAAACACCAGAGTGCCGTTAGGCATCATACCAATCGGCGTCATGGCATCGCCGTTAGAGCCAATGCCTATAGTGTAAACCCGTACACCCATATGCATCGCTATATCGCAAGCCGTCATAGGGTCTACCATGCCCCGGTTGTTTACGCCATCCGTCATTAAAATCACCACCTTGCTTTTCGCCTCCGACTCTACCAAACGCTGTACTGAAGTGGCCAACCCCATGCCTATGGCAGTGCCGTCCTCCAGCAATCCGTTTTTAATTTCTTTAAGCTGCGATTTAATAATGGCATGGTCCACTGTTACGGGGCATTGCGTAAAGCTTTCGCCCGAAAAAATTACCAAACCAATTCTGTCATGAGGGCGGCCTTCAATAAAAGCAGTGGCCTCTTTTTTCGCTGCCTCCAGTCGGTTGGGCTCAAAGTCCCTAGCCAGCATTGAGGTGGAAACATCCACCGCAATAACTATATCAATGCCTTCGGTAGAAACTTTCTCTTCATCGTACAACGTTTGCGGGCGGGCAAGGGCCGCTATTAAAAACAGCAATGCGGCTACACGCAATATGGGTAATAGGCGTTTAATAATTGCCTTAAGCGGATGTTCGAAACCTTTGAAGGAGCGTAAAGAAGAAATGGTAAGCAGAGGATGTTCCTTACGTGAACGGAAATACCACCACAAAACCGACAACAGCAGCACCACCGGTATAAACCAGAGCACCCATTTGTAGGCCCATGATATTTCTGTTAAGTGATTAAACATCTTCTACTTCTTTTCCTGTTTTTGTTGTTCTTCTTTAGGTTCGGTTAAATCAACAAAACCATAGGCTCTTTCCATATTCTTTATGTTCTCATCCGGCAAAGGCAACAGCTTGGCAAACTTTACAAGGTCGGCCTGGTTTAATATGGCCAACAGTTTTTCCTGCGCAATGCGCTTTACGTGGTACGATTGTATCCTCTCTTCTATTTCAGCCGTGGTGCTTTCCATAGCGTAATAGCCATAACGGAATTCGATATACAGGCGCAAAATTTCGGAAAGCCGTGTGTAGTAGCGCTTGGTTTCGTCTTTTTGCCACAGCTTTTCCTCTTCCAGTTTTTTCAATTCGGCACGTGCCCACACGTGAGCCGGTTCTTTTGGCTTTGGCCGCACTTCAGGCGCGGGCTTTTTATTACGCCAGCGCAGGTAGAAAATCAGCGCGATAATTAAAGCCAGCAAAACCGCAGCAGCTATATAATAATAAAGAAACTCATCCCAGGTATAAGGTTGTTGCAAAGGCGCCTTGATGGCTTTAATAGGCTTTGCTGTATCCACCGGTATCGTGCGTACTTCTACCAGCAAATCGTTGGACAGCACACTATCCAGGCGGCCCGAAGCGGTTTTGTAATAAATAGTTTTCACTCCTGTGCGGTATTGGCCACTATCAAAGGCGGTTAGTACATAGTTTTGGGATAGCACCGTACTCTTGCCGTTATCAAAGGTGTCCAGCTTGCCCGCTTTCACAATTTCCAGTTCGCCGATAGTATCGCGCCATTGCGGCAGTTGAGGTTGTATGCCACCGGAGAAACGCAAATTAAATTTTACAGGAATGTGGTCGCCAATCTGGATTTGCGTGCTGTCAGAAACAAATGTTGCTGAAATACTTTGTGCCGTTGCGGCCGTTATACCTAACCCAAAGGCGCACAAAACCACAAAGCACTGCCTTAGCAAAGTATTGGACTTTGTATACCGTTGTGTGTGTCTGTTTTCTGCATGCCTTTCCATTTTATCTTCTTCTCATTTCACGTTTGCGAAACATGTTCATCAGGGCAATTACATAGTTGTCCTCCGTACTAATACTTTCCAGTTGCGCCCCGCTTTTAGAAAACAGGTCCTTGGTTTTCTTTTGGTTTTCAACAAAAGTCTTAGCGTAGGTATCGCGGAATTTTTTGTTGGAGGTATCTATCCAGGCAGTGTTACCCGTTTCTGAATCTACCACATGCATAAGGCCTACGTCAGGTAAAACGGCTTCGCGCTTATCGTACACATGCAGGCCTATTAAATCGTGCCGGCGCGCCGCAGCAGTTAAAGCGCTCTTCAGCCCCTCGTTATTGTAAATAACATCCGATACCAAAAATGCTATGCTACGCTTCTTAACCATGTTATTAAAGTGGCGCAGGGCCTCCGCAATATCGGTGCCCACATGTTTTGGCTTAAAGTCGTATATCTCCGAAATAATGCGCAGGATGTGGCTCTTCCCCTTTTTAGGCGGAATAAATTTCTCCACTGTATCGCTGAAGAACATCACGCCTACCTTATCGTTATTTGAAATGGCCGAAAAGGCAAGCACTGCGCTAATCTCCGCCATCACATGGTTTTTAAAGTCGGTTTGCGTACCAAAAAAGGAACTGCGGCTAACATCAATAAGCAGCATCACGGTTAATTCCCTTTCTTCTTCAAAAACCTTTATAAAAGGTTTGTGGCTGCGTGCGGTAACGTTCCAGTCAATAAGGCGCACATCATCGCCATACTGGTATTCGCGTACTTCGCTAAACGAAATACCCTTACCTTTAAATGCAGAGTGGTAACTACCCGAAAAAATCTGGTTAGTCAGTTTTCGGGTACGAATTTCTATACGGCGCAGTTTCCTGCGCTTGTCTTCGTTGGTATTTGAAACTTTGGTTGCCACTATTACACTGTTTAAACAGGATGAATACTATGGAACCTCTACTGCATTCAGTATTTCGCTTATTACTTCCTCGGTTGTAATGTTTTCGGCTTCTGCCTCGTAGGTTAAACCTATACGGTGGCGCATAACATCGTAACATATAGCGCGTATGTCTTCCGGTATTACGTATCCGCGGCGCTTAATAAAGGCATATGCCTTGGCAGCCAGCGCCAGGTTGATGCTTGCGCGTGGTGAGGCACCGTAATTGATAAGCGGTTTAAGTTTACCTAACTTGTAGTCTTCGGGCTTACGCGTGGCAAAAACTATATCTAAAATGTATCGTTCAATTTTTTCATCCATGTAAACATCGCGCACCGTTTTACGCGCTGTAATGATGTCTTCTTTCTTTACTACCGGGTTAATGGGCTTATCGGCCAGGCTCATGTTCTGCCTTATAATTAACTGCTCCTCTTCTTTTTTAGGATAGGTAACAATTACCTTCAGCATAAAGCGGTCTACCTGTGCTTCGGGCAAGGGGTATGTTCCTTCCTGCTCTATCGGGTTTTGCGTGGCCAGTACTAAAAAGGGCTCTTCCAGTTTAAAGGTACTTTCGCCAATGGTTACCTGCTTTTCCTGCATGGCTTCCAGTAAGGCGCTTTGCACTTTGGCTGGGGCACGGTTAATTTCATCCGCCAGTACAAAGTTGGCAAACACAGGTCCCTTTTTTACCGCAAAGTCATTTTCCTTTTGGTTATAAATCATCGTGCCTATCAAATCGGCAGGCAGCAAATCAGGCGTAAACTGTATGCGCGAGAACTTGCCGTGTATGGCAGTGGCTAACGATTTTATGGCCAACGTTTTTGCAAGGCCGGGTACACCCTCCAACAAAATATGTCCGTTAGAAAGCAGGGCCAGCAATAAACGTTCGGTCATGTATTTTTGACCCACAATGGTTTTGCCTAGTTCCATACCCAGAACATCAACAAAAGCACTTTCATTTTTTATGCGCTCGTTTAGGGAGGCAATATCTACCGGGGCATTGGTTGTTTCCATGCATTAATTTTTTGGGATGACAAATGTAGGTTGAGCGCCATTTGTTAAAATTCAAAATTTGTTAAGCCACAAGGGTTTAAGTAGGCCGCATAGCTGCCCGGGTTTGATAAAATAACCCAAACCGCTAAGCCAAGCCGGCTTAAACCTATAAGAATAACCACTGTAACCGCATTTTTAGTGCCCCGGTTAACGCTTTTTGTGCGCACAGGCGGTATTATGGCCACATAGCCCTTTGTAGTGTTGCTAAAACCGTTGCGGCTTTAGAATTTTAAGGCCAGCCCTATACCAAACTGTTCGAATATCTGCAGCTTGTTGAAGTTCAGTACAGCATTGCCGAATTTGTCCTTATCAGTAATGCCATCCGGTTTCTTTTCGCCACTGCGTACGTCTTTTTTATCTACAGGCGTTTGGGCGTTGTATTGGTAAACAAAGCGGGCGCTTAGGGTAGCGCTTAAAAATTTATTAATTTTAAACACTATATCATTATCCCATTTTACCACCGGTATGTGGCGGGTTGTTTTGGCTATACTCATAACGCCCATGGAATCCTCCGCCTCAAAATATTTCGGCATTTCGGTATTGTAGCTGGCGTTTAAATAAGCCGAGAACACATTCAGGTGGCTTTTCCAGTTTACGTTCTTCACAATATCTTTTTGAAATAAGAGGTCCAACTCTAAACCCAGTTCGCCCATAAACATTTTGCCGCGTTCAAGGCCAAAACGCGTTTCATCCACATCTCTGTAATAGTTATCGGTATATCTGCCGTCTATCAATCTTGTTGTGTCGCGGCCATCGTGGTCGGGCGTTACAAAGGTCATTTTACCTTCTACCGGCGAGAAGAAGAGCGTGAAGTAATCTTTGGGTTTCCAGGTTAAACCGGGGCCCAGTGTAAGTATAGCCGGCGCTGCAAACTTTGAAACCGTAAATTGTTTAAATCCACCATTAGAGGTGTCGGTTAAAGTGTAGTCATAGCTGCGGGATAACTGGCTTTCGAAACCAACTTTTGCTGATACATACAAGGCATTAGAAACCTTGTAACCAAAGTTGGATTTAAAAGATAACAGGTCAATATTCTTTTGAAAGTTACGCTTGGCCAATGAGGCGCGGCGTATAAGGCCATTGGCCACCATGCCCCATTTTAAATCCAGGCTGTTCTCCCAAATCAGGTTATTCTTTTTGTAGTTGGCATAACCACTGGCACCAATTAAAAAGGCAAAACTATTAGAGCCGCCCGGCGCCCACTGGTAAAGGGCCACCTGGTTAAGCGTTACTCCCAGATATCCTCCCACCTTCCAGGTAGAGTCGCGAAGGTAAATGCCATCTCCCCCCAAAACCACTTTAGGTTTCTTTTTTACTGCGGGTTCAACTTTAACGGAATCAGTGATTTGGGCGGAGGCCATAGTAAGGGTAAACAGGCCAAATAGTGCCAGGAGTAGATTTTTTTGCATGTAATTGGGTTTGTAGGCTCAAAAATAGAATGGTTTAGGCTTTCTTAAATATGACTTTGAACACTGGATTTTCTCTCTGCCCTATTTTAAGAACGGTAGTCTAAAATTTTTTCTTAGTGATAATCAATGAATTAATCCGAGTTCCATTGTTTTTATAGTATTATGTATTGCATAATACCTTTTTTAAGACATATCTTTGCATTGTCAATTAGATTGTAAAACATAACACCACAAGTAATATGAAAAAGATTATCACACAAGCCTTGCTGTTTACCGGTTTAGCGCTTACCGGTTTTGGGGCCACCGCCGGTAATTGTTGCGCCGCAAGCAATATGGACGAGTTTAAAAGCAGGTACGTAGTAAGTGCAGAAAGTACCATGGAGGAGCCCGCTATTGCAGAGGCCGCAGTTAGCACTGCAAGCTTTGCCGCAAGCGGTAATTCAAAAAGCCTGAAAGAAACTATCCGCCGCGAGATAGTGGGCAAAATTACCTGCCCCGATTTTGTTACCGAGAACAGCGAAGCCAACGATGTTAAGGCCTTAGTATCGGTAGATGGCCAGGGGCGTGTTACCGTGTTTGAAATTTACAGCGGCAACGAAAAACTTAAAACCTATGCTAACAACCAGTTACAGCAAATGAAACTAAGCTCGGCCGGCAACGACGAAAAGTTTGTGCTTGTTATAAAATTCCGCGTGGTATAAACCCTACGCTTCATTAAATAAAAAGGAGAGTTTATGAATATAGAAAACACCAAAGCGCAAATGCGGAAAGGAGTACTGGAGTTCTGCATCCTTTCTATACTGGCCGATGGCGAACATTATCCCACCGAAATTATCGAGAAGATGAAAGAAGCCCGCCTGCTGGTTGTGGAAGGCACCCTTTACCCCCTGCTTACCCGCTTAAAAAACGATGGCCTGCTTTCGTACCGCTGGGTTGAAAGCCAAAGCGGCCCGCCCCGTAAATATTTTACACTTACCGCAGACGGTAAAGTATTTCTGAAGGAATTGATTGATGGATGGAAGGAGCTGACCGCCTCAGTAAACCAAATTATTGACCAAACGCCTAAAACCAACTAAAAAATGAGAAAGACAATTAACATAAACCTGGGTGGTATAGCCTTCATTATAGATGAAAATGCTTTTGAAGCCCTGCAAAATTACCTGGAGGCCCTTAAACGCAAGTTCAGCAACGAAACCGAGCGCAGCGAGATTATGGCCGATATAGAAGGCCGTATGGCCGAAATGCTGAATCAGCGCATAGGCGACCGTAAGGAAGTAGCCAGCCTGGAAGACATTGAATACATTATTAATATAATGGGTAAGCCCGAGGACATAGCCGGCGAAGATGAAACAACATCAACAGCTGAGGAGAAGGTGGCTTCATCTAACGCTAACACCAATGCTGCCCCTAAAGGCGAAGCGGTAAAGAAGAGGTTGTTCCGCGACCCTGACGATAAGCGCGTTGCCGGTGTTATTTCCGGCCTGTGCCACTACCTGGGCATTGACGACCCCGTTTGGTTACGCATACTGGCCGTAGTGTTTATTCCTATCACTTCCGGCGCCATCATCCCAATCTATATTCTGTTAATGATTATAGTGCCCGAAGCCGACAGCGCTGCCGAAAAACTGCAGATGCGCGGGGAGCCCATCAACATAAAAACCATTGAAAAAGAATTTCGCGACGCAGCCACCCGCACGGGCGAATCGGTTAAAGGTTTAGTGAATGATAAAACCATCTTCGAGCGTTTTTCTTCTGCCTTTGTAACCATACTTAAAGCGGTGCTTAAGGTACTGCTTGCCTTTGTCATCTTCATCGGTATGGTTATACTGTTCGCCCTGCTGGCAGGTATGTTCGGTATCTCCGTGGCCGGCAATACCATACTTACCAAGGCGCCTTACATGGTGGTTGATAACCCCGGCGTAATTACCATGCTCAAAATCGGTTTCATACTGCTTATTGGTGCGCCGGTAATGGCTGCTATATATGGGGCCATCCGTTTAATAATCGGCAAAAGGGCGCAAACACCGCGCATAGGCTGGGTGTTTGCACTGTTGTGGGTTGCTGGTATAGTGCTGCTGAGTATAGGAGGCTGGAAAGCTGCCCGCAACTATAAAATGAGCGCCACTAAGGCTGAAGAAGTTGCCATTACTACACCGGCTAATAATGCCCTGCTGGTGCAAATTGCGGATGAGAATGGCAAAAAAGTAAGCCCCGATGATGACGATGATTTTAATTTCAATATTGATTTTGACGGGGTGTTTGTTAACGGCGATGATGTTAGCCAAATGGAAATTATACCCGTTGGCGAGCCGGACCTTCAACTTATTGCTTCTACCGATTCTTCTTTTCACCTGTTTACCGTTTTTACCTCCCGCGGCAGCACACGTGCCGATGCGCTGCACAATATTACCATGGTGCAATACCCTGTTAAGCAAATGGATACCGTGTTGAATTTACCACCGTACCTGCAAATGCCTAAAGGCGGCAAATGGCGCGGCCAAAATGTAAAGCTGCAACTGGCTATACCGCAAGGCAAAATGGTGCGCTTTGCTGATAACCTGGACCGCTGGGCGGCAACAGTTAAGGGTAACCCAAAGTACGACGACACCTATTTTAATAATACCGTATGGACGGTTGACAGCGGTGCCGTGAAATGCATTGTTGGCGAAAACCACTACATGCAGGATAAAGAAGAGAAGCTGGCGCGCAAAGCCGAAAAAGAAAATGAAAAGCTGGAACGCAAAGTGGAAGAGCTGGAGCGTAAGCTGGAAAGGTTAAAAGATAAGTAGGCCAAATTTTTTCTCACCGCAACTATCCTTAATCAAAAAAGCAAGCAAGCGGTGTAAGTTGGTTTTCCCGCCCTCTCTCAGGGGCGGGATTTTTTTGGTTTATCGTATGGCCTTCCAACTTTTCCCTCAAAGGGAAAACAACTAAAGGGTTGACAAAAGTTGACACTTTCAAAATGTAAACTACTAACGAGAGCGCTACTACAAAATGATTACCAGTTGTTTGTGCAAAAACCAAAAAATTAAAAGGTTGACACTTTACACTTACTATTTTCTTCGGCACGTAATACCCTTAACCAACTTATATCTGTAATCAGCTTCCCAAGGCATATATTGAACAGGCAGGTTTATTAGAGGGAATCCTACGGGCAACTATACATTACCCAGCACTATCATCTTATCTAAAGTAGGCTGGGGGCGGCCACCAAGTGGTTCCAGGGTAATGGCAAAGGCCCGGGCCTCCGTAATGTTTTTCATTTTATCAAATAGCGTATCCTTGCTTACCACGCCAAGGTCCACCGGCTTGCCGGCTACTATAGCCCAAAGCTGGTATTGCTCATTACCGGCAATTTGGGGCAGCAGGGCGGCATTCAAATGGGTTTCGCCGTTTTGCGCATTCCAATACACTACGGCCTGTGCATTAGGGGCAATGGCTAAGCCTTTAAGGGCGATGGCCTTATTGGCAGGGTTACTTATTACAGCCAATTGCTGCATTATAACTTCACTTTCACCACTTAACATTTTAACCTGCTGTGCTAAAACGTCCTTATCGGCTTTCAGTTGTACTATCTCCCGGTTGGCTTCAGTATAACGGCTGCTGAAATAATAAGTAGTGGATACCAATCCCACAATAATCAACACAGCAGCGGCAGCAGCCAGCTTAAACACAGGGGTGAGCTCTACAATTACTGAACTCACTTTCTCCATATCCAGGTCAAGCTCTACACCAAACTGCAGTTTATTGGCAATCTTCTCCTTTAACTCAGGTTCGGGCATTACTGCCTGCGCTTTGGCCAACTCCTCAAACGCGCTTTCTATGCGGGCAATTTCATCGTTCAGCTCCGGGTGCGTACGGCGCAAATCGTCTATCTGCCTGGTTTCCCCGGCGGGTAGTGCTCCCAGAACGTAAAGCTCCAGCGCTCCTGATTCTATAATTTCTCTTGCTTCCACCGTTTAAAAAAATTTTCTCAGTTTAACCATGGCCAACCGCACCCTGCTCTTAACCGTTCCCAGCGGTATGTTCAGCTCTTCAGCCGCTTCCGTTTGGGTATATCCTTTAAAATAAAGCAATTCTATTATTTGTTTTTGCTCTATTTCCAGTTCATTTACTAAACCACGCAAGCCTATGCCTTCCACAAAAGGCGTTTGCTTTGTGTTTTCGTTTTCCTTCCGTACGTAGTCCTTGTTTTCCTTGCGCGAAAGTGAGTTGCCTGCGCGTATTTTATCGATTGATAAATTTCTGGCAATATTCAGCATCCAGGTATAAAGCCTGCTTTTAGCGGGGTCGTAGCTCTCTATTCCGTTCCAAATCTTAATGAACACTTCCTGCAGCAGGTCGTGCGCAGTTTGCTCATCGCGTATAATATTTATAATAATGCCGTATAAGGCAGGGCTGTAGTTGTCGTACAGGTAGTCAAAAGCCTTTCTGCTCCGGGTCTTTAACTCCTTTATAAGTTCTTCTTCGCTATATTTTTCTCTTCCCTTCAAAACTTAAAAACCGAATGTAACAATCATCTTTAAAAAAAGTCGGGAGCGATTGCGAGCAACCGCTCCCTTGTAACCCACTATCGGAAAGAAAGAACGATCATTTACGGTGCGTTGCTTCCCACATTGCCCACTAACACATACGTAGTTAAGGGGTCTGAAGCCTGCGGGTCGTGCGCCACAAAGCAGCCGTTATAAGTTGTCATATAGTCAAACGTTTGCGATACCTTAACGGTATTATCAATCATACCGCCCGATGAAACCGGCGAGCCGAGGTCAAACACAACAGCCCCCGGCGAGGTTACCGGCCCGCTGTGGATGTGCATCATATAGGCCAGGCCGTTAACCGTACCCATCATATGCACTTTTACATTAGTAGTATTGTCCTCATTCTCATTAAACGTTACAGTGCCGGTTACACCACTGCTGTTGTATTCGGTCATCGTATACATTTTCGTGCGCAGGGTTTTATCTTCCTTGGCGCAGGATGCTAACCCGGCAATACCCAGCGCCACAACTCCCACTACTATCATATTCATTAATCTGCTCTTCATATCGTTTCGCTTTAGTTTAAGCTATTTGAATACAGTTACGCCAAAGGGTTTAATCCGGATCACTCCACCGGTAAAAAAAATGGGGGGCCTCCTTAAGGCATAGTGAACCGTCTGTCTGTTTATAACGTAGATAGGCTAAACCTCCATATGGTAAGCGCTTTTTTTAACTGCCTGTGGAACCGGATTATTACATTGGGTGTCAGGAAGGATGACCCCTACAGTAAATCAAAGTTTGTAATTTTTACCAACCTGGTTTCGTTCCTAACGGCTATTGCCGTAGTGGCTTATATACCGTTCTCCCTGTTTCGCGGCTATTACTTTTTGGCAGCCATTCAATTGGTGGATGTGCTCTGCGTTGTAAGTGCCCTGTATTTAAACAGCCGGGGCCGGCATAATGCAGCGCGCTTTGCTTTTATAGTTGTAGTAAACAGCTTTGTGTTGTTTAATGCTCTTTACATAGGGTACGAAAGTAAAGTGCACGAGTTTTTCTACCTCAGCAACGTTATTCCTTTTCTTCTCTTTCCAATCAAGGAGCATAAAAAGCTGCTGTTCGCAACCGCCATTGCCCTTTCGGGCTTTTTCCTGTACTTCCTGTTGTATCCTTACTTTACCTCTTTCAATCTTGATTTAAACACCCAACTGCACATCTATAAAATTAACCTGGCCATGAAGTTTTTCCTCTTTGGTGCCGCCATTTACATATTGGCCCTGTATAACCACCGTGCCGAGGAGCAGTTAGAAACTTCCAACCGCAAGCTGCATGAGTTCTCTGAAGAGTTGCAGCGCTCCAACGAGGACCTTCAGCAATTTGCCTACATTATTTCGCACGATTTAAAATCACCGGTGCGAAACATCAGCAGCTTTCTCAACTTATACATTAAGCGCTTCAGCAATACTATACCCGCAGAAGGCAAGGAGTTTCTTGAAATATCTTTTGCCAGCTCAAACCGCCTCTCAAAACTGATTGATGACCTGCTATCCTACAGCCGCGTAGGCCGCAATTTGCCGCCCTGCGCCAATGTTGACACCGGCCTGCTGCTTAAAACCATTGAAATTGAATTAACCGAAAAGCTGAACGAGCGCGGCGGCCGCCTTATCATTAACAGCGAAATGCCCGTATTGGGTAAGGTACACTCTACTATGTTGTATCACATTTTTCAGAACCTTATAACCAATGGTTTAAAGTTTAACCAAAACAAAAACCCTATGGTAACGGTGGAACACCTTAAGTACGGCGATAATCAACATCTGTTCAGCGTTAAGGATAACGGCATCGGGATAGATAAAAAGTACGAAGAGCACCTCTTTCATATGTTCCGCCGCCTGCATCAAAGCGAATATGAGGGTACCGGTATAGGGCTGGCCGTATGCAAAAAAATTGTGCAGTTCTACAATGGCCAAATCTGGTTCGAAAGCCAGGAAGGCTACGGCACCACTTTCTACTTTATTATTCCGGCAGAGGAACTTGGCATCTCCAGCCCACAGCAAACCCCTTCCGCCGAAGCTGTTTTGGTTTAGCCTACTTGCCCTGTATCGTCAATATTGGAGGCAAAAGATTGCCATAATTCATCATCAGGTACGGGTGCTTTAACACGCACCTGCTCTCCTGTAACGGGGTGGCGTAGTTCTAAACTGCGGGCATGCAGCGCAATAGTGGTGGGCTTATAAACCTGTGTCCCGCCATAGGTTTCATCGCCCACAATGGGGCAACCCGCCTTGGCAAGTTGTGCGCGTATCTGGTGAAACTTTCCGGTTATTAGCTGCACCTCCAGCAAAACGCCTTTATCATTTTCGGATACTACCTTGTATTTTAACCTTGCGCGGTTGGTACCCTCGCGCTCGGTGTCAAACAACTCCGCCTTGCGTAGCTCATCGTTCTTGCGGTGCCAGTGTATTAACTCATCCTCATTCTGCGGGGGGCGCTTTTCCACTATGGCGTAATAAATCTTCTTTAGCTCGCGGTGTTTAAACTGTTCCACCAACAACTTTAATACGCTTCTTTTTTTGGCAAACAGCACAGCCCCTGTTACCGGGCGGTCAATACGGTGGGGCACACCGATAAAGCACTTCCAGGGCCACTGGTCCTTGCTCTTTATATAGTCCAACGCTAAAGTTTCAAGGCTAAACTTATGGTGGCTGTCCTCCACTACAATGCCGGCCGGCTTGTTTACGGCTAACAGGTGTTTGTCTTCAAATAAAACCTTGAGTTCGGTATAGTGCATTGCGCGCTAAAACTACTGCACTTTAGAGTAGAACAAAAATGAGAATAGTTATTTAAGGCTGCGCCTGTACTATCAGGCCAGCTTTTCGCTCAAGTCTTCCCATCGCTGCATTTCGGTGGTAAGCTCTGCTTTTAGCTTTTCATACTGCGTATAAAAGTTGGGCGTTTTGCTCAACTCCTGAAATTGAACGGGGTCCGCCAACTGTATCTCTTTCTTCTTTATCTCTTCCTCCAGCTCAGCAATACGCTTTTCGCATTTGTCCAGCTCGCCTTTCAGCTTTTTGGTTTCTTTTTCCTGGTCCTTGTTGGGCTGGTTGTTATTCGCTGCCTTTTGCTTCGGCTCTTCTTTCTTCACCTTTTCATCATCGCGCTTGGCAAGCAGGCGTATATCCTCCATCTGCTTCTTCTCCAAAAACTCATTTATATCCCCCAGGTGTTCTTTAATTCCTTCTTTGGTAAACTCAAAGCTCTTGGTAGTAAGGTCATGCAAAAAGTCCCTGTCGTGCGATACAATAACCACCGTACCTTCAAATTGCTTAAGCGCGTTTTTCATAATCTCCTTACTCAGCATATCAAGGTGGTTCGTTGGTTCGTCAAGCACCAAAAAGTTTCTTGGTTCCAATATCAAACGGCAAAGCGCCAAACGTCCTTTCTCGCCGCCGCTCAACACCTTCACTTTTTTGTAAACATCATCTCCTTTAAACAGGAAACAGCCTAACAAATCGCGCAACTTGGTGCGTATATCACCAACGGCAACGCGGTCTACCACATCCAGCACGGTGTCGTTGCCATCCATGCTGTCAGCAGCGTGCTGGGCATAATAACCTACGGTTACATTGTGGCCAAGGGTTACTGTTCCTTCGTGCGGCAGGCCATCCACCAGTATACGTGTTAAAGTTGTTTTACCCATACCGTTTTTACCGATAAAGGCAATCTTATCTCCGCGGTCAATCTGAAAACTCTGGTTTTTCAGTACCTGCTTATTGCCGTAGCTCTTGCTTATGTGCTCAGCTTCTACCACTACTTTACCCGATGACTGTGCCGGCGGAAAGCGCAGGTTCATAGCCGCCATGTTTTCTTCCTCTACTTCAATGCGGTCAATCTTATCCAGTTTTTTAATAAGCGATTGGGCAAACGTAGCCTTGCTGGCTTTTGCGCGGAAACGTTCAATGTTGCGCTCTATCTGCGCAATTTCGCGTTGCTGGTTTTTAGCCGCATTAATCTGCTGCTCGCGGCGCTCTTTGCGCAGTTCTACATAACGGGTATAAGGTGCAGGGTAATCGTCAATATCTCCGTTAACAACCTCAATGGTGCGGTTGGTAATGTTGTCCAAAAAGCTCCTGTCGTGCGATACCATGATAATAGCGCCCGGGTAATCTTTCAAAAACTTCTCCAGCCACAGTACCGATTCAATATCCAGGTGGTTGGTAGGTTCATCCAGCAAAATAAGCTCGGGCTTCTGTAACAGAATTTTTGCCAGCTCCACACGCATCTGCCATCCACCGCTAAGGCTCTTCATCTCCTTTTCAAAACCATCCTGCTCAAAACCCAACCCTTTTAATACGCGCTCAATTTGCTCATCAATAGTATAACCGTCGTGTATTTCTATCTGGTGTTCTACTTCACCCAGGCGCTCAATCAGCTGCATGTAACCCTCGCTTTCATAATCGGTGCGGGTTTCCATTTCGTGCATAATCTTCTCCTTTTCGGCCATAAACTGGGTAACCAGTTCAAATGCCTTCTTGGTTTCGTCCATTACCGATAGGGAGCTTTGCGAGTGCAATTCCTGTGGCAGGTAGCCAATTATGGTGCCCTTGGGATACATGATGTCGCCGCCATCAATTTGCTGTATGCCCTTTAAAACCTTTAAAAGGGTTGATTTTCCGGCCCCGTTACGGCCGGTAAGGCCAATTTTATCGTTGTCGTTTATCAAAAACGAAATGCCGTCGAACATTATGCGCCCGCCGAAACTCAATTGTATGTTGGATACTGCTATCATTAGAGGGCGCGAAAATACGAAGAGTACAGCCCAAACCCAAGGCCCGGCTGCTAAATGAGTGTTAAGGGTGGCAAGGGCCGGTTTGCCGGCACTGTCCTTCCTGCTGAACGCCAGGAGCCTGAAACCGTGTATTCATAAGGCCCCACGGCTTGCATTTTTCACATTTTGCCTTACATTCGCACTGCAAAATTTCCATTGATATGAGCAAAGTGATTGCCGGCATTTTCACCCTCGTGGGCACTTTATTAACCCTTTACTACTCTTTTGTAATGGCCAACACCAGTTGGGCATTAAACTATAACGATCCCAAGCTGCACCAAAGCATGTATCAAACCGGCCACATGGTGCCGCTGGTATTAGGTATTATCCTGCTTACCATTGGCTTAACTTTCTTCTTTGTTGCCCGCGAGGACAACTCCGATATCAAAGGTTAATCTTCTTATAAAATACCGGCGGCGGCTTCGGTCTTCCGCTGTGTACCATAAATGCAAAAAGGGCTCCAACGGGGCCCTTTTTGCATTTTTATCATTTACAAAGCTACTTACCGAGTTGATACTTAAACCCGATACTTCCACCAAAGCTGTGCAGCCTTTGCTGTTGCTCGCCTATAGTGCTTATGCTCATCCGGTAAACAGGCTCTACCAAAATTCTGAGGCGCTTTTTAAGAATCACCTCTGCCCCTATTGAGGCATAAAAAGATGCATAATAGCGGCTGGTACCGCTTACGCTAAACCAATTAGCCTGGCTCTGTCTTTTTTCCAGGGCCTGGGTAGTAGGGCTGTTATCATACATATCCGTATAGGCATTAGTAAAAGGGTTGCTGGTAGTAGTCACAAATTTATCCTCTCCTACCAAGGGCGCATTCATTGAGGTGGGGGGCGTAGTAATTACTTCCGTATTAAATTTTTCCTTAATTTTTATATGATTAAAGATGCCGGCTGTAATAGATAGGCGAAAGTTATCTGAAACGTATGGATAGCCTTTAAAGCCTATAGGCAACACTATTTCGTGCGCAGTGCTTATATAGTTTTTGCAAACAATAGAACCGTACGCGTTTACAGAATCAGGAAGGTCTAAGGCGGCGGGACTAACCACCGGATTGTTTACCCTGTAACTGTTGTAAGCATAAAGTGCACCGGTATAAATGCTGAAATGCTTGCCAAACATAAACTCCATATCTGGCCCAACCATGTAAGCAAAGCGTCCAACTCCTTTCGCCTTTACAAAGGTATCTCTTGCCCCTTCGTGTAACGGAATCACGTCATAAAAGTCGGTACGCGCACCCAAATGAAAGCTGAATACTTTTTTCTTGCCGCCATCATTATCTTCCTTTTTAGCGGTAGCGCTTTCGGGCTTTTCTTCCTTCTTTTCTTCTACAGTTTCCGACTTTTCCTCTTTGCCGGTTTCAGCAATAGTTTCGGTCTGCTGCCCAGCATTTTCAGTAGTTGCAGGCGCCTCGGTGCTTAACCCGCCCGCTTGCCCGGCCTTGTTAGCCTCTTCAGCAGCCGTAGTGTTCATGGCCATTACCTCCTCCTTTGCTTCCGCTTTTGCGGGGTTTATTTCCAGGGTAGTGTTGGCACTTTGCTCCTCGGTACCGGCAACCAACAGTTCTACTTTCTTCTGTTTACGCTGTTTAGGGCTAACAATTGCTATTGGGGCTTTCTCCTTCCTTTGGCTTTGTTTTACTTTTTCAGCAGTTTGCTTTTGATTGCCTTGCTGCGCTGTCTCCTTCTTTTTGGAATAGCGCTCTGCAACAATGACATTGTTTTTTTGAGCACTGTTTGTTTTTGCAGTTTCTACGTTTCCATTATTAGCAGTAGTTGTAGTCGTTTCACTCTTGCTCTCTTCGCCGTTAACCACCGGCGCATTTTCGTTAGTTATTGTGGCGCCTTGCGCATTGGTAACGGGTTCTTTTGCCTCAACCTTGTTTTCAGCAGTTATGTTTTCTGAAGCCTTATTATGTTGCTCAACATGCGGTATGCTTTGCCACAAAAGCCCGCCCAGTAAAAGGCAGGCGGCTATACCGCTCCCGAAAAACCACCAGAAAATCACCCGGCGCTTTTTCTTCTTCTCCAGCAGGGCTTCCATCTCCTGCCATGCCTCCGGCTCATAAGGCATCTCTATGCCCTTCAGCTTATCGGCTATTCTCTTATCCGTATTATTTTCCATATACGTTTGTGTTCACTTTATTTTGTTCCAACAGCATATCCTGCAGTTTAACCCGCGCTTTCGCCAGGTTTGATTTTGAAGTGCCTTCTGAAATGCCCAGCATCTCTCCAATCTCTTTGTGGTTATAACCCTCTACCACGTACAGGTTAAACACCGTTCTGTACGCCGGCGTAAGTTTGTTTACCAGTTCCATTATCTGCTCCGCAGCCAAATCGGCCAGTACGTCATTACTTGCCTCTATATATACGGTCTTCTCAATTTCACTGTGCTGGTGCCTTAGTTCCGCCCTCAGGTAATCAATAGCAGTGTTTACCATTATGCGGTAAATCCAGGCTTCAAGGTTTCCTCCCTTTTTCCCAAAGCCCTCAATGGTTTGGTACACCTTTAAAAATCCAATGTTCACCATCTCGCGGGCCTGTTCCTTATGCGAAGCGTAGCGCATGCATACTCCCATCATCCTGCCGTAGAAACGCTCGTATAAGTGTTTCTGAGCCAGCCGTTCTCCCTTTATGCAGCCTTTAATAATCTCTTCCTCGCTCACGCTGTATGCTATTCGCATTGTAAAGTAACAGTTTAGTTTTTGTTGCGGTGTTAAACGTTTAAAGGGTTTATAGTTGTATTAATATTTTACGCACTGTGTTTTGCCGGCGCTTTTTATTGCACCGGTATTTTGCTTAGCAGGCTTATGTTGCTAAGGTTGCTGTAGTCGTATTGGTAAAGTCCATCGCTGCCAATCATCAGCAGGCGGTTGTTGTAAGGTATTACATCAAAGGCATGTATGTTGCTGAAGTGCGCCAGTTGGTTTTCGCCAATGGTCATCACGTCCTGTGCATTGTAAACCTTCAGGCCATCCTGGCTATCACATATAAACAGGGTTTTATCTGCAATGCCCAGGCCCTTAGGGTTGGTCATAGGTACAGTAACTTTTAAGGTAGGCTGGCTGATGTTGGTAATGTCTATTACTTCCAGTTGGTTCACGCCCATATGGCATGGGGCATCGTTACTCAGGGTAAAGTAAGCGTATTGGTCATCCACCACTACAGGGTCGCAGGCGCTTATGTGGTCGTACGAGGAAACATAAACCGGCGCAAAAGGATTGCTGTTGTTGTAAATATAAACAGCCGAGCTTGAGCCTATAAACAGGTGATTTTTGTATGGGAAAATCGTTTCTATACTCCAACCCACATTCTGCTCGCCAACTTTAGTTGGGTTAGCTGCAGCCGTTACATCGTAAACGTGCAGCTTGGTGTTATCTACTATATAAAGGGCATTACCGGCAATGGTAAACTTGGCGGTTGAACCACCTATGCCCGGCGTTTGCGGACTAACAAATGCTGCCGATTGTGCATTGGCCGTCATAACATCTCCCTCCATAAATACGCCTCCCTTGCCCCAAAAACCATTGCCGCTGCAATCATCACTTATCTTCTCGGTTTTTACCACCTCTTTCCATTCCTTAACCACGCCCAGTTGTGGGTCAGCATAGTTACCGTTAACGTACATCTCGTATGGCAGCGCGTTCTCCACTCTTTTTAATACAGTAACATTTTGCGGATTGCTGATGTCAAGCGCAAGCAGGTCCACATAACTATCGGCAAAAAGTACATTGCCTACTGCTGCTATGTCAACGTTGCCCGGCACATTAATAAACGCAATGTTTTGCGGTGCGGCAGGCACACTATTGTCTATTATATGTATGCCCTTGTTGCGCTCATTTACGAAAATGTACTGGCCCTTTATATAAATCTTACCCGGCTGATGCAAGGGCTGTGCCGGCTCGCTTTTAACTGCACTACGCATTTCTTCGTAGCTCATATAAACCGGCTCGTAGGTCTTATAGGTCATTGTTTGATCGCACTTATCCTTTTTGCAGGCCGAAAAAACAACCAGTGTAAGCAGGGTTAGCACTTGCAGCGTAAGGGTCATCGTTTTTTTCATATTGCTTGTTGTTTGGGTTTAAGGGCCGCCCTTTCCGTTAGTTGTCTCCCCTTCTTTACAGAAGAGGAGCCAGCCTAACAGGCAACCAATTTACATATACAAACGTTTGTCCTTTGAAAACCGTTGCCTGCACCAAATTTTTCGTATGAAATATCTCTTTTCAATCATAACCCTGCTGCTTTGCACCAAAATCTATAGCCAATCTGATATACAGGATGTAGTTTACCTTAAAAACGGCAGTATACTACGCGGTAAAATAACCGAGCAGAATGCCGAAAAGCTGAAAATTGAACTTGCAGGTGGCAGCCTTTTCGTTTTCAGTAATAGTGAAGTTGACAGCCTTAAAAAGGAAAACGTACTAAAGGAGAAGCTGCGCAACATTAAAAAGGATTACTTCCGCCGTTCGCACGGCTTCCGCAATATGACGGAGTTCAGCATCATTTATGGCCCCCCGCAAAAAAATACGGATATCTATTACTACTCTAATTCCGGCGATGACTTCGGACTTTCTCTGCACACCGTTAACGGCTACCAGTTTTGGCCTTATCTATATGTTGGTGGTGGTGTAGGTATCGACCGGTACATAAACTACAAGCAAACCTTCTCGCCCTTTTATGTGCGCCTGGCTACTGAATTCCTGAAAACGAAAGTTACGCCTTACGTGTTTGCTGATGGCGGCTACGCCGTAATGTGGAAGCAAAAGGCACAGGATGGCTACCGTTATAACAAAAACAAAGGAGGCTATTATTTTTCAGCAGGTGGCGGCATACGTATATATACCCGTGGCCGCGCTTCCGTAATACTAAGTGCCGCTTACAAGCGTATGTTCAGCGAAACCGAATGGGCCTACAATTATGAAGGTAGCCCTGCTTACAATATAAAACGCACTTATCAGCGCCTATCCTTAAACATAGGAGTTACGTTCTAACACAATCCCGTAAAGTCTTGAAAACACCGGCGGTTTAAAACTGCTGCAGGTCTACCAGCTTTTTGTAAATGCCACCTTTGGCAAGCAGCCCTATGTGGTTGCCCCTTTCGGCAATCTTACCTTCCTGCATCACAATAATTTCATCGGCATATTGTATGGTAGAAAGGCGGTGTGCAATAATAATGGTAGTTCGCCCCTTCATCAGTTTGGTTAATGCATCCTGTACCAATTTCTCGGAATTGGAATCCAGAGAGGAGGTTGCTTCATCCAATATTAGTATGGGCGGATTCTTTAATACAGCCCTTGCAATGGTTAATCGTTGGCGCTCACCACCGCTCAGCTTACCGCCACGGTCGCCTATAAGCGCATCATAGCCCTGGTCCAGCTTCATAATAAAATCGTGGGCGTTGGCTATGCGGGCGGCATTCTTCACCTCTTCCAGCGTTGCGCCTTCCGTACCAAAGGTTATGTTATTAAACACGGTATCGTTAAACAGTATCGATTCCTGGCTAACTATACCAAACAGGTGGCGCAAATCGCCCAGCTTATACTCCCTTATATCTACCCCGTCAATTAAAATTGAGCCTTCGCTTACATCGTAAAAGCGCGGTAACAAATCTACCAATGTGGTTTTACCGGCACCGCTCATACCAACCAGGGCCACCACCCGGCCTTTGCTTATTTTAAGGTTAAGGCCATCCAGTATTTTTTTATCATCGTAATTGTGGTAGGTAAAGCCAACCTGGCGGTATTCAATTTCCTGCTTAAATTCTTTAACAGGTACAGCTGTTTTACTTTCGGCAATGTTCACCTCTGCGTCTATCAGTTCAAAAATTCGTTGTGCACTGGCAAGCCCTTTTCTAATGTTATAAAATGCTGATGAAAAATTTTTGGCCGGCGGAATCAGCATGGCAAACAACACCATAAAGCCGATCAGGGTTTCCGCCTCCAACCCTTCTTTGTTAAGCACCAACGTGCCACCGTAATACAACACCATACACACCACGCACATGGCCAAAAACTCGGTAAGCGGAGAGCTCAACTCTCTGCGGCTGTTCATGCGCGTATTTAAACCAAAAAGGCGCTGGTTTACTTTATCAAATTGCAGCGCCATAAATTTTTCGGCATTAAACGCATGTATTATACGCAGGCCGCTCAATGTCTCATCAATAAGCGAAATAAGGCGGCCGGTGGTTTCCTGCGCCTTGGTGCTTTGGCGCTTAAGGCTTTTGCCTACACGGCCAATTATAAAGCCGGTTATCAGCAACATGCCAAAAACAAAAGCCGTTAGTTGCGGGCTCAGCATCAGCAGAAAGGCTAAAAACACAATAATAGTCAGCGGCTCGCGCACGGTAATTTCTACAAAGCTTATAATGCTGGCTTCCACTTCGCGCACGTCATCGGTTACGCGGGCTATTATATCGCCCTTGCGGCCTTTGCTGTAATAGGCTAAGGGCAGCGCCAGTATCTTGGTGTAAATATCCAGGCGAAGGTCGCGTATGGAACCACTTCTTATAGGCGAGAGGAACAACACCGCCAGGTAGCGGAAGAGGTTCTTCAGTAAAAACACCCCGGCAATAAAAGCGCAAAACTCAGCAAGCGCTGTTACGTGGCCTTTACTGTTAATCTCCATGCTCAAAAAATACTTTAGGTAATCCAGCAGGCTTTGTACGTCCAGGTGCAGCACCGGCTTTTCCATAACCGGTGGTATATTCCCCAGCAAAAGTTTCATAAAGGGAATAATCATCATTACCGAGAAGAGCGAAAAGAATACGGTAAGTACATTAAACAACAGGTTCAGCAGGGCATAACCCCTATAGCGGCTTACGTAAGAAAGTACTCTGAACAGGTTTTTCATGAACAGGCAAATATATTCGGATTCGTATTACAGCTACCGGTTATTACGTTCATATAGGTAGGCTTAACGCATTACGCCCGATTTAATTTTATTTTCGCCACAAAACGTGTTATATGGATTCGCGCCGCCAATTGAAAATTGCCTCTGTTATTCAGGAAGCTTTTGCTGATATACTTCTCCGCAACGGAAAAAGCATTTACGGTAAGGCCTTTGTAACGGTTACCAAAGTAAAAGTTACATCAGACCTTACGCTGGTTCGCTTTTACCTGAGCATCTTTAATACAGAAAACCCCGATGAGGTAATTGACCGCTTTAACGAGCATAAGTTTGAAATTAAACGCCAGTTGGCTGAACGGCTTCGCCACGACCTGCGCCGTATTCCGGAGCTTGAATTCTTTCGTGATGATACCCTGGATTATGTGTACCACATGGAGGGCGTTTTTCAAAAGATAAAAGAGCAGGACGATGCCCTTGCCGAGGAAGTAGCTAAGCCTGCTAAAAAAAGCAAGGCTGCCGCTAAGCCAAAGGCAAAAAAAGCTGCCGTTAAAAAAAGCGCTAAAGGCAAAAAGTAAACTACAAGCACATGCTGGCCTTACGGATAGCCTTTCGCTACCTTTTTTCTAAAAAGTCAACCAACGCCATCAACATCATTTCGTGGGTTAGCATGGCCGGTATGGCTGTGGGTGCTTTTGCCCTTATTGTAGTGCTAAGTGTTTTTAATGGTTTCGAAGGGCTGGTGCTCTCGCTTTACAATTCCTTTTACCCGGATATAGAAGTGCGTGCTACAGTAGGCAAAACCTTTGAGGACAAACCCGAAACACTGGCTGCTATATTGAAGTATGAAGATGTAGTTAAGGTATCGCGCACCCTGGAAGAAAACGCCTACCTGGAGTACGGCAACGAAGCCCAGATAGGCACCATTAAGGGCGTTGACGAACAATATAACGATGTAAACAGCGTGCGCGATTACGTGCGCATTGGCGAATTTGACCTGGGCGATAGCATGGGCCATAAGGCGGTAGTGGGTGGCAATATTGCCATTTCCATGAACATCACTACCGACCCTACTTTTGAAACCCTGCGCATTACCGTGCCGCGCAAGGGCGTTAAAAGCACCATTAACCCTGCTGATGCCTTCAACACCCAGCAAATAATACCCGCAGGTATCTTTTCTATTCAACAGGAGTTTGACTCCAAATACATTTTCGTAGGGCTTGATTTTGCCAAGGAACTACTGGGGGGAGATAACCGTATTTCGGCCTACGAGTTAAAACTTAAACCCGGTGCCGATTTAGAAACCAGCCGCAGAAAGTTGAGCGCGCTGCTGGGTAAAGATTTTGAGGTGCGCACCCGCTACCAGCAAAAGGCCGAAATGTATAGGGTAATGGTAATAGAACGTTGGGTAACTACTGCCATACTTGCCTTTATAATTCTAATTATCTCCTTTAACATCATAGGCTCCCTCTCCATGTTGGTGTTGGAAAAAGCCCGTGATATAAGCATACTGAAAGCGATGGGTGCCGACGCCACTCTTATCCGCCGTATCTATCTTCTTAACGGCATACTGGCCTCGCTTATCGGCGCCGGTATCGGCCTGTTGCTTGGCTATACCATTTGCGTGTTGCAGTTAAAATTCCATTTCCTTAAGCTAAGCGGCGGCGGGGGTTCCAGCTTTGTTATAGATTATTACCCGGTTAAACTGAAATTGATAGACCCTGTTGTAGCCGTAGGTATAATTGTATCTATAAGCCTTCTTGCCGCCTTCTTCCCTTCGCGCAAAGCGGCCCAAAACGAAATGAGTTTTAAATAGCCTTGATACTGTGCCTATGGCAGGCTGTTTTTAAAAGCCGCATACTCGGTAAGCTCCACCTGGGTTGATGGACTGTTGTTGCACGCCAACTCACTTTCCTTAGCATGTAGATTAGCAATGCGATTATCCGGGTTTGGGTGCGTGCTTAAAAAGGCCGGTGGTTGCGGGCTGCCGGAGTCCACTATCTTCTGGAAGAAATCGGCGGCGCCGTCTGCCCGGTATTGCGTAGGGCACAGGTAAATGACAGAATGTGTATCCGCATCGCTCTCATCACTACGGCTAAAAGCCAAAATGGTAAGATTAGCGGCAATATCAGTCAGGGTATTTTGGTCTTTACCCAGTACAACCTCCAGGAGAGTAGCAATACCATACTGCTCCGTAAGTTGCTTGGTACTGTGGCGCTGGTCGGCATGTGCCATTTCGTGCCCAAGCACACCTGCTAAGGATGATGCGTTGTCGAGATATTTAATTAAACCGCTGTAAACGTATATGTAACCGCCCGGTGTGCAAAAGGCATTCAGCACAGTGTCATTATCAATAATGTGCAGTTTCCACTCAAAGTCGCTGGCATGCTGCATTTGGCCGCTGTTCAGTATTTGCAGTTTAATGTTTTCCAGGTAGGCATAAGCGCTGGCGTATTGGGTACGGTCCAGCAAGGGATACTCCTGCGGGTTGGCGGCAATTTCCTGTTCCATTTTCAGGCCCAGGTCCTTATCGTCCTGTATGGTAAATATGTTTAGCCCTCCGCCCTTCTTACAGGCTTCAAGCCCTGCTATGCTGCTTATTAAAATTACTGCAATAATGCCTGCTACTATTCTTCTGCGCATGGTTCCGTATTTAGTTTTTAACGATAAAATATTGTGCCAATTATGCCTTGCCCGTAACTTCCTGCCGTAACAGCTTCATCCTGATGGTAGCAACCATCATATCTACCGCTACATGGTTCTCGCCACCTTGCGGTACTATTATATCGGCAAAACGTTTGGTGGGTTCTATAAACTGGATGTGCATTTCCTTAACAACAGCGTAGCGCTCAATTACCTGCTGGGCTGTTCTGCCACGCTCGCGCATATCTCGGTCAATGATGCGAATAAGCCTGTCATCCGGCTCGGCGTCTACAAATACCTTAATGTCGCAAAGGTCGCGCACACGCTTATCAGTAAAAAGCAATATGCCCTCCACAATTATCACATGCTTGGGCTCAATATGTATGGTTTGCTTTTGGCGGGTGCTGGTTATATAGTCATAGGTTGGTTCTTCAATGGCCTTACCATCGCGCAGTTCCTTCATATGCTGCACCAGTAAATCAAACTCTATACTTTCCGGGTGGTCAAAGTTTATCAGCAGACGTTCTTCCATAGGTATATGGGCGTTATCCTTATAGTAGCTATCCTGCGATACCACCGTTACCTCGCCATGGCTAAACGACTCCAGTATACGCCTTACCACCGTAGTTTTTCCTGAGCCCGAACCTCCCGTAATCCCTATTATCAGCATCCCCCGAATTTTGCGCCAATATAAATAGAATGTGCTTCAGCCGAAAACCAAGTAGCGCATTCCCTGCCCGCCGTAACGCTCTTCACCCTATTTCCTTAAATCCGTTAAAATTTTTTCTGCCGGCTGTGCAGTTGTTGCTTTCAGCGCATCCCTGTATTACAAACTAAAACCTGCGTATGAAACCCTTCCTGCTATCACTGCTGCTTACCGGCTGCCTATGCTTTTGCCAGGCGGCTGAAGTGTCCTGCAAGCTTTCTGAGGCCATTCAAAAAAAATTAGTGTCTGTAAAATTTACAGGTGCTAAAGATGATACCGCCCATATGATGCAGAGTTCCCATTACGGGCCTTGTATAAGTATGGAAATAGCCAGCGCCAGCGCCGATAACCTGCAGATAAACCTGGAATATGGCTATATCCTTATGCCGGAGGACAGCAGCACCCAGGCGATGATGGTAACCCAAAGCCTGGTGGCATCCCTAAATCCTAAACAAAAGAAAAACTACCGCCTGTATGCTATGTGTACCGAAGCAAGCGATGGCTCGCCGGGCAGTGACGATAATTTTAAAATAGGCAAGCGGAGCACCGGCAATTTGCTGGGCCTTGCTGAACTGCTTAACCGCAAAAAATATCAGAATGATGCGGGCCAGGATGCCGTTTGGTGCTTAACTGATAACCGCGATATACACAGTATTTATTCAACCGATACCGGCATGATGTACGACCTGCGCCGTTTTGTAGCTAAAGCCAAAAACCTGCCGCCGGCAAGTATTTACGAAACCGAACCTACAGAGGCGGCACCGGTTACTTACACTACCCGTTATGTTTATTCAGGTAGCTTAAGCTATAGCCTTGCGGGTAATCACAAAGTGCTTATCGCCCTTTTTGATGAGGACAACCACATGAAAAAGGTGTATGTAAACAATGAGAGCCAGCGCGATGGGGTTTATACCTACAACTACCAGTTAAGCAGCGATGAAATGGACAATAAAAAGCACTACCTGCGCATGTTTCGCGATGGTAAAATGGAAGAAGAAATAACCATACTGCCGCAGGACTAACCTTATTTCTCGCCTGCGCTCTGCTTATCAGGTGGTAAGCGGGGCGCAGGTTTTTATTTGGTCTTTACACAACTCATGCAATTTTTTTAGCTTCAACCAAAATTTGAATCCATGATAGCTTTAGTAATTGTATTGGTAGCCGTTGTGCTAATTGCCTTTTGGGTTATTGGCGCCTACAACGGCCTGGTGCGCATGCGCAATAACCGCGAAAACGCTTTTGCCGATATTGACGTTCAGCTAAAACAGCGCAGCGATTTGATTCCGCAACTGGTTGAAACCGTTAAGGGCTATTCCTTCCACGAAAAGGATGTGCTTGAACGCATTGTTAGAGCCCGTGCGGGATTGGCCGGTGCCACAACTATTGATCAAAAAGTACAGGCCGATAGCGCGCTTACTTCTGCACTGCAGGGCCTGCGCATTACTGCTGAGGCCTACCCTGATCTTAAGGCCAACACCAATTTCCTGCAATTGCAGGAGGAAATCTCAGACATTGAAAACAAGCTTGCCGCCGCCCGCCGTTATTTCAACGGGGCTACAAAGGAGCTCAACAATGCTGTGGAGTCTTTCCCCGGCAACCTTATCGCCGGTTCATTTGGCTTTACCCGTGCAACCATGTATGATTTAGGCACTGAGAACCGCGCCAAAATGGAGGAGCCTCCGAAAATTTCCTTCAACCAGTAAGCTTAAATACATACGGTTTTGGAATACGTAGGCATCCATACGCAAATCAGGAGAAACAACCTTTACTCCACCCTGCAATTAGTGCTTTTCCCTGTGCTGCTGGGGGCCACTATTTACGCTATTGCTTATTTAACAGCCGGTTATAACAACGGCCGGGCCAACGAAAACTTCCCCTACATCTTCGTTGCCACTTTTGCCGGTACGGGCCTCTGGTTCCTTATCGCTTACTTCTTTCACAACCGCATAATAATGGCGGCCACGGGGGCTAAACCCCTGGAGCGCACTGAGAACAAACGCGTTTACAACCTGGTTGAGAACCTCTGTATTTCGCAAGGCATGAAAATGCCAAAGGTGTACGTAATTGAGGATGATTCCCTCAACGCCTTTGCCAGCGGTATAGATGAGCGCACCTTCTCTGTTACACTTTCGCGGGGCATTATCAATAAACTGGACGATGCTGAGTTGGAAGCTGTTATTGCCCATGAGTTAACGCACATTATAAACCGCGATGTGCGGCTGCTTATTATCACAATCATTTTCGTGGGCATCTTCTCTTTTATCAGCGAGGTGGCTTTACGCAGCCTGCGTTTCAGTGGCCGGGGCAGCGGCAGTAAGGATGGGCGCGCCCGCCTGGTAATGATATTGGCCATTATACTGGTTACCGCCCTGGCTTATTTTTTGGCAACACTGCTGCGCTTTGGTATTTCCCGTAACCGGGAATATATAGCCGATGCCGGTTCAGCGCAAATGACTAAAAACCCGCAAGCCCTGGCCAGCGCACTTCGTAAAATTCAAGCCGACCCTTTTATTGAAGCAGTAGAAAACCGGGATGTTGCCCAACTATTTATTGAACACCCCAAGGTCAAGGAAAGCGGTTTTTCCATCAGCAACCTGTTTGCCACCCATCCGCCAATTGAAAAACGAATTCAATTGTTAGAACAGTTTACCTAAACTGAATTTCGCAAGCGCACATAATCCATTTTCGCTTCAACCCTTTGTAAGTACGCTTCAGCCGCTTTTTTTACACTTTTTATGCCTTTTCTACAATTTTTTCCACAAGTATTCGTTTTCCTTATTGTATATTTGTTGCGAAAATTCGCTCGATTTGGATTTTCGCGTGCAGCGGACGAAAATGGTTTGGACAGTCCATTTTCAACATAAGTGGTTCATAATCAAGATTTTTAAACAATTCAATAATAAAGGAGGTCGGCCATGAAACTTAAACTTGCGCTTACTATGGGCTTGGGCTTCCTGTTCGCCCTTGTGTGTGGAAATCTTTCCGCTCAAAGCACACAGAAAACAGGAGAAAACACACTTACTGCCGGTCCGCAGGCAGTAGCTAACTCGGCTGTTACTAACCCCAATGTGTTGGTAGTAACAGGAAAAATTTATGATGCTTCAACGGGTAAGCCTATCACTAACGCTAAAATCAACTTCGATAAGTTTGGCGATGAGTTGCTGAAGGCCTCTATTGACGATAAGGGCAACTATGCACTTGCACTTAACAAAACAGAGTTGGGCGAACCGGTTCGCGTTATCTTTAAAATTGCCGGCTATAAGCGTTACGTGGTTAAAAGCGTTGAAAAATCTGCCAACTATGTAGATGTTGACGTTTACCTTCAACCCGAAGGCAGCGATGAAAAAAGCAGCGCTACCGTTAAGTATCAAATGAGCGACGACCCCTTCAATCCGCTCGTTATCCAAATGCAATAATTCCCCCATTTAAATAATTGCCTGAGCCGCTCTCCTTTACGGGAGAGCGGGCCTAGGCCAATCTTGCCCACATGAAAAAAATTCTACTTTTTCTGCAGGCACTGCTATGTCTGCTACCTGCCTTTGCCGGCGATAAAAACAAGAACAAAAATTCAGCCCCTGTTAAAGTAAGCGATGTAGGTATTTACAAGGGCTATTCTACGGCTGCCTACCGTGGGTTCGATTACAACTCCTACTACATCCCCATGCACGATAGCATTTTGCTAGCCGCAGATGTGTTTCTACCAAAAAATTTAGAGAAGGGTAAAAAAGTGCCTGCCATACTTTACCTCACACGCTATGTGCGTTCAGTAAAGGCAAAGTTTCCCTTAAGCATTCTCAAAAATCCTATTCTAACCGTGGTAAAAGAGAAAGAGGTGGAGTTTTTTACATCTCACGGTTACGCCTGTGTAATAGTGGACGTGCGCGGTACGGGCGCTTCAACCGGCACCCGCCGTATGGAGTTTAGCCCCGAAGAAATTGCGGATGGTAAAGAAATAGTGGACTGGCTGGTAAGCCGCAATTGGTGCGATGGTAACATTGGCGTTACAGGGGTATCGTACCTTGGCACCACGGCCGAAATGCTGCTGGTAAACCAACACCCTAACGTTAAGGCCTGCATACCCCGCTCTAACATCTTTGACTTGTACAATGACATACTGTACCCCGGTGGCGTTTGCCAGGGCCCTTTTGTAGATGTATGGGGATTAACCACACGATGCCTGGATAACAACAACTTTCAACCGCTCACTAAAAAGTGGCGGCTGCTATCAGGCACCCAACCGGTTAAAGGCGATAGGCAAAAGGCATTACTGAAGCTGGCCCTAATGCACCACAAAAAGAACTTTGATGTGTTTAGCGGGTTAAAAACAGTGCGCTACCGCGATGATTTAAACAGCAACCTTGGCGCAGCGCCCGATAACTTCAGCATCCATCACTACCGCGATAAAATTGAAGCCTCGGGTACACCCATTTATCGCATTGGCGGTTGGTACGATGGTGCCCTTGCACGTTCCTGTACCGATGGTTTCCTTAATACATCCAATACGGAGAAGGTGCTAATCGGCCCCTGGGACCACGGCCCGCAGTATAACGTTAGCCCCTTTGCCGCAAGTAATGAGGTTAACCTGGATTTGCTTTCAGAAATGCTTCGCTTTTTCGACTTCCACCTCAAGGGCATAGCCAATGGTATTGATGCAGAGCCGGCCATTACCTATTACACTGTTGGCAAGGAAAAGTGGGAGAGAAGCAATACATGGCCACCTAAGCAAACCGAAACCAATCGCCTTTACCTCTCATCCGATAATTCTTTAGTGGCAAGCGCAGCCCAACAACAAAGTGGCACGCTTAACTATAAGGTTAGCTATGCTGCAACCAGTGGCAAAACTTCGCGCTGGAACAGCGTTACCACCTTATATATGAATGGCCCCACGCATTATGAAGACCGCCGTACTGAAGATGCTAACCTCTTGAGTTTTAACTCTACACCACTTAGCACAGCTACTGAAATTACGGGCCACCCGGTTATACATGTAAACTTCAGCGCTGATGCAGCCGATGCCACCTTGTTCTGTTACCTCGAAGATGTGGGCCCTGATAGTTCGGTAACCTACGTTACCGAGGGTATGCTGCGCGCCAGTAGCCGTAAGGTAGCCGATGACCAGGTGTACAAAACTGCTTACCCCGACCATAGCTATCTGCAGGCTGATGATTTACCTTGTACCAAAGGGCAGGTAGTAGAAATGGAATTCGATTTGTTGCCTATTTCGTACCTGTTTGCCCAGGGCCACCGTATCCGCATCTCTTTTGCCGGTGCCGATGCCGGCCATTTCGATATCCCGCAGCAAAAACCAGAGAACTTCACTTTCAGCTTTTTGTCCGATTCCCCGGCATACATTGAGTTGCCTTTTGTAAAATAACCGCCGGCTCAACCTTCAAAACTTCTTTCGTTTACCTGTTTGGCTAAGCGAAAGAAGCTTTGCCTTTTATGGGGTCTGCCGATGGTAAATTTTACCAATCTGTCATCTATTTGTAAAATACCTTTGCATTTAACAGCCCTTAGTAAACATTCTATAAGCGTAACCACTTACATAGCGGCTGTTTATTACCTTTACCGCCCTTTTAAATTCATCAAATGTTCCAACGTATTTTAGTAGCTATTGCCCTTGTTGCAATGGCTTCCTCCTGCTCATCTACCAAAAAGCTTAATAAAGATGGTGTTAGCGTTAACCTGGATACAGTTACGATTACCGTTTCCCGCGAGAACCCCTATCGCGCTTCTGCTACTAAAGATTTTGACCTCCTGCACACCAACCTTAAAGTAGCTTTTGATTATGAAAAGCAACACCTTTTAGGCAAGGCGCTTATTACCCTGCGTCCGCATTTCTACGCGCAAAGCACCCTGGTGCTTGATGCCAAACAGTTTGACATCCATACTGTAAGCCTGGTAAAGGCGGATAACACCTCTGTGCCCCTTACCTATACCTACGATTCACTACAACTTAAAATTCAGCTAGACCGCGAATACAAGGCTTCTGAAAAGCTTACCGTATTTATAGATTATACTGCTAAGCCCGAGGAAAGGAGTGCCGGCGGCAGCGCTGCCATTAACAGCGATAAGGGGCTTTACTTCATTAACCCCCTGGGCAAGGATTCTACCAAACCTATCCAAATATGGACCCAGGGCGAAACAGAATCAAACTCGTGCTGGTTCCCTACCATTGATAAGCCCGACCAAAAAATGACGGATGAAATTTACATTACACACGATCAAAAGTATGTGTCTCTTAGTAATGGCGTGCTGGTATCAAGCATCAATAATGGTAATGGAACTGTAACCGACTATTGGAAGATGGATTTGCCACATGCCCCTTACCTGGTAATGATGGCCGTTGGTGAATTTGCCGTAGTGCAGGACCGCTGGCGCGAGATAGCCGTAGATTACTACGTAGAGAAAAAATACACAAACGATGCACGCGGTATTTTCGGCAACACACCTGAAATGATTGAGTTCTTCTCTCAAAAGCTGGGCTTCGATTATCCATGGCCTAAATACTCGCAGATTATTGTGCGCGATTATGTAAGCGGCGCTATGGAAAACACTACAGCAACCTTACATGGCGATTTTATTCAGCGTGATTCGCGTGAACGGTTGGATGAAACCTACGAAGACGTGGTGTCGCATGAATTGTTCCACCAATGGTTTGGCGACCTGGTTACTACTGAAAGCTGGAGCAACATACCGCTTAACGAATCGTTTGCCACTTACGGCGAGTACCTGTGGAACGAACATAAGTATGGTAAAACCTATGCCGATTATAAGCTGTGGGATAACTATGAAAAGTACATGGAAGAATCTGCTGATAAAAATGTGGATCTCATCCGTTTCTATTATAACGACCGCGAAGACATGTTTGACCGCCACAGCTACGAAAAGGGAGGCCTGCTGCTTCACTACCTGCGTAACATTGTAGGCGACGAAGCCTTCTTTAAATCATTGGAGTTGTACCTTAAAAACAACCAGTTTAAAAACGTAGAAATACACCAGTTACGCCTGGCGTTTGAAGAAGTAACAGGCCGCGATATGAACTGGTTTTTTAATGAATGGTTTCTTTCCTCCGGCCACCCGATACTGGATATAAAATACAGTTACGATGCTGACAGCGCTTACGTAACCATCAGCCAAAAACACAATGTAGAGAAAGGCCAGGTCTATGTATTGCCTATGAAGGTAGATGTTTGGTATGCCGGGGCATCTACAGGGGGTAAATACAAAAGCACCTATGATATTCAGTTGACTAAAAAAGAACAGAAGTTTTCTTTCAAGACAACCGGAACGCCTCTGTTGATTGACGCCGATGCTGACCGCGTGGTGCTTTGCGAAAAAACCGAGAACAAGTCTATTGACAATTATGCTTTCCAGTACCGCAACGCCCCCTCATTTCTGCAGCGTTACGAAGCCCTTGTTGCTTTGGTTGATACGCAAAAAACTTTCCCTTCAGCTAAGGAAGCGGTTGCGTTGGCGCTGAACGACTCTTTCTTCTACCTGCGCAAAATTGCAGTGGAGGAGGTTGACCTTTCCGGCAATGATAAGGAAGCCCTTCTTACCACCATAGAAGGCCTTGCCCGTAACGATAAAAAAAGTGAAGTGCGCACAGCGGCTATCGAAAGGCTTAGCAAAAGCACATCAGCCTCTAAATATGTGGCTTTGTTCGAAAACGCCGTAGGCGACAGTTCCTACATGGTAGTAGCCGCAGCCCTTAAGGCCTTAAACGAGCAGGACTCTAAAAAAGCAATGACCTACGCCAGGCAGTTTGAAAGCAACAAAACCATGGATATGCAAACTGCCGTAGCCGACGTTTACGCCCGCGAGGGCGATGCCGGCTACCAGGATTACTTTGAAGATAAACTGAGAACTACGGATGGTTTTACCCAATACTATATGTTTTATTACTATGCCAATTTTCTTACCCGTATGGATAAGAACGTGGTGCTTAAAGGCGCAAAAAGCATTGAGGAGCTTGGTTTGAAACTGGAAGGCCATTATATGCAGGCCGCCGCTAAGGGTTCGTTAAAGCGCATTGCAAAATCGTTTGAAGAAAAGAAAAAACGCGCGCAGGCTGACCTTGCTAAAGAAGAAGGACAAACAGCCAAACTAAACCTGCAGGAAAAAATTGCGGAATACGACACTATCATCTCTGCTGTAAAAGAAGGTGTAGACCACCTGGCACAAAAAGCAGAACAGGACAAGGCGGCGCACTAACTTACTTAGGCAAACGGGCCACGGTTTCCTCTTCCGCGCCCGGAGCAGGTAAACGAACCGGCGGGTAGGTGCGGCTGACACCGTCCTTACTAACCGTTTTAATTCTGTAATACATATCCTTAGAGCTGCTTATTGCGTAAACGTCATCCTTTACAATAGCGCCGTGTAAGGTCTTCTCCTGTGCCGGTACAAAATATTTACACTGGCTAAAACTGTTTAAGTCGTCAAGGCTGCGTTCAATAGTTACATAGCTGTACTCAGCAGGACTACTCATCTGCACCATCACCTTCACATTATTACCCGAACGGTAAACCTCCAACACAAAAGCGCCATCGGCCGATTGCATGATATAATCAGGCACCTGGGCTTTGGCACCGGCTACAGCCAATAGCATTAAACCGGGCCAAAAGAGTGCCCGCAAAAAACGTTGAGGATAAGTATTGGTTGTCAGGGGAAACATACGCTCTACTTATATAGATAACTCTAAGATGCCCATATTATTTCTAAAACAAAAAGCCCGATTTGGCCCCCTGAATAACATCAGTAACCCAATCATTTAATAACCAGTAGTTTCGCCCTATATTAGTAATATGAAGGAGATTCTGCTATTGCACGGGGCACTTGGTTCTAAGGACCAATTTGAAAGTTTACAAACGGCCCTAAGTGCTCAATTCAACGTTCATACACTCAACTTCTCCGGGCATGGCCGCCGCCCCTCGCATCATCATGCTTTTACCATCCAAAATTTTTGCCATGAAGTGCTGGACTGGATGAACGAAAGCTACATTAAAACTATTGACGTGTTTGGTTACAGCATGGGTGGTTACGTGGCCTTATGGTTGGCTCGTTTTTATCCGGACCGCATAGGCAAAATTTTTACTCTGGGAACCAAGCTGAAGTGGAATGAGGAAGAAGCCGAGCGCGAGATAAAACTGCTTAACCCCGAAAAGATAGTGGAGAAGGTTCCGGCTTTTGCGCAGGCATTAGCCCAACTACATGGCGAGCATGAGTGGAAAAGCGTTATGACAAAAACCGCCGCGCTTATGCGCGATTTGGCCCATACGCATTTAACCGACCAGGACTTTATTCAAATTGGCAATAACGTATTGCTTGCCCGTGGCGATAACGACAATATGGTTACGGCGGAGGAAACCGAATACGTACACCGCCTGCTCAAGAATTCCACTTTCAAAACTTACCAAGGCGTTCTTCACCCAATTGATAAAGTGCCGCAGGCCTTGCTGCAAGCCGAGATAGAAAATTTCTTTAGGTAACCCGCCGGGGTTATACCCCCATCATTTACTTGCCGGCCTCTACAAACTGGGCGTCCAGCTTTTTGGCATGTTCAAGGTCTTTAACTATGTCCTCGTCCAGTTCGTAATCGCTTACCGGCTCATAGTTATTCCAAAACTTAGGATCGTATTTGTACTTCGTGGTATATAGATCCGAAAAGGCGGCATAGCCATTATTCAACTTCGCACCTACATTCTCAGTGTCATAATTCTGGAAGTAAATTTCAAAGCTTTCCTCCACCACATAATCTACATTTCCTGTGGTTTTGTTTATCACATGGTGGTTATACACGCGCTCTAACGAGCTTACCACATATTTACCGTTCACCATTTCCGTACGTATAATATCAGTTTCATTCACCAGTTTCCAACGGCTATCATTGGCGTAGCGTGTTCTTACATAGTATGGATTGGGAAACTTCTCCACTTCAATTTTGGTTATGGCAAACGTTTCTTTCGCCACCCATAACTTCGCATTCTCCAGTTTGGCGCTGCTGGCCTCCTTGTACTGCACGCTGATTACGTACTCCACATTATTTTCCTCTACAAATTTCGGCGAGTAAAAATCAAGCTTCTTCTTATCCAAAAAGTTGTTCTTGTTGTAACTGTATGGGTTCTCCTTCAACAGGTCCACCAGGTGGTCGCCGTGCACATCGCCATTGGTTTCATAGTTCTCGCTACGCCTTTCCTTATTCACCTTCACGCTTTCGTGAAAAGAATATTGGTAAATGCTTTTGGTATTAAATGCTACGCTTACGTCGGCTTCAATCAGTCGTACATATTTGCCGTTCTCTTTATGGTATTGCCTGTAAAAACCTGTAGCAATCAAGGAATCTGTAAGCAGGTTGCCCTTCATATTATCGATGGCCTTTATTAATACCCCTTTAGCGTTAAGCGCCGTAATTACCGCTTCTTTGGTAACTACCGAGCCCGACGACAGGTAAACCCTAAGCGTATCTTTGGTATCATATCCGGGCACTAATATCCCTTGCGGTTCATAGCCTATGTACGTAAACAGGATGGAATCCTTCAAATTCATCTTAGGCATGGGCACTTCTACATAGCCGTAGTTATCGGTAACACCTCCTAACTGCGTGCCTTGTATATGCGCAGCGGCCAGTTCCAACGGCTGTTTGGTGTCTTTATCAAACACATAGGCCTTAAGCAAAATATTGTCCTGGGCGTTAGCGGCACTAACCGTAAAAAGCAGAATTGCTGCGAGTAACTTATTCATATTGGTAATTCTTTGAACGCTGATTAGCCGGCAGGTTTAAGCCGGAAACACAATTTTACAAACTTTTTGAAAGGGCGGTCTTAACTGCTTCTGCAGTTTTCTGACACACAGCGGAAATATGACCCATTTATGACGCGATTTAGCATATAACGCAGCTTATACAAAAATCGGTATGTAGTGCCGGGCTGCATTAGGCCGTTCCATTAAAAACAAAAGCCCATTCCCACTAAAGGGAACGGGCCTATATACCCAAGCACGGGTAAATATTATTGTGTTTTCACCAGCTTCAGCGTTCTGTTGGCGCTCTTGCCTTTTAGCTGCAGGTAGTAAATACCTGCTGCTTGCTCGGTTAGTTTAATTATCAGGGTATTTCCACCTTCATTCAGTTGCACCTTTCTCTGCTGTATAATGCGGCCACTAACGTCGCTAAGCAGTAATTCTGCTTCCGCTGCCTGCTTAATTGAAACAACTATTGTTGCTTGGTCCTTAGTAGGATTAGGGGTTACGCCCTCCACATAAAGTGCATTCCAATCTACAATACCGGTACTAACGGCGCTGTCGCTGTTTATTTCAACCAGCACATCATCAACCGTTGGGTTATTTTGAGTTAAGGTTACATTCAACGGTACCGGTGTTTTATTTAATGCCTCCGCATATACTTTGTAAGTGCCCAGCGCAAGGTTGCCGAATGTAAAGTGGCCGTTTGCGTCGCTGTAAGTATAAGCAACCGGCATATCAGCATCAGTAAGCAGGTTAATTTGCACGCCCGGCAATGGATCTCCCGCAGCGCGGTCGTTATTATTTTGCCCAATGCTTAGGCCTGCGCCCTGGCTAACCCATCCGCCAACAAAACCGGGCCCTCCCGGGTTTGTTCCTGCAATCAAATTGATGTCAGCGTTAGTTATAGTGGTATTCAAATTAATCAGTGTAGCATTTGCCCAATTCAATTCATCGCCATAGTAGGTAGGCAGGTAATTGGCATAATCTGCACTTGAATCAGTAAGGGCCGCTTTTACATAGTAATCTCCCTCCAGCACATAAAAACCGTATTGCCCGCAAAATTGTGCCGAATCCTGCGTAACTGTATAGGTGTTAACCAGTGCCAGGTGTCCGCTGGTATCTTCTTTAATTAAGTATACTACTGCATCGCAGGCGGCTGTGGCACCGGCGTAAACTTTGCCTGCCAACCATTGGTAAACCGGTACCGGCTGCGGCAGGTTAATTATAACCGTGTTGCAGATAGAATCGTAACAGCCGCTTATATCCTGGCTAACCAGGCAAACGTTAAAGGCGCCGATAGTATCATAAGTGTGATATAAAGCCGGTGGCTCATGGCCTATTGAATCATCACCAAAGTACCATGTATAGTTCTCCAAAAATCCCGATGAATCAACCTGTGTAAACAGCACATCTAAGGAGTACGGGTTTTGCTGCCAGGTAAATTGTGAGTTGCAAGGTGCGTAGTTGGAAACATCCAATGAAATGGTGTCGCACACACTATTGCTGCAAGCACCTCCATTATCCACGGTTACGCAAACTTCATAATCGCCGGATTGTGCATACACCAACTGTGGGTTCTCCTGTGCGGAAGATGAAATGCCGGCTCCCTGAAAGGTCCAGGCATAATTTAAGTTTGGCCAATAAGCAACTCCCGAAATGTAGTATTGCACTATTGGCCCGTTGTGGATATAATTAATGCTAAGGCCGTTCATGCTGCACACATCAATAGCAATAGTATCGCAATAAGAGCCCGAACAGGAAATTCCCTGATAGTACATGCAAACGATATAAGCGCCCGAGGTTTGGTAATGATGGATAGCCTGGTAACTGTTCGCGGTATCGCCATCGCCAAAGTCCCAATAAACCTGTGTGGCTTGCATGGATGAATCGCTGAATTGCGGCCAAAAGGAGTAATCGCCTAAGCCGCTGTTATAAACTGTAAAGTTCGCAGTGCATTGCGCCCTCAGGCTACCGCTTGCTATCCATATCAATAACAGCAGTAAAAAAATTTTCAATGTTTTCATAATTTCTGTTTTTGCATTTTCTTAATGTAAAGGTCCGTACAAAAACAGCAATGCACAAGGTCAATCGGCCAGTATCTTACAGTCGCAAAAAACGTATTTCTAGTCTATTTACCAATGAAAAAATCTATAAGTTTCTTACCCTTTAAGTGCCCAACTTTTCCCTTAGCCAGCCATCGTATTTTATAATTTCCGCGTCTCCCTGAGCAGCATCAACCTTTGCTTTTAAGAGAGTGGCAATCTTTCTCTGTATAGCGGTGTCCCGTTTATAATTACTGCTTGCTGCCATTTGCTCCAGCAAATCAATCATATCAAAATCGCGCTTAAAAGCCTTTTGATTTTTAAAGCTTTCATAGTCCTTTCTTACCTGCGCTATACGTTTGTTCAGCGCTTCTGTATCTCCGGCATCGTAGGTAGCCAACAATTCACTTACCTCCACTTTAAACTTAAATGGCTCGGCTGCCCTTATGTAGTTATCGCTTACATAAAGTTTCACAAAACTTTTCAGGGCCTCTCTATAGCGTTTCAAATCGTAAAGCAGGCCGGCGCGGTTCAGGTATATAAATGTATCATAGTAGTAGTTTTTCTTCCGCCGCATTTCACTTTCAAATTCATTAAGCCACTGCAGGGCACGGTTAGGGTTAAGTACCGCATTGTTTAATATCTGCAGGTTATAGTAAAAGAACAGGTACTGATCATAGTATAGCCTAGTAAATGCCTGAATTTCTTTTCCCAGCAGCTCAGTATAACTTAAAGACTCCTTCAGTTTCTCGTTCTTGTAAAGCGCGTTGGCGGCGTAGGTCAACATCTGCAGTTTCAACTGGTGGTTTTCCTTATCAAACCATTTCTCCTTTTCAAAAAGGGCGTAAGTATCTGTTACCAGCTTTTCCAATTCAACATAATTATGCTGCTGCACAAACACCTGGCTCAATGCCTGGTAAATGCGCACCTGCAGGCTTTTACTGTATTGCGAGGTGCTGGGGCTGGCTACCTGCCTTGCTCGCTCCCGTAACTGGCGCAACTGCAGCTTATCGCTACTGCCAAAGTTTTGCGTAACCTTTAACCGATGCGAAACACTGGCCAGTATGTTGTCAAGCTCCCTTAATTGTGCCACCAGGGCCGAATTTTCGTTCCGTTTCCGGATGTATTCATCAGGGTTTACTTCTAACAGGTGAAAAGACAAGCTGATGAAATTGGCGTAAACGTGGTCCAGCAAATCATAAGCTTCGGTTTTCTTCGCCAGCTTCTCCGCCTTTTTTAAATACTGCAGGCAGGTCTTGTACAGATTCCGCGAAAAGTACAGCTGGTGCAGTTGCAAAAAGTGCAACAGCTCCAGAAAATCTACCTTGTGGCTGTACAGCAAGGCCAGGCTATCGCCCACATCCTCAATAACACGGTTCTTTAAGCGGTAGTAGCTGTTTTTATCTGCCGGGCTGTAACCAAGCTTTTTAATAACCCTGTCTTCATTAAAGCGCATTCCGCTTTGTCTCACATAATCCACCAGCACCATATCCTTACGGTTACTGGCTTTTGTGTTGCCGTAATACATTTTTAAAAAGCGTAGCTCGTCCTTGCTTAAGCGCTCAACAACCTGGTTTAGTATATCCATAGGTAGTGGTTAACCGTGTAAGATTAAAAGTAAATAAATTATTCGTATTACGAAAGCTTGTTTACTTTTATCATCAAACGCGATTAGAATGAAAAAGGTAAGATTTTGGCTCCTGCTTTTGCTGTTGGGCTTTGGGCTCCCGGCTTTCTCGCAAACCTTCCCGTTGCGCTTAACCATCGATAGTTTCACTGCACCCCTACCGGATAGTTTGTACATGGGTTCTGACTATAACTTCAGTATCCGCATTTATAATGACTCCAGCGCCCAGTTTTTAGATACACTGGCATTTAACTACAAAATAGATACTACAAACTTTGCCGCACCTACATTAACCGGTGGCCTGGAATACCCGGCGTTTATTTACGACACCATTGACCCCTTTAGCTATATTATAGTTGACGTTACAGCGCACGTTGACGGACCCGCTTTTAAAGCAGGCCCTTCGGTAGTAGTAATCTGGCCCGTAGCTCCGTTCAGTCAAAACATCTATTATGTAAATCCGCTTATCGATAGCTTTACGGTTTTTGACCTCACAGGTATAGACGACCCGCAGGCCGGCACCCTACAACTTAACTACCACAACGGTAATCTATACTTGTTTACAGAAGACAATAATACCGTTAACCGCGTAAGAATTTACGACATGCAGGGGCGTGTGATTACCGAACAGCTTTCGCCTTCCAACAAAATTCCGTTACCGCCTTTACAGGCCGGGTTGTACTTTGTAGAAGTGCTTTGCAACAATAAAAGGCAGGTGCTTCGCTTTCAGGCCTACAACTAGAATGGCGGGTAGCTTATTGAAGTTTTATCACAACGGCACTACGCCCCTTCAGGCTTACAATGTTTCCTGCCAACTGCGCACCGCCCAAGGTGTGTAGTATAGCGCTACCGGCAACGGACAGTTTAACTTCCTTATTGCCCTGCCCAAAATTGAGAAGCACCAAAAGTTTCTGGTTGGCTGTTTCGCGGATATAGCCTAAAACATTTCCCGGTAGCGTTTTGCTTTCTAACAAGCGCATACTACCCATGCGTAATGCCTCATTGCTGTTTCTTAGCTGTAACAAAGCTTTAACACTGTTGTATAAGGAGCCCTTATCTGCCAGTTCCTTTTCTGCGTTGATAGTAAGGTAGTTTTCATGTACGGGCAGCCAGGTTTTTTGCGCTGCAGAAAATCCCGCATTGGCGGTACCATTCCATTGCATGGGGGTTCGCAACTCATCACGGTTTAGTGTTTCACCGGCCATGTCTACTAAAAAGCGGGGTACGCCTTTAAAGAGGTGTGGTATGGGGTCCAGTGCTTTTCTGTACGGCATGCGCAAATCTGTCATGCCCAATTCTTCTCCGTAATATACGCAGGGTACCCCGCGTACGGTTAGCTGCATAAAATGCAGTAGTTTGGCCTTAGCCACATCGCCTTTCAGGCGCTTTATGCTTCTGCGGCGGTCGTGATTGCTGAATACATAAACAGGCATATATGGGTCGGAGAAATCCTTTTCCAATGAGGCGGTTAACTTGCGGAAGTAGTTCGCGTTAAACTTAAAGCGCAGCATTTCAAAAGTAAAGGTTAGCCCGATGCCGTCATTTTTCTCTTCGCCCAAAAAGCGCTTAATCATGGCGTGGTTGCCAAACACCTCGCCAAGCAACATCCGCTGGCCAAAAGTATCGCAGACGCTGCGTAACTCTTTTGCAAAGCCGAAGCTTTCCGGCTGGTTAGCAATTGCCTTTATCTCCTTGTAATAATCTTTGGTGTTATACTTTTTTGAAGCCGCCTTGCGCGAAGCAGCATTACTGCGGAACTCCTCATCCTTATAAATGGAGTTGAACATATCTAACCGGTAACCATCAACCCCCTTTTGAAGCCAAAATTTTACACAGTCAAACATGGCCTTTTTTACGGCAGGGTTACGGTAGTTTAAATCCGGCTGAAAGGAGAGGAAACTGGCCCAGTAATACTGCTTACGTTGGGGGCAGTAGTGCCAGCCTTTCATTTTTAAAGAACTGCGCCAATGGGTTGGTTTGTCGCGCCAAATGTACCAATCGGCCTTGCTGTTGGTTTTAGAAGAGGCCGACTCTGTAAACCAGGGATGTTCGTCGCTGGTGTGGTTCATTACCATGTCAAAAACTATACGCATACCCCGCTTGTGTACTTCTGCAATAAGTTGTTCCGCATCTGCCACCGTACCGTATTCAGGCGCTATGTCGGTATAGTCTGAAATATCGTAGCCAAAATCTTTCTGCGGACTTTTAAAAAAAGGGGAACACCAGATAGTTTCAAAGCCGAGGTCTTTTATGTAATCCAGTTTTTGAATTATGCCCTGTATGTCTCCAATGCCATCGCCGTTACTATCGTAGTAAGAGCGCGGATAGATTTGGTAAATAGTGGTGTGGTGATACCAGGGCGAGGGAGCATTGCTTGAACTTTGGGCATTCACATTAACCAAAATAAGACTTAAAAGGAATAAAGGCAGTAATCGCATAATTGTACGCGATAAATATAATCAAGCTGCCTGCTTAGCGGTCAAACTAAAATAAAAGGTACTGCCCCGGCCGGGTTCAGACTCCGCCCAAACCGTGCCGCCCTGTTTGCTTATTATCTTTTTTACTATGGTAAGGCCCAGGCCAGTTCCTTCAAAATCCTTTATAGCGTGCAACCTTTCAAACGGTTTAAAAAGCTTGTCGGCATACTGCATATCAAACCCACAGCCGTTATCCTTAATGTAATAAACAATTCTTGCTCCATCGCTATTACTTCCTATAGTTACCTCGGGGTGCTCATTCCTGTCTGAATACTTAAAGGCATTACTTAAGAGATTAAAAACCGCCTGGTACAAAAGCATCTTATCCGCATAACAGTTGGCAAGCGGGCCTGTTTTTACGTTGAAATGCCTGCCTTTGTAGTGTTTCAGATTTTCCTTTACTGCTTCATCAAACAGGCCGCCCATGTCAACTATTTCAGCATCGCTCTCTTTTTTATCCGCCCGTGAAAGCATCAGTAAGCCATTTATAAGCGCATCCACACGCCTTATAGAGTTTTTGATGGCGGCAAAAATATCCCTGTCCTCCCCATCCATACGGTAATCATATTTTGCAAATAGTATCTCCGTGTACCCGTTGATAGCACGCAAAGGAGATTTAAGGTCATGGGAAATGCTGTAGTTAAAAGTCTGCAAATCGCTGTTTGCCTCTTTCAATTCGCTGGATAGTTTTTCCAGGTAACGGTTCTCTTCTTCCCGTTGTTCAATCAACTGATCCTTCCAGGCTATTTGTGCGCTACTCTGGTTTAGTTTGCGGTTGAAGATGTTAAGTAAGGAAAGAAGTAATACGGAAGTAACCGAAATAAAAATAAAACCCTTATAGGTTTGCAGTGTGGGTTCCAACTCCGGCCCGAAACGGTGCAACAATTTATCGCTAAAATATATCCAGAGCATTCCGAAAAGGAAGTAAGCACCGGCCACCTTTAAAATTTGCGCATTATTCATAATAGGTTCTTTAAATGTAACAGGCGGCGCACAACTTCTTATGTGATTTAAATCATCTATAAAAAAATAGCCGCTGCAAACTGCAACGGCTAAATAGTTAAAAAGCATTGACTGTTTTTAGTCTGGTGATTGTATGGAATAAGAAAGACATAAGTCCTCCTTTTTAACCCTACCAGCTTAAATCATCATCAAATTTTTTCATAAACTCATCAAGGTCAGTAGTGTCTTTTTTCTTTTTGTTTGGCTGCTGTTGGGGTTTTTCGGCAGGTTTCTTGCCTTCCAGGTAGTCCGTCAGTTTGTTCTCGCGTTTCTTTGGCTTAAACTCCCCTTCGGGCCTCGGCTTGTTTTCGCCGGCGCTTTGGGCCTCTCCCTGGTTGCTTACTTCACGTTTTTTAAACTCTCTCTTTTCGCCGTATTGCTTCTTCTCGCCAAATTCCTTTTTGTCTCCATAGCTTTTTCTTTCGCCAAAGCTCTTTTTCTCGCCGTAGGATTTGCGCTCGCCTGAGCCCTTGCCTTCACGGTCGCCAAATTTTTTGCGTTCGCCGTCAAATTTTGGTTTACGGTCATCCCATTTTTTGCCGCCGCCGCCGCCAAAACCACGGCCGCCGCCACCTCCGCTATCTTTATCTTTAGCGCGGGTAACAAGCGAGCGTCTTCCGCCTGCTTTCTTTTCAAATACTACCAGTATCTGTTCTGCTTCGGCAAACGGTACACTCACAAACGAAAACTTGTCAAATACGCGCACATCGTGTATTACATCTGCGCTTACCCCCGCCTCTTCTGCTAAAAACTGGGCCACTTTATCGGCGTTCATATGGTCCATATGGCCTTTGGCTACAAACAAGCGGGCTTTATCTCCCCCGCCTGCACTTGCACCGCCTTGCTGGCGCCCTTTAACTGAGCCTATTTCGCGGTAGCTGGATTCCTGCAGGCTATCTTTCATTGAGTAAATAAGGAGGGCCGAAACAACTTCAGCCGGGGCCTTACCTTCTTCCAGAAGTTCCTGAGCCAGGTCAGCATATTTGCTTGCTTCACCCTTCTCAATAATACCGGCAACCTCCGTTTTTAATTTCATCAGCTTGGTTGCCACCACATCCGCTACACTTGGCACTTCTTCTTTTTTAATCTGGGCACGGGCTACCTTTTGTATAAACAACAGGCTCCGGTACTCCGAAGGAGAGATAATGCTTATAGCCGTTCCGTGTTTACCGGCGCGGCCGGTTCTGCCAATGCGGTGCACGTATGCCTCAGGGTCCTGCGGCAGGTTATAGTTTACTACGTGGGTAAGGTCGTTTACATCAATACCGCGTGCAGCTACGTCGGTAGCCACCAGTATGGTTAGTTTGCGCAACTTAAATTTCTTTAATGTCTGTTCACGTTGAAATTGGGTAACATCCCCGTGTATGGCTTCCGCATCGTAACCGCGGTCAATCAATTTGCTGGCCACATCGTCTGTTTCCATCTTGGTACGGCAGAAAACAATGCCATAAAATTCAGGTTCAGTATCAATAATGCGGCAGAGCGCTTCAAAGCGGTCGCTGTCGCGCACTTCAAAATACATCTGGTCGGTTAATTCAATGGTAAGCTGTTCTTTCTTTACTTCTACTAAATCATAAGCGCCCATAAAGGTTTTGGCCAGCTTAAGAATTTGAGGAGGCATAGTAGCGCTGAAAAGCAACATACGCCTTTGTTCAGGCACGCTCTTCAAAATTTCGCGCACTTCTTCTTCAAAGCCCATGTTCAACATCTCATCCGCTTCGTCCAATACTATATGCGTAACGCCGTCAAGCTTTAAGGTGCCGCGCTCAATATGGTCGCGCACGCGGCCGGGTGTTCCTACCACTATCTGCACGCCTTTTTGCAGCGCTCTTTGCTGCATACTAAAGCTGGCGCCACCATATACGGCCTGCACCCAAATGCGCTTGCTGCCTTTAAAGCTGGCTATCTCTTCGGCCACCTGCATGGCCAATTCGCGGGTAGGGCATAGTATAAGCGCCTGTACCTTACGGCTGGTGTCATCAAGTTTTTCAATTAAGGGTAAGCCGAAGGCGCCTGTTTTACCGGTGCCGGTTTGGGCCTGGCCTACAATATCCTTCTCATCGGCCAATAAAAGCGGAATTGTTTTTTCCTGAATAGGAGACGGTGATTCCCAACCTTTTTTTTCTAATGCGCCAAGCACATTTTCGCTCAAACCGAGCGCGCGGAATTTTTCCATTGTTGTTGTTTGCGCGGCCATATACCACCACACAACTTCCACAATGGAATTTTTGTCATCCGGTAGCTTTTTAACCGCAGTTAAAAATTGATTTCGGTTGCCACCGAACGGATGGGAGAATGCTGAAGAGTGTGTTGCAATCGCAATAATGCGAGGGACGGAAGTCAGAATCTCACTGTCGTTCGAACGGCAGTTCTTTAAATACGAAACCGGCATTTAAGCCGGTGTTTTCGTTTAACCGCGCAAATATAGCAAAAATTTGTGGATTTATAGCGTTTAACCGCAGAATATACTTAAGTAACCTTAATTTTTAATAATACGTCGTATCAAAGTCTGTCCTTTTGCTCTGGCTTTAAGCAAGTACACTCCTTTAGGTAGGGTAGCCGTATTCATTGTGGTCTTTTTAATAAAATGGTCCTGCAAAACTAAATGGCCCAGCGCGTCATATATTTCAACCGATAACATCTCTGTTGTTTGAGCTTCCAGATACAATGAGCCCGAAAAAGGGTTTGGCGAAAGACGTAAACCAATCTCTTCAATATGAAAAACGCCGTTTAGTGTGTCAACAGGGTTTTCGGTAGTATCTATTGGGTGCGAAGTGGTATCAATTGGAAGTTGTGTAGTATCAATAGGTATAGTGGTTGTGTCAATGGGCAACTGGGTGGTGTCAACCGGTACCTCTAAAGTGTCCAGCGGAATAGTGGTTGTATCTAATACAATTGATACGGGCATTGCGCGCTGTTGTGTACAGCAGTAGTTGCTAACCGATAAGGTAACATTATAGTTACCTGCGGTTGTGTAGGTATGTGGTTGAGGGTTTTTAAATGTGCTTGTTGTGCCGTCACCAAAATCCCAAAAATAGTACCGGGCATATCTGCTAAGATTACTAACCGTTAATGTTTGCGTTGTGTTATTCTTGTTGCTAAGGTTATACGTAAACATGGCCATAGGCATTAACGAATCGTTACAAAGGCTTTCTGCGCTTAAAAAAACTCCTGAATCAAACACGCCATCTGTGCAATCAGCCACGGCGATTTTAATGTGGTATGTTGAGTCTGGTATCACCTGCGCAAAGCATCTTAAAGGAACGGTAAATCCGTCAAATTCGGTGAACAAACCTCCCACATTATTTACATACAAATTTCCATTTGTTGTGTCCACACACAATGATGGACTCCCATATATTCCCTGCCCTGCATTAACTGAGTTAATAGAAACGGGTAAATTACTACCGGGTATGGTTGCTATATTTTTCGTTCCTGCTATTCCCGGGCCACTTATAAAGAACGCAAACACATCATTATACCCCGAGCAAACGTATTCAGGATACTCTTCTGATGCAAATACATATTTAAAATCAATTACTGTTGTATCCGGCACTAAATCGAACTCCAGCACAGCGGCGTTATGAGTGGTGCTTTGGGTAAGTGTATTCAAATCTACATCGCCGGCTGTACCATTGTCCAATCCGTTACTTCCCATTTGGTTAGGCATATTCCAGGCATTAATATTTCCGCTGCATAAAAATATACCTCCGCCAAGGCCAAGTGTAGTTGTAGAGTCGTCGAAAAAAGCCATAGCTGCGCTATCACCGTGGAATTGCACATTACTTATAGACTTTATGCAATGGCCATCAAAAAAGTCGTGCACCATTTGCTGGGCGGTATAGCCGCCATCAATAAATAATTGAGCGTTCAGTGCTTGGGAAAAGCTTGTTAAAAAGAATAACAAAAAGCCCAGTCGAGCGGTTTTCATAGGTTTAGGTTTTCCGATACGAAAGTTATTAATTATTTAGAAGCCAATGAAAAAAATAGCCCTCCTGCTTTTTAGCTGTATTTCAATAGTTTGTCTAAAGGCTCAATATCCCGATAACATTTACCCCGATACCGCTTACGCGCCTTTTTGGTATGGCGTTGCCTCCGGCGACCCTTTGCAGGATAAAGTAATGTTATGGACCAAGGTAGAAATGCCTAAGGGCAGCACGGAAGCGGTTAGTTTACTATGGGAAATTGCCACCGATTCATCATTTAAAAACATAATAAATAAAGGAAATGTATCAGCCCTTGCCGAACACGACTACACGGCTAAGGTTGATGTGGATGGACTAAAGGCAGGTACGCCCTATTTCTATCGCTTTACCAGCCCTGATGCCAAAGTGTCGCAAATCGGCAAAGCCCTAACCCTGCCCGATGATTCAACCAGCCATTTTAAGCTGGCGGTGGTTTCCTGCAGCAGTATATGGTCGGGCTACTTTAACGCTTACCGAAGAATTGCCGAGCGCAAAGACATTGACTATGTGGTTCACCTTGGTGATTACGCCTACGACTATGCTGATAGACAGGAATTAATTCGTATGCCGGCTGAATATCCAAAAGACGCCGCCAACTTAAAAGAGTGGCGCGAAAGGCATACTTATTATCTACTGGACCCGGACTTGCGCGCCGCGCGCCAAAACAAAACATGGATTGCCGAATGGGATAACCACGATTTGAATGTGAACGATACAGGTAAAGTGCAGGACCCTATACAGGCCTTTTACGAATATTTACCGGTACGTATGCCTAACCCCAAAAATCCTGAACGCATCTACCGCAGTTTTCATTTTGGTTCACTGGCCGACCTTATAATGATTGACATGCTTTATTACCGAGGTGCCGAAAAATCGGCTCAAGGTTATGCCTGCGTTTTAGGCAATGAGCAGGATGGCTGGTTTAAAAAGCAGCTATACAGCTCCAAAGCGCAATGGAAGCTGGTAGGCAACCAGGAAATGATGAGCGATTGGTTAAGCGAGGGCGGGCCAAAGTTTATTACTAAAAACCGGGGAAATGGACGTGTGTGGGACCCCGGCAACTGGAATGGTTTTCCTGATGACCGCAACTGCCTGTTTGACTTTGTTGATACAGGTAAAGTCAAAAACACCGTAGTGCTTACCGGCGATGCGCACATGTCCTTCATTATGGATATGACCACCTCGCCCAAAAACAAAAAGCGCTATAACAAACGCACCGGCGAAGGCTCGGTAGGCGTTGAGGTGCTGGGGCCAAGCATTACCCGTGGCAATATGGACGAGGCCGGTGTGCCCAAAGCGTTCATCCCTTTAGCGCAAACGGTAAGCAAAAGCCTTAATCCTCACCACCTTTGGGTGCAGTTTTCAAAACACGGCTACACCACGCTTGACGTAACTAAGGACCGTTGCGTGGCCGAGTTCTGGTATTCTAAAATTCTAAAGCATACCGATAAAGAAAGCTTTGGAAAAGGTTTTGTGGTGAAAAACGGAGTAAATCATTGGGAAAGAAAGTTTATAAAATGCCAAAAGCGGTCAACGCACCCTAAAAAGGCACAATAATTGATTTAAGTAGAATCAATATTTTTACGCCATGAGAAATTTTTTGTTGTTTTTGTTTCCCCTGCTATGTTTTTCAGCCTTTGCGCAAACGCAGGGCACCGTTAAAACCACGCCTCTGCCGGCAAAATCCTACAAAGTATTGCACGACTCTACTACCAGTATGGACATTGTGATGATGCAGGGCAAAGGTGGCAGCATCTCCCTGGAGGGCAAAAACGTTCGTCTATTCAACAGTTACTTTTTTAATACCCCTGCCGTTAAAAACAACAGCACACAAGCGGGCATGATTATGTGGCAAATAAACGGCCGCGAATATGCTTCAGGCAACTATTTCCTGGGCGATTCAACCGGTTATGTAATTATCAATAAAGACGGTAAGGAATATGGACTTACCATTAGTAAAGAAGGCAACTCCTTTTTTAAATCGCAGATAAAACAGTAAGCAATGCCAAGTTTCGACGTTATCAGCAAGGTTGACCCTCAAACGGTAGAAAACGCTATTAACGTAGCCAAAAAGGAAATCATAAACCGTTATGATTTTCACGGCTCTAAAACCGAAATCGACTTCAACAAAAAAGAGCTTACCCTGCAAATTACTACGGAAAACGAAATGCGCATTCAAACCGTAATAGATATTATTGTTACCCGGGGCGCAAAACAAGGTATTGACCCCCGTAGTTATGATGTAAGCAAGGAGCATTATCCTTCAGGCGCTACCATCAAAAAGGATATTAAGCTGCGTAACGGGCTTGATGCGGAGGCCATCAAAAAGATAATTAAAGCGATAAAAGATACAGGGCTTAAAGTGCAGCCGCAAAAGATGGACGACATTGTTCGCGTTAGCGCAAAAAAAATTGACGACTTGCAAATGACAATGAACGCCCTGCGTAAAGGAGATTTCGGTTTTCCTTTGCAATTTGAAAACATGAAAAGCTAGGCTTCGACAGGCTCAGCCTGACATAAACCCTCAATCAGTAGGTTTCCAATTTGCCATCACATTTTAAATCTATCTTTGTATTCATTCAAAATTCAACACTCTAAATTTTAAATTAATAACATGGGTTTCTTAGATCAAATGAAGCAGCTAATGGAAGTGAAAGCCAAAATGGAAGAGGTAAAAAAACGCCTCGACACCGTTGAAGTTACTGCTGAAAACGAATATGTAATTGTAACCGCTACCGGTAACCGCAAAATCAAGAATATTGAAATAAAGCAAGCTGACGATAAAGTTGTGTTAGAAGGCAAACTACAGTCTGCCATTAACGAAGTGCTTGAAAAGTCAGACAACGTAATGCAAACAGAAATGATGAGCGTTACTAAAGGCATGATGCCCAATGGCCTCCCCGGCATGTAATCAGCGGATAAGGGTTACGCTACCCTGCATTTCATAGGAGCGAACGGCATCGCCTTCATCGCCCGCATAGCGCAATACATAAATAAACACACCCATGGGTTGGCTCACTCCTTTATAGGTTCCATCCCAGCCTTCTTTGGGATTGTTGGAGCTAAACACCAATTCGCCCCAGCGGTTATACACCCTAAAATCGTAACGCACCAGGTTGTTGCATTTAAATATCGGTTTAAAGTTATCGTTTAATCCATCACCATTGGCAGAGAAGGCCGTAGGCACATAAGCACGACAACGGCAATCTTCTATTTCTATCCGCACAGCATCAGTAGTTGTTCCACAAGCGTTGCTTACCACAACGCTGTAATCGCCTTCTTCCTTAACTATATACGTGGCGGCTATGGAATTATCCTGCCATATATAAGTGCAATAAGCGCAGCCGGCGTTTAGCATTAAGCTGGTGCCTGTACAAAAAGAGGTATCACTACCAAGGTTTATGGATGGTGTATCAATAACGTCTACGTTTAAATTATCACTAATACGGCAGCCATTCAGGTTAACCGTAACGGTATAATTTCCGGCAGTATTAATTATTCTCACCGGCGTTACGCTTCCATCGCTCCATGTATATGTTGCGCCGGCATTGGTAACATCAAGGCTTACGCTATTTCCGCTGCACAGCACCGTATCATTACCCAGGTGCACAATAGGTGCGGGATTAAACACCGCATTTATAGCATCTGTAAAGCTGCAGTTGCCCCTGCTTACTGTAAGAGCGTAGTTGCCGGAAACCGTTGCCACAAAGGAAGCGGCATTGCTTCCATCCTGCCACAGGTTAATGTCATTAGGGAATGGCGAGTTAAACAGCAGTGTTTGCCCCTGGCATAAAACAGTATCGTTGCCAAGTGTAAAGCTAAGATTGGTATACACTACGTTAATGCTGTCTCTAACATTGCAGCCGCCGTTGCTTGCGGTAACGGCATACAGGCCCGCAGAACTTACATTGTAAAATGAAGCTGTACTGCCATCCTGCCAAACGTAGTTAGCGGCAAGGCCATCAGTTATCAGATTAAGTACGGCGCCGCTGCACAAGGTGGTATCATTACCAAGATTAAGCAGCGGTTTGTTTATGGTGGATATTACTATAGTATCCGCACCTACGCATGCGCCAATTGTTACCTGTACCCAATATGTGCCTGCACTGTTAACAGTAAGCGAAGAGGATGTGCTGCCGTCACTCCACAAATAAGCAGTGCCTGTAAGATTTGGCTTCAGTACCAGGTTATCGCCTGCGCATATGGTGGTATCGTTACCCAGCTTAACCTGCAAGCTACCGCTAACCGGTGGCCCCTCTACAAAAGGCAGGTTGAACACCGGCGGAGCGCTGTTGCTTGTTCCACCCGTAGCAAAATAAGTGCTGCCCATGGGGCAGCCGCTAAAGCTATTGGTTAAAAAAACACCCGCCGCCCCGGGCATGGTAATTACATTAACGTTAGCGGGTAGGCCGGCCTGCGAAGTTAGCACCGCCCCTGTGCCACCACCACCACCAGTTCCAACACAGCCATAAGTTGGGTTCTGGTCTCCTCCCTTTCCTCCGTTAGCCTGCAAAATAAGGTTGCCGTTGTAATTGGTTACATCCAGAAATATTAACCCGCCTGCACCACCGCCTCCCACACCATCGGCAATGCTGGTGCCCACTATGGTTTCATCTAAACCGTTAGCCAGCATGCTGTCGTTACCGGCAATAATGGTATTAGCCCTTATCATAATTATGCCGCCTCCATTAGTGCCGTTGCTTCCAACGCCGTTGTTATAATCTCCGCAGCCGCCACCGCCACCGGGTATTAAACGGTTTTGGGCAATTATTGCTCCCAGGCCTGCTCCACCTCCACCGTAATTACCACTAAGCGAACAACCGGCCAACGCTTCGCCACCATGGCCGCCTGTAGTAAAGCCGCCACCACCGCCACCGCCACAGTTATGTTTGTTGCCGCCGCCGCCGCCGTTTGCCAGCTTTCCTTTACCCGCCAGTTTATCACTACCCAATTCGCTTATTCCTTCTCCCTTCATAGCCCCGCCCGAAACCCATTGAAAAAGACCCGGCTGCGTAAGTGGGTAGAAGTAATCGGGCGAGCCCGAACCACAACCGCCATCAGGGTTATTAGAAATATCTCCACCCCTGAAACCCAAACCACTTACATCAATGGTAGCGCCCAGGGTTAAGGTATTGCTTACATCAAAAACCAATATGCCGCCAGTTGTTCCGTTCCAGGCTTGCGCGGTTAAAGTGCCGTTTACATTTGCGTTAGTATACTCCGGTACGCGTATCAGCTGCACCTTTCCGTTTACATTGTAGCTGTTTACCAGGTTGGTGGTAAGGGTAATGGTTTGCCCTGCAATATTTAATACCCGCGAAAACTCATAACTGCCTGCGTCATTAAGGTTTAATATATCGCCAAATGCACTGCTGTTGCTGGTGTCTATTATCGCCCCCTTCATTTGTATCAGCAGCACCCTGTCGCCGGGGGCAAATGAAGATGAGCTACCCACCGTTACCTGCACATTGCAACCCGCGTTGGTAATAGCTGTTACCGGCGTATAAGCATTAATTATTCCGCTAATGTTTGTTTGGGCATCAGCGCAATAGAGCCACATACTAAGAAGTATAAAAACAGGTAATCTCATTTAGCCCATTAAAACAACTGAAGAAACCGATATTTCCCCGGAGTGCAGCCCCTTTTTTCTTCCAATCTTACGCGTTCATCGGCACAGGGCACTACTTCTTGCTGTAGTTAAACAAAAAGTCCTTTTCTTCCTTACTCAGACTGTCGTAGCCGGAACGCGAAATTTTATCGAGTATGCGGTCAATCTGTTCCTGTTCATCCTGCCCCGGGGCGTCCTTGCTAACATAACCGCTGGCCTTATGGGTCATCTTAATCTTTCTTCTGCGGCTGAATAGATCTTTCAAGCCCTCAATAGGCTTTGTAACGGGGCTTCCGATATCCGTACCGCTGTGCAGCGCCTTTATATATACATAACCGAATAAAGCGCCCCCCAGGTGTGCCATCACCCCTCCCTGGTTGCTGCCGTTAATCATGTTTATAACACCTATCAGCAAGGCACCAAGGGCGATGTAACCAATCTTTACTTCGCCAAAAAGCAGCAGGTTTACCTTGTGCTCCGGATTTATGGCAACGGCTGCAAACATTATCGCAAAAATACTACCCGATGCGCCTATTAAAACGGAGCTGGCTACATTGGACTTAAACGCAGGTACCAGGTTAAAAGCTGCCAGGTATATTAACGCGCCTGCAAGGCCACCTAAAATATATAATGGTATAACCCTGCGCTCGCCAAGGTAAAGCACAAATATCTCCCCAAACCAATAAAGGCCTATCATGTTAAAGATAAGATGCACCAGGCCGCCATGAATAAACATATAGCTTATCAGGGTCCATGGGCGGCGTGCCAGTAAAATTACATCGGCGGGTACACCTACATAGTTAAGCAGGTTTTGTGATAGAAAGCTGTGTTCGGTAATTAAGCTGGCAATAATCAGCACCAAAAACAACACTACGTTAACAGCAATAAGTTTAATTACTATGTTACCATAGCGCAGCCAATATCTTAAATCATCAAACACCGAATTAGTAAGCATGTTGACTAATAAAGGTAATTACGGTTCCTGTTCCAGTATTTTACCATTATAAAGCCAAATAAAGCGCCACCCAGGTGTGCAAAGTGGGCAACGTTATCTGATGGGTTCATCTGGAAGCCGGAATACAATTCAAAAAGCACATACAACAAGACAAAATACTTGGCCTTTATAGGTACCGGAAAGAACAGCATAATCAACTCTGTATTCGGAAACATCATGCCAAAGGCTATCAGTATGCCGAAAATGGCGCCGGATGCACCAACGGTGCCGGCATAGTAAATAGATTGTAACTGCTCATACTGCATTACAGTGCTCATGGGCGGGGCTACCGAGCCGCTTATGTTATATACAATAAAAGCATGCACAGCAGTATGCAGTAACATTGCGCCCAGGCCCGTTACAAAGTAAAACAGTAAAAAACGCTTTGGCCCCCATACCCGCTCAAGGGTAACCCCAAACATGTATAAACCAAACATGTTCGAAAAAATATGCATGTAATTGCCATGCATAAACATATGGCTTACTAACTGTACAGGTTTAAACATCGGGCTTGCGGGATAGTAAAGCGCAAACCAGTCAAACATAAACTGTTGTTTAGCCATTGAAACCAGGAAGACCACTACGTTAATCGCCAGCAGGTTAAAAACAACGCTGCGCGTATTTAAGCTTTGCATATGCTACAAAAATAGAATTAAGAAACAAACCTGTGGTGCAGGAAGAACCGGTTCACCTTTAAATCCTGTTAATCTGCCAGTGAGAAACGAAGGGTTATACCGCCCCTTGTGTTAGTCGTTGGAAAGCCCGTTGATATTTTAGGTATTGTCCTTGTTTGATCAAAGAAAATACGCACGTTAAGGCGTTTACTTACGATATAGTCGATACTTGGCTGTATGGTTATTACACGCGAACCCTGGGTAATCTGCGGCTGCGCTTCATCAATACGGTGGTTAATGGTTATGTTATCGCGGTAGCTAAAATCAAAGCGGAAGTTCAGGTCATTATCCAAACGTATGCGCTTGCCCTTTATTTTAATAGGCAGCTTAAGCCCTTTAATTTTATAGCCCGCGCCAATAGTAAACTGCGAGGTATTCATTTCCACCAGCTGGAAATCGGCAAAGTTAACGGTAAGCGTACGGCTCTTCTTAAAGTCAAACTTAGCGGTTACGTTGTTCTTAAAGGTCATGTCCACACCAATCAACGGACTAAACTGTTCGTTCATCACAATGCTCGGCATATTGTATAAAGGATAGAAGTTGCCGTTAAGCGAATCAATTTTGTTAGAACCAAACGGCTCGCCATTGCCTTTGTAGCTAAGGTTGGTTTGGAAACTATTAACCGTAAGCGTTGAGTTGTAACCGTGCGATATGGTTAGGTTCGTAAACACCTTTTGAGCCCATTTAAACTTCGTAAAGCCGTTATACGAAATCCTCCAGTTAGGTAACGGAAACGCCCTGAATGGATTAAGCGCCACTTTATTGGGGTCCGCTTTAGTGTAGGCTGCTAAAAAGGCCGGTATCAATACATCCTGCGATTTAGGGCCGTAACCTTTTGTATACTGGTTGTTGTAGGACGTATCGCTTGGGTTATAGTACGGCTCGTTAGGATTGCCGTTAGGGTTTTGAGCCGCCAAACGCGCAGAAATGATAGGCCTGAAATCCTCAAAGTCGCGGTACGTTTCCGAAAAACCCTTATTGTCTATCTTTTTAAATATAGTACGTATCGGAATATACGATATACTGTAAGAGCCCGCATCAACCGGGTTAAGGTGCGCAAACGTAAAGTCGTTGGTTAAGGTATCAAATACATATTTAAACGACTGCGAATGGTTAACTGTTTTATCCTGGAACAGGGTTAAGTCCACTTTTAAATCACTCCATGGTTCAATACTGGCCGTTACATCCAAACGCTGCGAACGGGTTTGCGTAAACTTCTGGTTCAGCAAAGTATCTCTTGTAATCCATCCTTTGCTTGCTGCTTCGTCAAGCCATTTATCTCGCGTAATTACATCTACGCCATTAAACCAGCGGTCGCCCGGTTGTCCGCCAAAAGCAAAATCATAACCCGGCGCTTTCATCTTATAATCAACACCCAGCACTCTGCTGTAGCCCACAAAGCCCGGCAAGGTGGTTGATTTATTCTCCTTGTATTCTACCGTTACCTTTTTAAGCGCCAGCAGCGGTCGCATTACCGATGATATAAACGGACTGGCCGGATATTGCTTGTTATCGTGGTCAGTCTTCTTCTGCTTAATTGCCGCTTTGTTCGCTTTCAATTCAGCCTTTAAACGCAATACTTCAGGGTCGTGGTGCGCCCTTTCCAATGCTTCCTTCAGTTTCTTGCGCTGCACCTTCAGCACTTCCACCTCATCTTTCGCTTTCTGTTTGGCGTCCTTGCCTTTTGCTTTAGGCACATCTTTCTTTTTGGCAGCAATGGCTTTTTTGTTATCGTTTAAATCCTGCTTCGCTTTTACAACACTGGCTGCGCGCTTATTAATCCTTACGGTATCGGTACGTGCAAGGCTCTCCGCATCTTTCAGGTTTTCTTTCAGCTGTACGCGCTTTTCTTTCAGCTTAACCAATTCGTCGTGTATTTTCTCGCGGGCCTTTCTTATGGTTTCGCGTTTCTTGTCGTTCTCCTTTTTATCACCGGCATTAGGGTTAGGCGAGTTGTATGTTTTCAGGAATGGTATTTTGTCATACAGTTTCTTAAAGTTCAAATCAACTTTGCCGCGGCTGTTTTGGGTGTTACTTATTATGTTGCCAAGGCTGTTTTGCACCCAACGGTTAGTTGCCGTGTCCTTTTGCCATGGCAGGGCTGTCCAGGTGTAGGACGAACTGTAACCTGCGTTAGCCGTTACAAAATCAAATATCGGCAGCTTGTTTATTGGTATGTTGTAGTTAACTGCCAGTGTTTGGTTAAAGCTTGTGTTTCTTCCGCCGTCAAACAGGTTATCCCAAACTTCTTTCTTTTTGGCTTTAGTATCCAGCAGGCCATCCGGCTCATCAATACGAGCCTGATTGGTTGCGTTATAGTCAATACTTAAAGATTTAAACGGATTGTACTTAAACGTATAAGTGCGGGTCCATCTAAAGTTTTTAAAGTAAGTGGCGGGTATTATAAAGTCCACTTCGCCTAACGAACGCAGCTTTATTTCGTTAAACTCCCTGTTCCATTCAGAAGTGAATGCAAGGGTGGAAGGCATAGGGTTAAAGCTGAAGTCCTTTATAATATCAAACCATTTCGATTTTGATTTTATAGCCTTTTTGAATGGAGCCCAATCCTTGGTTTGCGGGGCAAAGCTCCAGCCTATTACACCCAGCCAGGTTTTGCGCGAGTTCTTTTCCGTATAAGGGTCGCTCAACAATACTTCGTTATAAGCGTAAGTAAAGTTCCAGTTGCCGGGGTCGTAAATATGCGGCTTCTTGGCCTTTGTTTGGGGCACAATACGTACGCCGCTAAAGTTGTAACCGCGTCTTGTATTTATAGTTTGAACCTGCTGCAGGTACTGCCGTGCGGAATCGCTGCCGTACTTTGACTTAAGGCCTTTTATCAATTCCCTGGTAGGTATATCAAATTGGTAAGGGTCAAACTCAGGCGTGCTGAATGTTTGTGCATACGCGCCGTAGAAAGGCAATTGAAGCCCTAACTGCTTCGGCAACAGTTTACCGGCCTGTATAGTAGTTGAAAAATCGTACTGGTACATATTATCCTTGTACCGTTGGTCAATTTTCTGTTCAACCTGGCCGAAACCTCTGGTGTGCATGCCGCCGGAAACTGCAATGTTACCCAGGTCGGCCATTTTAATGTTAACGCTGCCCAGGGCTGCGGTGCCGCCAAATTCTTCAAAGCCGGTTACGCGTAATTCGTTAAACCACACCTCAACACATTTTGGTAAACCATCGTCCCCATCAGGCAGCGGATTGTTTACATCCGATTTAGAAGGGTTCCGTATGCCCAGCATCATTGTTTTAACCGCTCCTATATCCGGGTTACCTACTATACTTATTTTTCTTCCCCTGCTATCGGTTGTTACAAAAGGCACATTATGCGGGTAACCTTCGGTATTGTTACGCTGCATTTTTAAGTTGATAAAGTCTGAGAGTGTTATCTCTACACTATTACTATCCGGCCATACAAGAGAACGGTCGCTCTCGCTGTTGTTATCGTACAACCCATCAGGGGTAATTTTTAACGGCACTTCGTATTGATAGTAGTTGTCTTTAAAGTCGCTGCCTAAACGCACTATAGCTACAATTTCATTGTCCTTAACAGGCAGGTCGCCATCTACACGGTTTGCATGTATAAACATCTTCATCTTCTTGTAGCGGCGGAAGTCCATGCTTATGTTCTTGAACAATGCTTTGGTGCGGCAATCTTTCAGGTTACAAACCGTCATTGAAAGCGCCTGCTCGTTCTGCTGTACAAACTGGTTAGTTTGCTGGCCCAGGGCCTGTTCGCGTTGGATGTTTGGCGGCAGCACATAGTTAACCGGTTTCTTTGCGCTGTTTTCTTCTATGCTTACTGAAGCCACATTCAAAAACGGCGGGTCATTTTCTACCGAAAGCTGCTCGCATGGTTCATCCAAAGGCAGGGTGTACGTTCTCCATTGGTTGCGCACCAGCTCCAGTGTACCAAAACGAAGTACAACTTCATCATTCCAACCGGTAAGGAACATGCGTAAAAACTGTATCGACTTAAAATCAGGTATACTACCTACGCGCGAAGTGTATTGGCGAATGGGAATGCGGAATTGTAGCCAGCGGTTCTGCACGCCATTGTTGTCCGTTCCTGTTCCTTCAACTTTTGAAACGATGTAAGGATTATTGCCCACATCCATGCCCGGCTTAAGGTCAATTTCGTATTGGAAATACTCCTCGTTTTCGTTTAACGAGTTATCCTTGTTTAAGTCCTCTTTTTCCGGCAGGTTGGTTTGCGCATTGGTTTGCACCGTGTTTCCGTTTTGAACGGGCGAGTTGCCTTCCGTGCCGCAGAAATCCTTGTAGCGGGTAATTACGCTCGCAACGCTGCCGTAAATATTCTCATCGCGGAAATATTTGTAATCATCCGAAGAAGGGTCAGCATTAAGCTTGTCTTTAACCGCTTGTGCAATACCCGGGTTATTATTAATGTTAGCCAAAAACGCCGATTTGCGCTGACGTTCCAGGTCGTCATTCATTTCATCGTACCCAACATCCTGTATTATACGTTCGTTCTCGTCAATGTTAAAGGCATCCACCAATGGGGGCAGGCGTGGCACACGGCCCCAGGTAGTGCTGTCCATAGCGCTGCCATCAACCGTTATACCGTTCTCAAAACTCATGCGGCTATCGCGCAAAATATCTTCTGAAATATTCCCCAGGTTGAAATACAATTTACCGCCCTGCGATGTGGTATTATAAAGGAAGGGGTCCAGCATCCAGAATTCAATGAACTCTACGTTGGTGGCTTCAAGGTCGTTGTTATCAATACTACGCATTATACCCGCCCAGCGCGTGTCAGGCGATTTCAACGTTCCGTCATCATTTATACCGGCAGAAAGCACCTTTCCTGAAGACGGATCGGTTGTAGCACTAGTCTTGAACTCATAGTTGTAAGGTCCACGCTCCTTTGGAAAGTATGATAAGTCAAAGGTGTAAAGGTTCTGGTCCAGCGTTTGAATAGGCTTGTTCGGGAACACTTCAATAGTTGGCACCAAACGCACATAGTGGTTTTGCAAACTATCCGGGTTGTTCTTTACTATATCAGGCGCCGTGGTATTAAAGAAGGAATTATCAATACGGTACCAGGCCATTTTTGCACGGTTGTACCCGTAGGTGGTGTCATTAATTTTCGAAGCCTCAGGGAATAAAACCTTACCGCTCTTATCTGTGGCATTGCGCGGGGCTGATGCCAGCTTCCAGCTGATAGGCGGGGTTTTTAAATCGTACCCGTTGCTGGTGCCCTCAAAGTCATCCACGTAAACCTGGCCTTCTTTATTTTGATTATTGATTGCTCGTGAGTGGCCCGGTTTTAAGTAAGCAACCTCGCCATACGCATCAATCGTACTCATTTCCTTAGTGGCATAAAACGGCAATCGGTCCAGGCCTTTTGTTAACCATGGCAGGTTATCCTGGTACTTCACATCAAAACCCATTATGGTATTGCGTATAGGGTCATCGCCTATGTTTACCTTTTGGGTATAAGGCCGTTCGCTTAACTGCATAACCGTAGCGCCCAAATTCAGGTGGCTGTTAACGCGGTAGTCAAAGCGCGAGCCCAACAGCGAGCGCACCTGGGTGGCAAACAGGTTGTTGTTTTCAAAGTCAACTTTAATCTGCTGGCCGCTGTTTAATATACCGGCATCAATAATGGTTATGCGGCCAAGGTTATAATCAACGGTATAGTGCGTACCCTCCACCAGCTTTTGTCCGCCTGCAGTTACAATAACCGAGTTCTTCGGTATGTTACCTGCACCAAGAGAAATCTCCCTGTTGTTGGTGCCTTTATAGGTTCCTTTAATCACAAAGCGGTTGTATTCCGGAAACTGCTGCGCCCAGAATTTGGTGGAGTCATATAACTGCTGGTAAACGTACTGGCCGGCTACATTACTGCTGCCACAGGCATCAAACTTCGCCTTCAGGTAACCGCCAAACGGTTCCTTAACAGGGAAAATCAATCGCCCGTTTTGGGTAAGTATGGTAACGTTAGGTACAAAGTCGAACAAGCCATCGCGCTGCGGGTCGCCGTTCATGTTCAGGTTGTCCAGGTTTAATACGTGTATCAGCGGGTCGCCCTCTAAACAGCCTTTGGGCATATAACGTTTCAAGCCGCCGCCCGGGTCGTTATAGTAAATATCCAAACGGAACTCTTCGTTACTTACGTTGTAGGCACCTAAAGAGTAAATGTTTTTCATCATCAGGTCCCATATCGGTAAGGTAGGGCGCACTGATGTTGCCTTCAGCATTTTAAGGAAAAGCACTTTTGATGTGGCGTTTGAATCGGGCGGCACCTGGTTACCGAATTCGCCCACCTGGAAAACATTGCCGTTGTATTCATATTGGAATGCTACCGCCAACACCTCGTTAGGGTTTAGCTGTGCATTTAAGGAGATATAACCCAACTGCTTGTTGTAGGTATATTCCGTTTCGTTCAGTTTGCGCGCATAGGTTTTTTCAAAATCCTGGCCTTGTTGTAAGTTAAAAGATGGGCCAATCATAGTAGCCACCACATTATCTACAAAACGGTAAGAAGGATTGCTAACCAGGTTGGCGTAAAGGTTGTTTGCCTCGTTACGCGGGCGCGAGTCGCCGTTGGCTGTTGAAATAACGTTGTTGGAATACGGCACGCCTTCACCCAAATCAGCAAGTGCTGCTACATCGCGTACGTTTTGTGTTGTTCCGTTACGGTTGGTTACCCAAACCTCCAGGCGCGTGATGTTCACTACACTTTTAATATTCGGTAAGCCCGATAAGGCATAATCGTATTGATCGCGGAAGTACTGCGCCAAAAAGAAGTGCTTATTCTCTTCGTATTGGTCAGCACGCAATTCAAAGTTTTGCTTTTGGGCGCCGTTTTCAATCACCAGCGTCTCTTTCTTCGATTTTTGTTGCGATAAAATGCTGGTCCATGTTAAGCGGCCGAACTGCAACTGCGTTTTTATACCAAACAGGGTTTGGCTACCTGAAATAAGGCGGGTGTTTAAAGGCAGGTTAACGTTACCGGCTTCAATTACTTTAATAATATCATCCTGGTCGCCGGTATAGCCTAACTTAATCTGGTTGTCAAAATCAAAACCGCTTTGTGTATTGTATTTAACGCCTAACTGCAGTTTGTCGCCAATCTTTCCAATCACATTTACGTTAATGTTCATGTCAAAATCGAAGCCGCCTGTTTTGCGGTTACGAATCGGGATGTTGGGGTTAGCCGTTTTTTGAACGTTAGCGCCAAGGGTCATTTCAACATTACCCTGCGGACGTATTTCAATTTTACTTGAGCCGAATAAACGATCAAAGAACTGTTTCTTTACCTGTATGGGTGGTATCAGGTTTTTTTGCTCAATCAGGTTTATGGCATTCTGCCTTTCTTTCCAGTATTCCTGTCTTTCTTTTTTCTCGGTGTACTTAAGGTAATCATCGTACGTCATGTACGTTGGTGGCTTCACATCCTGCCCGCCAACCCGTTCGGTTAACACATACATACCCGTTTGCGGATCGTACTCTACATTTTCTTCAATAGCCGGCGGATCCTTTAAGTAAAAAGGGTCATTAGGCATATCGGTTACAAAGTCTCCCTCTCTATCCTTAATAGGATACTTTAAACCGGTACCACCGGTAGGGCCGGTACTGCCCGTAGGCGCAACAGGGCCTGCCGGTGCTGCAGGTGCACTAACGGGGCCAAGTATACTATGGGCCGAATAAGCTGCCAGCAAGGCGCTTATACCGCCAAAAGCAAAAAGAAGAGTAAAGAATTTCCGTTTCAAATTCATAAAAACAGCTCCGCCATTCTCGGCGGAATGGTCTGTTATTTTCTTTTTATGTTAACCGCAATAGGCCCCGGGCATATTGCACTATAATATCTTAAGCGCCTCTTTAATAAGCGCTTCTACGCTCTGCGATGGGTTGGTGGCTATCAACCGTGTCAGGGCCTTATCCGCAGCTTGCCTGGTAAAACCAAGGGCAAGGAGTGCAAATAACGCCTCCTCTTTTAATGTATTGTTTGCCGTTGGCAATAAAGTTTGGTTGCCCGAAACCTTACCCACCTTATCTTTCAGCTCCAGTATAATCCGTTTGGCACTTTTGGGGCCTATCCCCTTTATGCTCTGTATCATAGCTTCATTCTCCATCAATATAGCCTGCTTAATTTCATCAGGTTTAAAGGAGCTAAGCATTACCCGGGCGGTGGATGCACCTACGCCCGATACTGAAATCAGCTTTTCAAACAGGTCTTTCTCACTTTCTTCAAAAAAGCCATACAGGTCAAAGCCTGATACGCTTTGGTTCTCACTTTTTACTACCAGCTGGGTGTGCAGGGTACATTGCTCTAAGTGCTGAATACGTTCAAACGTGTTCAGGCTTATTTTTACCATATACCCTATACCCCCCGTTTCCAGGAAAATATGGGTAGGGCTCTTAAATGTTATTCTACCGCTCAGGTATGCAATCATGCCTTACAGCCTTTAGCCGCTAATATAATTTTCTTGTCAAAAGTTCAGGGTAAACGTGGGGCTATAGGCAAGGGTTTTCGGGAGGCTTTTATTAAGATTTTCTGTAGCAGTGTCTTATTTAACGGATTCAATTTGCATCAGTTTGGCTGAAAAAGCAAGCAATTTGCCTTCTTCAAACTTATCGGCCAGTAGCTGAATGCCAATAGGCAGGCCGCTCTTATCGCCGGCAAGTGGTAAAGAAACCGCCGGTATACCCGTAAGATTGGCCAGTACTGTATAGATATCAGCCAGATACATCTCTACCGGGTTCGCCGTTTTTTCGCCAAACTTAAAGGCTACCGAAGGGGCGGTAGGCATAAGTATAAAATCATAATTCCTGAAAATGGAACGGATTTTATCCGTTAAAATGCGGCGCACCTTTTGGGCGCGCGAGTAATACGCATCATAATAACCGGAGCTTAACACAAAGGTGCCCAGCATAATGCGGTTTTTCACTTCGCGGCCAAAGCCTTCCGTGCGCGAAAGGTTATATACCTCTTCCATTTCATGCGCCTGGGCGGAGCGGTATCCATAATGCACGCCATCGAAACGCGCAAGGTTAGAGGATGCCTCTGCCGTAGTTAGCACATAATACGTGGGTATAAGATACTCCAGCAGGTCGAATTCAATTTCATCTACCACATTTCCCTCGGCCTTCAAATCATTCAACAGATTCATGGTTGCTTCGCGCACTTCAGCATTCAGGCCTTCACTGTTTAGTGTGGAAGGGAACACCGCTATGCGCGCCGGCTTATCAAAGTTTAATTCAGAAGAATAACTCTTAACTTTTTCCGAAGAAGCAGTTGAATCGTATTTATCCTTGCCCGAGATAACCTCCATCACCAGGGCCATATCCTCAACATTATGCGTAAAGGGCCCTATCTGGTCAAAAGAAGAAGCATAAGCAATTAGCCCCCAGCGCGAAACGCGGCCATAGGTAGGCTTTAAGCCGGCAATACCGCAAAAGGCTGCCGGTTGGCGAATGGAGCCACCCGTATCGGAACCTAATGAAACATGGCAGGTGCCTGCCTGAACCGCAACTGCGCTACCGCCTGAAGAGCCCCCCGGCACACGGCTGTTATCCTGTGCATTCAGCACATTGCCGTAGGCGCTGTTTTCATTACTGCTGCCCATGGCAAATTCGTCGCAATTGGTACGGCCGATGATAATGGCATCTTCCGCAAGCAGTTTGTCAACTACAGTAGCGTTAAAAAGAGAGGTAAAACCACCCAGTATTTTTGAGCCTGCTGACACTTTGTGGCCCTTGTAGCAGATGTTATCTTTTATGGCCACTGTAATGCCGAACAATTTGCCCAGCGGGCCATCACTTTTAATTTTTTTATCAACTTCCTTTGCCTGCAGCAGGGCATCATTAGCAAATACCTCAAGGTAAGCATTCAGGTGCTTGGTTTCCTCAATACGCTGTAAATAGCTGGTAACCAATGCTTCGCAAGTGGTTTTTCCTGAACGTAAATGGGCCTGTACTTCCTTAATACTTAGGTGCGATAGCTCTGCCACTCAATTTTGTTTAAAAACTGATTATAAATTAGTACTATGTTTACTGCTTAAGATTTCGGCTGCTCGGTAGCTGAAGAATTGGTAGTTGCAGGTTTGTCTTTCATGCCTTCTTCAATTTCCTGCTTAATGTTACTTTTTGCCGCATTAAACTCACGAACGCCCTGGCCCAAACCACGCATCAATTCAGGTATTTTTTTACCGCCGAATAACAACAGAATAGCTATGATGATTAGGATTGTCTCCTGCGTACCTATCCCGAATATGGCATATTGAATCTGCATTTCTCAAAATTTTGGGCCGTAAAGATACCATAAAATACTGTGTGGGCAACGCTTTTAGCAATATAAAGCACCCTTGTTAAATGCATGCAATCCCTATTTTTAGCAGGGCTTTTAACTCCTCAACATTATTGCCTCATTTGCATACAAACAAACCCTGCTTGCTTAGGCTTTTCACACTTCTTGCCCTCTTGCTAACGGCCTTGCCTGTTACTCTTCTCGGGCAGGTAACTGATAGCCCAAAGAGCTCGGGCGCCAAAATCACTTCCCTGGACTCGTTAAGCGAGGAGGATTTAGCGCTTTTAGAGGAATATAAGGACTCCTTTGACCTTGAATTAGAGGACTTTAAGGTGCTTTTAAAAGATTACCGCCGCCACCAGATTGATACCACGGTTTCGCAAATGAACCGCTCCTCACATATGGAAATCGGACTCGATTTTGTTAGCCGCCTGCTTTCCAACGGGCGCAGTTCAGGATTAAAAGGCGTTGCTTTTTATCCTTCAGCCCTGTATTACCACAAATTGGGGTTTTACGCCGCCCTTGGCCTTGGATTTATGACGGACAGTTCCATACGGCATAGCGCCCCTGTGCCCCTGCTTTTTGTAAGCCCGGGCTTCTCGCGTTTGTTTTTCGGTAAGTGGCAGTTTAACGTTGGTTATACGCGCAGCTTTCTGTTTTACGGTAATACCCTGCAGCGCAACACGCTTAATAATACCCTGGCCCTATCTAACAGTTTCGATTTTTGGCACTATATCGATTTATCGGCGGCGGTTCGGGCATCGTGGAGCAGCGATAAACGCACCAGCCTGTTAGCCGAGCGGTATTCAGTTAACATCAACATCGCTCTCCGGCACGACTTCCACTTCTTCAACATCATAGGCGCTAAAGTGTTTACCCTTACCCCCCGTATTGATTTTCTGTTCGGGCATGATAACAGCACCTTCTTTGTTCAGGGCCTCTTTCGCCCGCGTATTGCCCACCAGTATTATTTCGGTTTCCTGAGTGTGGAGCCATCCGTAAGCGCAGACTGGCGCATACGCAATCTCGATATTTACGCAAGCTTTCAACTGGCCATTCCGTTTAATGAGTTTGACAGCGATAGCAAACAACGGGTGCTAAACCCTAAGCATTATTATCCTTATGCTGAAGCGGGAGTTAAGTATCTATTTAGAATAAAGAAAAAACAGAGCAGAACTAACAGTCGTAAGCTCTAGGGGCGTTTGTATAAACACCATTCGCCCTTGGTATTTACAGGGATAAAACCTGCCGGCGCACTTTCTTTAGGACCCAGGTAATAGGCATTGGCATTATCCACGTTCACTGAAACAAAATAGAAGCGATAAAGGTATGCCTGTAAGGCCCAATTCTCCCATAGTTCAGGGCTTACCATTACAATTGTGTTCTTTGGTAAGTCGGCATCTAATTCCTGCAGGGCGTTAATTATTTTATAGTCTCTTGAAGGTACGCCAATACGCACTACGCCGGCTATAAAACCGGTGGCAATACCTATATAGCATATAACAAAGGCAGCCGTAAATGCCCGCCTCGGCAATCGCTGCAATTCACTTAAGGAAGGGGCAATAAATGTAGCCCCCGCCAGCGCAAAAAAGGGCATGGCCGGCAACAGATAAATGGACATTTGCTTGGTGCTTACAATAATGGGCAAGGCGGCGCTTAACGCTATTAATAAAAACAATAATACATTAGGCGGCATTTGCCTGTCCTTATCCCTGCGCAGGTACATTATTATCAGCACCAATCCAATTAAAGGCAGTAGTTGAATCAGCAATTGACCAAGAATATATAAACGGTTTCCGCCCGTAGCTAACTGTCCATTTAAAGAGGGCACCAACTGTATTTCTAAAAACTTCAGCAATGCTTCGCGGGCTTCGGGTAGTTGCCATATTGCAACATAAGCCAGAAACAAAAGCAGCAGCGAAAAACCTATTGCCTTTACTGCAGGCCATAAGGCGCTTTTGCCGTTTACCACAAACCATAAAAACGGTATGGCTAACGGATATAAACCTACGGGCCCTTTACAAAGTGTGGCGGCAAAAATCATTAAAGCAGCAACAGCGGACATTACCCCGTGCAGACGATTATATACCAAACAGTGCAAATACGACCAGGCGGCTAACAGGCAAAAAATAGTCATGGTGTTTTCCTGAAAGTTGTTGGCGTAGCACCACTTTACTACTTGAAACGTTAACCAAAGAAGAACAGGCAACCAGGCAGCTTCTTTATAAAACAGTTTCCAAATACGGGTAATAAGCCATGCGCTGATTACGAATGTGAGTATGCTGTATATCTTTTCTGTGTAGTAGTGGTCGCCCAACAAACGAAAAAACTGCGATTGAATCCAAAACACCAAAGGCGGATGGCCGTAAAACTCAGGCGCTAATGTTTCTGTATAAAAGGGGCGCCACCAACTACCCTTTCCCATAGCCAGGTTCCGCGATATAGTGGCATAAGTAAGGCCGTCAAAAAACATTCCTTTACTAAACAAAAAAGGCAGGTAATAAGCGCAGGCTAAAACGCAAACAAGCAATATGCCTAACTGGTGAATTTTGCGCTCGCTAACAAGCATTGCTTTTAAATAATTAGTGGGGTATAATTAACATAAATGCGCTACAAACTTACCGGCAATTTTCTCATCGCTACGGCACTATCTGCGTTCGGGTAGTAATGGAATGCGCACTAAAGTAACCCAATGCTGCAGGCGTAAATACACTAACCGGATTGGCAGGAGCAGCAGGAGCGCCAAAATTATTTTGGTTCTGGTTAAACTCCCTGAAGTAACTGTATAGGTTTTCGTCAATGCTCCACAACTGTACGCTCAAAGTATCTCCATGGGCAAAGTCGCTATGCGGCACATTAAACTCGCGCAACTTACCGTCCCAGAGCCGGTCGTGGTAAATGGTAAAGCCTGAGCTGGTATAGCCCTCTAATTCCGAAACCACTCTGTACGCATTCCCTAAACCAACAGGGTCATGTACCTGTATATCGCCCACCAATTTGGTTTTCCCCTGAAAATCGGTTTGCTCGGTTACCAAAATAGTGTCTATTGGCACCGGTGCATGCATGGGGCAATAGGAGTCGTATGTTTTTCCGTTGGTGTTTACCTGCAAATGGTATGTACGGCCCACCACACCCTGCATGGTGTTGGTGCTGTACAAGCCCGGCAAAAGTTCACTCAAAGTATCGGTGCTGCCCGCATCATCGCTTACAATTACCAATGCACCGGGCACTCCTTCAAACTGGTTGGAGTCGCTGTAAATTTTGCTCATACTCAGTATCACATAGTATGGCCCCGGCTGGTCGCTTATGTTTCCTTCAATTACCAACTGCGGTATGGCGCTTTTCAAATCCAAATCAATTTTTTCGGTACAGGCGGTACCAATGCACGTTGCTGTGGCTATAATCAGGGCCAGTTGCTTTACTTGTTTTCTCATTTCGGCTGCCTGTTTTTTTGCGGTACAGTAAATCTGAAATTATAGGTAATGGAAGGTACAATGCGGAACAGGTACGTCTTCTCGGCATAACTGTTACCATTGTCATCTACTTTAAAATCTATAGAGTAAGCATTTTTACGTGCATATAAATTATACACGCTGATATTTAAATCATGCTCCCAGAATTTGCGTTGCTTTAAAACAAAGGTGGCGCCTATATCCATACGATGATAGGCCGGGAAGCGGTCCTGGTTGCGCGGACCATAGTAAGGCACAATCTGCCCGCCTAAAAAATATTTTCCGCTGGGGAAGGTAGCCGCAATGCCGGTATAATAAACCCAGGTGGCTGAAACATTAATCTTCGGTGTTATATCGTACATCAGCACAATGCTTAAATCATGGGTACGGTCAAAGCGCGAAGGGTACCAGCTTTCGTTGTTCACAGTTGGGAACTTACGTTCAGAACGGGAAAAGGTATAGCTAACCCACCCTGTAAACTTGCCGGTGCGCTTCTTAAAAAAGAGCTCCATGCCATAGGTTCTCCCAACTCCGTAAAGCAATTCGCTTTCTACTGTTTCGTTTGCGCGTAGCACCGCTCCGTTCTTATAATCAATCTGGTTTTGCAGCCATTTAAAATATCCTTCCACCGATACTTCGAACATGTCCTTGTAAAAGTTTACAAAGTAGCCGGCGCTTACCTGGTCGGCTATTTCGGGCTTCACATTGTTGGTGGTAAGTATCCATCTATCGGTTGGAAAGGAAGTGGTGGTATTAGAAAGCAGGTGTATGTTTTGCGTATTGCGGGAGTATGCGGCCTTAAAACTCATGGAAGGATAAAAATTCCAACTCATGGAAACGCGTGGCTCAGGGTTTACATAGGTGCGGTTAAACTGCCCAAGCTTAAGCGTAAAGGTATCCACCACATCCTCCTGCGGAAAACGGTAGTATTTGCCGGGGCCTGTTTGTGTAAACACTGAAAGCCGCAAGCCATAATTAATGTTCAGCTGGTTCCACAAAGTAACCTCGTGTTGAGCATATATGGCATTTTCCCAACCGTAATTCTTAGTAAGTTCAATGTTATTAATGCGCGAAGTATCGGTTGATATTACCTGGCCCGGCACTATAGTATGAAAGGTGGTTAGAAAGCCGAACTTGAATTTGTTTTTTGAATTGAGATAAAAGTCAAGGTCCTCCTTCAGGCTAAAATCGCGAATGCCTGACTTCACATCTATATCTGCTACGTTTATACCAATGGTATAGTTAAAGTCGTTAAACACAAAAGAGGTGTTGGAGAACAGCTTATCGCTAAAAATGTGATTCCAACGCAGGGTGGCCGTTGCATTGCCGTAAATGATATTGAACCTGTCCTGAAAGCCGAACTTATCCTGCCCGAAGTAGCCCGAAAGAAAAAGCCGGTCGTGTTTGCCAATGTGGTAATTAGCCTTGGCGTTTATATCATAAAAGTACAGTATGCTTTTGCGCACCTGTTCATTCTTTGATAGTTTCAAAAACAAGTCGGCATACGTTCTTCTGCCCGTTACAATAAACGAACCCCTATCGCGTACAATGGGCCCTTCTACATTAAGGCGCGAAGAAATAAGCCCCAGCCCTCCGCTTATCACATAGTCCTTGCTGTTGCCTTCCTTCATTTTAATATCCAGCACACTTGCAGCGCGGCCACCGTATTCAGCAGGCATGTTGCCTTTGTACAAGGTGGCATCCTTAATGGCGTCGTTGTTAAACACCGAAAAGAAGCCTAACAAATGCGAGGCATTGTAAACGGTAGCCTCATCTAACAATACCAGGTTTTGGTCGTTACCGCTTCCGCGCACATAAAAGCCGCTGTTTCCTTCAGAGGCCGGCTGCACACCCGGCAGTAGTTGTATTGTTTTAAGCAGGTCCTTTTCGCCGAATAACACGGGTACCTTTTCCAGTTGCTTAATATCCAGCCGAACTGCGCTTACCTCTGCGCTCTTTACATTGTCATCGCCTTTCTTCGCCAACACCTCCACCTCTTTAATTTTTGTAGCAGAAGGCAGCAGCGACACATTAAGGCTTTGGTTTTTTGCTGAATCAAGCTTTACTATTAATTCGTCGTAACCGATATAACGTATAGAAAGTTGCCGCGCAGTCAGGGGCAGGGTAAGGGAATAAAAGCCATAGGCGTTCGTAACCGTACCTATGCCCACGGTATCCTTAAGCACCACAGTGGCGCCTATCAACTCCTCGCCGGTTTTGGCATCGCGCACCGTTCCGCTAACCGTAAAATTCTTTTGTCCAAAGGCGGCCTGCGCTCCGCAGAAAAGCAAAAAGGTAAAAGCTAAACGAACAAGTTGGGCCATAAAACGAATAAAGGGTATACTACAAACAAAGGGTGTTAAATAACCGCCGGGCGCCTAAAGTAACCGGCGAAGCGTTTTGCATAGAGGAGCCTCTTAACGCATGAAGGGCTTTTTTGTTGTTGGGATGCCATCAAAATCATTGTTCCGCTATCATTAGTCAGCCAGCCAAAGCGCCGGGTCCATTTTTTCTTTACCCTTCCATATTTCAAGGTGTACTTTGGTAAGGTCCTCACTTTTTTCGGTATGCAGTTTACCCAGGGTTTGTTTGGTGGTTATTACATCATTCGCCTTAACAGAGGCTGTCTCTATGTTAGAGTAAACACTGAAGTATTCTCCGTGCTTTACAATAATGCAGTTTTGTATGGTAGGCAGGTAAAACACGCTGATAACCGTACCGCCAAAAACAGAACGCGCATCGGCCCCGGGCTCTGTTTTTATATCAATACCGTTATTGTTGCGCTTAACACCTGCAAGCAGGGGGTCCTCGTGTACGCCAAATTCCGATACAATATGCCCGCGCAAAACCGGCCAGGGCAGCTTGCCCATATTTTTTTCGAAACTGGCAGACAAAGCCCTTTCTTCCGGGGTCATTGGTATAGCTTCATTTTTCTTTATGGTAGGCGTATTGGTGCCGCCGGGGTTTTTCTTGGCCTGCTCTTCTGCTTTCTTTTTGGCCTGGCGTATTTCGTCTTCAATAATAGCTTGTATGCGCGCATTCAGCTGTTGGGCGGCCTTGTTTTTTTCATCAGCCTGCTTGCGCAGTTTCTTTTCTTTTTCCAGCAGTTTGGCTACTGCATTGTCCTTTTCCTTCTTCTCGTTCTCCAGCTCTTCCTTCTGCCGTGTTTGCTTCTCCAGCAGTGTTTCCTTTTTCTCTTTGGTATCCTGCAATTCGTCGCGCTTGGCCTGTAAATCCAATACGTATTGTTGTATAGCTTTAGCCTGGCTCTTACGGTAATCTGCTATTTTTTGCAGGTAGTTGTAGCGGCGCACTGCATCAAAAAACGAATTACTTGAAAGCAAAAAGGTCAACTGGTTTTGCAGGGTAATATTCTCGTAGCTTTTGCGCAGCATTTTGGCATACTCCGCCTTCATTTTATCTACTTCCACTGTTTTAGCCTCTATCTCTACCTGTGTTTCGTCAATATCCTCATCCAGTTCGCCTATCTGGTCGCTCATGTTGTTTATAAGCTTTTCGCGCGATTTTATTTTGGCCTGCAATGAAAGAATCTCACTTTGGTTTTTTTCTTTTTTGGCGCTATTGGCTTTAATGGCCGATTCAATCAACTTGATTTCATCCTGCAGCTTTTTCATCTGCTTCTCCAGTTGTTCTTTTTTCTGTTTTGCGTTTTGCTGGGCGGAGAGGGGGGTGGGGGTGCATCCTACAAAAATCAAAATCAGTATCAGTAAGGCTATGCTTCCGGTCGCTGATTTTTGATTTTTAAGTGCTGAGGTCATTCTATCTTCTTGTACTTACTGCTTACATCAAACGGAAAATCCAGTTCTTCATCCACCCGCACCTTGGTAACCTCAATGCTGAATTTGGTTATGGCGCCATCGCGGTTTATTTCTATAAAACGCTTGTACGCAAACGGTTTTCCGTTCAATTCACTATAAGCGTCAAAGGTAAGCGTCATGTCCTGCTTAAGCAGCTTGTCTTTCAACACCATTTTAGTGATGGTGTAGTTTTGTGGATGCACCCAAAGCTGCTCTTTCAGTTTATCGCTTTCAGCAAATACAACGTAAACACTATCCTGCATATTGGCGTTGGCGGCCCTTTCCTGTATGTTCAGCTTATTGCCCGCCAGCAATTGTTGAAGCATTTCGAAGGTTATAGGCAGCATCAACCACTCGCGCAATGCCCCAAAATCCTTTTCGCCATACTCATTCCCCAGCTTATTCAAAATTTTAAAAGTATCGGGGGTTAGCAGCACCCGGGCGCCTTCTATACCCATGGCATTAAAAAAGCTGGTCCAAATAAGGCTGTCCTTCTTTATGCGAATGCTGGCCATAAACTCCTTTTCGCCTTTGCCGTCATCCCAGGTAAGCTTTGTGCGCACGCCAAGGGTTTTAAAGGCAAATTCCTTTTCCTTTAAACGGGCTGAGAGGCTATCGTAGTTAACGGCGGAATCTGTTGTAAGTACCTGAACGGGGTCCGTAAGGGTTATGGGTCCCTCCTGGGCAAATACCATTGCGGCCAAAAAAAGTAGGGCTGTTAAAAGCCCAAAACGCTTGTACATTAATTTACTATTGATAAATAACGTGCCAAAGATGTGCTAAATTTTGCCTTACTAAGGAAATTAGCGCTTGCATCCCGCCTTTTAGTATAATTGAGGGCACTAAGGAACCGCTGTAATGCTTCGCCGCTTTTTCATTTTACTTAACATACTGGCCGTAATAGTGCTGCTATTTTCGTGTTTGGCGGGCTACATTAACCCCAACGATTTCTGGCAGCTTTCTTTTTTCGGTTTCGGCTTTCCTGTAGTGCTGGTAGTCAATTTTTTCTTTCTGCTGGGCTGGATAATAAAAAAAGACAGGGTAGGCTTGATTACACTTTTCGCTATTGCCCTATCGCTGCCATTCATCCAAAACACTTTCGCCTTCCATTTCCGAGAAGCGAATAAAGAAGCAGGGATTAAGCTTATGACCTGGAACGTTAAAAACTTCGACCTTTATAACTGGAGCCACAACCGGCAAACACGGGCCGAAATGATGGCTTTTATACAGCACGAAAACCCTGACGTTATTTGTTTGCAGGAGTTTTACACTAACAACCAGCTATTCCATAACCTTGAATTTTTGCGCGATACGCTGGGCTATAAGTATGCTTACTTTCCGGCCAGCGTAGCCTCAAACAAACTGCCTAAAAGCAAGTTGCAGGAAACGCTGTGGCAGGGCGGGGTGCTTCACCAGGAGTGGGGCGTTGCTACTTTTTCAAAGTACCCCATTACCGATAGTCGACGTCGG